>Ga0114951_10000001_pt1 | contig 569536 bp, 598 predicted proteins | sample AM7aDNAmetaG_FD_88677 | JGI IMG/M metagenome (GOLD analysis project Ga0114951, IMG submission 88677) | Freshwater microbial communities from Finland to study Microbial Dark Matter (Phase II) - AM7a DNA metaG | ecosystem: Environmental > Aquatic > Freshwater > Lake | place: Finland: Lake... | reverse complement strand
TAAACAATACCCTCTGGCCCTTGAACATTCTGACCAGGCAATTAAGCTGGGGTATCCAGAGAGCCTTAAGCTTTTGAAGCTCCTGGAGAGCCACCGGAATAAAAAAGATTAAGCATGAAAAACCTTCGATTGATCATCCCTCTTTAGCTGTATCGCCGCGGAGTAAAAATTTTTTAGGAATGCACCCGGGTATTCGGTCTGTTGTGGCGGGAGTCGTAGCTCCTAGCACTTTGTAGCGGCGGAGCCCTCCTCTAGTCTCTAAGACGGCAAAAAGGCAATCCTTTTGGGATTGCCTTTTTGCTGACATGGTGCGGGAGGAGATGTCCCCGTATTCGGTACGTTGTGGCGGGAGGAATGCACCCGATGTAAATTAGAGGGGGTGCCTCCTCGGGGCTCTAGTGTGGAAAAGGCAACTCTTTTTGAGAGTTGCCTTTTCTAACATTATGCGGGAGGAGGGAGTTGAACCCTCAAGGGTCACCCCACACGCTTCTGAGACGTGCGCGTATGCCATTCCGCCACTCCCGCAAAAAATCATCTAAGTATATATTAGCCTTTTACTCCTGTCAACCGGTTAAAAGAATAAAGGGAGCGGTGGCAGGCGGTACCTTTTAACTAAATGGATTGCCGAGCGGTTTTTTTGCTGTTATAATTAAGCGCATAACTAAGGGAGAGTCAGAGATGTTATTAGAACAGTTCAGAGTTAACGGCCTGGCCATGGCCCAGATATTTATCCTGGGCGGTTTAGGTTATATTCTGGTCAAAAAAAACCTGCTTTCCCATGAGGGGTTGGACGCCTTAAGCCGCCTGGTGATCCAGATCATTTTTCCGGCTTTAGTCGTTACCCAGATGCTTAAAAATTTCCGCTTTGACTTTTACCCTCACTGGTGGATTTTTCCCTTAGTGAGCCTGGTGATTACGGTTACAGGCCTGGTTCTGGGGGCGATCCTGGCTAAATTATCAAAACTAAAACACCATAAATTGCAGTTTATCAGTTTAATTGCCTTTCAGAATTCCGGTTATCTTCCTTTGGCGATTGTCGCCTCGATATTCGCCGGCAAGCAGGCTAACGATATGTTCATTTTTATTTTTCTGTTTTTGCTGGGTTTTGACCTGGCCGCCTGGTCTCTGGGCATTTACATGCTTACTTACGATAAGCAGATTAAGTTCAGGCTGCGCAGCGTATTCAGCCCGCCGGTAATCGCCAATTTAACTACCCTGGTTTTGATCGCCTTGGGTTTAAATAAATTTATCCCTGAGGTTTTATTCAAGCCTTTGTCCATGGTGGGTAACTGCACTCTGCCCTTAGCGATGATGGTAGTGGGAGGCAATATCGCCCTGGTGCAGTTAAAAAACATTGACCGTAAAACGACGCTGGTACTTTTATTAGGTAAGCTGATCATCCTGCCTTTATGCGGCCTGGCCATCGTGCTCAATCTGAGGGTGCCGTATTTATTGGGTTTTCTGATCGTGATGCAGCTGGCCATGCCTTCGGCGACTTCTTTATCCGTGATCATCCGGCGTTTTAACAAAGAGGATGCCTTGATCAGCCAGGGGATCTTTTTCAGCCACCTGGTCGGCTTGGTTACCATTCCTTTATTTTTAAGTTTATATTTATACCTGGTTATGTTAAAATGAGCAATATTGCCACTAACCGCAAAGCCTACAGGGATTATGAAGTCCTCGAGTCTTTGGAGAGCGGTATCGAGTTAAAAGGCTCGGAAGTAAAATCTTTACGCGCCGCCAAGATCAACTTAAATGACAGTTTCGCCCGTTTTGAGGGGGCGGAGATCTTTTTATACAACGCGCACATCAGCCATTACGCGCAGGCCAGCTACCTGAACGTCGATGCGGACAGGCCCCGGAAGCTGCTGCTGCATAAAAAGCAGCTGCAAAGAATAAACGGCAAGCTTACCCAGAAAAGCCTGACCTTAATCCCTTTAAAGATCTATTTTAATGAGCGGGGTTTTGCAAAGGTAGAGCTTGCGCTTTGCAAGGGCAAGAAAATTTACGACCGGCGGGAAGATATCAAGCGCCGGGAAACCGACCGTCAGATGCGCCGGACATTAAGGAACAGGCAGCGCTAAGCGGGATTTAACTCGGTTAACCAGTGATCTTTTGAAAATTGGGGGGGTGAAAGGGTTCGACTTAAGATATGTCGGATAAGGGTAGCATGCCGCGGAGGTAGGGTTAGCCGCGTTAACAATCCTTACACAAATTAAACGCAAACACGCAAGTGTCACGTTTAGGAACATTTGCCGCAAGGCCGATGTTCGTACCAGCCTTCGGACTTAATTAAGTCCGAAGCCCCTAACTGTCCTGCCTACGGGATAGATTAGGGCACTAGTAGGATAGCTGCGGTGGGTTAGCCTTCCAGGCCGCGGCGAAACCTAAAAGGCTGCGCTTGGTAAATCCAGCCGGGTAGGAGTTGCCAAGTAAGACCAAATACCAGGCTAAGCATGTAGCGGCTTTTATGCGATTACTTAAGGACCCCGGTTCAATTCCGGGCACCTCCACCAAATTTTTATGAATAACGCTGAAATTTAACGCGACAAACCGAGAAAAGTAATAATGATCGAAGTCTTAAGTTTTATTAGTTCACACCGTCTTTATGTCCTACTGTAACCAGGAAATCAAAAACAACTGCCTTAGAAGCCGCGCTTATATCCTTTGTTCCGATGCTAAAGATAATCCGCAAGAACATAATCCCGCATCCCCTCCCGGGGGCATTGCTGCGCCTGCCGGGATATTGTTGCAGTTCTTTGATCTCAGAGAAAAATTAATCCGGAATAAAATCGTAAAATTTTGCGCTAAAGGTATTTGTATGTATCCTTGCGTGCGCCCCGGGGATATCCTGCATATTGAATACAGGAAAATTGAAGAAATCCAGATAGGGGATATTGCGGTTTACCGGCGCGGGAACAATCTGTTCGGGCACCGGGTTATCGATAAGGGTTGCCGGGAAAACCGGGTTTATCTCCTGGCCCGTTCCGACACCGCCAGAGGGGGAAGCGACGGCCCTATCTTTAACCAGGATATCGCCGGGATCGTAGCGGCGGTAGAAAGGAAAAAACACCTTCTGGCCCCGGGAAAAATCCAGTGTTCTATAGCAAACAGGATTTATTTAAAATTTATGTGCGTCTTCTTCAGGATAAAGTCGCTTTTAATAAGGAAACCCCCGGAAGAGTGAAAGCGATCGATCTTTCGGGAGGCATAATCCGGATTTAAAAATATGGAGTATTTTAGAAAACTAAAGTCATTCTTCAAAAAATTCCCCGTTTATTATACAAAGCAGGTATTTCTTTTGGTCGGCTTAAAATTAGCTTCCGGCAGCTTTGTATTGATCTCGCCTTTCCTTTCCAAGCTATATCTGGACGACGCTTTTTTGGTTAAGAATTTAAGCAAGTTCATAAAGATTTCCTCCTGGGGGATAGGGATATTTATCCTGAGCACGTTATTCCTGGCGCTGGAAGATATCTTAAAGAATAAGCTGAAGGCAAAATTAAAATTTAGTCTAGTGAACCGGTTTATCAGGAAATTGTATTCCCTGGACCTGGAATTCTTTAAGTCTAAATCGACCGGCGAGAATGTTTATCGCCTCGCGGATATCGATGTCCAGACGGATTTCGTGGTTGAGCAATGCCCCCGGCTTTTAGCGGATTTATTAAAATTGGTTATTATTTTAGCCGTGGCGCTTTGGATTAATTTGCCGATGACCGTTTTTTTGTTATTACTCAGTCCGCTGTTTCTTATCCACAGCCTTTACATACAAAAAAAACTAAACCCCCTCTATAAGGAGCTTTGGGAATCCGGCGCCAGATTGTCCAAGAAGATCCATGAAGCTTTTTCCAGGATCCTGATCATTAAGGCGTTTGGTCTGGAGCCCTACCTGAGGCGCCTCTATTTAAAATCCCTGATAAAAAATATCCGCTTAGGGGTAAGCAGTTTCCGCTGGTCGATGTTTAACGCTTTAAACTCATCTTTTTTGTCCAAAGCCGTTTATGGGGCGGTGACTATTTTTGGAGGCTGGCTGATTATCAGGGGGAGAATGACGGTGGGCAGTTATACGGCGGCCATGCTTTACCTTGTGCAATTAGGCAGTATCCTGGATAATCTAAGTTTTAGACTCGAATATATCACGAAGGGGTCGGTATCCGCGGAAAGATTCCTGGAGATCATGGATCGCCAGCCGGAGATAAAAGACTCGCCCGGGGCAAGCAGCTTAGATTTCCTGAAAGGGCCTGTCCAGATGAAGAAGGTCACCTTCGGATATCAGCCGGAAAGACCGATTTTTAAAGAACTGGATTTGGAGATCCCGTTTTATCCCTGGGTGGCGGTTGTTGGCCCGTCGGGATGCGGCAAAAGCACCCTGATCAATCTGATCCTCAGGCTTTACGCACCAAAGCAGGGAGAGATATTATTAGATGGAGTGGATTTGAGTAAGATCCGTTTGCATGATTTAAGGAAAAATATAGCGATCGCTACCCAGCAACCGCTGTTGTTTGATCTTTCGGTCAGGGAGAATATCCGCTGCGGTTTAAAGGAGGTTACCCGGGAGCAGATAGAGGAGGCGGTGAGCATTTCCCAGCTCGATGATTGTATCAAAGAGCTGGCGCAAGGTTATGATACCTTGATCGGCGAAGATGCCTGCCGGTTGTCGCATGGGCTTAAGCAGAGGGTGGCCCTGGCCAGGGCGATTGTAAGAAAGCCGCGCTTACTTATCCTTGATGAGGCCATCTCTTCGGTGGATGCCTTTACGGAAGAGAAGATACTGGCGGCCTTGAGGCAAAGCCGGAGCGATTGCAGCACAATCATTATTTCGCACAGGCAATTTGTCGCTAAGGATGCCGACCGGGTATATTTTTTGAAAGGGAACAGCCTGATTGAAGAGGGAACGCACGCGCAACTATTGCTTCAAAGCCGGTCTTACCGGGATTTTTTTAAGAGCCAGAATTAGCAGAATTAAGCAGCATTTATAGCGGCGGCTAAGAACTATGGAAACTAATTTATTGGCAAAATTAATCTGTCTTTCCTGCCGCCGGCCGTCATTAAAGCAGGCGGGGGAGCAATTGCTTTGTTCTGTTTGCGGCGAAACGGTACCGTTGAATAAAGATATCCCTGATTTTTTTTCGAAATATCCAAAACGCCGGCTCACCTGGAAGCTGACTGATGATCCGTATCGATATGAAGCTTCCGGCCGCCAGGTTGAAGCTTATACTTTGGATCGCGTGGATCGGCCGATATTGCAGTGCGTCAGCGGAGATGTCTTGGATATTGGCTGCGGGACAGGCCGCTTAGCCGCTGCCGCGCAAGCCCGCTGTGTTACTTATATCGGTCTGGATCCGATAATGTCTTTTCTCAGTTATGCCCAGGAGTTTCGGGGCGTGCGCCGGCTTGTTTGCGGGCAGGCGGAATTATTGCCGTTTCATGACGCCGCATTCGATTGTGCTATTTCTACTTACCGGGCCTACAGGTATGTTGAGCCGCGACTCGGCTTATCGGAAGCGCGTCGGGTATTGAAGACCGGAAGCATATTCGCCTTTGACATATATAACCACTGGCTGGCTAAACTGGTGGAATTAAAGGATTCCGTCTTAGCGGGTAACTGGCGGAAGCTTCGTTCTTTTTCCATCCTGCCCGGGGAAGATGTTTCTGATTTTATCAACCTTTCTTTGCTGGAAAAAAGAGCTAAAGCTGCAGGTTTCGGGATAAATAAAGTAATCACCACGCCGGTGCTCCCAAGATTTTCAGGGTTAAATAAATATATCAGTAATTATTACTATAGAGGTAAAAAGACGCTGTATCTGGGATATAATGTTATAATTTTTTTAAAAGCAATTTGAACGCTCAAGAGGGAATTCCGGAATGACAAAAAAAAGTACGTTGGTGGTGCGGATAGGAGGAGTAGCAATATCTTTTAAGCTGCCTATTGCGGAGATGGCCGAAAAGCTTAGCGCCCATTATAAAGAGTATATTTATGACGGCAGGCCGCAGATCCGTATCCGGGTTGAATATAAAGAGGTAATTGAGATCCCTGGAAAGAAAGAGGTGTTCCTTTCTACGCGAAGCTGGAGATTAGGCAGAAACAAAAGAGGCCTGTTTCTTTATTTCCCCAGGAAGGCGGTTTCGTCGCTCGCGCAATTTGACCGGTCGATGCAGAAGGTCACTTTTTACACAAACGATCCTTCGGGGCAGCTTTTATTATATCTTTTTCCGCAGATGCTTTTTCGTTTAATGGCGGTTAAAGGCGCCTCCCTGATGCTGCATTCTGCCGGTGTCCTGGACGGGGAGAAAGCGTATCTTTTTATTGCGCATTCCGGGGGCGGTAAATCTACCTTGGCTAAATTGGCGCTCAAGAGAGGAATGACGGTATTAAATGATGATAGAATAATAATCAGAAAGCAGTATAATATAGTTAAGGTCTTTGGCAATCCCTGGCATGGGGAGGTGGAACACACCTCATCCAGATCGGCGCTTATCCGGGGTATTTTTTTTATTAAAAAATCAAAGTCTAACCGGGTAGTCCCGATAAGCAAAAAGGATGCCTTGGTGCAAATGTTACTGCACAGTTTTTCTTTACCGATCACAAAAGAAATGGTAAAGAAAAGGATGGTTATCTGTAGCAATATCCTCGGGCACACTTCTTGCTATTGTCTTTATTTTAAGCCGGATCAAGCGGTATGGGAAACATTGGATAGTTTTTTAAATCAAAAGGAGGAGAAGTAATGGAAAAAAATAAACAAAAGAAAAGTAAATGGGTTAAACCTGCCATGAAAAAGGTGCGGGTGCCCAGGGAGCAAACAGTTTTAACCCGGGATTGCGATAAAAGCGGCGGCCCATGTGCCTCAGGCTCTTCATCATCATAACCAGGTCAGTAAGCGATATCGATGGGCAAGTTAAGAGTCTTTCCTCAAAAAACACGGGATTTAGCTTGGCGGATTATTGATGATGAGACTATTTTGCTTTCTTTCCGCGGCAAAAGAGTAAGAGACGTTGTCTATACCTTGAATTCAACGGCTACTTATATCTGGAAACTGATTGACGGTAAGCATTCACCGGAAGATATCGCCGGCCGGATAGTTGATAAGTATGGCATATCGCCGCGGGTGGCCTTAGCTAAGCTTCGGGCCTTGATGAAAGATTTATCCGGGCGAGGCTATATTTATTATCCTTAACATGATCGATTGCGCAGCGGATGCAAAACCGGTCCGGCCGATATGACCCAACACGAATTAAGGCTTCGCCTTGCCAGGCGGGGTATCCCCTGGACTTGCCTTTTTGAACTTACCTACCGTTGTAATCTGCAATGCGTTCATTGTTATCTCGGGACAAATAATCCAAAAGAAATGAATACGGATGAGGTTTGTGGGGTGCTCGACACGCTCAAGCAGGTCGGCTGTATATCGCTTATCTTGTCGGGGGGTGAAATTTTCGCCAGAAAAGACATTGTTAAAATTCTACAATATGCCCGAGCCAGCCATTTTGCTTTGAGGTTATTTACGAACGGGACATTGATCGATCGGGCAATGGCCGAGGCAATCGCGCAAGTAAAACCCTGGGTAGTGGAAATTAGTTTATATGGTTTTAGGGATGTTCATGAACAGGTAACCCGGGTAAAAGGTTCTTTTGATGATACGGTCAGGGCCATCGAGATATTAAGAGGGAGGCAAATCAGGGTATACGTTAAGAGCGTGGTGATGAAGCAAAACTGGGCAGAGTTGCCTGGCCTGCAGCAATATGTCCAGAGGAAGCTTAAGGTCCAGTGGCGCAGCATTGACGGAGGATTGCAGATTTCCCCCTGCGACAACGGCAGCAAGCGGCCATTCCTATTCAGGTTAAGTGACCGCCAACTGGAGAAGTACATGCTGGCCGCTCTGACTCTTAACAAAACGGCTAAAAGAAATCCGGAGATAAGGGCAGCCGGCGAAAATGAGCATGTTTGCGGTGCTGCTTTTACCGCCTGCAATATTACTCCCTCCGGTGAATTAAATCCGTGCTTACAGATCAGGGCTAAGGATAACAGCTTAAAAAGTAAATCCTTTACGGAAATCTGGCAGGAACACCCCTTGTTCCGGCAGTTAAGGTCGTTGCGCCGGGGGGATAGGCAAGAGTGCCTGGGATGTAAGGATAGTGTCCATTGTTTTCTGTGCCCGGGGATGGCCTTAATTGAGCGGGGTTCGTTATCTGCCCGTTCTCCGGAGGCGTGCCGTTTGGCCAGGGGCTGGAAAAATGCTTACCGGCTTTTGGATAAGCACCTTGCCTGATCAGCTGTCAATCCCCGCTCCATAGGGCAAGTCCGATTAAGGTTATTCAACTAAACGTAAACGGAGGTTTTTATATGGATATCTTAAGTAAAATTCCCAAAAAAAGCCCGGATATCGCATCCAGGATTATCGACGAAGAAGCAATAATAATATCCCTAGGGCAGTCTGGATCAGGAGAAACGATAGAAGTTTTGAATTTTACCGGCACGAAGATATGGGAACTTATAGACGGAAAAAAATCAGTTTCGGAGATTGTGCGCAGGCTTACGGAGACGCATGATGAGCCGGGCAAAATAGTGGAGGCAGATGTAGTTGGTTTTTTTAATAAATTGCTTACAAGCAAGTTTGTTTATTTTTAAAAGAACGGATATTTTAAGAGTAAGCCGTTTTTATTGCGTTTGCGTATTACCGGCGGCAACCAGGCGTCCATGTTTGTAGGGATAGCGCAAGATGAAAAAAATTAGTAAAATACTGTTAATCGGCCCTAAAATAGTGGAAGATCGGAGATTCCCTTCGATGGGGTTGGGGTATATCAGCACCTATTTGCGCGGCAAGGGTTACAGGGTAAACGTTGTAGACGGTAATTTTACCGGAGATGATCCTTATGCCGCATTAGACCGGATAGATAGCTATGATATCGTCGGCATCGGCTGTGAGTCTAAGAATATTGCCGAGGCATTAAAGATTGCCCGGTACGCAAAAAAGAAAAAGAAGATCGTGGTCATGGGAGGGCTGCACGTTTCTTTGATCAAGGGTAAAATCCTCGAGCACGGATTTGTCGATTTTGCTATCGACGGAGAAGGAGAGCTTCCGCTGCATCGATTAATTCAGTTTTTAAACGGGAGCGCCCCCCTGGCGTCTGTCCCGGGATTAATTTACAGAAAGGGAACACGGGTAATCGTCCGGGAACGCCGGGAAATCGGGAACCTCGACGATCTGGGTTTCCCGGATTTCCGCTTAATGGGCGTACGCCGGATTTCCAATTACCCGCTGGTTACAAGCCGGGACTGCCCCTATAAATGCAATTTTTGTACCGTTGGCTCTCTGTCTTACGGCAAGTGGAGGGCTCGCTCGCCGGATAATATCATCACAGAGTTAAAACTTGCCAAAGAGCGCTACCGGATCAAGGAGTTCACCGTCCTGGATGAGAATTTTTCATATGATGTCGAACGGGTCAAATTGTTTTGTTTAAAGCTGATCAAAGAGAATATTGCTTTGCCCTGGATGATCATGGAAGGGGTCCGCGCCGATAAAGTGGACAGAGAGCTGATTAAGCTGCTCAAGATATCGGGATGCCATCTTTTGATATACGGGATTGAAAGCGCTGACCGTAAAGTCTTTAGCAATTCCGCAAAAGGGTCCAGCCTGGCCGTCGTTCAAAAGGCGATCCGGTTGGCTAAAAGCGAAGGCATGCGCGTGGGGGGGTTTTTTGTCGTCGGCCTGCCCGGGGCAACTTTTGCCTCGGAAATGAAATCGATACGTTTTGCTTTAAAGCACGGGCTTGATCCCATCGGGTTTTGGATGGCGATCCCTTATTATAATACCAAATTGTATAAATGGGTAACTAGGCATGCCCGGCTTTTAAGAGAGCCGGTTGGCGGTAACCTTGTAACTTCGCTGCGTACCGAGCCGTTTTTCGAAACCCCTGTTTTTTCCCGAGAGCAGATTAAAAAAGCATTTCTTATCGCTCGCCAGCCGCACCGGGCTGAATACCAAAAGATGATCTGGGGTCCTTTGCAGAAATTGTCAGGTTGATTTTAATTTGCAGGCGCGGTTAACTTCCGGACAGATGGCAAACAAAATACTGAAACAATCAGGCTCGTTGCGTCAGGACCCCTGGGGGGAGGTTAGAATCCATCAAATCATGCTCCAGGATAAACGCAGGACCAATTGTTATAAAAAAGCTATTGAAAATAATCTTAAAACAGATTCCCGGGTCATCGATCTTGGGTGCGGAACAGGGGTATTGTCATTCTTTGCCGCGGTAAAAGGGTGCCGGAAGGTCTATGCCGTCGATCGGTCGGGGATTATCGATGATGCCCGGGAAGCTGCCCGAAAAAATAACCTGCAGGGGAGAATAGAATTTATTAAAGCGGATATCCGGAAATTCAAGCCGCCGGCGAAGACGGACATGCTTATCCATGATCAGCTCGGGGTTTTTATCTGGAATGAAGACATAGTTGCGAAAGTCGCCCGTATCCGGGATAATTATCTTAAAAAAAGCGCGGTAATTATACCGGCGAAGATCGAGATATATTTTGTCCCGGTTTGCTATAAAAGCGAGCTGGAAAGGTCCGTTGCTTTCTGGTCAAAAAAACAGTACGGTATCGATTTCAGCAATATCGGGCGCAAGTTGTTTATCCAGGGGCACCGGCAGGCGGTTCATCCGTCCGTAATTTTCCTTAAAGACACTAAGCTGTTCCTGGGAAAGGAGAAGCTGGTCCATCGTATCGATTTGACGGAGGATAGCCGGATACCGCTAAAGTTAGCCGCCAGCTTCAGATTAAGAAAAAATGCGATCCTGAGCGGAGTTTGTATTTTTTTAAACATTCACTTCGACCGGAATACCCGCCTTTCCACGCGGCCCAGTCGGAATAACAGCCATTGGGGCCAGCTGTTTCTGCCCTGCGTCGAACCGGAAAAAATACTGCGTGACTCCGTTCTGGACTTTACGTTATTCCCGGACAAAAAACCGGAAAAGTGGAAGTTTACCTTTTTAATCCGATGATCAAGAGTAAAGAAGAAAGTGTCTTTTTGTTTATTCCTCCTGCTTACGGGAGGATTGTGCCTCCCCTGGGAACTCCCGCTCTTCTGGGCTTTTTAAGGGCGGAAGGGGTTTTTGCGGTGCAGAGCGACTTGAATATGCTTTATTATGATTATCTCAAAAGGAATAAACTGCAGAAGATATTGACGCAAAGTTATAAGCAGGGAAAGACGAAGAAAAAGGTTTATTATCGCAGATTATTGCAGGATAAAAATACATATACTGAACCCGTTTATGATTTTGAAAACAATCCGGGATCTTCTTTTAAGTTTACGGAAAAAATCCTCGGCTCTGAATTTTTGCCCCGTTATATTTCCGATCAAAGGGAGAATCCGTTTGTTGATTTTTTTTATGATCAAGTATATCCCCAGATCAAAAAAGACAGCGATTCGCTTGTCGGGTTCTCCGTAACCTCTCCTTCGCAGGTTATTGCCAGTTTCACTTTCGGGCATTTAATCAAAAAGCTGTTTCCCCGCACGAAGGTCGTTTTGGGAGGGCAATGGGTATCCTTATACCGCGAAGAACTTTATAAACGGAACGATTTTATCGATTTTTACGACTACCTGGTGTATTTTGAAGGTGAAATTCCCCTGGTCCGGTTGATAGACGCGGTCAGGAACAATAAGCCGCTGGCCGCAGTCCCGAACCTCATCTACCCTGGACAGGGCCGCTGGGTTTACAGCCCTAAAATCGCGGAAGTGAATTTAAACCGGCTTCCGGCTCCTGATTTTGACGGGTTGCCGCTAAAGCGCTATTTATTTTCCAGGGATAGATTATCTCTGACCATTGAAACATCCCGGGGGTGTTATTGGAATAAATGCATATTCTGCGCCGATTTGCCTTTCCCTAAACCAAGGTACAGGGAGAAAAACCCCGACTTGGTGATCCGGGACATAAAAGAACTGATTAAGAAATACCGGGTGCGCCACCTGTGTATCTCAGATGCCGTATTTGCTCCGGCGCAAATGAAAAAAATAGCGAAAAAGCTCTTAAAAGAAGGTCTAAAAATTTCCTGGTGGGCCTGGTCGCGCTTTGATCCGGCGATGGACATCCAGGCTTTGCGGCTGGCAAAAAAATCGGGATGCACGACTTTAGGGTTTGGTTTGGAGTCGATGAACCAAAGGGTTTTAGATTTTATCCGTAAAGGCACAAAACTGAATATTATCCGCAGGATTATAAAAAACAGCCTGGATTTGAAATTGACTATCTATTGTCAGGTGATTATCGGGTTGCCTTCCGAGACTACAGAGGAGGCCAGGGACACCTTATTTTCTTTGATCGCCTACAACAAAAACGGAAAAACCGTTCCCGCCGCGCTCAACCTTTATTACCTAACTCCCAAAACGGAAATATTTTTAGATCCGGCCAGCTTCGGCGTAAAGATGGTTCATGCCAAAAAACTGCCGTTTAGATTTGTTTATCCTTTTAAGTATTCCCGCGGGGATATGGACAGGTTGAAAGCCCGGCAAATCATCAATGTTTATAACGATATTTTCAGGCCGGGAAAATAGAATTCTTCAGGAGTTACCGCGGAAGATATCCAATAATCCGCTATGCGGATAAATTAACCTATTATGCAGAAAACCAATCAACTCAAGTTAGCTCCTAAGAAAAAAGCCGCCCTGATCATCTCCGGGATTTTCTTGTTTTTAATCCTTTTGGAAATAAGCTTGCGTTTAGGAGGGTGGATCCTCTTGTCTGTGCAGGAGCAGAGGAACCGGCAATCCATAAGACAAAAAGGCGCTTACCGCATTCTTTGTCTGGGGGAGTCTACCACCCAGGGAGAATATCCGCCGTTTCTTGAGCGCGCCCTAAACCAGCATAATCTTGGGATACGTTTCAGCGTAATCGATAAAGGCAGGAGCGGTACGAGGAGCCCGGCGATATTAAGCCAGGTAGAATCTTATCTTAATGAATATCGTCCGGATATGGTCGTGGCAATGATGGGGATTAATGATTCCGGAGAATATGTTCCCCTGGAAAGATCCGCTGTTTCTAAGGGGATGCTCTTGATCCGGTCTCTTAGGACTTATAAGCTTATCAGGATTCTTTGGTTTAGAATCCTGGCTAAGGCCGAAGAAGCGGGAATCTGTAGAGCTGGCGAAGACAGACAGGTAGCCATAGGGGTCCCGGCGGGGGTAAAAGATGGTTTTACCGTTCCTGCTTTCAGCGAAAACGCGCTGAAGCAAATCATCGCCTCCAACCCCGCAAACGATAATGCTTATGTTGATTTAGGGTGGTTTTATAAAGTCCAAGATAAATATTCCCTGGCCGAAGAATGCTTAAAGAAAGCCATCGCGCTAAATCCTAACAACGATAAGGCCTATGTTTATTTAGGCCACTTTTACCGCAATCAGGGTAAGTATCCCCAGGCCGAAGAATGCTTAAGAAAAGCCGTTGCCCTAACCCCTAAAAACGATATTGCTTATGTTGAGCTGGGGTGGCTTTATAAAATCCAGGGAAAATGCTTTCAGGCGGAAGAATCCTTCAAGAAAGCCATAGAGCTGAATCCCAAAAACGACAATACTTATGTCGAGCTGGGGCGTCTTTATCGGAATCAAGGTAAATATGCCCAGGCGGAAGAATCCTTCAAGAAAGCGATCGGATTAAACCCCAAGAACGACCGAACGTACGGAATAATCGCAGGATTATACAAAGAATCAGGTAAGCTGAGTTTGGCAAAAGAGTATACTGAGAAAGCCGGCAGACTGAGATTGGAATATTGTATGCCGGTTACAGTGAACAGCTACCGTAAGCTTAAGGAAATCCTGGATCGAAGGAGGATAAAGTTTGTCTGCGTGCAGTATCCCATGCGCAGCCTAGATGTGTTGAGGAATATGTTCGGGAATGATGCCGAAGGAATTATCTTTGTGGATAACGAAAACACGTTCAAGGAAGCCTTGAAGCGGGCAAACCGGGAAGAATATTTTGTCGATATGTTCGCCGGGGATTTCGGTCATTGCACGGAAAAAGGCAATAAGCTCCTGGCCCAGCAGATCGCAGATGTGATCTCCAGGGGAGTATTTAATAAATAAAGAAGCGTAAGACTCCTTGAGCGATAATAATGCAACTAACCTGGGCAGGTGAGTTTATTTAGCCGTAAATCTGTGGTAAAATACGCGCGATTCCGGAGCTTTTCAAGTTTCCTTAAAAACACAGGGGATAGCCAAACTGATGGGTGAATTAAGTTTTGCAGAGAACAGGGAGGATAATGTCGTCAAAAGGACGAGTTCGGCCGCCGTCATTATCCTTATTTGTATTTGCCTGTTCCATATTATCCATAACTTCTGGTGGGTTAACCGGGATGTCCTATCCTGGTATCCGGAAAAGTATTATCAGCTTATGTATAAGAATATAATATTTTTCCACTCTCGGGACATTATTCACAGCGGCCAGTCCTGGCCGGAAAAGTTTATTACCCTGGCGAAATTAATAAAAACCGAGAGCGGCTGGGATTGGGGGATGGTTTTTTACCTTTATACCTCCGGAATTAATTTAATTTTCGGCAATACCGTCAATGTTTCCTTGCTGGGAAACCTTCCTTTTTTTATCCTGCTTATAATCTCTACTTTTTTAATCGGTAAGGAGGTTTCCGGGGAAAAAGCGGGGGTGCTTGCCGCTTTTCTTGTTTCGTTCTATCCGGGGATTTACGGTATGTCGCGTAGCTATGGGGTTGATTTCCCGCTTACCGCCATGGTCGCCCTATGCAGCTATATTTTAATTGCCAAAGATTTAACTAAGCCGAAATACGCTCTATTATTCGGTTTGCTCCTGGGGCTTACCTTATTGGTAAAAATCACTGCTATATTCTTCCTTTCCGGACCTTTAGTTTATATAATTTATCAGCATATCCGCAGCAGCCTGCAAAACAAAAATAAAAATGGTCGGATCAAACCGCCTGTTTTGGCCAAATTATATCCCCTGTTTCTTATTATCGCCATTCCTTTATTATTTTTGAGCCTCGGCTGGGGTTCTGGCCGCTTCGGCAATTTATTAAACCATATGGACATCTTTGTTTTTGTGGCGTTTATCCAAAGAAGGCATTTTTATGATGTCTGCCTTTACGGTTTTTCCGACCTGAGAAACTTGTTTTTTTATGCTTATGAAATAATGTACAGCCTGTCCAGGGTGTTTTTTCTGTTGTTCTGCACCGGTTTTCTGTTTCTTTTAAGAAAGGAAATCAAACAGAAAATGGCACTTTTACTATGGGCAGTCGTTCCCTATATTATTTTCACGTTAGATATCAATAAGTGGGGGCGGTATTATTTCCCCGCCTTCCCGGCGTTGGCCTTAATTACCTGCGTAGCGGTATTTCAGCTGAAGAGCGGGAAGTTTAAAACAGTCCTGGCGGCGCTGATCGTTGTCTTTGGTCTGGTCCAGTTCTACGATTTATCTTTCGGATCACAGCTTCTTCCCGGGGCCCTGTATAAACATCCGGATTATAGTTTTTCGGCTTACCCTCCGGTTAAAACCGATGAAAGTAAAGTCGTCTCCGCTTTTATTGCAACGATCAACAGGGAGAGGAAGGGGCAGAAGGATGAACCGAGGGTACTGCTGGTGGCTCCCCATGGCCTGATCGATTACGGAAAATTGGAGTATATCTTTCAGAAAGATTACCCGGGAGTTAAATTTTCCAAGTTTTTCATATCCGGCTCCGACTATCGTGACTGTGATTATATTATTGTGGCTAATTACCCGGGCCACAACTATAGGCCGGATATAGAGTTTTTAAAGCTACCGGGATACTACGGTGAATTTTTAAAGATCAGCTATCCGCGCAGCTATTTATCGGATGAGGAATTGGCACAAATGCACGATTTTTTTGCCAAATTTAAGACGGTGGACAGCTATTTCGGAAAAGATCTCTTCTTTTATTTGTGCAAAAATACAATCTCTCAACGTCGGATAATGAAAACGGGAAAATTAAGCAATGACTCCGGCGCTTTTTAGTAAGAGGGGGCTATTGCCCGGTTAAATAAATTTCAACGAATGGAGTTTTTGATGGATCCTCTGAATAAAATCCCTGCAAAAAATAAGAATATCACCTGGAAGTTGATTTGCAAAGAAGCATTGGCAATAACCGCGCAAGATCAAGAGGCAAAAGTTATTGTTTTCAATGAGATAGGTTCGGTAATCCTGGAATCGGTGGATGGCAAAAACTCGGTGGGAAGCATAATCGAAAAAATAGTCGATGATTACGAGGTGGAGCATGAAAAAGCAAGGTCCGAGGTGACCGATTTTTTGCATGAGTTATCCAAAGAAAATTTGATCTATTTCCAGGACTGATCCCGCCCCCTGATTGTTTTCTTATCCATAATATTGAGAATAAGTTAGCGATGCTTTGGCCTGGGAATATCGGCTAAGGAAAAAAGGCGCCTAAAAACCCCAAAATTGCTTGCCGGAATGCGGGATTGTGGATATAATATAGATTCTAATCAAAATAAGAAATTCGGCCTTTTGTTCGTAATCATAATATGAAATTTATTTTAAAAATCTCGGTTGTTTTTGCCGGCCTGGTTATTTTAATCAGCGGCTGCGCTACGCTGCCTACCGGGGAGAATATCCCCGTTTATTCCATCGGCGGGAAAACCTACTATCCTTTATCCGCCTTATGCGACGCGCGCGGAGTGGTGGTGCAATACGATACCCTTTTGCGCACCGTTTATTTGACCAAAGACAGCCAGCGCGTAAGCTTAAGGATCGGGGACAGCCTGGTGCTGGTAAACGATAATCCGCTGCATTTAAATGCCCCGGTAGATGTTTATCAGGGCGCTATCGCGGTCCCGGCGCAGTTTAAGGAGCAGGTGTTTGATGTATGGTTCAGGCAGACTGTCTTTCCCGTCCGCCGCGCCGGCATGGCCAAAATAAAATTGAATAAGGTGGTAATCGATGCCGGGCATGGTGGAAACGACCCCGGGGCAATCGGCAGGAACGGTTTAAGGGAGAAGGATGTCAATCTGGAGATCGCCAAGAAATTAAGCGTCCTTTTGCGGGCCGAAGGCGTGCAAACCGTGTTAACCCGTTCTACGGACAGGTTCATCCCGCTTTCTACGCGGGTCAGCATTGCCAACCGCAGCGGGGCGGATTTATTTATCAGTATCCATTCCAATGCCGCGCGCTTGCGTTCTTTGTCCGGTTTTGAGGTTTATTACGTGGCTCCCAGCGTGAGCGACGCCAAACGCGCCGGGCTTACCGCCCGCAGCAGCGCTTTGAATTTAAGGGATGCGGTTTTTGCCAGCGATAACCAGGATTTAAAGGCGATTGTCTGGGATATGATCTATGCCAACAGCCGGGCCGAATCCATCGAGCTGTCGCATTCCGTATGTAAGATTATGGATGACTGTATTGACGCCAATATTCTGGGGGTAAAAAATGCCCGTTTTCAGGTGTTAAAGGGGATTACCATGCCCGGGATATTGATCGAAGTGGGATTTGTTTCCAACGCCAATGAGGAAAGATTACTGAGGACTCAAGCTTACCGGGAAAGATTGGCCGCCGGCATATTGGAAGGAATAAGGGAGTATTCGCAGGAGATGGCGATTGTCGAGACTTCAAGATAAGTCTCGCGCCTTCCGCATATTTAAATTTTTTTAACATACAAGTCTTAATGAATGGATAAGAAGGAAGGTGCGGGATGAGCGCGATCGGGGTTTTTGATTCCGGAGTAGGGGGGTTGACGGTAGCCAGGGAAATAATCCGCCAGCTGCCTAATGAAAATATAATTTATTTCGGGGATACCGCACGTGTGCCTTACGGGATAAAATCCCCCCAGACGGTCACTCGTTTTTCTATCGAAAATATCCTGTTCCTCTTAAAACATGACGTTAAGCTGATCTGCGTGGCTTGTAATACTGCCTCCAGCTTTGCCTTGCCGGTGATTAAGAATAATTTCCGTGTACCGATCATCGGGGTGATCACTCCGGGGGCCAGGGAAGCGGTTTATGCCTCGCAGAATAAACGTATCGGGGTGATCGGGACAAAGGGGACAATCAAAAGCCGCACCTATGAAATCGAGATCAAGCAGCTTGACCCCAAGGTAAAGGTGACTGCCGTCGCTTGCCCGCTGTTCGTTCCTTTCGTCGAGGAGGGGTGGTTAAGCGGGGAAGTAGTCTTAAGCGTAGCCCGTAAATATTTGCAGCCTTTGCGGGAGGCGGGAGTCGATACGGTGATCCTGGGCTGCACGCATTACCCTCTGCTTAAACCGGTAATTCAGCAGGTGCTCGGCAAGCAGGTGATCTTGATCGATTCCGCCAAGCAGGTGGCTTTTGAGATAAAAAAGATCCTGGCCAGCGAAGACCTGCTCAACCGGGGCAAAGGCGGCAGGCATAAGTTTTTTGTCAGCGATAATCCGGAATGGTTCAGTTCTCTGGCCCAGCGGTTCATGGGGAAAAAATTGCCCCAGGTCAGGAAAGTGGACCCCGCTTAGAATGGAGCGCCGATGTATAGCTTGAAAGTACAGGCAAGTTTCAGCTCCGCGCACAACCTGCGCGGGTATAAAGGAAAATGCGAAGACCTCCACGGTCACAACTGGGTGGTGGAGCTAACGGTTAAATCCTCCAAGCTTGACGGTATCGGCATGGTTGTGGATTTTAAATGCCTGAAGAAAGAATTAAATTCCTGCCTGGAGCGGATGGACCATAAATACCTTAATCAGCTGAGTTTTTTTAAAAAGATCAATCCTACTTCCGAAAATATCGCCAAATATATTTATGATCAACTTAAGTCGCCGATCCCCTTGCTTAGTTGCGTCACGGTTTGGGAAAACAGCACCAGCAGCGCTACCTATGAGCCCGGTCTTTAGGCTTCGATTCCGAGTATGAAAAATAAATCAGCCAAAACAGCAGTCGTGCTTTTGTCCGGAGGTTTGGATTCGGCCACGGCGTTATATTTAGCCAAAGCCCGCGGGTATCAATGCCAGGCCTTGATTTTTGATTATGGCCAGAGGCACAGGGAGGAGATATCCTGCGCGGTTAAACTTGCCCGGGCTGCCGGATGCGCCTACCGGATATTGAAGGTAAACTTTCCCTGGAAAGGCTCGGCGCTTTTAGACAAAAAGATCCGTGTCCCGGAAAGAATTTCCAAAGGTATTCCGGTTACTTACGTTCCCGGCCGGAATATTATTTTTTTAAGTTTTGCCCTCTCCCTGGCGGAGGTGACCGGCGCCCGGGCGATCTTTATCGGCGTGCATTCCCAGGATTATTCCGGATACCCGGATTGCCGGCCGGAGTTTTTCGAAGCTTTTGTGAAGATGGCCGGGGTAGGGCTGGCCACAAAAAAGAAAATAAAGATCATCGCGCCGTTATTGCGCATGCGTAAAGCGCAAATTATCCGCCTGGGGAATAAGCTGGGCGTGCCTTTTGCGCTCAGCCGGTCATGCTACCGGGAAACCAAGGCCCCTTGCGGGAAATGCGACAGCTGCCATTACCGCGCCAAGGGCTTTCAGGAAGCCGGGCTCAAGGATCCTGCGGTATGATCATTCAAGGAGAAGCGGTGGCGGTCAAGGCAAGGATCAATGAAATATTCGAAAGCGTGCAGGGGGAAGGCCTTTACCTGGGGGAAAAGCAGATCTTTGTGCGTTTTTTTAATTGCAACTTGAGCTGCCTTTATTGTGACACTAAGCTTGACCGGTTTACGGAATACGAACCAAAAGAGCTTTTCGAAGAAATCAAGCTTTACCGGGATAAATACCACTCTATCTCTTTTACCGGCGGAGAGCCTTTGCTCTACGCGGATTTTTTAAAAGAGATCCTCAAGCTTACCGGCGGCAAGGGGCACCGGCATTACCTGGAGACTAACGGCACCTTATTCGCCGAGCTTGAGCAGTTAATCGACCGCATCGATATCATCGCCATGGACCTGAAGTTCCCCAGCTCCAGCGGGATGGGGAACCTTTGGAATCTACACCGGAAATTCCTGAAAATTGCCGCTAGGAAAGAAGTGTTCCTTAAGGCGATCATCTGCCAGGCGACTTACGAGGAGGATCTGCTGGAGGCGATGGGGATCATTAAGGAGATCAGCCCTTCCAGCGTCCTGGTTTTACAGCCGAACAGTTATGAGAACCAGGCGGTACTGCATGAAAAATTATTGAATTTTAAAAAAATAGCCAACCAGGGGGGAGTGACGACATGCATTATTCCCCAGATCCATAAAATCATGGGGTTAAGATGAAAAAATCCGCTTATGAAGGTTTACAAAAAAATGTCCGTCAGTTAAAAACTCCGGAGATCGAAGCCTGGGAGAACCAATATCCGGATAAGCTTTACGTGATTAACCTGGAAATACCGGAGTTTACCTGTATCTGCCCCAAAACCGGGTTGCCGGATTTTGCGTTCATCCGCATCGAGTATTCCCCCCGGCGGTTTTGCGTGGAATTGAAATCTTTCAAGCTTTACACGATATCCTTCAGGAATGTGGGGATTTTTCATGAGCACCTGATCAATAAAATGCTGGAAGATTTTACGGCGGCCGTAAAACCGCGCTGGGCAAAGATCAGCGGTGTTTTTAATCCCCGCGGCGGAATTACCACTACGGTATCCGCGGAATATAAAGCCAAATGAAGACATTAAAAGCGGAAAAGATAACCCGGGCAGTGGAGGAGCTGGTTAGGCGCGCTAATTTCTTGCTGCCCGCGGATATTTCCCTTGCGCTGCGCCGGGCATATCGAGCGGAAAATGACCGCCGGGCAAAAAAGATCCTGCGGGCGGTATTGGATAACGCCGCATATGCCAAAGGCAATGACCTGGCGATCTGCCAGGATACCGGCATGGCGGTAGTTTTTGCCGAGGTCGGCTGGAAACTTAGAATTTCCGGGGATTTGAGAGCGGCGGTGAATAAGGGGATCCGGGCCGGCTATAAGAAATATTGCCTGAGAAATTCCATTGTCGCCGATCCTTTACTCAGGGGGCGGCCCGGGTTTTCTCCGGCAATCCTGCATACGGAAATTGTCCCGGGGAGCAGAATGAAATTGACCCTGCTACCTAAAGGTTTTGGCTGCGAAAATAAATCGCAATTGAAGATGTTTAAGCCTACCAGCGGCATAGAGGAGATCAAGGCGTTCATCGTGGAAACGGTAAAGCATGCCGGCCCCGACGCCTGTCCTCCTTATGTTGTCGGAGTAGGGATCGGCGGCTCCGCGGATTACGCCGGTATTTTGGCCAAGAAAGCTTTGTTGTCCAGGTTATCCGCTAAACCTTCGGGACTGGAAAAAGACTTATTAAAGCGGATAAATAAAACCGGGATCGGGCCGATGGGGTTAGGCGGAAAAACTACGGCCTTAGCGGTCAAGGTGCTTACCTACCCGACCCATATCGCCGGACTGCCGGTAAGCGTAAATATAAGCTGCCACGCGCTGCGCCGGGCGCAAATTATTTTATGAAAAAGATCGTCGTTCCTTTAGATGCCCGGACCATTCAATCCCTTAAAGCCGGCCAGGAGGTCCTTTTAAGCGGAACGATTTATACTGCCCGGGACCAGGCGCATAAAAGGCTGGTTGAGACGATCAAAGCGCGTAAACCGCTGCCTTTGTGTTTGGAGGAGGCGGTGATTTATTATTGTGGTCCGACGGCAAAACAAAAAAACAGGCCGATCGGCTCATGCGGCCCGACTACCAGCGCCAGGATGGATGCTTTTACCGGTGCCCTTTTAGCTAAAGGCTTGAGAGTGATGATCGGCAAGGGCAGGCGTTGTCCCGAGGTAAAACAGGCGATAAAGAAATATAAAGGCATTTATTTTATTACCTATGCCGGCTGCGGCGCGCTTTTAAATAAATACGTCAGGAGCGCTAAAGTGATCGCTTATCCGGAGCTGGGGCCGGAGGCGATCTTGAAACTGGAAGTGGAGGATTTTCCTTTATTTGTTGCGATCGATGCCAGGGGGAGGAATATTTATGGTCAGGATTGACGGGCGCGGTAATGATAAGATCAGGAAAGTGACGATCACCAGGAATTATATAAAATATCCCGAAGGAAGCTGCCTGATCGAATTAGGCAGCACCAAAGTGATTTGCACCGCTTCGGTGGAAGAAACAGTGCCGCCGTTTTTGAGGAACTCCGGCACCGGCTGGGTCACCGCCGAGTACGGCATGCTTCCGCGTTCCTGCGGGACCCGGATACCCCGGGGGAAGGATTCCGGGCGCACTTATGAAATTCAGCGCCTGATCGGCAGATCCCTGCGGTCGGTTACCGATATGAAGCAGATCGGCGAACGCACGATCTGGATGGATTGCGATGTTATTCAGGGGGACGGCGGCACGCGCACCGCCGCGATCACCGGCGCCTTTATCGCTTTGGTCGACGCTTTGGCCAAGCTGAAAAAAGAAGGGAAGATCCAGAAGGTCCCCATCCAGGATTATATCGCCGCAACCAGCGTCGGAATTTTGAATGATACGCTGATCCTGGATTTATGTTATGAAGAGGACTCCAAGGCGGAAGTGGATATGAACGTGATTATGACCGGTTCAGGGGAGTTTATCGAAATTCAAGGCACTGCCGAGCGCAAACCTTTTTCCAAGGAAAAAATGGATACGCTGCTGGATTTGGCGAAAAAAGGGATGGATGAGCTTTTTACGGTGCAAAGAAGATTAGTCGGGGACATATTAGCATGATACAGCAATTGGTGGTGGGAACAAAAAACAAGAAAAAGCTGGCGGAGATAAAAGAAATTTTAAAAGGGATGCCGGTGAAACTGCTTTCCCTGGACGGCTTTAAAAATGCGCCGGCAGTGAACGAAAACGGAAAAACTTTTCAGGAAAATGCCGTAAAAAAAGCGGTTAAACTGGGGCGTTTTACCGGCCGGCTTTGCCTGGGAGAGGATTCCGGATTATGCGTTAATGCTTTAGGCGGCGCCCCGGGTATCTATTCGGCCCGGTTCTCCGGTAAGGATAAAAATGACCGGAAGAATAATCTTAAGCTTTTGGATTTATTAAGCGGAGTGCCGGCGGTAGAAAGAAAGGCCCGATATGTTTGCGCCGTGGCTTTGGCGGATAAAAAGGGGCTGATCGGGGTGGTGGAAGGAAAGTGTTCCGGCCTGATTGATTTTGAGCCAAAGGGGACTGCCGGTTTCGGCTACGACCCTTTGTTCTATATTCCCAAATATAAAAAGACTTTCGCGCAGTTAGGGGAAGGGATCAAGCATAAAATGAGCCACCGGTTTTACGCCCTGAAAAAAACCAGGAAACTTATCGAGAAATACATTGAGAAGCACCGGGTGAATTGATATACTTTAGCAGGTTAATGTTCTTTTAAATTAAGGAAAGGGTTACAGGAGCGAGAATCTAATTTGATACGAGCTCCGCCAAGGGAAAACCTGGGTTTTCCCTTGGGGAACGAACGTTTCAATTTCTTGGGGTAGCAGTGAAGTGACGCCAGAGGGGAAACCATGGGTTTCCCCATGGGGAATGAACGTCTCAATCTAATTTTTCAACAGTGAATGACGGGGCGTGGCTCAGCTTGGCTAGAGCGCAGCGTTTGGGACGCTGAAGTCACAGGTTCAAATCCTGTCGCCCCGACCATTTTTAAAGATAAAGATGAACAGGTACTTTCGGAGCAGGCCGGGGTGAGAATGTATCACCCGGCATTCGAAAAAGGAGGCATCATATAATGGATAAAAAAAAGATCTTGATCATTGACGATGAAATAGATTTTACCAAGCTGATTAAAATTAACCTCGAAGAAACCGAAGCCTTCGAAGTAAAAGTGGAAAATAAAGGAGAGCGCGGCTTTTTGGCGGCGAGGGCTTTTAAGCCGGATTTGATCCTGCTGGATGTGATGATGCCCGGCGCTGACGGCACGGAAGTGCGCAACCAGTTAAAAAACGACCCCGAAACTGAAGGGATACCGGTAATCTTTCTTACCGCTATCGTGAAAGAGGAAGATGTTGCTGCCAGCAGGCAAATCGGGGGCAACATTTTTATTGCTAAGCCGGTGGAATTGAAAAGCCTGATCGCCGCCATTATTAAAAATGTTCGTTGATTTTTGGTCTTGATCTTTTGAAGGTTAGCTGTCTGCTAAAAAAAATAAATGCGCCTGTAGCTCAATTGGATAGAGCACCTGCCTTCTAAGCCGGTGGTTGGCCGTTCGATTCGGCCCAGGCGCATTAAATAAGCTCACCTACTTGCTCGCTAACGCTCGCAAGTACTGCGCTAGATAAAAAACTACAAGGTGCTTGAGGCGCATTAAATTACGGGAAATATTTGGATCGAACGGAAGGTTATGAAAGACCTAAAAAGATCGTTTAAAATCTTGGTGGTTGCAGTCGTAATCTTTACTTTGCTTTACGTGGCTTTTTTACTGGCCGTCAAAACCGTGATTATCCACAGGCTCGAAAAAGCAACCGGATTAAAAACAACCATAAGAAGTTTCAGTATTCTGCCTCCGCTTAACATTCGGGCGGAAGGTTTTGAGATTGCCGGCCTGGTTAAGGCCGGGAGTATTTATATCGCTCCCAGTATCCGCAGCCTTTTATTCGGCAGGCTGGCATTTAATAAGATAGTCCTGGGGGATCCGGAGCTTTCTTATCAGCACAGCTTTGCGTCAGTGGGGCCGGCCAAAGAAGCCCCGGAGCAGCCGGCTCCCGCAGGAACCGCGGTTTCCGCGCAAAGTAAGATCTTTCCTGTAGATATAAAAAGTTTAAAAATTTATTCCGGTAAACTTAATTTTATCGATACCTCTGCTCCCAGCGGAGCGGTAAGTATCCTGGTAAAAGACATAAATTTTTCGATCACTAACCTTTCTACTTCCGGGGCAAAAGGCGTAAGCAATTTCGATCTTAAGGCAAACATATCCTGGAATTCCGGGGAACCTGATGGTAAGATGTCCTTGTCCGGCTGGGCAGATTTTTATAATAAAGATATCCTGGCTGCTTTAAGGATCCAAAATATTGACGCCATCGTTTTTTACCCTTATTATTCTACCTGGGTGGACCTGGATAAAGCGCGGATCGATAAAGCTAAGCTCGGGTTTAACTGTAACATTAAGGGTAAACACAATGATGTGGACGCGGATTGCCACCTGGAATTAGTGGATATCGTGCGCAAGGTCAGGCCCCCCGAAGAACCGCAGCAAAAAGCAGAGCGGCTTACCGACGCGGTCTTGGATATGTTCAAATCCATGAACCAGGGTAAAGTGGTCCTGGATTTTGTCCTGCACACCAAGATGGACCGCCCAGAATTCGGGTTTGCCAATATTAAATCGGCTTTCGAGGGTAAATTGCAGCAGGCCAGGACCAGCGCCGGAATGCGGCCTCAGGATATGTTAAGCTGGCCGGGGCGTTGGTTGAGAAACGGGATTAAAACCGGAACAGATTTATCCAATGCCGCTCTTGACGGGATCATTGATTTAAGTAACAATGTGAAAAAGTATTTTGAAGACAGGATGAACCAGCAGCTTCCGGCGCAGAATGATCAGCAGGCGCGGAAGGGGCTGGTAGTTCCTGAGAAGCAGTGATAAGTATCGCCAGATTTTTGCGGGATAATAGATCTAAGAGGTTGGTATGTACCCGATTCTTGATATAGGGGGGTACCACCAACTTTTGTGTGATTAAATAACTTTGTTTATAAAATCTCCAAGGTAGTTTTGGTGGCTATAGCTCAATTGGTTAGAGCGCTAGACTGTGGCTCTGGAGGTTGCGGGTTCGATCCCCGTTAGCCACCCCATTTTTGTAGTTTTAAAAAAAAGGGATGTTAATTGTTCTTTGTTTGATTGTTTCCACAATTGAATTGGTTTGGATATAAAATAGGATTGATTTATGAGAATCGTTGTACTTAAAGAAACCAGGCCGGGAGAGTGCAGAGTCGCACTTGTCCCTGAATCCTGCAAGAAATTAATTCAAGCCGGATACACGATCGCTATAGAAAAAGGAGCCGGTGAAGCTGCTTTTTATCCCGATAGATTCTATCTCGAAGTTGGCTGTACGGTGGAGCAAGATCCGGTTGCAGCGGTTGGTTCAGCGGATATAATTCTTAAGGTTAATGCTCCTGCGATTGGTGCGGGTGACCGCAACGAAGTGGAATGGATGAAGCCCGCGGCAGTGTTTTTGGCTTCGCTTATGCCGTTGCGTCACCTGGATGTTGTCTGTGCATTGGCGGCGCGCAAAATCACTGCTTTTTCTACCGATGCTTTGCCGAGGACGACGCGTGCTCAGGCGATGGACACCCTTTCATCGATGGCCAATATTGCAGGGTATAAAGGGGCGTTGATTGCCGCCACTGAGATCGGCAAATATTTCCCGATGTTTATGACGGCTGCCGGTACGGTTTTCCCCGCGAAGGTCTTTGTTGTCGGCGCTGCGGTTGCCGGCCTGCAGGCAATTGCTACCGCCAGGCGGCTTGGCGCTAATGTTACCGCCACCGATGTGCGTCCGGAAGTTAAAGAACAGATCGAAAGCCTGGGTGCTAAGTATGTGGGGATAGAACTGAAAAAAAGCGCTTCCGCGGGTGGAGGGTACGCCCAGGAACTTTCCGAAGAAGACAAACTTCGGCAGCGCGAACTTCTTGCTGAACAGTGCGCCGCGGTGGATGTAGTTATTACTACCGCTCTTATCGGTGGAGTTTTTGCCCCTAAATTAATTACCGCGGAAATGGTTCGCCGGATGCGCCCCGGGACCGTTATCGTAGATTTGGGTGCCGATGGCGGCGGTAATTGCGAGTTATCCCGGCCCGGTGAGAACGTGATCATCGACGGGGTTAAAATAATCGCCCCTTTGAATATTCCTTCCACAATGCCTACGCATGCCAGCCTTCTATTTTCGCGGAATTTAACCGCATTCCTTCTGACATTCACCAAAGACAAGGTATTTCAGCTGGACTTGTCCGATGACATACAAAATGGTTCGCTTATCACTCATCAAGGCCAAGTGATGAATTCAAGGACCAAAGAAGCCCTGCAAAAAGCCGGATTGATGAATTTTTAAAAGGGGGGAGAAAATGCAATCAATGGATTACTGGTCGATGTTATTTGTTTTTATGCTGGCCACCTTTATCGGTATAGGCGTAATCCGCCGCGTTTCCCGCTTATTGCATACGCCCTTGATGTCTATTACCAATGCGATTTCGGCGATTACCGTGATCGGCTCGATTATTGTCACCGGCTCGGACCATCCGTTACCCATACGCATCCTGGGGGCAATCGCCCTGTTTGCTTCCATGACAAATATTGTGAGCGGTTTTCTGATTACCGACCGCATGCTTAAGATGTTTAAAGGAGATAAAGGACACAAATGAGTTACGCTTTTAGCCAGCTTGCTTACATTGTTGCCACGGCATTGTTTATCTTTTCTCTGCATTGGATGAGCGATCCTAAGAGTGCCCGCCGCGGCGTTTACTCCGGCGTGGCAGCGATGTTGATCGCGGTAATCGCGACATGGGTACAGCCGGGAATTATCATCCATCACGCGTGGATTGTGATTGCTATCAGTATGGGTTTTGTCGTAGGGGTGCCTCTTTCGCGTGTTCCTTTGACCGCTGTTCCTCAGCGAACCGCGCTGTCCCATTCTTTCGGCGGGTTGGCCGCCGGCCTTGTCGGGACAGCCGAATATTTTTTATGGCTGCACGGAGAACAGCAGAATTTGACGACTTTTCGGATGACGGCGATTATTGCCGAAATCGTCCTGGGTTACCTGACTTTTACGGGCAGCCTCATGGCGGCCGGAAAACTCCAGGGGATCAAATGGATTCCGCAGCGTCCCGTCACTTACCCCCTGCAGAATGTAACCAATATCGGCATGCTTCTTTTAGCCCTTGTGCTGGGCGTGGCAATAATCCTTAATCCGGTAGCGGGTTGGGCTTCCGCAGTATTCCTGATCATTATCGGCTTAGCGTTGTCGTTTGGCGTGTTATTGATTATTCCTATCGGCGGAGCGGATATGCCCACGGTTATCTCTATCCTGAATGCTTATGCCGGGCTTTCCGCCGTAGCCATGGGTTTTGTGCTCAATAATAAACTGTTAATTACCGCTGGCGCCCTTGATGGTTCAAGCGGTTTGATTCTTTCCATCATTATGTGTAAAGCGATGAATCGGTCATTTGCGAATGTCCTTTTTGGAGCGTTTGGCCAGGTGCAGTCGGTGAAAGTCGCCGGCGAGGAGAAGGCATATAAAGTGGAAACGCCGGAGGGGGCCGCTCAGATCTTGGAAGAGGCAAATTTTGTGGTGATTGTCCCCGGCTATGGTATGGCCGTTGCGCAGGCCCAGCATAAGGTGCGAGAACTATACGACCTGCTCAAGAAACGCGGGATAACCGTAAAATTTGCTATTCATCCGGTTGCCGGCAGAATGCCCGGGCACATGAATGTATTGCTGGCAGAGGCAGAGATCCCTTATACTGACCTGGTGGAAATGGATGAAATTAATTCGGATATGCCGCAGTGCGATGTTGTCCTGGTATTGGGGGCTAATGACGTAGTAAACCCCGCAGCGCGCTATGACAAAACCAGCCCCATATACGGTATGCCTATCATAGACGCGGATAAGGCTAAAACTGTTTTTGCGGTCAAGCGCAGCAAAAATCCGGGGTTCGCCGGCATCGAAAATGAACTGTATTTTTCGGACAAGACCTGGATGCTTTTCGGTGATGCCAAGGTGGTTGTCGGTGAGCTGGTGAAGCAGCTATCCGGCGGCGGCATGTGCTAAGCATGCTTTTTATTTAAGAGTAATATGGACAAGAACATTCCTTGTGAAAAATGCGGGGTTATTACTCCTCAGAGATTCCGCTTTTTACTGGGTAAACCGGTTGTTTGGAAATATGGGCCTTGGGCATATACCTATCTCTGCGACAATTGTTACAAGGAATATAAGGTTTATTGTATAAAGTGGTACAAATTAATTTTTTTCCTTTGCCTGCCGATAGCCCTTATTATTACGGTAATTGCCGGACATTTCTTAGGTGCATTTAAACATTAGTATGCTCCAAGAAGGAACGGCAGCTGCTTAGCTACAAGATATTTGAAGTGCCGGGAATAAGCTTAACTTCTGCATTTAATAATCGAGTCTCCTCTGAGTAGATCCAGCTTTTGATTTCGTGAAAGAGGTCCATATTTTCAGTTTCTTATTCAGAGAGGAGAGAAGTTCAAGCCAGAATTAGGGGTGCATGTAATTATATGTACGAAACGAGAATCGATAAACATAACGGCCTGCTTAAGGTAAGCTTCTTGCCGGAAGCAATTATTGCTTCAACCGCATCGTTTTTTATAATCTTATTTTTTTATTTATTGATTTTCAAATTCGCTGTCAATGTCCCTTTTATGGATGATTTTAATGCCATATTAGGTTTTACGAATAATTTTTTCTCTTCAAATCTTCCCCGCAAATTTGACCTGCTTTTTTCACAAAATAACGAGCATAGGATTTTATTTAGTAGATTAGCCGGTTTAGCGTCTTATTATTTAACCGGGAAGATTAATTTTAGATATTTGATTATCCTTGGAAATCTCAGCCTGATCGGGTTATTGCTGGTTTTCTTAAAGGCGACCATATTTTCAAAGAACGTAACTATCCCCCCAAGATTCATTATTCCTGCGGTACTTCTGTTATTTCAGCCGCAATATCACGAATTAATTTTCCGGGCGATGGCGCCCTTGTCCTTTATATTAGTCTTATTTTTTGTGTTTCTATCCCTGTGTCTACTGGCAAAACAATCGGCAAAATTTTTCTCATTCTCGTTACTTTTGGCAATATTGGCTACGTTTACCAATGGTAACGGAATGTTCATCTTCCCGGCCGGATTTTTTGTCCTGTTTATCCAGAAAAGATATAAAGCAATTAAGCCCTGGCTGTTTGCAGGAATACTGTGCACTGGTTTATATTTTATAGGTTATTCGAAACCGGCGCAAAATCCGAGTATCGCCGCAGCAATTTTTAATAATCCTTTTAGAACTATAAGTTATTTTTTCCATTTTCTCGGTTCGGCTGCGATAATATCTTTCCAAAGAGAGTCAGTATCATTATTGACGGGCATATTGTTTTCAGTGTACTTTGTTTATCTAATTAAAATCAAGTATTTTAGAATAAATTTAGCGATATTTTCATTCTTGTTGTTCCTTTTTATAACCGCAGTCGCTAATTCTTTATGTCGTTCCGGTTTCGGAGCATGCTGGCCTTTGATCAGATCTGAGTATACGTTAATATCCATGCTATGTTTTATATCATTTTATTTCTCAGCGATAGATATTTTACCTAAAAAGGTTATCGGGCATATTTTTCCAATCTTGTTGATCGGAGCTTTGTTTTTTAATTTTTACTCATATTATAAACATTATAATTTGCTGGTGTCGCATAAAGCGAATTTAATAAACGCACTGAGTACTAAAGATTTTCATTATCTATATCCAGACGCAAATCAAGCCAATGCGGTTATCTCTGCTGCGATCGCAAAAGGATATTATGCTCCTCCATCCCATATTTAATTAAAACTAGCTAAAAATGATAAGTATTGAGGTATTGCGCATGTAATTAGGCCGATAATTAATAGTGATTTCTTTTGGTGAAATACGAGAGGGTCTCAATAATGTTATCTTTCTGCGGGGGATAATTTAAGGCCTACAATCGGTATTCCGATTGTAGGCCTTTTTTATCGTTTATACCTAAGTATAATTGACGCCGGATTAGATGTTTCTATAATAATACTAAAGCTAGAGGACTTTTTACGGGGCTATCAGATGCGCAAAAATTGCGGGTTCTATTAAAAAATGGATTTTTCAAATCAAAATAAAGAAGTATAATAAGATAGTCTAGTTTATTAATTAGGGGTGGGTTATGGAGAATAATGAGAATAAAGTCTTTGATGACCTTCGGAATGCCCTGGAATATGCTCAAAGCATCATCGACACTGTGCGCGACCCCTTACTGGTCCTGGATGGCCATTTAAGGGTGATTTCAGCCAGTAAGTCTTTTTATAAGACTTTTAAGGTTAATGTCCAGGAGACGGAAAACTCCTTAATTTATTCATTGGGAAACGGGCAATGGGATATTCCCAGGTTACGGGAGCTTTTAGAGACGATCATTCCCGATAATGAATCATTTAATGATTTTAAGGTTGAGCATGATTTTCAGAATATTGGAAAGCGGATCATAATGTTAAATGCCCGGAGGATCCCCCGGCCTCCGGAAAAACCAAAAGTAATTCTCCTGGCCATCGAAGACGCTACCGGGAGCAAGATGCTTGAAGAGCTTCACGATAAAATAAGGCAGCTGGAGATATTTACCGAAGCGGCGACCGGAAGGGAAGTAATGATCCTGGAGTTGAAAAAGAAGGTGGTGGAATTAGAGGAAGAAATATTAAAGATCCGCAACCATCTTTAACCCCTGAGAAATGAAAAAAATAACTAAAAATCCCACTTTGAAAAATAAAACCCATAACGGAGAACGCGTGCGCCTTGAGGGGCTGGTCCGCCAGCAAGCGGATGCGCTCAAGGTTAAAAACGGGCAATTGCGGAAAGGGAAAGCCAGGGAGGCAGTTTCCGAAGAGCAGGTCCACGTCCGCACTAAAGCGATGGACGCGACTGCTGACGGCATTTTTATTGTTGATGCCCTTAAACCTAACTTTCCGGTTATCTATGCCAATCAGTCATTTCAAAAAATGACCGGTTATGGAAAAAGGGAAATCCTGGGGGAAAATTATTTTTCGCTTTATGGAGCGGATGCGGACCAGCGGATTATTAACGAGATAAAATATACGCTACGCCGAGGTAAGGTTTTCCACGGAGAGATGCTTAATTTTCAAAAGCACGGCAAAAAATACTGGAATTTGCTGCGCATTGCCCCGGTGCGCGATACCGATGGAGCCGTCACCCACTATATAGGGATCCAGACCGATATCACTTTGATGCGGGAGAAGGAGCGGGAGGTTGATGAGCAGCGTGATGAACTTTTGCATGTTACCCGGGTCGGAAAACTCGCGGAATTCGTCTCCTCTCTGGCGCATGAAATCAGCCAGCCGCTCACGGCGATCCTTTCTTACGCCCAGGCTGCCCAGCGCCTGCTTGCCGGCAGGGATCCTCAGCTGCAGGAGATTCTCCAGTATATTGTTAATGACGACCAGCGGGCGGCGGCGGTTATCCAGCGGTTACGCGCGCTGTTAAAAAAGAGCCGCTCTGAAATGAAACCTTTGGATATCAATGTTTTAATTAATGAAACCATAGCACTTATGGCTACCGATGCCAATGTAAGGAATATTTTCTTGAAACCTGAGCTAGGAAATAACCTTTCGTCAATCCACGGGGACCGGATACAATTGCAGCAAGTTCTCCTGAACTTGATTAGTAACAGTTTTGACGCAATGGAAAACAGCCCGGCCCCCCGTGAAATATTGATCCGTTCGTCGCGTAATAATGCGAATACGGTTATTGTCTCGGTCAGGGATTCCGGGTCAGGCATCACCGCACAGAACATGCCGAAACTTTTCACCCACTTTTTTACCAGCAAACCTGATGGTTTGGGCATGGGGCTGTCGATCAGCCGCTCGATTATCGAGTCGCATGGCGGGAGGCTGGAGGTGAAAAATAACCCTGATCGCGGGACGACATTCTATTTCACTATTCCGATCAATAAAAACAATACTTAAGTGAATAATTCCGGTTCGATTATTTATATTGTTGATGACGATGTTTCCGTGTGCAGAGCTTTGTCCCTGCTGTTGAAAGCGCACGGGTTTAAGGTCCAGACATTCACCCGCGCAGCAGGGTTTTTAGCTTTTAAGCACCCAAAAGTGCCGTCCTGCCTGGTCCTGGATATGCGCCTGCCGAAACTCAACGGTTTTGCTCTTCAGGAAGTAATGGCGAAACAAGGTATGATCACCCCGATTATTTTTATTACCGGTCATGGGGATATTCCCATGAGCGTCAAAGCGATGAAGGCCGGGGCGATCGATTTCCTTCCCAAGCCCTTTACGGAAAAAAAACTGCTTAATGCCGTAACCCTTGCCATTTTAAAAAGCAAGGCGCAAAATAAAAAACAGGCCGAAACGGAAAATATCAAGCGGCGGATAAAAACCTTGTCTCCGAGGGAGCTGGAAGTTTTCCGTTTTGTGGCTCGGGGAATGCTGAATAAGCAGATTGCCTCAAAGCGCGGAACTTCCCTGCAAACCATCAAGGTCCACCGCGGCCGGGTGATGCAGAAGATGCAAGCCAAAACCGTTACCGAGCTTATTCATTTAGCTCAAAAAGCAGGCCTCATTTCTCCTCAGCGTTAAACAATCCGCATCCTCTCTAAAGATCGAATTTCTCTGCTGCAAAAGAAAACCTACGGTTATACCCAGGTTCAATTGATTTAATTTTGATAAATCCCTACAATAGGTTAATGAGATTTTTACCGGGCGGATGTTTTAACTAAACAGCCGGCCTGAGAAATAAGCTAAGGTTTACTTTGCGGGGAGGGTAGCGATGAAAAAAATGACAGTTTTTTTATTATTGCTGTTGCTGTCGGGGTGCGGTTTTGTCTTTCAAAATTTTGACCAAGCCGAACACAAAGATTTAACATATGGGATGACTAAGGCAGAGGTGGTGGCTAAGATCGGCCAGCCGCAAAAAGTAAGCAAGATGATAATCGATAACCGGGAATACGATGTTTGGGAGTATCCGAATAACAACCGGTCAAAGATAGAAAAGATGAATGCGTTGGGAATTATCTATTCCCAGGTGCTTTTTTCGGACGGCAAGTTAGTGCAGCGGGATAAAAATAGGGTTTATGGCCAGCCGGGATATGAATACCTGGAGTCTATTAATCCTGAGGGCGGAGTGAAGCCCGCTAAAATTACGGAACCAAATAATTCAAAGTAGGGCAAATAATCAGGCAAGAAGTAAAAATATGCAACTTATGGGCATGGAGAAAATGACGCTGGATAACAAGCAAATTTTTATTGTTGATGACGATGAATCAGTGTGCCGCGCGCTGAGCGTTTTACTGGCGACCTACGGCTTTAACGCGAAGGGCTTCATCTGTGCCGAAGATTTTTTTAGCGCTGTGCCCAACAGCGCTTCAGGTTGTTTGATCTTAGACATTCATATGCCGGGTTTAGACGGCTGGCAGGCGCTGCAGCGTCTTCGCGAATCAGGCTCCAGGCGTCCGGTGATTATCATGTCGGCGGAAAAATTCGGAGGAAACAGCGAAAGGGCTTTGAAAGCAGGCGCCGCAGGGTATTTACAAAAACCTTTTAATGATCAGGCGTTAGTGGACCTTATTGCGATTGCATTTGAAAATAAAAGAAAGAAATAAGCAACCGGAAAAGGCGGGTCACGATGAGTATTTGCGGCTATCATTTGAGGTGTTTGAATTACGGGGACAAATGTTCAGAGTGCAGGCATCAGCAGAAAAACGGAGATAAAGATTACCTTAATGATGCTTTAGGTCTCTGGCTCGAAAATAAAAAGCAGGCGGATAAAGTTTAAGTAGAAAAAAGTCAATAAAAATGGGAATTAGACGATAGCCAAATATAGCGGTTATTTATACAATAAACTAAGGTAAAGAAGCGTTAAATCTATGAGGAGGGAAAAGGGCGATGAAATACGCTAAACGGATTTTGGCAGCTTGCTACATTTTGATCTCGGTGCTTACCTTGCTTCCTCTGGAAGGCTGTGTGCGTAGAGACTCCCGGGGAGAGGAAAGGGAATATTATGGGGGAGAGAGGCATTACTATCGCGATGGCAGATGGTATAGGCATAACGCGTTTGGTTTTAGTGTTGCGGTTTCGGCTTTGGCTATCGGGGCATTGATCGATTCTCTTCCCCCAAGCCATACAACTGTGGTGGTTGAAGGCTCTCAATATTACCACGATGACAGGTATTACTATAAACAAACGCCTCGAGGGGGTTATATTGTTGTTCCGGAGCCGGTAGCCCGGCATTCGCCTCAAGGTAATCAAAGTAATCATGGTGATCGGGGTGATCGGGGAGATAGAAGCGATAATATGCACAACGAAGAAAACCGGGGACTGCATCAGAAATAATGCGGGCACACCTGTGTTTTTTTGCTGTGCAATTAAACCTGCCCGGTAAGTAATTATCCTGGCTAAGCACAATGAATGGGTAAGCCGGTAGCAACAAAAAAGGGGGAAGATATGCAAAATGATAATTTAGGGTATTGGCTGTGGTTTTTCTTTATCGGGGGGGTGATTGGGTGGTTAGCGGGCATAATTATCAGAGGCCGGGGGTTCGGGATTATCGGAGACATCATTATCGGGATCGTGGGAGCGATGCTTGGCGGGTGGATGGGTAGGGTAGTAGGAATATATCCCGGCAGCTCCTTCGGCGCTTTTCTAATGGCGCTTGTCGGGGCGGTGGTATTAGTAGGCTTGACCCGCTTAGTCGTAAGGAACACATAGAGGAAGAAGGTTGTAACTTAAGAACCGCGGGCAGGATGTTCTGGCCGTAGATTATAAAAAGAAAGGAAAAGAGATGAAAAAACTTACTTTGTTAAGCTTGCTGGCTTTAATGTCCATTACCTTGCTTTTAGGATGCAATGCGTTTAGGGGCGCAGGAAAAGACTTGTCGGATTCAGGAAAGCACATGGAAAATGTCGGAAAGTAAGTTGTAAACAAACCTAAAGAATAAACGCAGGAGTCTTAAGGAGGGCTTATGGGGGGAGTGTTCGGAGTACTGATCCTGGTGTTAGACATTATTGCCGTTATCGATGTCCTAAAAAGCTCCATGGATACAGGTAAAAAGGCGCTGTGGATTATCCTGATATTGCTTTTACCCGTGGTCGGGATGGTGCTTTATTTTTTAATCGGCAAAAAATCATAATTCAAGAGGTGTCCGGGAGAGGGCGATTAAAGAATACTCCCTTAGCACTAAGGATAGTAATATTAAGCTAAAAACATTATACCGTTTATTTTTAATAATCGCCTGCTTTTGTGCAGCAACAGGGTGCGCCCGCGTGCGTTATGCCGTTCCGGAAAATCTGGTCGGCACGGCGGTCGTTGTCGGCATGCCGGATATACGCTGCTATACAGAAAAGCCCGGTTCTCTTTTTATGCGGCAGAGTCTGGCGGACGCGTTTAAAACCGAAGGCAAGGCAGAGTATCTGGTTGATGGCATAAAGACCTATCCGGTGTTGATTATCGGAGGCGGAGTATCCAATAGCGCCTACGGAATAGGGTTATTGCAGGGGTGGTCAAAGGAGGGCTCCCGTCCGGTATTTAAAATAGTTACCGGTTATTCCAGCGGATCGCTATTGGCGATTGCGGCATTTGCCGGGAAAGACTATGAAGACAGGCTGGAGAAGATGTTTACTTCGCTTTCCACTAACGATGTGGTGAGACAGAAAAATATCCTCGGTATCCTTTTTGGGGATTCTGTGAACAACTCAGAACGGTTTGCTAAAAAAATAGATGCGGTTGTGGACGAAGATTTAATGGCCAGGGTGGCGCGAGAGTATAGTAAGGGGCGCAGGTTGTATGTAGGCACCTCTGACCTTGATGCGCAGGAATTTGTTGTCTGGGACATGGGGGCACTGGCGTTCAAGGGGGGTTTGGATTCGCTGAAGCTGTTCCGCAAAATAATTCTGGCTTCATGTTCTTTTTCCGTTATGCTCCCACCGGTCTTTTTTCAAGTGGAAGCCGGCGGCAGCCGCTATGACGAGATGCATGCAGATGGCGGAGTTATCGGCGGGATTTTCTATATTGAACAGCTAACTAGGGGCCTGGATTCTGCGACCGGATCCTCCGGGGTTGACCTGAGAAGATCTAAAACCAGGTTTTATGTCCTAAATTGTTGCTATATGTCACCGCATTCCAAACAGGTGGAAGACAATCTGACGGCAATAACTTCGCGAACGATTGAAACCGATCAAGCCTCAAAAATGACCGGGGATACCTACAGGATCTACGCATTAGCCAAGGAAAAGGGCTGGGATTATAATTTAGCCTATATTCCGGATGATTTTAAGCCCGGACAAAAAGAGATGTTTGATCAGAAGGAAATGCACAGGCTCTTTAAGCGCGGGTATGAAGACGCGGCAGCAGGATATAAGTGGCATAAGGCTCCGCCGGGGCTTTTGTCAGAGGGTAAATAAAATTTAACGCAAGGGAGGAGACATGAACAGAGGGATATCGGCAGCACTTTTAGTGGGGGGAGTTATTTTGTTAATTTTTGGGGGAAATGCTTATCATTCGGCCGGTTCGAATGTATCGCGCTTTTTTACAGGAGCGCCAACAGACAAAGCCCTTTGGCTCTTGGTTGGCGGAGCGGTTGCTTGCGTAGCCGGGGTTTTGGGTTTAGCTAGAAAGTAAAAAGCTTTTGTGTTTTTTAAGGCAAATTATTAAGTAAAGCGGATAGATGAATTTGTCGGTAAGAATCAAACATAAGTTTAAAAAAAGTGTTTCCCTGTGGCTGGTCCTGCTTCTTTCTATTATTGCCGGCTCCGGATGCGCCAGTACTCATAAAATCACTGCAGTAGGAGCGCCGCAGGAATTTAAGTTTCCGAAAGATTTTTTATGGGGGGCAGGTACCTCTTCGCATCAGGTTGAGGGCAACAATACGAATAACGATTGGTGGCAATGGGAACAGCATCTTCCTTTGAACATGCGTTCCGGCCAGGCGGCTGATCAATGGAACCGCTTTGAAGATGATTTTAAGCTTGCCCAGGCTTTAGGTAGGGCACACGGCCTACCGTTTTTCCCTTGAATGGAGCCGCATTGAGCCTCAGGAAGGGCAGTTTGATGCCGCCGCCCTGGAGCATTATCGCCAGGTTATCCTCTCGCTCAGGCTTAAAGGAATAGAGCCGATCGTAGTTTTAAACCACTTTACGCTTCCTCTATGGGTGTCTGTCCAGGGTGGATGGCTTTCAGAAAAGACCCCTGAGTTTTTTTCTCAATACGTCCAGGGAACGACCGAAGCTCTTGGAGGCAATGTCCATTATTGGATTACGTTGAATGAGCCGGTGGTTTACGCGTTTAGGGGGTATGTAATCGGTGACTGGCCGCCGGGAGAAAAATCATTAGAAAAAGCGATTAAAGTTTGCAAAAATTTACTTTTAGGGCATGTGCTGGCGTATAAAAAAATCAAAGAGGCTTATCTCCAAAAAGGCTGGAGAACGCCCATGGTTGGGATCGCCAAGCATGTAATCATTTTCCGGGCATCTTCGGATCATTCATTGCTGGACCGGATGACGGCACGCTTTACCTCCTGGCTGTTTAATCATGTATTTGTCCAGGCTTTGGTGCGGGGAAAGGCCTATTGCATCGGGCTTTTTAATGTCCATTTACCGCAAGCGAAAACCCTGGATTTTATAGGTTTAAATTATTACACGCGGGCTTTTGTCGTTAACCACGGGCTTGAGGTGCCGGGGATTTATATTAAGCAGTACACAAAAAGTGCAGGCCAGTACCATTATACGGGTAAAAATAACTTTTTTTCTGCTGCCAGCCAGGATCATAATACAGGAGATAAATTTTTGTCCTGGGAGATTTATGCCAGGGGAATGTACACGTTTCTTAAAGATTTCTCGCGGTACAAATTGCCTATTCTAATCTCTGAAAACGGGATTTCGACCAATGATGACGCCGAACGGGAAGTCTTTATCATTGAGCATCTTAAGGCTATGGCGCAGGCGATGAAGGAAGGAGCCCCAGTCATCGGTTATCTTTATTGGTCCCTTCTGGATGTTTACGAATGGAACAAAGGATTAACCACGCAATTCGGATTAATCGAAGTCGATTATGCGACGCAGGAACGGAAAATCCGGGGATCGCCAATAAAATACGAAGAAATCATCAGGGCGGGAAAAATAAGCTTTTAAAAAATTTGTTTTTCCGCTATGTTCGCGAAATAAATCCTAGGGGCAAACTAGAATAAAGGAGTAATCAACCGTTGAAAACTGACAGGAATACCAAAAAAGAGGTTATCCGGTTTATCGCCGCAGGGACAATTGTAAATGCGACAGACTTCAGCATCTATTATTTTTTATTTCATTTTTTCCCCTATAGCGTCGCTAAAGGAATTTCTTTTACCTGTGCCGGCATTGCCGGTTTTTTGCTTATTAAATTTTGGACCTTTAAACATAACAAGCCGGCATCATATGTTGAAGTCGGTAAGTACGCGTTGGTTAACTCTTTAGCTTTAGTGATTAATGTTCTAACGAATCAGAGCATTCTTAATATGGCGCACGGGCCGGTTTGGGTAGCTTTAGTCATTGCTACCGCAATAACGGGTCTATTTACCTATACCTGTTTTAAATGGTGGGTTTTTAGGGCTCAGTCGGTCCGGTCGAAAAGGGGGGGTAATTTTAAGTGGTGGAAATGGTTTCCCTGGAGGTTTTTAATCAGGGCGGCTGCCCGCCGGCAGGGATTTTTGGATCCGCTTAAAATCATTTCTCAGCTGAAGAATTTTGCGCAACCTTCAGAGGTGGCGGCCCCGACTGAATTGTTGCGCTCAGGGATGGTTTTACACGCCCGGGGATTGATCAATAGCCTGGCCATCCAGCATAACCTGGATTGGATCTGGCCGTACTGGGTGGAATGCCAGTATAATCCCCGCAATGAAGCATTTATCCCGCGCTCCTTTTCGTTAACGCAAATTAACCTTACCCATAGGAATTGGACTGCTTTAGGTTTTCCCGGCATCAGCGAATTTCCCCTGGTTGACCCGCGCGGCCTGGTTACTCCCTTTTATGACAGCTGGTCCCTTGATTTTTGGATTATCCCGGATGAGGGAGCGCCGTTGATCCCGTCGCGTCTGCCTGCCGGACAGGCAGGCCGGGCAGAGGTGTCTCAGAAGATGATTATGGATGATAATCTTTACGTAATTACAGAATCCCAGCTTGATCAATTAAAACTGCAAGTGGAAGCGCGCGTGATCGGTTGCACCCAAACGCCTGTTTGTCAGATCAAAATCAAAGGCTCTTCCGGGGTCCGGGGGAGACTGGTTGTTTCCCTTAGGCCTTATAACCCTGAAGGGGTAAGCTTTATCAATAATATTTCCCTGCTTGAAGATGCGCCTGGCTGGGAAGTCAATCGAAAGAATTTTGTATATTTGGATAAGCATCCGGAGCAGTATTTGTTTTCGGACTACCGGCGAGGGGATGTTTACAGCCGCCTATTAGGCGGTAAAGATGAAAAAGAAGCCTCCTGTAAGGTCGGTTTGGCCAGCGCCGCCGCGGTGTATGGCTTAGAAGCCGGACAAACCCGGGAGATCACCATCCTGGCGCCATTAACGCAAAACAAAATCGAGAAGGAGTGTTCCCGGGAGTATCTGGAAACCGCCAGGGATGCCTGGAAAGAAAGCCTTCAGGGCGCCTGTAGATTGCAAATTCCCGACGCACATTTTCAATTCCTTTATGAAGCGGCTATCCGTACTATGGTTTTGCATTCTCCCGGAGAAGTCTATCCCGGTCCTTATATTTACCGGCGTTTTTGGTTTCGCGATGCCGCCTTCATATTATATGGTTTGTTATCTGTCGGCTTAAAGGACCGTGTCCGCAGGGCGCTGGATTGTTTCGGCTTGCGCCAGACTGCCGGAGGCTATTTTCTCTCCCAGGAAGGGGAGTGGGATTCTAACGGAGAGGCCTTATGGATCATGCGCCAATATTGCCAGATGAGCGGAACCAATCCTCCCGAAGAATGGAAAGAATCAGTGCATAAAGCGGGTAAGTGGATCTGTAAAAAGCTCCTGCCGGTTGATTTACCGTGTCCGCATGCCGGTTTATTGCCTTCGGGATTCAGCGCGGAACATCTGGGCCCGAATGATTTTTATTATTGGGATGATTTCTGGGCGGTTGCCGGATTAAGGGCGGCGGCATTCTTGAGCGCTGCTTATCGGCAAAGTAAAGAGGCCGGTAACTTTGAAAGCACGGCGGATGTTTTAGTGAAAAGTATTAACCAAAGCTTAAAGCAAGCCGAGGAGCGTTTAAAAAAACCGGCGATGCCGGCTTCTCCGTACCGGCGTCTGGACTCAGGGGCAGTCGGCTCTTTAGCCGCCAGCTATCCGCTGCGTGTTTTTCCAGAGCTTGATCCGAGAGTCTTAGGTACCGCGGATTTTTTGATGAAAAATTGTTTAGTGCATGGAGGATTTTTTCACGACATGACCCATTCCGGGATCAATCCTTATTTGACGCTGCATTTAGCGCAAATTTTTTTGCGTGCCGGTGACCCCAGGTATTTCGGGTTAATGACGGCAGTGGCAAAACTTGCTTCTTCGACCGGGCAATGGCCGGAGTCGGTGCATCCGCGTACCGGCGGCGGATGTATGGGGGATGGGCAGCATGTCTGGGCCGCAGCGGAATGGGTTTTGATGATCCGCAATTGCTTTGTGCGCGAAGAAGGCAACCGCTTGATTTTATGTTCAGGGATCCCGGGCACCTGGCTTGAGAAAAATCAAACCATCTCCTTTGGCCCGGCGCCGACGAGTTTCGGGGATATGCAAATTTCTTTAAAACCGCAAGGAGACGCTGTGCTTATCGAATGGCGGGGAACCTGGTTTAAGGAAGAGCCCAGGATCGATATTGCGTTACCTGGCTTTAAGAGCGTAACAATCTCTCCGGGCACTAATTCCCTGGAATTGCAATCTAAGGTAAATAAATGAGTAAAACCATAATTGATAAAATCTTTAAAGAGATGATCTTGTTAAACTCCGGGAAAATAATTTTTCCGGAAGAAATTGAAGAGTTCTATAAAAAGCATGCTCCGATTGAAGAGATGTGTGTCTTTACCGTGCTCGAAATGGATAGGGAAAATAAATCTCAAGCGCTTTGGGCGGTCATCCAGCCGGACCTTGAAGAGTTTAGAAAATTTGCCGTAGTGAACCTGCATTTAGCGATCAAAGAAAGATTTGATGAGGTTTCGCCATTACTCCCCACTCATAAAAGGCTTAAAGGGTTTACGATTACGCTGGCGGAACTGCCGCGTACCCTGTTTAACAAAGTGGATAGACTGGCGGTTAAGGCGGTATATGAACCCAGGGTGAGGGCAGGGATAGAAGGGGCTCTTCCGGTTCCGGGTAAACTAACCGCTGTGGATCAGCTACTGATTGAATCCGCAACCGGCATAAAGATTTTAGCCTGCTTGAAGGAAATATCCGGTATTAAAAAGCCGGTAATCCTTGAGGATTCTTTAGAACTTGACCTGGGCATTGATTCATTGGGCAGGATAGAACTGGCTTCCTGTCTGCAGCTAGCTTTTCAAGCCGAAATAAAAGACGAAGCGATCTCGCGGGCTTTTAGCGTAAAAGATTTGATTCTGGGGATAACGGATGCCTTGAGAGGGGCCAAAGGGATTAGCCCGCAGGAAGATCAGGGGGCGCCTTTGATCCCGGGATACTGGAAAAAACATTTGCAGGTCCTGCCGAAAGATGAGCATTTGGGGGCGTTGGAGTTCAGTAACGGTTTTTTTGCCTGGCTGCTCCGCTTTGTTATCATTGCCATAAATTATCTGATTTTTAAATTATTTTTCCATGTTAAGGCAGAAGGCGCGGAGAATGTGCCTAAGGAAGGGGCGTATATTCTATACCCCAATCATACCAGCGACCTTGACGGGCCGGCGATCGCCGCCTGTTTACCGCGCCGGCCGGCTTTTCAGCTCTTTTATTTCGTCTTTATACCGTATTTTTTCCGGCCGTTTATAAAATCACCTTTATTAAGGAATTTGGCAAAAATGCTCAGGTTTATTCCTTTTGATTATTCAACGCATTTCCTGGAGTCGCTGCGCAGCGCTTATTTCGTATTACAAATGCGCAAAGGTTTATGTTTTTTTCCGGAAGGCCTGCGCAGTGTCACGGGAAAAGTCGGAGAGTTCAAAAAAGGGTTCGGGGTCTTAGCTAAGGAATCGGGGGCCTTGCTTGTGCCTGTGGCTATCGAGGGAGCTTATGAGGCATGGAGCTGCACCGCAAAGTATCCCAAGCGCCATTCGATTAAAGTCAAGTTCGGCAAGCCGCTTCTGGCCGGGGATTTAGAAAAGGAAGGATTGGCTATGGGAGCCAAAGATACTTATGAAGCAATAGGGATAGCGGCTAGAAAAGCGCTTATGGAGCTAAAAGCCTGCCTGCCGGCAGGCAGGGATAAACCATGAGAATTCTGATGATGACCAATACCTATTTTCCATTGGTGGGAGGGTTGGAGCAGTCGGTGCATTCTTTCAGCGAAGAATTCAAAAAATTGGGGCATGAGGTTTTGATTGTTACTCCTACTTTCGGCGGCGCTCCGATCGAGGAACCGGGGGTTATCCGGATTGCCGCTATCCAAAAATTTAAAGGGACCATTTTTTCCGTTAACTTCCCGGTTTCCGGTCTTCTCACGAGGTTAATGAAAGAATTCGTGCCGGATGTGGTGCACAGCCATGGCCCGTTTTTCATGGGGGATTTTGCGCTGCGGCTTAGCCGGCAGCACGCCATACCGCTGGTATTTACGTATCACACGATGTTTGAGCAGTACGTCCATGATTGGCCGGTACAAAATGAGGGGGTCAAGCGTTTCATGGTCAAACTGGCCGCCGGATATTGCAATCTGGTGGACCAGGTAATCTGTCCCAGCGAAAGCGTACGGGATATTTTAATTAAGAGAGGAGTGAAGACCCCGCTGGAAGTTGTCCCAACCGGGGTAGATGCGGAGCGTTTTGCCAAAGGCGATGGAAAATCATTCCGCAAGCTTAATCATATACCTGCCGATGCTTTAGTGGTCGGCCATGCCGGCCGGCTGGCTCCGGAAAAGAATTTAGAATTCTTGACCAATTGCCTGGTGGGGTTGTTGAAAAAAGATCCCCTGGTCCATGCTCTTATCGTGGGGCTTGGGCCGTCGGAAAAAATAATCAAAGAAGCTTTTAGCCAGGCGGGCCTGGAAGAAAGATTGCATTTAACCGGGGTCCTGCGTTATCAGCATTTGGTGGACGCTTATTTTGCGATGGATGTTTTTGCGTTTGCTTCTTTAAGTGAAACACAGGGGATCGTGCTTATTGAAGCCATGGCCGCCGGGGTTCCGGTGGTGGCTCTGGATGCCCCGGGAGCCCGGGAAGTTGTCGAAGATTATCACAACGGCCGCTTGCTCAATCAGATGGACCAGCAAAGCTTTGTGGATGCGCTCCAATGGGTTTTGTCCCGGACCCCGGAAGAGTCCGCTGCTCTAAAACAGGTCATCAGAATGACGGTGCAAAAATACCCGATCAATACCGCTGCTAAACACATGCTGGAGATTTATGAAAAAATCCGCTCAAGAAAAGCTCTTTCCCTGGGCAAAAAAAACAGCTCCCGGTATCTGTTTGCCTGGCGGATGAAAGCGGAATGGGATCTTTACAGCAATTATATTAAATCTGCCGTTGCATCGATATTTGAGGGTAATTTTAAGAAAACAGAACCTCCGAAGATCAATGATGCGACCGGCGGCGCTTCGGATGGTTCGGCATCTCCTCCGGCGCAAGAGAAAACAATTGATCAATACGTAACGACCGAAGACGGTAAGCGAATCGCTCTGAATCACGTGAAAAGAGGATTTACAAAAGTCGTGATTATCGCGCACGGTTTTTACAATAACAAGGACTCATTTTTATTCCGGGGAATAACTGAGGCTTTCAGTAAGGAGTATGATGTTATTGTTTTTGATTTCCGGGGGCATGGAAAGAGCAGCGATAAGTTTACCTGGACCGCGCATGAGCAAAAAGATTTACGCGCGGTTATTGATTATGCCAAAGAAAATCACTATGCCAAAGTCGGGGTGATCGGTTTTTCCCTCGGCGGGGCGATCGCCTTGATTGAAGCCAGCCAGCGGCAGAATATCGACAGCCTGATTGCGGTAAGTACTCCGACGGATTTAGGAAGCGTGGACTATCATTTTTGGGAAAAAGAAATGTGGGAAGATCTAAAGCTTAATCTAGGGGCTAAAGGGCGCGGCAAGGGAATTAGGCCGGGGAACCCTTCTTTAAAAAAGGTCCCTCCGCTGGATATTGTCGACAAAATAACCCCTGTGCCGGTGCTTTTCATTCATGGTGAAAAAGACTGGCTGGTCAAGCCCGGCCATAGCCAGCGTTTATTCGAAAAGGCCAGGGATCCTAAGGCGCTGACAATTATTAAAGGCGGCGGCCACGCGGAAAGGATGTTTGACGTTTTTCCCGATCAATTTATGAAAATATGCCTGGACAGATTCAGGGAAACCTTGCGATGAAGATCAAAAAATACTGACCTTGTCGTTACCGGCACTTATTTTATCGGCCACAGTTTTAGTGATTTTTATCGCAAAAAATAACGCTAAAAACGAGATTGCCGTTTGTGATTTTGCGGCGGAGCGCATCCTTTATTTTATAAACCCCCTGGGGAGCTCAGAGTATAATAATCTCGGGTTGGTTGATTTAAACGGCAGAAAAGTTAATTTAATGACGCTGCGGACAAGGGTGTTACTGGTTGATGACCTGGAAAAAATTTATAGCGACCCGGTAACCCTGTTGCCGCTAAAAATAGAACGCACTGTTCTAAAGTTTTGGGGAGACGAGTATAAAACAGAGGAGTATGACCAGAAAAAATTTACCCTTGTTACCAGAGAATTTAAAAGTAAAAAACTGACCCGGGAGAGGGTAATCAAGGCCAATGGCCCGATTCAAAACGTGATTTCCTTTCTTTTCTATTTGCGCAATTATCCTGAGCTTAGGGTCGGTTGGAATTATACCGTGAGAGTTCCGGATGAATTTAAGCCGGAGTTAGTTTCCATAACACTAAAGTTAGTTTCCATAGATCCGATAACCATCCCCTCCGGGAAGTTTCAGGCTTACCATTTTAGAAGCAAGCCTGAGAAGTTTGAATTTTGGATAAACAAAGACGATCCGCGTGTTCCACTTAAAATAAAAATTAAAAGCTTCATTGATTTTAATGTTTTAATGAAAAGCTGTATTCCGGTACATAATGTTCCTAATGCAGAGGGAAACAATGAAAATCAAAAACAAAAGTAAAGCCCCTAAGGTCAAGAAGTTTACCGCCGGAAGAAAGTTTTGGGAGAAACAGATACTGGAATTAGGGGACTTAAAATCCAAGCTCAAACGCAATAAAGCGGCATCGAAAAATTTACCTCAAAAGATCAAGAATCAAGTAGAAATCCGCACTGCTGCCGAAAGAATAATTATTAAGCAGCTGCATCAGGAGATTGAACAGCGCAAAAAGACGGAACGGTTGGCGCTGGATGCCAATAATTACGCCGAAAGCATCATTAACACCGTCCGGGAACCCTTGATCGCCCTGGATCAGAACTTAAGAGTAGTTTATGTCAGCCGCTCCTTTTACGATGTTTTTAAGGTAAAGCCCGAAGAGACCGTGGGGCAGCTTATTTATGATCTGGGAAATAAACAGTGGAATATCCCCAAGCTGCGGGAGCTGCTGGAAACCATCCTCCCGGAAAAGACAACCTTTGATAACTATGAAGTGGAACATGATTTTTCGACTATCGGCAGGAGGATAATGCTTTTGAATGCCCGGCAAATCAAGCGCGGGTTGGGCAAAGAAAAGATAATCCTTCTGGCGATTGAGGATATTACCGAGCGTAAGGAGATAGAAGCCGGCCTGGAAAAGACCCGGAAAGAACTGGAGGGGATTAAAAAATCCGCAGACGAAGTCAGTGAATTCGCCGAAAGCATCATCAACACTGTGCGCGAACCCTTAATTTCTTTAGATAAAGACCTTAGGGTGGTTACGGTCAGTCGTTCTTTCTATGATGTTTTTAAGGTAAGGCCGGAAGAGACCGTGGGGCAGCTTATTTATGATCTGGGAAATAAACAGTGGGATATACCTAAGCTCCGGGAACTGTTGGAAACTATTCTTCCTAAAAAGACAACCTTTGATAACTATGAAGTGGAACATGATTTTTCGACTATCGGCAGGAGGATAATGCTTCTGAATGCCCGGCAAATTGAAAGAATGTTGGGCAAAGATCGCACAATTCTGCTGGCAATTGAGGATATTACTGAGCGCAAGGAGATAGAGAAAGGGCTGGAAAAAGCCCATAAAGAATTAGAGGAGCTGGCCGCCGAGTTAAAACGTACCACCCGGGCTAAATCCGAGTTTCTGGCGAACATGTCGCATGAGCTTAGGACTCCGCTTAACTCGATCAACGGTTTCTCTGAGATATTATATGATGAGACTTTCGGCGCACTTAATGAGAAGCAGAAGAAATATGTGGAATATGTTCTGACCAGCGGAAAACACTTGCTCCTGCTGATAAACCAGATACTGGATATGTCCAAAGTGGAAGCCGGGAAGATGAAATTGGCTTTATCCAATTTGCCGATGAAAAGTTTATTAAACGAGATTTCGCTGCTTGTCGCGGACATGGTCAGTAGAAAGAAGCTGCAGATGTCGCTGGAGATAGCCCAGGATCTGCCGGATATTCAGGCCGATGAACTCAAGGTAAAGGAGATACTTTACAACCTGCTTTCAAACGCGGTTAAATTTACCCCTGAGGGAGGCAAGATCGGCATGTGGGCTAAAAGAGCCGGTTCCGAAATAGAAATTGAGGTTTGGGATACGGGGGTCGGTATTGCCGAGGAGAACATGGGCAAGATTTTTGAGGGATTTTTCCGGGTGGATACCCCGTATTCCCGGGTAACTGAGGGCACCGGCCTGGGGTTGCCGCTTTCTAAAAAGCTGGTCGAACTGCACGGAGGAAAGTTTTCCGTAGCATCGCAAGGGCTGAATAAAGGTATCCAGGTCAGGTTTACTTTACCGATTGCATCCAGAAAGGCGGTGTGAGGTGGGCAAAAGAGCATTGATTATTGATGATAACGCCAACAATCTGACACTGGAAAAAGACCTGCTGGAGTTAGCCGGTTTTGCAGTATTTGTCTCCCAGGATGCTTCCAGCGGAATTGCCATGGCCGGGAAAGAAAAGCCGGACGTTATCATCATGGATGTGCGGCTTCCGGATATGCGCGGCAGCGAAGCGGCGAAAATATTGCGCCAAAGGCAAGAGACAAGCGGCATACCGATCGTTTTTGTGACCGCTTCGGTAATGGCGGAAGGTAAAGAAGAAATAAAGGACATTACTAACAGCGGGTTCATCGGCAAACCGATAAACACGCGCACTTTTGTGGCGGAGATCAGCCAATTTATCAAATAAACCGCCGGATAATGGGGAGCAAAATCAAAAGAGGGAGAGGATGAAAAGCCAGCCGTTAATTTTAGTAGTCGACGACCAGCTTCAGAATATTGAGCTTCTGGAAGCACATCTTATACCGCAGGGGTATGCAGTGGTTAAGGCGTCAAGCGGTAAAGAAGCATTGGAAAAAATCTCCGGTAATCAAATTGACCTGGTGCTCTTGGACATAATGATGCCCGGGATCTCCGGATTAGAAGTGCTGGAGAAATTACGCAAAGATAATAAAACGCGGCTTATTCCGGTGGTGATGGTCACCGCGCTCAGGGAGGATGAAGACAAGATAAAAGCCCTGGAGGCTGGATGCGATGATTTTATTTCTAAGCCTTTTGATAAGGTGGAGTTATTGGCCAGAGTCAAATCTATACTCAAAATAAGTGATTACCTGCGGCAGTTGGAAGAAAAAGAAAAATTCAAGGAAGTGGTGGACAAGGCAAGTGACGGTATCGCTATCTGCAGCCCGGATTATATAATTAAAGACGGCAACGCGGCGGTTTTAAAGTATTTAAATATTACCGAAGCAAAGAACTCCAATCTGGTTGAAATGCTCTTTAAGGATTACGCTGTTTCCATAAACAAAGAGGCGCTGATGGACTTAACGGTTGCGCATAAAACATTTGATCTCGTGCGCCAAAAATCAGAAACGGCGGAGGCGTTATATTTAGAAGTGACCCGGGATTTGGTGAAAAATTCCTCCGGAGAGCTATTAAGCATTGTTTTTATTTTGCGTGATGTTTCCGCTGCGCGCACGGAGGAACGGATAAAACAGGATACTCTAACCTTCATTGCGCATAAACTGCGTACGCCGCTGGGAGTGATCAGCGGGCATATGGCATTGCTTCAAGGCGGAACATACGGCCAGCTTAACGCGGAACAAAAAGAGGCGGTGGATGATGTTTCCAAACAATCTGCTTTGCTTGTATTGATAGCGGAGGAACTGCTTGGGTTAACTATAGCCGGCGGCCACTCTTTATGACCCATCTTGGCCTGCAATAAATGATCCTGCCTGCTAATGGGGAGTGCCTTTTTTTAGCTCTTTTTCAATCAGCGACTGAGTATTATCGCGCAATTCTTCGGCGAGCCGGTGGGATATAGCCGAGGGGTCCTTTCGATATGCTTCAACATAACCGCTAAGATCCAGGGGATTACCGATGCGCACGAAGACATCCCGGTTGCCCAGGGGACGGGGTCTTTTGAGGTTAAAGACTTCGCGTTCGAGTTTCATTACGATTTCGGCCAGCCTTTCTTCCGAAGGAGCCAGGCCGATATATTGCGGCTGCCATCCTGCCATTTGGATGGTTTCTTTAAGGTCTTTAATGTCTTTTTGAAACTGGATCCGGCTTTTTAAGCCAAAAAGTTCTTTGCGGCTTAGTTGCTCGCGAAGAAAAAAAATTATTTTCTGCGCACGGTCAACAAGCAGCGTTTGCGGGTCGATCTTAAGCTGCGGATATTTTATCCGGATTTTGGTAAGAAGCGCCGCCTGGACCTTGTGCAATTGTGCTTTGAGCTGGGTTATTTTACCGGAAACCGTTCGGGTGCGGTTAATGAGAGTTTGGCGCTTTAAAATCTTTGCCATGATCCGGATAATCTTTACCTGTAAAGTAAAGAAGCTTGCGCGGATCAAAAGGTGTTTTTCGATGGCCCGGATTTTTTTATCTAAAATCGAGCCGATCGGTTTGCGGTAACGGTATTTGATGGCCAGCGGCAATAAATAAGCCGTCCAAAGAGGTCTTGTTTTCCGGGCTTCAGCGATAGCCTGAAGATCCATATGGATTACTCCGGTTTTAAAGGGCTGGACCAGATCATTTAAATACGAGATTTCCCCTTCCGGGAACATGACCAGGGCATCGGAATCATTTTTAATCACTTCAACCGCATAACTCCTGGCCATCTGGTCGTTACCGCCTCTTTCGACGGAGAAGCCTCCTAAATGCTGTAAAAACCAGCCGATGAGGCCGTGGAATTCTTCAAAAGCTTCGGAATTGATCATAAAGGTAAATCGGCGATGGCAAAGGCGGGAAAGCTCGAAAACCACTTTCGGATCCATTTCATCGGAATGATTAGCGGTCAAGATCAACCCTGAATCCATGGGGATGTTTTTAAGGATTTCAAGATCATCCGGATCAATGCGCAGGCGATTATGCCAGGCAAGATCAAGGGCATTTAAAAAATGAAAGATTCCGATAACCCAGCCGTAATGTTTTGCCGGGCGGAAACCTATCGCCGAATTTGTGGAATTATCAGCTCTTTGCATTTTCTTTAAACGGGATAATTTTGTTAAAGGTAATTTAAATTTTAGCATAAATTGCGCTAAAATTCCATTTTAAGAGATATTTTCAAAAAACAGAAGTTGAAGTGTTCGGCTTCCGGCGGCAGTCAAAAAACAAGGATTTAACTGTTAAATGGTTGCGTAATTAGGCCCGAGAAGAAACGGACAAAACGGTGAGGGTTAAATCTCCCTAAAACCAGAATATTCTTGATATATTAAGGTAATAAGCCTATAATTGGCATTGAGAATCTAAGGTCGCAGCGATGGGTCCCATTTTTACGGCATTTTTCTGCAATATTTTGTAAAGTTATTATTTAGGGAAGTGGTCAAAAGTGTAAGAGTCTTTGCGCAAGTTAGCTTTTGCATGGTCGGCCGCCATCTGGTTAAATAATCAGGTGACGGTTTTTCTATGCAATGAAGCCCGGTAAGGGCCAAATAAATTATGAATAAAAAATTTGAGAATTTAGATATCGGTAATTTAAGGATAAAGATCCCGGTCATCCAGGGGGGGATGGGGGTGCGCGTGTCTTCCTCCTCATTGGTTTCGGCAGTATCCAACGAAGGGGCGCTTGGGGTGATTGCCGCCGTAGGGTTGGGGGAGGAATGCGGTAACGAGCAACGCGATTACAAAATGCGTTCGCGCGAAGAACTGACTAATCTCATCAGGGAGACTAAGCGGCTGACAAAAAATCCTTTTGGCGTAAATATCATGAGCGTACTGACTAACTACGATGAGTTAGTGGAGGCCGCTCAAGCCGAATCTGTGGATGTGATCATTTCCGGAGCCGGGTTACCTTTACGTTTGCCGTCTTTGATCAAGAATGACCGGACAAAGCTTATTCCGATTGTTTCTTCCGCGCGGGCAGCCCAGATTATTTGCAGTACCTGGGCCAGGAGGTATAAGCGGCTGCCGGATGCGATCATTGTCGAAGGGCCGCTTGCCGGCGGGCATCTGGGCTATAGTTTAGCCGAGCTAGCCGATGAAGAGCATGTCTTTCTGGATAAGATCCTGGTAGAGGTACTGGCGGTTACGCGCACTTTTGAGAATGACAGAACCCGCATTCCGGTGATTGCCGCCGGAGGGATTTTTGACGGCAAGGATATCGCCAGGGTGATGCGTTTAGGCGCCAGCGGCGTGCAGATGGCGACGCGTTTTGTTTGCACTAATGAATGCGATGTTTCCATAAAATATAAAGAGGCGTATCTGGCGGCTAAAAAAGAGGATATTGTGATCATCCAGAGCCCGGTGGGGTTGCCGGGAAGGGTTATCCGCAATGAATTCGTGAAGAAGGTTATGGAAGGGGCGCGCGTACCTTTCGGTTGCGAATATAAATGTTTGTATACCTGCGACGCCCAAAAAGTCAATTATTGTATTGCTAAAGCGCTGTTGAACGCGTCCCGGGGGGAGATGGAAAAAGGGTTTGCCATGTGCGGCAGCAATGCTTACCGGATCAAAGAGATCGTTTCCGTCAAGCATTTGATCCACGAACTGGTTACAGAAGCAGAAACTGCCTTGAACGCAAACAGTTAAGAATACCGAAGCGATCGCGGAGGCTTACGGCCTATGCTCTGGATACGGAGCATAGGCTTTTTTGTTTCGCGGTTCCGGGCTATTCTCCGTCCAGTCTGCTATCCACATCCCTGGCCAGAAGCTCAGCTATTTTTTCGGTAGGAACGAATTTAAAATAATGATCCACGACCGCATGGTCCATTTCATGGGCGATCACCGAATCGGTAATATCCTGTATCGAGGTATAGATCGTCTCGGTTCTCTGAGCATAAAACGCCCGGGAATTCGATCTCTCCCCGGAAATGCCTTGATAGGCATCGGCTAATTCTTTGTGGTTCCTGAACACCTTGATTATTATATGCATCTGGTCCGGGTTTACCCCCAAAATATCTTTTACGCGCGAAAGGATCGCCCCTAACCTGGCGACGATCCTGTTCTCGATATGATATTTGCGGTTACTGAATAAATCTCTTTCTGCGGAGGAAACCGGAAAATCGCGCCCGCGCAATCTGGCCTCCAGTTTTTTTAAATTTATTTCCGGAGGATAAATCACCTTGATTTGGCTGTTGCCTATGCTCAACCATGGAGTGGTTGCTGTGGCATTAATCGCAGCGGTATCCTCCGCCCTTAGGGGCGCAGGGAAGTAAGCGAGAAACCCGATGATCATTAAGCTTAATAATTTTATTTTCATTTAGGTCGCCTATTATAGCAAGCTTTTTAAACATGTTAAGTATTTTTTCTACCCAATCGCTATTACCGTCTTTATTTTATCCCTAAGCAGGAATTTGTAAATTGCCCGCTTCTACTTTTCTATGACTTTTTTCTACTGGGATTAAGGCAAAAAAAGGCTGAAAATAATTTTAAATTTTGTTCCGTGGCATTTTTTCCTGTATAATATAGTCACTAAAATGAATAAAAAAATAAAAAATAAGCCCTGGTTTCTTTATGTCGTGCAATGTAATGACCGCTCTCTTTACACCGGCGTGACTACGGATATTTTGCGGCGGGTAAAGACGCATAACGCTAAAAAAGGGGCTTTTTATACCAAGAATAAGCTGCCGGTCAAGCTGGTTTACTGGGAGAATATGCCTGACCAATCCGCAGCGCTGGTGCGCGAAAAGCAGGTTAAAAGATTAACCCGGGCGGAGAAGCTGGATTTAGTGGGATTAAGTTAAAAGCAGGGGACGCAGCTATTCAATTATAAAATAAATAATTAATAGCCGCGCCCCCGTTTTTTTTTGTTAGATTGCCTTCATTTTTACGTCAATTACCTTAAAAGGATAAGATGGCAAAAGAAAACTTAACTATCCACGATTTACCTCTGGTTGAACGCCCAAGAGAAAAATTGCTTAAATATGGCCCGGGGCGATTGTCTAACCCGGAGCTGTTAGCCATAGTGCTGCGCACCGGGAGAAAAGGGGAGAGTGTTTTATCCGTGGCCAAAGAACTGCTTAGGGAAATTTCACTGGATAAATTCTCCAGCCTATCCTGCACCGACCTGAAAATCCGCGGTATCGGTACAGCCAAAATATGCGAATTATTAGCCAGTATCGAGCTGGGCAAGCGTTTGTTTCTGGATAAGAAAGTAATGCTTACCCAGCTGCTTAGCCCGGAGGATGTTTTCGAAAACCTTAAAGATATCCGCGAAAGCAAGAAGGAGCATTTTATCGTTTTTCTGCTTGATTCGCATAATCAGCAGATCCACCGCGAAATTGTTTCCGTCGGTACCATAAATGCCAGCCTGGTCCATCCCCGGGAGGTTTTTGAGCCGGCAGTTAAATTTTTAGCCGCCCAAATTATCCTGGCGCACAACCACCCTACAGGTAACTTGGAGCAATCCGAAGACGATTTAAAGGTGAACAAGCGCCTCGTAGAAGCAGGTAAAATTATGGGGATCGAGGTTATTGACCACGTAATTGTCTCTAAGGGCGGGTTTATGAGCTTTAAAGAAAAAGGATTGTTTTGATCGCGAAAACGGCCAGGGGCGTTTTTGAAGTGAATCTTTTCCTACTTATTCTTTCTTAAAAGTGTTATAATTTAAGAGAATCAGGGGGAAGAAAGATGATTTTAGCCGAAAGCGTATCTATCCATATTTAACTGTATCCAAGCCCAGCCGCGCAAGCTGGGTTTTTTAATGAGAGGGAACGGATGTAAGGATGAGCGGCGTACTTTTTCCCATATTTTTTTTCGTCAGTATCGTAGTGTTCCTGGTTTTTCTTGCCAACCGCCGGGACAAAATTATAACGGAAACACTTTCGGCCCTGGGGGCAAAGACTGATTCCCTGGGCAGGTGTATTTTAAACAAAAACGGCATACCGTATTGGTATAGATATACCGCCGGCAGCAGAAATTCTCCGCCGATGCTTATTGTTTCCATCCCTTGTGTATCTCATGGTGAGTTTACAATTAACCCGGAAGGAGGGCTGGATAGGGAAGCGAAGAAGCTCGGATTTTCAGCGGAAATTCAAACCGGAGATGCGGAGTTTGATGATCAGTATTATATTGTTTCGGATACGCCGGAGTTTGCGCGGGTGTATTTTCAATCGGCAGAAAAAAGAGAGGTTATCAAAAAGATTTACAATACGGGTTTTACCCAGGTTAAACATGACGGTAAAACCATGCAGGCACAGTGGAGTTATTTTGACAAGAGCCTGCTTGCTCCGGAATTGATTACGGGAACAGCGGATAATCTTTTTGCTTTGTCGGATAATTTACCGGATTATTTTGCCAATGAAGAGATTCTGGGTATACCGCGGTTAAGGTTTAAGACGATTGCCGCCTATGCAATTCCTATTCTTGCGCTCCTGGCGGCAGGAATAGGGTTTATTTCGAATGTATATTACCCGCCCTTAGATATAATTACGGTCTTTTTGCGTTCCTTGCTGCTCTCCGTACCGCTATATATTATTTATATGGTTCTGGTGTTTTTTGCGATCCGCGGCCGCGCGGCCGCGCATAAGGATTTCCTTAATATTGCCGGAGTTTCCCTTATCGCTGCTTTATTTTTTGTGCACAATGGTTTTGTGTTCATGAACGGTAAACAGGATTCAAGTAAGCCGGTATTGCACAATACTTTTGTTACGGGTAAATATATAACCAGGAGTAAAAACAGCCAAACTTATCATGTGCTGGTTCATTCCTGGAGGCCCGGGCACGATACGGAAGGATTTTTGGTCGGGGAGTACAATTATAGATATATCCAACCGGGACAAACAGAGGCGGCGGTTGTGACCAAACAGGGCGCGCTGGGGTTTGAATGGGCGCTTTCGGAAAGTTTTAATACCGGGAAAAAATAAAGGTTTTATTTACCGGCGCCTATGCCGCAACCCAGGCAGAGCCTTTCGGTCGATAGGTTATGGAAATTATTACCAAAAAGATTTTATTAAATACCCAAGGCGCCCCGGACCTGGTGAATATTACGGATAAAATAAAAGATATCCTTGATTCCAGCGGATTGAAGCAGGGGAGCCTGACGGTTTTTGTGGTCGGTTCCACCGCGGCGATCACCTCCTTTGAATACGAGCCGGGGTTAGTCAAGGATATGCGGGAATTATATGATAAGCTTATTCCCCGGGGTAAACAGTATGCCCATGATGCTGCCTGGGGGGATGCCAACGGTTTCAGCCATTTAAGGGCGGCGCTGCAGGGGCCATCATTGACGGTGCCTTTTGATAAGGGGGAGCTTTTATTGGGAACATGGCAACAAGTGGTTTTAGCTGATTTTGATAACCGGCCGCGCCAGCGGGAAGTAGTGGTGCAAATCATAGGTGAATAAGTTTTTGGGTTGGGAGTGGCCGAAGCACTGGGTATTTAAAGCCCCCATCCTAATCCGAGAAGATTAATTATGAATAAAAAATAAAAATGAGGATAAAGCATGGAACAAGAGAATAGGGCTAAAGAAGAATTGATCGGTGAGATAAAACTTGAAGACATTGTTTTGAATACGCCTGACCATATTTTCGCGCAGGATGGACAATTGCGTTATCTTTACGTAGCGAACCCGCAACTGGGCCTAACGGAAAAGGATATGATCGGAAAGACCGACCATGATTTTTTACCTAAGAACGATGCTGAAAAGCTTACCGCAATCAAAAGAAAGGTATTGGACACGGGCAAGGCGGTGCAGGTGGAGTTGCCCCTGATTTCACGTAAAGGTAAACCAGAATATTTCAGTGGGAGCTACGTTCCCAGGTTTGACAATCAAGGCAAAATAAGCGGTTTGTTCGGGTATTTTAGAAATGTCACCAGTCAAAAAGAGACAGAAAAAGCATTGAAAGAAAGCGAAAAACGTTTTAACAGCATAGCCGATAATGCCGGAGAATGGATATGGGAAACTGATGCTCAGGGGCGCTATATTTATTGTAGCCCGGCAGTAGAAAAAATACTGGGCTATAAGCCCCAGGAAATGCTGGGGAAATATTTCTACGACACCTTCCCTCCGGAGATAAAAGAAGAGTTCAAAAAGGCGGCATTGGATGTCTTTTCCCGCAAAGAACCTTTTTCTAGGTTCTCTAATCAGAATATCCACAAGGACGGCCATACGGTTATCCTGGAAACAAGCGGAGTGCCGCTGGTCGATACTCGGGGGAATTTAACCGGTTACCGGGGAGTTGATTACGATGTTACCGAGGTTAAAAAAGCAGAAAAAGAGCTGCAGGAGAAACAGGCGCAGCTGGATCTGGCGCTGCAGTCGGCAAATATGGGAATTTGGAGCCTGGATATAAAAAATAACCTGCGTAGTTTTGATCAATTGACCTGTAATATTTTAGGGATCAATCCGGAGAATTTTAAAAGGTCTCCGCAAGAATTTTATTCTATCGTCCATCCCGATGACCTGGATAAGGTTAAGCAGGAGATGTCTGAGGCAATTGTGAACGGAGAATTATATGAGCCGGAATACCGGGTTATCTGGCCGGACGGAACCCTGCATTATATTGCTTCCCGGGGAAAGGTACATTATGATCCTGTCGGCAGGCCGGAGAAAATTACCGGGGTTATTTGGGATATTACCAGGAGCAGGCAGGCTGAGGAATCGTTGTCCCTGCAGCGTAAATTTACCGAAACGGTGCTGGAAAATATCGAAGCAGGAGTAGTGGTCTGTAATGGGAAGGGGGAGCTGATCCTATTTAACCAGATCGCCCGTCAGTGGCATGGTTTGGGTCCCCTAAGTGTTTCGCAGGAAGACTGGGCCGGCCGCTATGACCTTTATTTTGAAGATGGGGTTACCCCGATGGATATCGATACTGTTCCTCTGGCGCGGGCCTTCCGCGGGGAAATAGTACACGATGCCAGCATGGTAATTGCCGCTAAAGATCAGCCCAAGCGCAATATAGTCGCGCATGCCGGGCCGATAAAATCCGAAGATGGACGGATCCTGGGGGCAGTCGCCGTGATGCATGACATTACCGCAATGAAGAAGGTAGAGGTGGAGTTAAAACAGCGTCTACGCGAATTGGAAATTTTTAACAAGGCGGCAGTCGGCAGGGAGGAAAGGATCATTGAACTGAAAAAAGAAGTGGATAGTTTCAAAAAAAAGCTAATGGAATAGGTTTAAAAAACAGGTGAAAAAATGGAATACAAAATGTTTCAAGTCAGGCCGGGAAGAAATATTCGCCTAAAGAAGATCGATCCGGGGTACTCTTTGGGGCACAAGGATGAAGTTTGGGCCAAAACCAAGTTGCTAAAATATACGCAAAAGCTCTCCCTCCTCCAATATAAGCTTTACGCAGAAAAAAGGCATTCCCTGCTTATCTGTTTGCAGGGGATGGATGCTGCCGGTAAGGACGGGGTGATCCGGCATGTTTTTAGCGCGATGAATCCGCAGGGGACAAGAGTTTGCGCTTTCAAGGTGCCAACAGAGGAAGAGCGTTCCCATGATTTTCTCTGGCGGGTGGAGAAACAGGTTCCGGCTAAAGGGGAAATAGCGATCTTTAACCGTTCGCACTATGAAGACGTGTTGGCAGCGCGGGTGCATAAGCTTGTGGCTAAGGAACTCTGGTCAGAACGCTATGATTGCATCAATAATTTTGAAAAAAATCTCAGTGAAAGCGGCACGCATATTTTAAAATTTTTTCTGCACATAAGCCCCGGGGAACAACTGGCGCGTTTTAAACAGCGCCTGGATGACCCGCAGCGGCAATGGAAAATAAGCGAAGCGGACTATGCGGAAAGGCAGTGCTGGGATAAATATATGCGGGCTTTCGAAGATGTATTTAGCCGGACCAGCACCGCCTATGCCCCCTGGTACATTATTCCGGCCGATCATAAATGGTTCCGCAACCTTTTAATTTCAAAGATCATAGTGGATGAACTTGAGTCAATGGAGATGCAATTGCCTCCGGTCCAGGTGGACATCGCTGCGATCAGGCGCAAGTATCATAAAGCGCAAAAAAGCCGGTAGCTTAAATCTCTATTCAACGAATTAACCGATAGTTCACATTTTCTTAAAGATTTTGTTGTTTAATTGTACTATACTATATTCTCCCGAAAGGATAGATGAAAAGGCTGTATCTCTTAAGGCATGCCAAATCCAGCAAGGATATCCCCGGAATAAAGGACAGGGACAGGCCTCTGAATAAGCGCGGTAAAAAGGAAGTTGTGCGCCTGGGTAAGCGGCTGAAAAAATCCGGGGTCACGGTGCAGGTATTATATTCCAGCCCGGCAAAAAGGGCTCTGGATACCGCCCAAGGCATTGCCAAAGCAATCGGTTTCCCCCGGAAGAAGATAAAAATAGCCAGCGCAGTATACAGCTCGACTATCCCAAAACTGTTAAAATTAATTAAGAGTACCGATGACCGGGAGCAGGCAGCCTTAGTTGCCGGGCATAACCCGGAGTTTTATAACCTGCTCAATTATCTTACGCCCCAAAAAATAGATGGATTCCCCACCTGCGGGGTTTTTGGTATTGATTTTAAGGTTGACTCATGGAGAAGGGTGGCCAGGAAAAAAGGAAAGATAGCCTTTTTTGCCTCCCCCTTAAAATAAAATGAAGGAAAAAGAAATCGCCCGGGCCGGAGTGATCGATATCGGGACCAACTCCATAAAGCTGTATATTGCCGAAGAAGATAAGGATGATATCAAGATCCTGGAATCGCTGAAGAACGTCCTTTCCCTGGGCAACGACACTTTTTTCAAGGACCGGATCAGCCAGGAGATCATTAACCGCACCGTCGCGGTGTTGGATAAATACAGCGATAAGCTTAAAGAATATTCGATCACTAACCTTAAGGTGATCGCGACTACCGCGGTGCGGGAAGCCGCCAACCGGGACGTATTCATCGATACGGTCTACCGCCGGACAGGTTTCAATATCGAAGTTTTCACGGTCGGCGACGTTATTTATTATATCGATGCTTATCTTTACCAGAAGCTTAAGGATAAGTATCCGCTGCACACCAAGAACCTGATTATCGCCGAACTGGGTTCAGGCAGCCTGGATATGTCGGTAATGGCCCAGGGGTTTACCCTGATGAACCTGGGGCTGCCCATCGGCACCCTGCGGATCAAACAATTAATGGGGCAGCTGGACGGCAGCCTGCGGGAAAATTACGAAGCGATCGAAGAAAACGTAGAAAATGAATTCGCTTCTTTTAAAAGGGAGATGCCGTCGATAAATATCGATGACATTATCCTGATCGAAGAAACCTATTCCGCCCATCTGTCGAAAATACTTTCCAATAAGCCGGTGGAGCCGTTTTTTAAACTGACCCAGGAGGATACCGCCGAACTCCTGGAAAAAATGACCAACGGGAATATCGAGGAGATCGCCGGCCAGTATAAGATCCCGCTGGAAATCGCCGAAACCTTTCCGGCTTACGCGGTAACCCTGAACACCTTTGTCAAATTAAGCCAGAGCAAAGTAATCCATATCCTGGAAGTTCCGCTGGCTGAAGCCGTGTTGGCTGACATGATCCTGGATTTCGAGGTCTCCCAGAAATACAACAAAACCAACCAGCTGATTTCGATCGCCAATTCGATCTGCCGGAAGTTCAATACCGATATAAAACATGCCCAGCAGGTCGCCGACCTTTCCAATATGCTTTTTGATGAACTCAAAGAGAGTTTGGGGCTCAAGAAAGGGGATTTGCTTTACCTTTTGCTGGCGGCATACCTGCATGATGTGGGAGAGTTTGTGTATAACCGCGCGCACCATAAGCATAGTGAGTATATCATTTCCAACCTTAACCTTTTTCGTCTTTCTACGGATGAAATAAAAGTGATCGCCTGCTGCGGCCGTTATCACCGTAAAGGCGCTCCGGCGGAAACCCATTTTTTGTATAATTCGCTTTCCCGGGAGAAGCAGGTTTTAGTGCAGAAGCTCAGCTCTATCCTGCGGATCGCCAATGCCCTTGACCGCGCGCACAAACAGAAGGTCAAGAAAATAGAGGTAAAATTCAACCGCAGCCAGGATATTACCCTGACGGTGAGCGTGCCGGGAAATTTCCTGCTGGAAAAAACCGATTTTCAGGAAAAAAAGGGAATGTTCGAGGAGATTTCCGGTAACAAAATCAACCTTAAGACGCAGATCATCGAGTAATCTATGGAAAAAAACAAGGAACCTTCCGAAATCTATATCCACCGGGATTTAAGCTGGCTGGCCTTCAATGAAAGAGTGCTGGAGGAGTCCCTTGACCCGGCCAATCCTATCCTGGAGCGGGTAAAATTTTTAGGGATTGCCGCCAATAACCTGGATGAGTTTTTTATGGTCAGGGTGGCCGGTTTAAAAAGCCTGATCGAAGCCGGTTATAATCATAAAGACAATTTCGGTTTCTATCCCCGGGAGCTTTTCGCGGAGATCCGTTTGCGGATAGACGCGCAGATCGAAAAATTATATACCGCTTACAAAGGGGAAATAAGCAAAGAGCTGCAGAAAAACAAGATCTTCATTCTCAAACCTGACCAGCTTAACTTTGAACAGTCCCGGGCGGTAAAAAGATATTTTGAAAGCACCCTGTACCCGATCGTTACGCCGATGGCGGTCGACCCGGGCCATCCCTTCCCGGTGCTGCATTCCAAGACCAATGCTTTTGCGCTTCAGCTGAACCGTAAGGATGAAACCTACCTGGCGTTGTGCGTCATCCCCAAATCGGTGCCCCGGCTATACCGGTTGCCTTCGGAAAGGGATGAAGCCTGTTTTATGTTTATCGACGAAATTATCCGGGTCAATCTTGACGCTTTTTTCCGCGGTAACAAGATCACCGATAGTTTCGCTTTCCGGGTCATCCGGGACAGCGAAATAACCTTTCAGGAGGATTATTCCGCGGATCTGCTTAAGGCGATCGAAAGCCAGGTAAAAAACCGGCCGAAAGCCAGGGTGATCAGCCTTCAGGCGGAAAAGGGCAAGCACGCGCAGCTTTTAGAGCTTTTGCGGGCCAATCTTGATTTTCCGGCTGAGGACATAATTTTTGTCGAAGGCAATCCGGATTTATCGGTTCTTATGGATTTGCCCGTCCAGGCTGCCCGTCCGGAATTGACTTTTCCCAGCTACACGCCGAATAAACCGGCATACGAAAACATTTTTGATAAGATCAAAGACGCGGATTTCCTGCTGCACATGCCTTACCAGTCGTTTTCTCCTACGGTAGAGCTGATCCAGTCCGCGGCAAAAGATAAAGATGTCCTGGCGATTAAAATGACCCTTTACCGCACGAATGAGGATTCCGCGATCATTAAAGCGCTGGCGGAAGCGGCTAAAGACAAGAAACAGGTCACCGCGGTTGTAGAATTGAAAGCGCGTTTTGATGAGGAAAAGAATATTGCCTGGACCAGGGACCTGGAAGCCGCCGGCTGCCATGTGATTTACGGGATGCCGGGGTTAAAAGTCCATTCTAAAGTAGCACTGATCGTCCGCAGGGAAGAGGGGAGGATCGTGCGCTATGTGCATTTGGCTACCGGCAATTATAATGAAAAGACCGCCCTGGTTTATACCGATCTGGGTTATTTTACAAAAAGCGATGATTTTGCCGCCGATATCTCGGATATCTTTAACGTGATCACCGGCTATTCGGTTCCGGGACGCTTAAAAAGGGTAATTGCTTCCCCTAATGATATGCGTAAATATTTCTTTGAATTGATCGATAAAGAGATGGAATTCCAGAAAAAATATAAGAACGGTTTTGTTTTTGCCAAAATGAACTCCCTGGAAGACGTGCGGATGATCGATAAGCTTTATGAGGCTTCCAATGCCGGAGTAAAAATCAAGCTGATCGTGCGCGGGATATGCTGTCTGATCCCCGGGGTGGCGGGGATGAGCGAAAACATCGAAGTAAAAAGCATTGTCGGCAGGTTCCTGGAGCATTCGCGGATATATCTTTTTAATAATAATTCCAGCCCGCGGGCATTCCTGTCTTCCGCCGACTGGATGAGCAGGAATTTTGACCGCCGGATCGAACTCCTCTTTGAGGTGAATCGGCAGGACCTTAACGAGCACCTCGGGTTCATCCTTGAAGAATATTGGAAAGACAACGCCAAAACCCATTTACTTACCCCCTTCGCAAAATATATCCGCCTGCGCGATGAAGAAAAGCTTTTTAACGCCCAGGAAGACCTTATCCGGTATTATGCGCAATAAGCCCGACCCCTGCCATTACTGCCCAAAAACCGTTTCCCGCTACCTGAAAAATTTTCTCCAAGAACGTAAAGCTGTTCTGCGTTCCGAAAGTATTGAACCGGTGCACCGGATGCGCGTGGCCAGCCGGCGCTTAAGGGCCGCGTTGTCTGTTTTTAAAAATATGCTCACCCGGAAGAGATCCAAGATCTGGAGGAAGCGGATCCGCCGGATCGGCCGGGCGCTAGGCCGGGCCCGGCAACTAGACGTGCAGATCAAATTCCTGAAATCCCTTGGCCGGCGAGGGAATAAGCCCGGCATTGTCAACCTGGAATTAATTACCCGGCCGCTTAAGAAAAAGAGACAATCGGCGCAGAAGCAAATCGATATTCTCCTGGCGGATTTCCAGGTTAATAAACAGCTTCCCGGGTTAAAGGAACGGCTGGAAAAGCTTTCCGGCGGAGGAATGACTTCCTGTTCCAAAAATACCTTCGATTTCAGGAGCACGGTAATTTTAAAGCGGTTGGAGCAACTGCTCGCGTTTGTTCCCTACATAGCTAAGCCGCAAAGTATAAAACAGCTTCACCGGATGCGCATCGCGGCTAAAAAACTGCGCTACACCCTGGAAATTTACCGCCCCTGGTGCGGCAAGGGGTTTGACCGGTATATCGGGTCCAGCCATGATCTCCAGGATATTCTGGGGGACTTGCATGAATTCGATTGTTTGCTCCGGGAGTTGGCGTTTTTTTCGAAAAAACCGGGAAAAGAACTTAAAAGCACTTGCGCGTACCTGATGCAGGAGTGCGCCGGGAGGCGTAAAGCGGTTTATTTTAAGTTTGTCCGGCTCTGGCGGAAACTGGAGAATTGCCGGATGTGGGAAAGTTTGCGGGAGGAGTTTTTAAAAATGTCCGCTGGCCAGGGCCACGGCGCCTAAGCAAACCGCGTCGTCTCCCAGCTCGGAAAGGGTAATTTCACAAGTAAAGGCACCGGGAAAGAAGCTGTCTTTTTGCACGGTTTTTTTGACAATCGGCAGAATAAAATCACCGCAGGCTTCGACCACTCCGCCGCCTAAAAGGATCAGCTGCGGATCGAAGATATGCCTGATCGATACGCAGGCAATCCCGATTTGTTTTGCCGCCGTCTCCAATATTTGGGTGACCAGGGGGTCATGCGCTTGAAGTGCTTTGCGCAAGAACCTGCTTTTAATGCTGTCGGATTTCTTATCCAGTAATTTAGTAATAATCGTTTTTCTGCCTTTTTTTATTTCTTTCCGGATATTTCTTTCTATCGCCCATCTGCCGGCAAGCGCCTCCAGGCAGCCGGAATTTCCGCAGCTGCATTTAGGCCCGTTTTCCTGAATAACCATATGGCCGATCTCCGCGGCTGCTCCGTGAGTGCCGCAGATGAGTTTATTGTCCAGGATTATCCCGGCGCCGATCCCCGTACCGATAAATAAACTGATCACATTGCGTGCTCTTTTTGCCGCGCCCAGCCATTTTTCACCCAAGAGGCCCAGGTTAACGTCATTACCCAGCCGGCAGCTTACCTTAAGTTTTTTTTTCAATTGTTTGCCCAGATTGACTCCGGAAAGGTGCAAATTCGGGGTGCGGATTATTTTTCCTTCGGGGTCGATTATTCCCGGGATACCGACGCCTACCGCGGATAAATCTTTTTTGTCCAAACCTTTTGCGTCAAGCAGTTCCTCTAATAAATCGGAAATAATCCGCACTATTTTTTCAGGGGTAGCGTCTTTGGGGGTGGAGGATTTGATGCGGCTGATAATCTTGCCTTTGCCGTTAGAAAGGATCCCGGCTATTTTTGTCCCTCCCACATCGATACCGGCGTAATATTTGTTTTTCATTAAAACAATTATACCATAAAGCCGGAACTATTTAGTGAGAAAACTTTTTGCTGGGAAGAAAATAGTCAACATCTTGCGGAAACCGCCGATTGTAAATTTATTGCCCGGTGTTTTAATATAAGCGAAAGGAAGTGATCAGTATGATTATAAAAAACGCTAAAGGATACAGCGTAAGATCGGAAAGCGGAAGAAATTTAGGCGGGCCCTACAAGACAAAAGAAGAGGCCAAAAGAAGGCTGCGCCAGGTAGAGTTTTTCAAACACCGTGGCCATTAATCAAGGGAAAAAGGAGAAAAAATGAGAAAAAAAACGCAAAAACCTCGCACCAAGGAAGCCAAAAAAGTCTTTGGTCCTCCGGTAAAAGTTCAGGAAAATGGGAAAAAAACTTTGGAAGATTTAAAGTCAGGCCAGCAACGGGTTTGTGTTGAGGTAATTTAAACCAGGGGCAGTGCCATCTGGTAGGTATGCACCTGCCGGTTAATGGAATTGCGGCAGTGCCACCTTCGTAGGTATGTACCTCGCAGTGGTATTGCGCGAGTACCACCTATGTAGGTGGAAAACAGTCAATAAAAAAAGGAATTTTCCAATATACTTTTGCCCCGTTTGTAGGAATATGTTTAAGGGAAAGAGTAAGCAGAAAGATGGCGAGATTAACAGGGAGGAGTTAATGATTAAAAACACCGCGATTTTAAGAGTTTTGACCTGTTTACTTTTTGCTTTTGTTTTACTGGGATGTGTTGTTTCTTCAGGCAGGATCAAGGCAGCATCAATGTCTACGCGTGCGGTGCAAGGAGAGTCTGCGGTGCCGGGCAACGGAGGAAATTTTGTCTCCGGTAAAACTGCTTCAGTGCAGTATACTGCCAAAGCTGAACGCGGAAAGTAAAAGAAGGAGGGGGTATGAAAAAAATAATCGCTTTATTTTTAGCAATAATATTATCATCCGCTTTTTCCACCGCAGTGTTCGCCCGGGACCGCGGCGGCCATTACCGTTATCATGATCATGAAGGACGGTATTACAGAAGTGCCGGATGGTGGGGGCTGGGAGGATTAATTACCGGATTGGCCGTAGGAGCATACGTGGCTTCTCTTCCTCCCCGGTATGAAACAGTGATTATTAACGGAGTGCCTTATTATTATTGTGACGGTTACTATTACCAGGCCGGGCCTCAGGGGTATATGGTGGTTGCTCCGCCTCCGGTAGTCATAGAGCCGGGCAGGCGGTATTAAAATTTATTATAAGGATTATGATAGTGGAATTTAAATAACTTATGGAGCCGCGGTGTTGAGTTAATTTTTTCGATCCGCAAAAGCCGGTAGCCAGGAGGAGTTCCGCCAAGTATTCCGGCGGCAAAACCCCGGTATGGAAACGGTTTTTAACAGGTGATCCGGATGAACATAGTGATGATGAGCAATACTTATAAGCCGATTGTCGGCGGACTGGAAAGATCGGTTGAGACTTTCGCGGAAGAATTCCGCAAGCGCGGGCATCGGGTCCTGGTCGTGGCCCCGGAATTCAAAGGCTTTCCTTGCTGTCGGGAAAAAGGGGTTTTCCGCGTTCCGGCGATCCGGAATTTCAACCAAAGCGGTTTTTCCGTGGAACTGCCCATTTCCGCCGGGCTGGCGCGCATCCTGAAAAAATTCAAGCCTGACATCATCCATTCCCAACATCCTTTTTTGATCGGGGATACGGCGCTGCGGGCGGCCTTCGAGCTGAATAAGCCGTTAATTTTTACCTACCATACTCTATACGAAAAAAACCGGAATTATTTTTTTGATTCAAAATACCTGACCCGTTTTGTGAGCAAGCTGTCCATCGGGTACGCCAACCTTTGCGACCGGATCATCGCCCCCAGCCGCGGCATCTTCGAGCTTCTGCGTAAACAGGGGGTAACCAGGCAGATCGATATTATTCCTACCGGTATCCGCACGCAAGATTTTAAATCGGCTGACGGGAAAAGTTTCCGTAAAAAATTCTTCATTCCCCGCCGGGCATTTGTGGTGGGGACGGTCAGCCGGATGGCTTCCGAAAAAAATATCATTTTCCTGGCTCACGCCGCGGAGGCGTTCCTTAAGCGGAATAAGGAAGCGTATTTTTTGATGGTCGGAGAGGGGCCGCTGGAGAAGCGCCTGCGGGCGATCTTCGGAAAAAGCCGGGTTGCGGAAAGGGTTGTATTTTCCGGGACGCTGACCGGTAAAGAGCTTAGCCGGGCATACGCGGCGATGGATGTATTCGCTTTTGCCTCGCACAGCGAAACGCAAGGGTTGATCCTGGCCGAAGCCATGGCCGCCGGAAAACCGGTGGTCGCGGTTAACGCCGCGGCAATAAGCGAAATGGTGACCGATAAGTATAATGGCCGGATCGTGGCTCGGGATAATCTTTCCGGATTTACCCGGGCGCTCTCCTGGGTGATGCGGCAGGGCCCGCAGAAGCAAGCCGCGTTTTCCCGTGATGCGCGGAAAACCGCGCAAAACTTTTCCGTGTCCCTTAGCGCGAGGAAAATGCTTGCGGTGTACCGGGAGGCTTCCAAAAGCAAGCGCCTTTCCTTGAATGTGGAAAATTCTTCCTGGAATAAGGCGATGCGCCTGTTAAAGGCCCAGGGGAGCCTGATGTTTAATACCGCCAAGTCCACGGTGTCGGCGATTTCCAGAAAAGAGCCGGCATAGAATGCGCTTGCTATCTTGAGGCATTAAGTTTATAATCACTTTTATAAAATACTAATATAAAAGAGGATTAAAATGGCGGAAACAGAGCAAAAAAAACTCAGGATCCTGATGATCGATGACGACGCGGACATTTGTCAGTTGATCAAACACGGCCTGGAGCTTGAAGGAAAATATAAGGTGCTTATCGCCAGTGGAGGCAATATCGGTACCTGGCTGGCTTCCTGCCGGTGGCATAAGCCGAGCCTGATCCTGCTGGATATAAAAATGCCGGGGATGGACGGTTTCCAGGTTTTGGAGAAGCTGCGCAATGCTTCAGAGACCAAGTATACTCCGGTGGTCATCTTTACCGCTTTTGACGATCCCGCATTCAAGGTTAAGGCCGAAGGCCTCTATTGCGACGGCTGCCTGCTTAAATCCGAAAGCATGGAAGTGTTGAAGCAGAAGATCGAGGGGATACTTAAAAACCGTGGTTTATTGGAAGATTAACAAGGGGTAGGCGCGATGCGTATTTTAGTCGTGGAAGATGAAACCCGGATCGCTTCTTTTGTCGCCAGGGGTTTGCGCGAAGCGCAATACGTGGTGGATGTGGCTGCGGACGGGGGAAAAGGCCTGGAGATGGCCGAGATCAATGAATATGACCTGGTGATCCTGGATGTGCGTTTACCGGTGTATGACGGGATTGCGGTATGCCGGCAACTGCGCGGTAAAAAGATCGATGTCCCGATCCTGATGTTTTCCGCGAAAAATACACCCGAGGACAAAGTGCGCGGGCTTAACTGCGGAGCGGATGATTACCTGGCCAAGCCTTTTGCCTTCAAGGAGCTCTTGGCCAGGGTGCAGGCGCTTTTGCGCCGGAATAAACCCAGCCAAGGGGGGGTCCTCAAAGTAGCTGACCTGGAATTGAACCAGCTTACCCATAAAGTTACCCGCAAGGGCAAAGAGATCGAGCTGACCAGCAAAGAATACATCCTTCTGGAATACTTCATGCTCAATCCGGGAACAGTGATCAGCCGGACAATGATCTCCGAACATGTCTGGCATGAAAATTTCGACAGCCTTACCAACGTCATCGATGTTTTTGTGAACTACCTGCGCACCAAGGTCGACAAAGGTTTTCCTAAGCCCCTGATCCATACCATTCGCGGGAGCGGATATTGTTTAAAAGAATAAGACAAATCAAATTTAATTCTATCCGGCTAAGGGTCAGCCTGTTTTACATGGCGCTTTTAGCGGCGATCCTTATCTTTTATACCGGAGTATTATTTTCCGGCTTGCGTTTTGCCCTTTACCGGGACCTGGACCGGGATTTGTCCATCAAAGCCCAGGAGATCGTCAACGCTTTGAATTCTTTTCTGCCCGTGTTGGAGGATGACCAGCGGGCCTTCCGTTTGGTCGCCGATACAGTGATCCGGGATGGGGTGGGAGGGGTGAGCGAATCGCAAAAACAGTGGTTGGCTATCCGCCAGAGGCTCAACCTGCAGAATGATTATATTGTTTTAGCCAGCGGCCCGGACAATGTCTTGACCAGTTCTCCCAACGTAGACAGGGAACTGATGGGGCATTTTTTAAGGAGTATTCCCGTGTCCGCGGAAAAAACCGTGGTTTACCAAAACCTCAGTAGCTCCACCCGCCAGTTGCGCCTGATCACCATCCCCTATTATTATAAGAATAAACGTAAATATTTCATCGCGGTGGGGAGCTCCAAAGCCCCGATGACCCGTCTCCTGTACGGCACCCTGATCCTGGCTTTATCCACTATCCCTTTTGTTTTGGTGTTTACCAGTTTTCTGGGGGGGCTGATCACCGAGCGGATCCTGCGGCCGGTAAAAGAAATTACCAGTGCCGCCGAAAACATTAACGTTAAGGATCTGAGCGCCAGGGTAAAGGTGGAAAATATCGATGTGGAGCTGGGGTACCTGGTGGATGCGTTTAATGAAATGATCGCGCGGCTGCAGAGCTCTTTCCGTTACATCGATGAGTTCAGTTCGAATGTCGCCCACGAATTAAAAACGCACCTGACGATCATGAGCGGAGAATCGGAGCTGGCGCTGATGCATGAGCGCGATATCAATGAATATAAACGGGTGATCGATGTTAATCTGCGGGAAACCGGGCAATTGATTAAAATTGTCGAAGACCTGCTTCTTTTGAGCAGGCTTGAGCATCAGCCGGAAGCATTCCGGTTCGAAAAGATCGACCTCTGGGTTTTTCTGGAAGAAATCCTCGAACAGGCAAAAAAACTTGCCCAGCCCAAGAACATCACGGTCAGCCTTAACTTGCCGGAAAAACTGGCCATTATTTACGGTGACTGGCTGCACTTGCGGCGGTTGTTTATTAACCTGTTGAACAACGCGGTTAAATTCAGCGTTGCGGGAAGCAAGATAACCATTACGGCGCACCTGGAAGGGAAAAAGGTATCCGTGGCGGTTTCCGATTCCGGGATAGGTATCGCTCCCGATAATCTTCAGAAAATCTTCCGGCGTTTTTACCGTATTGACTACGCCGGTTCGGAGGATAAAAGCGGCAGCGGCCTGGGTTTAAGTATCGCTCATTCCATTGCCAAGATCCACCACGCGGAGATCAACGTAGCCAGCCGCCTGGGGCAGGGCGCCACATTTACCGTGATCCTGCCCTGCAATATCCAGGTTTCCGCTTTATCAGATTTACCTATCCGGAAGAAGTGAAATTCCTTGTAGAAAAGGGGTAAAACCATTATAATATATTTTTATGGTAAATTATTCCCGAGGATTTTATATTGAATAAGATGAAGCCTAAACCCCCCCTGGTAAAAGAAGTACTGCAAGTCGGAAGGTTCCTGATCCCTTACAGGATTTACGGAAACAAAGGGTCCCAGATTATTTTTGTCAACGGCGTGCAGCAGTCGATGGCCATGTGGCTGACTTTTGTCGCCCGTTTCGGCAAAGACCACCGGATAATCCTTTTTGATTTCCCCAACCAGGGCAAAGCCAAGATCCTTTCCGGCCCTTCGCAGGTTTCTCTTGATGAGCAGGTGGAAATATTAAGGGCGATGATGGATAAAGCCCAGGTGAGCCGGGATGCCATGCTCTGCGCCGCTTCCTGGGGAGGAGTGATTGCGGTTGCTTTTGCCTCCCAATATCCGCACCGGGTCAAGCGCCTGGTTTTGGCCAGCCTGGGCACAAAACCGAATAAAAAGATGGTGGAAACCATTCAAAAGGGTTCCGGCCTGCATATCAATAACCGCGACCAAATGGCCCACACCCTGATCAAGAGTTTCGGGGAAAGCCTGCCTCCCAAAATGAAAGAGAATATCGTCAATCAGTTCCGCACGATGAAAGAGGAAAACCTGCAAGCTTTCTACGAGCACGGGTTATTTGTCATCGCTTCCAAACAATTAAGCGAGATCATCGACCTTTCCACGATCAAAGAAAAAACCATCCTGCTTAACGGGGAAAAAGACACGATTATCGATTTAGATGACGTTAAATTCCTGGCCTCCCAGATCCCGGATTGCGAATTAAGGATTATTAAAGGCGTCGGCCATTTCCTGCACCTGGAAAGCGACAAAGTCCTGGATATCTACGCTGAAATCTTAAAACAGTAATAAAAACAATGAATATCGTTTCCTTTTTACTTAAAGATATTTTCCGTAAAAAGCTGCGCGCCCTTTTGACTATTTTAGGGATCAGTATCGGGGTGTGCGTCTGTATCGTCATGCTGGGGATCGGGGAAAGCATCAAGCATTCCTTTAAGGATGTCTACGGCAAGCGCCAGATCGATATTGTCATCCAGGAAAATGAACAATTAAGCATCCTGTTGAGCAGGATAGAGGGGAATGTCTCCGGCCGCTTAAAGCAGTTCCCCGAAGTCGAAGATGCCGGAGCGATCCTTTTATATATCCATAAAATGCAAAAAGCGGCTGTCCCCGTATTCGGCTGGGAAACCGGGGATTTTTTATTTGAGGGGGTGGAATTAACCCGGGGGCGCCTGCCGGCAGCCGGTAAGAATGAGGTGATGGTCGGGGATGCGTTGATGCGCGCGCTGGAGAAGCAGCCCGGGCAGATAAAGATCAAGGGGCAGGTTTTTAACATCACGGGAGTTTTCAAAAGCAGCAGCCCTTTTGAGCAATCCGCGGTAGTCATGCCCCTGGAAGACCTCCAGAAGACTTTGGGCCAATCCGGAAAGGCCAGTTTTGTCAACGTAAAATTAAAGCCCGCTTTCCGCAGCGGCCCGGCGGTGGAAAAAACGCTTAATGAAATAGAGCAGGCGCTGCCCACGGTTACCGCCATGCGCGCCGACGCTTTTGTCTCCGAGAAAACCAAATTCATCGTGGTGGGGGAGCAATTCTCTTTAATGATCAGCCTGATCACGATCATTGCGGTAGCGCTGGGTTTAGCCAACACCCTGATCGCCTCCAGTTTTGAAAAAAAGAAATTCCTGGCGATCCTGCTTGCTATCGGCTGGCCCAAGCTGGCAGTCGGGGCGCTGTTTATCTGTGAATCCCTGGTGATAGCGCTTTTGGGTGGAGGGTTGGGAATTTTATTGGGCTTTAAGGCGACCGCCTTTATTTTTAGCGCGATCAGCATTCAGGCTTTTGTGCCGCAGTTAAGCCTGGTTTTTATTGTTAAAGTGGTGGCCATGCTTTTGACCGGGGCGCTTTTTGCGGGGCTGGTCCCGGCCTGGATCACCTTAAATTCCAATCCCGTGGAGATTATCCGCAGTGAATAGCCTGGAGCCGGTTTTCCGGACGGAAAATTTATCGAAATATTATCCGCTTACCCAAAGCCACGCCCTGGAAGGGGTGAGCCTGGCGGTGAAAAAAGGGGAATTCGTAGGGGTCAAGGGCCCCAGCGGATGCGGGAAAAGCACCCTGTTATATCTTTTGGCCGGGTTGATCGCTCCGACCGCAGGGCAGATTTATTTCCAGGAGAAGCCCGTCAGCCGGATAAAAGATAAAGTGAGATACCGCCGGGAGAATATCGGTTTTGTCTTCCAGGATTTTTACCTTTATCCGGGTTTTAGCGTGCTGCAGAATGTGCTTTTTCCCTGCTTATACCGGGGGATCGTGCCGGTGGCCGCGCGGATAAAAGCGGAAGCACTTCTGGATGAGCTGCGGATGGGGCACAGGACAGGGGCTCCGGTAGAAGTGCTTTCGGCCGGCGAGCGTCAGCGCGCCTGCATCGCCCGGGCGCTGCTCAATGACCCTGAATGCATCCTGGCTGATGAGCCCACGGGGAACCTGGACAGCCATAACGGGCAGGCGATATTGGAAATGCTTAAAAAGATCAATGAGCAGCGTAAGACTACAATTGTTTTGGTCACCCACGATGAAAGGGTTTCTGCTTACGCGCACCGGCTTATCCATATAATCGATGGGAAGCTGGAACATAAATAAAATAGGGGTGGAAGAAAGTCAGGAGTAAGCAGATATTGGGCATTGCGGAAAAAACCGGTTAATACTAAAATAAAGGTGGAAGAAATTAAACCTTTAGCGTAAGTTTAAGAGAATATGGAAGATAAAGACCGGGATGTCTTAAAGATAACTCAGGAATTAAAGCGGGAATTCCGCCATAAATTGGATATCGCCTTTGCCATTATGACGGTGATTCCTTTTCTGGTCTTTTTTTATCTTCTCAGCACCAAATTAAAGTTATTGCATGTTTTGATCGGCAATACCGGGCTGATCTTGGCGGTTACGCTGATCCTGTCTTTTGTCGGTTATTTGTTCGGGTTCTCCATGCTGCGCAGTTCTTTGGATGAAATTACCCGGGAGACTGAATCTGTCAACCTGGCTTACGCGGAATTGCGCAAAACCCAGGAATTATTGCTGCAGGCGGAAAAACTAAAGGCAATCGGAGAACTGGCCAGCGGTATCGCCCATGAAGTGAGGAATCCGCTGGGAATAATCCTGCAGGATATCAACTATCTGGAAGAAAACGGGGTAGACAGCGAAACCGGCAAGCTGCTGGAGATGATGAAGAAAAATATCATCCGGGCCGACAGTATTATAAATACCCTGGTGGATTTTTCCCGGATGTCGCAAATCAATATCGTCCCGGTGGACGTAAAATTAATTATCGATAATTCCATCTCCCTGGTCAAAAAAAGGGCGGAATTCGGAGAAATTACCCTGATCAAGGAAATAAACAGCCGCCTGCCCCGGGTTTTAGCGGATACCCTGAAAATGGAGCAGGTATTATTGAATATATTTTTGAACGCGGTCCACGCGATGCCCTCCGGGGGAAGAATTTTTATCCGGGCTTACGCGAAGAAAATAGGGGAATTGGATATTTTACCGCTGGCGGTAAGGAGCCAGAATTTTTCCGGCTCCCAGGAAGATGCCGTGGTCATCGAGATAGAGGATAACGGCGCCGGCATCCCCAAAGAAAATCTGGGGAGGGTGTTTGATCCGTTTTTTACTACCCGGGGCCCAAAGCAGGGGGTGGGTTTAGGCCTGACCGTGGCCAGGAATATAATCGACATGCATAAAGGGTTTATCAATATCGACAGCGTTGAAGGCAGCGGCACCAGCGTAAGCATCATCTTGAAGACCGAAGGAGGCCGGAATGGCGCATGATCCTCAAGAGGCTTTAGAGCAGAAGAAAAAAATACTGGTTATCGACGATGAAGAGGATTTTCTTAAGATCACCAAGCTTAACCTGGAAAAGACCGAAAAGTACCGGGTAATGACCCTGGCTTCGGGCAAGGACGTGCTTTCCGTTGTCCATTCTTTTCTTCCGGATGTGATCCTGGTGGATCTACTCATGCCGGAGCTGGGGGGGCTGGAGATTTGCGAAATATTAAACCAGGATCCGGTAGGCAAAAGGGTCCCGGTGATCGTCTTGTCCGCCTTGAATAAGGATGTGGATAAATATAAAGCGTTTAAGGTCGGGGTGGTGGATTATCTGGTCAAGCCGATCGAGAAAAACGCGTTGATCGAGAAATTGGAAAAAGCGCTGCAATTTAAATAAAACCGGGAAAGAGGGAAGATGGCGCTAAAAAAATATTTAAAAAGTATATTTATAGCAACGGCGGTCTGGCAGGCGGTTAATCTGGTCTGCCTTTTTTCTTGTTTTGGCGAAGGAGACCAATACCGCGTCCAGCCTACGGATGTGCTTTCGATAACCGTAAGGCAGCAGCCGGACCTGGCCACCAAAACCCGGGTCACTAACGAAGGGGAGATTTCTTTTCCGCTCCTTGGCAGTGTTTTTGTCAAAGATCTTACCGTCCAGGAAATAGAAGGCAAGCTCAAGGCGATGCTGGAAAAGGATTATCTGGTTAACGCGCAAGTGCTGGTTTTTATCGAACAGTACCACCGTAAGCAGGTTTCGGTGATGGGGGAGGTGGTCCATCCGGGAAAGTTCAATATCCCCGACGAAAAGAAGCTCAGCGTTACCGGAGCCGTCGCCCTGGGCGGCGGTTTTACCAATGATGCCGACTTGGCTAATATAAAAATATTACGCATCAAGGACGGGCAGGAGCAATCCTTTAAGGTGGACATGAAAGAGATCATCCAAAAGGGAGATCCGGATGTTTTGCTTGAGCCCGATGATGTCATAATCGTGCCTAAAGGTTTTTGGAAGATATCGGTGGTCGGGGAGGTCTCTAAGCCCGGAAGATACGATATGCCCAAGGAAAGGCAGCTGACCTTAATGGAGGGGCTGGCGATGTCCGGCGGATTTACCAAAGACGCCGATCTTTCGGACGCCAAGATCCTGCGTTCTAAACAGGGCGAAAAAGAAGCGATCCACATAAACATAAATGACATCATGATCCGCGGAGACAAAAATAAAAATATCACCCTGGAACCGGAGGATATCATTGTTATTCCCAAGGGCTACTGGCAGGTTTCGGTAATGGGGGAAGTGGTCAAGCCTGGGAAATACGACCTGCCTAAGGAAAAGCAGTTGACGATTATCGAGGCGATTGCGATGGCCGGCGGCTTTACCAAAGATGCCAATGTTAACGGCACTAAGATCCTGCGTTCCCGCGGTGGCAAGGAAAAGGTGATCAAGGTAAACATCAAAGATATCACCCAGAATAATGACAAAAGCAAGAATGTGCTTATTGAGCCGGAGGATATTGTTTTTGTTCCGGAGAGTTTTTTTTAGCGGTAAGGAAGTGCAAAAATTTAAAGGACGGCGCTGTGCAGGCAAAAATCCAAACCCCGGCTCCGTCTTTTTTATTTTAAGCGGCGCAGGTGGATTTAAGTCAATAAAATGCGGAATTCGCCTATTAACTATTTCCTCGATCCGGTTATCATAACTTCTAACGCTTACGGTATTGCGCCGGGGCAGATAGGGGGAGTAAATGGCGGGAGAAAAAATTTTAGTTGTTGATGATGATAAAGAATTTTCCGAAGAATTGGGGCAGACGCTTTTTTTGTGCGAGTACGAAGTGCAGGTGGTTTCCAATAGCGTAAATGTGGTGGAGTGCGCGCGCAGAGTAAAACCGGATTTGATCCTGCTGGATTTAAGGATGAGCGGCAGCAACGGGTTTCTGGTGGCGCAGAACTTAAAGGAGTCGCCGGAAACCGCGCAAATCCCGATCATTGCCATGTCCGGGCATTTTCCCATCGATGACCGCCGGAACCTTTTGGATATGCACAATATGGACGGAAGGATCAAAAAGCCGTTCGGGGTCTCGGAGCTGATTACCGAAATAGAAACTATATTGTCCAAAACACCTACCCGGGCAGAATAGGGTTTAGAGGAATGAATTTTCCGGCCGAACAATTTTATTAAAAGTGGGAGGGGAAATGAAAAAGTTTATCGCGATTTTAATCCTGGGGTTATTTGCGGCGGTATTGATTTCTCTGCGCGTCGCGGCAAATGACGAAGGAAGCTGCTGCCGGGGGATGAAAACGGGGATGCCGGAAAAAGAGATGTGCGGGAGGTGCGGACATCCGGACAAAGAAATGAATTTAGAAGAAAAATTTTACCATAAGGCCTATTTCATCCTGGAGAATTCCGCACCGCTGGGTTTAAGCGAAGAGCAGGTTAAAAAAATAAAAACCCTCAAGCTTAATACGAAAAAAAATCTCATCAAAAATAATGCCGAACTGGAAGCGCTGGCGTTGGATATCGAAGCGGCGTTGGAAAACGAGGTTATTGATGTCAACGGGGTAAACGCGCTGATCGACAAAAAATACGCGGCAAAATCCCAGGAAGCAAAGATCTCTCTGGGCGCCTACGTTGAATTAAAGAGTATTTTAAGCAAGGAGCAGGTGAGTAAAGTACATGAAATGTGGAAGCAGAAACCGGAAGAAAAATGCATGCTCGGCGAAGGCAGGGAAAAACAGGAACATAAAATGAACATGCAGAAAAAGATATAAAACTTTTTAGCTGGCGGGCGGTGGTTAAAAGGCCTTGCCCGCCGCCAGGAGAGTAGCGAGATTTAAAAAAAAAGGGGGGGGGAGGATGATGTATTTTTTAGCGCGTTGGCTGGTGAATGCCTTGGCCATTTCGATCGTCGCCCATATTGTAAAAGGGATAGAGGTTTCCAGCACCCCGATTGTCCTGGTGATCGCGCTGGTTTTAGGGATCATCAACGCTTTCTTAAGGCCCTTGATCATCCTGATCACCCTACCTATCAATATCCTTACCCTGGGGTTGTTCACGCTTTTTATTAACGGCGCCCTTTTTTACCTGGTCTCTAAAATTGTTAAGGGGTTCGTGATCACCGGTTTCTGGCCGGCGTTTTGGGGATACATACTTTTCAGCATCATCAGTTTCCTGTTGAGCCTTTTAATTACGGAAGGGTTTTAAAAAAGGAGGAATGGAATGCGGAAAATAATTTTGAGTGTTTTTGTTTTGTTTATGCTGGGGGCAGGTTTGGCGTCCGCGCAGGAGCAGGCAGAGACGGCGAAAATACAGACGGTAAAAGTTAACGAAATTAAAGAGTTTAACGTGGATAAACTGATGAAAAAGGTCCCCCTGGATACCGATAAACTTGTGTTTAACACGTATTTTTTTAAACCCAGGCAGATCCTTGCGCTGCATAAGCATCCGGCGAGTGATGAGCTTTTTTATATCCAGGAAGGGGTCGGGGAATTTACGGTCGGCGATCAGAGCGTGACTGTCGGCCCCACCTCAGCTGTCTATGGGCCGGCGAATGTTTTTCACGGCCTGGTAAATTCCGGGGATAAGGAGATGGTGTTAATTTCCGTTCAGGCCCCTAAACCCGTAGAGATCATTTATGCAGAAAATGCCTCCCTAACCTGCCTGGTCTGCAAACAGGAGGTTATCCTTAAGACCGGGGTAAAAGAAGGGGATATCTATATCTGCCCGCGCTGCGGGGCAAAATTGAAAGTAACTAAGGGTGCGGACGGCAAATGGATCGGAGTGGCGCAGTAAACTAAAAAAGGAGGGTGTATGAGCTGGTGTTTATTCGGTCAAATCGTTTTATTGATCCTGATCGCGGTATTGCTTAAAACCGCCGTGAAATGTCTGCATGATAATTTTTGCACAATATGTAAAAAAGGCGCTTGAGCAAAAGCGGTTCCGGAAACTCTTTAAAGATTACAGGTGAGAGATCGTGAAAGTAAATCTGCGGTGGTTATTTTTTCTTATTTTAAGCGCGGGGTTATTTCCAATGAATACGCAAGCGGCAATTCAGACTAAAACTGTCGAGTATCAGTGCGGGGACGTTGTCTGCCAGGGGTACCTGGCATATAACGATGTTTCCGGAGGCAGGATTCCCGGAGTATTGATCGTGCATGAATGGAGAGGGGTCGGGGATTATGAAAAAATGCGCGCGGAAAAGATCGCCGCGCTGGGTTACGCGGCCTTTGTCGTCGATATTTACGGCAAAGGGGTGCGCCCCAAGGATGATGAGGAGGCCAGGAAACAGGCGACTTTTTACCGGGCTAACCGGGCGTTGATGCGCCAAAGAGCTCAGGCCGGGCTGGCGCAGATCAGAAAATTCGAGTTTGTCGATCCGGAAAATATCGCGGCGATCGGATATTGTTTCGGAGGGGAAACCGCCCTTGAACTGGCGCGCAGCGGAGCGGATATTAAAGGAGCGGTCAGTTTCCACGGCGGTTTATCCACCCCCGCTCCCCAGGAAACCAGGAACCTGAAAGCCAAAATCCTGGTTTTGCACGGGGCAGATGACCCGAGTATAAGCGCCGAACAGATCAGCACCTTCCAGAATGAGATGCGCCAGGCCAAGGCGGATTGGCAAATGGTGTATTACGGCAACGCGGTGCACCGTTTCAGCAATCCTCTGGCCGGGGACAATGTCAAAAGCGGCATGGCTTATAACAAAGAGGCGGATGCGCGTTCCTGGGAGGCAATGCAATCTTTTTTTAAAGAAATATTCTCCCGATGAACCCGCAGTGGGCTTATCCGCAGTTTCGCCCCCTGGATTTGGATTGTAAGCCTATTTTTGACGCGGCCTTCAAGGATTATCCGCCGCAGATCTCGGAATTTACGTTCACCAATTTATACAGTTGGAGGCAGGTTTACGGTTATCAATTCTGCCTGCTTAAGGATGCGCTTATCCTGCGGGCAGATACCGGTAAAGCTGCCTTTTTTCTTCCTCCGATCGGCCGGCCGGGTACGCTTGCGGGCCCGGTAAAACAAATTCTGCTGGAAACTAATATTCCTTTTTGCCGCGTTCCGGAAGAGCTGGTTTTGGCTTTGAAAGAGGATCCGGCCCTGGAAATCCTGGAAGACCGGGATAATTTCGATTATCTTTATACCTGCTCGGAGCTGATCGATCTCGGGGGTAGGAAATATGACGGCAAGCGCAACCAGATAAAAAAATTCAAAGCAGAATACGAATATAATTATCAGGGTGCAGGCGTTGGGGCTAAAGAAATTTTGGAACTTGAGGAATCATGGTGCGGGGCTAAGTCCTGCGATGCCGTGGAAGGATTGAATAATGAACGCCGGGCGATCCGGGAGATCGCCGAGCATTTCAGGGAATTTACTCTTTTCTCCGGGGTAATCAGGATAAAAGACAAAATTTGCGCTTTGGCGATCGCTGAAAGGCTTAATCCGGAAACACTGGTAATGCACGTCCTTAAAGCCGATCCGTCATTTGCCGGGCTTTACCAGGTGATGCTTAATGATTTTCTGCGCGCCGACTCTGGAGATTTTAAATACGTTAATCTGGAGCAGGATCTGGGTATCCCGGGATTGCGCGCCTCCAAACAATCGTACCAGCCGGTAAAATTAATCAAAAAATACACGCTTTCGCTGAAAAAATGAAAGATTATCGTCTCCGCGGGTTGTTCAAAAATGAAAAAATCCGTAAATTATTCCTCCAAAGCTGGTCGGTAAGCTGGCCGATGAGCCTGGTGATGTTTTTTATGTTTTTCATCGGTTTAACCGATGTCTATGTCGCCGGCAAGATCGGAAAGGAGGTCCAGGCGGCTTATGGGTTAGCCACGCAAATTTATTTTATCCTGATCATTGTCGGCCTGGCGTTGAGTGTCGGAACGGTATCCCTGGTTTCCCGGCTTTATACTTCGGGAAAGAAAGAAGAGTTTACCGTTGCGGTGGATTCCTCCCTGGCGGCGGCCCTGGTTTGCGGGTTGCTCTTAACAGCCGTCGGCCTTATATTTTCGGATAAGATCATCCAGTTTCTGCAGGTTCCGGATATTTTAAAGATCAGGGCTTCGGAGTTATTACGCATCTATTCGGCCGGAGTTGTCTTTTCGTATTTTTTGATCAACTCCAACGGGATCCTGCGCGCCAGCGGCCTGATCCGTAACTCGCTGATCACCATGGCGCTGGTCTGCGCCCTGAATGCCGTACTTAATTTTGCCCTTGCTTTTGGAACCCCCCTGGGTTACCGGGGAATTGCCTTGGCCACCCTATCCAGCACGGTTATCGGCTGCGGGATGAATTTATTTTATCTGCGCAGCAGGATCAGTAAACTGTTCAAATTTTCTTTTGCCCCGGTCAAAACGGTATTTTCTATCGGCTGGCCAGCCGGATTGATGCAGGTGTTATGGCAAACCGGGGCCATGGCGCTTTTTTTGTTCCTGGCGGCCCTTCCGCAGCATAATGTCGAAATCATGGCCGCTTTTACCAACGGTTTAAAAATTGAATCGGCTATTTTCCTGCCGGCTTTTGCTTTTAATATGGCCAACGCGGTGGTGGTCGGGAATCTGCTGGGAGAAAAAAATCGCCAGGACGCTTTTTTAATCGGCATTGTCACCGCGGTTTTAGGGGTGGCGCTGACCTTATTGATGACCGCTTTAGTGATGCTTAATGCCCGTTCCATCGCTTTACTGCTTTCCCCGAATATAGTCGTCGTCAATGAATGCGTGCGTTATATTTACATCGCCTTGTTGAGTGAACCGGTAATGGCCTGGGGAGCGATCCTGGCCGGAGCTTTAAATGGGGCCGGGGATACCCGCTCGATAATGAAAATCACCGGAGTAAGCATCTGGCTGGTGCGCCTTCCCTTAAGTTTTCTTTTTGCTTTTACACTCAAATTCGGGGCACCCGGAGTATGGTGGGCAATGAATCTTTCCCTCCTGGTCCAGTCGGCTCTGATCAGCCTGCGTTATTTTAAAGGTAAATGGCTGGTTGAAAAATTACCCGGTGCTCCGGAGGCAGTTTCTGTTGTAATCCCGGTTGAGTAATTCAATAATACGGGTGTACTTCCTTCTGAAGTAGAAAAAAGTCAATTAAAAGGGGCTTTTGGTCATTGGGCAATTAACCGGCCCGGAATAACATATCTTTTAAAAGGAGGTGCGCTATGTGTCAAACTTGCGGATGCTCACCGTGCAAGAAGTGCGGAAAACCCATTAAGGACGGTAAATGCAGCGGCTGCGGCAAAAAATCTGAAGATTGTAAATGCGAAAAATAAATGGTTCTCCCGGGATGGAGGATCGATTTGGCCAGCGGTTTATTTTGATCCGCTGGCCATTATTTTGATATTAAACAAAGTTTGATTTTGACTTAGCAAATGTTATAATTATGGAAAAAGGAGCCTGAAATGTCCGCCAACTTTAAAGAGAAAACCTTTTTACCTCCGAGAATCCTTCTGGTAGACGATGACGATGTTTTACGCAACGAGTTCGTGGAATGTTTCGGGGAGTTCGGGATCGCCGAAGCCGCCAACGGCCAGGAGGCGCTTGCCTATTTAAAAAAACCTAATGAAATAGACCTGGCGATCCTGGATGTGCGCATGTCCGGGATGAACGGGATTGAACTGCTGGAAAGGATCAAAAGAGTCGCTCCGGCGGTGCGGGTAATTATCTTTACCGGCTACGGTTCAAAGGATGTGGCGATAGAAGCGCTGCGCAGCAAAGCCGATGACTATATCGAAAAACCCCTGGATATCGACTCCACTCGGGAAACGATCGAAAAACACCTCCAGGCGAAAAAAACGCAGCAGTACGGTCCGGCGATCAAGGACAAGATCGAGCACGTCAAGGATTTCCTTTCGCGCAACCTCCATAAAAAAGTCACCCTTAAAGACGCCGCCGCCGCTGTTTATTTAAGCCCTAAATATTTAAGCCGGATCTTCGCTAAATTTACCAAACAAGGTTTTAATGCCTATAAGCTGGCCTTGATGATCGAAGAGGCTAAGAAGCTTCTGACCCAGACCGCCGAAACGGTTGATCAGATCTCCGACCGGTTAGGATACCAAAACCCGGAATCTTTTATCCGGCAATTTAAAAGGTCAGTCAGGCTTACTCCCACCGAGTTCCGGAAAAAAGTCCAAAAGAATAAAAGCCCAAAAAGAAAAAAATGAAATATCCAACTGCAATGGGGATAGCCAGATTTTTAGCATTGGCGGTTATTTTGGCTGGGATAACGGTGATCATCGGTTGGATATTTAAGGTCCCCGTATTGTTGAGTATCCGCCCCGGTTGGATGAACATGAAGTTCAATACGGCGATTGCTTTTGTTTTGAGCGGGGTTATCCTTTATTTTATTACCCACAGCAAGGAGGGGGGATTCGATAAGGCGCAGGTGATTATTCCGCTGGCCTCTCTGGTTATTTTTCTGTTGATCGGGACATCCTTCTTTTCCGCTATTTTCGGGATCCGGACGGGAGTGGAAAACCTGTTTATTGAAGACGCACATCCGACCTTATTGACCATAGTCCCCGGAAGGCCTTCTATGCCGGCGATGCTTAGTTTTATTTTGATCGCCAGCGCCGGTATTTTAGCTGTTTCCGGAGATAAAAAGATGCGGTTAAAACTAAAACTAATCGGGTTAATTGTCGCGGTGATCGGAGCGGTTGCCGTAGTGGGGTATATCCTTAATCTCCCGTTCCTTTATTATTACATTAAGGATTTCAGTTCTGCGATTGCGTTGCATACGGCGGTTCTGTTAATTTTATTGGGGGCTGGGCTGGCATGTCAATAAAGGTCAAACTGGTAATTTTATTCCTCTCCATTGCTTTAATTCCGCTTGTATTTGTGAGCGCGCTCGCCTTCCATAATTACCGGCAATCTTTGGAATCCCGGCAAGTTTTAGTGCTGCAAAATATCGCTGACTTTAAAACGGATAAAATAGAATCATTTTTTTCCCAGAAGAAGGCAGAGCTTGAGGTATTGCGAAATACCTATACTGTGAGAAATTTTCTTCCGGTGTTGGCAGGTCAGGCCGCTAATTCCGCTGACCCCGCATTAGTTGATGCAAAAAAGATAGTTGACGGCTTATTGCAAAAAGCCCAGACGGAGTTAAGGGTTTTGGATATCATACTGGTTGATTCCTCCGGAATGGTCATTTATTCAAGCAATCCTCTCCACGCCGCCAAAGAGTTTCTAACTCCGTTGTCCAATATTCATCCGAAGGTATTTAATGAAGCGAAGAAGGGCAGTTATATAACGGAGATCTTTTTAGATAAGGCGCAGCAGTCCCACAGCCCCGCAGCATTAATTGCCGCTCCTGTCCAAGACTATAATCAGGGTGCCTTTAGCGGCCTGATCGTTTTTGAGGTGGATATGCAGCCGATTTATGCGCTTATCCAAAAAATTGGCGGATTGGGCAATACCGGAGAAACCCTGATCGGCAGAAAAGAGGGGGATCAGGTGCTGTTCTTAAACCCCCTAAAGTACGATCCGCAGGCAAGCTTTAATCGAAAAATAAAATTAGGCGATAAGTTTGGTTTTGGTATTCAAGAGGCAGTGCAGGGTAGGAGCGGAGCAGGCAGTTTCGTTGATTACCGGGGAGAAAACGCGCTCGGTGCCTGGCGCTATATACCTTCTTTGGATTTAGGGGTAGTGGTTAAAATGGACGCGCGGGAAGCTTTTGCCGATGTAATAAACTTAAGGAACCTGTTATTTATAATTTTGTTTATTGTTTTTTGCGTAAGCGCGATAATGGCGGTAATCATTGCTCAGCTGATTGCCGGTCCGATAAAGAAGCTTACTAAGGGCACCGAGGAAATTATTTCCGGTAATCTTGATTATCAGGTCGGGATCGAGCAAAAAGATGAAATCGGACAGCTTTCCCGCGCTTTTGACCGGATGACCCTTGAACAGAAAAAAGCGCAGGATTCTTTGCGCATGGCTTCGCAATACTCCCGCACCCTGATTGAAGTGTCTTTGGATCCGCTGATGACGATTGCTATCGATGGTAAAATAACCGATGTTAATGAAGCGACGATCAGGGTAACCGGTTTATCCCGCCGGGAGCTCATCGGCACAGAATTCGCCGCTTATTTTACCGAGCCGCAAAAGGCGGAATCCGGCTACCGGAAAGTGTTTTCCGAAGGTTTTGTTACCGATTACCCGTTAACGATCCGCCATAAGGACGGCCATTTAACCGACGTGCTCTATAATGCCAGTGTTTACAAGGATACTCAGGGTAATATCCTGGGGGTTTTTGCGGCAGCGCGCAATGTGACCACGTTAAAGCAAGCGGAGGCGGAGCTGAGGAAGCATAAAGATAGCCTTGAGGTGTTGGTTAAGGAGCGTACAGCGGATTTGGGCGAAAGCGAGGAGCGGCTCAGGCATGCTTTGGAGGCCGGAGAGTTCGGGACATGGGGTTTGGATATCGAGACCGGTAAGGCCTGGCGTTCTTTGCGCCATGACCAGATATTCGGCTATACAACACTTTTACCCGAATGGAACTACCAGATGTTTTTGGAACATGTATTGCCTGAAGACCGCAAGGAGGTGGATAATAAGTTCGGGCAAGCGTTAGCTAAAAGTACGGACTGGGATTTTGAATGCCGGATTAAGCGTAATGATGGAGAGATCCGTTGGATCTGGGCGCAGGGTAAGCCAAGGTTTGATGCGCAGAAGGGGGCCGTGACGCTGATTGGGCTGGTGCAGGATATTACCGGGCGTAAGCAGGTTGCAGAAATGTTGCGGATTTCCAATGAATGGTTGAATCTTGCACAAAACGCAGCCGGCACGGGGACCTGGAACTGGGATATTTTGACCGGCAAGCTTTCCTGGTCGGAAGGGTTTTATAAGTTATTTGGTTTGCCGGCCGCGGCCGCGGCTAATTTTGAAACTTGGCTGGCGGTACTCTATCCTGACGACCGCCGGCTGGCCAGGGAGAATATAGATTTATCTATAAAGGAGAAACTTCCTTTGTATAGCGATTACCGGATCGTGCTGCCGGATAAACAGGTGCGCTGGATTAACGCGTCCGGAAAAACTTTTTACGATGAGACTGGTAAGCCGGTCCGGATGTGCGGGATTTGTATGGATATTACCGAACGTAAACTGACCGAAGAGGCTTTAAACAGGGAGAGGACGAATCTCCAGAAGATATTTGATTTAGTAAGCGTCGGGTTGCTTTTGATCGATGAGCAAGGGGTAGTGAGGCGGGTTAATAATACTGTTTCTGCGTGGATGGGCAAAGATTTTTCTTTATCGCCGGATAAGCAGCCGGGTAATGTCGTCGGATGCGCGCATGCTTTATCCGATCCCGCCGGTTGCGGGGATACCAAACATTGTTTAACCTGCCCGATCCGTAATACTTTCGAACGGGTGCTGCGTACCGGAGAGAACGCGCATAATATTGAGATCCAGGCGAATCTTCTTTTAAAAGGAAAAGAGGCGGATTTATGGTTTGAAGTCAGCGCGGACCCTATAACCTTGGATGGCCGGCGGAACGTAATTTTATCCATGAATGATATCACCGCGCGTAAACTCGCGGAGGAGCAACTGCAAAGGATCAATCGTGGGCTGCAAGCGCGCAGCCAGATCGATCGTTCGGTGATTACCGCGGAGAACGAAGTTGAATTCTTAAAAGCCGCCTGTCAGAGCATTATTCGCGAATGCGGTTATCCTTTGATTTGGATCGGGTATGCCCAAAATGACGACGCCAAGACTGTCCGGCCGGTAGCCAGCGCCGGGTTCGATGAAGGTTATATTGAGAATTTATCAGTAAACTGGTCGGATAATGAGCACGGCCTCGGGCCTACCGGCACCGCTATCCGTACGGCTAAACCCTGCGCTTGTACGAATATGTTGACCGATCCTAAATTCGCGCCGTGGCGCCAGGAAGCGGCCAAGCGTGGGTATGCCTCTTCTTTTGTAATCCCGCTTTTGGAGAGAAGCCGGGCTTTCGGTGCGGTGAGTTTGTATTTTAAGCAGCCCGGTCTCCTGAACACGGAGGAGGCAAGATTATTGATCGAGCTAGTTGATGACTTAACTTCCGGGATATTTACTATCCGGCTGCGCCAGGCGCACGCAAGAGCGATCAGCGCGCTGCGGGATAGCGAGGAGCGTTATAAGGGGATAGTTTTTACCTCTCCGGAGGCGATTCTGGTGCAAAGTTCCGGGAAGGTCCGCTTCGCCAACCCCGCCGCGATAGAAATGTTTAAGGTAAACAATTACAGGCAATTGGTGGACCGGCCAATATTAAGCGTAGTGCCTAAAGATTTTCATAAACTGGCTAAACAAAGTATCCGCGCTACTTTGGCGGAACAGCCCGCCGGAGTGGAAATGAAATTGCTGCGTTTTGACGGAACGGTTTTTGACGCCGGTTTAACCGGAAGAAGTATATTTTTTGCCGGGAAACCGGCGGTGCAGATCATTATCCGGGATATTACCGGGATTAAAAAAGCGCAGGAAATTTTAAAAAGAGATAAGGCGTTACTGGAAAGGCTGGTCGTAGAAAAGGCGCAGGAGTTGATGATCGCCGAGCGCAAGTTTGAAGAGGCCAAGCGCCTTTCGGATATCGGGACGCTGGCGGCGACCGTCGCTCATGAGCTGCGTAACCCGCTTGCCGCCATAAAAATGGCCACTTACAACGCCCGGAAAAAAGCGGAGAACCCGATACTGGAGAAACATTTCGCGAACATCGAAATAAAGCTGCACGAAAGCGAAAATATCATCGATAACCTTTTGTTTTATTCCAAGATCCGGACCACGCATTTTGCGATGATTAATATTTATAATATTATCGGCGCCTGTATTAATGACGCCAAAGCCAGATTTTCCATGCAAAATATTTCCATTTCCCGTAAGGACAGCGCGATCAAGGATGCCTTGGTGGAAGCCGATGCGGTGCAGATCAGGGAAGTGTTCGCCAATGTTTTGAATAACGCTTTTGACGCGGTAGGCAGTGAAGGCGGCGTTATCGAAATAGAAGCGCAAATAAACCAGGAACAGGTCAAGCTTGCTTTTAAGGATAACGGTACTGGGATAACTCCGGAAGAAGCCCAAAAAGCATTTGATCCCTTTTTTTCCACGAAAGCCAGGGGTACCGGCCTGGGGCTGGCGGTATGCAAGCAAATAATCAATTTACATAATGGCTCTATCGGTATCCAGAACCGCCCGGTTAAGGGCGCGGTGGTCGACATTGTTTTGCCGTTAAAGAGATAAAAATGAACCGGATCCTTATTATTGACGACGATAAAGAATTTTGCGAAGAGCTGTTGGATGTTTTGAAAAATGAAGGTTTTGACGCGGAATTTTGTTTGTCCCCGGAGCAGGGAATGAGGCAGTTTAAGCAAAAGGCGTATGCGACCCTGCTCCTTGATTTTAAAATGCCCGGGATGAACGGGGTTGAGTTTTTAAAAAAATATGGAACAGATTTGGTAAATTTACGGATATTCATGATCAGCGGAAGCCTGGCGATCAATAAGCTGTTGGCGGAAAACGGCCTTTCCGGCCTGGTAACGGAAGTTATCGGCAAGCCCTTTGATGTGCAATACCTGCTCCAAAAGCTAAAAGACATACTTTAGCTAACTTTTTTTCAGCAATCTCCCGGTAGCATCCCACCTAGTGGAATTGCGCGCTGTACCCCGCTAAAAATGATTGGTAGGTGCGCCTCTACGCCTGCGGCGCATATTTTCTCCCGGAGTAGAGAAAAGTCAACAAAAAGCGGAATCTGTCTATAGGAGATTTTAAAAAATTTGTTATCATTAAGTTGTATTATTCATCATAAAAAACAAAGGTGAAGAATGAAAAAAATTATTATGGTTGTGGATGATGATAAGGAATTTTTAGAAGAGCTGGGGGAGACTCTGGCGCTCAGCGGTTATGCGCTGAAGGTGGTCAATGACCCGACCGAAGCTTTAAGCGTAGCCAAACAGGTTAAGCCGGTTTTGATCCTGCTGGATTTAAAAATGCCCAAGAAGAGCGGATTTGAAATAGCCGATGACCTCAGGCGCCTGCCGGAACTGGGCAATATCCCGATTATTGCCATGTCGGCGTTTTATAAAGACGAGTATGGCCCTTTGATCAAGATGTGCGGGATAAAACGCTGTTTGACTAAACCGTTTAATCCGTTGGATGTAATTGCCGAAATCGAAGCGGCGATGCAATAAAAATAAGCAAGTTATCATCAAGGAGGAAAGATGGCAGAGTTGAAAGAATTGTTGCAGGGTGGTGATTGGAAAGCAGAAAAACATGTGCCGGTAATTGAAGTTGCGGACAAAGTAAAGAAGGGGGAATTATTCAAAGTAACCGCCGGGGTAGGCAAAGAGATCGCCCACCCGAATAAAGCCGAACACCATATCGGCTGGATCGCGGTGTATTTTCTTCCCAAGGGAGAGAAATTTCCGTATCAGATCGGAAAAGGGGAATTCAGCGCGCATGGGGCTTCCGTGCAGGGGGCCGACACCAGTACGGTTTACACCCATCATGAAGTGACCTTAAGTTTTAAAACGGATAAACCGGGAACGGTTCTTGCCGTCTCATATTGCAATATCCACGGATTATGGCAAAACACCAAAGAGTTAACGGTTGAATAAGGGGGATCAAAATGCCAAAAATAAAAGATGAATTAATAGTTTTGTTGAACAAGGCTCTGGAATTGGAACATGCCGCGCGGATCCAGTATTTGGCGCACGCGGGGTTGATCAAGGGGCTGGGAGCGGAGAAATTGATCGAACGGATTACCGAGATCGCCGGGGATGAGGCAAAACATGAAGCTAAATTCAGGAATTTAATCGGTAGTTATTTAAACGGTGAACCAACGATGGGGATAGCGCCTACGCACCGGGCGGAGAAGATCGAGGAGATTTTAAAAGTAAACCGTAAAGGGGAAAAAGAGGCGATTGATTTTTATAAAAGGATTTATAAAAAAATAGTGGAGAATAAGGACCAGCTGGTGTATGAATTTGAGACCCTGGAGCATGAACTGCGCCATATTATTCTTGACGAACAGGAGCATGCCGTCGAGCTGACTGTGCTTTTGGGGGATTAATTCAGAAGAGGGAAAAGACTATTTCTAAATAACCTTTAAATTAAAGGAGAATGAAAAGTTATGAAGGCAATCGTTAATCCAGATATCTGTATCGGCTGCACCTTGTGCGTCCAGAGTTGCCCGGGAGTTTTTCGCATGGAAGGGGATAAGGCAGTCGCATATCTTGATCCGGTATCCAAGGAGCTTGAGGCTTGCAGCAGGCAGGCCGCGGATGAATGTCCGGTTACCGCGATCGCTATCCAGTAGTCTAATCAACCGCGAAATATTAAAATTGAACGGAAAAAAGGCGCATAATGCTACCCATAGGTCGGGTAATGATCGAACAAAATGCCGGTCCGGGCTAAACTTTTACCGGGAAAAACTATTATTTTAGCGGTATAATAAAAAGCATAATGAATAACAGCGAGTTAACTATAAAAATTTGCGGCCAGGCCGGACAGGGGACCCAGACTATCGGGGCCGTCCTGGGGCAGGTTTTTAAGAAAGCCGGATACTATCTTTTCGCCAACCAGGATTATATGTCCCGGGTGCGCGGCGGCAATAATTTTTTCCAGCTGCGGGTGGCGATCAACCCGATCTATACCTTACGCACGCAGGCGCAGATTATCGTGGCTTTAGACAAAGAATCGGTGGAATTGCACAAAGCCGCTTTGAGCACCGGAGGAGTCCTGATCGCCGATGGGAAAAAGTTTTCCCTTTCCGGTGATTATCCGGGTTTTTTCGATGTTCCGCTCTTTGACCTGGCGCAGCAGGCCGGGAGCGAAATTTTTATCAATACGGTTGCCTGCGGGGTTATCCTGGGGATCACGGAAACCGGTTTTGATTATCTGGAGCAGGTGATCAGGGATATTTTTAAGGTTAAAGGGGAGGAGGTAATCGGTAAAAATATCCAAGCGGCTAAATCCGGTTATGATTTTACCGGTAATAATTTTAAAAAAGATAAATTTAAGCTGGGTGATGCCCGGGTTCAGGAAACCCTGCTGCTAAACGGCAATGAGGCGATCGCCCTGGGCGCCTTGAAAGCCGGGTGCAAGTTTTACACCGCTTATCCGATGTCCCCCTCCACCACGATTATGGATACGCTGGCTTATTATGCCAAGCAGTTTAACCTTATCGTCGAACAGGCCGAAGATGAAATTGCAGCGGTCAATATGGCTATCGGCGCCTCTTTTGCGGGGGCCCGCGCGATGACCGCTTCCAGCGGCGGCGGATTTGCGTTAATGGTCGAAGGATTAAGCCTGGCGGGGATGACCGAAACCCCCGTGGTGATCGGCTGCATCCAGCGCCCCGGCCCGGCAACCGGATTTCCCACCCGCACCGAACAGGGGGAGCTGGATTTTTTGCTTTCCGCCGGCCACGGTGAATTCGCCCGGGCGGTATATTCCCCGGGCACGATCGAAGAAGCGTTTTATCTGACGCAAAAAGCTTTTGACCTGGCAGAGAAATATCAGATCCCGGTTTTGATCATCTCCGACCAGCATTTGGCGGACTCTTACCGGAATATCCCGCCGCCGGATTTAGAGAAAGTCAAAACCCGACGGTATATTTTATCCAAGGAAGAATCTAAAAAGGTGTCCAATTATAAAAGGTACCAGCTGACGGAGAGCGGAATCTCCCCGCGGGCGATCCCTTCCTGGATCGAGGATCCGGTGTATCTCGACAGCGATGAGCATACCGAGGAGGGGCACATTACCGAAGATGCCCAGTTACGGGTTAAAATGGTGGAAAAAAGGTTTTATAAAAAAATGGCCGCTTTGGCCACGGAGATCGAAGCGCCTGTTGTATATAACCTGGAGGAAGCGCAGGTTGTTCTGTTGGGTTTTGGCTCGACTTACGGAGCGCTTAAAGAAGCCTGCCGAGCCAAAGAGCTGAAGGCGGGTTTTGTACATTTCCCCCAGGTTTGGCCCTTTCCTTCCGGAAAGCTTTTGCAGATCCTGGCGGGTAAAAAGAATATCTATACGGTAGAAAACAATGCCGGCGGGCAGTTAGCTAAATTGATCCGCAGGGAGACCGGGATTCAGGTAGATGGTTCAATCTTGCGCTTTGACGGAAGGCCGTTTAACCTTGACTATTTGACCGAACAAATCAAAAAGAGGCAAAATCAATGATCCCGGAGGATTTTAAAAGCAGTGACCCGGTAGCATGGTGCCCGGGGTGCGGGGATTTCGGCATCCTCAACGCCGTAAGAAAAGCGCTGGCGATATTAGAAAAAAAGCCTAGGGATGTTTTGATGGTTTCCGGGATCGGCCAGGCAGCCAAGCTTCCGCATTACATAAAAGCCAATTGTTTTAACGGTTTGCACGGCAGGGGGATCCCGGCGGCAGTCGCGGCAAAGATCGTTAACCCCGGTTTAACCGTGATCGTGAACACCGGTGACGGGGATTGTTACGGCGAAGGGGGGAATCATTTTATCCATAATATCCGCCGCAATGCCGATATTACCGTGATCGTGCATAACAACCAGATTTACGGTCTGACCAAGGGGCAGGCTTCCCCGACCACCGACTCCGGATATGAAACCAAGATCCAGGCGGAAGGAGTAGTGCTTGAGGCGCTGCATCCGCTGGAATTGGCGATCGCCATGGGCTGCGGGTTTGTTGCCCGGGGGTATTCGGCTAACTCCGAACAGCTGACTGGCTTAATTGTGGAAGCGGTAAAACACCGGGGTTTTTCATTGATCGATGTGCTGCAGCCCTGCGTTACCTATAACAAGAAAAATACCTATGCCTGGTACAATGAAAGAGTTTATGATCTGGTTAAAGAGCCGGGTTTTGATCCGTACGATAAAGCCGCCGCTTACCGTAAGGCCGCTGAATGGGGAGAAAAGATTCCCCTCGGAATAATTTACCGCGCGGATACTCTTTCCTACGGGCAAAAGCGGGGCCTAGAAGATAAGCCGGCGCTGATCGAAGACGATATCCGGAATATCGACATCCGCGGTATTTTAAAAGATTTTGATTAAATGCGGTTTTTTGAAAAATTCCAAAGAAAGGAGGTAATCAAATGGTAAAAAAAGCAAAAGCAAAAGCCAAAAAGACAAGTTCATCCGGCAAAGCGAAAAAAGGGGATAAATACGTTTGTAATTCCTGCGGGATGACGATCAAGGTGGATGAGCCTTGCGGTTGCGGCGATTCCTGCGCGGTAACTTGCTGCGGCGAACCGATGGAGTGTTGTTAGGATCAAGAGTTTTAAAGCGTCGGTTGGAAAAAGCGGAATATTTCCTCTCAATCACCAGGGATAATCCTTCCAGGATTATCCCTGGTGATTGCTTGGCGGGAGTTCCGATTTTTTTATTTTCGGGGTTTTTGCGGGATGGCCTCTAACGGGTTTTCTTTAAGGCGCGGGCTTAAATTCTCTTGACTGTAAGCCCGGCTTGCCGCATCATATAATACAGGTAGCTTATAGGCAGAGAAGTTATTTAAAACAGGAGGCAGGATGAAAAAGTTTATCTTTTTTTTCGTAGCCGCATTTTTGTCTATCACCGGAGCCGCTTACGCGCACCCTCCGGAGGATATATTGCTTACCTTTAACCCGCAGACAAAGATACTTACCGCGGTGGTTATGCATCATACCGCAAATCCGGCCAGCCATTACATTAAAAAAGCAGAGATCAAGCTGAACGGAGAGTTTGTCCAGGCACTATATTTTTCCCGGCAGGAAAACAAGGTCAGTCAGAGTTTCGAATTCCCCATCCCTAATGCCAAGGATAAGGATATGGTTTCCGTAGAGGGATATTGCAGCATCAGCGGACAGCTTGCCAATGGGATTACCGTAAATGTGCGGCCGCAAAGTTAAAAGGTTAATTGAAAAAAACCATGGATAAGCAGCAGATTGCTTTAGAAAACAGGATCCTGGATTTTTTGAAGAAAAAGATCGATTCTTCGCTTGCCGCGGAAGAAAAATCCAACATCTTCCTGAATACTTTTATCGACTTCTGTAACGAATCAAAAAAAAGCGGGGATGCCCTGGAAAAAGAATGCCTTTTAGACCAGCATTTAAGGGAAATCTTCCTGAAAGAACTGCGCAGCTACGGGGTAATCGATACCCTTCTGGATGACCCGCTGGTTGAAGACATCATCATTAACGGCCTTGGGCCGATCTATGTCCATCACGCTAAAGAGGGATTGAAAAAAACGGAAAACCGGTTTTCCGGCCCCGAAGAATTGAACCTGCTGATAAAAAAATTAATGGTTTATGACGGCAGGAAAGAATTGAAGAAAATAAATAACCTGGACCTTTTAGGGATGCGCGGCAGGGCAAATATCGTTTATTCTCCCCTGGGGCCGGAGATCACCATTGCCAAGATCCGTTCCCGGCCTTTAAGTATTATCGACCTGATCAATAACCGCGCTTTGCCCGCGGAGATGGCGGCGTTGTTTTGGCTGTACGTCGAAGGTTTGGGGGTCAGGCCGGCCAACATCATGATTGCCGGCGGGCCGGGCAGCGGTAAAACTACTTTGCTTAACGCCCTCTTAAGTTTTATCTCCAGCGATCAGCATATTGTGCTCATCGAAGACAGTTTTGAATTAATGACTTCCTGGATCAAGGATATTTCCCGCCTGGAAAGCGCGGATGGATTAACCCTGGCGGATCTGGTAAAAAACAGTTTGCGCATGCGGCCGGAGCGCATTATTATCGGGGAGACCAGGGGGGCGGAAGCCCAGGATATGATGACGGCGATGAATATCGGTAAATACTGCATGTCTACCATCCATGCCTCTACCGCCCGGGAAACTGTCCTGCGCCTGGAAAACGCGCCGATGAATGTGCCGGTGACCTTCCTTAATTTGATCGATGTATTTATCGTGATGCAAAAGTTTACCGAGCCGGGGATTTTGCGGGTTGTGGAAGAAATCGCCGAAACCAGCGGTTTAGAGCAAAAGATGGTCTTGCTCTCTCCTTTATGGAAGTTTGATTCCGCCGGCTGCTCCTTCAATAACCTGATGCCTACCAGCGCCTACCGGGATAAATTGTCCGTTGCTTCCGGAAAAAGCGGGAGAATGATCCTGGAGGAGATCGCTAAAAGAAGCAGATTCCTTGAGGGGTTAGGGCAAAAGGGGATCACGGATATAGAGAAGGTATTTTTTCACTGCCAGGATTACATAAAAAATCCGCCCGTCCGGTAAAATTCCTGAGCTGCTCTTAGCACAATGCCCGCAGTTTTTAAATCCGCTAAGGAGTCTCCTTTAAACGAATTTACTTGCCAATCCATAGCATCGTAAGTTATAATCAATAGGATAAAAATCAGTTTTTACGCCAATCAGGACAGGTTAGGAAAGGAGCACCCATGTTTGCCGCATTTCTTCCCAAAGAATTCAATTTTTTCGATCTTTTTGACAAGCAGGTTGATTATGCCGTAAGCGCCGCGGATTGTTTCTCGGCATTGATCGAGGCCGGGGTCAGCGAAAAGTCGCTTAAGCAAATCGGGGACATTGAGCATCAGGGGGATGAGATCTGCCACACTATCTTCGAGCATTTAAACAAAACCTTCATTACCCCTTTTGACCGGGAGGATATTCACGCCCTGGCCAAAGAGTTGGATAATGTAACCGATATGATCAATACGATTGTCAGCCGGCTGTGGATCTATAAAGTTACCTCCCGGGAGGAGAATTTGGTTAAGTTTGCCTCCGTGATCAGTGAATCGGTAAATGCCGTGGCCCGGGCAGTGAAGGGATTGAGGAATATGAAAAATTCTAAATCTATCCAGGAGGCCTGCGTGGAGATCAACCGCCTGGAAAATGTAGGCGATGAGATGCGCGATACCATGCTGGCGGAACTTTTTGAAAAAGAAAAAAATCCGATTACCGTGATCAAATTAAAAGAATTATATCAGGATGCCGAAACGGTCCTGGATATTTGCGAAGATGTGACCCATGTTGTCGGTTCGATTATTTTAAAACAGGCTTAATCCATGACTCTGGCAATAATTTCCCTGATCGCCCTGGCGCTGCTTTTTGATTTTCTCAACGGTTTTCACGATTCCGCCAATTCCATCGCGACCATTGTTTCTACCCGCGTGCTTAGCCCGCGCTATGCGGTGATCTGGGCGGCTTTTTTTAATTTTATCGCTTTTCTTTTTTTCGGACTCCATGTTGCCAACACGATCGGCAAAGGGATTATCGATATTGCGATCGTGGATAAAGGGGTGATTTTCGGTACGTTGGTCGGGGCCTGCGGCTGGGATATTATTACCTGGTATTTCGGCCTGCCGACCAGTTCTTCTCATGCCTTGATCGGCGGGATGATCGGGGCGGCGCTGGTAAAAGCGGGAGCTAAGGCGCTGGTCTTTAGCGGTATTTTCAAGACGGTTATCTTTATTTTTATTTCCCCGGTCTTAGGTCTTATTTTAGGTTGGGTATTTGGGATAATCGTCTATTGGTCTTTCCGCAAGAGCACCCCTTTAAAGGTCGACCATATTTTTAGAAAAGGGCAATTATTTTCCGCGGCACTTTACAGTATGGGGCATGGCGGCAACGATGCGCAAAAGACGATGGGGATTATCGCCAGTTTGCTTTTTAGCGCCGGGCTTTTAGGCGGAAAATTCCATGTCCCCTTTTGGGTAGTAATTGCCTGCCATACGGCGATTGCTCTGGGGACGATGTTCGGCGGCTGGCGGATTGTTAAAACCATGGGCCAAAGGGTAACTAAGCTCAAACCGGTGGATGGGTTTTGCGCTGAGAGCGGAGCAGCGGTAACCCTTTTTATTGCTTCGCAATTCGGTATCCCGGTGAGCACCACGCATACGATCACCGGAAGTATTATGGGTATCGGCTCGTTGAAACGTTTAAGCGCGGTGCGTTGGGGGGTTGCCGGAAGGATTGTCTGGGCCTGGATCTTAACCATTCCCTGCGCGGCTTTAATGTCGGCCTTAGCATATCATTTAGTGCGTAAATTTTAAGTTTATCAAGAAGTGTTGAAAATGGTTGTTCCCGGGTTATTCGCGATACTGGCCGCGGTATTATTCGCTCCTTTTCTGGTGAAAAAGGTAGAAGAGGAGCTGGAAATATTTTTATTTATCACAGGGTTAGTCACAGTCTCGATCGCTTCGGTCTGGAGCGTTTCTTTGTTGCAGGAAGCCCTGATCGAGCCGGTAAAAATCACCCTGGCGGTTTTTGTTGCCGGATTGCTGTTCAGGTTTTTTCAGCAGCCGATAGCGTATAATGTAAATAAGATCGCCGATGCCCTGGGATTAAAATTTTTCGTTTTCCTTCTGATCGTCGGGCTGGGAATTTTATCCAGCGTGATCACCGCGATCATTGCCGCGTTGGTACTAGTCGAGATAATTACCTGCCTTACCCTGGATAGGAAACACGAAATTACCCTTGTTGTCCTGGCCTGTTTTTCTATCGGCCTGGGAGCGGCCTTAACCCCTATCGGGGAGCCGCTTTCCACTATCGCTATCTCTAAGCTTAAAGCGGAACCCTATCATGCGGGGTTCTTTTTTTTATTCAATAACCTGTGGCATTATATCCTCCCGGGGATCCTGGCTTTTGGGATTCTGGGCGCTTTTCTGGTCCCCGGAAAACGCCGGCAAAAGCAAGGTTTAAAGGAGGGGCGGGCGGAAAATTTAAAAGCGATCAGCCTGCGGACCGTCAAAGTCTATCTTTTTGTCATGGCGCTGGTTTTTCTAGGCAGGGGTTTTAAACCGATCGTTGATGTTTTTATCTCCCGCCTGTCTTACCAGGGGCTTTACTGGCTGAATATGCTCTCGGCAATCGCGGATAACGCCACTTTGGCCGCGGCGGAGATCGGTCCGCAAATGAGCCTTTTACAGATCAAGTCGGCTTTAATGGGGCTTTTATTGGCCGGGGGGATGCTTATCCCCGGGAACATCCCTAATATTATTTCGGCGGGAAAACTTAAGATCAAAAGCTCGGAGTGGGCAAGGTTTGGGGTGCCTTTAGGGCTGGCGGTAATGGCGGTGTATTTTTTTCTGTTGATACTTGTAAAATAAAAATTACCTAACATAGGCGAGTAATTTTTATTTTACGAACATAGCAAGGGGCGTTTCTTGGAAATTCGAGACGCCCCTTTTGTTTTATTGTTTGGGATGGTGGTGTGTTTTATGGTGCAGCAGGCTGTGCTCGAAACTATAAGTAAAGTAAACGACCAAGCCGATGACCAGCCAGACGACAAACCTGATCCAGGTGATCAGCGGGAGCGCGGTCATTAAAAATACGCAGCTGGCTACTCCCAGGAGGGGAATGACCGGGTTAAGCGGGACTTTAAAGGTGCGGTGCTTGCCCGGCTCTTTGATGCGTAAAATAATGATCCCGAAACAGACCAGCACAAAGGCAAAAAGGGTGCCGATGTTGGTCAGGTCGACCATTTCATCGATATTGGTAAAAGCGGCGATACAGGCGATAATGATCCCAACCAGGATAGTCGTCACATGGGGAGTTTTGAATTTTTCATGGACCCGGGCGAAAACCGGCGGCAGAAGCCCGTCGCGGGCCATGGAAAAAAAGATCCGCGATTGGCCCAGGATCAGGACCAGTAAAACCGCGATGTGCGCGACGATCGAGCCGAAGGCGACTATTAATGCCGCCCAGGGAAGATTAATATGCTGCATGGCTAAGGTTAAGGGTTCTGCTTTTTCATGGGCCAGAGATGATTGTAATAACGGGAAAGGGACGATCCCGGTGAACACCGCGGCGACTAGAATATAAATAATCGTGCAGATGACCAGGGAGCCGATGATGCCGATAGGCATGTCGCGTTTCGGGTTACGCGTTTCTTCCGCTACGGTAGAGACGCAGTCGAATCCGATGTAGGCGAAGAAAGCGATGGCCGCCCCAGCCCTGATCCCGGCAAAGCCGTTAGGGGCAAAAGGGACCCAGTTTTGCGGTTTAACATAAAAAGAACCCAAGGCCACAAAAAATCCCAGCACCAGAAGTTTTATCGTGACCATGGCAATATTAAAACGGGAGCTTTGTTTTATGCCGGTAACCAGGATGGCGGTCAGGAGTAAAACAATAAAACAGGCCGGGAGATTGCATATAATAGGTAAGGCGAAGATATGCGGAGCGTTATTTACCGCGCTGTAGGCATTCTGCAGCACCGGCTGCAGTTGGTCAAAACTGGTCCCGGAATTAAGCAGCTGGCTGGCCTTGTGAAAACCGTGCATTGCCGAGCGGTAGTCAATGGTTGCCCAGGCCGGCAGGTTTATTCCGAACCCGCGCAATAACGCGCTGAAATATCCCGACCAGCTGATGGCTACCGCGATGCTGCCGACGCAATATTCAAGCATCAGGTCCCAGCCGATGATCCAGGCGATCAATTCCCCGAAGGAGGCGTAGGAGTAGGTATAAGCGCTGCCGGATATCGGCACCAGAGAGGCAAATTCCGCGTAGCAGAGTGCGGCAAAACAACAGGCTACCGCGGTCATCGCAAAAGAAACCATTAGCGCCGGGCCTGCTCCCGGGCGAAGCGCATCTCCTGCCGCCGCTGTTCCTACTGTGGCAAAGATCCCCGCTCCGATAATTACCCCGATACCCAGCAAGATCAGCTCGAAAGGGCCAAGGACCTTTTTCAGCCGGTGCCCGGGCTCATGGCTTTCGGCTAAGATCATGTTCAGGTCCTTGAGGCGGAACAACTGCCGCGAAAGTTTATTCATTGCCTATATTTTACTAGAAAAATCCGATTTGTGAATAAAAAATAAACGTTTTTCTGAAGAATTCCTAGAATATCCTTGATTATTAACCTATTGCGTTTATAATTAGGTTTGTGCCCAAAAAACGTTTTTGCTGAAAAAGGGTCTTACCGTGTAAGGAGAGATTATGCTGGCTGGCAGCGCAGATCAAATTACAAATATAATCGCCCGCTGGGGGGATTTCGGGGTGTTTGCCGGAATGTTTCTTGAATCCAGTATTGTGCCCATTCCTTCCGAAGCGGTGGTAATCGCCGCCAGCTCCATCGGTATACCCGTTGGAGCGATCGTGATCCTGGGATCATTGGGGGCGACCCTGGGAAGCATGGTCGGTTATGCTTTGGGCAGGTACGGGGCCAAGCCGGTAATCCTGAAATATGGCAAATTTGTTTTGATCCGGCCCCACCATATCGATAAAGCGGAAAGCTTTATGAAAAAGTACGGGGTTTACAGCGTGCTTATCGGCAGGGTCCTGCCGGTAGTGCCGTTCAAGGTATTTTCCATTGCCGCCGGAATTACCCGGGTCCCGTTTATGCTTTTTGTGATCTGTACCCTGGTCGGGGTTATCCCCCGGCTGTTCCTTTTAGCGATATTCGGCGTCAGCCTGGCAAAATATACTAAACCCACGTTGATTGCCGCCGCGGTGCTGCTGTTGATCTTTTTAGCGTATAAATCCAGCCGTGCGTTCTATCGGAACGCCCAGGAAAAGAACGGCACGGCCAAGGGGAAAAGATGAGCATTCTTTCTATTATTATTACCATTTCCGGTTTATGTCTGTTCGAGACGGTTTGCAGTATTGATAACGCGATCATTAATGCGGAGGTGCTCTCCGGAGTAGGGCGGCGGGCCAGGAGATGGTTTTTATCCTGGGGGATTTTATTAGCGGTATTTGTGGTTCGGGGGCTCTTGCCGCTGTTGATCGTCTGGATAACCGTGCCGCAATTAAGCATGTGGGAGGCATTTACCGCGACCTTTTCGGGGAACCCCAAAGCGGTGGCCGCGATCGAAAACTCCAGCCCTTTTTTGCTTATCGGAGGGGGGATATTCCTGATCCTCTTATTCTTCGGATGGTTATTCCTGGAAAAAAAACAGTTTGCTTTAAAGATAGAAAAATTGGTTTATGGCCGCAAGTTTTTATTTTACGCAGTAGTTTTGGCTTTATTGGGCGCAATCCTCTGGTTTGCTCTCCAAAAGCATCCCTTAATGGTTTGGGGGGTATTGGTTGGTCTGATTGTTTTTATGATCACCCATGGTTTTAAAAGGAAGGCTGAGCAGAAAGAGAAGGAGCTATCCGGTTTAGCCGCTTCAGATATCAGCAAGCTTTTATACCTGGAAATGATCGACGCTACTTTTTCCATTGACGGTGTCCTGGGGGCATTCGCCTTTACTTTTTCCCTGCCGCTTATTCTGGCGGGAAACGGGCTGGGGGCGCTGGTCGTGCGCCAGTTAACCGTGGGCAACATTGAGCGGGTGAAAAGATACATTTACTTAAAAAATGGCGCCATGTATTCAGTCTTGTTTTTAGGCTGGTTTATGGTCTTAAAAAGTTTCTCTGTCCATATCCCGGAGTGGATCTCTCCGGCAGTAACCTTTTTTCTCGTGGGGATCTTTTTTGTAAAATCTCACCGGTCGCTTAAGGGGAACGCGGCGGGCTCGAAAAAGGTTTAAAAGCGGTAAACGGCGTAAAAATTGTTGACAAAGAGCACAGAAGTGTTATACTTTTGGGAAATTTTTGTTTAGGGTTGCGCTCGCCTTATTAGCCCGCACACCGTTAACATCCAACACATAAGAAGGAGTAGGTAAAATGCTGCAAGGACTGGCTTTTTTTGAAAAAGTTGCTATTTGGAGTGTTTTGGGGATTTCGCTTCTGGGGTTGCTTTACGCCCTTTTCCTGCGCAAGCAGATCATGCGCGAAGATAAGGGGAGCGCCAAGATGATCGAAGTCTGGGACGCCATCCGGGAAGGTGCGGATGCTTATTTGGCCAAACAGCTTAAAACTATCCTGCCGATCATCGGATTCCTTACTTTTGCGCTTTTCTTTTCCGTATATGTTGTTCCTCCTTCGCGGGAGGCTTTGGCCCGTTTTGCCGGCTCATCCGAGCAGAGCGTGCGTTTTATCATCGGTATCGGTCGGGCGCTGGCTTTTGTCATGGGCGCTTTATTTTCCTTGATTGTCGGCCAGTTGGGTATGCGCATGGCGGTGCAGGCTAATGTCCGCGTGGCGCAGGCTGCCCGTAAGTCTTTTGCCGATTCTCTGCGGATTGCCTATCGGGCCGGAACGATCACCGGGATGCTGACCGATGGTTTAGGGCTTTTCGGCGGCACGATTATTTTCATCATTTTCGGTATCGCCGCTCCCGACGCGCTTTTAGGTTTCGGGTTCGGTGGAACCTTGCTGGCACTGTTTATGCGTGTGGGTGGCGGGATTTACACTAAAGCCGCCGATGTCGGAGCGGACCTGGTCGGTAAAGTTGAGGCCGGTATCCCGGAGGATGATCCACGTAACGCCGCGGTAGTCGCCGACCTGGTCGGGGACAATGTCGGTGATTGCGCCGGTATGGCTGCCGATATTTTTGAGTCTTACGAAGTGACCATCGTCTCCGGTTTGATCCTGAGCTTGGCGTTGTATCATCTTACCGGCAGGATGGAGTGGATCATTTTCCCGCTCCTGGTGCGCGGTATCGGAGTGCTTTGTTCGATCATCGGTACTTACGCGGTAAAAAGCGACGCTTCTAAAGCCGGAAACGCGATGAAGGCGATCTTTAAAGGTTTCCTGACCTCCGCTGTAATTTCCGTGGTGATGTTCGGCGCCGTCGCTTTCTTTTATATGAAGAATATACCCGGCGGTTGGTGGAGGCCGTTTTTGGCTACCGCTTTAGGCGTGCTTTTAGCGATCGTGATTGACCGGCTTACCGAATATTTTACCGGAACCGAAGGCAAGCCTGTGCAGGAAGTGCGTAAGTCTACCAACACCGGTTCAGCGACAACCATCCTTACCGGGCTTTCCGTGGGTTATGAATCAAGCGTCTGGGCGATCCTGGTGATTGCCGCGGCGATCTTCGGTTCGATCCTGATCTTCGGCACGATTCCGGGTTTATCCGCTACCTCTAAAGTCGCTTATATTTTATACGGCGTAGCGATGACCGGTATCGGCATGCTTACCCTTACCGGTAATAACGTGGCCATGGATTCTTTTGGCCCAATCTCGGATAACGCTAACGGCATCGGAGAAATGGCCTGGCATGGCCAAACCGATAAAGAAACAAAGGATGCCCGTAAAATCATGGCGGATCTTGATGCGGTAGGCAATACGACTAAAGCAATTACTAAAGGGGTGGCGATCGGTTCGGCGGTTATCGCCGCAGTTTCCCTGTTTGGTTCTTATATGGTGGATGTGAGCAATGTCCAGGCATCGATGGGTGTGCCGCTTGCCGATCAGTTAAATACTGTCGGTATCCGTGTTTCTATCCCGCAGGTTTTTGTCGGGTTGCTTATCGGAGGCGCATTGCCCTGGCTTTTTTCCTCTTTTTCCATTCAAGCGGTTTCCCGCGCCGCGGGCTTGATCGTAGAAGAGGTTAGGCGGCAGTTTAAGTTGGGAGTACTGGAAGGAAAGGTAAAGCCGGACTATGCTAAGCCGGTGGCTATCTCCACGCAGGCCGCGCAAAAAGAGTTGATCAGTTTAGCGACACTTTGTATCCTTGCCCCGATTTTAGTCGGGCTGCTTCTGCAGGTAGAAGCCCTCGGCGGATTCTTGGCCGGGATCATTCTTTCCGGACAGCTTCTGGCGGTATTTATGTCTAATGCCGGCGGCGCTTGGGATAATGCTAAGAAAACGATCGAAGATGAAGAGAGGGATCCGGCAAATAATCTCGGTAAAGGTTCAGAGAGGCATAAAGCCGCGGTAGTCGGAGATACGGTCGGTGATCCGCTCAAGGATACCGCCGGCCCGGCGTTGAACCCGATGATCAAGGTGGTTAACCTGGTTTCGGTAATCATTGCGCCGATCATTGTCCAGCACAGTAATCCTTCGGCAGCTAAACATATCGTGATGGTGGTTATTTTTGCCGTGATGGTCTGGGCGATCATGCAAAGCAAGAGGCCGGCTAAAGAACTTAAATAGCGGGCAATACTTTAAGCACAAACAAAGGCTATCGATCGGAAACGGTCGATAGCCTTTTGTTTTAGGGGTCGTTTTTTGCCCATAAAGGTAATTTGTATTTGAAAAACATATTTTATCAGGATATAATTGAGTAATTCCAGTTAAAGCTTAAATCTCCGGAGGGAATATGGCATTTTGGATGACATTGATTTTCACTTTGTTTATGGTTGTCCCCGTGTTTTCCGAAACCGAAATTTCCGGCCAAACCCTGGCTCCTGAAACTGAAGCGGCGCATGAGATAAAATATGATGAGACGATGGCAGAGGAGGAAGCCGGAGGAAGCGTCTCCGGGGTAGTGGTGAGCGTAAACCCGTCTTCCGGCACTTTTTCCCTGCGGGATACCGAAGACGGAGAAATGCACTATTTGGAGATTAAAGGGGCAACCACCTACGCGGGGATTTCTTCGCTTTCGGACATTAATCCCGGAGATGCTATTAGTGTTGATTGTTACGGCCCGGAAGGGCATTTGATCGCTGACACAATAACTCTCCAGGGACGGACATACCCGCAATCTCCTCCCCAAAAATTACAAAAAGTCCTATCGGACTAAATCATAATTATTTTTCCTCCTGAAGTATGTACCTGCCGCTTGGTGGAATTGAATAAGTATTATTCGCTTACGCACCCCGCGCCTAGTGGAGTTGCGCGATGTACCCCGCCAAAAATGATCGGCGGGTACGCCGCCGCCTGCAGCGTGTACTTCTTTCTGAAGTAGATAAAAGTCAATAATAAGCAGAACTCCCCAATTCACAATTTCTCCTTTTAGGATACTCTATACTGGTAAAATCTCCATTTCTGAAAAATACCTTCAGGAGGCGTTTAAATGGCCAAGATCAAAACCAGTAAACCTGTAATTTTTTCTGTCCAAAAGCAAAGCCAGCTTTTTGATAAGGTCAAGAAGAAAGCAGAGGAGCTTTATAGGAAAAACGGCTACCAGGGGGTTCCGGGAAAAATCGAAAAAGCATATATCGGCAAGGGCGAGAGCATATTATTCTGAAAATGGTGAAGAAAAAGCTAAAACTTTACGCATTATGGCCAATTTTTATAACTAGCCGTGAATAAAGACCGCCAGAGTATATCCGGGATGTTTTCAGCGGTTGCCTCAAAGTATGACCGGTTGAACCGTATCTTAAGCTTTAACCAGGACCGCCGCTGGAGGCAACAAGCGGTCGCTGTCGCAGCGATCAGGGATAACGCAAAAATATTGGATCTTTGCACGGGCACGGCAGAAACTGCCATTGAATTCGGCGAAAAATGCAGCGGTTGCCGGATATTCGGCGTTGATTTTTCTTTGGCGATGCTGGAAAAAGCCGAAAGCAAAATAAGCCGGCTGGGTTTCGGCAGGCAGATAAATTTGGTCGAAGCGGATATTCTCCAAATGCCCTTTCGGGCTGGTTATTTTGACGCGGTTTCGATCAGTTTCGGCCTGCGCAACCTTGCGGATTACCGCAAGGGGATGGGGCAAATTTCCGCCATGCTAAAAAAGGGAGGCTGCGCCGTTATTTTAGAGTTTTCTCCTTCCTGCGGAAGTTTTTTCGGTAAAGCAGCCGATGCCTACATTAAAATTTTGCTCCCGCTGTTCGCTCGGGTTTGCGGCGGCTCAAAACAGTCCTACGGATACCTGGCCTCTTCGATAAGCTCTTTTCTCTGCCCGCAAGAGATCCTGGATTGCATGGCTGCGGAAGGATTGGTCAATTTAAAACGTAAAGATTTAGGCTTGGGCATTATCAATGCTTATTACGGGGAGAAGCCGTAATATTTCAGGAAAATATAATCATGCACGCAGAAAAATTACAGGTAGTATCTTACAGCGACGTATCCTTTACCGGGCGCGCCCAAGCCGGCAAACTTCTGGCGGAAAATCTGCAGTATCTGAAGGGAAAAAATACGGTAGTCCTGGGTATTCCCCGGGGCGGGATGGTGATCGCCAATGAAATCTACCGGGCCTTAAATGCGGATTTGGATATTGTCCTGGCGCGAAAGATCGGAGCGCCCGGTGAGCCGGAGCTGGCTATCGGTTCGGTCGGAGAGGACGGTAAATTATTGCTTAATGACGATCTGGTCTTTCGCACCGGCGCCGATAAATTCTATATTGAGGAGGAAAATCAGCGTCAGCTGGCGGAGATCCGGAAACGGGAAAAAATATTCCGGAAGGTAAAACCAAAAGTCCCTCTAAATGGAAGAACAGTGATTATTACGGATGACGGAGTGGCTACCGGGGCAACGATGCAGGCGGCGCTTTGGTCCGTCCGGCAGGAAAATCCCCAAAAACTCATTGTGGCAGTGCCGATTGGGGCAAAGGAATCCGTGGAATTATTATCCCTGCAAGCAGACCGGGTAATTGTTTTGCGGGTGCCGCAATATTTGGGGGCAATCGGCGGATTCTATGAACATTTCGAGCAGAGTTCCGATGCCCAGGTACTGGAATTCCTGAAAGGGTCGGTGAAGGAAGCCGCGCATCGGAAGGGAGCTGATTAAAACAAAGTTAAAATTATTATAAACAGTGGTGGACTGTATTCCTTAAGAAAGCGCCATGTACTCCGCCAAAAAGGATCGGCGGGTACGTTGCCTCCTGGGGCGTGCGGTCCGTACACGGGGAGAATAAATGCCTTCATTAAAACCAAAAGTAGCGATTATCGGCGCCGGGAGCGTAGGCAGTTCTTTTGCGTTTGCTTTAATGCAGAGCGGCCTGGCGCGGGAAATTACCCTGATCGACCAGAATGATAAACGCGCCCAGGGAGAGTGCATGGATCTGAATCACGGAGTAAGTTTTGTCCAGCCGGTAAAGATCTATGCTTCCGGATTCCAGGGCTGCGAGGGAGCGGATATCGTGGTAATTACCGCCGGGGCAAAGCAGGAACCCGGGCAAAGCCGGATCGCTTTAGTTAAGGCCAATGTGGATATCTTTAAAACAATCCTTCCCCTGATCATTAACCATGCGCCGGAGGCAATACTTTTGGTGGTCACTAACCCGGTAGACGTGCTTACCTATGTAACCTTGAAGATCTCCGGTTTTCCGGTAAACAGGGTTTTGGGTTCCGGTACGGTTTTAGACAGTTCCCGGTTCCGTTATCTTATCAGCGAACATTGTAAAGTAGATACGCGCAACGTCCACGCTTATATTATCGGCGAGCACGGGGACAGCGAGCTTCCGGTTTGGAGCAACGCCAATATCGGAGGAATGGTCTTGGGCAAATACTGCCCGGTTTGCAGTAAGGAATGCGATAATAAAGGGGAGCTGGCTAATATTTTTGAGGAAGTCAAAAATGCCGCTTATAAAATAATCGATGCCAAAGGCGCCACTTGTTACGCGGTGGCCCTGGCTTTGGTGCGGATCACGGAAGCGATCTTGCGTAATGAAAACTCCATCTTGCCGGTCTCTACCCTGATCCGGGAGTATTGCGGTATCGATGATGTTTGTTTGAGTGTGCCTTCCTTGGTAAACAGCAGCGGCGTGGAGAGGTTTCTCCGGATTGATTTATCGGAGGAAGAACAGAAACAGCTTAAGTTTTCGGCAGATACCTTAAAAGAAATTATCCAAACGATTAAATTTTAGATGATGGGGGATAAAAGTCAATCTAAAGAGGAAATTGACTATTTTCCACTTGAAGAATAAATATAGAATATAGCCAGAAGCAGGGATATCCAAAAGCAAAAAAGGGGGCATTATGAAAAAATTATTTATTTTTTTAATGCTTTTATCGGCCGCAGGCTGCGCCAGTGTATCCGTCCAAAAATTTAATAAAGGGGTAGTTTATCCTCCGACCGATCCGGCAAGCATTACGGTCCTTCCCCAGAAACCTTCCGGTAATTATACCGAATTAGGTGAGATCACCGTCAGGGGGGCTAATAATTGGGAGCAGGTTGAAAAAATATTCCAGAGCAAGGGGGCGGAAATGGGGGCTAACGCCGTCTACGTGTTCAGTAAACAGGATGAAGAAAAGCAGTATGTCTCTCCTGATGAATGCTATACCTATGGCGGCTACTATTATCCCTATCAGCATTTCGGCTGGGGGGGTTATCATTCCCGTCATTATTATCCCCGGGGATATTATTATTGTTACGGGTTCCAGGCTTCGACTGAAACAGTGATTTTTGTATCCGCCGTAGGCATTGCCATAAGATCTGCTCCCGCAACGCAGGGCTAAATACCTGCGGTAGAGCCGAAAACAGAGTAAAACCTTGTAATTTCACGGGAAATTAAATAATATTGTGGCGCACGTAAACCTGTGTTAATATTAAAAGAACCGTACAGGCAGTGCGCTTTTTTATTAATATAAATCTTCTTGGCTCATGAAAAATATTTTCAAAGTTTTTTTGTGCATACTTTTTTTCCCTCTTTTAGCTTTTGGCGCCGATAATGATGCGGGAAAAGTAAGTGCGCCACCCAAAGACTATCTCCCTAAAATCCAGGCGCTTACTCTGACCGATTGTTATAAGTTGGCTTTAGATAGAAGCGAGCTTATCGCTATCGATGCGGAGCAAATCAAAATTGCCCAGGCGCATTTTCTGGAAGCTTTCGGCACGATCATGCCGCAGGTTTCTTTCAGCCGCACCGATACCCGTAGCCAGCATAGCAGTGTCGCTTCCGATAAAACCAACGAATCGAAATTTGTTTTCAGTCAGGAACTTTTTTCCGGCTTCAAAGAATTTGCCGGGATGAAAAGCAGTAAGCTGGAAAAAAGCCAGCGGGAAAGCGAGGCATACCGCGCCAAGCAGCTTCTTTTTGTGGATGTTTCCGATGCATTTTACCTGCTCTTAGAGACGCAGCAGGATTTAAGCGTGTTGAAAACCATCGAGTTCGCCTTTTCCGACCGGGTAGCGGATTTAAAGGTAAGACAGAATATCGGAAAGTCCCGGATCAGCGAAATCGTCACCACCGAATATCAACTTTATAACCTGCAAGCCCAGATCGAGCAGGAGAGAAACCAGGAGCTCCTGGTGAGGCATCTTTTGGAATTCCTGATCGGCCGGCCCCTGGATCAGGTTAGCGAAATGAAATTCGATTTTGATCTAAAAACAGAACCGCAATATCTGGCGGAAGCTTCTTTTCGTCCGGATGTGCAGGCCGCTTATTACAGCTGGAAATCCGACCAGGAAAAGATCGCTATCGCTAAAAGCGGGTTTTTTCCCCAGGTAAGCCTGGAGGGGGATTATTTTACCCACCGTTCTTCGTCACCGGAGAACAGCAAATGGTTGGCTTTGCTTTTAGTGGATATTCCTATATTTGAAGGGACAACTGTTTACGGGCAGGTCAAGGAGGCTGAGGCGGTGGCCAAACAAAGCGGTTTATTGTACAGCCGGTTGGGCAGGCTGGCCATTCAGGATATTCATGATGCTTTTGTAAATATGCAGATTTCTTTTTTAAGAAAGAAATCCCTGGGCAAGGCTTTGAAGTCCGCTGAATTAAGCTACCATTTACAAACCCAGGATTACAAGTTAAACTTAGTGAATAACCTGGATGTGCTGACCGCGATCCAGGATCTGGCAGATGTGCGCCGGAGTTATATCCATACGGTTTATGAAAGCAAGCGTTTCTACTGGCAGTTGTTAGCGGCGGCAGGAGAAATTAACCCGGATAAAATAATCAAATGACCCTTTCCGATATCTCCATAAAAAATCCCGTTTTCGGCTGGATGCTGATGATCGGTGTCCTGGTTTTCGGGGCAATCGGTTTTCAGCGGTTGGGGGTAAGCCAGCTGCCGGATGTGGACTTTCCCATTGTCACCGTGGCGATTACTTGGGAGGGGGCTGCTCCGGAGGTTATGGAGACCGATGTTACCGACATTATTGAGAATGCGGTAATGAGCGTGGAAGGATTGAAAGAAGTAACTTCCGTGTCCATGCAAGGCTCTACGCAAATTACCCTGGAATTCGATCTTAGCCGTAATATTGACGTGGCCTTGCAGGAGGTGCAAACCAAGATCGCCCAGGCGCAAAGGAATTTACCCCGCGATATCGATCCTCCGGTAGTGACCAAGACCAATCCCGAAGACCAGCCGATAATGTTTCTGGCGCTTTCCGGAGACCTGCCGGTCAAAGATATGTGCCGTTATGTCAACGAATACCTGAAAGACCAGTTTATCACCGTGCCCGGGGTGGGGGATATCCGCCTGGGAGGATATGTCGATCCCAATCTGCGGGTCTGGCTGGATGCGGAAAAAATGCAGCAAATGGAGCTTACCGTTGAAGATGTGCTCAACGCGATAAATTTCCAGCACGCGGATGTTCCTTCCGGATATATCGACACCGGGTATAAAGAAATCAATGTCCGGGTTTACGGAGAGGCGACTACCCCGAAAGAATTCGAAAGTATTACCATTCCCACCCGCGTACGCGGAGGCCCGATCTGGAAGAGTCTGCATATCGGAGATGTCGGCAGCGTGGAAGACGGCTTAGCGGATATTCGCAGGATTTCCCGCAGTGAGAGCAGAACCGCGATCGGACTGGGGATCATTAAACAGCGCGGCACCAATGCCGTCGCGGTTGCCGACGGGGTAAAGCGCCGGGCAAAGGAGTTGCAAAAAAACCTGCCTGAGGGCACGCATCTTGATGTCGTTTTTGATACCACCCAGTTTATTAAAGACTCGGTCAATGAGCTGAAGTTTAATCTGTTGCTTTCGATCATTCTTACTTCCATAGTCTGTTATATATTTTTGGGCTCCTGGAGCGCCAACATCAATGTTTTATTGTCCATTCCGTTTTCGATCATGGGCGCATTCTTTATTCTTTATTTCGCCGGGTTTACGATCAATGTTTTTACGATGCTGGGGCTTTCCCTGGTCATCGGGATCGTTGTCGATGACGCCATCATGGTCCTGGAAAATATTTCCCGTTATCAGGAACAAGGCCTGGTGCGCATACAAGCGGCGATAGTCGGAGCGCGGGAGATCACTTTTGCTGCCATCGCCGCATCCGTGGCGATTTTAGCGATTTTTGTCCCGGTGATCTTTATGCAGGGGATCGTCGGTAAATTTTTCTTCCAGTTCGGGGTAACCATATCAGTGGCAGTAATCTTTTCCTTGATCGAAGCCCTTACCCTTACTCCGATGCGCTGTTCGCAGTTTTTAGCGGTCGGCCATACTACCCGGCTGGGCAAGTTTATGGATAAGATCATGCTGCGTTTATCGGAAAGTTACCGCGCTACCCTTAAGTTTATACTGCGCTGGCCCAAGACAGTTTTATTTATCGCCACGGCAGCTTTTATCCTGGCGTTATGCCTAACTTTCTTTTTAAAGAAAGAGCTTATCCCTCCTCAGGATCAAAGCCGTTTTCTTGCCCGGATCATTTTGCCTTTGGGCAGCTCCATCGAAAAAACCGATGCCACTTTTAAAGAGGCGGAAAAGTTCCTGATGCAGCGGGCGGAAGTGTTAACTTATTACTCTGCGGTGGGTTCTTTTACCGGAGGGCAGGTTAATCAGGGGTTCATTTTTATTACGATGAAGAACCGCAAGGACCGTCCGATTTTAAACGGCCGCCGGGAAACGCAAGGCGATTTTATGCAAATCTGCCGGAAACAATTCAGCGGTATCCCCGGAGTGGACCGGGCTTCGATCCAGGACCTTTCCCTTACCGGTTTTACCGCCCAGCGCGGTTTCCCGATTGAATTCACCGTGCGCGGTCCGGATTGGGATAAATTGGGCGGTTTTGCCCAGGAGATCATGAAGCGGATGAAGGCTTCCGGCAGGATGGTGGATGTGGATACGGATTATCAGCTGGGGATGCCGGAACTGCAGGTTTTTCCGGACCGGCAAAAAGCGGCGGATCACGGGGTGAGCATACTGTCTATCGCCGATACGATCAATGCGATGGTCGGAGTGGTGCGTAACGGCAAGTTTACCAGCCGCGGAAAACGTTACGACATCCGCGTGCGCCTGGCGGAGGCAGACCGCTCCAATACCAAAGATATTCAGAAAATGTGGGTGCGCAATGAATTCGGAGAGGTAGTGCCGCTGTCGGCGGTAGTGACGCAAAATGAGAAGCCGTCGCTGGTTTCGATTACTCGCAAAAATCGGGAGAGGGCAGTCAGTATTTACGCTAACCCGGCCCCAGGCCATTCCCAACAGGAGGCCTTGAAGGATGTTTTAAAAATCGGAAAAGAAGTCCTGCCTAATGATTATCATTTGGTTTTTTCCGGCGGCGCCCAGGCTTTTAATGAATCCGGCGCCAGCATGATTTTTGCCCTCATTCTGGGAATTTTTGTCGCTTATATGATTTTAGGTACTCAGTTCAACAGCTTTATCCATCCTTTTACCGTGTTGCTCGCCTTGCCCTTCAGTATTATCGGCGCTTTTCTCCTACTGCTTTTAACGCATAATTCCCTTAATCTTTACAGTATGATCGGCCTGATCCTGCTTATGGGGATCGTCAAGAAAAATTCCATCCTCCTGGTTGATTTTACCAATGTCCGGCGTAAGCAGGGGATGACGGTAAAGGAAGCGCTTTTGGATGCCTGTCCCATACGCCTGCGTCCGATTTTAATGACTTCGGTAGCGATGATCGCGGCGGCAACCCCGGAGGCGCTGGCGATCGGCCCGGGATCGGAAGTAATGGTTCCTATGGCGGTATCGGTAATCGGGGGTGTTTTTCTTTCAACGCTGTTGACGCTTTTTGTCGTTCCTTGCGCCTACACGGTATTTTCAAAATTTGAACACAAGAGTGCAGAGACGGAGCAGAAAGAGAAAAATAAAGCTGTCCTTAAGCCGCTGCCGGATTAAACTGTTTTGCGGATCCAGGCGCCTTAACGGTAGATAGCCGCGGTAATATACCGCGGCTATTTTTTTAAGATTTTACTTGCTAAATAGTAAAAATGAATATATACTCATATTAATGAATACATATTCATTTGATTCGCTATCTGAGGAAGCTTCTGTTCCGGTCTTATTGGACCGCAAACAGCGCCACCGGCTTTTACGCAAGACCGACATTATCCGGGCGGCGGAGCATGTTTTCGCTTTAAAAGGGTTCCACAAAGCGACCATCCAGGATATTGCCCGTCAGGCGCAGTACGCTACCGGAACGGTTTATCTTTATTTTGAGGATAAAAATTCCCTTTATTTTTCCATTGTGGTGGAGAAAATAAAAAGATTGCTGTATATTTTAAAGTTAAAAACCGGCCAGGTTACCGGGGCGCGGAAGAAACTGGAAACAGCGATCTATGAAAGTTTGAATTTTTTTCAAAAAGAGAATGATTTTTTCCGGATATTAATTCAGGAGGAAAGCCATTGGACGATAAGGCGCCGGATGGCTAAATCCGCGGTGACCCAGGACCGCAGAGATTTCCTGATCTCCCTGATTAAAGAAACGCAAGCGGAGGGATTGATCAGAAAAGATCTCCAACCCCGACAGATAAACGATATACTCGAAGGGATTATTACGGCTTCTATTTTCAGTCTGCTGGAGGAGGAAGCCTCGCAGGCAAAAGATTTAAAAGGGATGGTCGGGACGATTATGGATTTATTTTTAAACGGAGTAAAGAAAAAATAATATGTACGCGAAAAGCAGATTATTCTTAAGCGTTTTGGTTTTTACGGCAGCGGTTTTAACTTTTAATCTTGCGGCTTACGCTGCCCAGCTTCCCGTAGGGGCCAAAGAAGAATTCCGCCTGATCACTCTTACCGGGGGGATAGAACTGGTGCAAAAGAATAGTCCCCTGATCAAGGCCGCGCTTCCGGATGACACGATCTCCTTCCAGGACTCACTGCTGGCGCGTTCAGCGTTGCTTCCGCAATTAAATGCTTACGTGAATAAAACCCTTAGCCATAATGTGCCGGGAGCGATATTCGGGTCTTCCGCGGTGCAAACCGGAGAAAGAAATCCGGTGGCCTACGGATTTGATGTTTATCAGACCATTTTTGATTTTGGAAAGAGCCTTTCTAATTTTAAAGCTTCCCGGCAGGTATATAAAGCGACTCAGGCGCACACCGGCAGCGTCAAGCGCTTGGCCACCCTGGAATTCATTGTCGCTTATTTTGATGTGCTGGAAGCCCAACAGATGATCGGGGTTTCTACCAAAGAGGTGGAGAGCCTTAAGGCTTATCTTGATGATATCGGCCTGCTTTATACGCAGGGGACGGTAGTGGAAAATGACCTATTGCCGGCAAAGATCAGGCTGGCGGATGCCCAGCAAAGGTTGATCGCCGCCAATAACTATAAAGAAACGGCGATTGCCAGGTTAAATAACCTGCTTGGTTTACCGCTGGGAGAAAAGATCCGGGTAGAGGATATCGCCATGGAGCCTCCGCAGTTTCCCGACCTGGAGCAGGCGCAGAATGCGGCGCTTAACCTGCGTCCGGAGATCGTTTTTTACGATGACCAGATCAAGGCTTCAGCGCTGCTTGCTCAGGCTAAAAAAGTACAGAATTACCCGGAGGTTTACGCTGATGCCGGATATGGTTTCCAGCAGAATGGATTTGTTACTCACGAATACAACTCTTCTTTAGTTTTAGGGGCAAAGGTCGACCTTTATGACGGAGGGGCTTCTTATGCGCAGTTATCGAAAGAGCGCGCCCGGGGGAAGCAGCTCGGTGAACAGAAAAATAAGCTTGGCGAAGATATAAAATTTGAAATCCAGGACAGTTATTACGCTTTAAAAAATTCCTGCGAGAAAGTCCAGGTGGCTAAAGGCGCCCTGGGGCAGGCAGAAGAGAACCTACGGTTTTACCGGGTTAAATATAACGCCGGTGGAGCGACGACTACCGAAGTCCTGGAGGCGATCACTTTGCAGACCAGGGCACAGGCAAATTTTCACTCGGATAACTATGAGATGAAGCGCAATTACGCCAAACTGATGTATTCGATGGGGCTGGACCTTTCTTTAATTTATGAAAAAATGGAGAATAAAAAATGAGCCAATTAAGCGACCCGAGAAAACAGAAGGTGGTAAAAATTTTAGCCGGCATCGTGGCCGTGGGTTTATTGGCCGGCGGCTTCTATATTATCAGCGGCCTTGATCGGGAAACTACCGATGATGCCTATATCGAAGGCAGGATCCATTCGGTTGCCCCCAAGATTTCCGGCACGGTTTTAAAGGTTAATGTCGAGGATAACCAGTTGGTGAAAAAAGGGGAGCCGCTGGTGGAGATCGACCCTCTGGATTACCGGTTAAGGGAGAAGGAGGCGGCTGCTAATTTAGCGGTGCGTCAGGCGACCCTGGAGCAGGCGGAGCGGGACCGTGCCCGGGCGGAAGCGCTTTTTACCGGCAAGGTCATCCCGAAAGAAAAATATGAAATGGCTCTTACCGCTTATTCATTGGCGAAGGCTCAGATGAATGCGGCCAAAGAGCAGCTGAACATCAGCCGGCAAAACCTGCTCTATACGAAAATTAATTCTCCGGTTGACGGTTACGTCACTAAAAAATCCGTAGAGCTCGGCAATCAGGTCAATGCCGGCCAGCCCCTGATGGCGATCATCGGGCTTAAAGATACCTGGCTGATCGCTAACTTTAAAGAAACCCAGTTGAAGAAAGTAAAGCCCGGCCAGCGGGTGTCGATCAAGGTGGATACTTACCCGGGTAAGGTTTTTTCCGGAAAAGTGGACAGCATTATGGCCGGAACCGGAGCGGCGTTTTCATTATTTCCTCCGGAAAATGCTTTGGGTAATTATGTTAAAGTGGTGCAAAGGGTCCCGGTAAAGATTGTCCTGGATAACAACGCCGACCAGGAACATATTTTACGCATCGGCATGTCCTGCGTGCCGACCATTATCACCAAGAATGAATAAATCCAGCAAATGGATAATTGCTTTAGCGGTTGTACTGCCCACCCTTCTGGAAGTGATCGATACTTCCGTCGTGAATGTATCCCTGGACCATATCCGCGGTTCCCTTTCCGCAGGAATTGATGAAGCCACCTGGACGATTACCGCCTACCTTGTTTCCAACGCCATTATTATTCCGCTTACTGGGTGGTTGAGCCGTTTTTTCGGCAGGAAGCGGTATTTGATGTTTTCAGTAACCCTGTTTACCGTCAGCTCATTTTTATGCGGAAGCGCAACTTCTATTTCTGCCCTGATTTTTTTCAGGGTGATTCAAGGGATTGGCGGAGGCGCGCTGCAGCCGATCTCTCAGACTATACTGCTGGAAGCTTTTCCTCCGGCGGAATACGGAATGGCGATGGCCTTGTTCGGGGTAGGGGTAATGTTCGGGCCGATCGTCGGTCCGGTTTTAGGCGGCTGGATCACGGACAACTGGTCCTGGAACTGGATATTCTACGTGAACATACCCATCGGCATTATCTCGATATTAATGATCATGTTCTTTATCCAGGACCCGCCGTATTTAAGGCGGACAAAAGAGAAGATCGATTTCATCGGGTTGAGTTTAATTGTAGTCGGGATCGGTTTCCTGCAGGTAGTCCTGGATAAAGGCCAGCGCCTGGACTGGTTTTCTTCCCAGTCGATCATCGCCATGGCCGCGGTATCGCTGATTTGTATTATCGTGTTTATTTTCTGGGAACTCAGCCGGACCGACCCGATCTTGAATTTACGGCAGCTTAAAAACGTTTCTTTTGCCAGCGCGAACCTGATCCAGGCGGTAGCCTTTTTCGTGCTTTTCGGAAGCATCCTGCTTTTGCCGCTTTTCGTCCAGCAGCTATTAGGCTATAACGCCTTTCTTTCCGGGATGGTCCTGGCTCCGGGCGGAGTGGCCACGTTAATTTCTATGCCGCTTTCCGGAAAACTCATCCAAAAATTCAATCCCAAAGCGGTTTTAGCCGCCGGCCTGCTGATCACCACTTATTCCATCCTGATGATGTCCCAATTTAACGCTTATATCGGTTACAACACGGTGGCTTTTTCCAGGATAGTGATGGGTCTGGGAATGGGGATGGTTTTTGTGCCCTTGACCAGCCTGGCATTCAGCACGATAAAAAAAGAGGAGATGGGCAACGCCACCAGTATCTTCGGCATCGTCAGGAATATTGCCGGCAGCTTCGGCATCGCGATCATGACGACCCTGTTGGCCCGCCGGGCGCAATTCCACCAGTTCCGCCTCGGCGAACAGCTTAACCCGTTTGACCCGCGCTATCAATTAAGCCTGAGCAAGGCGACAGCGATGATCGGTTATAAAACCGGCTCAGGAAGTGTTGCCGCGGCCAATGGGCTTATCTATCAACAGTTGATCAAGCAGTCGACTCTGTTTGCTTTTACCGACGCCTTTTATTTTTCTACCCTGCTCATGCTTTGTATTATTCCGATTATCTTCCTACTAAAAACCCCCAAACCCGGTGCCCAACCGGTTATTGCTCATTAAAGCAGGGAAGATGGGTTCCCATATAGAGCAGAAACAGTCTTGAATTAATTGGCGACTTAAGTTATAATTTCAGCTTAGGTTACCCGGAGAAAACAATGAGAACAATTTTAACCGCAGCCGTTTTAATTATTTTATTTATATCCGCGCAGGGTTTTGCCGAGGATGGCGATGCGGTCTACCGTAAAGGGATAGGGTATGCTTCTGAAGGAAAATTTCAGGAAGCCCAGGACTGGTTTGCGGATAATTTAAAAAGTAATAAATCCGATGCGACTTCGGCCAGTTCCCTTGCCGTGATCAAGGATTTTAATGATGGTAAAATTACCGCTGCGTACGCCCGGTCTTTTTTTACCGGCCTGGATCTCTTGCAAAACGGTAAAATAGAGGAAGGGGTCAAGGAGCTGGAAAAAAATATCACCGCTGATCCGGCTTACTTCCGGGCTTACAATGTCCTGGGGATGGTTTACGCTTCCCAGGGGGACAAAGAAAAATCAACCGGTTATTTCCAAAAGGCCGTAGAAATAAATCCGCAATACAGCCAGGCTTATTTCAACCTGGCTGCTTTATCCCAGTCAGCGGGCCAGTGGGAAGAGGCGCTGAAATATTATACGAAAGCGGAAGTTTTAGAACCGAATTCTATCGATATATTAATGGGCATGGCCCAAATTTATGCTTCGCTGGAAAAATATCCGGAAGCGATCAAGCACTACCAAAGGGTCATTGAGCTTGACCGGAATAACCCGGAGGCGTATTACAATCTGGCCCTAGTTTTTTTTATGACCGAGCAGCTGGTAAAATTCAAAGAAAACCTGCTTAAAGCCCAGGCATTATACCGGCAAAAAAATGATACTCAGGGGTTAGATAAAGTTACGGAATATATGAATAAAATTAAAGTGATCGAAAGCAAGATCAAGCAAGCAAGCAATCCCGCCCATCCGTAAGCTTTTTTACCGGTATTTCGGTGACCCGAATTTAAAGGTTTTAAGCCGTTTACCGTCGATAAACAGCCTTCCCTGATTGTGATAATTACCCCAATAAAAGTTCACAGAGAGTTTGCATTGGCTTAAGGTTCTTTTAACACGCCTGCCCTATACTTAGCGTGGAAATAGCTAAGAAGAATAAACACGATAAGTATAGGTGTCTCATGCAACAGAAACCCTCCCAGCGCAAAACATTTCCCGGTTTTATTAAAGTAGTCGCTTTATTATTATGCGGTATTCTTTGCTTTGAGCAAACCGGATTTGCCCAGGTGGCCGGCCAGCTGGATCTGTCCGGCAGCATCAGCAATGCGCTCGGTTCTTTTTCTTCTGTTTTTTCCCGCCCGCCCCACCTCAGATATGTCGCTTACGACAAGCTTAACCAATCATTCAAAATTATTTTAAACAAAGGCGATGCCGGTATAGCGCAGGCTGTCACATCCGGTGAATCTGCGAACCAACCGTTAAAGTTTTTTTTCATCGGCCTGGCCATGCCCAATGAAGATTTGTGGGTGAACTTAAGGCAGGATGCCCCGGATGAAATTATCAATGATTACCTGGCCAAAACCGATTTGGGGAAAATTTTGCTGAAAGCGGACCTGGAACTAAAAAAAGAACTGGCCCGCTCCACCTTCCCTTCCACGCCCTCAGGCAAAGAGTATTGGGATAAAATTTATAAAAAAATCGAAGCAGTGTACGGCTACGGGGCGCAGCATGCGCAGGTGGCCATCAATACCCGAATCTGGATCACTCCCGGTGAGGTGGTGATTTGCCAGGACCAGAACAGCGCGTATATTTATAAAGCCGGATTGAATGTCACTACTGAAGCGGCTTATCTAAGCAATAAACAGGTTGAAAAAGAAACGGGGGACCAAAATTCCCGGTTGATCAATAAATATTCTTCGGAGTTAATGCAGGAGTTAATCCTGCCCCAAATTGCCAAGGAAGTAAATACCGGGAAAAAATATGCCGCGTTGCGCCAGGTTTATTATTCCTTGATCCTGGCGCAGTGGTTTAAGAAAAAGTTTTACGGAGCCGGGGGGTTATACCCTTACTTGATCGACCGCAGCAATCTGTCCGGACTTACTTCAAAAAAACCGTGGAGCAAAAACACCTATTTTAAAGAATATCAAAGATCGATCAGGGAAAAAGAGTATGATTTACAGGTTCAGGTTTTCAGTTTATTCGGCAGTTCGGTAAGGACGTATGCGACAGGAGGAGTGGATTTTACGGGAGTTTTTAAAGGCACCGGCCCGGCCCAGGTCAGTCTTATTTCCAGCAATTCTTTTTCCCCGCCCTTAACCGGGCAGGCCAATCTGTTGGCGGTAGATACGCATGGTTCCACTCTTGATGATCCGTATGAAAGCCGGCTTTCGCAGGCTCCTGTTTCAGCGGAAACGGTTCCCTTACCTATAATAGGGGCTGTCCGGCAGCAAAAGAAAAATGCCGCGGCTTATCGGCTACAGACCAGCGTAACCCGTAAAGATAACTCTGATGCGCAGGGAGCAGATGTTTCTGTATCTGATCAGGGCTCTTTTCCTGCTCAACCTAAAAAATTAAGCGAAGCCGAATTAGATGGAATAGTAGAAAGTTTGCGTTCTTCTAATCGCAGATACCTTCAGGCATTATTCAATTCCCGGAGAATAAATATAAGAGAAAGAATAAGGTTTGTTGCCGATGAACTCGGTTTTGACATCGCTAACGGCCAGGGGGTCAGCCTTTTAACGCGGAATCAGGAGACTCTGCTCCGGAACAGGGAATTCCTGGAAGGGCTGGTTTTACCGGTCAATGTCACCAATTTAAAATCATCGAAAAGAGGGTTTGTGGTCAGAGAGCTGCGGCAGATCGTAAAATACGCTCAGTGGCAGCAATTAACCAATGAAGAAAGGCTGGCAGTGGCCAGTTATCTTTTCGATGTGTACGGATTAAGGCACTCCTGGGTTACCCGGGATACGGAGTGGAATAGGATACTGGCTGAATTTAACCTTCAGAATACCCCGCTGGATTATTCTTCTCGGGCAATAGATTTTATTCAACAATACGAATTAGCCAGGTTCCTTAGGTTCGGCAATGCCCCGCGGGCCGAAAGCAGAATGGCCAAAATACAGGAGATCGTGGAAATAATGGGGCTTAAGGTTGCCGAACGCATGGAGAGGGTAGAAACCCCGGAAGGATTCCAATTATATGTAGCTAAACAGGGTTCTGGTAACAATGAAACGGAAAAATTGCCTGTGGTCGCAAATGCTCCTATTGATTATTCCGAAGGCGCGGAACCGGCTTCTCCGGAAGAATTAAAAGAAGATCGGGATTCCGGAGAAAAGATTGCCCCGCAGGATTTACCGCTTGTAGCCGCTATAGCTAATGAAGCGGAAACAACGGATTCCATAAGTCCGGAAACATTCAGCGTTACCGATCAATCCGGAATACGTCCTGAAAATTCAAGCATAGTTGAGTCCGCAGACGCGGGATTATTAAATAGCCTGGAAGCAGCGATTAGCACGAAAATGACTGATTTGCAGGTCCAGACGATATTAAATATTTTGATTAATTTTCATCCCGGCGAAGCTAATTATGAGCAGGTAAGGGCCATCCTCAGGCATATTCATCCCGATGAATTTAAAAGAGCCAGTAAAGCCGCCAAGGAAACTGAACCTTTTGCCTCAAACCAATTACTGCAGGAAAGGTTTGATTCTATCGCTACCGAACGCCCTTCGGATTTAAGCATAGACCTGGCGCGCGCTGTAAGCAAAATACATGACTGGGAAAATTTGCTTAAGCAACCGACTTTGTCGCCGCAGGATGTTTCCCTGATCATGGGTCATAGTGATAGGATAACTACTCTTTTATCGCTGCGCTTAAAGCAGGAGACCAATGATTCTATCGGCAGCATTTATAAAGTCATGAGGCAGGCCCTGGGTTTGATCCAGAGGACAGTGATTAAATTACTCGAACAAAAGGACCTGGACGGAAAATTATACGGGGCAAGAGTGAAAATACTGCTTAAGCGCGGGCACACGATTTCCGATTATATCGCCATTTTAGGATACTTGACGGATTTGGATTTATGCAAAAAGTACTTAATTGAAGACAGCAATCCTAATGGTTACGGTGGTTATACCAACGCCCATGGTAACGGTTTTAGTAACGGTCATAGTAACGGGAACACGCCTAAAGTAAGCTACAGCTGGTGGCACAAAATCACCGCCGTGCCGTTCATCGAAACAAATGCCATGAGTAATTTGAAGGTACTCTTACCCCTGGTTAATACCGACGGTAATGAATCTACTGTTCAAGAATACTTCCTTAATTTAAAACCCACCAGAATAGGTTCATCGCGTGCCTGGTCAATAAGAAAGCCGGTCACCGTATTTCTCAGTTTATTTTTAAGCACGATCTCTTTAACGCTATTTATATTCGCCACCCCATTTACCGCCATCAGTCTACTTATTGTTTTTAAGGGATTCCTGGCTATTTTTGGAATAGTTTCCGTTCCCCTGATGCATTATGTTTTTGCAAACATAGGCGCAAGAGGGCAAATGCGGGATTTAAAAGCATCGCATTCCCGGATTTCTGACCTGGAAAGGCAGTGGAATACTAAATTTCTTTCTTCGGGAGATGTTATTTCTCATCTTAATGCGCCCATATCAGCCGCTTCTCCCGAAAGCATACCGCAATTAGTTTCGGCTTCTTCCGGGGGCATGGCTTCTCAGGTTGGAACAGGAATGCCTATAGTTAACGCAAGAATAGAAGAAGATCATGCTGTGGAGGGAGATTTGGTCAGCCGCCAGGATGTAGAAGCGATCGCCGAATTGGCCGGTGCGCTGGGAATAGAGCCAATCGAGCCACTGGAGATAAACAGGGAATTAGAAAAACTTTTTGGGCCCGGGAGGTTTAGCCGGCCGGAGATACTGATTGTGCCGGAGGCTTTAATGCTCACTAAGGCTAATGATAAGATCAGCCATCCGGTCAGGTTAGGGAACCGGATCTTTGCGGGGGATCAATACTTTGCCCAAAACAAGGATAACCTGGCGGTATTTTTGGCGGATATCGCCCATGAACAAATGGCGCAATGGGTTGCCGGCAGACACCCGAATTTAAATTCCGGAACTGCGCATGATCTGGCAGCGGAAATGGCTAAAGTAGTGGAAGTCGGCCAAGGGAATGGCCAGGCCGCCGCTGAAACTGGAACGGTAGATGCCGCGCGGAGTTTGCTGCCAGGCAGCGCTCCGGGAGGAATAGATTTCCGCCGGATAGATTTTACGGTTAAGAATATGCCGGAGACGGGAAATAAAAAAACGGCCGCCGGCGCAGGGGAGGGGGCGGTTGACGCGTACGCCGAGCAGGAAATGACCCAAATCAACCGGATGATCCGGGCAAAGATTATCCCCAGCGGGGAACGTTTAAGAGAGTGCTGGAAAAGTGTTCCCGCCTCAAGCCAGCAAAGATATATTAAGCAGATCAATAATTCCCTGGCGGAAATTTTTATGCTTGAAGAAGAGTACGGCAAGCCCAGCGAAAATTCCCTGGTCAGTTTACTACAGGCAGTGGTTTTAAATTAGTTTAATACTTTCAAAAAAGGAGGACAAAATGCTCGAATTAAAAGACGAAGTCCGGGAGAATGATGTAGTCAAAGAGGAAATCGAAATTGAAAACTTATGCCGCAACCTTTTTAACGAATGGCTGCTGGATTTAAATGTGCAGGAAAAACAAGTGTGGCTTTGGAATTCTCTGGTCGGGATGGCCAGGATCAAACAAAGAAGAAGCCTCTCCTAAGGCAATGGTTATTGTATTTTAAGAAATAAAGGTTTAAACTATTAAGCAAGAGGTTAATACCATAGAAAGGGCCTCCTGTAGGGGGGGCTCTTTTAATTATTTAGTCGGGAGAACGTTATATGCTGAAGTTTAAAAAAACTGCCGTTACCGTAATGTTTATCGTTTTGCTTTTCGGTTCTGCTGCCGCCGAAACAATCACCCTTAAATCCGGCAAAGTGTTTAACGGGGAGATTATCGAAAGGGCCAAGGATTACGTGAAGGTCAGGTATAACGGGCTGGAGATTTATTATGAAAATAAATATATCCAAAGCATAGATAATCAAAATCCGGTAGAGCCGGCTGCGGCCGCGCAAAAAGAAACTCCTGCGCAAGAAGCCGCTCTTTCTTTTAAAGCAGGGATGGAGTTGGCCGCGGCAGGGAATTTGACGGAGGCCAGGGAGGAATTTGAAAAACAGCTTAACGATTTAAAAGGCGCGTTGAGTATCCTGGACGCCGTAGAAAAAGGGTCGCTAAATAAAGAGCTTGCCATTTACTTGTTCCAGGGATCATTGCACATGCTTGATAAGGAATATGAGCAGGCCAAGGCCTCTTTTGAAAAAGCCTGGGAGATGGATCCTAAAGATCCGGATGTAAATTATAATCTGGGTTTTGCCTGTTTTTCTCTGGGGGAATATGATAAATCGATCGCCTATTTGTTTGTGGCTTTAAAGTTCCAGCCGGACGATACATCTGCCTATGAGTTGATCGCTAAAGACTACTGCAGTGTCGGAGAATATCAAAAGGCTAAGGAAAACTTATTGGTTGCCAGGGAATTATTCAAGAAAAACGGAGAGGAAAGCGGGTTAGCGCACATTAACGAGTTGATCCGCATTGTCGAAACAATCGTTCCTTAATTCAAGGGTCCTGCCAAATTAGCTGGAGATTTTATTGAGTAAATGTTAGAATAAGTTTGAGGGATTAAAATGCCTAAATTGCAAATACTCATTATCGAAGACGATAAGCATATCTCTAAACTTGTGAAATATAATGCCGAACAGGCCGGGTATTCCTGCACGGTTGCCCAGGACGGTGAGGAGGCGCTGGATATCTTGAATAAGCAGGGCGCCGACCTGGTGATCCTGGATATTATGCTTCCGAAAATGGACGGTTTTGAGGTTTGCCGCACGATCAAACAAAGCGCCAAGCTTAGAAATATTCCCGTGATCATGCTTACGGCTAAAGGCGCGGAAGTGGACAGGATCGTGGGATTAGAGCTGGGTGCCGATGATTATGTGGTTAAACCTTTTAGCCCCAGGGAATTAATGCTGCGGGTGAAAGCAATCCTGAAAAGGGGCAGCGGAGAAGAAGCGCCGGGGGATTTTATAAGAAGGAAAGGCCTGGTAATCGACATCCCCAGGCATAAGGTGAGCGTTAACGAAAAAGAAATCGAGCTTACCCCGATCGAATTTAAACTCCTGGTTACCCTTATTCAAAGGAGCGGCCGTATCCAGTCGCGGGATAAGCTTTTGTCCGATGTCTGGGATATGCACTCCGATGTGTTTACCCGCACTGTGGATACGCATATTAAGCGCCTCAGGGAAAAGCTGGGGAAAATGGGAAAAATTATCGAGACGGAGAGAGGTTTAGGGTATAGATGCAAAGAAGATGAAGATTAAGCTTTATTGGAAATTAACTTTTGTTTTTTGTTTTGTCGTCGTTCTGGCAATTACCTCCGGCTATCTATACCTGGTTCCCCGCCTGAAATCCTACGTTGAAAATAATCTTGCCAATAACATAAAGAGGCAGCTTTTTTTAAGCAAAGACTTTTTAGAATCCTCCCAAAAAGACATGCCCGGGCAAACTGATCTCCAGTCTGCCGCGGGAAAGATTGGCAGTATTCTGGGGCTAAGGGTGACGATCATCTCTCCTGATGGCAAAGTGCTGGGTGATTCAGAGTTGACCCGGGAAGGATTATTGGCTGTAGAAAACCACTCCGATCGGCCGGAAGTCAAAGATGCTTTATCCCGGGGATTGGGAATGAGCAAGCGTTTCAGCTCTACCGTTAAAAAGGAGATGCTTTATATGGCGGTCCCTCTTAATTCCGGAATGAGCCGGGGAGTTTTACGGTTTTCGGAGTCTTTGCAGGATATCGATTTACTCGAAGCAAAGATCAATAAAGTGGTAGGTTTGGGTGTAATCGGCATCCTGCTGTTTGGCCTGGGGTTGACCGCTTTTGTCTCAGTGTTTGTTTCACGCCCGCTGGCGGAAATGTCCCTGGTTGCCCGGGGGATGGCGCGCGGCGATTTTTCCAGAAAAGCCTATTCTCATTCCCGCGATGAGATCGGTGATCTGGCCCAGGCTTTAAATGCGATGTCCGAAGAAATCAAGGATAAAATCGGGAATCTGAATTCCGAAAGCGCCAAGCTTGACCTGGTCTTATCCAGCATGTTTGAGGGGGTAATCGTAACGGATGCCGACGAAAAAATAATCCTGATGAACCCGTCTTTAAGAAAAATTTTCCTTATCGATACAGACCCGCAAGGTAAAAAGCCGCTTGAGGTTATCCGCAATACGGCGGTAGATGATATGGTAGAAAAAATTATTCAGGGAAAGCAACAATTGACCACCGAAGAAATCGTCATCAGCATTCCGGAAGAAAAGATACTTAAAGTCAACGGCGTGCCGATAATGAGCAATAACCGCCTGGAAGGGGCAATACTGGTTTTTCATGATATTACGGAATTAAGGCGCCTGGAGCGGGTGCGTCAGGATTTTGTCGCCAATGTTTCTCATGAATTGCGTACCCCCATTTCCAGTATCAAAGGGTATGCGGAAACTTTGTTAGAGGGGGCGCTGAAAGATAAGGTCAATGCCAGAGAATTTGTGGATATTATTTATCAGGATGCCAACCGCCTGGCCGCCTTAATCAACGATCTCCTGGATTTATCTAAAATAGAGTCGGGGAAGCTGAAGATGTCCTTTACGGTCCTGGACCCCGGTGTTTTAATTAAAAAAGGGTTAACGGTCATTGAGAACCAGGCGAAAGCAAAATCGATCACCCTGAAAACCGATATCCCGCTTGATTTGCCTGAGATACAAGCTGATGAAACAAGGTTTTCCCAGGTGATGATCAATCTTCTGGATAATGCTATAAAATACTCATCTGAGGGGGCGCAGGTTATTATTTCGGCTAAAGTGGCTGATAGCTATCTGCAGATCGACATTTCAGATACCGGAATGGGTATTTCCGAAGATGACCTGCCCCGGATATTCGAAAGGTTTTACCGCGTGGATAAGGCCCGCTCCCGCGAGTTGGGCGGCACCGGATTGGGTTTGTCCATTGTTAAGCACATAGTTTCCGCTCACGGCGGCCAGGTCTGGGTAAAATCCGAACTCGGCCGCGGCTCGACCTTCAGTTTCACCATCCCCCTGGCTTGACGTTTTTTGCCAATCTTCCTAAAAATCCCGCTTTTATAATTCACACAAATGTTACTTTAGCTTAATGATATTGTAACCGGCGTTTTGTACACTTTAGCTGAAGATACAAATCCAACAGAGTAATATTTTTAGGTTTTCCGGAGAAGAAAATGGATCAGAAAAAGAAAATTCTGATTGTCGAGGATGAAAAGGAGCTGATGAAGCTGATCACTTTTCATCTGGTTACCTCCGGTTACGATGTGCTTTCCGCTGATGACGGTTTGGAAGCGTTGGAGATTTCCGAAGCGAAGCCTGATTTGATTATCCTGGATATTCTTTTGTCCGGTTTGGACGGATGGGAAGTGTGCCGCAGAATAAGGCAAAATCCCCGGACTAAAAATATTCCCGTGATTATGCTTACCGCTCTTGCCGAAGTCAAAGACAAGCTGAAAGGTTTTGAACTGGGCGCCGATGATTACGTGACCAAGCCGTTTAGCCCCAGGGAGCTGCTGGTGAGGATCAAGCGAGTTCTCCTGCGGGCGGAAAATAAAACCTCCAGCTGCCACCAGATAGTTAAGGTCGGTTCCCTGGAAATAGACGGGGCAGAGTTTACGGTGAAGCGGGAGGGGCAGGAAGTCGCGCTTACGGAAAAAGAAAAGGGGATTCTCAGGTTTTTACTTAATAACCGCGGGGTGGTCTTAAGCCACAATGATATCCTGGATGCGGTCTGGGGACAGGACAATATTGTCGAGTACGGCAATATTGATGTGCATATCCGGCACCTGCGGGAAAAAATCGAAAAAAACCCCGAAAGCCCGCAGTTGATCACCACCGTCAAGGGTAAAGGGTTCAAACTGGAGTGCTGAGAGTTCACCTAAAGTTCACATTGCCTTAAGGATTTTGTTACATCTCTTTAGTAAACTCAAAGCAGAAAGGTGGAAACGATGAAAAAAACAATAAGAGGCATATTCAAAAAAATAGCAGATTATTTGAGAGCGGCCGTTGCTGAAGAGCTGCAGGTGATGGATGCTTTCTATGCGCAATTTGAAGTAAAATAAATTATGTATACCGACGGGTCAATAAAAGAAAAAAAGGTAATGGTGGTTGAAGATGATCCGGGGATAAACCGGCTTATCGCCTATAACCTTTCCAAGAACGGTTTTAGCCCGGAATGTGTATATGACGGTTTAACGGCCCAGGAAAAACTGGCCAAAGGAACCTTCGATATTGTGTTGTTGGACGTGATGTTGCCGGGAGTGGATGGTTTTCATCTTTGTAAATTGATCAAAGAAAATCCGGTTGCCTTTAAAACTTTCGTAATCATGTTGACTGCTAAAGCCGAAAGCCAGGATAAGATTTACGGCAGCCTTTTGGGGGCGGACTATTATCTTACTAAGCCTTTTAGCGTTGCCCGGTTGATGGAGATCGTTAATGAATTTTCCGGGATGAGAGATAGGGATTATTCGGTCGGGGTGGATGCGGGCACTTTGATCAGGCAGCAGGAAGTTTTAGCCGGGAAGCTCGGTTAAGAAAACAAAGCAGGAGGATAATACAATGAATACTATTTCATCTATCCGGAAAGATTTTTTAGCCAGCCACCTGAGGAGCCAGCTGGGTAGGTTAAGCAGTATCTTAAATAATATTGAAGAGGATAGGATTGTTGACGGGGAATGCGCCAGCAATTCGTTAAAAGAGGTAGAGTTGAATCTACGCCAGATACGCAAGCTCTGCGTGGAAGGCTAACAAAAAAAGGAGGAAGGGTGATGAAAAGGTTGTTAATCGCGGTGCTGTTGGGAACTTTCTGCTTGATGGGCGCAGGAATTCGGGCTTCATCCGCAGGAGAAATCGATCTCTTGCTGCAAAAATTAGTGGATAAGGGTGTTTTGACCGGCGCGGAAGCCCAGCAGGTAAAGCTGGAGACGCAAGAGAAGGTGAAAAAAGAAATTGCCGAGGGTAAGTCCTGGTCCATGCCGGCCTGGGTACAAGCGATAAAGTTTAAGGGTGATTTTAGGGCCCGCTATCAGCTTGATCATGCCAAAACAAGCGATACCGGAGTAACTAGCGATAGAAATAGAGCCCGGATCAGGTTAAGATTGGGCGTAGAATCTAAGATTAATGAAAAGGTAATGGTCGGAGCGGGTATTGCTACCGGGACAACAGACGTAACCAGTTATGATGCCGCGCGTTCCAATAACCAGAGCTTTGGAAGCGGATTCGCCAAGAAAGCTGTAGTTCTGGATTATGCTTATGCCCGGTACACTCCGGTTCCCTGGGCCGCGATCATGGGCGGTAAGATGAAATATCTTCCCTGGAGGCCAACGGATGTAATGTTTGATAACGATATTACTCCGGAAGGCGGGGTTTTACAGTTAAATAAAAAATTCGGTAATGTTAATCTATTTTTAGATAGCATGGTTCTGGTCCTTTCTGAAACCGAACCTACTACCCACAATGCTATGGTTTATGGTTTGCAGGGTGGTGCAGATTATGCTATTACCGATAATCTTTCTGTAAAAGGCGCACTTTCCTATTACGATTTTTCAAATGTTAAAGGAAGGGCGATAGATGGTACCACAGGTAGTAATACCAGGAATCCCGGAAGCGGAACCCCGGATTCAAACGGTTACTATGTTGTTGGAACCGGTACCACGGCGGGTACTTACAAGTATGCTTATAGAGAGTTAACTCCCGCAGTTGAATTTGGGATCAAGGATCCGTTCAAGATCCTTGCAAATGTTCCTGGTTTAAGCATCTTGAATTTTGAAAAATTATCATTCTTCGGAGAATATTATCAGAATCTCGCTGCTCCGGATAAGAATAAAGGGTTTGCTGCAGGCATGGGATTTGGGAATGCCGCAGTTGATGCCTGGGGAAAATGGCAGGTTCAATATGTATATAGCATGACGGAAAGAGATTCGGTTATGGACATTACCCCTGACTCTGACCGTTACGCCGGCCGTACCGGGATTAGAGGCCATAAAGGTTCTTTCCAGTTTGGTTTGGGAAAAAATACCTGGCTTCAATTCGCAATATTCCGTTACCAGAATATTGACAGCGCCTTTATGAAAGGTAGAAGGGCTCCGACAACCGTCGTACAGTGTGATTGGAATATGAAGTTCTAAGTAAGCGATTAATCATCGGCTTGGCCTGGCGTAAGCCGGGCCAAGCCAAAATAATCACCAGAATAATCAATTAAGGAGGAAGGTTAAATGAAGAAATTAGGAATGTTAGCGTTGATGGGGATTATTGGCTTAGGCCTGATCATTCCCTGTTACGCGGAAAAAATCGTGCTCGAAGGTTCGACTACCGTGCTTCCCATTGCGCAGAAAGCGGCGGAAGCTTATATGGATAAAAATTCCGGGGTTAATATCTCGGTACGCGGCGGCGGCTCAGGAGTAGGGATCGCGTCGTTATTGGATAAAAACTGCGATATCGCCGATTCCTCCCGTCCGATCAAAGATACCGAATTAGACAAGGCAGTCACTAACGGGGTGGATGCCACAGCGAATATTATTGCCATGGACGGTTTGGCGGTTATTGTCAATCCGGCGAATAGTGTCAGCAAATTAACCAAAAAACAGGTCAAAGATATTTTTATGGGCAGTGTCTCCAATTGGTCCCAGGTAGGCGGAAGCGATGAAAAAATCGTGGTGGTTTCCCGCGATACTTCCAGCGGTACCTTTGAGGCTTTTATGACCTTAGTTTTAGAAGGCAACAAGACCCGTTCCGACGCTTTAATGCAGGCGTCCAACCAGGCGGTAGCTTCCACTGTTGCCGGAACCCCGGGAGCGATCGGGTATGTCGGGTTAGGTTTTCTTTCTTCTTCAGTTAAAGCGCTGGAGTTAAACGGGGTGGTTCCTTCAAGAGAGACGGTTATTTCCGGAACTTATCCGGTGACCCGGCCGCTTTTTATGTACACTAACGGAAAACCCAAGGGCCTGGTTAAAGACTTCATCGATTTTATTTTAAGCGATGACGGGCAGAAGCTGGTAGAGGAAGAAGGTTTCGTGGGGCTGAAGGAGAAAAAATAAAATATTTTACTCCTTTGACGCTGGATGTTAAGATGATGGCACGGCGGAGTTATTCTGCCGTGCCATCAGTTCTATTATGAAGATATTCCATTTAAAAGAAAAATTATACAAGTGGCTTTTTACTATCCTCGCCTTTGCCTCGCTTTTTTTCCTGATCGGTATCGTCCTGGTTTTGATCAAGGAAGGCTTACCCATATTCCACAAGGTAAGTTTTAGTAAATTTATCTTCGGCCGTTTTTGGTATCCCACTTATAGCCCGGCGGAATTCGGAATCTTCCCCCTGATCATGGCTTCCATTTGGGTTACTTTAGGGGCAGTGATCGTTTGCGTGCCTTTGGGGATCGGCAGCGCCTTGTATTTGAATGAATTAGCCGGGGTGCGCCAGAAAGCCATCCTTAAGCCGATCGTGGAGTTGCTGGCCAGTATTCCTTCGGTAGTTTTCGGTTTTTTCGGCATGGTCATCCTCACCCCTTTTTTACAGAAAGTCTTTAATTTACCCACGGGGTTAACCGCTTTAAATGCCAGCATCATTCTGGGGATAATGGCTACTCCGACGGTATGCAGTATTGCCGAAGACGCTTTAAATTATGTCCCCAATGCTTTCCGGGAGGCTTCTTTTGCTGTCGGGGCCACCCGCTGGCAGACCTTGACCAGGGTAGTGATCCCGGCGGCAGGTTCAGGGATCTCTACGGCGATAATCCTGGGAATGAGCCGGGCGATCGGGGAGACGATGACAGTATTGATGGTCGCCGGAGGCGCGGCAGTGATGCCGCATACATTCCTGGAGCCGGTAAGGCCGATGACGGCGGCGATCGCCGCGGAAATGGGGGAGGCGCCGGTGGGGGGAGACCATTATCACGCGCTATTTGCGATCGCGTTGATCCTTTTTGTAATCACTTTTGTTTTTAATATTATTGCCGAGATGATTAGCCGCCGGTTCCGGATAAAGCTGGGGTTGAGCGGATAAGTTTTTCAGGGATTAAACAATGAGAAAAGAATTTTCGCAAAATCTGGGATTTTTCGGTTTATTTCTCTGTATGGCGGCCACCATTTTGACCCTGGGGGCGATTGTCTATTTTATCGCCGCGCGGGGGTTAGGGGTGTTAAGTTGGGGCTTTCTTACTCAGGCGCCGCGTTCAGCCATGACCGCGGGGGGGATTGCTCCGGTAATCGTCGGTACGCTTTATATTACTTTGGGAGCGATTATCTTTGCCTTGCCTTTAGGCTTAGCCTGTGCGATATATCTGTGTGAATATTCTCCGAAGGGGATTGTGGTCAACATTCTCCGGATCAGTATAAATAATCTGGCGGGGGTGCCTTCGGTTGTATTCGGCCTTTTTGGCCTGGCGGTGTTCGTTAAATTCTTCGGGTTTGGGGTTTCTATCCTTTCCGGCAGCCTGACCTTGGGGATCTTGGCGCTGCCGATGATCATTTCTTCCGCCCAGGAGGCTTTGATCGCTGTTCCCCAATCGATCCGGGAGGCCTCCTTATCTTTAGGGGCGTCAAAATGGGAAACGATAAAGAATATTGTTCTGCCTACGGCTTTACCGGGAATCCTGACCGGGGTGATCTTAAGCATCGGCAGGGTAGCCGGAGAAACTGCTCCGATCCTTTTCACCGCCGCGGCATTTTATACCCGGGGTTACCCTAAATCTATATTTTCCGAAGTGATGGCGTTGCCGTATCATATTTATGCCTTAATGACCGAAGGGGCGCATCCGGATAAGCAAAGAGCGATCGCTTACGGATGCAGCCTGGTGCTTTTATTCCTGGTATTATTTATTTCCGGATTTGCCATATTTTTGCGTCAAAGACAGAGGAGTTTACATGGATAATCAGGTAAAAATGCGGGCCCAGAACGTGGATTTTTTTTACGGTAAGACCCAGGCGCTGAAAAATGTCAGCTTGGATATTTATGCGAATAAGGTTACGGCGATGATTGGGCCTTCCGGTTGCGGAAAATCGACTTTTATCCGGTTGTTTAACCGGATGAATGAGCTTGTGCCGCATACCGCCCTGCGCGGCAAGATCTTCCTTGATGATCTGGAAATTAACGGCCCACTGGTCGATGCCGTGGATATCCGCAGAAGGGTGGGGATGGTGTTTCAGAAGCCTAATCCTTTCCCTAAATCTATTTTTGATAATATAAGTTACGGATTAAAAGTTAACGGGATAAAGGATAAGGCTTTTATCGAGCAGAAGGTGGAGGAATCATTAAAAAAAGCAGCGATCTGGGGGGAAGTGAAAGACCGGCTGGGAGATAGCGCTTTAAAGCTGTCCGGAGGCCAACAGCAGCGCTTGTGCATTGCCCGCTGTTTGGCGGTGGAGACGGAGGTGATCCTGTTCGATGAACCTTGCGCCAGCCTGGATCCGATCTCCACGACAAAGATAGAGGAGCTGATCCTGGAGCTGAAAAAAGATTATTCGATCATTATCGTCACGCATAATATGCAGCAGGCGGCGCGGGTTTCGGATTATACGGGTTTTTTTCTTCTGGGGGAGATGGTGGAGTTCGGCAAGACCCAGGATATATTTACCAAGCCGCAGGATCCTAAAACCGAAGCTTACATTACCGGAAGGTTCGGATAAGCCGGTAAAAGCGCTTTTTTTATCCGCAGAAACGGAAAAAGATCAATCAGTAATTTAAAAAGAAAAGAGGCCTAAAGTGGAAAGACATTTTGACCAGGAATTATCGGATTTAAAGAAACAGCTGCTTAAAATGGGGACCATGGTTGAAACATCTATTTTTGAGTCGGTAGAGGCGCTTAAAGAGCTGAATGTGGAAAGAGCCATTAAGGTGATCAGCGATGATAAAGCCATCGATGACCTGGAGAACCAGATCGATGAATGCTGCCTGGACTTATTAGCGCTCCAACAGCCGATGGCCGTGGACCTGCGTTTCATTACCATGTCGATGAATATCGCCACGGATTTAGAAAGGATTGCCGACCTGTCGGTAGATATTGCCCAGCGGGTCATGGACCTGGTCGGCAAGCCGCTGCTTAAGCCGTTGATCGATATACCGAAATTAGCTAATATTGCCAAACAGATGTCCAAGGATGCCCTGGACGCTTTTGTGAACAAAGATGCGGAATTGGCCGGCAGCGTGATCCTGCGCGACACAGAGGCGGATAAATTGCGTAATTTAGTGCAAAAAGAACTGATTGAAGATTATATGCTTAAAGATACCTCCACGGTTACCCGTGCCGTTCCGCTGTTGTTGATCGCCCGCCACCTGGAAAGAATCTGCGACCATGCCACCAACATTGCCGAGGACATCATTTATTTTGTCAAGGCCGATGTCGTCAAGCACCATCCGGAAAGGCTGGAAGGGAATAACTGATCGATTTTTCCTTGAAAGTCAATTCCTTGCCGGCGGTAAAGCCGGCCCCTAGACGAAAATGAAAAGTGTTTTGTTAAAATTAATTCTTTCCGTATTGCCGTAACCAATAAAGGTTTATGGCAGTTTTTGTTGCCCGGGTAAAAGGTTTTATTGTTTACTAAGTTTTCAAACTATAATATAATGCTTGCAAGATGGAAAGACACATAGATCAGGAATTAAAAGCTTTGAATCAGGATATCCTCAGGATGGGGGCCCTGGCGGAGGAAGCGATCTACCGGTCCGTCGAAGCGCTGAAAAACCGGGACCCGCAGGAGGCCAGAAACGTCATCGATAACGATTCCCAGATCGATAGACTGGAGCTGGATGTCGATGAGCATTGCGTGGACCTGATCGCCCGTTTTCAGCCGATGGCTAAGGACTTGCGTTTTATTGCTACGGGGATGAAAATTAACGCTGAGCTGGAAAGGATCGCCGATATCGCGGTAGATATAGCCCAGCGCACCCTGGAACTCGTCGAGAAGCCGCTTTTAAAACCGCTGGTGGATATCCCCAGGCTGGCGGCGGTCGCCCAGAATATGGTTAAATTATCCATTGACGCATTTGTGCAGGGGGATATCGCTTTAGCCAAACAAGTATTGTCCTCCGATGCCCAAGCCGACCAGTTGCGTAATGCTATTCAAAAGGAGTTGGTCGATAACTATATGGTTAAAGACGGGGCTACCGCTCCCCGGGCAGTACAGTTGCTGTTGATCGCCCGTTTCCTGGAAAGGATCTGCGATCATACGACCAATATCGCCGAAGACGTAATCTATATGGTCCAGGCGGAAGTAGTCCGGCATCATCCGGAGAGGCTGGAAGGGCAAAATTAGTTTTCCGCAAGCGGCCAATCCTGCTTCGCCTTTCGGCTACGCAGGTACCTCGCGCCTAGCGGAATCACCCGGCGCTTAAAGAAATTGCGCCGGTGTGGCCCGGCGGCCGATGCGCGGGTCCACCAGAAAGGTGACACCCGGCACACCTTTTAGCCGGGGTGTGTCGCCCCGCTGGCGGAATTTCGCTAGATTTAAAACCAGGGTGCTCAAGATAACCCTTGACAAAGCAAACAGGGGTGCTAAACTTGGTTTGAAAGTAAACAGCCGCTTTAGAATGATTATTAAAAAGAATGCACTTCCCTTTTTAAAGCAGAGGATGCTTTTAGAAAGGGCTTTATTTTTTTTAAAAGACAGAGACGTCAACCGCCGTTAGAGGGGAAGCCGTCTCTTATTTTTTTTAGGGAATAATTTTACCGGCTTAGGTTTAGAATGGAGGTTTCTTGGGCGATGTCTAAATATATTTTTGTTACCGGCGGGGTCATTTCAAGTTTAGGCAAAGGGATCGCTTCGGCTTCTATCGGCAAGATCCTGGAATCGCGGGGTTTAAAAATCGCCCTGATGAAACTGGATCCTTACATCAATGTCGACCCGGGGACAATGAATCCCTATCAGCACGGGGAGGTTTACGTTACTGAGGACGGAGCGGAAACCGATTTAGACCTGGGGCATTACGAGCGCTTCACCAATACCCTGTCTTCAAAATTCAACAACATCACTACCGGCCAGATTTATCACAGCGTGATTTCCAAGGAGCGCAAAGGGGAATACCTGGGAAAAACGATCCAGGTCATTCCGCATATTACCGACGCGATCAAAGAGAGGATCAGGCAGTGTTCCAAGGTTTCCAAGGCCGATATCGTGATCGTGGAGATCGGGGGTACGGTGGGAGATATCGAAAGCCTGCCTTTCCTGGAGGCCTCCCGGCAATTTAAAATCGATATGGGGCCGGATAATGTTTTTTATATTCATCTCACGCTGATCCCCTATATTAAAGCCGCCGGGGAAGTGAAAACCAAACCCACCCAGCATAGCGTCGGCACCTTGCGCGAGATCGGGATCATCCCGGATGTATTGATCTGCCGCACGGAAAGCCCCCTGGAAGAGGATGTGAAGGAAAAGATTTCGCTGTTTTGCAACGTAAGAAAAGAGGCGGTCATCGAATCCCCGGACATGGAATCGATATACCAGGTGCCCCTGGTGTTTAAGCGGCAGATCCTGGATGAGATAATTTTGAGCCATTTTAAATTGATCTGTAAATTTTCCGACCTCAAAGATTGGGAGAAAATGGTGGTTAACCGGGTGCTTAACCCTAAATACAAAGTGACCATCGCCGTAATCGGAAAATATATTGAACTGCAGGATGCCTATAAATCGATATATGAAGCGCTTTTCCACGGCGGCATCCACAATGACGCGCGGGTGGAGATAAAAAGGATCGATTCGGAAACCCTGGAGGACGGCAAGCATGAACAGATTTTAAACGGGGTTTCGGGGATCCTGGTTCCCGGCGGATTCGGGTACCGCGGGATCGAAGGGAAGATCAAGGCGATCAAATTCGCCCGGATGAATAAGATCCCGTTTTTGGGCATCTGCCTGGGAATGCAGTGCGCGGTGATCGAATTTGCCAGGAATGTCTGTAATTTAAAGAATGCCAATTCGACGGAATTTAAAGCGACCAAGTTCCCGGTGATCAGCTTGCTGGCGGAGCAGGCTAAGCTTAAAGACCTGGGCGGGACAATGCGTTTGGGCGCTTATCCGTGTAAGGTCAAAAAAAACAGCCTGGCCAGCAGGCTTTACGGTAAAAACCTGATCCATGAGCGCCATCGCCACCGGTATGAATTCAACAACAAGTTCAGGAAGTTGTTCGAAAAAGCGGGAATGCTCCTTTCCGGGGTTTGCGCGCATAAGGACCTGGTGGAAATAATCGAATTAAAAAACCATCCTTATTTTATCGCCGTCCAGTTCCATCCCGAGTTTAAATCCAAACCCGACCGGGCGCATCCGTTATTCAGCGGATTTATCCAAGCGGCTTTGAAGCGCCAAGATTTAGCGAATAAGGTATAATTGGCTGCAGACATTGGACTTGACAATCTTTTTTTTGTGATTATAATGGCTTGTAAGGGGGAAGAAAATGAAACTTAAATTATTAATTATCTTTTTATTTATATTGTTATTCACGGGGACTTTGTTTGCTTTAGACAGGAGCCGCAAGATTTTACCGGTAACCGATGCCAATCCTGTTTTGACCAAGAGCCTTTATAATGCCACGCTCGATATGGATGCGGCCTCCCGGAAACTGGTTTATATTTCTTATGTTGCCGGGTTCGTGGACGCGATGCAGTTAAATTCCATGGATAATGGAGTAGCGAAGAAATTTTTAAGCGAAGACCAGGGCTTGACTTTAGGCGATCTTATCGATATGAGCATCAGCTTTAAAGATAAGTTTGCGCAATACCGGGATGTCCCGCCGGCAGTAGTTTTGACGGAGGTTATCCCCAGATTGAGAAAAGGCTTACCGCCGTTCCCCGAACAAAAGTACGATATTCCCAGAGAATAAAAAAGCAGGATCAATTATTTATAGATTAAAAGACCCCAAAGATTTTTTTGGGGTCTTTTAATTTTATCCCATTTTAGAATGAATTACGCTTTGGTTTATCGAAAAAGACCTTTTGCTTTTGGTCCCACCGCGTTATAATGTAACGTGCATTGTTAAGGCAGAGCTTTTAAGCGCTATTCTTAAACTCTTAAAATCCAATGAAAACAATAATTTATTATTTTTCGGCCACGGGTAATTCTTTAACGGTGGCCAGGGACCTGGCGGCGGGCCTGGATAACGCCCCGGTCATTCCCATCGCTAAGGTTTTAAGCAACCCGGACGCAACCGCTTACGAACGGGTAGGGATTATTTTTCCGGTATATATGTTCGGAATGCCTTTGCTCGTTGCGGAATTTTTAAGGATGGTAAAAATCAAGCCCGGCACTTATGTGTTTTGCGTCACTACTTCCGGCGGGTTAAAAGGAAGGGCGCTTAGTCTGGCCAGGGAGATCCTGAAAAAACGCGGGATAGAGTTGGTCAATGGGTTTTCCGTGCTTATGCCGGGTAATTATGCTCCTCTGTACGGGGCATTTTCCTCCGGCAGGCAGGAAAAAATGTTCGCGCGGGAAAAGATAAAAGTTCAGGAAATACTCGCCGCGTTAAACCGGAAAAAGAGCGCCTGCTGCTTAATGGAGGAGGCGCCTTTTTTGTTGAACCTGCTGCTCTATAAGTTAATCTACAAATACGGCGCTGCGCAAATCCCGCTTTCGGACAAGGGGTTTTGGGCGCAGGGAACCTGTGACGGGTGCGGCCTATGCGCCAAAGTATGCCCGGTGCGCAACATCCGGATGGAGCAGGAGAGGCCCGTCTGGCTGAAGCACTGCCAGCATTGCATGGGGTGCTTGCAGTGGTGCCCGCAGGAAGCCATCCAATATAAAAATTTAACATTGGGGAAAAAACGCTACCGTCATCCCGGGATCAGCGCCGCCGAAATTGCCGGGCAGGGGGAGGTTTGATGGATGGCGGGGAAATTAAAAGGAAAGCGAAAAGGAAAGAAGTTTTTTACGAGATCAAGGTCCGCTTTACCGGGCAGCTCAATTATACTTTCCTGGTAGTCAAAGATATCAGCGCGATAGGGATGCGGGTGATCATGCCCAGGCTGCTTAGCCCGGGGGATATTTTAGAAATTCTGATGTTAATTGAAGGCCGGGAGATCAAATGCAGCGGTAAGGTTGCCTGGTCGCTCTTGCTTAGGCCTGTCCTGGGAATGATCCCTTCTTTTGACGTGGGAGTAGAGTTCGAGGGAATGAATGCCGGGGATAAGGAATTTTTAGAGAAAATAACCGGGCAATAAAAGGGGAGTTTCTACCGATGCGGCGTTTCCTTTGGGTTTTTCTGGCTTTGTTTTTATCCTGGGCGGGGTTAGCCGTTTTTATTTTTAATGAATACCGGTTCCGGGACGCTTTTAACCAAACGCGGAAGGATTTAATGGCGATCGCCTCTAACGCCGCGCTTTCGATCGATACCGCAACACTGCTGGCGGTGCCGCTTGAAGAAACCGGGGACAGCTCGCCTGCCTACCGGGAAATTTTCGGAAAATTATCCCTGATCAAGCAAACAAACTCTTCCCTTAAATATGTTTATATTATGATGGCTACGCAGGAGCCCGGCATCCTGCAATATGTTGTGGATGCCGACCCGGCGCCGCAGATCATTACCGCAAATTGCCCGCGCGCCCTTCCCGGGGATAAATATGACGCGCGCAAGCTCCCGGAACTGTTAAGCGCTTACAACGGCCCGGCCGCGGACAAAAAGATTACCGCTGATTCCTGGGGGGTATTTATTTCCGGATATGCTCCGGTGCGCGACAGCGGGGGAAGGCCGGTCGCTATTTTAGGGGTGGATATGGATGCGGCCGGCATAGCGAAATTGCAAAAGAATGTCCGCATAAGTTTATTGTCGGCGCTGGGCGCTTCCTGCATGTTTCTTATTTCTTTATTCGGAATTTTGATCATCCGGCCAAAGAGGGGTATTTAAAAAATTCCCTTTATTCCCCGGCGGGTTAAATTAAAATAAAAAATGCCTGATGAAAAAATAATCCTGGATTATTCTCAACCGAAAACCCTGTGCGTCAGGCTTAACGGCGATTGGCTGATCGCTGCGGAGCTTCCCCGGGTGGATCCGGTTATCGCAGAGGTTTCTTTGAAAGATATTTCCCGGATTACTTTTGATATCTCCGGGTTAAAGGAATGGGACAGCGGCCTGGTCGCTTTTTTACTGCATTTAATCCGGCAATGCCAGGTTAAACCTATTCAGGTGGATTTAGAAGTCTTGCCGGAAGGGGTAAAAAAATTACTGCTTTTGGCTTTGAAAGTTCACGAGAAAACGGAGACAGTTAAAGCCGAGGAAGGATCTTTTTTTACCAGGATCGCGGATATGGTCTTAAAGACTATTGACGGGGTTGCGGTTTTGCTTGATTTCCTCGGAGAGACCGCCATTGCTTTCGGGCGGCTGTTAAGGGGGAAGGTGTATTTCCGCCGGGATGATTTTTTGTTTATCCTGCAGCGCTGCGGGGCCGACGCCTTGTTCCTGGTTTCCTTGATCAGTGTATTAGTGGGGATAATCCTATCTTTTATCGGAGCCAATCAGCTTAAGATTTTCGGCGCCCAGATTTATATTGCCGATGCCGTGGGTATCGGGATGGTCAGGGCAATGGGAGCGATGATGACGGCGATTCTGATGGCCGGACGCACCGGCGCTTCTTTCGCCGCCGAACTGGGGCTGATGCAGGATAATGAAGAGATAGACGCTTTGCAAACCCTGGGGGTTTCTCCGGTTGAATTTTTAGTCATCCCGCGCGTATTGGCCCTGGTGATCATGATGCCGCTTTTGACTATTTATGCCGACCTGATGGGAATTTTGGGAGGTTTTATTATCGGGATAAGCCTTTTGGGGCTTAATCCGGTTGAGTATTGGCAGCATACCCAATCGGCGGTAACCTTAAGCAACTTCTGGGTGGGGCTGGTGCATAGTTTTGTTTTTGGCATAATCATCGCGATCGCCGGCTGCTTCCACGGCATAAAATGCCAAAGAAGCGCCGCCGCCGTAGGCGAGGCGACCACCAAAGCGGTGGTCAGTGCGATTATCAGCATCGTGGTGGCTACCGCGGTGATCACTTTTGTCTGCCAGATTTTGGGGGTGTAATTGATGGAAGATGCGCTAAATCCGGCTATTTGCCTTAAAGATCTTGAGCTAAGCTATGAAGATTATGTCGTTATGCACAGTATTAATTTTGTCGTAAACAAAGGCGAAATTTTTGTGGTGATGGGGCAAAGCGGCTGCGGCAAGAGCACCTTACTTAAAGCGATGATCGGGCTTAAGGAGCCTCAGTCAGGAGAAATTTTTTATAACGGGGTAAATTTCTGGTCGCAGGAAGAAACCGCCCAGCAAAAAATTATGCGCCGTTTCGGCGTCTTATACCAGGGCGGGGCGCTGTGGAGTTCTTTTACCCTGGGGGAAAATATCGCCCTTCCCCTGCAGTTGTATTCGAAGCTTACAGCCGGGCAAATTCGGGAAGTAGTGGAATTAAAACTGTCCTTAGTCGGATTATCCGGCTACGCGGAATTTTACCCGGAACACATCAGCGGAGGGATGCGTAAGCGCGCGGCTTTAGCCCGGGCGATCGCCCTGGACCCGGAAATTATTTTTTTCGATGAACCTTCGGCCGGACTTGACCCGGTAAATTCCCGCATGCTTGATGACCTTATCCTGCAATTAAGGGAAACCTTGGGGGCGACGATCGTGATCGTTAGCCATGAACTGGCCAGTATCTTTGCCGTGGGTGACCGGGCGGCATTTTTAGACGGGGAAAGTAAAAGCGTGCTGGCGGTAGGAAGCCCGAAAGATTTATTAGCTGGTTCCAAAGACCCCCGGGTAGTTAGATTTTTGACCAGGGCCAAAGAGCAAGGAGTAAGCCAAAGATGAGAAAAGCAAATAAAACAAAGATCGGCATGTTTGTCGTGGGGGCGGTAGCTTTACTGGTAGCGGCGATTTTAATCTTCGGTTCCGGCGCTTTTTTCAGGCAGTCGGACAAATATATCGTATTTTTCGACGGCTCGGTTAAGGGGCTGGTCGCGGGAGCTCCGGTAAACTTTCGCGGAGTAAAGATCGGCACGGTCACCAGCATTGACCTGGCTTATGATAAAGAGGCCAAAGAAGTATTGATCCCGGTAGTCATTGATGTGGAATTGTCCCGGGTGAACGGGGTGCCGGAAACATTAGGTTACCCGGATTATGAAAAATTCATCCAGGACGGGTTGCGGGCCAAGCTTGAAGTGCAGAATTTTCTGACCGGCCAGCTGATGCTTGGTTTTGATTTTTATCCCAAGAACCAGAAGAAAATGCATAATCTTTCCAAGGCGTATCCGGAACTGCCTGCCCTTCCAATCTCACCGGATATTTTTGAGATCATGAATGAGATCCCGATCAAAGAGATCACCACTAACCTGGCGCAAGCGGTAACCGGCATAAACCGGTTGGTAAATTCGGAAGGGATCACCGACCTGGATAAAACTTTCCGCGAAATAACCCAATCCGCCCGCTCTTTCAGTTTACTGCTGGAGTATCTCGAATTGCATCCGGAAGCGCTTTTAAAAGGAAAATCAATTACTAAAGGAGAATAGGATGAAGCGCAAAAGTTTAATGCCTGCATTAATTTTAGTTTTATGTTTAAGCTTGTGCGGATGTTTCTCCGTTCCCAACAGCCCGTCCCCCAGGTTTTATACCCTGCAGCCGCAAGGGGAGCCGGGTAAGCCAAAACAGCTTGCGCTTGTTTCTAAATTAATTATCGGCATTGGGCCGGTTGAGGTACCCGAATACCAGAACCGCCCGCAAATCGTTACCAAGGATAAGGAGGGGATGCTTACTTTTGCCCAGTTCGAACGCTGGGGGGAGCCTCTGGATATGGGGATAGCCAGGTTGATCATGGAAAATCTGACTACTGCTTTGCCGCAGGCGGATTTACAACTCTTCCCCTGTAATTTTTCTATCCCGTTGAATTACCAGGTACTGGTGAATATTGTGCAATTGGAAAGCCGGCTGGACAAAGATATGCTTTTAACCGCCCAGTGGACAATCCTTGATGCTAAAACAAAAAAAATGGTTGTGACCAGGAGGTTCCAGAACCGGCAAGAGATCAATCCGCATACTTACGCCGGGATTGCTTTGGCTTTAAGCAGGGAGGTTACCTTGTTAACCGATGAAATCTCTGATGGGTTGTCAGGAATAATCTCCGGAACTGAAACTAAAGATTCTGCGGTACAATAGGTTATAAAAAATGGAGGATGATGTGTTGAATAAATTAGCCGCGTTCATTTACGTTTTTATATTGATTTTAAATATTAACGGCTGCGCTACGGTATCCGCTCCGGCGCGCAAGGAGCCAAAATTAATCTGCAACGCTTCTTATGTTTCTTCTATGATGATGGCTAAGGCCGCCTTAAAGGCAGAGCCGCTGCAGCTGGAAAACGGAGTGGTGACCAAAGACTCGGCCACCTTAAAAGGCACCTATCCCGGAGGCCAGACTGTGCAGATAGTGATCACCAAGATCAATAACTCCTCCTCCAGCCTTGTGGTGCGCGGCGCAGATACCCCGGAAGGCAAAGCCCAGGCGCAAAGGCTGCTTGAGGTGATTATGCAGTATAGTAAACTGAGAAAATAACGATTTTCGCAATTATTTTATTGACCCTTACCTATATGAGAGTATAATAATAATGCAGTTCCATCAAGAATAAGCCAAAAAATAAGGACGATCATACAAATAAAATAAGAGTGGACATCCCCTTCAGGTGATTGCATGTAACCCCCAAGATGAAGCAGGTAAAAATGCGGATTTTGGGGTTTTTTTCTAAACTAAAACCATGACCCAAAAAGACGAAGGCGAAGCAAAATACACCAATGAAATTTCCCGTTTAAAGAAAAGGGTGGCGGAGCTGGAAGAGAAGCTCGGGAAATAATTTTAAACAGCCGGGTTATTCCGTTAGGGAAAATTTAAATCATGAAAAAAACAAGTATTAGTAAAAAAGCTTCAAGGTTTGTAATCATGGTTGTCGGTATTATAGTAACGTGCGTCCTTGCAATCGGTTTTATGAGTATATGGGAATTGCGTTTTGATACTGTCGGCCAGAGGCAAAAACAGGATGCTCAGATATTTTCCGGGTTTATCTCGCAGCAGATCGATAATGAAATTAATATCATCAGGGCTTACGTGATCAGCCCCTGGTGGCATGACGCGATCAAGGAAGCGAATCTGCGCTATGTAAATTGGGAACCGAAAGCCATCCAGGAATATATGGCGCGGATGGATAAAGAATGGCTTGTTCCCGGCAGCCAGTTTGTGCAGGAGACATTAAGCTCTCGGATGAGCCAGCGGTTGACGGCACTGGCAAAAGAAGATTTAGTCGTAGCGGAGATTTTTCTTACGGACCGTTACGGCGGGTTAGTGGCCGCTTCGGGTAAAACCAGTGATTATTATCAGGCGGATGAAGATTGGTGGCAGCGCAGCTATGCTAACGGTAAAGGAAGCGTATATGTCGGGGAAGTTGAGTTTGATGAATCCAGCGGAAAAATAAGCACGGCGATTGCGATTCCGGTCAAAGATAAAACCGGGCAGGTGATCGGGGTGGCCAAGGTGGTACTGGATATTTTTGTATTTTTTGAGCCGTTGATGCGTTATAAATTCGGGGCAACCGGCCACGTAGCCTTGCTGGATAAGCAGGGGGAGGTAATTTATCATCCGGGCATGAAACCAATGAGTAAGTCCGGATTTTCGGAAAGTGAATTAAGCCGGATATTGAACGATAAAAACGGTTTTGCAATGATTGAGGCCCCCTGTTTAAAAGCGCCCTCTGTCGTTGCCGCGGATAAAATTAAAAATGTGTATCTTGAGGCCAACGGAATTAATTGGATGGTGCTGGTCACTCAAGGCAAAAAAGAGATTTTTTGGCCGCTATATAAGATTTTTTTCTTGAAGATAATTTTAGTTTTATTCCTTTCCGCATTGATTATTTTTGTATTGCACCGGATTGTAAAAACAGTTCTCGTTGATCCGTTACAAAAGATCAAACAGGGAATGCAGCGTTTTTCCGAAGGCTATGCGGATTCCAGAATAGATTTAAAAACCGGGGACGAAATGCAAATACTTGCCGAAACTTTTAATGAGATGACCGGGAAGCTGTATAAAACCACTGTTTCCAAGGAGTATCTTGATAATATCCTGGTCAGCATGAGCGATGGCCTGATCGTGGTCGATCCGGACTCAAAGATCATCATGGCCAATAAGGCCACTTGCGCGTTTTTTGAATGCACTGACCAGGAATTGATCGGTAAAGACGTCAGCTCTTTATTCCCTGGCGCTGAAGATGAAAAGGGAAGCCAGCTTACCGCGGATAAATTCGATGCGCTGATCCGGGAGGGCAAGTTAAATGACTATGAAATAAATTACAAGTCTAAGGAAGGAAAGGAAATTTCTATCCTCCTTAGCGGCGCAGTGATGCAGTCAAGCGAGGAGCAGCCGGAAGGGTTCCTCTTCTTAGGGGGAGAGGAAAAGAATAAGAACCCGAAAACCCTGGGGGCAGTGTATGTGATCAAGGATATTACTGAACGCAAAAAGCTGCAGGAAGAATCAAGAAGGCGCTTGCAGGAACTGGAAGTTTTTTATAAAGTCGGTTTCGGCAGGGAAGAGCGGATTATCGAGCTTAAAAAAGAGATCGAGCAGTTGAAGAAAGAGCTGGATAAATAGGGGACTAATATGAAAATTCGCACCAGGTTGCTGTATTTATTGGTTTTATTAGTGGTTATATTTTTGACCATATTTATAATCCAAAAAATATACAATCAGCACCGGTTAAACGATCTTCTCAGGTCGGTGCAAAGCGAACAGGAAGCTGTTTTTGACAAAATCAGCGGCCTGATGCAAAAACCTCTGCAAACTTTCGTCTATGATTATTCCTGGTGGGGGGAAATGGCCAGCTTTGTTACTACGGCAGATAAAAAATGGGCTGCTGATAATATCGATCTTAGCCTTGGAACTTACCAGGCCAATGCTGCCTGGGTATATGACCCGGATTACCGGCTTGTCTATTCAACTAACAATTTAGAGGAAAAGGCCGGGCTTATAGAGGTACCGATCCCCCGCCAGGCATTAAGGAGCTTATTTGCCCGTTCACATTTTTGTCATTTTTTTGTAAATACCCCTCAGGGATTAATGGAATTTAATGGTGCCTCTATCCATGATGCCGATGACGTCCAAAGGGAACACTCTCCCCGGGGGTATTTATTCTGCAGCCGCCTATGGAGCAAAAACTATGTTGCTGAGCTTGCGGAGTTAACCGGTACCACGGTAACCTTGTTGGATCCAGCGGTGAACAGGGCGTTTAAACCAGGAAAGGATGAGGTTTATTTTTCCAGGGAATTACTGCAATGGGATAATCAGCCGGCTAAGTATCTTATGATTTCTGCTACGTCGGCGGTCTTAAGCGTATCAAGAAAATCCGCTGATCAGGCAGCGGTGCTGTTTTTTGTTTTCTGTGTCGTTGTCTTGGGCATGGTTGTATTCTTTTTATTCCATTGGATCAATCTTCCTTTGAGATTAATTACGCTGGCGCTGGAAAAAGGGGAGTCTTCGCATTTATCGGTGATAAAAAAGCAAAACTCCGAATTTGGAGAGGTATCCAGGATGATCGATAAGTTTTTCCGGCAGAATGATGAAATTGTCCGGGAAATTGCCGAACGTAAGCAGGTGCAAGAAGCGTTAAATATGGTTAATCAGTGTTTTTCTTTTTTTGAACCGGATCCGGATAAAAATATCCAGTTGCTCACCGAAACCGCCGGTAAGGTCCTGGGAGCCAAATGCATGTTATACAATTACCGCCGGGGTGAATTTCTGGATACCATAGCCGGATGGAACCTCCCTGCGGATTTTCCGCGTTCCAGTTTAGGCCGCGGGCATATTTGTTCCGAGGTGATCGAAGGACAATACAGCCAGCTGGTAGTAATCAGGGAGCTGGGGGTTTCGAAATTCGCCCAGACTGATCCCCGCGTGAGTAAATATAATTTAAAATCTTACATCGCTTACCCGGTAAGGGTGGGGGGTCAAACCGTGGGCAGCTTATGCGCGCTGTTTGACCGGGAGACACAAGCGGCGGATGATTATCATCTGAACCTGCTGCAGGTTTTAGGCCGGGCGATCTCGGTTGAAGAAGGGCGCAGGCAGACGGATAAAGTTTTGCGGGACCAGGCGCTGGAGTTGGACAATGCTTTGAAGGAGGCGCTTAAATCCCGGGAGATCCTTTTAAGTATGCTGGAAGACAATCAATTGAATAAGCTCAGATTGGAGGCTAGCGTCCAGGAGCTGGCTTTGGCTTATTCCAAGCTGGAGAAGTCCCAGGAGGAGGTTATCCAGGCCGCCAAATTCGGAGCGATCGGACAATTAGCCAGCAGCGTCGCCCATGAGGTGCGCAACCCCCTGGCGATCATCATGCAGTCTATCGAATATTTAGAAAATAAAGTCCCTGCGGCGCACCGGGAAATAATCCAGGTTGCCGCCAATAACATCAAACGCGCCAATACCATTGTCGGGACACTTCTGGATTTTTCCAAGGCCAAGAAATTAAACCTGGAGCCGGAAGACGTGAATTTCGTCCTGGCAGATTCCCTAAAGTTAACCCAGTTTAGCAACATCAAAAACAAGGTGGTCGTGATCCGGGAATTTGAACCGCAACTGCCCAAGGTTTTGATCGACCGCCAAAAAATAGAGCAGGTATTTGTAAATATACTTTTAAATGCGATGCAGGCAATGCCGGAGGGGGGGAATCTTTATGTGCGCACGTATCTTATGGAATTTGATAAACTCCCTGAGGCGGCAAGAAAAGCGCTTGCCGCTCCGGAGCTGCCTTTAAATGAAGCGGTGAACATCGAAATCCAGGACGAGGGGGTGGGAATCCCGGAAGAAAACATGGAAAGTATCTTTCGCCCGTTTTTTACCACCAAAGGGGCAATGACCGGTATCGGCCTGGGCCTTTCAGTGGTCAAGGATATCATTGAAATACATAAAGGTTACATCGATATATCCAGCAAGGTTAACGCGGGGACAAAAGTCACTATAACCTTAAAAGTGATATAGCCGGTTAAGGAGGCCAAAGATGGCAAAAAGAAAGATTATGGTAGTCGATGACGAGTTAGATTTTTTGAGGATGGTCAAATTGAATTTGGAGGAAACCGGCAGGTTCGAAGTGCTGCCTTTGTCCAGCGGCAATGAAGTGATCTCGCACCTGCATACCTTTAAAGCGGATCTGATCATTTTGGATATGGTGATGCCGGGGATCGGGGGGATCGAGGTTTGCGATATGCTCAATAAGGATACGCTCGGTCAGACTTTACCGATTATTATCCTTTCCGCCCTGGATAAGGATAAAGATAAGCTGATGGCTTATAAAAAAGGGGTGGTCAGTTACTTGACTAAGCCGATCGAAAAAGATGTATTGATCGCTAAAATAGACAATATTTTAAATTCTAAGGTTGACCGTTAAATTATATTAAGCTAAGGAGGTTGCATGCATAACGAAGACATAAAAAAACTAATCGAAAACGTGGAGAAAGTGATCGTCGGAAAAACCGAGGTGGTTAAGCTCCTGCTTACCGGTATCCTGACCAACGGGCATATCCTGATCGATGATGTACCGGGAATGGGCAAGACGATGCTTTCCCTGGCGCTGGCCAAATCGATCCACGCGGATTTTAAGCGGATCCAATTTACCCCCGACCTTTTGCCTTCGGATGTTACCGGCGGGTTCATTTACAGCCCGAAAACCGGGGAGTTTGATTTCAAGAAAGGCCCGGTGTTTACGAATATCCTTTTAGCGGATGAAATTAACCGGACCACGCCGCGCACGCAGTCGGCGCTCCTGGAGTGCATGCAGGAGCGTTCCGTTTCTATCGACGGAAAGACCTTTATCCTTCCCCGCCCGTTTATGGTGGTCGGCACCCAAAACCCGATCGAATACCAGGGGACTTATCCCTTACCGGAAGCCCAGCTGGACCGCTTCCTGATGAAAATAAATGTCGGATATTTGTCCGTGGAGGAGGAGAAACGGGTGACCATCGGCCAGAAATTACAGCATCCGATCGAAGATCTGCAGCCGGTCCTGTCGGTGGATGCGGTTCTGGAGCTGCAGAATAAGATCAGGAACGTGGAAATTTCCACTACTGTCCTCAATTATATTGTCAATCTGGTTTCGGCTACCCGCAAGAGGGAAGAGATCCGGTTGGGCGCCAGCCCCCGCGCTTCGATCGCTTTAATGAAAGCCAGCTGCGCCTGGGCCTTTATCGAAGGCAGGGATTATGTGATACCGGAAGACGTGATCAAGCTGGCATACTGGGTGCTTGGCCACCGCATCATCCTGCAACCCAAGGCGCTGGTCGCCGAAAAGACCACTTCCTCGATTATCGCGGAATTAGTGCATAAGATTCCCGTTTCTTAAAAAAATGCTGAAAGCCTACCGCCTGAAATGGGTGCTGCTGTTTTTTTTCTTTTTCGCTAACCTTTTGATCGGTTTAAAAACGACCCTGGGGTTTTTCTTTTTTTTCGCCTATTTCCTGCTTTGCGGCGCCGCGGTCAGCTTGGCCTGGCTGCTCCTGACTTTTTTAACTGCGCGCTTGCGCTTTTCCAGAAAAATGATCAGCCGGGCTACCGAAGGGGAGATGCTGGACTGCGAGGTGCAGGTTTATAATGCCGGCTGGCTGCCCGTGTTTAACCTGGCGGTGGAAGATTATTTTGCCGGAGCGGAGCCCGGGAGGGAAAAACAGAGATTTTTTATAAATTGGTTAAGCGGGAAAAATACCGTTCAGATCCAATATGCTTCCCTGTGTTTTCGCCGGGGGGAGTATAAGCTGGGTCCGTTTGTGGCTTATTTTTTTGACCCCCTGAACTTATTTTACCTGCGGCGCACTTTTTATGTTCTTTCCCCGCTGATCGTTTATCCCCAGATATTCAGGATCGAAAAGTTTCCGGCCCTGGTCAGGAGCGTTTTGCCCTGGTTCGGTATCGAGACTGCCCGCTCCAGCGGAGATGACGATGAGTTTTACGGGGTGCGCGAGTACAAAGAAGGGGAGTCGGTAAAAAAGATCCATTGGATTTCCAGCGCCAGAAAAAACAAGCTGATCGTTAAACAATTCCAGCTGCAAAGTTTTTTCGGCACCACGATCATGTTCAACCTGCAAAAGTCCCAGAACCTGGGGCAAGGCAAAGAGATGGTGGCCGAATACATCACCAAGATCGCCGCCAGCGTCGCCCATTACCTTAGCGAAAAAGGAGTTTCCATCGAACTCCTGGCGCATATCGGGGAGATTGTGCATTTGCCCTTTAATAAAGGGGAGGAGCACCTGGAGAATATCCTGCGCGTCCTGGCGGTGGCCCAGGCGCAAAGCATGATCAGCTTCCGGGAAGCCTTCGAAGAGTTTGCCCGCTTTATTCCCAATGATTCCAGCCTGGTAGTGGTGATGAGCGACCAGGATTACCAGGACCTTCCGCACATCGTTTCTTTGTATACGCGCGGGGTGGTTTTAATCCCCTTAATCGTCATTTCCGATACTTTCCTGCCGGATTCGGACAAACGTAAGGTTTCCCGGCAGACCAAGATCAAGGTTTTAAATTTAGTGAATATGCAGCAGGCGAAGTTTTTCTCGCAGGGGGATAATCTCTCGGAGATATTTATTTAGCGATGACGCAAAAAGACAAACAATTACTTTGGGACGCCGGGTTGACCTTTTTACTTTTGGTCGCGGCAGCCTTTTTATTAAGCGCGCAGATCTTTTGGCCATACCGGATTTTTCTGGGCATCGGAGGGGCGGCCGGTTTTACCGCCGGCTGGTATAACCGTAACAAAGCGTTCGAGGGGATAAAATACCTGACGGACGCCGCAGTGCTTATCGTTTTAGCCTGGATCAGCTACCGGGTGATCAAATCCACTTTTTTATATAAGGACGTTATCGCCATCATGATCCAGGGGGTCATCCTCCTGGAAATTGTCTTTAGTTTTAATTTTACCGGCCAGGGTAAAACCCCCTATCTGCGGCTTTTAAGTGTCCTGGTTTTTATGGCTTCCCCGGTGTTTACCGATAATTATAATATCCCTTTGGGGTTGGTTTATTTACTCCTCTGGCTGTTGGCGCTGCGCAGCCAGTTTTCCGTTTTTGCGCAGCCGGTCCCCGAAAAAAGCGCCGCGCGTTATTATTCTTTGGCTGCTTCCCTGGCGTGTTTTGCGGTGGCAATGCTTTTAGCGGTCCTGGTTTCTTCCAATGTCTATCTGGGGAGGATCAAGGAAGGCCAGTATCTTTTGGACGGGGAGTCAGCGGAGACCGGCACCGGAGGCACCCGGGAAACCGACCAGGAGGATGCTTTTTACGGATTGCAGGAAGATCTACAGAACCAGGCGACAAACATGGCGATGAAATTTGATTCTAATGAAAGGAAGCGCCAACTGATCCGCCAGCTTTCGGAGTTGGTTAAAGAAAACCTTAAGCCTAAGGAAATGGAAAAAGCTAAAATCGGATTGGTGGATGTCCTGCGGCGTCCGGGGGAAGGGGTAGAGGGAGTGCAGAAGGCGGTTGCCCTTACTCAAAAATATACGGACCTGAAGAATTCCCGGGACATCCAGAAAAATAAAGATGAAATGACGGATCTGATCAAGAAGTCCCAGCTGGGGATTATCGATAAGATCAAAATTACCAGCTTGACGAATAAGGTCCAACAGTCTTCTGCTTACGAAAAACTTCAGGAAAATAGCCGGGAACTGCAAAAAGCGATCCAGGCGGCACCTGTTAACAAAGAAACGCAGCAGAAATTGTCGGAGTCGGCGGCCGACATTTCTGATTTAAAGACGCTTGAGTTTTACCGTAAAAAGATCAATGATCTTTTACAAAAAGCCCAGGGGTTAAGCGGGGAAACCCAGAAGCGGATGAATGAGCTTATTTCTATGATCCAGCACGCTGAAACGGGTGAGGAGTTTAAGCAGGCTTTGAGCAAGATCAACCAATTGAGCAATGACCCGCGAATGGGCGCCCAGGCGGGGGTAAAAGAAATGCTTAAGAATGCCCGGCAGGCAACGGAAATGAAATTGAATGTTTTTTTGCCTGAGGAGGCGGAAAAAATAAAGCAGGATGCGGCGCAGGCGCCGGCCCCTGTTCAAAACGAAGCGGAGAATAAACCCGAGCAAACTGAACCGGAGAATAAAAATAATCCCGAAAATCAGCAGGAAGCGGTGCAGAAGAAGAAAGAACTTAAAACCATCCAGATCAGGCCCAAATCCCTGGAGATCGCGATGGGGGAGGGGGGTAATTTTACCGCCACCGGAATTTACGACGACGGCAGCATGGCCGACCTGACCTCTCAGGGGCAGTGGAACAGCTTAGATAAAAAAATCGCTGGGGTGTCTGCCGGAAACGTTACTTCGGTTTCCCCGGGGCACACCAGCACTTATCTGGAATTCGAGGGTTTACGCAGCGAGTATGCCAGTATAGTGATCACCGGGCCGCGCCTGGTTTCACTCACCCTTACTCCTCAAAACATCAAGCTTCCCCGTAACGGCAAGGCCACCCTGAATGTGCGGGGAAATTATTATGACCGTTCACAGCAAGACCTGACCGCCAGTGTCACCTGGGTAGAGCAGGGTAAATCCGTAACCGTAAAAATAGATAAGGGGGCGCTTTATCCTCTCCGGTTCGGGAAAACCAGGGTTTACGCCGAATACCAGGAGATCCGGAGTAACCCTGCCAGTATTGAGGTGATCATTACTTTTGAGTGGGTGTTGATCTTATTGGCCAAGATAATCCTGATTTTGGCGGTGCTGCTTTCCCTGGCCGTTGCTTTCTTGTATTGGTTAAGGGAAAAAAAGAAACAGGAGATACTCTCCATAAAAGACAAGCCGCGCGAATTTATCCTTAGCTTATATGAAAACGGAACCCGGCTGACCGCTATTTTCGGCCAGCCTTACGCTGCGCACATTCCTCCGCTTTATTACGCTGACCTGGTGCAGAAAAAGTTCGCGGTCCCGGGAGAGGATTTCACGGGTTTTGCGGTGAAGTTCGAGGAGGCTAAATACAGCCGCCATGCGATCACCAACCTGCAAATGCTTGCGGCGGCCGGCGACTATAATTATTTCTTTCAAAAGTTGATCAGCCGCCAAAGCGGATGGCAGAAATTACGTTTGACCGGCCTAACCTTGATTCATCGCCGGCCGATTTTTATCCTGGACGGCCAGGATCCGGGAAAAGGGAAAGAACCAGCCAAATGATCGATAAAATCGAAAAACTTGAAGGGTTAAAGCATTCTCCTGAAAAAATCCAGGAGTGTATCGGTTTGCTCAGGGATTTAGTCGCCGACACCGGCCAGTTGGCTTACTTAACCCGGGAGCAAAGGATCGCGCTCATCCGGGTGACCGGAGAGCTTTCCCGGCCGGCAAGAGATGAAATCCGGAAGCGTAAGCGGGACTGCCAGCGTTTGAAAAAAAAGAAGATCGAACAGTACCAGCGCACCCTGCGCGCGGAGACCGGGATCCGCAGCGCCAGGCAGGCACCGGTATTTTGCGCTCCCCTGCAGATCAGCGGTAAGCCGGAGGCGCAGGAGCGTCCGGAATTGATCAAGCCCCGGGCCTGTTATATCTGTAAAAGCGAATACAAGCGCCTGCATATTTTTTATGACGCTTTGTGCCCGCGCTGCGCGGATTTTAATTACCAGAAACGTTTTCAAACCGTGCCGCTTCCGGGCCAGGTAGCGGTAATTACCGGCTCGCGTTTAAAGATCGGTTATCAGGCGACGTTAATGTTGCTGCGCGCCGGAGCACAGGTGATTGCCACCACGCGTTTCCCGGTTGATTCGGCACTGCGTTATTCCCGGGAGGCGGATTTTGCCCAATGGAAAGACCGGCTGCATGTCTACGGATTGGATTTGCGGCATACTCCCAGCGTAGAGGTGTTCTGCAATTTCATCCAGCAGAAATACGACCGTTTGGATATCCTGATTAATAACGCCGCCCAGACCGTGAGGCGGCCGCCGGGATTTTACGCGCATTTAATAGAAAAGGAAAATATTAAATTCGAAAAGCTGCCCCAGGAGGCGGCGTTCTTGCTCGGGCATTTTCAGGAGTGCAAGCAAAAGCTTTTTGCCCTTTCCGGAAGACACAGCGCCAAGGACCTGATGCTGCCGGCGAACTGGAACCAAAAAAATCCGGGAGTCGGTATTTTTGCCTCGGCCAGGCTTTCCCAGGTCCCTTATTCTTACGATAAGGGGCTGCCGGCGGAGAAAGTTTTCCCTCAGGGGAAACTGGACGCGGATTTACAGCAGGTAGATTTACGCCAAACCAACAGCTGGCGTTTAAGCCTGGGAGAGATCCCCACTGCGGAGATGTTTGAGCTGCAGCTGGTCAATGCGATCGCCCCTTTTGTCCTTTGTAATAAATTATCGGTAATGATGAAGCGGGAGAATACCGGGCAAAAACATATCGTCAATGTTTCGGCGATGGAAGGAAAATTCTGCCGTTATATCAAGACCCATCGCCACCCGCACACGAATATGGCCAAGGCTGCCTTGAACATGTTGACGCATACCTGCGCTCCGGAGCTGGCCAAAAGCGGGATTTTCATGAATTCCGTGGATACCGGCTGGGTGACCGATGAGGATCCGGCGGTTTTTTCCGCCCGCAAACAGGAAGAGCATGATTTTCAGCCTCCTCTGGACATTGTCGACGGGGCGGCCAGGGTGTGCGACCCGCTTTTCGACGGGATAGCCACCGGCAAGCACTGGTGCGGGAGATTCCTTAAAGATTATTTTCCGGTTACCTGGTGAAAATATTAAACACAAAACAATCCAAAACCTTAGGGTAATTACTTGAAATTTAAATTTAAAAAAATTATCGTCCAACTTGTCCGGCAGCACAACAGTCCCCATGAGATCGCTTTAGGCGCCGGGATCGGGGCCTTTATTTGCGTGCTTCCGCTTTACGGCCTGCATACCGTTTTAGTGATTATCGCGGCGATCCTGGTGCGCCCTGCCAACAAAATTGCCATTTTTTTGGGGACCAATCTTTCCCTGCCCCCGACCATTCCTTTCATTACCTGGGCCGCTTATGAGATCGGAAGGTTTATTTTCGGGGAAACCCTGCCTCCCTTGAGCTGGGAATTTTTTAAGCAGCTTACTTTTAAGCAAGCGACCAAATTATACGGTCCTTTATTTTTAGGCAGCCTGGTTTTAGGTTTGATCAGCGCAATCGTAGTTTATCTCTTAACTTTTTTAGCGGTCAGGGCGTTCAAAAACAGAAAACATGCCTCCGGGAATAATCATCAGGAAATTTGAAGTCAGGGACAGGGGAGCGGTCCGGAAAATCGTCCACGATACGGCGCTGATGGGGGAGTCCGCCGCCATTTTTTTCCAAGGGGAAGAGGTGCTTAGTGACGCGTTCAGTTTGTACTTTACGGATTACGAACCGGAATCCTGTTTTGTCGCGGAAAATAACGCGGAGGTTACCGGTTATCTGATCGGAGCCAAAAGCAAGTCCCGTGCTGAAGCGGTGTTTGCCCGGAGGATTGCCGCTCCTTTGCTCCTCAAGGCTTTAAGGCAGGGTATTTTTTTAAAGCCCAAGAACCTTATATTTATCCTGGGCTGTTTAAAGGATTTGCTGATCAACGGGATGCGCACCCCGGATTTTAACCGCCGGTTCCCGGCGACCCTGCACGTGAATATAAAAAACGGATTCCGGGGGCAGGATACCGGCAGCCGATTAATCGCTGCTTATCTGGATTATCTCAGAAAAGAAAAAATACCCGGTGTGCATCTGGCGACAATGTCGGAAGGGGGGGCGAATTTTTTCCTTTCCCAGGGTTTTGAGCTGCTGTATAAAGGCAGGCGTTCATATTTCCGGCAGGTTTTAAAGCGGGATGTGCCGCTTTTTATTTTCGGCAGGCGGTTGTAGTATCGTAAAATTGACTTATAATATGGTTATAAAATAAAATTTCCCAAGGGAACTATTCGGCCGTTTTTGCGGTCTAAATTATAGATAGAGGGTAATGCCGTAATGAAGGGAAAGCAGATGCGGTTAAAATCCGGCTGTATTTTAGGGGTTATTCTTTGCTTTTTGGCGTCGGCAGCTGTTTGCTCCGCCGCTCAGGATCTTACCTGGAGCCAGTGCGTGCAGGAAGCGGCGAAAAACCATCCGGACCTGATTGCCGCGGTGGAAAGCATCAAACAGTCGCAAGCGGTCAAACAGGAAACTGCCAGTGGATTATACCCGCAGATCAGCGCCAATTTAAGCGCCCAGGCCTCTAAAAGTTCATCCGCGAATAAGCAAACAAATACTTACGCTTACGGGGTGAGCGGATCACAGCTTATTTTCGACGGGATTAAAACAATCAATAATGTTAGGGCCGCCGGAGAAAGTATAAAAGCTTCGCAGCAGGGTTACCGGTTTACTTCTTCCGAGGTCAGGCTGCGCTTACGTACCGCATTCATAAACTTATTGAAAGCGCAGGAGATGGTGAAGGTTACCGGGGAGATCGTCAAGATCCGCAGGGATAACCTGGAATTGATCACTTTAAGTTATGAGTCCGGCTTGGAGCATAAGGGGGCGCTGTTGACTACCCAGGCGGACCTTGCTAGCGCTAATTTCCAGCTGGCGCAGGCGAAAAGGGATATTGAATTGGCCCAGCATCAATTGGTTAAAGAAATGGGGCTTAAAGAATTTAAGCGGCTGAGCGTGACCGGGGACTTTAAGGTTAATGAAACGGCAAGTGAAAAGCCGGATTTCGATGTCTTGGCCGACAAGCACCCGTCTTTATTACAGGCTGCCGCGCAAAAAAATGCCGCGGAATTCAGCCTGCGTTCTACCTATGGCAATTTTTTCCCCAATCTTTCCGTTCAGGCAGGCGCGGATAAAACTGGCCCCCGCTGGTCGCCGGCGAACAGTCAATGGGATTTGGGGGCTTTTCTTTCTTTGCCTCTCTTTGAGGGAGGGCTGAGGACCGCCCAGCTTTCTCAGGCAAAGGCATTATACAACCAGCTGGAGGCCAGTGAACGCAGCACCAGGGATGGGTTGATCGTGGGCTTGTCCTCGGCCTGGGTTTCGCTGCAAGATGCCGTGGAGACGGTGGATGTGCAGAATAAACAATTACTGGCGGCGCAGGAGCGTTCAAAAATAGCCGAAGCGGAATATTCAACGGGTTTTATATCTTATGATAACTGGACAATTATTGAAGATAATCTGGTGAGAGCCAAAACCGATTATTTGAGCGCCCAGGCCGAAGCGCTGCTGGCGGAGGCCAGCTGGATTCAGGCGAAAGGAGAGAATTTAGAATATGCGCAAAATTAAATCGAAAATAATTATCGGGATTTTATTGCTGCTGGCGGTTTCGGCATTGGCCGCATTCAATCTCAGGAAAAAAGAAACGAATGTCGAAATTACCCGCCAGATTAGCCTGGTGAGGGGAGGGATCCAGTCTTATATCTCTACTACCGGTACCGTTTTGCCGAAAAACCGCCTGGAAGTAAAACCGCCGGTTAACGGCCGGGTAGAAAGCATCCTGGTTCAGGAGGGGGAGAGCGTCAAAACCGGTCAGATTCTGGCCTGGATGAGCTCTACGGAAAGGGCCGCGCTCCTTGACGCCGCGGAAGGGCGGGGGGAGGAAGTATTAAAATACTGGAAAGAAGTTTATAAGGCAATCAGCCTGCTTTCCCCGATCAACGGCCAGGTGATCGTGGCCACGACCCAGCCGGGGCAGACGGTGACCACTGCCGATGCGGTGGTGGTTTTGTCGGACCACTTGATTGTACGGGCTCAGGTCGATGAAACGGATATCGGCAAAATCAAACTCAACCAGGAGGCGATTATTGCCCTCGATGCCTACCCGGACCAGAAAATAAATGCCAAAGTCGAGCATATTTATTACGAATCGCAGACAGTGAATAATGTCACTATTTACAATGTGGATTTATTCCCGGCGGAAGTACCCGCGTTTTTCCGTTCCGGAATGAATGCTACGGTAGATTTCAAGGTCGAGGACAAGCCGGACGCCCTGCTCTTGCCGGTGGAAGCGGTGCACCAGGAGAACGGGCAAAGTTATGTGCTCCTCCAGCAGGAGGGGAGCAAGAACCCGGAGAAGCGCACGGTTAAATTGGGCACTACCGATGATAAGAATTTTGAAGTCCTTTCCGGGATAGGGGACGGGGATAAGGTAGTCGTTAAAACCAAAAAGTATGTGCTTCCCAACGCTACCGTCGGCAGCAGCCCCTTTACTCCGTTCAGGCAGCAGCAGAAGAAGAAAAATTAATTTTCGTTAAAATAAAAGGCTCCTGGCGTTAAATGGAATCACCCGGCGTCTAATGGAGTTACGCCGGTGTGGCCCTGTGGCCGATGCGCCGGTAACTAAAAAAATGATCGAAGTAAAAGATCTATATAAAACCTATACTATGGGTAAGGTCAAGGTTGAGGCCTTGGCCGGAGTGTCTTTAAAAATCGCCGCGGGAGAGTTCGTGGCGATCATGGGGGCTTCCGGGAGCGGCAAATCAACGCTCATGCATGTTCTAGGGCTTTTGGACCGTCCGGACAAAGGGGAATACTATTTGTCCGGATTCGATGTCACTAAGCTTTCCGACCGGGAACTGGCTTTGGTCAGGAACCGGATGGTCGGTTTTGTTTTCCAACAGTTCCATCTTTTGCCCCGGGTCACCGCTTTGGGGAATGTCGAGCTTCCCCTGATCTATGCCGGCAAGCGCAACATGCAGGATAAAGCTAAAGAGAAGATCCGGGAGGTCGGCCTGGAGGACAGGATGTTCCATCAGCCTAATGAAATGTCCGGAGGCCAGCAGCAAAGAGTGGCGATTGCCAGGAGCCTGGTAAATGAACCGCCGGTGATCTTTGCCGATGAGCCGACCGGTAATCTCGATTCCAAAAGCAAGGAAGAGATAATGCAGATTATCACGGAGCTCAACCGTAAAGGCAAGACCGTGGTTATTGTTACCCATGAAAATGAGATTGCATCCCATGCCCGCAGGATTATCCAGATGCGCGACGGCCGGATTATTTCCGATAAAACTGTTTCCGGTGCGGGGACAAATCTCACCGGAACCGTGGTCCGGGAAGATTTAATAAAGAATATTTTAATTGAGTCTACCAGCGCCTTAAAAAGCGGGTTGGAGTTTTTAGATTATATGCGCCAGGCGATCTTTGCGATGCTGGCGCATAAGATGCGGGCGTTCTTGTCCATCCTGGGCATACTGATCGGGGTAGCCGCGGTAATTGCCATGGTGGCTTTAGGAGGCGGAGCGCAAAAGTCTATCGAACAGCAGCTGTCTTCTTTAGGTTCTAATTTATTAATGATCCGTCCGGGATCCCCCAAAGTGGGGGGGATCGCCATGGAAACCGGCTCGACCACCCGGCTTACTTTCCAGGACATCACGGCGATTGCTAAAGATAGCGAGATAATTAAATATATCAGCCCCTCGGTCTCCGGCCGGGCGCAGATTGTTTATGCGAATAAAAACTGGAATACGCAGCTTGAGGGGGTGGGTACGGACTATGAACAGTTGCGCGTGTCTACTCCCACAATCGGAAGGTTCTTTACCGAGCAGGAAGTGAAAATGCGCAACAAGGTGGCTTTATTGGGGACAACGGTAGTGAAGGAGCTCTTTGGCGATACTGATCCGATCGGCCAAACGATCAGGATTAACCAGATCAATTTTAGGGTACTCGGGATTTTGCCTCCCAAGGGAGCGACCGGTTTTCATGACCAGGACGATACGATCCTCGTGCCTGTTACCACGGCGATGTACCGGCTTCTGGGAAAACAATATATCGACCAGATCTATGCTGAAGCCAGGAGACCTGATCAGGTGGATGCCGCTCAGGAAATGATCAAGCAAGTGTTGGTTAAGCAGCACCATATCCTGCCTAAAGACGCCGAAGATTCTTTCCAGATCAGGAATATGGCCGACATCAAGTCGGCGCTTGAGTCAAGCACCAAGACCATGAGTGTATTATTGGGCTGCATCGCGGCGATCTCTCTTTTAGTCGGTGGGATAGGGATTATGAACATCATGCTGGTTTCGGTGACCGAACGCACCCGGGAGATCGGGCTGCGCAAGGCGATCGGGGCAAGCAATAAGGATATTATGGTCCAGTTCCTGATCGAGGCGATCTTAATGGCTTTTATCGGAGGGATCGCGGGAATTATCCTGGGTATCGGCATTTCCGTTTTAATTACACTCTTCAGCGGCTGGACGGTGGTCATCTCCCCGTACCCGATAATCATGGCCACGACCTTCTCTCTGGCCGTGGGGATCATCTTCGGGCTTTGGCCGGCCCGCAAAGCGGCGGGGCTGGATCCTATCGAAGCATTACGCTACGAATAATCCAAAATAAGCATGCAGGTTTTAACCCAATTCGAAAGAAAATCGTTATTATTTTCGCGCCCGGAATTTATTATCTCCTGCTTTGGCCCGGATTCATTCGCCCAGAGTTTCCGGGAAATTGAATCCGCCCTGGCAAAAGGGTATTATCTGGCCGGATTTTTAGCTTACGAAGCGGGATATTTCTTCGAAAAAAAATTATTCCAAAACAAAGAATATGATTTTCCCCTTATTTATTTCGGGGCCTATAAAAATATCTGCCGGGATATGATCCCGGAGGCCGCCGGGGAGTACCGGCTGGAAAATCCGCGTTTAAATATCAGCCGGGAAAAATACAACGCGCATATCAATGCCATCCGCGAGTATATCTCCAGGGGGGATGTTTACCAGATCACCTATTGTTTGAAGCTGCTTTTTGAATTTTACGGTGACGCGTTTTCCTTATACCGGCGGCTTTTAAAAGAGCAGCCGGTCCCTTACCCGGCCTATATCCAGGCCCGGGATTTTACCCTGCTTTCCCTTTCCCCGGAAATGTTCATCAAAAAAAACGGTACGCGCCTGGAAACTAAGCCGATGAAAGGCACCTGGCCGCGCGGGGAGAGTATATTTTCGGATTGGCTGGCTCCGCTTCGGCTCAAATACGACCGCAAGAACCGGGCGGAAAACGTAATGATCGCCGACCTTTTGCGCAATGACCTGGGGAGGCTGGGGGCAAATGTCCGGGCCCCGGCGCTTTTTGAGGTGGCCAGCTACCGCACTCTTTGCCAGATGACCTCTACGGTGACGGCCAGGATAAGCAGGGATATTCCTGTTTATGAACTTTTTGCCTCGGTTTTCCCTTCCGGATCGGTTACCGGGGCCCCGAAAATCCGGGCGATGGAGATAATCAATGAATTAGAGCGGGAGGAACGCCGGATCTATACCGGGGCGATTGGCTATATTACTCCCCAGAAAGATATGTTTTTTAATATCCCTATCCGTACCATCCTGGTTAAAGGCAATCAGGCGCAGATGGGGATCGGCGGCGGGATCGTCTGGGATTCCACCCCGGAAGGAGAGTGGAATGAGGGGCTGCTTAAAGCCAAATTCTTAAGCGATCTTTTTAGCCGGCCTTTCTGCCCGGCTTAGAACCGTCTACTTTATTTTAATTTTCATTGACAATCCCGGTTAAAGTGGTATACTCATTGAAAGATTAGGAGTTTTCAGCCGCCAAGGACCAATACTAACCTTTGCGGTTTTTTTATTTTTTAGCCATTGTCGGCGAAAAAGAGAGGTGTGCGATCAAAAAAGTAAAGACTTCACTTAAAGGCAGAAAATGCAAATTTTCCCACTGCAAGCATATTTTAAGCATTTATAACCATGAGGAGTTTTGCCACATCCATCTTGACCGTTTGATGTATTGTAAACCGAAAGCAGAGAAAGCATGATGACCAATAAACAGATAGTTGTAGACAGTTCTACGCCCGCGCCGGCAACTTTTTTTGGCATGGGCATTGCTCCGAAGATCCTGGATATCCTGGAGAAAATGAAATTTAAGGTTCCTACGCCGATCCAGGTCAAAGCCATTCCCCTGGCGTTAGAAGGAAAAGATATCGTGGGGATCGCCCAGACCGGGACAGGAAAAACCCATTCTTTCGCTATTCCGATGGTGCAGCGGCTCGTGCAGAAAAAAGGGGTGGGTTTAGTGCTTGCTCCGACCAGGGAATTAGCCATTCAGATCGACGAAGCTTTTCAGGAGATCGCCAGGGCATTTGGCATGCGCACCGCCTGCTTGATCGGCGGGGCCCCGATGCCTCCCCAGGTGCAGGCTTTACGCCGGGATCCGCAGATAGTCATCGCTACCCCCGGAAGATTGATCGACCATATGTCGCAGTGGAATTTTTTACCGGATAGCGTGAATATGCTGGTGCTGGATGAGGCCGACCGGATGCTCGATATGGGTTTTGCCCCGCAAATCGATAAAATTTTGAAATTCCTCCCCCGGGAGAGGCAAACCATGCTGTTTTCGGCGACCATGCCGAAAGAAATTATGAGTATCGCTGCTAAACACATGAAGCTGCCCTTGAGCGTGGAAATCGCTCCTTCCGGCACTACCGCGGAAAAGGTCACCCAGGAACTATTTATTGTTAAAAAAGAAGCCAAAACGCAGTTACTGAAGAAGCTCCTTAGCCAATACCACGGCACGGTGTTGTTATTTTCACGCACCAAGCATAACGCCAAAAAGATCGTCCGTTCCATCCGCGATATGGGGTATTCGGCTTCCGAAATCCACTCTAACCGTTCACTGGCGCAGCGCCGGGACGCTTTAGAAGGTTTTAAGAGCGGTAAATACCGGGTGTTGGTGGCTACCGATATCGCCTCCCGCGGTATTGATGTTACCGGGATCGAGCTGGTACTGAATTATGATTTACCCGAAGATGCGGAAAACTACGTGCATCGCATCGGCCGCACCGCCCGCGCCGGCCATAAAGGCCATGCTATTTCTTTTGCCACCCCGGACCAGGGTAATGATGTGCGGGATATCGAGAAACTGATCAAAGCAACTTTACCGCTTTCCCGCCATCCGGAGTTGACCCTGGATAAATTCGGGGAGCCGGCGGCGCCGAACTCTCACCGCTCCGGCCGCCAGCATGGTGGCCATGGTGGCCATGGGGGCCACGGACAAAGCCACGGGCGTTCTTCCGGGCAGACGAAAAAACCTTTCAAATATCCCAAGCCTAAGTTCTACCGTTAAACAGCGAGTGTTTTTCCCTTGCTAAAAAAACCCCTTTTGACTATAATAATTTAATCTTTACGTCGAAATCTTTGTCCCGCTTAAGATTTATCGGGCTATTGTGTCCCGTGCCGCTACCGGATCCGCTTGCAGCAAAAGCGCTAGAGCCAAGATGATAAAAAAGATAACTTTGATCATGTTCCTGATTGCATTTTTTTTCGCGCTGGGGCTGGTTTTATTCACGGTATTTTTTGACCAGGCGGTGATCGTCAGGAAAAATACCCTTTATCATATCCGCGCCAACGAAAAAGTGGTGGCGCTTACTTTTGATGACGGCCCGTCCCCGGTCTGGACCCCGCGGATATTAGACGCGCTTAAAGCCTCCGGGGTGAAAGCGACATTTTTTATGCTGGGAATGCATGCCCGGGAATACCCGCAGGTCGCCAGAAGGGTAGCCGAGGAAGGGCATGAAATAGGCAATCATACTTTCGACCACCACGGTTTGTTTTATTATACGCCGGAAGAATTAGCCAAAGAAGTGGGGGACGCGGAAAACGCGATCTTCAGCGCTACGGGGGTAAAAACTAAATATTTCCGGCCGCCGAAAGCCTGGATTACCTCCAGGGAGAAAAAGCAGCTGATCAATATGGGTTATAAAACCGTATTGTGGTCGCTGAACTCCAAGGATTGGGTGACTTTTGATGACCGGTATATCGTAAATTATCTCCTGCGCCATGTGCAGCCGGGAGATATCATCCTTTTCCATGACAGCGGTGGGGTGTTCCGTCCGGAGGGCGGCAACCGCAAGGAAACCGTAAAATCCATTTCGCGCTTAGTGGAGAAATTAAAAGAACGCGGTTATCGATTTGTAACTATCAGCCAGCTTTTGGAGTTTCAGGTAAAATGACCAAGCCCTTAAAACATATCTTCATCCTGGCCCTGCTGGCTTATTTTTGTTTTATGTTCGGCAACGGACTGGTCAGCCTGACCATCCCGGATGAGGTTTTTTACGCCCAGACCGCCAAGGAAATGCTGCAGCAGCACACTTGGATGAGCCCGTATTTATTCGGCCAGCCGCAATTCGAAAAGCCCATTTTCCTGTATTGGCTGCTTAAAGCGGGTTTTCTGGTTTTTGGGGTAAACAGCTTCGCGGCAAGATTTTTTCCCGCGCTTTTCGGTATACTGGGGGTAGTCGCGGTTTATCTGCTGGGGCGCCTGGGATTCAGGGAGGACAAAAAAGCATTTATCTGCGCCCTGGTGATGATGACCAGCGGCCTGTATATCGGCCTGGCCCGCACGGTATTTACGGACCTGATCTTCGGGGTTTTTATCCTGCTGGCCTTATTATCATTTTACTGGGGATATGTTTTCGCGCGGAGGAAAGGGGCAGGGGTTGTTTTATTCTTTATTTTTTCCGCGCTGGCAGTCCTGACCAAAGGCCCGCTGGGGCTGGCGATTACCGCCTTAACCGTAATTGCTTTCCTGGCGATAAAAAAACAATTAAAATTCCTGCTCCACCGTTCTTTTCTCTGGGGTTTACTGGTTTTTTCTTTGATCTCCCTGCCCTGGTATGTCCTGATGTTCAAGCTTTACGGCAATGCTTTCTGGTCGGAGTTCTTTTACAATGACCACTGGCGCCGGCTGGTCGAGGCGGAACACCGCGTTAACGATACCTGGTACTTTTACCCGTTTTCCGCGGTCATCTGTTTTTTCCCCTGGAGCCTTTTTCTGCTTATCTCTTTTTTTTCTCTGCCTAAATACCTGAAACAAAAGGAGAATGCTTTTTATGTATTCTTGATTTGTTTGATCATCGCTGTTTTTGCCGTTTTTCAGCCGGCGCATTCAAAATTGATCAGTTATATTTTCCCGCTTTTCCCCGCCCTGGCTTTGTTGAGCGGAGGGTGCATCGCCGATTCCCTCAAAGAGGAGAAAGCCGGTCTTTGGTTTACTTTGGCTTTATTCTTAAATTTGCTGCTGATCCTGTTAATCCCCGTTGCTTTAATTACCGCCGTATTCTTGTTCAGGAATTATTTAACTCAATATATGTCATCGCCCGGATCGATCGATTGGTTTATTTTTATTTTTTTGGCTTACGGCGGGCTAACGGCTTATTTCTTGTTCAAAAGAAAATTATTAAGAGGGATATATTCTTTAGCGGCGCTGCTTCCGCTGGCGCTGTGCCTGGTTCCTTTTGTGCACCGGGATATTGAACCGTATATTTCCCCCAAGTTATCCTGTGAATACCTGCTGAAGAATTATAAGGTGGACGGGGTCATTTTGAGTTCTAAATTCTTTGTGCGGGGAGTCCGGTATTATACCGATAAGGAAGTGGCGGTAATCGATATCCCGGGTACTCCTTTTTTCAGCCCTCACCCGGTCCCTTTTTTAAATACCCCGGAGAAGGTGCGGGAATTTTTACGCAAACAAAAGGTGACTTATTGTATTTTAAAAAAGGGTAATCTGCGCGATATTGAGGGGATCATTCCCGGGGAATTCAAATCCGAGTTGCTGAAGCTTGTCGGTAATGAGTATATTTTAAAGATCGAACCTTTGGCTAAATAATTTATAATGGATAAAAAAAAGAAGTCCGCTTTCAAACTTATTCTGCTTTTCGGGTTAGTCAGCCTTTTCGGGGATATGGTTTATGAGGGGGCGCGCAGCGTTAACGGGCCGTACCTGAAGACCTTGGGCGCTAACGCGGCGATCGTCGGAATGGTCGCCGGACTGGCCGAATTCCTGGGTTATGCCGTGCGTTTGGCGGCCGGATACTTTGCGGACAGAACCAAAGCGTATTGGCTGTTTACTTTCTTCGGTTACGGTTTATTGGTCAGCGTGCCGCTTTTGGCGCTTACCGGTGTCTGGCAGGCAGCGGTGATTTTTATTGTTATGGAAAGGCTGGGCAAGGCGATCCGCAGCCCGGCCAAGGATACGATCCTTTCGCAGGCGACTAAGCAGGTGGGTACGGGTTTCGGTTTTGCCATTGCCGAAGTGCTTGATCAGATCGGGGCGATCTGCGGCCCGCTGATCTTTACCCTGCTTTTTATCTCTATCGGAAAAGGGGAGCGGCTGTTGGCGGATTATCAACGCGGTTATACCTTGCTCTGGATTCCGCTTTTTTTGGTTTTGCTGTGTATTTTCTTCGCTTACCGGGCGGTTCCCAACCCGGAAACTTTAGAGACGCCTTCCCGGGGATTGGTGCCGCCGGACAAATTAAGCAAAACTTTCTGGATCTACACGGTTTTTTCTTTTGTGACTACCTTAGGTTTTGCCAATTTTGCTTTAATCGGCTTTCACCTGAAAGCCCGGCACGTCCTGAGCGACGCGCAAATCCCGTTTTTTTACGCCTTAGCCATGGGGGTGGATGCTATAGCGGCATTAGCCATCGGCAAAACGTACGACCTTTATAAGACCAAGCACGGAAAAGAACACGCCGGATTGGTCACCTTAATCGTCATTCCCGCTTTTTCCCTGCTGATCCCCGGTTTGGTTTTTGCCGTAAAATTTTCTTTTGTGCTGGCCGGAGTAATTATCTGGGGGATCGTGATGGGCTGTCATGAAACGATAATGAAATCGGCGATCGCCGACCTGACTCCTTTGAAAAAAAGGGGGACGGGTTACGGGATATTTAACACCGCTTACGGTTTGGCGATTTTTATCGGCAGCGCGCTTACCGGTTTTCTTTATGATTTTTCTATCCCCGCGGTAATCGCGATCAGTGTGGCGGCGGAACTCGCCGCTTTTGCGGTATTTTTCGCCTTGCGCCGCGAGGCTTTAAAATAACATGCATATACCTGACGGATATCTGGGGCCGGTGACCTGCGGTTTTTTTTACGCGCTGATGTTGCCGGTTTGGTCAATTGCTTCAAAGGTGGTAAAAAAAACTTTAAGCGTAAAACAGGTGCCGATGTTAGCGGTCGGAGCGGCCTTTAGCTTTGTGATCATGATGTTCAATATTCCTATCCCGGCCGGGACGACCGGCCATGCGGTGGGAAGCGTGTTGATCGCTATCCTTTTGGGCCCCTGGGCCGCCTGCATCGCCATTACCGTGGCGTTGGTGATCCAGGCTTTGTTGTTCGGCGACGGGGGGATTACCGCTATCGGCGCCAATTGTTTTAATATGGCGCTGGTGATGCCGTTTGCCGGATACTTTATTTATAAAGCGATTAGCCGCGGGGCGGGGCCGCAGGCAAAAAGAAGGGTGTTTGCCGCCGGATGCGCCGGATACCTGGCGTTAAACCTCTGCGCTTTGTTAACCGGTTTTGAATTCGGAGTACAGCCCTTGTTGCATCACACTGCTAATGGCCAGGCATTGTATTGCCCTTACGGGTTAAAAGTGGCGCTGCCGGTAATGGCCGCGGAGCATCTTTTGGTTTTCGGCTGGGTCGAGGCGCTGGTTACCGCTTTGGCCGTTAAATATTTGCAAAAAAATTCTCCTGAGTTGTTAAGTAGATGAAGAAAACCGGCAGGCTTTGGTTGGGTTTGGGAATATTGGTGGTTTTGTCTCCTTTGGGGTTGTTGCTGCCGCAGCATTTTAAATCCTCCGGCGCCTGGGGAGAGTGGGGGCCGCAAGAGCTCAAAAGCCTGGCAGGGTATATTCCCCGGGGATTAGAGAAAATTTTTCACCTTTGGAGCGCGCCTTTTGCCGGTTATACGGTTGGCGGCGGAAGATCCGGCGCGGCTTATTTTTTGTCCGCGGGGATCGGGGTTTTGGCTTGCGTGGGCATTGTGTTTCTGTTGGGCAAATTTTTAAACAAAAAGTAGAATTTGTGGTATAATTTTTTATTGTTTAATAATTAAGTCCACAGTGGTAGCACCTGGCGCTTAATGGTGTTGCGCCAGTTCACCCAGGAGGGTGACACCCGGCCTTCCGTTAGGCCGGGGCGGCTCGCCACGTGGCGGAAGATAGATCCCGTGTTAAAAACCCCACTCTACGAAGCTCACCTTGCGCTGGGCGCAAAAATGGCCCCCTTTGGCGGTTGGATTATGCCCATTCAATATCAGGGAATCCTGGCGGAGCATGCCCATACCCGGCAAAGCGTTTCCGTATTCGATATCTGTCATATGGGCGAATTCATGCTTCAGGCCGATCCGGTAGAAAGCGGTTTTGCCCGGTTGGTAACCCAGGATATTACCGGGATGCCTTTAGGCGCCTGCCGCTACGGTTTTTTATTGAATGAAAAGGCCGGGATCCTGGATGATCTGATCGTTTATCGGATCGCCCAGGAAAGCTGGATGATCGTGGTCAACGCCGCCACGACCGAAACAGATTTTACGCATTTTAAAGATAATCTTTCCCCCCGGTGCGTTTTTGAAAATGTTTCCGCTAAAATGGCTAAACTTGATGTGCAGGGGCCGCTTTCGGCGGAAGTTTTAACCCAAATTTTCGGGCCCAAGATCAAAGAACTCAATTATTATACTTTTTCGGAATTTAAAGTCTTTGACCAGAAAAGCTGTATTGTCAGCCGCACCGGGTATACCGGAGAGCTGGGTTATGAGGTTTATATCGCCAATGATTATGTCGGGCGGCTTTGGGACCTGCTGCTTTCCGATCCCCGGGTCAGGCCGGCGGGTTTAGGGTGCAGGGATACCCTGCGTTTAGAGATGAGCTATCCGCTTTACGGGCATGATTTAGATGACCAGCATTCCCCGCTGGAGGCCGGAATGCTCAAGTTCGTAGATTTTTCCAAAGATTTTATCGGCCGGGATGCGCTTAATGCGGAACAAAAGAAAAATTCCGGCCGGCATTTGATTTGTTTTCAGGCGGATTCCCGCCGTTCTCCGCGCAACGGTTTTTCCATAATGGACAAGGGGCGCAAGATCGGAACAGTGACCAGCGGTTCTTTTTCCCCTAGCCTGGGGGTAGGCATAGGCATGGGTTATGTCCGGGGCGATTATACTCTTGGAGCCAAGTTGACCTTGAAGCAGGAAGCGCTGGAAATTCCTGTCCAACTGGTAAAAAGGCCTTTTTTGCAGAAGACTTCATTATTAAGCATTTAACCGTTAAAGGGTCGGAAGCATTATAAACAGTGGTTGACTACACCTGCTGCCTAATGGAATCACCCAACGCCTAGAGGTGTTGCGTTGGTGTGGCCTTCTGGCCGATGCGGCAGTTCGCCCAGAAAGGGCGACACTTGGCCTACCTTTAGGCCAAGGTGGATGTGTCCCCATACAAAGGAGCTGAAATGAATGTGCCGGGAAATCTACTTTATACCAAGGACCATGAATGGGCGCGGATAGAGGGTAAGACTGCTTATGTCGGGATCACCGATTACGCCCAGCATTCCCTGGGAGATATTACTTTTGTCGATCTGCCTAAAGCAGGAGAGGAGCTTAAGCAGTCCTCTTTTTGCGCGACGGTGGAGTCGGTGAAAGCGGCTTCGGATGTTTACGCGCCTTTATCCGGAAAAGTTACCGGGGTAAATTCAAAGCTGGCGCAGAATCCTGAGCTGATTAACCAGTCCCCGTATGACCAGGGATATTTCTTTATGATGGAGTTTTCCAATGAGGCAGAAAAAGCCAAACTGATGGATGCCCCGGCATACCAGAAATATGTGGAAGGATTAGCGGAATGAATTATGTAGCGCATACTAAAGAGGATATTCAGCAGATGCTTTCGGCTATCGGCGCTAAAAGCATCGAGGAGCTTTTTAAGGATATCCCCGCATCTTTACGGGCTAAATCTTTTAATCTTCCCCCGGCAAAATCGGAGTTTGCGGTCACCCAGGCTTTATCGCGCCTGGCGGACAAAAATGCCACCGGCCTGGTAAATTTTGTGGGCGCCGGTTTTTATGATCATTTTATTCCGGCGGCAGTGGATGCCTTAAGTTCACGCTCAGAATTTTATACCGCTTATACCCCTTACCAGCCGGAATGTTCCCAGGGATGGCTGCAGGCAATTTATGAATACCAGAGTCTTATTTGCGAATTGACCGGGCTGGATGTCTCCAACGCTTCTTTGTATGACGGCGGTACCGCGCTTTTTGAGGCGATGATGATGGCCTTGCGCCACACCGGGCGCAACAAAGTGATTTTAGACAGCGGCATAAATTTGATTTACCGCACCATGCTTTATACTTATTCTTCTAACCTGTCCATCGAATTCGTGGAGATCCCGGTCGTGCACGGACAAAGCTCCCGGGAGGAACTTTATAAATACCTGGATGAGCGCACCGCGGCGGTGATCTTTCAAAACCCTAATTTTTTCGGGGCCGTGGATGATCATAGCGATATGGTTGAAAAGGTGCATCAATGCGGGGCGCTGGCGATCGCTTCGGTGTATCCGGTTTCCCTGGGGATATTAAAAACTCCGGGGGAGATGGGTTTTGATATCGCCACCGGGGAAGGCCAAAGTCTGGGCATCCCGCTTTCTTTCGGCGGTCCCTATCTTGGTTTTATGGCCGCCCGCACCGCACTGGCCCGCCAGATGCCGGGAAGGATCGTGGGGGCGACCGTAGACAGCGACGGAAAGCGGGGATTTGTTTTGACTTTGCAGACCCGGGAGCAGCATATCCGCCGGGAAAAGGCCACCTCCAATATCTGTTCCAATGAAGCGCTTTGCGCCCTGCGCGCCGCCATCTTTGTTTCCCTTTTAGGCAGGCAGGGGCTTATCGAATTGGCGGAGCATAATTATCAAAAAGCCGAATTTGCCAAAGAAACCTTATCCCGGATCCCCGGGGTGCAGGTAAAACGGTCTTCGCCGACATTCAATGAATTTACCATTTTGCTTCCGCGCCACGCTAATGAAGTGGTGCACCGGATGATCGAAAAGGGTTTTGCCTGCGGTTTCCCTTTAGGAAGATTTTACAAGGGGATGGATAATTACCTGTTGATCGCGGTAACGGAAAAAAGGACCAAGGAGGAGATCCGCAGGCTGGCGGATAGCCTGGAGGCGGTACTATGATCCAGATACCTTTAATCTTCGAGCAACATAAGCAGGGCTGCCGCGGTTTTACTTACGGCCCGCTGGATGTCCCGGCGGCTAAATCTTTGGACAGCAAATACTGCCGCGCTGCCGATGCCCGGATCCCCTGTTTAAGCGAATTGAGCGTGGTGCGCCATTATACCAATCTTTCCCGCCTGAATTTTTCGGTAGATACAAATTTTTATCCTTTGGGTTCCTGCACCATGAAATACAATCCTAAGTTCACCGAACGGGTCGCCGCTTTGGAGGGATTTGCGCAGCTGCATCCTTTGCTGCCGCAACTGGCCGGCGGAGGAATGCTCGCCCAGGGGTCTTTGGAAGTTTTGTATGAAACGGAAAAACTGCTTTGTGAAATTACCGGAATGGACGCTTTTACTTTACAGCCGCTGGCCGGGGCCCACGGGGAATTAACCGGAGTGATGCTGATCGCCGCTTACCATAAAGATAAAGGGAGCCGCAGGAAATATATTATTGTCCCGGATTCTTCGCACGGCACGAATCCTTCGAGCGCGGCGATTGCCGGTTACCAGGTTAAAGTCATTCCTACCGGAAGCGACGGTTATATGGATTTAGAAGCTTACAAAAAAGCTCTGGATAGCGAGGTGGCCGCGGTAATGCTGACCTGCCCGGATACTCTGGGGATTTTTAACCCGCAGATAAAACAGATCGCCGACCTGGCGCATGCCGCCGGAGCGCTGATGTATTATGACGGGGCCAATCTTAATGCGCTTTTAGGCAAAGCCCGCCCCGGGGACCTGGGTTTCGATGTGGTGCATATAAATTTACATAAAACTTTCGCCACTCCGCACGGAGGGGGCGGCCCGGGCGCCGGCCCGGTCGGGGTTAACAAGGAGCTGATCGAATTTTTACCGATCTCCAGGGTGATCCGCCGTTCGGACGCGACCTTTGCCCTGGATTATAACCACCCTAAATCCATCGGCTACATTGCCCCTTTTTACGGAAATTTCGGGGTGATCCTCAAGGCTTACGCGTATATTCTTGCTTTAGGTAAAGAGGGGTTGATCCAGGCGGCAGAGATCGCCGTGCTTAACGCCAACTACTGCCAGGCCAGGCTTAAAAAATATTATGAACTGCCTTTTGAAAAGACCTGCATGCATGAATGCGTTTTCTCCGCTTCCCGGCAGGTAAAAAACGGGGTGCATGCCTTGGATATCGCTAAATATTTGATCGATCAGGGGTATCATCCTCCGACGATATATTTTCCGCTGATCGTTAAGGAAGCTTTGATGATCGAGCCCACGGAAACAGAATCCAAAGAAACCCTGGATGCTTTTATCGAGACGATGATCCGCATCGCCGGGCTGGCAGAGAAGGAGCCTTCCGCGGTCACCGCTTCGCCGGTGCATATGCCGATAAAACGCCTGGATGAAGTCCGCGCAGCCCGCCAGCCGGATTTACGCTGGAAATTTCAAGAGTAATCATAAAGCCAAAAAGGTGCAGCAATGAATTTATTCCGTCTTATCCGTTCCGGAGCATCCGGAGCCGCGGAAAATATGGCGTTTGATGAGCAAATCTTTAAACGTTACCTGGAGGATGGCGTCGGCTGCCTGCGCCTGTACCGCTGGCAGGGCCCGGCATTTACCTATGGGTTTTCGCAGGATCCGGAAAAACTCCTTGAGCTTAAGCTTTGCGCTGCGGATGGGGTGGGGGTAGCCAAAAGGATCACCGGAGGCGGGGTGCTTTTTCACGAAGACGAGATAACTTACAGTTTTGTCTGCGGCAAGTCCGACGCGGGAGAACCCCGGGAAGTTTTTGTGGATTACCGCAACCTGTGCCGTTTTCTCATCAAGTTTTACGCTTCCCTGGGGCTGACAGCTTCTTTTGCCCTGGAGGCGCAGAGTTTTAGCGCTAAATCCGTTCCGCATGAACTTTGCAGCGGAGCGTATGAAAAATATGATATCGTGGTCGGCGGCAAAAAGATCGGGGGGAACGCCCAAAAGCGCACCCGCCAGGCGATCTTCCAGCACGGGGCGATCCCGTTAAGGATAAACTGGGAAACCTGCCGCCGGTATATCAAGCACTGGCCGGATAATTTACCGGCGGGGGTAACCACCCTGGAGCAGGAATTAAGGATGGTTCCGGAAAAACGAATTCTCGAACAAAAATTGATCGACGCTTTCCGCGGCGCTTTTAATGTGGATTTTGCGGAAGAAAAAGAGCGGGATGAAGCCGGAGTGGTTAAATAAAAAGATTGCTTTAAAGGATTGCGCGCAGATGAAGCAGCGCCTGCGTTCCTTGCATTTAGAAACCGTTTGCGAACAGGCAATGTGCCCGAACATCGCGGAATGTTTCCGGGAAAAAGTGGCGACCTTCCTTATCCTGGGAAAAAATTGCACCCGCAGCTGTAGTTTTTGCAATGTCCATAAAGCTGCGCCGTCAGCTGTGGATAAAACTGAACCGCAAAGGGTCGCCCAGGCGGTCGCGCTCCTGGGTTTAAAACATGCGGTCATTACCAGTGTAACCCGTGATGATCTTTCCGACGGAGGGGCGGGGATATTCGCCGATACGGTAAAAGAGATCAACCTTAAAAATCCCGGGGTCTGCGTCGAGCTGCTCATCCCGGATTTTAAGCTTTCTGTGGCAGCGTTAAAAACCGTGGTCGAGAGCCGGCCGCAGATCCTGGCGCATAATCTGGAAACAGTGCCTGCGCTTTATGCGGCCGTGCGCCAGGGAGCGGATTATGCGCGTTCCCTGGAACTCCTTTCCCTGGTAAAAAAAATGGACCCGCAGTTAAAGACTAAATCCGGGCTCATGCTGGGGCTGGGTGAAAAAACGGAGGAAGTGATCAGTGTGATGCGGGACTTGCGGGCAAAAGGATGTGACCTGCTCAGTATCGGCCAGTACCTGTCTCCCAGCCGGCAGCATTACCCGGTCAAAGAATATATCCGGCCGGAACAGTTCGCGGATTATGCGCAAGAAGCCCTCCGGTTAGGTTTCATGCATGTGCAAAGCGCTCCTTACGTGCGCAGCTCCTATATGGCGGATAAGTATTTATCTTAAAAAAACGAGGGACTTAAATGGCAAAAGTTAATTTGGATGTGCAATTATTGGAAGTGAGCCAAAACGCGATCGCGCTTATTTACGCGGCCTGCCGGCAATGCTATTCGGAAAAATTTGCCGGAGATTTTTTTATGGATGAGGGGGCAGATCTAAAAAAGCAGGAAGAGTTTGTCAAAAAGATCGTTGCCTCCGGCCACCAGAGCCCCTTAGAGCATGTAAAATTCAGCTTTGCCATCCAGGGGGTTTCCCGGGCGCTGACCCACCAGTTGGTACGCCACCGCCTGGCTTCTTATTCCCAGCAAAGCCAGCGTTACGTTAAAGAAAAAGATTTTGATTATATTATCCCTCCGTCGATAGAGGGGAATCCGGAAGCAAAAAAAGAATTTGAAAGCTTGATGGCCGCTATCCAGCAAAGTTACACTAAATTATCGCAATACCTGGGCCAGGATAACTTGAGCGGTGAAACCGCTAATCAGGACGCGCGTTTTGCCCTGCCGCAGGCGGCGGAAACTAAGATTGTCGTGACGATGAACTGCCGGGAGTTACTGCATTTTTTCGCGCACCGCTGCTGCGCCCGCGCGCAATGGGAGATCCGCGCGCTTGCCGACAGGATGTTATCCATCTGCCTTGAGAAGCTGCCGGCAGTTTTTGCGGAAGCCGGAGCCAAATGCGAGGCTCTGGGTTATTGTCCGGAAGGGGAGAAATTCTGCTGCGGAAAATATCCGCCTAAATAAAAGGGATGAAAGCGAATAATTTTATCGAACGTTCGATCGTCGGCACCCTGGCATTCTTGCGCGAGGCGATTTTTTCCCAGGAGATTGCCCTGCAAAACGGGTTCCTGCAATCCCTGGATCCCCGGGTAAAAATTACCGGTTTTCTTCTGCTCCTTCTCAAAACCCTGATTGCCTGCGACCTGCACACGCTTTTTTTTCTGTACGGCATCTGTCTGTTGCTGGTGCTGATTTCTAAAGTCGGGCCGGGATTTTTTTTACTGCGCACCTGGGTGTTTATCCCGCTGTTCTCCCTGTGCATCGGCCTGCCGGCGCTGTTTGGCCCGGGAGACCCGCTGTGGAGCGGGTATTTCCTGGGGATAAAATTGGTGATCAGCAGCCAGGGGCTGTTTGGAGCGCTGATTTTTGTCATGCGGGTACTGACCTGTGTTTCTTTTGTCGTGCTCTTGAACATCACCACCCGGCATTTTGAACTGCTCAAGGTTTTACGCATCTTTAAAGTCCCGCAGATTTTTGTGATGACCCTGGGGATGAGCTACCGGTATATTTTTTTGTTTATCGAGATAATCCAGAATACTTATTTAGGGATCAAGAGCAGGGTGGGCAGCGTGATCTGTTACCGCCCAGGGCAGCGGTTGGTCGCCTGGAATATCGTTTCCCTCTGGAATTATTCTTTACTGCTCAATCAGGAAGTGTACAAGGCCATGCTTTCCCGGGGGTACCGGGGTGAGGACCTGGCCTGGAGTGATTTTAGGGCCCGGGGCAGGGACTTGGGATGGCTGGCTGCGGTTATTTTAATTTTATGGATAATCTGATTTTTGAACTCAACCAGGTGTATTTTTCATATTTGGGCCGGTATCCGGCGCTGTGCGGGGTAGATATCCGGATCAGCTCAGGAGAAAAGATCTGCATTATCGGGGCTAACGGCGCCGGTAAATCTACCTTCCTGCAATTACTGGACGCGTTGATCTTTGCCGATAAAGGGTCGGTCTGCTTCCGCGGGAAAGAATTGAACGAAAAAATTTTTACCGACGCCAAATTCTCCCAGGAGTTCCGCCGCCAGGTGGGTTTTATTTTCCAGAATTCCGAGGTGCAGTTATTCTGCCCGACAGTGAAAGAGGACATTGTTTTCGGCCCGCTGAACCTGGGTTTTGAAAAGGGGCTGATCCAAAAACGCCTGGAGATGCTGATTGCCGCTTTAAATATCGAGGATTTGCTTGAGCGTTCCCCGCACCAGTTAAGCATCGGGGAGAAACGCAAGGTCGCCATCGCCTCCACTTTGATTATCGATCCGCAGGTGCTCATTTTAGATGAGCCTACCGCGGGGCTTGATCCTCTGGTCACCCGCAACATCATCGACCTGCTTATCCAAGCCAATGCGGAAGGCAAAACGATCATTACCGCTACCCATGACCTGCATATTGTCGAGGAGATTGCGGATACGGTTTATGTTTTCGGCCGCCAGAAAAAGATCGTTAAGTCCGGCCCGGCGGAAACCATTTTAACCGATACCCAGCTGCTTCAGGAGAATAACCTGGTGCACATCCACCGCCATAAACATAAAGACAAGGTCCATATCCACCCGCACCTGCATTTAGATCACCATGGGGAGGATGCTTAATGCCGGAAGCTAAAATAAAAAAGGAAAAAGTTTTTTTCATTTATCCTGAAGGGAAGCAAAGATTCCTGCGCCTTTTCGGGGATTCCCAAAAAACAAGCGGATTGCGCAGCGGTTATGTGGTTTTGAAGCCGGGTGAGTCTATCGGAGAGCATAATACCGGGCCCAGCGAAGAGGTTATTTACGTCGCCGCAGGAAGCGGCCTGGTAACTTACGGTAAAAGAGGAAGGGTGAAGATAGGGAAAAACGTCTTTATCTATATTCCGCCGCAAACCCGGCATAACGTTACCGGCACCGGCAAAAGCCGGTTAAAATATATCTATACCGCTTCCCGGGTTTCTGGGGTATAATATAAAGGAATGTTCAGGTGAAGGAGGGGCGGATGGACAAAATAAAGGTCCTGATCGTTGATGATGAACCGGATTTATTGGTTCTGCTGAATGAATCCATCATTGAGTGGGGGTATCTGCCGGTTTTAGCGCGCTGCGGTAAGGAAGCTTTGGATAAGATAAAACAGGATCCTCCGGATATCGTCATCCTGGACTGCATGATGCCGGATATGAACGGGATCGAGGTTTTAACGCAAATAAGGACATTCGATAAAGAGCTGCCCGTAGTGATGTTTACCGCTTACCCGGATATTCAGAATATTAAAGGCGCTCAGGAATTAGGGGTAAGTTCATTCGTGCCTAAACAGAATGACGATGCTCTGAAGGGCTCCTTAAGGGTCGCCCTGGGCATCGCCCAGAAGAAAATAAAAAACAGGGAGTAAACCCGCAAAAAGAGATCTCCTTCACTAAAAATACAGAGCACCCGCCTTTTCTTTTCTTCTTGACAATGCTAACCTAAAGTGTTACAATTGTTATGGATACATAGGGGATCTTTTGGTGTTAGCTAACAAGTTGGCTTCTTATTTTATTAGTCATACTTATTGGATACCGAGATAAGAGTTAGCTTTTAGTGGACGGCAAAAGAAAATCTTACCCTGGGAAGGGGGTTATTCGTAATGAATAGAAAAGGTTTTACGCTCGTCGAAATCATGATCGTCGTAGCCATTATCGCTCTTTTGGCCGCCATTGCCATACCGAACCTGTTAAGCGCCAAGAGAACGGCTAATACCGCAGCAGCCAAAGCCAACATTCGCGCTTTGTCCACGGCAGCAGAAGTTTTTGCTACCGGGCACAATGGCGCTTATCCGGTTGGGGCTGCCGCAATCGCACCGTATATTGCTCCAGCAACGGTTTTGTGTGCCAGTTCAGCAGCTGCTCCTGTCCAGGGATATGTTTATGATTGCTCTGGATTGCTTGCTACCGGGTATACTTTGACCGCTACTCCAGCAAGTGCGACAGCCGGGGATACGACATTCTCTGTAACTACCGGTGGGGTAATTACAGAGACGCCTTATGCTGCTCCCGCGCCGTAATTAGGGGCAGGTTTTAAGGTATCAGGATGGGGAAGAAAAGAAATTTTCTTCCCCATTTTTTTTATTGTTTTTTAAGAGTTATCCCGGAGTTTAGCAGCAAAAACTCCATCCGCCCTAATCACTTGCCGGGCAAGGGCTTATCTTTTCAAATTATAATAAAAAATGATTGCCAATCCTTAGCTTTGTGCTAAGATAAATAAAAATGAAAAGAAAGAAATCCGCCTTCACTTTGATCGAAATAATGATCGTAGTGTTTATCGTTTCGCTGTTATTGTCGATCGTGGCTTTGGAGGGGATAAAGCTGAGAAAGATGGCCAACGAAATGAATACCCAGGCAAACCTTAAGGCCATCGCGACGAGTTTTGAAATATACGCTTCCGCGCATACCGGGGTATATGCCCCGGCCGATGAAGATAATATGGAGTTCCTGGTCAAAGGCAAATATGCTACGGAGGATTTTATCACCGCCGGCCCGGTAGGGAATTACCGTTTTCAGCTGGGCGCCATAACCCCGGACGGATATGATGTCCGGGCGATCGCGGTTAATCCGGTGCTGGCGGACCACAACTACCAGATTGTCACCGGGGCAAAGCTGCTGCGCAGCGATACTTCCTCATCCGGAGATACGGATTTTAAGAATTTTAATTAAAGCTAAAACATGGTCAATCGTAAAGCCAGAAGTTTTGTGACTATTATGGTCGTGGTGGCGCTGAGCGCGTTATTATTACGCATGGTGGTCCACCGGATAGTCATTTATAATATCGTGCAGAACCAGTCCTTGGCGCAGGTCAATCTTAAGCTTTTCTCCACCGCCATGGAAAATTACGCCAAAGACAACAAGAATGTTTACCCGACCAACATCGACCTGTTGACCAAAAGTGACCCGCCGTACCTGGAGCGGGATTACCTGGCGGCCAACGCCGTGCGCGGTTATGAGTATGACTGTCAGCGCCTGGATGCTACCGGTTATAACTGCACCGCTTCTCCGGTCAATTGCCAGCTTACCGGTAAGACCGTATATGCGGTTTCTACGGGCGGGTTGATCATGGCCCAGAGTTGCGAGAAAGATTAGGGGAAGAGGATTTAATGAAAAATATTTTTGCTAAAATGCGGCCCCGCTCCAAAGAACGGTTCAGTTTCGGCCTGGATATCGGCACCCAGGCGGTCAAGTGCGTAAAGTTAAAATTCACCGGCAGCGCCGTGGAATTGGCGGGTTTTGAAATGCAGGAGAGCCAGCTTGACCCGACGGAGCTGTTAAGAAAAATAAAACACGACCAGGGGGCGGACCTGGTGAATATTTCTTTCTGCGGGGTGGCGACCGTTATCCGTTACGTTAATTTCGTGCGCATGAATAAGAATGAATTAAAAGGGGCGCTTAAATTCGAGGCGCAGAAACACATTCCTTTTTCGGTCAACGAAGTTAACCTGGACGCCGAGATCCTCAGGGATGACCTGCCGGAGAACAAGATGCTGGTTTTGATCGCGGCGATAAAAAAGGAAGCCGTCCTGCAAAGGATCAAGCTCCTGGAAAATGCCGGGTTAAGGCCCAATCTCATCGATATCGACTCCCTGGCTTTAGTCAACGCTTTCAGTTTTAATTATTCCAAGAGCGAATCCGGGGAGAATAAGCCCGAGGCCAACGGCCAGCCGGCGGGGCAGAACCAGAATCCGGAAGCCGGCGCGGCCCAGAACCATAAAACGACCTGTCTTTTGAATATCGGCTCGACGATCACCAACGTAAATATCCTGGATAACGGCCTGGTGCGTTTAAGCCGGGACATTCATTCCGGAGGGGGGAACTTTACCAAGAAACTGATGGATACCTTCGAGCTTGATTTTAAGGCGGCGGAGGAGTTAAAGGTCAATCCTCCCGCAGACAAAGCCGACAAAATTAAGTCTTCCGTGGAAAGCGTCCTGGCGAACCTGGCTTCGGAAATCCGCACTTCCTTCGACTATTATGAAAGCCAGAATACCGCCAGCGTATCGAAAATATTTTTGAGCGGGGGCGCCTGTAAAATAAACGGCTTAAAAGAAATGCTGGGCGCTTTTTTAGGGATCCCGGTAGAAACCTGGGACCCCTTTAAGCAAATCGTCATCCCTGAGTCCGTCGACCGGCAGAAATTGGATAAATCCAGGGAGCAGTTTAATGTCGCGGTGGGGTTAGCGCTGCGCTAAAAGATGATCGAGATAAACTTATTACCGGAAGAATTACGGGTCAAAACCAAGGGGCGCGCCCCTGAGGCGGTTCAGGTTGCCAATCCTCAGGTCTTAGCGCAGGACCAGATATTCGTTTACGCTATCGGTTTGGTTTTGGTCCTGTTTATTCTGGCGCATTTTTATTTTGTCGCGCTTTCCCTGTCCAGGAACGGCAAGCTGGCTTCTTTAAACCGCCGGTGGCAGGGGCTGGCGCAGCAAAGGAAAGCCCTGGATGAATTTAACGGGGAAGCTTCCCCGGCTGGAGGGGGGGATTCGGCGGTTGTCTCGCAGCTCTCCCGGCAGCGGGTGCTTTGGGCGCAGAAACTGAATATTTTAAGTTTGGAGCTGCCCTCCGGGGTCTGGTTTAACGATATAACCATTAACGCCAGGAGCATTACTATCCAGGGCTCGGTTATTTCCCTGCAGAAGGAAGAGATCAGCTTGATCGATAAACTCATGGATAGCTTAAAAACCGACCCGGAGTTTTCCAAAGATTGCTCCGGTTTTGAATTAGGTAAAATCCAGAAAAGGACCGTCGGCGGATACGATATCGCCGATTTCGTATTGACCGGGAATTTAAAGCCCAGATAGGCAAAGGATAAAATGGATTTGGCGAACCTTCAATTAGACAAGCAAAAGAAAATATTGATCGTAATCTTTCTCCTTTTCTTTGTCTATGCCGACAGCGCTTTCATTCTTAAAGCCCAGAAAGCGGGAATAAGGCGCGCGGAGACAAAAATCTCCAAGCTTAACGCTGACCTGGAGAACTTTAACCGCGGGCTGGAAAATATGCGTCAAGCCAAGAATGGCCCCCAGGGGGGAGAGAGAAAATCTTCTCCTTCAACCCGGATCGTCAGTGAAAGCAGGATCTCCGAGCTGCTGCAGGAGATTTCCCGGGCCGCCAATAAATACGATATCGCTATCACCCAGATCCGGCCGGTGCGGACGGAAGAAAAAAATAAGCTTGACCCCGGGCAGGGAAAACTTACGCCGATGTTGATTAACCTGGAAATGTCCGGTGATTACCATAACCTGGGAAAATTCATCCAGGCGGTGGAGGGTTCGCGGATCTTTATGCAGGTGGAGGAGGTGGATATTTCCACCCAGCTCCCGGATTACATGAAACAGAAGATCAATCTGGTCTTAAAAACCTATGTTACCAAATAAAAAATTTTCTTTCTGGCTGTTGATTTTATTTTGCGTGATCCTGGGCCGCGGATACGCCCAGGGGGAATTTGCCTACGACGCAAAAGGGAAACGCAATCCTTTTATCCCCCTGGTTACCCCTGAGGGCCGCCTGTTGAAGCTGGATAAGGAAAAGGAGACTACGCAGCAGGGGTTGAGCCTCGAGGGGATAATTTATGATAAACTGGGAAGGTCTTTTGCGATTGTTAACACCCAGGTAGTCGGCATCGGGGACATGGTGGGTGATTTTCAGGTTTTAAAGATCCTTAATAACAAAGTGATTTTCATCCGTAACGGGGAGCCATTGGAAGTAGAATTAAATAAAGAGGAGGCAAAGTGAGAAAGATATTATGCGCATTCATTTTTTCTTTATTTATGCTAGGTGTTGCCGCGGGCGCCCCGGAAGGGCCGGTTGCTCAGGTTCAGGTCAATCCGGCGGCAATTGAGCCGGCGGCGCAGGCTTCGGCAGCCTCAAATGTGACCTTCGATTTTAAGGATGCCGATATAATTAACGTGCTTAAAATTATCTCCTATAAAGCCGGAGTGAATATCGTCACTACGCCCGACGTGATCGGCAATATTTCCGTGCGGTTAAGCGATGTCCCCTGGGATGTCGCCCTGGATGTGATCCTGAAAACTTACGGGTTCGGCTATCAGCGCCAGGGGAATGTGATCCTGGTCACCAAGCTGGAAAATGTCGCTAAGATTGCCGCCGAAGAACCCTTGCAGGTAGAAATCATTACTTTGAAATTCCTTGACGCCCAGGATGCCCAGAAAATAATTATCCCGCTTCTTTCCCCTCGGGGGAAGGTCTCGGTTCTATACACCCGCGGGCAAAAGGGGTGGCAATTCGGGACATTTAAGATTGGCCGGGAGTCTACCGCCAACCAGGCCCTGGCAAAAGAAGCTGCCGGGGTGACCAAATCCGAAACGGTTTCTTATGAAAAGACGGTTACCGGAGAAACGGTAATGAAGAAGGCGGATTTTGACCCGGCAATAAAATCTAAAATGCTGATCATCACGGATACGGCCAGCACGCTGGACAGGATCCGCAATATAATTTTACCTAAGCTGGATGTTAAGCCTAAACAGGTGCTTATCGAGACCAAGATCATCGAAGTGAACCGGGACAGGTTAAGGGATATCGGATTGGATTGGGGTATGGGTTCTTCAACCGCGGTAACCAGCCCGACCAGCCCGATCGGGACGCAGGGAGCAGGCGGTGGCACCGCTACCGGAGGCCGTTCCGGGACGATCTCTACGCCGCTTAATTCGCTGGTCCCTTCTTTGTTCGGACCGGCAACATCCACGATCGCCGGTTTCGAGCCTTACAATGCCGGCGCGGAATTTGTCTTTCAGAAACTTACCGGAACTAAATTCGAAGCGGTGATCCACGCTTTAGAGGATGATTCCAACACCAATACGCTTTCGGCGCCCAGCATTTTTACCCTGGATAACCAGGAGGCTTCGATGTTGGTCGGGTTCCATACGCCCATCCTGCAATCTACGGTTACCGCCGGTACTAACGGTGAAGGCGCCACGGTGACCCAGACCCTGGATTATTACCAGGAGATCGGTATCCGGTTGAATGTCGTCCCGCAAATAAGCGAAGAGGGTTATATTAACATGATCATCCATCCCAGTATTACTTCTACCGATTCCAGCGTGCTGGCTACTTCTACCGCTGGGAATCAGTCCACGGTCACCAGTTACCCGGTGATTGATGTGCGGGAAGTGCAAACCCAGGTTTTACTCCGGGACGGGGAAACGATCGTTATCGGCGGGCTGCTCAAGGATGTTAAAGGAAAAGAGTATATCGGGGTGCCGTTTTTGAAAGATTTGCCCTGGATAGGGAAGCTTTTCGGCCGCCAGACAAATACGATAACCAAAATCGACCTCCTGATCTTTATCAAGGCCAAGATCATTAAGGAGGGGGAGTATACGGATGAGGAACTGGCGAAATTGGAACAAAGGTTGGGGCGTACTTTAAAGCTGGATATGGTCAGCAAATTCCCCAAACGTAAATAGGCCGGTAAGGGGTTTTCGCCGGGATTGCCGGCCGGGAAAAGCCAGTTGAGCATATGTATAAAGTAAATTTTATTTTTTCTAAAACAGGGCTGATGCGTTATATTTCGCATTTAGACCTGATGCGCCTATTCACGCGCGCGATGCGCCGGGCAGATCTTCCTTTAAAGTTGACGGAAGGTTTCAGCCCGCATCCTAAATTAAGCTTGAAAAGAGCTTTAAAATTGGGAGTAGAGAGCCAGGAGGAAGAAGCTGCCGTGGTTTTACAATTTCCGGTTGCTCCTGAAGATTTTTGGCATAGGCTGCAAAAACAATTACCAGAAGGGATCCAGATTAAAAATGTCCAAGGAAATTTTAATTAATTCCGAGCCATCGGAGAAACGCGTAGCGATCGTCCAGGACGGTGTTTTGCAGGAGTTCCATATCGAGCGGCCGCAGGACCGCACGATCGTCGGAAATATCTATAAAGGCAGGATCGAGGCGGTGATGCCTTCCATCGGAGCGGCCTTCGTCGATATCGGCCTGCCCAAGAACGGTTTCCTGTATTTATCGGAGATCGAATCCGCTTACGAGTCGGTGGAATCCGTGCAGCAGACCCCGATCAAAGAGGTGAAGAAGGGGCAGGAGGTCCTGGTGCAGGTGGTTAAAGAATCCTTCGGCACCAAGGGGCCGCGCCTGTCTACGCAGATCGGTTTAGCCGGAAGGTACCTGGTGATCATGCCGCTGGAGCATCAGGGCGGGATATCCCGGCGCATTGAGAATGAGCCGGAAAGAAGGCGCCTGAAAGATATTTTCAAAAAACTTAAACTGCCTGATCCGGTCGGTTTTATCGTGCGTACCGCCGCCAGCGGGCGCAGCGAACAGGAGCTGGAGCGCGACGCGCAATTCCTTTATAAATTATGGAAACGCCTGGAGAAAACCGCGCAGGGGAAAAAAGCCCCGGCGCTGGTGTATGAAGAATATGACCTGCCGCTGCGGGCGATCCGTGATTCTTTTACCGAAGATGTAAGCAAGTTGATCGTCGATTCCAAGCCCGAGTTTTACCGTATCCAGCATTTTATGCACACCTTTTTAAGCTATCTGAGCCGCAAGGTCGAGCTTTACCGGGGGGATGATCTTTTTACCGCCAAAGACGTGGAAAAACAGATCAACCATATTTTTGAAAGCCACGTTTACATGAAATCCAAGGCTTATCTGATTATCGAGCCTACCGAAGGGCTGGTAGTGATTGACGTCAATAGCGGCGGTTTTAAGAAAAAGGTCAACCAGGAAGAGATGGCTTTTAAGGTTAATGCCGAAGCGGCGGTGGAGATCGCCCGGCAGCTGGTGCTGCGGGATCTGGGCGGGATTATCGTGATCGATTTTATCGATATGGAGCGGGAAGGACACCGCCGGGAGCTGCTGAATATTTTGAAAAATGCTTTGTCCGGAGACCGGGCAAAATACGATATATTGGGCATCTCTAAATTCGGGATCGTGGAGATGACCCGTGAACGGATCCATAAAACCGTACAGATGCTTTCTTTCCATCCCTGCCCGTATTGCAAAGGAAAAGGAAAGCTGCGTTCCCCGCAAACCCTGGGGATTTTCGCCTTAAAGGAGCTTAAGCGCTACCTTAAGGGCAAATCCTTAAAACAGGCCAATGTTACCCTGGCTCCTCCGGTGATCGATGAAATATTAAAAGATAAGGAAGCCTTGCGGGTAATTGAGAATAAATATAGGATCAAGATTAACCTGATCTCTAATCCTACCGCGCATCTGGAAGATATCAAGTTCAGCTAAGCGCGATTTTCTTAAACCATCACTTTTTGGCTTAAAAAAGAGAAAAAACCGCCCTTTTTAGGGCGGTTTTTCCCCCTAATTTTTGCTTGACCCTTAAATTTCCAGGGTATATAATAGAAAATTCTAAAGTAACCGAGTAGTTATCTTAAGGAGGCAGGTCAAATGTATGCAATTATTGAAGTTGGGTCAAAACAGTATAATGTGGAGAAGGATGATATTGTCCAGGTAAACAAAGAAGAAGTAGCCAAAGGGGATAAGTTCAGCATTGATAAGGTTTTGTTGGTTTCTGACGGGGAAAATGTCCAGATCGGCCAGCCCTATGTGAAAGGCGCCAAAGTGGAAGCTGAGGTACTTAAACAGGTTTTAGGTGTAAAGACTACGGCTTATAAATACCGCAGGCGTAAAAATTTTCACTGGGAAAAAGGGCATCGTGCCCAGCTTACCGAACTAAAGATCAAATCTATCTCTTTAGGTTTGTAAAAAGTGTTTATCGACGGGGCTAAAATCAATGTCCGCGCCGGCTCCGGGGGAAGGGGCTGCCAAAGTTTCTACCGGGATAAATACCAGCGGACGGGTATTGCCGACGGGGGAGACGGAGGTAAGGGCGCAGATGTTATCATTCGCGCCGACAGGAACCTGCTGACCCTTTTGGATTTTCAGCACCATCGGCATTTTTTCGGCGCCTCAGGCGGAATGGGTTCAGGCAACCAAAAAAAAGGCCGCGGCGCCGAGGATGTCATTGTCCGGGTCCCTTTGGGGACGATCGTTAAAGATTCCGCCACCGGTTCGGTTTTGCGCGACCTGGATCTTGACGGGGAGCAGGTGATCGTCGCCCGCGGAGGCAGGGGCGGCTCCGGGAACATGCACCGGGAGGAAGCGACGCCGGGTGAGCCGGGAGAAGAGAAGATAATCCTTTTGGATCTGAAACTCCTGGCGGACGTCGGGGTAGTGGGGTTTCCTAACGCCGGTAAATCCACCTTGATCCGCGCGGTTTCTAATGCGCATCCCAAAGTGGCCGCTTATCCGTTTACGACCCTGGCGCCGATTTTGGGGGTGGCTCAAAGCAAGCACCGCAAATTTGTGATTGCGGATATCCCGGGGTTGATCCCGGGAGCTTCCGAGGGGCGGGGTTTAGGGGATAAGTTCCTGAAACATATTGAGCGGACCAAGGTTTTGATCCACCTGGTGGATATCTCCGGTTTTGAAGGCCGGGACCCCCTGGAGGATTATAAAAACATAAATTTGGAATTAAAAAATTACAGCAAAGAGGTTTTTAGGAAACCCCAGGTTATTTGCGCCAATAAAATGGATCTTGCGGGAGCTGCGGATAACCTGGAGCGGTTTAAAAAAGCGGTCAGGAGAAAAATTTATCCGATCTCCGCGTTAAATAAAGAAGGGTTAGAGGAGTTAGTCGATGCCGTCGCCAAAAAAGTATAAAAGAGTGGTAGTCAAAATAGGCTCGAGCCTTTTTGCTTCCCGGCCGCAGCGGCTGGACACCCTTTTACTTGGTAATATCGCCAGGCAGATTTCGCAACTTGTCAAGCAGGGGCAGGAGGTAGTCATTGTTTCCTCCGGGGCGATTGCCATGGGGATGTCGATCTTAAAGCTGTCCAACCGGCCTAAAGAGCTGCCCGGCTTGCAGGCGGCAGCGGCGATCGGCCAGCATGAATTAATGCATATTTACAAACTGGCGTTTGCTAAGCTTGGATTAAATTGCGCGCAGCTGCTTTTAACCTGGGATGATTTCCTGGATAAGCGTTATCTTAACGCCCAGCATACCTTAAACACCCTTTTAAAATTGAAATGCGTGCCGATTATCAATGAAAATGATTCCGTGGCTACCGAAGAGATCCGTTTCGGGGATAACGACCAGCTTTCCGCGCTGGTAGCGATACTGGTCAACGCCCAACTTTTAATTATCCTTTCGGATGTGGATGGATTATTGGATGAGCATAAGCAGGTTATCCGCCGGGTGGATAAGATTACTGCCCAGATCAAATCCCTGGCTTGTCCAACCAGCAAAAAGACCTGCGTAGGGGGAATGGTTACTAAGATCACCGCGGCGAGCATCGCGGTAGAGGCGGGAATACCCTGCGTTATCGCTAACGGTAAAATAAACGGAGTGATCGCCCAGGTAGCAGGTAATCCTTTCAGTCAGGGGACGATATTTACTCCGGTAAAAAAATGAAAAAAGACTTAAAAACTCAAGTTAAAGAAATAGCCGTAGGGGCAAAAAATGCCTGTGCGCCGCTGGCGCTTTTGTCTACAGCCCAAAAGAATGCGGTGCTGGAAGACATGGCTTTTGCTTTATTGGAAAAAAAGGAAGAAATTTTAAAGGCAAATAAAATCGATTGTTTAGCCGCTAAAAAGGAGAGCCGCGCCTTTATCGACCGGCTCAGCCTGAATAAAGCCAGGATCGAGCAGATGTCGGATTCCCTGCTCCAGATTTCCAGGCTCAGCGACCCGGTGGGAGGAGTAATTGCCGCCTGGAATACGCCTAATGGATTAAGCATCCGCAAGGTCCGCGTTCCTCTGGGGGTGGTGGCGATCATTTATGAATCCCGTCCGAATGTTACCGCTGATTGCATCGGCTTGTGTTTTAAATCCGGCAACAGCGTGATCCTGCGCGGCGGAAGCCAGGCGCTTAATTCCAACCTGGCAATTTTTAACGCAATCCAGCGGGTGATGCAGAAACATGGTCTGCCGGAAGGCTCGATCAACCTGGTAAGCTCTGCGGACCGCAAAGCGGTAGATCATCTGCTTAAATTAAATGACTATATCGACGTGGTTATTCCCCGGGGCGGAGAGGAATTGATCAGGAAAGTAGTGAAAACTTCGACCATTCCGGTGATCAAACACTATAAAGGGATTTGCCACGTTTACGTGGATGAAGACGCGGATTTGAATATGGCCGAAAATATCTGCTTTAATGCCAAGTGCCAGCGGCCGGGGGTCTGTAACGCGATGGAAAGCCTGCTGGTGCACCGGGATGTGGCCGCCAGGTTCCTGCCGGGAATGCTCAAAAAATTTAAAGATGCACAGGTGGAAATCCGCGGAGACGAACTTACGCGCAAGATCGCCAAATGGGCCAGGAAAGCGACGGAAAAAGACTACCGCACGGAATTTTCGGATTTAATTTTATCCGTCAAAGTGGTGGAGAGCCTGGATGAAGCGATCACCCGTATCAATACCTACGGTTCGCACCACTCCGACAGCATTGTCACGGACAATAACAGCGCCGCGGAGCAATTTTTAAAGCAGGTGGATTCCGCCTGCGTTTACCTGAATGCCTCGACCCGTTTTACCGACGGAAACCAGTTCGGGATGGGGGCGGAGATCGGGATCTCTACCGATAAATTGCATGCCCGCGGCCCCATGGGCCTGGAGGAGTTGACAACTTACAAGTACACGGTCTATGGAACGGGTCAAATAAGGAGTTAAACTCAAAATCCTAAACCCGAAACTCTAAACAAATCCAAAACCCAAAATCCAAAACTCAAAGTCAGTTTAGTTTTGTGTTTTGAGTTTAGAATTTTGAGTTTGTTTAGGATTTAGAGTTTAGTGTTTAGAGTTTTACATTATTAGCATGAGAATAGGCATTTTGGGGGGGACTTTTAATCCGGTCCATATCGGGCATTTGATTTTAGCCGAAGAGGTCAGGGAAAAATTGGGCCTGGATAAAATTATTTTTGTGCCTACCTCTTTGCCGCCGCACAAGGACAATTTAAATATCGCCCCGGCCAGTGACCGTTTAAAGATGCTTAAGCTGGCGGTAGCCTCCAATAAATATTTTTCGGTTTCCGATGCGGAGATCAGGCGCCAGGGCCGTTCTTACACCATTGATACCCTGAAGGAGTTTAAGAAAAAGTATCCGCACGACGAGCTTTATTTTATTATCGGTTCGGACCTGCTCAAGTATTTGAATGAGTGGAAGGATCTGAGCCAGATACTTTCGATGGTGAAATTCGTGGCGGCGACCCGGCCGGGGTATCCGTTGGAGCAGATGCCGGCTTATATTCAAACCGTACCGATCCGGGCGGTGGATGTTTCGGCATTTGAGATCCGCCAATGCGCTGCCCAGAATAAGTCTTTCGGGTACCTGGTTACGGATAAGGTTTTCGATTATATTAAGAAAAAAAAGCTTTACCGATAGAATAGACAGTATATACAAGTGTCTGATAATATGCTGGTTATGGAACAAATATTAGTAAGAAGCCGAGGAAGTATTTGATTTATAACTTATTGTTTTGCATGTTGTTATCTAAACTGTCTACAAGTGTAATTAATAAAAAGAAGGTGCAGGATGAAGATTAAAATCGCTCCATCCATATTGTCGGCGGATTTTAGCAAATTGGCGCTGGAACTGGAAAAGGTGAAAAAGGCCGGGGCGGATCTGGTGCACGTGGATGTAATGGACGGGCATTTTGTGCCCAATATTACCATCGGGCCGGTAGTGGTTAAATATATGCGCCGTTCATCGGATTTGACGCTGGACGTGCATTTAATGATCGAGAATCCGCAAAAATACATCGACGCGTTTGTTGACTCCGGAAGCGACATGATCACCGTACACATTGAGACGGTAAGCTTGCGGCAATTAAGAGAAATTAAAAAAATATTAAACAAGCGCAGGGTCAAGCTGGGGATTTCTTTGAACCCGGAGACCCCGCTGGCCAAGATCAAGCCCGTCTTAAAGCTGGTGGATTTTGTTCTGGTAATGTCGGTCCATCCGGGATTTGGCGGCCAGGCGTTTATTCCCGCGGCGGTAAATAAGATCCGCCAATTGCGCGCAATTTTTAACAAAGATATCGCCGTAGACGGGGGGATAAATAACCTTACGGCCAAGCTGGTCAAGGCTGCCGGGGCAAATCTCCTGGTCGCCGGTTCATATATTTTCGGGGCAAAGAATGTTAAGCAGGCAATCGATAGTTTGAGATAACGGCCCTTGCGGGCGAGGAGAAATTAAAATGAGCAATGCAGTGGCACAAATTAAATTCGGCACCGACGGGTGGAGAGCGGTCATCGCGGATACCTATACCATCGCCAATGTCAAGATCCTTGCCCAGGCAGTAGCGGATTTTTTAGGGGCGGGAAAAAAAGTAGTGGTTGGTTTTGACACCCGTTTTATGTCGGCCAAATTTGCCCAAAGCGCGGCAGTGGTTTTTAAAAGCAACGGCATCGAGGTCATTGTCTCCGACCGGCCGATACCGACCCCCTGTTTAAGTTATGCGGTCAAGTCCCGCAAACTGGACCTGGGGATCATGATCACCGCTTCGCATAATCCGGCGGAATACAACGGTTTTAAGATCAAGAATGCCGCCGGCGGCGGAGCCAGCCAGGAGTTGACCCGGGAAGTGGAAAATCTGTTGACCCAGAACCCGGTAAAGGATTCGGCGGCCCTGGAATCGATTAAGGTTCTGGATCTCACAAGCGATTATATAAAATTTATCCGCGGCTATATCGATCTGAAAAAGATCAAAAATAAGAAATTTAAAGTCTTGGTGGATTCCATGTACGGCTCCGGGGACAGTTTTATCTCTCAGGTGCTTAAAGGAACGAAGATAAAAATAGAATTTATGCGCAATACGATCAATCCGTCTTTCGGCGGAGGAAGGCCGGAGCCGGTGGAAGAGAACCTGGCGGAATTAAAACGCCGGGTCAAAGCCGAAAAATTCGATCTGGGCATTGCCCTTGACGGTGACGCCGACAGGATCGCCGCCGTTGCCCCCGGGGGAGTGTTTATCCACCCGCAAAAGATCCTCGGCCTTTTAGCGCTGCATTTAAACCAGGATCGCCATTGGAGCGGGGGGTTGGTGAAGACTATCTGCGGCTCGACGATGATGGATAATATCGCCAATTTCCTGGGGATCAAACTTTATGAGACCCCGGTGGGTTTTAAATACATCTCTACTTTAATGGAAACCCAGGATATTGTCGCCGGAGGGGAAGAAGCGGGCGGGATGGGGGTTAAAGGTTATATCCCGGAGCGGGATGGGACGATGGCCGGGCTGCTTTTGATCGAGATGATGGTTTACCGGAACAAGAATATTTTAAAGATCCTGAATGAAACCGAGAAGCAGTTCGGCAAATATTATTATGTGCGGCAGGATTTCCATCTGGAAAAACGGGTGGAGCCGAAAAAAGAGAATTTACCCAAAGAGCTTTTGGGCAAGAAAGTGGTGGAGGTCAAGGATTACGACGGGGTAAAGCTTATTTGTGAAGACCAGAGCTGGTTGATGTTTCGGGGCTCCGGTACCGAGCCGATCATGCGCACCTATGCCGAAGCGAAAAGCCTCACCCAAGCCAGGAATCTGCTTAAATTGGCGGAAAAGATAATTTTAGGAGGCAGCGCGCAGGCTTAACCGGTTTTTTAAACCTGTTTACAATATTCAAGTAACGCGTTAGAAGAAAATAAATTCACATAGAAAGGGGGAAGCCTTATCGGGAAACTTTGAGTCTGATAATGGCTAACATTCAACAATTAAAAAATAATTAATCTTAACCCTAGGGAGAGGGAGCGCCACAGGCGTAAAACCTTACCCGCAACCAAGGACAGTCCCTGTGTTTATGAGTACCGGGACCGCTCCTTAAAACCAAGAGCAAGAAAGGAAGTAATCGCAATGTCAGAATCCAGTAGAGCGGAATTAGAGCTGTTGTATAACCAGAGTATTAAAGTTTTAAAAGAAGGACAGGTAGTCAGCGGCAAGATCGTGGAAATTAAAACTAAAGAGGTCCTGGTCGATGTCGGGTTTAAATCCGAGGGGATCGTTCCGGTCACGGAATTCAGTACCGGGGACCTGGAAGTCGGTAAAGAGATGGAGTTTTTACTGGAAACCATGGAAAATGACGCCGGGGTAATGACCTTGTCCCGGGAAAAAGCCATGCGCATGCAGGGATGGGACAAGATCGTCAAGCTCTCCAATGACGGGACCCTGGTCGAAGGCAAGCCGGTAAAGAAAGTTAAAGGCGGATTCCTGGTCGATATCATGGGGATAGAGGGATTTTTACCCAGTTCGCTATCTTCTTTCCGCAATATCGCCGATAAGGATATCCTGTATAAGATCTTCAAGTTCAAGATCGTCAAAGTGAACAATTTACGCCGGAGCATCATTGTCAGCCGCCGCGAAGCGGTGCAGGCGGACAGGGATGTGGCCAAGGGCAAGATCTGGGGCGAATTAAAGATCGGCAACATCTATCCCGGGCTGGTCAAAGCGATCACTGATTTCGGCGCTTTCATCGACCTGGGCGGGGTGGACGGCCTTTTGCACATTACGGACATGTCCTGGTCAAAGATCAGTCATCCTTCGGAGATCGTGGCCATCGGGGACAAGATCGAAGTAATGGTCTTAAACATGGACCAGGCCTCCGGTAAAGTTTCCCTGGGGTTAAAGCAGAGGTTATCCGATCCCTGGAAGGACATCGAAGGCAAGTTCACCGTTGGTTCCAAGGTAAAGGGCAAGGTAGTCAACATCCTTCCTTACGGGGTTTTCGTGGAATTGGAAAAAGGCATTGAAGGCCTGATCCATGTTTCTGAGATCTCCTGGACCAAGCGGGTAAATAATCCCGGCGAGATGTTTGCCGTCGGAGATATGGTGGAAACCCAGATCTTAAGCGTGGAGAAGGATTCCCGCAGGATCTCTTTGAGCTTAAAGCAATTGGAGCAGAATCCCTGGCTGGAAGCCGATGCCAAATATCCGGTAGGAACCACGGTTTCCGGAAAAGTGCGCGGTTTTACCGAATACGGGGCGTTTGTGGAACTGGATTCCAACCTGGAAGGGATGATCCATGTGTCTGATATTTCCTGGACCAAAAGGATCGGCCACCCGCAGGATGTTTTAAAGAAAGGCCAAAAGATCGATGTCTCGATACTTTCGGTTGATTCGGCTAACCGGCGGATTGCTTTGGGTTTAAAGCAGCTGCAGGATAATCCTTGGAGCAAGATCGCCGAGCAATATCCCCTGGAAACTCAGGTGGAAGCGGAAGTTTCCAGTATTACCGAGTTCGGGGTGTTTGCCAAGATCGATAACGAGCTGGAAGGGTTGATCTATTCCAGCGAGATCGATAAAGAAACCGTGGCGAAATTAAAGCCTGGTGATAAAATAAAGGTAAAAATAATCAAGGTGGATGTGGAACAGGCCAAGATCGGCCTCACCGCAAGGTTATAAGCATCGACAGGCAGGCCGTTGCCTTAGGGTAACGGCCTGCCTGAATAAAAATATGGATATCGAAAAACAATTAGCCGTAATTAAAAGGGGCGTTGTGGATTTGATCTCTGAAGATGAGCTGCGTAAAAAGCTCGAGCAGAGCATTAAAACCGGGCGCCCCTTAAAAATTAAAGCCGGTTTTGACCCTACCGCTCCGGATTTACACCTGGGCCATACCGTGCTTTTGCGCAAGCTGCGCCAGTTCCAGGAGCTGGGCCATGAAGTTTATTTTCTGATCGGGGATTTCACCGGCCAGATCGGGGACCCCTCCGGGCGCTCGGAGATCAGAAAGCAGCTTTCTAAACAGGAAGTGGCCAAAAATGCCCTGACTTATAAAAAACAGGTCGCCAAGATCCTGGATATGCGCAAACTAAAAATAGTTTTTAACAGTAAATGGTTTGAAAAGATGTCAGGGGTGGAGATGCTGCGGTTGACTACTTTGGCTTCGGTTTCGCAGATGCTGGCCCGGGAAGATTTTAAAAAGCGTTATACCCAGGGAGAAAATATCTCCATTCTGGAATTCATTTATCCTTTGATGCAGGGGTATGATTCGGTGATGCTGGAGGCAGACCTGGAATTGGGCGGGGTAGACCAGATCTTCAACCTGTTAATGGGCAGGGAACTGCAGAAGGATTTTAAACAGCCGCAGCAGGTGGTGATGACCATGCCGCTGCTTGAGGGTACCGACGGGGTAGCGAAGATGAGCAAATCCTTCGGTAATTACATCGGGATCAATGAACCGGCCAAGGAGATGTTCGGCAAGATCATGTCGATCTCCGACGCGTTGATGCTGAAATATTATGAGCTGCTTACCGACGCGGACCTGGATCTAATCAAAAAGATGCACCCTAAGGAAGCCAAGGTTAATCTGGCTAAGATCATTATCACTCAATACCACAGCGCTGCTGACGCTACGGTACAGGCGGAAGAATTTGCCCGTGTGTTTTCCCAGAAAGAAATTCCGCTTGATATACCTGTATTTAAGAACGATGGCAAAAAAAATATCCTGGCTATTCTTACTGAAAGCAAGCAAGTGGTCAGCGGCAACGAAGCGCGTCGCCTAATCATGGCCGGTTCGGTTACTTCGTCGGGTTTAGAAATTAAAGAAATAAATTATATCCCTAAAGACGGGGAAGTTCTCAAAATCGGCAGCCGTCGCTACCTTAAAATCATAAAATGATCTGGACAGTGATTGGGGCGATAGCCGCCACTTTAACCATGTTTTCTTTTGTCCCGCAAATCTTCCGCTCCTTGCGCACCCGTTCCGTCAATGATGTGAGCCCGGTAACTTTATTCCAGCTTTCCGCGGGGGTTTTGCTCTGGATGATCTACGGGATCGCCCGCCGCGACCCGATAATCTTTATCGCCAACTTAGTCACTTTAATCACCTTAACCACCCTGATATTTTTATATTTTAAATATAAGTCTCTAAAACAAGGAGTGTGCCGATGAAAGGTATTATTTTAGCAGGGGGAAAGGCCACCCGGCTTTACCCGATCACTAAAGGGGTATGCAAGCAACTCCTGCCGATCTACGATAAGCCGATGATCTATTATCCGCTTTCGGTTTTAATGCTTGCCGGGATCAGGGATATTCTGATCATTTCCACCGCTAAAGATCTTCCCCGTTTTAGGGATCTGCTTGGCGACGGATCCGATCTGGGGATAAAACTTTCTTATATTATCCAGCCCGAGCCAAAAGGGATCGCGCAGTGCTTTATCCTGGCCGAGGATTTTATCGGCAAGGAGAGCGTCTGTCTTATCCTGGGGGATAATATATTTTACGGCTATAATTTAGTCGATCTTTTACGCAATGCCGCTAAGCTAAAAAGCGGGGCGGTGGTGTTCGGTTATACTGTCCGGGACCCGGAGCGTTACGGGGTCCTGGAACTTGATAAGCACAATAAGGTTGTGGGGATCCAGGAAAAGCCTAAAAAAGCAAAAACCAATTGGGCGGTCGCCGGCCTGTATTTTTATGATAACCAGGTGGTCAGGATCGCTAAAAACATCAAACCGTCCCCAAGGGGAGAGCTGGAGATCACCGACGTGAACAATGCTTATATTAAACTGGGCAAGCTTAGAGCCCAATTCCTCAGCCGCGGGCACGCCTGGCTGGATACCGGGACTTACGAATCGCTGATCGACGCCTCGATCTTTATTAAAACCATCGAAGACAGACAGGGTTTAAAGATCGGTTGTATCGAAGAGGTCGCTTACCGGATGAAATATATCAACAAGGCTCAATTGGCTAAGCTTGCCGACGGGTTCCATACCAGTTACGGCCAATACTTAAAGGAGTTACTTGATGAAAAATAAGAAGATCCTGATTACGGGGGCAGCCGGATTCATCGGCAGCGCTTTTGTAAGGTTAATCGCCGGGAAATACGCCGCTTCCGATATTGTCGTGGTCGATAAGCTCACCTACGCCGGGGACCTCAAACGCCTGGAACCGGTGAAAGGGAAGTTTAAATTCTATAAAACCGACATCTGCAATAAAAAACAGATCGATCGCATTTTTGCGCAAGAAAAACCGGATACCGTTTTGCATTTTGCCGCGGAAAGCCACGTTGACCGCAGTATAACCAACCCTACCGTTTTTATCGAAACCAACATTAAGGGCACGCAGATCCTTATGGATGCCGCCCGCAAATACGGAGTAAAGAAATTTATTTTCATCTCTACCGATGAAGTTTACGGGGAGATCGCTAACGGTAAGTTCAACGAAAAATCCCAGATCAAGCCGAACAGCCCGTATTCAGCCTCCAAAGCCGCCGCCGACCTTCTGGTGCAGGCGTATATCCGGACTTACCGGTTTCCGGCGGTAATTATCCGCCCCTCGAATAATTACGGGCCGTGGCAGTATCCGGAAAAGCTGCTTCCTCTGGCGATTTTAAGGATCCTGGGCGGCGGAAAAATCCCGGTTTACGGCCGGGGGATAAACGTGCGGGAATGGCTGTACGTGGAAGATTGCGTCCGGGGAGTCCTTTTAGTCCTCCAAAAAGGAAAGATCGGAGAGGCCTATAATTTGGGCAGCAGCTGTGAAAGCAGGAATATCGATACGGTGAAACTGTTGTTAAAAACCTTAAACGCCGCTCCGGACAGGTTTGAATTTGTCAAAGACCGCCTGGGCCACGATATAAGATACAGCCTTGATTCCGGAAGGATCCGTAAGGAGCTCGGCTGGCGCCCGCGGTTCAAACTGGTGCAGGGGCTAAAATCCACGGTAGACTGGTCGCTGAAGCACGAGAACTGGCTGAAAAGCAAACTAAAAGATATCAATAAACTCTATAAGTAAAAAGGGGGCGGTTTAAAACTACCGTCCCGGTCAAACATCAGGAGGATAGCGATGGATATCCGGACACTCAAGCATCCCAAATTCGTTACCAAAACCGAAGAGGGGCAGCCGAACGGTTATCTGGTCCCGATTTATAATCTTAATGAAGGTTTTTTTGCCAAAGGGCGTGAGCCGCAGCAGGTTTATCTGACCGTGATCTCCCCCGGAGTGAAAAAGGGCCCCCATTTGCATTACGTGCGCACCGGGTTTTTTACCTGCGTCAAGGGGGATGTCAAGATAGTCTTAAAAACACCCGAAGGGTATAAGGAGTTTTTTTCCGGAGAGAACCATGAGTATCTTTCCGTGGAGGTGCCGACGGGTATTCCGGCTTTGATGGTCAATATCGGGGAAGGGGAAGCGTTTATTTTGAATATGCCCAATCCCGCCTGGACGCCGACAATGAACGATGAGCATACGGCGGATTTTAAAGATTACGGACAGTAATTTGTAAAAAAGGAATGACATGCCAGTGGTTATCGTTACCGGTTCCTGCGGGTTAATCGGCTCGGAAACCGTAAGTTATTTCTGCGGCAAAGGTTTTGCCGTGACCGGTATTGATAATGACCTGCGTAAATTTTTTTTCGGCTCCGACGCCTCCACTTCCGCAAATAAGCAGCGCCTGCTGCGCCAGCATAAAAACTACCGCCATATCTGCGCGGATATCCGCAACCGGAATAAAATAGAAGCAATCTTTCGAAAATATAATAAAGATATCGCTTTGGTCGTGCACGCCGCCGGCCAGCCTTCCCATGATTGGGCGGCGAAAGACCCGCGGACAGATTTCCAGATCAATGCCTCCGGGACATTGAACTTGCTTGAGGCCACGCGCCGGTTTTGTCCCCAAGCGGTATTTATTTTCACCTCCACCAACAAGGTCTACGGGGATACCCCTAACTTTCTGCCTTTAATCGAAAAAGACAAGCGCTTTGAAATATCCGCGGAACATAAATATTTCCACGGGGTGGATGAAAGCATGAGCATCGACGGCTGCCTGCATTCGCTTTTCGGGGTCTCTAAGGCTGCCGCCGACCTGTTGGTTCAGGAATACGGACGGTATTTCGGCCTGAAGACGGGGGTATTCCGCCTGGGCTGCGTTACCGGTCCGGGTCATTGCGGGGCCCAGTTGCACGGTTTCCTGTCTTATCTGGTGAAATGCGCGGTAAGCGGGAGAAAATATAAAATTTACGGTTATAAAGGCAAACAGGTCCGGGATAACCTCCATGCTTTCGACCTGGCCAACGCTTTTTTTCATTATTTCCAGAATCCTAAGGCAGGAGAAGTGTATAACCTGGGCGGCGGCAGGTTTGCCAATGTTTCGATTCTGGAAGCCATCCAACTGTGCGAAAAATTAAGCGGCCGAAAATTTGATTATGAATATGCGGAACAAAACCGCACCGGAGACCATATCTGGTGGGTCAGTAACGTCTCTAAATTCCAGTCGCACTATCCCCAATGGCAGTATAGATTCGGCATCGAAGAAACAATGAAACAGATCTATAATGCGCAAAAATAGGCTGCGGTTAAAATTCACCTCCGGATGTTTTAAAGACCCGCAAGATTACCGGGATATCCCGATGGGACTGGTTTTACCGGCGGTCAAGCTCCCGGTAAGCTTTGACCTTGGGATGGCAATGAGCCCGGTGCGGGATCAGGGGAATGAAGGTACCTGCGTTGCCTTTGCCTCGGTAACCGGGGTAAAAGAATACCAGGATAAGCAGGAATACCGGCATTTGATCGAGCTTTCCCCGCGTTTTCTATATTCTTTGTGCAAAGAATTTGACGGTATGCCCCAGGAAGAGGGGACTTATCCCCGGACCGCCATGAAGGTGCTGCTGCATTATGGGGTCTGCCACGAATCTTTCTGGCCTTACCTGGCCGGCAAAAAAACTGTTCCGCGTAAAGGCGCCCGGCAGGATGCCAAAACTTTTAAAATCAAAGCCTATGCCCGTTTAAGCTCTCTGCTTCAGATGAAGCGCAGCCTTTTGGTCAACGGCCCGTTTATCGCCGGGGTAAAAGTATACCGTTCCTGGTTCAATGAAAACGTGCAAAAAAGCGGGCGCATCCCTTTGCCTAAGCATAATGAAGAGGAGATGGGAGGGCACGCGATTTGTATTATGGGTTATGATGATAAGGCCAAGGTTTTTAAATTTAAAAACTCCTGGGGCGCGCGCTGGGCGGATAAAGGGTACGGTTATTTGCCTTACGCGTATATGCAGCAATATTGCCGCGACGCCTGGAGCGCGACGGATTTGATCCGGAACCCGAAAGCATTAGTAAGATCAAGGCGGTAATAAAAAAGCAAAATGAGTGCGTTCAGGCCAAAAGAGAGTATCGTCAGGCGTTTTATCGCCGCAGAAAGCGATTCCCTGGTTATCGAGACCAGCGAAACTGATTCCTTAAATAACCAGCACTTGCGTATTTTAAAGCTGGAGGGTACCTGGCGCGCCAATGAGGAAAACGAGCTTTGTTTTGATGTCGTTTTGCATAGCGGCCCGCCGCAAACCTATACTTTTAAAGGGGCCTGGAAGTTAAACAATAATCAGCAGATCGAATATAACTGCGGGGACGGGCCGGATGTTCTGGTGTTTAAAGGGTATTGGGACCTGAGTTCGGCAAGCCGGCTGGCGTATATTTTTGAAGGAAGTTCGACTTCCCGGTTTGAATTTAAGGCTCAACTTGAATCCCCGGTACTGGTGCCTAAAAAAGGCCAGCTCCGCTACCGGCTGGGCGCCGGGGTCCGCCGCAGCCGCCTTAGCGGGGGAGCGCCGGTGATCATTTTGTACGGTGAATGGAAATTCGGCCGCAATTTGGGGCTGATTTTTCAGATGGATTACGGCCGGGGCAGGATCAGGCGGATCGAGTTTGGCGCCCAGTTAACCTTCAACCGGGATAAGATCGATTTTATCCTAACAAATCTAGATGGGCAGCCCCTGGGGCTTACTTTGACGATGACCCATAAATTTCTAAAAACCTTTGATGCCCAAGCTTTTATAAGGCTAAAATCTCTCCGCAATGAACAGGCTGTCGAGGCCGGAATCAGCGTTCCTTTCTAACCAAAATAACCTTTATTCTCAGTATTTTAATGCTATAATAATACCTTTAAACGCTGCCGTTTTCATTAGTCAATTATACAAATTTGCCACTAAATATCAGGTTAAAAAAAGAAAAAAGACCGGGATATCTGTTGTCCGCAAAGCGGGGCATTTGAGCACAAGGAGTGTTGAGAATGAGTCTAAATTTATCCGGGATTTCTCACTCTACGGTTCTGGGGAGGGCCTTGCGGTTCCCTTTGAAATTCATTCCCGCAGGTTTAAAGATCCCTATTTTACAGGGGAAGATCCGCGGAAAATTATGGATCGTCGGATCAGCCAACCATGGGCATTGGCTGGGAAGCTATGAATTTCAGGAGAGGTCCTTATTTGAAAAGACCGTCAAGAAAGGCAAAGTAGTATTCGATATCGGAGCCCATGCCGGTTTTTACACCCTTTTGGCTTCGGAATTAGTGGGCAGTCAAGGCAAGGTTTTTTCTTTTGAGCCGCTCCCGCGCAACCTTTTTTATTTACGGGAGCATTTACGCCTTAACCATATTTCCAATGTAACGGTTCTTGAAAAAGCGGTTTCCGACCTTTGCGGTACTGCGTTTTTTGACACTCGCCAGCCAAGCAGCATGGGGCATTTTCACCAGAATGGTAATTTAGAGATTCAAACAGTCAGCCTGGATGAATTAATCGCCCGCAAGATAATTTTGCCTCCGGATTATATTAAAATCGATGTTGAAGGGGCGGAATTCCTGGTTTTGACCGGCGCCAGGGAAACCTTAAGAGCATACGGGCCGGTAATATTCTTGGCGGTTCACAGCCAGCAGCTTTGCAAAAAATGCTGTGATTTATTGCACTCCTCCGGTTACCGGCTGGAGCCAGTCGGAACCATAGATATCGGTACCGCGGATACGATCATCGGTTATAAGGATTCTACCGCTTAAACCAGGGAAAGGATTTAGATGAAAAAAGCATTGATTACCGGTATTACCGGTCAGGATGGTTCGTATCTGGCGGAATTTCTGCTGGCGAAAGGGTATCAAGTCCACGGGATATTGCGCCGGGTTGCTTTTGAAGACCCGGAGCACCACCTTTGGCGGATCAGGCATATCATCAAAAAAATAGTGGTCCATTCCGGCTCGCTGGAAAGTTTTGCCAGTTTATTCCAGATCGTCAACAAAATCAAGCCGGATGAATGCTATCATTTGGCCGCCCAGAGTTTCGTCAGCTATTCGTTTGAGGATGAATTTTCGACCATAAACAGCAATATCAACGGCACGCATTATCTCCTTTCGGCGATCAAGGAATCTGCTCCCCGCTGCCGGGTGTATTTCGCCGCTTCCAGCGAAATGTTCGGCAAGGTTAGAGAGACCCCGCAAAACGAAAATACGCCTTTTCATCCCCGTTCTCCTTACGGGATCTCAAAAGTGGCGGGTTTTGACCTGACCCGCAATTATCGTGAAGCTTACGGATTATTCGCCTGTAACGGTATACTTTTTAACCATGAATCACCCCGCCGGGGGTACGAATTCGTCACCCGCAAAGTGAGTAATGGCGTAGCCAGGATCAAATTAGGCCTGGACAAAGAATTAAGGCTGGGTAACCTGAAAGCAAAAAGGGACTGGGGGTTTGCCGGGGATTATGTCCAGGCGATGTGGCTTATGCTTCAGCAGAATAAGCCGGACGATTATGTTATTGCTACGGGGGAAACCCACAGTATTAAAGAATTCGTTAAGCTCGCTTTTGCCCATGCCGGGCTGGATTATAAAAAATATGTGGTGATCGATAAGAATTTTTACCGGCCCGCCGAAGTGAATGTCTTGATGGGGGACTATTCCAAGGCGAAAAGGAAATTCGGATGGAAGCCCAGAATAAGGTTTCAGGAATTGGTAAAAATGATGGTTGATGCAGACCTGAAGATTTTAAGTCAAGCGGCATAAAATAATGATTGCTCGTTTTCGTTCAGAACGCTTTCGCCGATTTTTTAAAGAGGGATTCTGGATTGTTTTGGGCCAGGTAATCGCAGTAGCGGGTTCTTTGGTCGGCGTGCGGATGTTGACCGGATTATTGGCTCCGGAAGTGTATGGCGAATTGGCTTTGGGCATGACTGTGGCTACGCTGGTAAATCAGAGCGTATTGGGGCCGTTGGGTAACGGCATAGTCCGTTTTTATGCGCCGGCAGTGGAACAGGGAGATTCCCGCGGTTATTTAAATGCGGTACGCCGATTAGTTTTGCTGGCTACTGGCGCTATCGCGATAGTAATTTTATTTACGCTGGCCAGCTTGTTGGTCAGCGGACATGCGCAATGGATTGTTTTGGCATTAGCCGCTTTTATCTTTGCTATTCTTAGTGGTTACAACTCGATTCTTAGCGGTATTCAGAATGCTGCCCGCCAACGACGGATTGTGGCTCTTCATCAGGGAGCGGAATCCTGGGTCAGGTTTTTAATTGCCGCTGGCTTGGTTCTTGTATTAGGCGCAACTAGCACTGTGGCCATGATCGGTTTTTCTATAGCGATCATTTTCGTGTTAGCATCTCAGTCAATATTCTTCCGTAGGATTGTTTTCTTACATAAAAATCAAGCAGCTAAAGGAAATGTTTGGTTAAAACAGATGTGGGGTTTTTCATGGCCTTTTACTATCTTTGGGGTATTCACCTGGATGCAGTTAGCCTCTGATCGTTGGGCGTTAGGGCTGTTTTCGACGATGCAGGATGTAGGCAGGTATGCCGTGCTTTATCAATTGGGTTGTTATCCTATTGCGATAGCCGGAGGGATGGTTGCTCAGTTTTTTACACCGATTTTTTATCAGCGTGCCGGCGATGCTCAAGACAGCCAGCGTAACGCCAGCGTCAATACCTTAAGTTGGCGTTTAATATCCGGCGCTTTTGTGGGAATAGGCTTCGTTTTTTTTATAACCTTATTGCTGCATTCACAGATCTTTAAGCTTTTTGTGGCCAAAGAATACCTCGGCGTGTCGCATTTATTGCCCTGGATGTTTTTGGGGGGAGGGATTTTTGCCGTTGGCCAGATCATTGCCCTTAATTTACAGAGTCAAATGAAAATCCGCCAGATGATGATCGTAAAGATTGCTACGGCGTTAGCGGGTGTTGGTTTGAATTTTATCGGTGCATTTTTGTTTCAAATTCCGGGTATTGTAATCGCCAATATTTTGTTTTCGTTACTTTTTTTTATTTGTATGGCCGCCATTTCAAGATAAGCCGGGAAAAACATGAAGCTATCGACATTCAGCAAAAACATATACTCACAGTTTGGAGAAGATGGCATTATTGAGAAAATTTTTGAGATCATTGAGCCGCGGTCAAAGGTATGCCTGGAATTCGGCGCCTGGGATGGTTATCGTTATTCAAATACTGCCAATTTGTGGGCCAATAAAGGTTGGACCGGTATTCTTATTGAGGGACAGAAAGACAGGGTGCAAGAGCTGAAAAAGAATATAAACGGCTATAATTGCGTTGCCATTTGCAGGTATGTAGGGTTAACTGAAGGCAATACCCTGGAAGATATCTTAAAGGAGTACGATGTCAAGGAAGACATTGATCTTCTTTCTATCGACATCGATGGGGATGAATATCATATTCTTTCGACTCTTAAGCACTTGCGCCCCCGGGTCATTTTATGTGAATATAATCCTACGATACCTTATTGGCTGGACATCTATTCATCGCCAGGCAATAGGGTCGGTGCATCCGTATCGGCGCTGATAAGGATCGGCGGAAGCCTGGGGTATAAGCTCATTTCGTTGACGGAAACTAATTGTATCTTTGTCATCGAGCAAGAGTATAAAAAATTTGAAAATTTTAATACCCAGGTCAACGAAATATCGAGCTGTAAGTATTTGAATTCCATTATTACCTCATATTCCGGTGAATACTTTGTCCACGGAGAACTACCCTATGGAATTACATTCAGAAAGATTAAGGGCCTAAAGACAGATCAAGTTACGGCGGATAACATAAGAAGAAACAGGCTATTTATAATAAAACCGCCTTTTGTCAGATCGACTATAATATCATTGCTTAAATTTTGGCGGTCGGTATTTGCTGCCAAGAGAGAACTGTAGCGGTAATTAATCCAGGGGGGTTAGTTGAGAGCAAAAATAAAAATAAAGCAGCTTCTTTTTAACGCGGGTCTTTGGTATCCGCTCAATCGGCTGCGCAGAATTCCCGAGATTTTAAGGTGGTTTAGAACGGGGCATAGCGGTGCCGCGCCGCATCCGGTAAAAATGCTGGTAGTAGAGTCCTACTTAAAAAAGTTCAGATTAGATTATTTTCTTGAAACGGGAACGTATTTGGGAGAGACATTAGGCTATATTGCCAGAAGAGGCCTGCAGTGTATAAGCATCGAATTGTCGCCTGAGCTTTGCCGGCAAGCGCAGATACGATTTAAGCACTGTAAGAATATAAAATTATTCCAAGGCGACAGCAGCCAAATACTCCCCGGATTGCTTGGACAAATAAATAAACCTGTTCTTTTCTGGTTAGACGGACATTACAGCGGCGGGATTACGGCAACGGCTGAAACCCACACCCCGATCAACGCGGAATTAAAAGCCATACTTGGTCACCCGGTTAAGCAGCATGTAATCCTTATTGATGATGCCCATTGTTTTGACGGAACAAATGATTATCCTTATCTTGATGATCTGCTTCGATTGATCCGTGAAGACGGGTGTTATTCCGTAGAGGTCTCTATGGATATTATTCGGCTTACCCCTAAAAAAGGATGAGTGCCTATTTTTGTTTAAGCAGCTTTTTTGCGAGAATAAGTTCTTCGGGGAAATTAATTAATGAATCTTTGTTAACCAAGCGAAAATGAAATTATGAAAAGGGCTATTTATCTGGCAGGAAAACATATTTTAAAGCCTTTTCCTAAAACCAAGGCGTTTCTCAGGGGGTTTTATCGCACTTTGCGCACCAGCTATCTTAGAAAGCGTTATCCTCAGGGGACATTTCTGATCTGTAACGGAGCCAAGGTATTTTGTGATTTTTCTAACGAAAATTATGCCTGGTATGACGGGTATTCTGAATTTTTAAATTATGAAATGGAGGTATTTACCAATCTTTTTAACCTAAGGCCCCCCAAGATAATTTTGGATGTCGGCGCCCACTGGGGATTTTATCCCGCTTTTTTAAATAATTCTCCGTTTGCGGATAAGATTTCAAAAATAATTTCGGTTGAACCGGATCCGTTTAATCAAGTTATTTTATCTAAAACACTGGAGAAGGTCAACCGCATACCCATATTACAATCGAATTCGGCTATTTCCGATAAAAACGGTTATCTGGATTTATATTTCGGGGGCTCTGATTGCAGTAAAACGTATCCATTTCCCAATACGGTATCCGTTGGGAAGATACAGGCAGTTTCTTTGGATAGTTTAACGGAGAGTTTTTTAAAGGAGGGGGATATCCTTACGCATGTAAAGCTGGATATTGACGGTTACGAACCGGCATTTTTTTCCGGCGGCATAAAAACACTTAAAAGGTTTAAGCCTATAATTCTGATGGAATTTTGGGCGAAAGGTTTAAAAGTATCAGGCGTTGATCTTGAGGGGTACTGGGAAATGTTGCAAAATAATTACCATGTGCAGGAGGCTTGTTTTCCCGGCCGTAAATTAATTTCTCTTAAACATCAGGATCTGGTTTATTTAACGGATAAAACAACCGAGGGCATAACCAATTTAGTGCTTATCCCTAAAAATTGAAAGGAATGCAAAAATAGCCGTGATGTTATGGACCAATGTAAATGAAGCAAACCGTCAGGCGTGGCTCAAGCAGAAATTAGCCGGCATTCCGGCCGATTCCCGCATTCTTGATGCCGGGGCAGGCCAATTACTCAACCGGTTACTGTGCAGCCACCTTAATTACGTCTCGCAAGATTTTTGCCAATACGACGGAAGCGGTGATGGCCAAGGTTTACAGGTCGGCAAATGGGATACGAGCAAAATTGATTTAGTGTGCGATATCGTTTCTATTCCGGAACCGGATGCTTCTTTTGACGTCATTCTTTGCAGTGAAGTATTGGAGCATATTCCTGACCCGCTTAAAGCCATAGAAGAATTTGCGCGCTTACTAAAGCCCGCAGGCAAGTTAATTTTGACTGCGCCTTTTTCTTCGTTGGTGCATTTGTCTCCCTACCACTATTGTACCGGTTTTAGCCGTTATTGGTATGAATACCATCTTAAGCGGTACGGTTTTGAGATTGAAGAGCTTGTTTCTAACGGCGATTGGTTTGCTTATTGTCAACAGGAATTGATGCGCTTGGGCAGTACAGCGCGGCGTTATGGATACTGGAGTTGGCCGTTGGCGTATATATTGAGTATTTTTGGGGCGCTGTATTTTAAGCTAAGCGGGCATGGTTTGCGTAAGGCCGACGATCTGGCATGTTTTGGGTGGCATTGTGTAGCGAAAAAAAAGGCATTGTAGTATGAAAAAAGTTATCGTACGTTTAAAGGGCGGTTTAGGTAATCAGCTTTTTGGTTACGCCGCTGCCCGCCGCTTGGCGCTGGCCAATAATGCGCAGCTGGTTATCGACGATGTAACCGGATTTTCGCGCGACCGCCACCATTTTCGCAAGTTTGCCTTGGATTATTTCAATATCCAGTCCCCCCGGGCCGGATTCTTTGACAGGCTGGAGCCGTTCGAACGTTATCGCCGGGGTATTTATAAATGGCTTTCGCAAAAGAAACCTTTTATGCAGCGGAATTACCTGATCCAGGAAGGTATGGATTTTGACGAAAGGGTCCTTTCCTTACGGGTAAAGGGGGCGCTTTATTTAGATGGTTTATGGCAAAGCGAAGGTTACTTTAAGGATGCAGGGGCCGTTATCCGCGACGACCTGCGTATCGATCCTCCTCAGGATAAATCGAGCCGGGAGATGGCTGAGCGGATTAAAAGCAGCAACGCTCTGGCCATCCATGTGCGCTGGCATGACCTGCCGGGTTGTCCGGATACCCATGATCTGGACACCGATTATTACAAAAAAGCGGTAGCCTTAATGAAAGATAAAGTAAATTCGCCGCAATATTTTTTATTCTCCGATAATCCTGAATCCGCCCGGTTGAAACTCGGCCTGCCTGCGGAGCAGGTGACTTTTGTTTCGCAAAACCGCAAAGATCATCCGGCGCACAACCGGGGATTTGATGAAAGCGCGATTATCGATTTTTGGCTGATGAGCCAATGTAAATATTTTATCATCGCTAACAGTACCTTCAGCTGGTGGGCAGCCTGGCTGGCCGATTTTAAAGATAAAATCGTCGTGGCGCCGGGCAAGAAGATAGAAGGTAAAGTAGCCTGGGGTTTTAAAGGCTTGATCCCCGATCAATGGTTGAAACTATGAGCTGTTCTTTCGGTCCCGTAAATCCGGAAGTCTCCGTAGTGATGTCCTGTTATAACTGCGCTTTTTGGCTTAAAGAAGCTATTGCCAGCGTATTGGCCCAGACTTACGCCAACTATGAGCTCATCCTGGTTGACGACGGTTCGACGGATGAAACAGCGCAGATCATCCGGAAATATCGGGATCAGGATAAACGGATTATCGCAATCTTTAAAAGAAATACCGGCTTGGCGGATTCGCTGAATACGGCGATTGCGCAGGCAAGGGGTTCCTGGATTGCCAGGATCGATGCGGATGATCTGTGCGAGCCGGCCCGCCTCAAAAAACAGGTCAGTTTCCTTGAAGGTCATCCGCAGGTGGTACTTTTAGGCAGCGGTTTTATGGAGATCGATGACCGCGGCAGGGAACTGAGCGAACATTTGTATCCGTCTGATCACCGCATCCTGGTCAGCCACCTGCAGCGTTTGCAGTCTTTTTTTCCGCATTCGTCGGCAATTTTCAGCCGCCGGGTGATCCAGGGGTTAGGGCCGTACAATACCTTGTTCCGCAAAGCCCAGGATTGGGAGTTATGGTTGCGTATTTCAGAGAGGGGCAGGATCGCCTGTTTGAGGGAATGCCTGGTCAGAGTAAGAAAACACCGGCAGCAGATCACTAATTCTCCGGACGATTTTTCGCAGCTGGTTTATGCCGCCGCCGCTTCGGTTTGCCATTTTTTGCGTATCGATTATGGCGTCGACCCTTCTTGCCCGGCCGAAAAAACTTCCCGGGAAAATTTTATAGCTTGGGTTAATGAGCGGTTAGTCCAGGAAGGCTTGATCGGAAGGAGGGGGATTTGGCAGGAGGCCCGCACTGAATTCTTCGCCGCCGGTAACCGCTTAAGCGGATTGTTCGGCTTTAGCCGCCGGATCATGCGATCCGGCCATGCCGCAGGTTTGATCCGGGAAAAACTATTCGGTGTTGATTATCCCCGGCGCCTGGCGCGCCAGTGGATGATAGCGACTAAAGTCCATCAGTAAAGGATGCCCTGTAATGGAATATGCTTTGATATATGCCAATTTTGACGATCCGCTGCAGGCCAGTAAGAGTCACGGATTATTCAGGCCCTATGGCCTTTCAATATTGAGCGAGTCTTTGAAAAAGAAAGGTTTTTCCGGAAAGACCTTTTTAACTAAAGAGGAATATTCGTTTTTTATCCGGGAAAGGCCGGATTCGGTCAGGCTCATCGGTGTTTCGGCAACGAGTTTCTCGCGCTTTGAGGCGATCAGGATAATTAAGGAATGCCGCAGTATTTATCCCAAGGCTTTGATCGTTGCCGGAGGATGCCATTTCGGCAGCTGCGCCAAAGATTCGATCCAGAACATCCCGGAATTGGATATCGTCGTAAGGGGGGATGGGGAGGAGGCAATCTGCGAATTGATGTTCTTGTCTTTGGGCAGGAAGGATATCCGGTATATCCGGGGCATAACCTACCGTGACCCTTCCGGAAAAATCACAGAGCAGGGAGAACCGTTGGCAGTTGAGGAGCTGGGGGGTCTGGATTTTATGGATTCTTTCTATAATCCGGAGGAATTCCAGGGGAATCCTCTAAGTGACCATATGCCGATCCCCTCCATGAATATCCTGGCCGGCCGCGGCTGCCCGTATAAATGCATATTTTGTTCGGTGAATCGGGTGAAGAATCGGATGTACCCGGTGGAGACGGTCATCGGAACGATCGAGCGGACCACGAAAAAATACGGAATAAAGGGGGTCAAATTTTTTGACGATTCGCTTACGCTCAATGAAGATTATATGCGTCAGCTTTGCGCGGGCCTGATCAAAAGAAAACTGGATATCTTTTGGCTTTGCGACTCGCGGGCAAATATAAACTTGGAACTGATCCCGTTGATGTATGCCGCCGGGTGCCGGTTCATTTCTGTGGGTTTGGAGTCGGGCTCACCCAAGATCCAAAAAATAATTTCAAAAAATATCTCCAATGAGGGAGTATTGAGATTTGTGAAAAAATGCCGCCAGGTCGGTATCCGGCCCTATATTTTCCTGATGGTCGGTTTCCCCCAGGAGAACGAACAGGACCTGGAAATGACTTTAGAGTTCTGCCGCCGCCTTTGCCGTTTGGGCGCCATTGCCGGCACCGCGGCAGCCTTAACTATTTTTCCCGGCACGGAAGTGGAGCAGATGGCCAGGGCCCGGGGTATTTTGCCTGAAGGTTTTTCCTGGTCCGGGCCGTATGAGGATAACCGCAATACCGCTTACGGGCAGTTTGCCCATATGCCGGTCTATACGGAATTATTGACTCCGGAGCTATTCCGGGATTTTAATCAAAAACTCCTGGAGGGGTATGCCTCGGGTATGCCTTTAAAGGCTTTTTTTGTCCAGGCCATGGAAAATCTGCGGCGTAAGGATTTAGCCTGGGGCGAAAAAATGCAGCTGGGTAAAACAGTTATATTTCAAAGAATGAAATATTTTCTTAAGAGGGAATAGAGGTATGTGCGGAATTGCCGGGATTATTTCCCCTGGTTTACCGGTAGAGCGCCGGATAATTTCCAATATGTGCCAAAGGCTGGAACACCGCGGCCCGGATGATTCCGGAGACTGGTATTCGCCGGATGGGTGCGTGGGTTTAACTCACCGGAGGCTATCGATCATCGATTTGTCCGCAAAGGGGCATCAGCCGATGCGGGACTCTACCGGCCAGATAGTAATTGTTTTTAACGGAGAGATCTACAATTATCAGGAGCTGCGCCTTGAGCTGGAGAAAAAAGGCCGCTTATTTTATACCCACAGCGACACGGAGGTAATTTTAGAAGCATATAAGGAATGGGGGGATGATTGTGTTTTGCGGTTGAACGGGATGTTCGCATTTTGTATTTACGATATCCGCAAACAGCGTATTTTTGTTTCCCGCGACCGCTGCGGGGAGAAACCATTTTTCTATTTCTGCGATCAGGGTAATTTTGTTTTTGCCTCGGAATTGAAAGCTTTAATGGAATATCCGGGGTTGAAAAGGAACATTGATCCGGCAGGCCTCCGGTTTTATTTTGCTTACGGATATATTCCGGGAGAGTACAGCATATTAAGCGGGGTTAAAAAACTTCCTCCGGCGCACACCTTAAGTTTTCAGATCCCCTCCGGCAGCTTAAGGGTGCGGCGGTATTGGGAGTTACCTTTGCCGGAGGAAAAATTAAATTCGGATACCGAGGAATTGGCCGCTGAGCTGGAGCGGCTTTTAACGGATGCGGTGCGCAGGCAATTGGTCGCGGATGTGCCCGTGGGAGTGCTTTTAAGCGGGGGGATAGATTCAAGCCTGATTACCGCTCTGGCCAGCCGAGTCTCCGAAAAGCCCGTAAAAACTTTTACCGTAACCTTCCCTGGCGAGCTTAAGTTCGACGAGAGCCGGCATGCGAAATTGATCGCCGATTTTTTTAAAACAGAGCACCTGGAATTAGCGGCCCAGTTTCCGGACAGCGATCTTTTGTCGGGGCTGGTCCGTCAATATGATGAACCGGTCTGCGATTCTTCGATCATCCCGACGTATCTGGTTTCGAAATTAATCAGCCGGAATACCAAGGTCGCCTTAGGAGGGGACGGAGGGGATGAATTATTCGCGGGTTATCAGGCCTATAACAGGATTTTGCAGCAAAGGCGGTTAAAAAGGCTGCTGCCCGTATTCTTACGCGCGGGGGTCGGGGCGATTGCGGAGCGTTTCCTGCCTTTGGGGGCGCGGGGAAGGGAATTTTTATTGGAAACCCGGGGAGATGTCCTTTTTACGCTTTCACGGTCAAGCCTGTTCTTTGACGAATACTCGTTAGCGCGGTTGATCAAGCCGTTATCCGAAGGATCGATAAGCACGGTCAGGAAGTATAAAGCCGGTTTATGCCAGCCCCGGAGAGGATTGCCGGGGATGATGATGGCCCTGGATTTCAATTCTTATCTTCCGGAGGATATACTGGTCAAGGTGGATCGGGCCAGCATGTTGAATTCGCTGGAGATCCGTTCCCCTTTTTTAGATCACCGGGTCGTGGAATTTGCATTTAGCCGCGTTCCTAATCATTTGCGCGCCGACTTTAAAGAAAGGAAGATCCTTTTGAAATACACCGCCAGGCGCATTTTGCCGGCTCAGATCGATTTACAGCGGAAACAGGGTTTTTCCGTGCCGCTCGAATCATGGTTTAAAGGAGGATTCGGCAAGACGGTTAAAGAGATATTGTCGGAAGCCGATCCAAGGTTGTTTGACCAGAAGAAGATTCAGCAATTACTCCGCAACCAGGAGAAAGGGTATTCTAACTCTGAACGGATATTCGCCTTGGTTATTTTTGAACTTTGGCGTAGAGAATATAAGGCGGTAATTTAACGATGAAAGTATTGAACGTCATTGCCAGTTTAGACCCGGTAACCGGAGGAGGCTCCGGAGAAAGGTCCTTCCAGATGAGCCGTTTTCTTGCCCGGGCCAAAGTAGAATGCAGTATTCTGGTCACCGATGCCGGCCTGACTCCGGAGCGGATCAATGCTTTAGCGGGTGTGAATGTGGTTGCTTTGCCTTGTATCAACAAAAGATTTTACCTGGTCAGCTTCTCTTACTCCAGGCTTAAAGAGCTTATCCGCAAGGTAGATATTATTCATTTGATCAATCACTGGTCTTTTTTGAACGCCCTGGTTTATTTTATTGCGCGCAGGTTGCATAAGCCTTACGTCATTTGCGGAGCAGGTGCGCTGCCGTTATACGGCCGGTCAAAGGCGCTTAAGATCCTCTATAATTTTATTGTCGGTAAAAAAATCATCCGCAACGCCGCGGCTTGTATTGCCATAACCGCAGATGAGGTCAGGCATTTTCAATCATACGGGGTAGCGCAGGATAAGATCACAGTTATTCCTAACGGGATCACCAGTGACAGCCTTTTAGATGAAGATGATGCATTGTTCTGTAAGAAGTTTAAAATCGGCCCCAAGCGGATAATCTTATTTGCGGGCAGATTGAATGCGATCAAGGGGCCGGACCTGCTTTTAGAGGCTTTTTGCGGCCTGCAGGATAAATTAAGCGATTGCCAGCTGGTTTTTATGGGGCCTGACGGCGGCATGTTGGCCAAGCTGCAAAAAATAACCGAAAGTTACGGGGTTAAGGATAAGGTAAGTTTTCTTGGCTACCTGGGTGCCAGGGATAAATCCCTGGCATACCATGCGGCTGATTTGTTGGTCATTCCTTCCCGGCAGGAGGCGATGTCGATCGTGGTTTTGGAAGCCGGGGTCGCCGGAAAGCCGGTATTGCTAACCGATCAATGCGGTTTTAACTCTATTGGAGAAATCGGCGCCGGCCAGGTGGTGGCGGCTTCCGTTGAGGGTTTGCAGCTGGGTTTAATGGAGCTGCTCAAAGGCCAGGCGGACCTGACGGCCATGGGGAATAACCTGAAAAAATTTATCACCGCTAATTTTTTGTGGGATTCTTTGGTAAATGAATATATAAAACTATACACTGGAGTATTATCAAGATGAAAGTTTTAATTACAGGCAGTTCGGGATTGATCGGCCGGTGGGTAGCCGGCTATTTAAAAAATCAGGGGGACCAGGTTATCGGCCTGGATAAGACCCTTATCCAGGACAATACCGGCTGCAGCGAACAAATTAATTGCGACCTCCTTGACCGGCAAACCTTGATTTCCCAGGTGCGCCGGGTTTGCCCGGATGCGTTGATCCATTTAGCGGCGCGCACGGATTTGAAGGAAACCAAAGATATCCGCGGCTATGCCGCCAATATCGACGGAGTGGATAACTTGATCGAGGCAGTCAGGCAAACTCCGTCTATCCGCAGGGCAATATATACTTCTTCGCAATTGGTCTGTAGGATAGGTTATATTCCTTCCGGTGATAAGGATTATTGCCCGAATACACTTTATGGCCAGAGTAAGGTTTTGACGGAAAAGCTGGTCCGTCAACATGACGGAGGCGGTATTCCCTGGTGCCTGACGCGGCCGACGACCGTATGGGGCCCTTACATGAATCCGCACTATCAGAATATGCTGCGGCTTATCCGCAAGGGGCTTTATTTCCATTGCGGGAGATCCAAGCTGTATAAATCATACGCTTATGCCGGTAATATCGCTCATCAGTATGCGCAACTGCTTAAGGCGCCCGCCGATTTGATCTCTGGCAAAACTTTTTATCTTGCTGATTACGAGCCCTTGTCCTTAAGAGAGTATGCCGATGGCCTTGCCCGGGAAATGGGGGCATCCAAGATCCGCACTTTGCCGCTGGCTCTATCCAGGATGATGGCTTGGGCAGGCGATTTTATCAATCTCTGCGGTTTGAAGAGTTTTCCCTTTAATTCTTTCCGCCTGAATAATATCCTTACCGAGTATGTTTATGATCTTTCTAGTACCAAAGCCGTATGCGGGCCGGCATTATTCAGCGCCCAGGAAGGGATTAAAGAAACCGCGCGCTGGTTTATGGCGCAAGAAACAACGGATGGTGGCCGGAAATGAAAAAATATAAAGTCGCTTTTGTCTTGAGCCATCCGATCCAATATTTTTCTCCTTTGTTCCGGGCGATGGACGGGCATCCGCAAATCGACCTGACGGTTTATTACTGCTCCGATGAAACCATAAAAACCGGCCGGGATATCGAATTCGGGGTTTGCGTAAAATGGGATGTGCCCTTACTGGAAGGATATAAGTACAAATTTTTAAAAAATCATTCTCCGCTGGCCACAATTTTTAAGCCGCCGCTGGGTTTGATCAATCTGGGGATCGGCGAAGAGATTAAAAAAAATAATTATGCGGCAGTGATCATCCACGGCTGGAACTATGCCACGCATTGGCTGGCTTATTTTGCGGCCCGCTCAAGCGGGACCCCGGTCTTTATCCGCGGGGAATCCCCCTTAAATCAGGAGCAGACAAGGAACAAAGCAAAGATCTATGCCAAAAAGATATTGCTGGGCAGTTTATTCAAACGGGCATCGGCTTTATTGGCTATCGGCACGCAGAACAGGGAGTTCTATGAATTTTATAATGTTCCCGGAAGCAAAATCTTCCATACCCCCTACGCGGTAGAAAATAAAAGATTTATCGAAGATTCCGTGCGGTTGAGTTTGAGCAAAGAGGATCTCCGCCGTAAACTCGGTATCCCCCCGGATGCCCCGGTCATATTATTCAGCGGTAAACTTATCGATAAAAAAAGGCCGCTGGATTTATTGCGGGCTTATGAAAAGATAGGCTTAGAAAATAAGGCCCTGGTTTATTTGGGTGACGGAGTTTTAAGAAGCCGGCTGGAAGAATACGTAAAGAAGAACAATCTTAAAAACGTTTATTTTTCCGGTTTTAAGAATCAAACCGAAATTACTGCATATTACGCCCTGGCCGATATTTTTGTTTTACCTTCAGGCATAGGGGAAACCTGGGGGCTGGTAGTTAATGAAGCCATGTGTTTCGGGCTGCCGCTGGTTATTTCCGATATTGCCGGATGCGCCAAGGACCTGCTTAAACCCGGGGAGAACGGTTTTGTTTATCCGTCCGGCGATATCGAGGCTTTGTCCGGGGAACTGCTAAAATTACTGCAGGATGCCGGTTTAAGACGGGATTTTGGCATAAAATCCAGGGAGATCATAAATAGCTGGAGTTATGAAGAAGACTTAAAAGGTATCTTGGCGGCTTTGGAATATACTGCCGCGGGCCGGGGTTAAAATATGAAAAGCAATGTTTTATTCGTCAGTTCATTCGAGCCGGGAAGCTTGGGTTTATCTTATCTCAGGGCGTTTAGGAAGCTGGGGAAAGAACCGGTGTGTTTTGATATGGCCCAGGAGTATGCTAAGTCGGCTGCCTGGCTAACCAGAAACCGTTATTTAAACAAGGTTATTTTCCCGTATGCCAGCGGCCTGATGAACAAAAAACTGCTCAAAGCAGCCAGGGAAGCCCGGCCGGAGTTGATCTTTATCCATAAAGGGCACTGGATATTTCCGGAAACCTTAAAGCAGATAAAAAAAGAAACGGCAGCTTTGCTTTTTATCTTTAATCCTGACGACCCTTTTAACCTTAACCCCGGAGCTTCCTCAGATTTCATCAGGGATTCCGTGTCAATTTATGATGCCTATTTTATTTGGTCAAAGTTTTTATCCGGAGAGCTAAAGAAAGCCGGCGCGAAAATAACAGAATATCTTGCGTTCGGCTATGATGCCGAGCTTCATTATCCGGTAAATTGCACAGCTGATGATCGCAGGGTTTTCGGTTCTGATGTTGTTTTTGTAGGTAACTGGGACCAGGAAAGGCAAAGATGGCTGTCTGAGCTTGCAGGATATAATCTGTCGATCTGGGGGACAGATTATTGGAAATTTAGGTGCCGGAACAAATTTTTGAGATCTGCCTGGAAGGGGCAAGTGGTTATCGGCGAGCAGATGTCCAGGGTTTGCCTGACTTCAAAAATAAATTTGAATGTTTTAAGGCTGCAAAACAAAGGAAGTCATAATATGAGGACATTTGAGATCCCCGCATCCGGCGGGTTTATGTTACAGGAAAGGTCAAATGAGGTTTTAGAATTTTTTGAAGAGGGCAAAGAGATAGAGTGTTTTAGTTCGGTCAAAGAGCTTAAAGATAAAATAAATTTTTATTTAAATAATGATGACCTAAGAATTAAAGTTTCCCAGGCTGGTTATCAAAGGTGTTTGCAAAGCGGTTATTTATATCTTGATAGGATAAAACAAGTGCTAAAAGTTTACGATAAATTAAGAGGTCGTTGATGAGTACCAAACGGATAGTCGCCGGAACTTTAGTAAGTTATTTGAATACAGGCATCTCGATGGCGAGTAATTTTATTCTGGTGCCGATGTATTTATATTATCTGGGTAAGGAGCAATACGGGCTCTGGATTGTTGTGTTGAGTATAGTCAGTTATCTGGGGCTTTCTAATCTGGGTATCGCGCAGATTGTTTCAAATCTTGTAGCTAGCGCTAATTCAAAACGGGATTACGCTGGCATTAAAACAATAGTGGCTACCGGTTTTTGGTTGTATATAGCAATTGTTTCTATCGTAATCGTGCTTGTTGTCGCGGCAGCGGTATTTGCGCCGATAGGAAGCTTGTTTAAGGTTACCGGCAGTTTAGCCAGGCTGATTACCCCGGTTTTTGTAATTTCCAGCGTTTTTTTTCTTTTACAACTGCCCTTAACAATATTCCGCGTAACCTTAAGATCGCTCAACCTGATTTACAGGGAACAGCTGTTTGGGATCATGTTCACAGTAATGCAATTTACGGGAGTATTGGTTATTCTTTTGCTCAAGGTGGGGATTATCGGCTTGTCGTTGGTTTACGGGATTATCGGGGTTCTTTCAGGACTAATATTGTTTATCTATCTTCGCAAGATAATCCCGGGGATTAGTGTGTCAAAAAAATTTATCGATCTTAAACTCACCAAAGAACTTATTAAGCCGGGTATTTATTTCTTTGTTCTTCAGTTATCCGGAGGTTTAAGTTTCGGGACCGATAATATCATCATTGGATCTGTGCTGGGGGCGGCGGCGGTAGCACCGTACGCCGTAGCTTTCAGGTTTCTTATAATATTATCAGGGTTGGCGGGTGTATTTACTTCCAACATGCTTCCTGAGATTACTTCCTCCTTTGCTTTAAACAACCAGCAGCATTTATCGGGAATTTATAAGAACGCGCTCAGGCTCTGTTTCGGATTCGGGATATTGACCATATTATTATTAATAATCGTCGGCCCGGATCTAATGATAAAGTGGGTGGGAGCTGATAATTATGTCGGAAACTCAACTTTTTATATATTGATATGTTTAGTAGCTATTTTGATTATGCTTTGGCCTGCGGATGCGGTGCTGATGGGCACCACCAAGCATATCGGGTATGCAAAAATGGCAGTTTTCGAAGGGGTGGTTAATATATTGCTTTCTATATGGTGGATTCATATTTGGGGAATTACGGGCGTGGCGGCAGCTACCCTGGTAGCCCGGATAGCTACTAACGGCTGGTTCATGTTTTATCGAGCCTATCTAATCACTGCGGTTGGAATAAGGATGTTTATAACCGAAATTTTAAAGCCTTTCATTATCCCTATGTCAGCTGCTCTGATCGTGGCTTATATTTTAAATCAGGCATCTTTTTTCGGTTGGCATAAAATCATAATCAACATAACCGGTATCGGTTCGATCTTTATATTATCGTTTTATTTCTTATCTTTAGATAAGAATAAACAGATGGAAATAAATAGGCTGATTCGAGGGTTATTCCGGGTCTCCTAAGCCTGAAATAACTTGATTTGTCAATAGCCGGCATATATAATAAGTTTAATTAAAAACCAAATTTTATACAGAAAGGTTATTCATGTCAACGGGTTATAAAATCAGGTCAACCTGCAGGGTTTGTTCCGGGCCGCTAAGCCCCGTTTTTTCCTTGGGGGATTTATATATTTCTAATTTTTTGTTATCTGACGGTAATGTCGGCGAAAAAGTCCCCCTGGAGATAGTGCTCTGTTCTCAGTGCTGCCTTTTACAATTAAAACATACTGCTCATCCGGATAATTTGTATAGAAATTATTGGTATAGATCCGGAACTAATAAGACGATGACCGGGGCCTTAGGCGATATTGCCAATACATCTGAAAGATTGATGCGTCTTCAGAACAATGACGCTGTTTTAGATATAGGTTGTAATGACGGGACTTTGTTAGCCTCTTACCGGACGCCCGGAATATATAAAATAGGCTTTGATCCGGCCGAAAACCTGGCGAATTTATCCCGAAAAGTTGCGGATAAGATAGTGTTGGATTTTTTTACTTCGGAATCATATTTTAATGAATCAGAATTACGGATACGCCAGCCAAAAATAATAACCAGCATCGCCATGTTCTATGATTTAGAAGAGCCCGGGAAATTCGTTAATGATATTAAAAAAATACTTCATCCGGAGGGCTTGTGGGTAGTGCAGATGAGTTATCTTCCGCTGATGCTTAAACAGAATGCTTTTGATAATATCTGTCATGAGCATCTGGAATATTATTCGCTTGCAGCGTTTGAATATCTTCTTAAGCTTTATGATTTTGAGATTGTCGATGTTGAATTCAATGATGTTAATGGCGGCAGTTTTCGGGCCTATATCCGTAATCTTTCGGCGAACAAAGAATTATTCGGTGATTCAGCTACCAGGGCAATGGCGGCTGCAAGATTGAATAAGGCCAAAGAAGATGAGAGTAGCCTGCGGTTGAGTCAACTCCAGACATACCAGGGCTTTGTAAGCCGGGTCCGGAAGATTAAAGATGAAGTAGTCGGTTTTATTAAAGAACAGGTGTCTTTGGGCAAGACGGTTTACATTTACGGGGCTTCAACGAAAGGAAGTACCCTTTTGCAATATTTCGGTTTAGATAATCTTTTAATTAAAGCTGCCGCCGATCGCAATCCTGCAAAATGGGGCACCAGGATAGCCGGTACGGATATCCCGATTATTTCCGAAGAAGAGGCCCGCCTGGCTAAGCCGGATTTTTTTCTTGTGCTCCCCTGGCATTTTTTATCAGAGTTTAAAGACAGGGAAAAAGATTTTTTGGCAAAAGGAGGCAGGTTTATTGTTCCTCTGCCGGAGTTTATCCTTGTGTGACCGGAAGCGACATTTATTAGCGGTTGATCTGTCTAATCTGGAAGTTCTGGCCTGGAAATAAATCCAGGTTATTTTTTTGCCCCAGTCCGTTATTTAAATATTTTTTTATAAATAGGGTATTTTATGTTTATTATGGACTCTGAATTTGCACAAGCAGGCGTAATGCTTAAATCAAGATGCTAATCGTTAAATCCATGCGCAAACTCTCAATTAGTTATTGGTTTAAAAAGTTAATTAATAAGTTAGAATTTTATTGGACAGGTTTTAAATATTACCTATTTAATTACGGCTTCACATATTTCCCGAACTACCGACTGCGTATTTTATATCTCAGACATATTATCGGGATATCCATCGGCAGACAGAGCTTTATTCATATGGGATGTTATTTTGAAGGCAACAATATCTCCATCGGTAACAATACTGTTATTGGAAGGAATTGTTACCTGGGCGGTAATGGGGGTAAGTTAACCATTAAGAACAACGTTTCCATCACCGCCCAGGCATATATCTTTAGCTTAACTCATCTTACCGGCAGCCCAACTTTCGAGTGTATCCAGAAGGATGTTACGGTAGAAGACTATGCCTGGATAGGGGCCAGAGCAATGATATTGCCAGGAGTAAGAATCGGTAAAGGTGCAGTCCTGGGTGCTGCTTCAACGGCGACAAAAGATATTCCTGATTATACTATTTACGCCGGCACTCCTGCTAAAGAAATTGGAAAAAGAGGACAAGGCCTGGCTTACACGCTGCGCTATTTTCCGTGTTTTCAATAAAAGCAACAACCTTCGAGTACATAAAAATATCTCCGGGATATCTTTATTAGTTATGTTTAATTAAAAGGTGTACCCGGCACTTTGTTGTATGAAAACTATTTTAAAAAATATTCTATGCCAAGTGACAAGATGAAAATAACCTTAATCGTATGGGCAGACCCCCGGGCTTATCTGGGCATAATTTCTACTGCGCAAACATTATCTAAGCGGGGATTGATGTTGAAATAATTTATCGGACTCCTACGGCCAAGCTCAAGCAAGTGCCTTTGACTGTAATGAATTGTTATCCGCTTTCAACGCCAGGCAGGAAGGCGGTTTTTATTCGCCGGGTATTTATCCGCAGAAACAATAGCGCCGATATTGCGGCGCGATGATGAAGTAACCTATGATATCTTTATCTTTAACGGCAAGAAGAGCGAGTAATTTTCTGTCATCCCTATGTTAAGAATAATATCTTTTATTACCGCGCATATCCAATTAAAAGGCATGCCCAGGCTGCTCTGGCAGTTCAGGAAACCTTTTTTAAGAAAGGACCGCATTTACCATGTTTACAACAATATCAGGATAAAAATTGACCCGGATACTAATTTTCACTGGCTGAACGTGGTTAATTACGGAGGGTATGAAGCAGTGCTTTTGTTTGAAAAATTTTTAAGGCCCGGGGATATCTATGTTGATATTGGTTCTAATTATGGATATATGGCGATTAACGCTAAAAAGCTTGTTGGCGATGCCGGCAGAGTGATCGCGATCGAGCCCGAGCCCAAAGCGCAGGAATTATTGCGGTTTAATGCCGGGCTGAATAATGCCGGGATCGATATAGTACAAAAGGCTATTTCCCATTCTGGCGGAACAGGGGTTTTTAATGTAGCCACGGAAACCGGTTTGAGCAGGCTGGATAACCTGCAGAAAAACACATTCGGGATGATCCTGCGGGAGAAGATGGAGGTGCAAAAAATTACTTTGGATGATTTACTGGCCGACCTTGCACCCGGCCAGCAGGTAAGGCTGGTAAAAATGGATGTGGAAGGCCATGAATTAAATATCTTAAGGGGGGCCGGCAAGCTACTTGCCAGGCGTGACTGTATTTTTATGCTGGAAATTAACCACGGTGCTTTATCGCAAAATGACACAACACTTAAAGACATCCTGGATTTTTTTACCAGCCATGCCTATAAGGTATTTTGGGTGCATTCGCATTCGGCGGATTGGTTTAGGATCGGCCGAATGCCTACACTGGAAGAGGCGAAAGACCATCAGAAATTTTCCGGCATCTATGCGGATATTCTGGCTGTTGCGGACAATCAAGTAAGCGACTTATCTTTAATTAAAGCGCGGTAAAATGGAAAATAATAAGAAAGTAATTATAGTTTTATGGTCTGATCCCCGGGCATACCTGGCGATCATTTCCGCCTCCCGGTTGTTATCCGGACGCGGAGTGCCTGTTGAAATAATTCACCGTTCAAGCGGCGATATAAAAGCCGACGGTGATGTTGATTTCGGGGCCAAAACCGAATTACGGCCGGTGGGATCAGGCAATCAAGGATGGCGCGATAAGCTTGATTTTATCGGTTTTATATTTACGGTGATTTTTAGTATATGGCGCAGCCGGCCCCTGGCGGTAATCGGCGGGAATGCCCTGGGGATAGCCGCCGCTTTTATCGCCACCCGGGTGAGCCCGAAAACAGTCCTGATCTATCATAATTTCGATTTTAATCCTGCTGCCGGTAAGAAATTAAAATTCAGCGAAAAATTACTGCAATGGCTTGAGTTTAGCGGAGCCCGGAAAGCGGATCTGGTTATCTTTCCGCATGCTAAACGGGCAGAGGTTTTTAAAGAGGCGGCTAAACTTAAACAAGAACCTTTAACGGTGATGAACTGTTATTCCCTGGGAACGCTTAAGCAGGTTACCGGCCAGCTGCGGGCGATGCTGGACAGCCAAAATTTACATTTTGACCGGTTGGTTGTCCGTTTGGGAATGATCGGGCCGCATCACGGAATTGAAGCGACTATCCGTTCTGTTTTGGAATGGCAGGGTAATTGGGGGTTGATCCTGGCGGGGTTTCCGGTAGAAAGGGATTATCTTGATAAATTAAAGGAACTGATCGGGCAATTGGGCCTTACGGGCAAAGTGGTGATCTTACCTTCTGTATCCAACAGCCTTTGGAATGACTGTCTTTATTCCGCTGCTTTGGGTATTTCCTTGTATGAGCCTTTTAACCTAAGCCATGCTTATATGAGCGGAACTTCGCAAAAACTGAATAATTATTTTGTCGCCGGTATCCCCAGCATCGTATCTAATTCCGCAGACTTTCAGGATTTTGTAAGCCGTTTTGCTACCAGTAAAATGGCGGATCCTTCCGATCCGCATTCAATTGCCCAAGCGGTTAATTCTCTTCTTTCAGACAGGGAAGAATATGCCAGGTATTGCCGTAATGTGAGAAACGCTTTTGAGTCAGAATTTAATTTTGAAAAACAGTTTGAACCGGTATTAAATTGGTTGTTCAATGCGAAAATACAGGTAAAATAGGTAAAAATAAAATTATGAGTATTCTGAGGGAGCATCTGTGAACAAACCGATTGTTGGCCAAAAGTTAAGCGCCGGGATCATTGGCGCGGGAGAGGTTGTATCCAAAGCCCACCTTCCTGTCCTTCTGGCAATGGAAGATATCTCGGTAGCCTGGGTGGCGGATCAGGATGAGCGCCGGGCCAAACAATTATCCGATTCCTACAAGGTCAAGTGGTTGCCTTTGCCAAAACAACTGTCCGGCCTGCCCCATACGGATATTGTGTTATTGGCCGTTCCTTACGGGGCCCGTCCCCCATACTATGAAGTTTTGCGGGACAGGGGAAGTGCATTGTATGTTGAAAAACCGATCTCCCGCAGCGCTGATGAGCTGCGGCGGCTTTGCGCTTTGTTTTCTCCATGGAGCCTGGGGATTGGCCTCCAGCGCCGTTCCTGGGGGCAGGTCCAGCTGCTTAAACAGCTGGTCCAGACATCGGTTTTTGGCCGTTTAAACCGGATTGAGTTCCGATTTGGAGGAAGCGCGATTGTAACCAGCGGAAAATCTTTTGTTTCGGATACCAAGCTTGCCGGAGGGGGAATCCTTTTTGAGCACGGTATTCACGGGCTGGACCTGGCGCTTTATATTGCCGGGGCTAACTCAGCGCATTCATATAAAGTCAAAACGATCATTGATAAAGGATTTGATGTCCATAGCCAGGGCCAGGTTTCCCTTAAAAGCGCTGCGGGGGAGTTTGTCCTGGATTTTAAGATAAGCTGGATTTCGGAAATGCAGGAAGGGTTGCTGTTTGTTTTTGACCAAGCCTGCGTGGATATGTCTGTTGTCCAACCGCGATTACTCTTAAAGACAAAGCAGGGTAAAACGGTGATCTCCCTTTTGGAGCCCGGCAGTATCTATCCGCTTACAGGTTTTCAAACACTTTGGCAGTATTGGCGGGATTTTCTTGCCGGAGTGAGGACCAAAACGGTAAATTATACTTCGGCAAGTTCCGCAATATTGACTACCGATTTGCTCGAGCAAATCTATGCGCGGGGGGTAATAGAATGAAAATTGCGGTAGTCGGCGCAAACGGGCAGGTTGGAAGAGAGGTCTGTCTTTTTCTTTCGGTTATGGGGGTTCAGGTTATTCCTGTCTCACGCACGCAGCTGGGAGGGGTATTTTTAGAAAGGTGCGCTTTAGCCTGCCGTTACGGAGCCGTTGGCAATCCGAAGGAAGCCGGCCGGTTGCTTGAAGATTGTAACCTGGTGGTGGATTTTTCGCATCCTCACGGCCTTCCTTCCCAGGTTAGGCCGGCGGTAAAAGCAAATATCCAAAACATCCTGCGCCTGGCGCCTCCGGGCTGCCCGTATATTTATATCAGCAGTATTTCTGCTTTTGGGATGCGGGATGCCGATTCCAAACTGAAAAATTATTTCTTGCCGCATTTAAGGTACGCGGCGGATAAACGTTACCTTGAACGCCTGGCTTTATCCGGCCAGGGCAAAAGGGATGTTTATGTGCTGCGCTTGGGACAGGTGCACGGAGACTTGCAGGCGGTCAGCCAGGAGTTTATGGAAGAGATCGCTTCCGGCCGGGTGTATCTGCCGTTTGCAGCGGACACGGATTCATACACCGTATTTTGTTTTACGCTTGCCGAGGCGATTATCAATATTGCGCAGGGGAAAGAACAACCCGGGCTTTATACTATGGTTTCAGTACCAGCCTGGAGTTGGGGGGAAGTTTATGAATATTGGGCCAGTCAGCGTAAACTTGAACTTAAGCTGGCGACCGCTAAGCGTCAGGATCATCCGGATTCTATTTTGAAGATACTGCCGGAATTCGGCCGCGCCCTGGCTGCGCCGGTCTTACGTTTCGGGATTGAGCACCGGGAACTGCTCATGAATTATCTGCTGATTACTCCTAAGATCCAGGAGCGTATGCAGGCTGAGTATTTACGGCGCAAAGCGGCCGCAGAAATTGCCCAGGGACAGGTAATGCCGGAGAGCAGGCGAAAGTTTTGGACCGGACCTGTGCCCGGGAAGAAGTTAAAAAGCCTTTCGGACAGCCGCCGGTCGATGTACGAGGCAACCGAACAGGTAAGGAAAATAGTTTCTGCGGTAACCGCATTCGATAAGTAAGTTAATTAACGGGATTTTAAAATAACCCCCGCCTCTATGGACAGGAGCAGAGAGTAATGCCTAATCCTTCTTTTTGGCAGCAAGCGCAAAAAAATGAACTTGAGCTTTGGGAAACAACAGCCGGGAGCGTATGGCGCATAGTATCTGAGCTTAATGAAAGCGGTGAATTAGAGAGTTTTATCGAATCTAAGCTTGGCGGTATCTCTCTTGAAGGCAAAAGGGTCCTGGAATTAGGTGTCGGGCCGCTGGGAATAGGCTGGGTCGGGCTTTTCGGCCCATCAATCAAGGCGGACAACATTGCGGTAGAGCCGCTGCCGATATTAACGGTTAACAGCGGGTTAGCGGCTTTCGATGAATTTATCCGCTCGCTTCAGGGGAGGGTTACCGTTCATCGCGGGAAAGGGGAGCACCTTGAATTTGAAACCGGGAGTTTTGATATTGTGGTATGCAACGACGTGATTGACCATGTTTCGGATTATCAGCTGGTGTTGCAGGAGTGCCTGCGGGTGTTGAAAAAAGGCGGGTTATTTATCTTTTCGGTCAATGTTTTTTCCGAAGCCGGGAGCATCAAATGGAATTACTATACCCGGAAACTCCATCCCCGGGATAAGAATGTTTTATGCCATCCCCATTCTTTTACCTATTCCCGGATACTTAAATTACTGAAGCAGCGCGGACTTACAGTTACCCACTCTAACCGGTCTTTAAGTTGCGTTCGGGAGAACCTGTTGGGTAAAGCAAAGAAGGCAAGATTTTTGTGTGTTAAATAGATTTTAAGCTTTGGGTTATATCCCCTGGTTTATACCTATAGGCGGAGGAACAGGAAAGAATGCGTTACAGCATGCAGGTACGGATAACTCCGGTGGCCAGATGAAGATCTTATTGATCGATCCTCCTTACAATTCTTTGCGCAGGATCGGCACCTCGCTCAATTATCCCCTGGGTTTAGCGTCTATAGCCGCTTTTTTAAACAAACACGGGCATCAGGCTTTATATCTGAGCATGGATGTTGATCCGCGGCTGCCCGCGGCCAATACGCTTTCCTACAGGGATATGACCAGCCGGGATGATTTGTTTATCCGGGAAACCGGTTCGGAGTCCACCAATCCTATATGGGATAACCTGGCTGATGCGGTTAAATGTTTCCGGCCCCAAATAGTGGGGATTTCGACAATTTCCGTTAAAATCAGGAGTGTATTGAAATTAAGCGAAATCATTAAACAGATTGACAGCGGCATAAGCGTGGTTTTGGGGGGGCATCATTCGCAGATATTTGCAAAAGAATTGTTAGATAATGCCAGCGCGGTTGATTTCATCGTTATGGGTGAAGGAGAGGAAACCGCCTTAGAATTAGCGGAAGAGTTAGGCAGGGGGAGCAAAAGATTCGATTCCATTAGAGGGCTTGCTTTCCGGGAGGGATCCGGAAAGGTTAAGATCAACGAGGCGCGGCCGCTGATCAAAGATTTGGATATCCTCCCGCCGCCCGAACATTGCCATTATTACGATAGAGGCAGGTTTATTCCTGTTCCCAAGATATCGATAATGTCCTCCCGGGGATGCCCGTACAGCTGCCATTATTGCGCGACCAATAATATTTGGAGAATGTCGGTAAGGTGGCGTTCCCCGGAGAATGTGGCTGCGGAAATAAAAGGTATTTTGGCAAACCAGAAGGAAAAGTACCTGAGTTTTTATGACGATTGTTTTACTCTGGACAAAGCCTGGCTTTTAAAGTTCTGTGAAATAATAATCAAAGAAAAGATCAGGATAAACTGGCAATGTATCACCAGCTTAAACCTGATGGAGGAAGAGATCTTTTCCCATATCGTGAAGGCCGGCTGCATAAAAGTCAATTTTGCGATTGAAAGCGGCAGCCAGCGTATACTGGAAAGCGCCAACAAGCGTATCCGTTTAGATAACGTAAAGAAGATTTTTACTTTGGCCAAAAAATACAAGATATCCACGGCAGCCTATATCATGCTGGGGTTTCCCGGAGAAACCGAAGAGGATATAAGGTTGACCCAGGCGATTATCCGGGAGGTCAAGCCTAACTGGGTTTATTGCAGTATTCTAATGCCTTTGCCGGGAACAAAATATTATGAAATATGCCTGAAGGATAAGCTGCTTGATCCGGAGTCGGCCTGGAGAGGGGAAACCCTGAAGAGGACGATCATGAATTTTACCGGCACGATCGGCGATCAGCGGTTTTTCGAATTAGTCGACGAAACTTTTTATTTTTGCTATAAGATCAATACTAATTGGATAAATTTGATCAAGAGGATGCCGGTCAGAAATTACCTGGTCAATCCTTTAAATATCTTAAAGGATGTCCGACGCACATTTGAATATATAAAAAATAGACAACATCGGGAGTAGGCGGGTGAGGGTTTCCGCTTGCTCCGGGACAGGTTAACCATGGGTTCACTGAAAAATTATTTTTATTGCCGTTTAGACAGCCTGAATCTGCACCGGGACCTGGCTTTTAGCAAAAGGTGGCGGTACAGAAAGTTTTTTTGTAAGGGGAATATCCGCACCCTGGACGTGGGCGGCGGCGGCGGCCCGTTCACGGCGCAATGCCTGAAAAACGGCAATAGCGTAACTTTAGTTGATTTAGACGGCGCTAAGATCGATAAGGCCTTAAAGAAACTTAAGGCTTTGGGTTTTCTTGATCCGGCAAGGATCAAAGCGGTTACCGGCGATATCCGGGAATACGAGACTGAAGACAAATTTGAACAGATCCTCTTGCTGGAAGTTTTAGAGCATATTCAAAACGATCAAGCGCTGTTGAACAAATTGGCTTCTTTTTTAAAGCCCCGGGGACGGCTTATAATTTCTTCGCCTACTGACAATTTCCCGTCGTTTTACGGAGAGAAGGTTTCCTGCGCAGAGGATGGCGGGCATGTCAGGAAAGGATATTCATTCCGGGATATCCAGGAAAAGATCCAGCGCTCCGGCCTCAAAGTTATTTTTATGGAAAGCTATATCGGTTATTTCACGCAGAAAGGGCTGGCATTCAGCAGATACCTGTCCGATCATTTTACGGCGAATCTCTGTTTAGCGGTTTTTTTAAAGATTTTGCTTTTGCCTTTTTCCTGGTTGGACAAATTAGCGCATTCTTATCCTGATTATTGCCTGTTCGTTATTGCTCAAAAGGATGCCCAATGAAGGTAACCGTTTCGGTCGGCGGCAGGTTCCATGCTTTTAACCTTGCCGGGCAACTCGCTAAACAAGGGGCCCTGGATAAACTGATCACCTCTTATCCTGCTTCCCAGGCGCAAAAGTTCGGGATCCCCGGGGACCGAGTAAAATCGGTTATCTTAAAAGAGCTTCTGGAAAGGGGATGGGGCATTCTGCCGGATTTTATAAAAGATCTTTATAATCCGCAGTATTTAATCCATGAAATTTATGACCGGCAGGCGGCTAAATTGTATTCTCCCGGAGATATCTGCGTAGCTTTCGCGGGTTTTGCCCTGCATACGATGAGGAAGGCAAAGCAGTCCGGAGCGGTAACCATCTTAGAGCGGGGCAGCGCGCATATTCTTTACCAGCGGCAGATACTAGAAGAAGAGTCGAAGTTGCTGGGGGTTAAGCTGCGGCTTCCTCACCCCAAGGTTGTTGAAAAAGAATTAAAAGAATATGCGGAGGCTGATTATATTTGTGTTCCTTCATTGTTCGCCAAGAGGACTTTTCTGGAAAAAGGGATCGCGGAAGATAAACTGATCCATATCCCCTACGGCGTAGACCTGGCTTCTTTCCGGAAGCTGCCTAAAGAGGATAAGGTATTCCGGGTCATTTACTGCGGCCAGCTCAGCCTGCGTAAAGGAGTGCATTATCTGCTTCAGGCATTTTCGGAATTGAATTTCCGGGATGCCGAGTTATGGCTTCTGGGAACCCTGAACCGGGAAATGAAGGTATTCTTGAAAAAGTTCGATAACGGCAGGGTCATTTATAAAGGCAAGATCCCTCAAGCCGAATTATACAAATATTATTCTCAGGGTTCCGTATTTGTGATAATGTCTATCGAAGAAGGGCTGGCCATGGTCCAGCCGCAAGCCATGGCGTGCGGGCTTGCGGTCATTTGCACCACGAATACCGGAGGGCAGGACCTGATCCGGGAGGGGTCAGAAGGCTTTATCATTAATATCCGGGATGTTAATGGTTTAAAGGATAAGCTCGTTTACCTCCATGATAATCCGGATATCGCCAAAGCAATGGGGGAAGCGGCAAAGAACAGGGTAAGTAAAGGTTTTAGCTGGGATGATTACGGCCAGCGTATTGTGGATGCCTACAAAAAATGCCTGAGAAATTAAAATATACTGCGCAGAATAAACCCGTAGTTTTTAAGGCCGTAATTTTCGGGCTGCTGCTTTTTCTGATCATCACCGTTTTAAATGTATCGGCTCCCGGGCACCCCGGCGCGCTGGAACGTTTTCTGGCCGCATTGATAATTGTCCTGGGGTCTATCCCCATATTTTTATTTGTCCATAACTATGATTCCGGGATCCCCTTTTTGCCTCTTTTCGGCATAATTTATAGCTTATACTATGCGCTGCCGGTTTTTTTATTGGATAAATTTACTTTGGTATATGTTCAGCCTACCCAGGAGGCGATACTCAAAGCATTATTGTTTTGCGTTGTCGGAATCCTTATGCTCCTTTTTTCTTATTATCGGATGCCGGGAGGGGGGATCGGGAGGTTTATTCCCAGGATCAGCATACGCTGGGATCCGGCGAAAGCTAAATTCTGGGCAGTAATCCTGGGAGGCGCAGGTTTATTGTTCAACTATCTCCAATTAATCGCGAAAATACCGGTACAATTCGGGCAGGTAGTTCTATTCTTATCGGAACTCCTGCTTATTGCGATCGGGATATTGTTTATTCTCCAGCTTCAAGGGCGACTGGGCAGGGGGGGGAAATTATTGCTCTGGCTGGTTTTTTTGCCTTCGATCATTTTGATCAGACTGGGGACAGGCTCGATAGCGCAGGTACTGATGGTTGCGGTATTTTTATTATTTTGTTACTGGTATTTCCGCAAGCGAATACCGTGGAAACTGATTGTAGCCATAGGTCTGGTATTCATTGTATTTTCTTCTGCGAAAGTGGAATTCCGCAGGTTTGCGGCGGGAGGAAAGAACTATGCCGACAAGAGCCCGGTTGAAAAAAGCATATTGTTTGCCCGGCTGGCCTTTAGCAACCCGGCAGTTTTACAAAGAGGCCGCCAGGTTGCCGCAGAGCGCACTTCGCATTGTTTATTAACTTTTGCGCACGTGATAGAATTTACACCTAATGTTATCCCGTATTGGATGGGGCAGAGTTACCGCGGCCTTCTTTGGGCTCCGATCCCGAGGGTGATCTGTCCCTGGAAGCCCAAGATAACCTTGGGGCAGGAATTCGGCCACCGGTATTACTTTTTGCCTGAGATCGACCTGCTGACCTCCTGGAACCTTCCGCAGCTGGTAGAAATGTATGTAAATTTCGGCATAAGCGGTATAATTATCGGGATGTTCTTGCTGGGGATTATTTATCGGGCTCTTTCCGGGATGTTCTGCCATCCTGATGCCGGTGAAGGCGGCCTGCTGATAGGTTTTTTTGTCTTTACGCGGCTTACGCTTATCGAATCGGATTTTGCGACTGTTTTCGGCAACCTTATTTATTATATAATTTTACTTATAATTATCGGCCAGTTGATGAAGGAGAGGACAGGCAGTGCCTGATAAACTGAAGGTAAATTTTTTCGCAAATTATGCGGCGGATGCCCAATACAGCATGCTGTTTTATTCCGCGCAAATACAGGCAAGCCTTAAGCTGTATTTTGCGGATCAATGCCAAATTGACACCTTTGTTCCCAGGCAGACCGGCTGGGGAAGAATTTTGAGCAAGAATGCAATAGGGAAAAAACTGGATTCTTATTGGAGCCGTTTTATTGCGCATCCGCGCATCGCCAGAAGAGTGGCTGCGGGGATAAATCATATTACCGACCATAACAACAGCTACTTGATCAAATATCTTGATCCGGCACGCACCGTGGTTACCTGCCATGACCTGATGTATTTCAGGCTGCCGGATAATAACGGCGCAGGCAAAAAGTCATTTTTCAAGGAAACGCTCAGGAAGTATACTGTTTCCGGTTTAAACCTGGCCGCCCGGATAGTTGCCGATTCAGAAAATACCAAGCAGGACATAATAGATTTATTCGGGATTAAGCCGGATAAAATTACGGTAATTTACCCGGGTATCCGGCCGGATTTTTTCAGGATCACCGACCCAAAGATCCTTGATCAGGCTAAAGAAAGGCTGAAGTTTAATTGGGATAAGGTTATCCTGCATGTGGGCGAAAATTCCTACTACAAGAATGTCGAGGCTATTTTTTATGTTTTAAAAATCTTGAATAAGGAGGGTAATCACGGAGTGCATTTTGTGAAGATCGGTAATGATTTTACCCCGCGGCAGAAAGCCCTGATCCTGGAATTGGGGATCAAAAATTATATCCACTATCTGGGCAAATTCAAGGATAGCGATTTAAACCTGGCTTACAACCTTTGCGATATGCTGGTTTTTCCCTCTCTCTACGAAGGCTTCGGCTGGCCGCCTTTAGAGGCGATGGCTTGCGGCAGGCCCGTGATCTGTTCCGCCGAGGGATCATTGAAAGAAGTGGCGGGGGGAGCGGCGCTGATCATTCCGCCGCGTGATCATCAGGGGATAGCCCGGTCAATCTTAACTTTGCTTTCCGATCCCGCTGCCCGCCTGGAAAAAGTCCGCCAAGGTTTTGAAAATATTAAGCGTTTTGATCGGAAAAAAATGAGTGAAGCGTTGTTAAAAATTTACCTGGAAGTAGAAAATGCCTAAGATCAATTACTATTCGATTAACGAACCGGTTTTTTCAAAATATTCCCGGAGATTTTTTATCATCCCTTTAAAGGATTCCTTGCACCGGGCAGCCAATCGGATGTTTAAAGTATTATCCGGCAATAAATTGCCCTTTCCCCAAAATATCCATCTGGAGCTGACCAATAACTGCAATTTACGCTGCTTGATGTGCCCGGTCAGCCAGTCGACCAGGAAAACCGGCTTTATGGATTTTAAGCTTTTTGAAAAGATCGTCAAGCAATGCAGGAACAGGTTCTCTTTGGAAAAAATGGCGCTCATGGGTTTCGGAGAGCCTTTTCTGCACCCTGAAATTATCGCAATGAGTAAATATGCCAAGGAGCAGGGGGTAAGGCATGTTTTTACCAGCACCAACGCCACTTTATTGAATGCTAAGCTCAGCGAAGATATCATCCTGCGCTCCGGATTCGACCTGATATCATTTTCCATCGACGGGGCAAGGAAAGAAACTTATGAGTCCATCCGCCGCAATGCCAGTTTTGAGAAGGTGCTGGCGAATATCGAAACATTTTTAGAGATCCGGTCAAAATATAAACGGAGCAAGCCGATCGCCAATATTCAAATCCTGGTGATGGAGGAAACCCAGGATGAGATCGCCGAGTTTGTGGAGTTCTGGAAGAAAAAATTAAAATCCCGGGATATTATTTTTATCCGCGATGTGGACACTTTCGGCGGCCAGGTCTCCGATCACCGTATTAGCCGCCAGTTGCCTAAGATCAAGAGGTTTCCCTGTGTCCAGCTGTGGAGGGATTTTTTGATTTCCTGGGACGGATCGGTCACGGTCTGCTGCAAGGATGCGCACTACCGTTTATGCGTGGGGAATGTCCGGGAAGATCCTATCGCCGGGATCTGGAAAAATAATAAATGGGAAGAGATCAGGCAGACGCATCGGAGCGGGAATTGGGACCGGATCCCTTTATGCAGGAATTGCAGCGAATGGAACCAATGAGGGCGCGGACTTTTAATTTCCGGGCTTATCGGTACAGGTTTCCGGAAAGGAAAAAAAGATACCTGGTCATCCTTCTTGACTTGGCGGTGCGCCTGATCTTGCTTCCGGGATGCTGGCTGCCTGTTTTTAGGAAAAGGGAGATTGACCGCGCCGGTATTAAAAAAATACTGGTTGTGCGCAATGACGGCATCGGCGATTTTATCCTTTCCCTGCCGGCGTTGCAGGCCTTAAGGCAATCTTTTAACTCTTGCTGGATCACTATTCTCCTGCCGGCCTGGCAGGAAGAGCTTGCTTTAGCCAGCGGTATTTTCGACGAGGTGATCACTTTTGATGACAGAAGAACCCGGTACCTTTTTTCTCCGGCAAGGTTTAAGCGGCTTTTTTGGAAGATGCTCAGCAAAGTTCCGTCTTTAAGGTCCAAGCGATTTGATCTGGCTATAGATATGCGCGGGGATATGCGTAACCGGGCGGTCATCTTTCTGTCGGGTATACCCCGGCGTTTGGGATTTGATATCGGAGGAATGGAGTATCTTTTAACCCGGCAAGTCAATTACCGGGAGAAAACACACGAAGTAGAGCATTTTCTCGACCTGGTCAGGGCCTGTACCGGTACAATCCGGGAAAACAATTTTCCGCTTAACCTTGTTTCTACTCCCGAAGATCAGAAGATAGTAGCCGGATTCCTGGAAAACAACGCTATCCGCTTAAGGCAGGATTTTTTGATTATTGTCCATCCGGTAAGCAGATGGCCGGCTAAAGAATGGCCGAAAGAAAAGTTTTCCGCGCTTTGCGACCAGTTGGCCGGCCGGCATAAGGCCAAAATAGTTTTTATCGGTGCTGCCCAGGACATTTTGCCGGTTCAGGGGATTATTTCCCTGATGAGAGAAAAAGCGGTTTTCTTTAACGCTACCCTGGTGCAATTGTCGGTTTTACTGGGCAAAGCGGATTTATTTATCGGTAACGACGCCGCGCCCATGCACCTGGCGGCATTATTGAAAATACCGGTGATTGCCTTGTTTGGGCCCACCGATCCTGAGATATTCGGGCCTTACGGCCAGGGGCATACCGTTGTGAAGAGCGATATTGTTTGTTCCTCATGCTCTAAGCAGGCTTGCTCCCGGCCACAGCGATTCTGCATGGACAGGATCTCGGTTGATCAGGTGCTGGCCATGGCAGATCAATATATTTTGCCTAACCGTTTATAATCAAGGAGATTTATGAACATTCTCGGTCTTAATATTTACCATGGAGATTCTTCGGCTGCGATAATTATCGACGGGAAATTGATTGCGGCGATCGAAGAGGAGAGGATCCGCAGGATAAAACATTGGTCGGGTTTTCCGGAGGAAGCGATCAAATGGTGCTTGTCCTATGCGGGTTTAAGCGCAAAGGACATCGACTATATCGCTATTTCCCGCGACCCCCGTGCGCTGCTGCATAAAAAAATCCTGCATATTATGCTGCATTTATACCAGCCTGCTTTTATCAGCCACCGGATGAAAAACCATAAAAAGCTAAATAATACTATTAATACTTTTACCGGATTATTTGCTGAGGAACGCAGCCAGCTTAAAGCGAAGCTGATTTATGTTGAACATCACCGCGCCCATATCGCCAGCGGGTTTTTTGTCTCTCCGTTTGAAAAGGCGGCGGTGGTTTCCATTGACGGGTTTGGAGATTTTGCCAGCCTGATGGTCGGTATCGGCCAGGGGAGCCGGATAAAAATACTTGGCCGGGTGGAATTTCCCCATTCTCTGGGATTGTTCTATACCGCGATGACCCAATTCCTTGGTTTTTGGCATTACGGCGATGAATATAAAGTCATGGGGTTATCGGCAAACGGCAAGCCTGCTTATGCGCCGCTGCTGAGAAAAGTAGTTAAACTTAAAAATAACGGATTATTCGCGTTAAATACGGATTTTTTCCTGCATAATTCCCAGGGGATCAGGATGGAATGGGATAATTGCCAGCCGGTAATTGAAAAGATATTTTCTCCGAAATTAGAAAAGCTTTTGGGGCCGGCCAGGGAAAAAGGCCAGGAGCTTGACCAGCGGTGTTGCGACCTGGCGGCATCGGTTCAGCAAATATACGAAGATGCTTTTTTCCATGTTTTAGGTTCTTTGTATAAGAGGACCGGCCTGGATAATCTGGTTTTAGCCGGAGGCTGCATCCAAAATAGCTTGGCCAACGGGAAAATTTACCAGCGTTCTGATTTTAAGAATATTTATGTGCCTGCTTCCGCTCATGACGGAGGAGGGGCAATCGGTGCGGCTTATTATTTCTGGAACCACCTTCAAGGCAAGCCTCGCACATTTTACATGGAATCCCCTTATTGGGGGCCGCAATTCGAAAGCAGCCAGGTGATCCGCCTCCTGGAAGCAAAGAAAATTCCTTATCAGGATTTAGGGGATAACCCGCTCTTTCTGAAAGTTGCCAACGATATCGCCGCCGGTAAAATTGTCGGCTGGTTCCAGGGCAGGACAGAGTGGGGGCCGCGTGCTCTGGGGAACCGTTCGATATTAGCGGATCCCCGGAACAAACGGATGCAGGATATTCTTAACGCGCGCATCAAGAGAAGAGAGTGGTTTCGTCCTTTTGCTCCTGCTATTCTTGAAGAGGAGACCGGTGCCTGGTTCGATTATACGCAGCCCGCTCCATTCATGGAAAAGGTCTATAAGATCAAAAATGATCGGGCCGCATTGATCCCGGCAGTTTGCCATATAGATAATACCGGGAGGCTGCAAACGGTCAGGCAGGAGATCAACCCCCGTTTTTATAAACTGATCCGGCAGTTTTTTGAGATTACGCAGGTTCCGATTATCTTAAATACTTCTTTTAATGAGAATGAGCCGATCGTGAATACGCCGCAAGAGGCGCTTGATTGTTTCTTGCGTACACATATGGATGTATTGGTCCTGGGTAATATTTATATTGATGCTCAAGCCATTAACAAGCAACTTTAGGCGGCATGATTATTGTAGAAAAACAATCCCGGTCGATCCCGGGTGAATGCAGTTTTAAAGCGGAGATTAACCAAAGATGAATAATCCGTCCTCTAAGAAATCGCAGGGGCAGGACCTGCAAAATGAAAAGGAATGGCACAAGCAGGTTTTTTATGTCGATTCCGGGCATTGGAGTTCGCATCCGCTATTTGCCTCCAGGCAGAGGCATTGGCTATGCAATGATATGCAGAGAATAAGATTTTATAGCGGGTTATATGAATACATAAAGAAAAAACCTTACCGGGGAAAGGCGCAGGTGCTTTTGGCCCCGGCAGGGAACGGCAGGGATATGTTTTACTTGCAGGGGATTTACAAGCAGGTCTACGGTATCGATATCTCTGCGGTCAGCCTTGCCGAATGCCCTAAGCCGGTGATCACTAAAGAAGCGGATATTTTGGATAGCGGGTATGCGGATCAGTCATTCGATATTATTATCTGCTCTCAATTCCTCCACCATGTTCAGGGCATAGGTTTTGAGCCGTTTCTTAAGGAATTTTTGAGATTATTAAAAAAAGGCGGAACCTTGGCGATACTGGAACCCGGAAATCTGTATCCTTTCGGCTGGGCGACTGCTTTAGCCAGGAAAGCAATGGGCAATGTTACCGGGCTGGTAGAAGAGGAAAGGCCGATCCCCCCAGCCCGTCTTACCGCTGATCTGAAAAAAACAGGGTTTAGTAAAATTTACTTTAAGGGGATGGTTTTTACGCATGTGCGTTTTCCTTCCTTTTTGCAGCATTTGCTGGATGCCCTGGATTATCCTTTCCGGGTCATTTTTCCGTTTAAATTATTTGCAAATTTTATAGGCTGGTATTGTGTAAAACCGGAATAAGAGGTACGCAGGATAAAATTAACTAAAAAAAAGGAGGCAGGGTATCATGAAAAGAGCTTTGGTTTGCGGGGCAGGCGGTTTTATCGGCGGCCATTTGGTGAAACGGCTTAAATCCGAAGGGTATTGGGTGCGCGGAGTGGATATAAAATACCATGAATATTCCCCGACCGCTGCGGATGAGTTTATCTGCGGGGATTTACGCGACCAGGGGGTTTGCCGTAAGATCACCGGTGATATCTGTTTCGACGAACTATACCAACTGGCTGCAGACATGGGCGGAGCAGGGTATATTTTTACCGGCCAGCATGATGCTGTGGTGATGCACAATTCAGCGACCATTAATTTGAATATGGCAGAAGAGGCGAAAAATACCAAGATCAAAAAAGTATTCTATTCTTCATCTGCCTGCATCTATCCGCAGCAGGTCCAGGTTGACCCGCGGAATTCTTTATTACCGGAAGATATCGCTTATCCGGCCAACCCCGACAGCGAATACGGCTGGGAAAAGTTATTTAGCGAAAGGCTTTACCTTGCTTATCAGAGAAACTACGGCCTGGAGGTGCATCTGGCAAGGTTCCACAATATTTTCGGTCCGCAAGGCACCTGGGATGGAGGTAAAGAGAAGGCCCCCGCGGCAATCTGCCGTAAGGTCGCCGCTGCTCCTGACGGCGGTCAAATTGAAATTTGGGGTGATGGCCAGCAAACCCGGACATTTCTTTATATCGACGAATGTTTGGAGGGGGTGCGCCGCTTGATGGATTCCGCTTTTTCCGGCCCGGTCAATATCGGTTCGGACGAATTGGTTTCGATCAATCAATTGGCGGAATTAGCTATTGGGTTTTCCGGTAAGAAGCTGGGGATCCGGCATATCGATGGGCCTTTAGGGGTGCGGGGACGCTGTTCCGATAATGCCCTGATCGAGAAAAAATTGGGCTGGCGCCCCAGGCAGCCCCTGGTGCAAGGGCTTAAAGTAACCTATCAGTGGATTACCGAGCAGGTAAGAAAAAATGAGCAGGGAAATAAATAGATGAAGAGCGCATCCGGCGGGCCGAAAGCCGCAATTCAACGGTTTTAGTGATCAGCCAGGTTTATGTTCCTGACCCGGCTTCCGTTGGGCAGCATCTTCATGATCTGGCGCGCCAGCTGGTGTCTCAAGGTAAACGCGTTGTGGTATTTACTTCCCGGGGCGGTTATGATGACCCTGCAGTCAAATATCCGTGGCGGCAGAATATCGACGGGGTGCAGGTGCGGCGGCTGCCTTTTTGCGCCTTCGGGAAAAAATCGGTTTTCTGGCGGCTATTAAGCGGCTTAAGCCTGACCTGGCAAAGCATGTTTCTGGGGCTGGGAGTAGGCAATCTCGGTTACATTTTAGTCAGCACTATTCCCCCGATGTCCGGGCTGGCCGCCTGTTTTATCGGTCTCTTTAAACGGATAAAAATAGTTTTCTGGGTAATGGATCTTAACCCCGACGAGCTGATTGCCGTGGGAAAAATTTCCTCCACGGCGCCATTGGTAAAAATTGCTGATTGCCTGAATCGCCTGATCCTTAACCGGGCCGACTGCATCGTTGCTTTAGATACTTATATGGCCGAAAGGCTGATGGATAAGGTGGGCCATAATTCAAAGTCAGCGCAGAATTTGCGGATTATCCCTCCCTGGCCTTATGAAAACCAGCTTGCCTCCATTGATCATCAAGCCAATTATTTTCGTAAGGATAACCATTTAAATGACAAATTTGTGGTTATGTATAGCGGTAACATTACTTCCGTGCATCCGATCGATACCCTGTTGGAGGTTATTCTGCGTTTTAAAAATATTCCGGAGGTTGTTTTTGTGTTTATTGGCAGCGACTCCGCGTGTAAAAATTTGGAGCGGTATGCCCGGGAGCATGGTTTGCACAATCTCATGACCTTTCCGTATCTTCCCTTAGCCCAGACGCAATACAGCTTGTCCGCAGCGGACCTGCACATCGTTACGATGGGAGATAATATGGTAGGAATTGTGCATCCCTGTAAAGTATATGGAGTGATGAGCGTGGGCCGGCCTTTTCTTGCCTTTGCTCCTAAAAGATCGCATATCGCCGAAATCCTGAAAAACGCTCCTGTCGGCTGGCGGGTAGAGCATGGTGAGGTTGATCAGGCAGTTGCGTTAATAGAAAAGATACGTTCCCTATCCCGGGAGGAATTAGCGGAGCTGGGGTTGAAAAGCCGGGAGTTAGTGAAGGAAAAATATTGCCGTAACGTGCTTTGTGACAAGTTTTGCCAATTTTTCGAAGAGTAAGGAAAGTCGGGGATAAAAGTGAAGACGGGTCAAAGGGTTTTGGTTACCGGCGCGGACGGGTTTATCGGGAGCTATTTGTGCGCATTTCTTAAGCAACAAGGTTTTTTTGTCAGGGGATCGCTGCGGGATAATCCTGATTTTGCGCGTGGAGCCGATGAATATATACAGGTGGGGCCGGTAAATGAATTTACTGATTGGTCCGGTGCCCTTAAAGGCATCGATGCGGTAGTGCATTTGGCCGGCAGGGCGCACGTCATTAATGATCAGAATAAGGATGCCCAATCCATCTATCATCAGGTTAATGTCCTGGGGACCAGGCGTTTGGCGCAGCAGGCAATAGACGCAGGAATAAAGCGGTTTATTTTTATGAGTTCGGTCAAGGTGTACGCCGGAGGTTCGGTGAAGCCTTACACGGAAAATGACCGTCTTGCTCCGGGGGATATTTATGGCGTCAGCAAGCAGGAAGCAGAGGACGCGTTAACGCAGATTACGGCTAAAACCGGATTATCCGCAGTGATCTTGCGCCTGCCCCTGGTATACGGCCCGGGAGTAAAAGCAAATTTTAGGCAACTGCTCGACATTATTAATACAGGCCTGCCTTTACCTTTGAAAGGGCTGAAAAATAAGCGCAGTTTTCTGTATGTCGGCAATCTTGCGGATGCTGTCGCTGTTTGTATTACTAGTCCTGCGGCGGCGGGGGAGACTTTTTTGCTTAGCGATGCGCAGGATGTATCCGTCCCGCAGCTTGTTGAGATGATCGCTCCGGCGATAGGCAAAAAAGCAGTTTTATTTTATTTACCGGCCGGAATCCTAAAAATATTATTTAAGCTTTCCGGAAAATCCGCTGCCTTGGAAAAATTGGCCGGCTCCCAGCTGGTTGAGAGCGGTAAAATCAAGAAAATCTTAGGCTGGAACCCGCCTTTTACCATGGAGGAGGGGCTTAAGGATACTGCCAGCTGGTTTAAAGCTTTATCGGTGCCCGGACGGAATAATAAGACGGGAAGAGCCAAGCGTATTTTTGATTTTGTTCTGGCCATAATCCTGATGGTTATTCTGAGTGTCCCGATGGCAGTTATTTTCCTGTTAGTTAAATTGACCTCCAGGGGCCCGGCTATTTTCTGGACGGACCGGGTGGGATTGGGTAACCGGACATTCAAGATGTGTAAATTCAGAACGATGGTTGTCGGCACTCCGCAGTTAGCTACCCACTTAATGCAGGATGCCGGGGATTACCTGACCCCGGTCGGGAAAATCCTGCGCGCATACAGCTTAGATGAGTTGCCGCAGCTGTTTAATGTTATCCGGGGCCAGATGAGCTTTGTCGGACCGCGCCCGGCATTATTTAACCAGGATGACCTGATTGCTTTGCGTACCCGGAAAAATATCCATTCCTTGGTCCCGGGGGTTACCGGCTGGGCGCAGGTAAACGGAAGAGATGACCTGCCCATCCCCGCGAAGGTGGCCTTAGAGGAATATTATCTTAATCACCGGTCGTTCGTCTTTGATATTTATATAATCCTCCTGACCTTAGTCAAAGTGATTAAAAAAGAAGGTATCCGGCATTGAAACTCACCTAAAAACCGCAGCAATCAATTGTAAAAACAGTTTTTTAGTATATAATATTGGGTTATGAGCTTTAAGAGCCTGATTTTTAAATTCCGTCGGCCGCTTATCATCGCGGTACACCTGGTTTTAGTAATTTGCGCCTATATCCTCGCTTTTTGTCTGCGCTTCGATTGCAAGATCGATGTTGGTTTCTGGCAGACAATCACTAAGACCCTGCCTATCCTTATCTGCGTTAAAATAGCCTGGTTTGCTTATTTTGGGCTTTTTTCCGGCCTCTGGAGATATGTTGGAGTAGATGACATATGGAGGATAATCAAAGCCAACGTCCTGTCTACCGCGGTATTTGTTGCCGGGGTCGCTTTTCTGTTCCCGGTACTAGTGATCCCGCGTTCGGTTTTTATCCTGGATTGCATGCTATGTTTCTGCATGATGGCCGGGATCCGCTTTTTTAACCGGATGTTCCGGGAGGCGATCCGGCCGGCTCCGATGCATAAGCGGAAAAGGGCGGTGATCATCGGTGCCGGGGGAGCCGGCTTAATGGTCTTACGGGAGACCAGGGCTAACCCCAAATCCAATATCGAAATAATCGGTTTCATAGACGATGACCGGAATAAAAAAGGTTTACGTATCCAGGGGGTAAGGATATTGGGGGCCTCCAGCGATATCGCCACGCTGTTTGGCAAATATGGAGTGGACGAAGCGATCATCGCCATTCCCTCGGCCAGCGGAAAAGTGATCAGGAATATAGTTTCGCATTGCCAAAAACATCCCGTGAAAATCCGCATCGTTCCCGGTTTGCAGAAAATAATCAGCGGAGAGCTTGAGATCCGGCACCGGGATATCAAGCCCGAAGACCTTTTGGGGAGAGAAACGGTAAAGATTGACGAAAAAGATATCAAGGAGTATTTGTCCGGCAGGGTGGTTTTGATTACCGGAGCAGGCGGATCGATCGGTTCGGCCCTGTGCAGGCAAATAATTAATTATGCCCCCAAGGAAATCCTGCTCTTTGACCACAACGAAAACGACGTGTATTACCTGGGGATCGATTTTTTAACCAACCACCCGAAAATCAAGTTCAGAACCATTATCGGGGATATCAAGGATGTCGCTTTATTAAAGAGTGTTTTTTCGTTATACCGTCCGCAGGTTATTTTCCACGCCGCCGCCCATAAACATGTGCCGTTGATGGAAGAAAACCCCGTGGCGGCAGTGAAGAATAATATTATCGGCAGCCGCAATTTTATTTATGCCGCCAATCACTACAAGGTCGAAAGGTTTATCCTTATCTCTACCGATAAGGCGGTCAATCCCACCAGTGTGATGGGGATCACTAAGCGGATCGCGGAAATGACCCTGCAGTCAAAAGCCAAAATAAGCAAGACTAAGTTTATGGCAGTCAGGTTCGGCAATGTCCTGGGTTCCGACGGCAGCGTCGTGCCCTTATTTAAGAAACAGATCGAGGAGGGCGGGCCGTTAACCATTACCCACCCGGAAGTAAAAAGGTACTTTATGAGCGTTAATGAAGCCAGCCAACTGGTATTGCAAGCCGGAGGCATGGGTAAGTCCGGGGAAATATTCATCCTGGATATGGGAGAGCAGATCAAGATCCTGGACCTGGCTAAAGAGTTGATCGCCCTTTACGGCTTGGACCTGGAAGAGGATATTAAGATAAAATTTATCGGCCTGAGGCCGGGTGAAAAACTATTTGAGGAAACCCTGCTCAACAGCGAAAAAGATAAGGCGACCAAGGCGGATAAGATCTATATTGCGCAATCGGATTATTTTGATTCCCGGGTATTGCGGCGTAAAATTAAGGAATTGGAAGAGGCAGCCAGCCTCATGGATGCAGAGGGGGTAATCAGGAAAATGCGAGAAATTATTAAATTATGAGAGAGAAAGCTTTGCGGTATTTAGATGCCGGGGTAGAGTATGCGGTTTACGGGATTATTTTCTTTATCCCCATTTCCATAGCCATGGTCAGCAGTCTTGCCGTATTAGTGCTTGTTTGTTTTTTATTGAAAAAGATTATCGATAAGGACTTCTCCGCTTTAAAAAACAACCGCATTTTTTTCTTATATTTACTGATATTTTTCATTTTCATGAGTTTGTCGCTTTTTCACAGCGGGGCTTTAATTGGCAAGAGCCTGAAGGCGCTTCTGCTTAAATGGGGAAGATGGCCGCTTTTGCTCTGGGCGATCCTGGATGTATTTAACCGTCCGCGGCGGGTTACTAAGGCGATGGCGGTTTTTATATTTAGCGCCGCGTTAGTCGGTTTGTCCGCTTGTGCGCAAAAATTCCTTGGTTTTGAATTTTTACGCTGGAAGCCGTCCGGCGGATATTTTGCCACGCCCACCGGCCCTTTTAAAAACCCCAATGCCCTCTCTGCCTATTTAACCTGCCTTATCCCGGTTTTCTTGGGGGTAAGTTTATACCAGTGGAAACGGATTTTTTTGAAGATATTGTTTATCCTGGCCACCTGTACGCTGATGGCGGTTTCTTTATGGACGAATACGCGCGGAGGATGGCTGGGGATCATGCTGGGGTTATTTTATATAATCGTGATAATCAGCGGCTGCCGGTTAAAAAAAACACTCCCGTTTTTATTACCGATCAGCCTGTTTTTTTATATTGCCTCAATATCCGGGTTCATCTCTTTATATGCCGGTAAGCTGGACAGCCACCGTTTTTTACTTTTTCAGGGTTCCTGGAAAATGATTCAAGATAATCCTTTTCTGGGTAAAGGGGTAGGAACATACATGGATTACTCCACGCATTATATCAATAATTTCGGGGCATGTTACGCACACAACTGCTATCTCCAGATGTGGGCGGAAACAGGGATTTTCGCCCTGCTGAGCTTTTTCTTATTTATGGGTTATATTTTTTACCGGAGTATTAAGGCCAGTTTGCGGATGCCCAAGACCCTGGATTTTTTTGTCCTCATCAGCTTTACCGCGGGAATGCTGGGCTTTCTGGCCCATAGTTTTTTTGAAGTACATTTATATTCATTCCAACTCAGTTTTATTTTCTGGATATTGCTAGGTTTGTCGGTTTCTTTGAGCACTAAGTTCCTTCAGGATCTGTCTTTAGATCAGAAAAGGAGTTAAGATGAAGGTAGTTATTTTGGCCGGAGGAAGAGGCACAAGGATCAGCGAAGAAACAGAGGTTTTGCCCAAGCCGATGATCGAGATCGGCGGTAAACCGGTAATCTGGCACATCATGAAGCTGTATTCCCATTACGGCTTTAACGATTTTATCATTTGCCTGGGTTACCGAGGGTATATGATCAAGGAATATTTTTCGCACTATTTTATGCACATGAGCGATGTCACCATCGATCTTTCAAAAAACAACCAGATGCAGATCCATACCACTGCTTCGGAACCATGGAAGATCACTTTAGTGGATACCGGCTTGGAAACGATGACCGGCGGCAGGCTGAAGCGGGTAAAAAAATACATCGGCCAGGAGACTTTTCTCTTGACTTACGGTGACGGCCTTTCCGATATCAATATAAAAAAATTGGTGGAATTCCATAATAAAGGCAGGCAGCCGGCTACCCTTACCGCGGTGCAAAGCGCCGGAAGGTTCGGGGTGCTGGATTTAACCGCTGCGGGAAAAGTTTCTTCTTTTCTGGAGAAGCCGAAAGGAGAAAACAGCTGGATTAACGGCGGTTTTTTTGTTCTGGAGCCGTCTGTTCTTGATTTTATCACCGAAGGGGACGCGACGGTTTGGGAAAGGGAGCCTTTGGAGAGCCTGGCCAAGGAAGGCAAGTTAGGCGCATATAAACACAAAGGTTTTTGGGCCTACATGGATACTCTCCGGGACAAGCTTGAGCTGGAAAAAATCTGGCAATCCGGAAATATCCCGTGGAAAGTCTGGTAGTTTAATTATGGTTGACCGCAAGCGATTCTGGAAAGAGAAAAAAGTCCTGGTTACCGGTTTTGAAGGGTTTGTCGGTTCGCATTTGACCAAGGCCCTTACCGGTTACGGGGCCAGGGTGACCGGCCTGGACATCAAGACCTTGCGCAAAGAAACCATTCTTTGTCCTGATGATTATAAGCGGATAAAGGTTTATCAGGGCAGTGTTGCCAGCGGCGCGTTTGTCCGCGGTATTTTACGTAAGCATCCGCCGCAGGTGATTTTTCATCTGGCCGCAGAATCGATTGTCGGCAGGAGCCGGGAGAATCCGCTTGCGGCATTTACCTCCAATATCGCCGGGAGCTGGGAAATCTTAGATGCCTGCCGGGAACTGCCGGGTTTACAGGCATTGATCGTTGCTTCAAGCGATAAGGCTTACGGGGCAGGCAAAAAACTTCCCTACCTGGAAACCGATCCTTTGCTGGCCAATCACCCGTATGATGTTTCCAAAAGCTGCGCAGACCTGATCGCTGGCACTTATGCCCATACTTACGGCCTTCCGGTAACCATTATCCGTTGCGGGAATATTTACGGCCCCGGGGATTTTAATTTCAGCCGCCTGATCCCGGATGCACTGCGCTGCCGGGTGAAGGGTAATATCCTGCCGGTGCGCAGTGACGGAAAATACGTGCGCGATTATGTTTATATCTCCGACATTATCGACGGTTATCTGCGCGCCGCCGAATTATTCAAGCGGAAACGGCTTTGCGGGGAAGCGTTCAATTTAAGCGATCAGCGCCCGGTAACGGTAATCCAACTGTTGCAAAAAATAAACCGGCTTAATTTATGTACCCGCCCGCTTAAATATAAAATTATGAATACGGCAAAATACGAGATCCGCAGGCAATATTTATCCGCGCACAAGGCCGGCCGGGTTCTGGGATGGAGGCCGGTTTATGATCTGGAGCACGGTTTAAAAGCGGCCGCGCAATGGTATTTTAATTATTTTTCTTCAAAATCATGAAAATCCATTTTCTAGGGACCATGGGCTGGTTTGATTCGGAGCTGGGCAATACGCTTTGTGTCCTGGTAGATACCGAAAAAGCCTACATTGTTTTTGACGCCGGAGGAGGATTTTACAAGCTCGACCGGTATATCAAAGAAAATAAGCCGGTCATCCTATTGTTCAGCCATTTTCACCTGGATCATATCAGCGGCCTGCACGCTTTGGCAAAGTTTTCCTTCCCCCAGGGGATAAAAGTTTTCGGCCCTCCCGGAGTAAAGAAATTATTTTCCACACTCATCAATGATCCTTATTCTATGCCGGTAAAGCAGCTGAAAACCAGGTTAACGATCAATGAATTTTCCCCGCGGTCAAAACTTCCGGTAGAGATCGAATCCCGCCGGCTCCGCCATGTCGGGGTGTGTTACGGATACAGGATCACGGCTGAAAATAAGCGCCTGGCTTTTTGCACGGATACCGGCCCCTGTAAAAACTTTGAAGCTTTGGCCGCGGGCGCGGATGTTTTGATCACCGAATGTTCCCTGCCTCCGGGCAAGGTCGATAACCGCTGGCCGCACCTTAATCCTCAGCAGGCGGCTGTAATCGCTAAAAAAGCGAAAGTTAAGCAATTGTTTCTGGCGCATTTTGATTCCGGCGCTTACCCGCGTTTAACGGAAATAAAAAAAGCGGAAAGATCCGCGCGCGTGATCTTTAAGCGCACGCGGGTCGCCCGGGACGGGCTTACGGTTAAAATATAATGAGGGACTAATGGATAAAATGCCCATCTTTGAGAAATTATTTATTTTTGACCTGGCGAATAACCACGGCGGGGATGTCGGGCACGGTAAAAGCATTATCCGGGAGATTGCTAAAGTCTGCAAAAAATATAATTTCCGGTTCGCTTTTAAATTGCAATACCGGCAGCTGGATACTTTTATCCATCCGGATTACAAAGGTAGAAAAGATATCAAGTATATCAAGCGTTTCGAGGAAACCCGCTTAAGCCCGGGGGAATTAAAAGCGTTGAAAGATGAGATTACTCGGGCCGGGTTTCTCGCGGTTTGCACCCCCTTTGATGAGGGCTCCGTGGAACTGGCGGAAAAGCACGGCTTTAGCGCGCTTAAGATCGGCAGCTGTTCTTTTACGGATTGGCCGCTTTTGGAGCGGATCGCCCGGACCGAACTGCCGCTGATCGCTTCCTGCGCCGGAGCTTCCCTGGAACAGATCGACCAGGTGGTGACGTTTTTGCAGCATCGCCATAAAAACTTTTGCCTGATGCATTGCGTGGGAGAGTATCCGACAAAAAAAGAGCGCCTGTTTTTAAACCAGATCGATTTATTGAAACAACGTTACCCGGAAATCGCGGTCGGGTTTTCCACACACGAGGAACCGGAGAACGCGGATTCCATAAGAGTCGCTATCGCTAAGGGGGGCTCTGTTTTTGAAAGGCACGTTGCGGTCGAGTCGAAAAAATACCCGGTTAACGCTTATTCTTCATTGCCCGGGCAGGTCGATAAATGGCTGCAGGCCGCCCGGGATACCTACCGGATGCAAGGCAGCTGTCTGGGGCGTTATCCGGCCACCCCCGAAGAGAAAAGCGATTTACGGGGTTTAAAAAGAGGGGTATTTGCCAAAAAGGATTTAAAACCCGGGGAAAAATTAAACAAAGAGAATATTTTTCTGGCCATCCCCTGCTCGGCAGGGCAGCTGCTGGCCAATGACCTTTCTAAATACACGGAATATACGGTGAGCAGGAATTTAAAGTCCGGGGCCGCCGTTAATTTAAAAGATTTAAAAGTAAGGAATTTACGCCAAAAGGTCCTGCAGATCATTAAAGAGTTAAAAGAATTGATCATAAAAAGCCAGATCGCTTTACCGGAAAAGATCGACCTGGAGTTGAGCCATCATTACGGCATCGATAAATACAGGCAATGGGGGGCGGCGATCCTTAACTGCGTTAACCGGGAATATTGCAAAAAACTGATCATCCTACTTCCCGGGCAAAAGCATCCGCTGCATTATCACCGCAGGAAAGAAGAAACTTTCCAGGTTCTGTACGGAACTTTGGGGGTAACTATCGGCAAAGAGAAGAAGCTGCTTAAGGCCGGCAGCATGCTTACCGTGGAGCGCGAAAAGGAACATGATTTTTCTTCCCGGGAAGGGGTAATTTTCGAGGAGGTTTCCACGACGCATTACCCGGATGATTCTTTCTATGCCGATAAAACAATACTAAAGAATAAAGAGAGAAAGACGGAAATGACCTTCCGGCTTGATTGGCTGCGCGAGTCGATAAAATAGATCCGTTTGATTGGAAATGATAACCATTGCCTGGGATGTTGACGATATCTTGAATGACCTGATGCGCCGCTGGCTTGAGGATAAGTGGCTTCCCGGGCATCCCGGATTAAAAATAGCTTTTGCGCAGATTACCGAGAATACCCCGGAAAAGATAATCGGCGTAACTAGGGAAGAATACCGGAAATCCCTGGATGATTACCGGTTATCCGGGGCTTATTTTAAATTGGCCCCGGACGCGCAGGTAATGGATTGGTTTTCCGCCAACGGGGATAAAGCCCGGCATATTGTTTTAACCGCGGTTCCCGCAAAGGCGGCGCACATCTCCGCTGAATGGGTAATGCGGAATTTCGGCAAATGGATCAGGAGTTTTAATTTTGTGCCTTCGCCGCGCCCCGGTGAGGATATCCCCGATTACGGCCGGACAAAAGCCGATTACCTGGAATGGCTGGGTAAAGTCGACCTGCTTATCGAAGATAGCCAGGAGAATATCCTTCAGGCACAGGAAAAAGGGATCAAAGGGATCCTGGTCGCTAAGCCCTGGAATAAAAGCAAGCTGTCCGTTAAAGAAACCTTGGCGCAAATAAATAAAATACTATGATCAAACTTTCCGACTATGTGATGCGGTATGTCTCCCGCTTGGGGATAAAACATGTTTTTATGCTTCCCGGCGGAGGCTGCATGCACCTGGTAGATTCTTTAGGTAAAAATAAAAACCTGGTTTTTGTCGCTAACCTGCATGAACAGGCCAGCGCTATTTGCGCCGACGCTTACAGCCAGTATACCGGTAATCTGGGGGCAGCGTTAGTCACTACCGGCCCGGGCGGTACAAACGCGATCACCGGGGTTGCGGCTTCCTGGATCGATTCGGTCCCGGTACTGATCATTTCCGGGCAGGTAAAAAGAGCGGATATGCTTAAGGGTAAGGGGGTCAGGCAAATGGGCCCCCAGGAAGTGGATATCGTTTCCCTGGTTAAGCCGGTTACAAAATATGCGGTAACGGTAATGGATCCGCAAGCAATAAAATTTCACCTGGATAAAGCGGTTTATCTGGCTAAAGAAGGCAGGCCGGGTCCGGTGTGGATCGACATCCCTTTGGACGTGCAGGGGGCGTTGATCAATGAAAAGAAATTAGAAAATTTTCATCAGTCCAAGCATTCCATCCGGGATAAAAACTTATCTCAAAAGATCACCCGCCTCATTAATCTGCTCAATCAATCCCGCAGGCCGGTTTTTTTAATCGGTAACGGAATAAGGAGCAAGGAAGGGATCGGTGTTTTTAAGAAGATAGCCGCTAAAATCGGAGCGCCGGTCTTACTTACCTGGCGGGCAGCGGATATCCTGGAAGAAGATGATCCTTTGTATGCCGGCCGGCCCGGATCAGTCGGGCAAAGGGGGGCGAATTTTACCCAGCAGAATGCCGACCTGATCATTTGTATCGGCGCCAGGCTTGATTCAGGGCAATCCGCTTTTAGTTATGAAAATTTCGCTAAAGGGGCTAAAAAAGCGATTGTGGATATCGATATCCATGAGATCAGAAAAATAAATACCAAAATCGATATTGCTTTTAATCTTGGCGCAGAAGAGTTCCTGGGCGCTTTTTTAGCCAGGATCAAAGCGGTTAAGGTGGATGCCCGCGCCTGGCTGAAGACCTGCCGGGAATGGAAAAATAAATATCCGGTGGTGCCGCAGGAATATTTCCGGCAGAAAAAACCGGTGAATACCTATGCCTTGGTGGAAACGCTATCGCAATTATTGAGCGCAAAAGACGTGATCGTCCCCGGGAGTTCCGGAAGCTGCAGCGAGATAACCTTGCAGGCGTTTAAGGTTAAGTCCGGGCAACGGATATTTAATTCTCCCGGCTTGGGGGCAATGGGGTTCGGCCTTCCGGCCAGCATCGGAGCTTGTTTTGCCAGCGGTAAAAAAATGGTGATTTGCCTGATCGGAGACGGCGGGTTACAGCATAATCTTCAGGAACTCGAGCTGTTGAAACGCTATAAGCTGCCGGTTAAGCTGTTTGTCTTAAATAATAACGCTTACGCTTCGATCCGCTCCACGCAAAACCGGTATTTTAACGGCAGGAAGGTGGCCTGCGATCCCTCCAGCGGCCTGAGCCTGCCGGATACGCAAAAAATCGCCAAGGCTTACGGTTTAAAGGCGGTCAGGATCAATAACCAGGCGGAAATGAAAGGGAAGATCAAAGCCGTGCTCAAGAGTTCCGGGCCGGTACTCTGCGAAGTGATGGTCGATCCGGATTTAGCCACGCAGCCGCGGGTCACCTCCCGGGTCATGCCGGACGGCCGGATGGTATCGCTGCCGATGGAAGACCTTTGGCCTCCTCTGCCCAGGAAAGAATTTAAAGCAAACATGTTCCGCCGACTTTAAAGGAAAAGAAACATTTTAGAACTATGGCCGCTGCAAAATTAAAATCCGAAGAGCTCAGCCGACGCGATCAATTAAGGTCCGAAAAGCCTTACGTGTATAAAAAGATCGTAAAGTTTGAGGAAAAATTTAAACGCGGCGAGAGCATCGCGATCATCCAGTTCCAGTATAATTATAATTGTAATTTCCGCTGCCGGCATTGTTCGGTCAAGGGGTTCCAGGGGAAAAAAGCCGCCCGCTCTTTCACGATTGCCGATGTTAAAAAGTTGTTTGCCCAGGCGGATGCCTTAGGGCTGGCGCGGGTGACCATCACCGGCGGTGAGCCGCTGGTATTTAAAGATTTCGACGCGCTGGTCAAGGCAATCGGCCCGAAAAAGTTTTATATCAATTGCGATACGAACGGCTGGTTTTTAGACGAAAAGAGGGCCCGGCATCTAAAAAGTATCGGGGTAGACAGGATCCAGTTGAGCCTGGACAGTTTGAATCCGGCTGAGCATGATGCCTTCCGCCGGGCTCCGGGGTCTTTTGCCCGGGCGATAAAAGCGGTGGATGCGGCCAGGGGTGCCGGTTTAAAGATCTTTATCCAGACGGTGGTGACCAAACAAAGGCTGCATTCGCGGGAATTTATCCGCTTCCTCAAATATTTCAACGGGAAGGGGATCGGGGTGTTTGTGACTTACGCTAAGCCTGTCGGCGCCTGGGAGAATGATTTTAGCGGCTTGGTGGACAAAAAAGATATGCGGTATATGAAAAGGCTGGAGAAGAAACACCAGGTGTTCACGCATTTAACCCCGGCTTACGGCCTGGAGATGGGCTGCATCGCGGTCAAAGGGATGTTTTCGGTCACCCAGTACGGGGATGTCCTGCCCTGCCCCTATATCCATGTTTCGATCGGCAATGTTTTTAAGGAGTCCTTGAAAAAGATCATCCGCCGGGGTTTAAAGATCAAATATTTCGGGGAACAGGTGGATACCTGTCTGATCGCCCAGGACAGGGATTTTATCAATAAATATATCGCCGGTAGAGTTTATAATAAACCGCTGCCGGTGCCTTGCGCGGAAGTTTTTAAGGCTGAGGACCGCACCCGGAAACCGTTTCAGCATAAAGCCTAATGGAAAAAATCCTTTTCCTTGTTCCTCCGAATATAAATTTCGATAATTTTGTCCGGCCGGCTTTTAATGAACGCAAAGTAGCCAAGAAAACCGGGGAATACGGCAGCCTGGTCAGCGACATGCCCCTGGGGCTGCTTTCCCTGAGCGCCTATCTGCAGAATAACGCTCAGGTCCGGATAAAGCTTCTCGATTTCAACGTCATCTTAAATAAGCTGGAAAATTTCACCTATAGTTCTTTTATGGATCTATACCGCGAATACCTGGGCGCCAAAGAATTGCTCGATTATGCCCCGGAGATAATCGGGATTTCCGCATTATTCAGTTCTTCATACTGCAACCTGTTGGATCTGGCAGAGGCCGCCAGGATAACTTTTCCCCGCGCTTTACTCACCGCCGGAGGAGGGGTGGCGACCAATATGCACAAGGAAATATTCCGCAACAGCGGTGCGATCGATGCGCTTTGTTACGGAGAAGGGGAAAAACCTTTGCTGGGACTGGTGCAGGCCGAAAACAAAGATATTTTTTTAAAGGAAAACCCGGCCTGGGTGACCAAAGAAAAATACCAAACCGGCGGCGCATTCTGTAATGATTTTATCGAAAATCTCGATGCCATACCGTTTTTGCCTTTTGATCTTCTTGATCCGCAGGATTATGCCTCCAATCCGCTTTTGTCTTTATTCCCCCTGGCCCAGGCAAAAAAAATAAGCATGCCGATGTTGACCTCCCGGGGCTGCCCGCACCGCTGCTGTTTTTGCGATTCGCATACCGTGCACGGCCGGCAAATGCGTTATTACAGCCTGCACCGGATCAAAGAGGACCTCGAGCGTCTTAAAAGGGAATACGGGGCAGAAGTGATCGTTTTTTTCGACGACCATTTTATGGCGGATAAGCAAAGGGTTTATGCGATAATCGCGTTGATGAAAGAATTGCGTTTAACCGCTTTTTTTCCGTCATCTTTAGCGCTTTACGCGCTGGACCGGGAGATGCTTGCGGCGCTCAAAAGTATCGGAGTGGAGAACCTGGTTTTGTCCGCGGAGTCAGGGAGCAACCGGGTATTAAAGGAGATCATGCACAAACCGCTTGACCTTTCCACCGTAAAACGCGTTGTTGATGACTGCCGCCAGCTGGGGATCGCTTCCGATATTGCGATCCTCATCGGGCTCCCCGGAGAAACCAAACAGGACATCGAAGACACGAGGGCTTTCTTAAAAACCCTTAACGCCAACTGGTTCAGGATCAGCGTGGCTACCCCCTTAGCCGGCAGCGAAATGTTTGATATTTGCGTCAAAAAAAATTATCTAAAAGGGGATTATCTGCGCGCGGATTTTAAAAGGGCGGTGATCGAGACCGAAGATTTTAAAGCCGAATATATTCAGGAAGAAGCCTACCGCTTAAACCTGGAGCTTAATTTTGTGGGAAATAACGACCTGAACTCCGGCAATTACGCTACCGCTCTGAAAGGATTTGAAAATACGATCCGGGTTAAAAATGACCACGCCTTTGCCTATTATTTTGCCGCCAAATGCTGCCGCCTGATGCGCCAGGAAGATAAATACTGGGCGTATAAATCCAAGTATTTGGAAATCATCGGGGATTCCGGGTTTTGGAAAGCCTATGCAAAGCAGTTCAATCTGCCTGCGCTGGAGTAAATTGTAAATGAAGAGCATCTGCGCAGCGGTAAAATTTCTGGAAAAAAAAGTGCCTGACCCCGCTAAAGGGTTGCCGCTGGAGTTGTTTTATTTTGTGAGCCGCCTGCTGCCTTTGGTCAATGTCGACCTTTTGATCAAGGATGAGCGGGGGCGCACCCTTTTAGCCTGGAGGGATGACGTTTATTGCGGCCGGGGCTGGCATATCCCCGGCGGGATCGTCCGTTTCCGGGAAACTTTGGAGCAAAGGATAAACAAGGTGGCGCAAAATGAGATCGGCGCAAAAATCAAATTCGACCCTTTGCCCCTGGCGATTACCCAACTCATTCATCCGGATTTGAAAAACAGGAGCCATTTTGTTTCGGTTTTATATCAGTGCCGTCTTCCGTCAACATTCATCCCGAAAAATAAAGGATTGAGCGCAAAAGATCCCGGGTTCCTTAGGTGGCACGAGGGGTGCCCGGATAATTTAATTAAATATCACAGGAAGCATTACCGCAAATACATTTAAGAATGAAAGCAAAAAATATCAGCGGCCAGGCCCCGGGAGGAAAAAGAGTGAATTTGGCTAAAGCCTTGCCTTTGTCTACTCCTTTTGTGGTGCAGATATTCCCGGTGTATGCCTGCAATTTCAAGTGCGGTTATTGTATTTTTTCCCTCCCCAAAAGCAAGCGGGGATTTATTTCGGAAAGCATCAGCATGCGGTTTGATTTATACAAAAAATGCATCGATGAGCTGGCGCTTTTTCCGGAGAAAATAAAGGTTTTGCGTTTTGTGGGGATCGGGGAACCGCTTTTACATAAAGATATCGTCAGGATGGTGCGGTATGCCGCGAAAAAAAATATTGCCCGCAAAATAGAGATCATCACCAATGGTTTACTGCTCACTCCCAGGATGAGCGAAGCATTGATCGGCGCCGGGCTTTCCCGGTTAGTCGTTTCCCTGCAGGGGATCAGCAAGGAAAGATATAAAAAAATAAGCGGAATAGATATTGATTTTGCCAGGTTCCTGAGGAACTTAAGATATTTTTATGAGAACCGGGGTAAAACCGAGGTTTACCTTAAGATCATCGATTGCGCTTTAGAGAATAAAGAGGAAGAAAAGGAGTTTTACAGAATATTGGGGGGGTTTTGCGATACCCTGGCCGTGGAGCACGCCGTGCCTATCCACAGCGGGATCAATTACCGGAATATTTTAAAGAGCAAAAAGCTCACTCAGTTTGGCCTGCCGGTAGGCAGGGTCGGCGTTTGCCCGCAGCCTTTTTTTACGCTGCAGGTTAACCCGGACGGCAAAGTGGTCCCCTGTTATTCTTTCGAATATCCGCAGATCGTAGGGGATTGCCGGGTCGATTCCCTGCGGCGGATCTGGAACGGGGAGGCATTTCAAAGATTCCGGCAGAGGATGCTGGAAGGGACGAAAAATGCCGGCAGGATTTGCGGGAACTGTGATATTATCAAATACCGCTTGTTTCCGGAAGATGACCTTAAACACGACGTCAAAAGGTTAAAAAAAATTTATGCGTAGAGTTTGCCCGGCTTGCGGCAGTGGCGAAAAAACCAGGCTTTACCGTCAGGATTTTCACAATAAAGCGATCGCTTTAATGGAAAATTATGATGTCGTTTCCTGCGCCCGCTGCGGTTTTGTTTACGCGGATAACCTTCCTTCCCAGAAGGAGTTCGACCGCTATTACGCCAGGATGTCCAAATATGAGTTTAATTTTAAAAGGGGAGAGGTTTCCGGGGATTACCTGGCGCACTTTGAAAAAATAGTTAAATTCTTGAAGCCGTATCTTGCGAATAAAAAAATAAGCATCCTGGATATCGGCTGTTCCACCGGAGCGCTTTTATCCGTTTTAAAAAAAGAAGGTTATCGTAATCTTTTGGGGCTGGACCCTTCTGCGGCTTGCGCCAGGAGCGCCGCAAAATTATACGCGGTTAAGGCGATCGCCGGCAGTATCTCCGGATTTAAGCCTAAGCGCCGGTACGGGTTGATCATTCTTTCGGCGGTGCTGGAGCACCTGGTGGATTTTGCCGCGGTGTTTAAGAAGATCCGCCTGCTGCTGGAGGATGACGGTTTATTGTTCATTGAAGTGCCAGACGCCCCAAGGTTCCATAAATATATTTTTACCCCGTTTCAGCAATTCAGCATCGAGCATGTGAATTATTTTTCGCGGGCTTCTTTGATCAATCTATTGGGCAGGTTTTCTTTTAAACCCCTGGCCATGAAAAAGAATGAGAACCGGGTTAATCAGACGGTCGATCCGGATATCTTCGCTCTATTTAAAAAAACAGAAAAACATAATTTTAAACCGTCAAAGGACAGGGTTTGCCAGGTAAGTTTAAAAAAATATATCGCCGCCAGTTCCAGGCTGGATGCCCGGGTTAAAGCGCTCATCCGCCGCAAGTTATCCGGTAAGGGTAAAGTGGTTGTTTGGGGTGTGGGTACGCACACGCAAAGACTGCTCGGCGCCGGGATAGATCTTTCCCGGGTAGAGTTTTTTGTGGATTCTAACCGCCGATACCACGGGAAAAAGCTTGGCGGCCTGCAGATCAGGCCTCCGGAGGCGATCAAAGCGGGAATGCCGATTTTAATCTCGACCTATTCCTTCCAGGAAGAAGTCATCCGGCAGATCCGTAAAGATTTAAAGTTAAAAAATGAGGTCATAAAAATATATGAATGAGATCATCAGGGAAGATTTAAAAAATATCTGCGCGGCACGCCTGGATTGGGGAAAATTAAAAAACTCCACCATTCTGATCACCGGCAGCAACGGAATGCTTGCGTCATACATGGTGTTTACGCTGCTGCAGCTCAACGTTCTGTTTCCGGAATTAAACATTAAGGTGATCGCTTTGGCCCGGAGTATGACTAAAGCCAGGAAGCGGTTCGCGGAATTCCTGGGTAATCCGGGGTTAGCGCTTGCCTGCCGGGAGATTACCCGCAAACTGCGGATAAAGGGGCCGGTAGATTATATAATTCATGCCGCCAGCCCGGCAAGCTCCCAATTTTTTGCCCAGGATCCGGTGGGAGTTATCCTTCCGAATGTTTTGGGTACCCAAAATCTGCTGGAGCTGGCCCGGGAAAAGAACTCTAAAGGATTCTTATTTTTTAGCAGCGGGGAAGTCTGCGGCAAGGTGGATAAAAAGATCCTGGCCGAAGAAGACGCCGGTTACCTGGATCCCACGGATTTGCGCAGCTGCTACGGGGAAAGCAAGCGCATGGGTGAAAATATGTGTCAGGCCTGGTTTCGCCAGTACGGAGTGCCTACTTTTGCGGTGCGCCCCGACCATACGTACGGGCCGACGATGGATCTGAAGAATGATCAGCGGGTTTTTGCCGAGTTTGTCCGGGATGTTGTGGATGGCCGCAACCTCCGGGTTAAAAGCGACGGACGGGCAATGCGGACATTCTGTTATCTTAGCGACGCCACCGACGGTTTTTTCCGGGTTTTATTGAAAGGCAAAGCCGGTCAAAGTTATAATGTCAGCAATAACCGGTGCCGGATCTCTATCGGGGAGTTGGCGGATTCAATCGCCGGGCTTTTCCCGGAAAAGAAATTGGAAGTGATCTATGCAAAGCGTAAAAAGAACACCGGCTATCTGGAAAATAAGGATAAGTTGCGCCCGGCGCTTTCTACCGCCAAGATAGAGAAGCTGGGATACCGGCCCGGGGTAGGGATAGAGGAAGGGTTCCGGCGCTGTATAAAAAGTTTTCTTTCTAAGGAAGGCTAAATGCTCAAAGAGAATAAACAGGCATACCTTGAACAAAAAATAGAAAAATACGCCTATATGGAACAGATGTTCGGGCTGCATAAAGTGTTGTATGATTACGCCGATTATATCAAGGGCAGCGACTGCCTGGAGATCACCCTTAAGGACGGGGAGGTTATTTTTAATTTTTTAAGCTGCGGGAAGCAGATCAAGATGGTTTGCCTTCCTTATGATATCACTTCCGTGCCGTTTACTTTTCTGGACTTCGGCGGCTATGACCGGGAAGAGACCCGGTTCCTGGTCGAGATCGTTAAAGAAAAGGATGTGGTCCTGGATATCGGGGCTAATCTTGGCTGGTATACGCTTAACTGGCTTAAAACAGGAAAGAAAGTTACCGTGTTCTCTTTTGAGCCGCTTCCCCAGATTTACGCCAAACTGGTGCAAAATCTTACTTTGAACGGGATCCCGCGGAAAAACGCTTTTAATTTCGGCTTAGCGGATAAGAATGAAGATTTCGATTTTTTCTTCGATACCAAGCGCTGCGGAGCTTCTTCGATGGTCAATTTACGAGATACCCAGGATACGGCCAAAGTTAAATGCACCCTTAAAAGGCTGGATGATGTATTCCCCGGTTTAAAAGTAAAGAAGCTGGACCTGATCAAGTGCGACGTGGAGGGAGCGGAAAAGCTGGTTTTTGAAGGGGGATGGGAAACGATCAAAAAATACCAGCCGGTAGTTTTCTCGGAGATCCTGCGCAAGTGGAGCCGGAAATTCGATTATCATCCCAACGATGTCCTTAAATCATTCCGGGATATCGGCTATGATTGCTATGTGATCGATAACGGCAGAATAAAAAAGCTCCCCGCGGTGACCGAGGAGACCCGGGAAACGAATTTCTTATTTTTACACGGGACAAAACACGCGAAGCTGGCTTTACGCCTGTCCGGGGGTAAAGGATGAAACTGACGTTATTCCTGGGATGTTTTAACGAAAAGAATAATATCCTGCCGGCGATCGAGGAAGCGGAAGCGCTAAAGATCGACAAGGAGATAATTGTCGTGGATAATTGTTCTACTGACGGGACGCGGGAATTGTTGAAGGGTTTGGCGCCCAGAGAGAATCTAAGGATAATTTTCCATGAGCAGAATATGGGTATCGGCTATTCTTCCGCCGAAGCGATCAATCTTGCCCGGGGGGATTATTTTTTCGGCCCGGGAGCCGACCGGGAATACCGGATGGCGGATGTTTATCCGATGCTGGAAAAGATGGAGAAAGAAAACCTGGATGTGGTGTTCGGGTCCCGCCTGGCAGGCAGAAAAAAAGTTTCCGTATTCTCCCTGATCAAAGAGAGGCCGTTCTGGCTGGGGACGATTATCGCTACATTTTTATTGAATACCCTGTATAATCGTAAGTTTACGGATTTGATCGGCATCCATTTGATAAAAACAAAAGTGCAAAGGGATTTCGGCTGCAAGGGGAGCGGCCCGGTTTATGCTTTCGAGCTGCTCAGCAAGCTTTGTAAATACGGTTATAAAATGGGGGAGATCCCTATTTATTATAAACCCCGGACGCATAAAGAAGGCAAGACCATCAAGGTTACCGATATGCTGCCGGCGATCCGGATGATCATTAAGATCAAATTTTTTCAACGTTAATGAAAAAAGAAAACAAGATCAGAAAAGAGATTTTTTCCCGGATCAAGGAATTATATTCGCTCCGCAAATCCGGTGAGCTTTTTGCGCCCGGCAAAACCCCGGTGCCTTATGCCGGCAGGGTGTATGATGAAAAGGAATTGATCAAGTTGTCCGGCGCTTCCCTGGATTTCTGGCTTACCTGCGGAAGCTATGCCCGGGAATTTGAGGAAAAACTGGCAGACTTTTTAAAAGTTAAATATTGCCTTTTAACCAATTCCGGTTCCTCGGCTAACCTTTTGGCTTTAAGCGCGCTGACCTCCCCGTTATTGAAGATGAGGAAGCTGAGTCCCGGTGATGAGGTGATCACTACCGCCTGCGGTTTTCCGACTACCCTTAACCCCATCCTGCAGAATAACTTGGTGCCGGTATTCGTGGATGTGGAACTGGAGAGTTACAATATCGCGGCGGAAAAGATCGAGAGGGCGCTGAGCAAAAAGACACGCGCCATTTTTACCGCGCACACTTTAGGCAACCCGGCAGATATCGACAAGATCGGGAAAATCGTCAAAAAGCATGATTTGTGGTGGATAGAGGATAATTGCGACAGCCTCGGCACAAAATATAAAGGCCGGCATACCGGTTCCTTCGGGGATATCTCTACCTGTAGTTTTTATCCGCCGCATCATATTACTACCGGTGAAGGCGGGGCAGTGTTAACCTCCAGTTTGCTTTTAAAAAAAATAATCACCTCTTTGCGGGACTGGGGCAGGGATTGCTGGTGCGCTCCGGGTGAGGATAATGCCTGCGGAAAAAGATTCAGCCAAAAAATCGGGGATTTGCCGTACGGATACGACCACAAGTATGTTTATTCGCATATCGGATATAATTTTAAGATCACGGAAATGCAGGCGGCGATCGGCTGCGCCCAGATGGATAAACTTGCCTCCTTTATCCGGGCCAGAAAGAAAAATTTCGCTTTCCTCCACGATGTTTTTAAAGGATACGGAGATTATTTTGCTCTTCCGCTGGCCCAAAAAGATTCCGACCCCAGCTGGTTTGGTTTTCCGGTGCTGGTGAAAGAAAATGCTCCGTTTAAAAGGGGAGATATCGTGGGTTATCTGGAGAAGCATAAAATCGCCACCCGGATGCTTTTCGGCGGCAATCTTCTGAAACAGCCGGCATATAAGAATATAAAATACCGGGCGCCGGGGGGATTAAAGAATACGGATTTATTGATGCGTAATTTGTTTTGGATCGGGGTTTATCCGGGCATTACCGGTCCGATGCTGGATTATATTGAAAATGTTTTGCATGGCTTTGGAAAGCTGTTTGGTGACAGATGATCCATGTATTAGGAGACAGCCATGTAGGTGTTTATTCAAGGTCATCCTGCTATTCTTGCCATCATTTAGGGCCGATAACCATGCATCGGGTGGGCAGGGATGGAGTGGATTCGTTCGATATCGAAAAATACCGTATCTGCGATGGAGATACCGTGCTTTTTGTTTTCGGCGAGATCGACGTGCGCTGTCATATAGTTAAACAAAGAGACGCCGGCAGGGGGCTGGATGAAATCATCGCAACACTTGGTTCGAATTATATCAACGCCGTTATGCGCTATCGAAGAAAATTCGGAAACCTGGATTGCATCGTGCAGTTGGTCGTTCCACCGACTGATCAAGGGTATAATCCCAAATTTCCTTTTTACGGTTCGCTGGAAGAGAGGATTAAAATAAACGGATTGCTTAATGAAGGTTTGAAGTTATACTGTGGGAATAATCGCATAAAGGTGCTGGATTTGACAGATGTTTTGTCTGCAAGAGACGGGCAGTTCGATCCCCGGTTAAGCGATGGGAGTGTCCATTGCGGGAAAAAAGCCTTTTTGCTTGTTGAAAATAAATTATTGCCCAAGCTTAATTCTAGCGAAGTGTCAAGGATCAGATTTTTCCGTTTGTTTAAAAGGACGGGTTTAATTTTCATTGCCCCCAGATTAGCCAAAAGTTTGTTAAAAATTAATCCAGAGGCCAGTGATGCGGGAATGTAGGATAGCCAGGGAAGCCCCTGCCAGGATCAAGGTGGCGGGCAAAATACCCGGCATTTACCGGCCAAAAGATCATCTCTTGGATCCTCAATCGGAGGTATTGTTTTTTACGGGCTTTAGCCATGAATAAAAATCTTAATAATATAGACAACACCGGGGAGAGGATACTTTTAGAGAAAGAAACTCCTTTAATGATCGCGCGGCACTTCTGCGCTTACGAATTCGCCCGGAAGCTGGTGGCGGATAAAAACGTGCTGGATATCGGCTGCGGCGAAGGTTACGGCTCCGATTACCTGGCCGGTTTTGCCAAGAGCGTCACGGCAATCGATTATGACCCGTCAGTCATCGCTTACGCCAAGAATAAATACCAGAAGGCCGGGCTAGAATATCTGGTTTTAGACATTAAGGACCTGGGGGGATTAAACAGGAAATTCGACATTATCTGTTCTTTTCAGAATATCGAGCATATCCGCGACACGCAAAAGCTTTTAAAAGATGTGGCTTCACTGTTAAAGGACACAGGAACTTTTGTTTGTTCTACTTGCAATATCAAAGACGCGTCTCCCGGGAGTAAAAAGCCTTTTAACAAATTCCATGTCCGCGAATACACGTTCGAAGAGTTTAAAGAAATGCTGGAGCCTCATTTTGAGCGGGTTAAGCTTTCCGGCTTATTCCGCAGCGGGGTTTTAAAGTTTAACCGCCGGTTAAAAAAGATCGGATTATTCAATTTTCTGCCCGCTGGCCTTGACCCGGTGAAAAGGTATTTTGCCAGGGCCAAGCGCGATTATTTTTACTGGTCGCAGGGAAAATTGGATTCTTGCCTGGATTTGATCGCTGTTTGCAGTAAGCGCAGTAATAAATGAGGGAAAGCGGGGGGTTAATGAAAAAAAGATATCTCGTATTATTATCCGCGTTGTTTTTAACGGGGCTATTTTATTTCGGATGGCTTTATCCCCGCTACACTGTGCCGATCCTGATGTACCACAGCGTGCAGGATAAAGATGGGACTTTTTTTGTCAGCCCGGAAAATTTCGCCAGGCAGATGGAATTTATCAAGAAAAACGGTTATGAAGTGATCAGCCTGGACCAGCTGGTCAAGAGTATCAAGTCCGGTAAGCCCCTGAAGCATAATAAGGTGGTGATTACTTTTGATGACGGCTATGAGGATAATTATAAATACGCTTATCCGGTTTTAAAACAGCTGGGGTTCCCGGCGACGATATTCCTGATCACGGATTTTATGGGCAAATCTTTTTCGGACCTGCCCGGATTCCTTTCCTGGGAGGAGATCGGCTTAATGTCCAGGGAAGGGGTCTCTTTCGGGGCGCATACTAAAAGGCATTTGTACCTGGGAGTTATCCGGGACGAAAAAGCGGCATTTGAGGAGATCTCCGGAAGTAAAAAAGCGATCGAGCAGCAGATCAATATGCCTGTAGACTATTTCTGTTATCCGACCGGCGGGTTCTGTGCGCGGGCAAAGCAGCTGGTTGTCCTGGCTGGATATAAAGGCGCCTGTGCCACCAATCGCGGCGTCAACATTAATAATAAAGATGTCTATCAACTTAAACGGATCAAGGTAACTAACTTTGACCTGGCAAAACCGTTCAGTTTCCGGATCAAGCTTTCCGGTTATTATAATATTTTCAGGAATGATAAAAGGCCATATTAAGGAAAAACTGGTCCCACGGGGAATAAAATTACGGGAGAACAACAATGATGCTTTCAGTGATCGTGCCGGTTTACAATGAGGCAAAGACGATAAAACAGGTGATCGACAGGATCATCGCTGTGCCCATTGAAAAAGAAATTATCGTGGTCGATGACAGCTCTACGGATGGAACGGATAAGATCCTAAGGGATTTGCGTTATGATAATTTAAAAGTGATCCACCACAGTTCTAACCGCGGCAAAGGGGCGGCGGTGGTCACCGGGATTTCACAGGCTGTGGGTGAGTATGTAATTGTCCAGGATGCAGATTTGGAATACGACCCGGCAGATTTTCTTAAGTTAATGGAGGAGATGCAAAAAGGAGCGGGGGATTTGATCCTGGGGGCACGGTTCACCGAAAAGTATCATGGGATGAGTATCCCCAAAGCGGGGAACAGGTTTTTAACCGGCTTGATGAATATCTTATTCGGTGTTAAACTAAATGATTGTTTTACCTGTTATAAACTGATGCGTCGGCAAGATTTGCTTGGTTTGGCGCTGGGTTCAAACAGTTTTGACATCGAAATTGAAATCGTGGCTAAGGCAGCCAAGAAAAAGATGCGCATCGCCGAGGTGGCCGTATCTTATAATCCCCGCACTTACCAGGAAGGTAAAAAGATCCGGATCATCGACGGGATTTGGGCGGCGCTACGGATTTTCAAATTCAGGCTAAGTTAAAAGGAGGAATTATGCTGGTAGTTATGGAATCTATCTTGTATTGGTCTATAATTCTACTGCCTTTTTCAGTAGCTATCTCAACCGGATTATCTAACACGGTCCTGGGATTTATTGCTTTTTCGTATTTTGCGAAAAAAATAATTAAACGGGAGCGTCCTTTAGCAAATACCCCGCTCACCTTACCTTTTTTGTTATTTTTGGCAGTAGCTTTTATTTCGATGCGTAACACCGTAAGTATCAAGGAAAGTTTTCATGGTATCGAAAAGCTGCTAAAATCCGGATTGATATTTTTAATCTGCGCCGAAGAGATCCGCGATATTCGGCACCTTAAAAAAATAATTATATCGCTGGCCGCCGGAGTATTGCTCACCAGTATTGACGGGTTTGTTCAGCTTAAAACCGGCTGGGATTTTGTCCGCGGCCAGCAGGTTCAAAACTGCCTGATCGAGTTGGCCCGCCCTACCGGGCCGTTTCCTAATCCCAATGTCATGGGGATATACCTGGGATTGATCGCGCCGCTTTTTATCGGTCTGACGATGTACTATTATAAAGGCAAGGAATTGGTTTCCGGCAGCATTATTTCTATCCTGGCGGCCGCGGGGATTTATATCACTCTTTCCCGGGGTTCCGGGCTGGGGTTGTTTTTCAGTGTTTTGTTCCTGGCGCTGATGCGCCGGCACAAACTGCTCCTGGGGGTGCTTTTGGCGACGCTGCTGATTTTTCCTCTGGTGATGCCGAAAAATATCAAAAACTGGGCCAAAATGGCAAACTACAACCCGCTGGTCTTCTTATTAAATCAGGACAGGATCAGTATGTATATGAATTCTACAAATATGATCAGCCAGCATCCTTTTATCGGAGTAGGGGTAAATACTTTTTGTAAAAATTACGGAAAGTATAAGACCAAGGAAGCCGAGGCTTACATGCATACCGGTGATTCGGATTATGCGCAGAGTAATTATTTTCAGATGGGCGGTGAAATGGGCCTGATCGGCCTGGGGTTATTTTTCTGGTTTTTATGGATATTGTTCAGGGAACTGCTTGTCTTTTATAAAAGTTTGCCAGATGAATATTTAAAGATAATTTCTTTGTCGCTGGTAGGATGTTTTATCGCTTTTTTGATCAACGGACTTACGGAATCCAGCTTATATTATTCCCGGGTAGCGGTAATGTTCTGGTTTTTTGTGGGGATTGCGCTCTCATTGCGTAGGGTCGCCTGTGGAAAACAAAATTAAAAATATCTTAGCGATAAGAAATGACCGTTTCGGTGAATTTTTATTGAATATTCCTGCGCTGCGGGCATTAAAAAATGCCTATCCGCAGGCGGAACTTACTTTGGCGGTCAGGGCGGAAGTTTTGGAACTGGGGGCGGCAGTGGAATGCGCGGACAAGGTGATCATCTGGGACCAGCTCAGAAAAGAATTAAGAAAGCACAGATTCGATGTTTGTGTTGTTTTAAATCCTACTAAAGAAGCGCACTGGGCGGCTTTTTGGGCAGGGATTCCCGTCCGCGCCGGATATGACCGGAAATGGGGGATACTGCTTACACATAAATTAAAAGACACCAAGCAGCTGGGGAATCGGCATGAAGTAGACGCTAATTTGGAACTGGTCAGCCTTTTAGGCGCAAAAACGCAGGATAAATCGTTGGCGATAAAAGTAAATGAAAATTTATACAAATATTTTATTAACCAGGAAATCGTCATTATCCATCCTTTTACCAGTGATCCGCTCAAGCAGTGGCCGCTGGAGCGGTTTGTGGAGTTGGCGCAACGGATCAGAAACGAACTGGACTTAAAAGTGGTGGTCGCCGGTTTGTCTAAGCAGCCTTTAGCGTTAAATGACAGCATCATCGACATGGTCAATAAAACCACCTTGACGGAATTAGCGGCGCTGTTGAAACGCGGCCGCCTGGTGGTTACCGGTGACAGCGGGCCAATGCACTTGGCAGCCGCGGTAGGGACTCCGGTAGTAGCTTTGTTCAGGAATGATCTTAAAGGTAAGACCGCTAAACGGTGGGGTCCCTGGGGTGAAGGACACACCGTGATTGAAAAGAACAGTTTGAGTGATATAAGCGTAAACGAGGTAGTAGAGCAGGTAAGCAGGGTAGTCCGGGCTAATTAAAGGAAAACCAAATGTTTAAATTAAGAAAATCCAGATTATTTTTGTGGTGCAGGATATTTTCGGCAATCCCCAGCTTAATTTGGGACAGGAGGGAGTTTAAGAATTTATTTAAACAGGTTAAAGGGTTTACGCTGGTCGGGAAAAAACGTTGTTTTTGGGTCTGGTTATTAGCTAGATATGCGGCTGCTAAAAAAGGGCAAATGGCAGAAATCGGAGTTTATAAGGGCGGCACAGCCAGGATCATAGCAAAAAGCTGCCCGGGGAAAGAAGTCCATCTTTTTGATACTTTTGCGGGGATGCCGGAAGTAAAATCCGGGATCGATTGCCATAATCGGGGGGATTTTTCGGATACTTCTCTGGAAATGGTGACTAATTTCCTGCGTGATTGCAAGAATGTTATATTCCATCCGGGTTTTTTCCCGGAAACCGCAGTCAACCTCCAGGTTCAGGAGTTTTGTTTTGTATATATTGATGTGGATATCTATTCATCGGTTAAAGATTGTCTGGATTTTTTCTATGCTAAAGTAACTGCGGGAGGAGTGATTGTGTTCGATGATTATAAATGGAAGGCATGCCCCGGAGTCAAGATGGCTATTGACGAATTCTTTAGCGATAAACCGGAAAGGCCGATTGAAACGGCGGAATATCAATGTGCAGTGATAAAGTTATAACAGGAGAAATAAAATGGTGAATTACGCTGTTATCCTAGCCGGTGGAGTGGGGAGCAGGTTTTGGCCGTTTTCCCGGGAATTGGAACCGAAGCAGTTTATGAAAATCATCGGCCAGGAGAGTTTGCTGCAGGCTACCGTCAAGCGTTTAAAAGGCCTGGTGGACCCGCAGAATACCTATATTATTACTAATAAAATTTACTTTTATGAAGTTATGGCGCAGGTGGCTAAATTCCGCATCCCGGAAAGAAATATTATTTTAGAGCCGTCGGGAAAAAATACCGCTCCGGCGATCGGATTATGCGCAAGATTAATCAGTCAAAAGGACAAAGAAGCGGTGCTTTTGGTGTTGCCCTCCGACCATTACATTAAAAATGTGGGTAATTTTATCGCTACCCTGAAAAAAGCGATTACTTGCGCTAAAGATAATTTTTTGGTTACTCTGGGGATCAAGCCTGTCGGCCCATCCACCGGTTACGGTTATATTAAGGCCGGCCGTAAGGTGGGCGGGTATCTGCGGGTGGAAAAGTTTCTGGAGAAACCGGATTTAAGCCGGGCAAAGAAATATTTCAAAGACCGTTCTTTTTACTGGAATAGCGGTATGTTCATCTGGAAGGCCTCGGTCTTTCTGGAGGAGGTTAAGAAATACCTCCCGGGATTATACGCTGATCTGCAAAAGATAAATTCCGTTGAGGATATCGCCGCGGTGTGGCCGCAGATCGAGCCGATTTCGGTAGATTACGGTATTATGGAACGTTCGGGGCGCATCGCCCTTTTGCCTGCCGATTTTTATTGGACCGACCTGGGCAGCTGGGAGGCGCTTTCCGAAATTTTCCCCAAAGATAAAAGGGGCAATATCGCTAACGGGGATACGATGGATTTAGACAGCCAGGGGATTTGCGTATTTGCCAAAGGCAACCGCCTGGTTTCAACTATCGGGATAAAAAATGCGATCATCGCCGATACTCCCGATGCGCTTTTAGTTTGCGACCGGGACAGGACCCAGGATGTCAAAAAACTGGTGGATCTGATGAAGACGCAGGGGCGTAAAGAGCGCCTGGTGCATTTAACGGAGAAAAGGCCCTGGGGGTCATATACCGTGCTTAGGGAAGGGGCGGGGTTTAAGGTCAAGCTTATCGAAATCACCCCGCATAAGCGCCTGAGCTTGCAGCGGCATAAATTCCGCGCCGAACATTGGGTGGTTGTTTCCGGGACAGCCAGGACGATAAGCGGGAATAAGGTTTCCCTGGTGCACAGTAATCAAAGCGTCTATGTCTCCAAGGGTAAAAAACACCGCCTGGAAAACCCCACCAACAAGCCTTTGCGCATCGTGGAAGTGCAGACTGGAAGCTACCTGGGGGAAGACGATATCGAAAGATTTGCCGATGATTTTAAAAGATGAATAAATTTTTGATTATCAATCCTTTTGGTATCGGGGATGTATTACACAGCACACCCATAATCCAGGCGATAAAAGAAGCATATCCAGACAGTTATATTGCTTTTTGGTGCAATCAGCGCACGCAAGGGTTATTAAAGAATAATCCGGCAATAAACAGGATATTCCCTCTTTCCCGCGGTGACCTCAAAAAGATCTATCATCAATCAAAATGGGCAGGCATCCGGGATTCTATGAAATTATTCCTGGGTATAGCTAAAGAAAGATTTGATATTGTTTTAGATTTCTCTTTGGATCATCGTTACGGCTTGGTTACCCTGTTGGCGGGAATTAAAAAACGGATCGGTTTTAATTATAAAAATAGAGGGAGATTTTTAACCGATAAGATTTTCCTGGATGCTTATGTTGATAGGCACGTGGTTGATTATTACTGGGAGCTGTTAAAGCCTTTGGGCATAAAAACAAAAATTTTTAATTTAGAATTTGCCGCTTCCGCCAAAAGCATCCAAAAAATAAAAAACCTTCTTTCGTCCCGGGGACTGAAAGAGAATGATCTGTTGATCGGCATCTTTCCCGGAGGGGGGGCAAGCTGGGGCCCGGATGCCGGAATCAGGCACTGGCCGGCTTTAAGGTTTGCGCAACTTGCGGATTTGTTGATCGAGAAGACTGGAGCCAAAATTGTTATTTTGGGGGATAAGACCGAAAGACCTTTAGTAGAGATAGTTAAAAACGCAATGAAGAATAAAAGCATAGATTTGGCAGGTGCGGTTGAGCTGGAAGATTTGTCTGCGTTATTGCGTAGCTTAAAATTACTGGTAAGCAATGACGGCGGGCCATTGCATATGGCCACAGCTTCAGGGATCAGGACGCTCTCTATATTCGGTTCGGTAAGCGAAGTGGTGTATGGGCCGTATCCGACAAGCAGGGAGCATGTGGTTTTAAAGACGGAGATGGAGTGTCGTCCATGCTACAAGAATTTCCGGTTGGAGGTTTGCCGGAAGGACAAAGAATGCTTGAAACAGGTGAGCGTGGATGCTGTATTTGACGCAGCGGTTAAGTTAATTATTTAAAAAGGAAAAGGCAATGAAAATATCAGCCCTAGACTTAAAGAAGCAAATCGCCCCGATTCGCCCGGAGCTGGATAGTGCAATTAAAGAAATAATTGACAGCACAAGTTTTATCTTGGGAGCCGGGGTGGATAGATTTGAACGGCGCGCCGCGGAATATTCCGGAGCAAAATACGCGGTGGGCGTTTCTAACGGAACCGATGCGATCAGCTTAGCTCTTTTGGCATTGGGGATTAAAGCGGGGGACGGAGTGATCTGTCCGGCGTTTACTTACTATGCTACGGCAGGGGCGGTAGCCAATATCGGGGCCAGGCCGGTTTTTGCCGATATCGATAAAAAGACTTATAATCTCTCCCCGGAAAGTGTCGAAAAAATACTGTCCCGCAAAAGCAAGTTTAAGATTAAGGCGATTGTCCCGGTGCATCTTTACGGCGCCTGCGCGGAGATGGGCGGTATCGTGCGGCTGGCGCGTAAATATAAAATTAAAATTATCGAAGATAATGCCCAATCTTTCGGGGCAGAATATAAAGGTCAAAAAGCCGGCACGCTGGGAGATTGCGGGACAGTGAGCTTTTATCCCGGCAAGAACTTAGGGGCATTCGGCGATGCGGGAATGGTTTTAACGAATAATAAAGAAACAGCGGAAAAGCTGAAAATTTTACGCAATCAGGGTAATGAAGACCGGTATTATCATATAATGCTGGGCCGCAATAACCGTCTGGATACGCTTCAGGCGGCGGTGCTGGAGGTTAAATTAAAATACCTGGACTCCTGGAATAAAGCCAGGCAGGAGGTGGCCCGTTACTATGACCGCAACCTTTCCGGTTTAAATATTCTCCTGCCGGTTATTCCGGCCTACTCTACGCATGTCTACAATCAGTATGTCATCCGCACCCCGCTGCCCAATAAATTATTCTTGGAACATATGCAGGCAAAGGGGATTGACGCCCGGATATTTTATCCGCTGCCTTTACATTTGCAGAAATGCTTTAAATACCTGGGTTATAAAACCGGAGATTTTCCTGAGGGCGAAAAAGCGGCGAAACAGACGCTGGCTTTACCGATTTACCCGGATTTGACCAAAGAAGAGAAGGATTATATTATTCAATCTATAAAGGAGTTTATCGGTGGAAAGTAAAAAAGTCTACCTTTCTCTGGTGATCCCTTCTTACAATGAAAGCAAGATACTTTTAAAAAATATAGAGAAGGCCCTAAGCTATCTTTCGGCTAAGGGCTATATTTTTGAGATAATTGTGGTTGATGACGGCAGCACGGATAATACCAAAGATTTAATTACTGCCGTTTCCAAAGCGCATTCTAATATTAAGCCCATTTTTAATATTCAAAATATGGGCAAAGGCTTTAGCGTGAAAAGCGGGGTCCTGGCCGCAGAAGGCCAGTATATTCTTTTTAGTGACGCAGATTTCTCTACCCCGATCGAGGAGATGGAGAAATTAGTGCCCCACTTTACCCGAGGTTTCGATGTGGTGATCGGTTCGCGGGCGATGAAGAATTCCAAAATTGTTTTAAAACAGGCATGGTTTAGGCAGGGGATGGGAAAGGCTTTTAACCGGTTGGCCAGGGTTTTGGGTTTGGCAGATATAAATGATACGCAATGCGGTTTTAAGTGTTTTAGCGGCAATGCGGCCAAAAAAATATTCAAATTGCAAAGGCTTAGGGGGTTTTGTTTTGATGTTGAAGTTTTAAGTATTGCCAAAAGATTAGGTTATAAAGTAAGGGAAGAGCCCGTTGTCTGGGTTAACCGAGCGGATTCACGAGTGAGAATAGTCAGGGATTCATCTGCAATGTTTTTTGATTTGCTCAGGATCCGGCTGAATATCCTATTAGGTCATTATAATGCCCGCTAAATTAATTTCTTTTATTTTGTTGTTTTGTCTGGGGCTGGGTTTATTTATTCACTATCAGTCCCGGGCCCCGCTGAGGGGTTTTTCGGACTACCGGGTCTACCATAATGCCGGTAAGGATATTTTATCGGGTAAAAATATATATGTCCGCCCAAGCGAAGAAATTACTCCTTTTAAGTATTCTCCGCTTTTCGCGGTTTTCATGGCTCCTTTCGCAATATTTGATAAAAGAATCTCGGCAAGTTTATTTTTTTTACTTAATCTATCCTGTCTTTTTTTTAGCTTTTGGCTATCCAGTAAGCTGATCTTTTTGGATAAGGTCGCATTTAAACAGGGGTTTTGGATCTTTGTCGCAGTTCTTATGCTTTCTTTCCGGGCTATTTTACATTGCTTAGATAGCGGGCAGGTCGGTCTCCTGATATCATTTTTGTGCCTCCTGGGGTTGTTTTATATAAGTAAAAGCAAGCAACTAAAGGGGTCTTTTTTGATAAGTTTCGCAGGAATGATTAAATATATGCCTTTTATCTTCGGGGTTTATTTCTTCTTGAGGAGAAAATTCAAAATTGTATATTTGATGGGGCTTTCTTTTTTAATTTATTGTTTAATCCCCGCGGTTTTTCTGGGATTTAAAACAAATTTTACTTATTTAAAAGAATGGATTCCTTATATTACTTCAACCTCGCTTGGCCGGGGCTCATTTTTGGATCCCAAGAATCACTCTTTGTGGGTTATTTCCCAAAGACTATTGTCCTGTTTCGGGGCCGGATCCTTCACTGTTTTATTCACCGTGTGCTTATTTGCAGTCGCGGTTTTCCTTTTTACTTTTAGAAAGAAAACAAAAAATTATAAAATTAATCAATTGTGTGATTGCGCTGATTACGGAATGATTTTTTTAAGTACGGTATTATTTAATCCTAATGCCTGGCTGCATAATTATTCCGTGCTTATTTTTCCATATATGCTCATTGTTTATTATTTATTTATTTGTAATTTTAAAGATAAGCTGGTTTTAATTTTCCTATTTTTTTCTTTCATTCTTTTTTCATTAGGAAGCGAGTCATTGGTGGGAGAAAAGATGAAGATAGTGCTGGAGAATTATTCCCTGGTTACTTGGGGGGTTTTATTTGTTTTTGCTGCAATAATAAAAATAAAATTCTTTAGTCGAGTTAAATTAATAGAAGCTTAAATAACGATAAAAATTTTCGGGGATTACAGCTAACCAGGAATAAGAATACGGTTACGGGTATTAATTTTACTTGCAAGTTCACCGGTTAAGGAGAGTGTAAATGGATAAGTTTAAATTAACGGTAGTGATTTTGACAAAAAATAATGAGCTTACTATTGAGCCATGTTTAGAAAGTGTTCATGGCTGGGCGGATGAAATAATTGTTATTGATGATTTGAGCAGCGATAAGACGGTGGATATCCTAAAAAAATATACGGAGCGAATTTTTATCCGCAAGATGGATGTTGAAGGCAGTCATAGGAATTGGGGGTATGCTCAAAGCGCAAATGATTGGATTTTAAGTTTAGACTCGGATGAAAGGGTGACTGCGGAATTAAGGGAAGAGATAAGCAAGGTTTTGGCTGCTAATCCCCGGGATACGGGGTTTACTATTCCCCGGAAGAATTACATCGGAGACTATTGGGTCAGGTTTGGAGGGTGGTATCCTAGCCCCCAGTTGCGGCTTTTTAGAAAAGATAAGTTTCGTTATGAAGAGGTCCAAGTGCACCCGCGGGCGTTTCTTGACGGGACCTGCGGCCATCTGCGCGCGGACATGCTGCATTATTCTTATAAAAATTTAGAAGATTTTTGGGCTAAACTGAATAAGCAGACAACTTGGGAAGCAAATAAGTGGTTTGATCAAGGTAAGCCGATGACTTTGGGGCGATTTATTTGGCGCGCTTATGATAGGTTTATGCGTGCCTATTTCGGCAGGCGCGGGTATAAGGATGGTTTTATCGGGTTTGTGGTCGCCTTTAATGCCGGATTATATCAAATTTTCAGCTATTTAAAATATTGCGAAATAGCGATGATTCATAAAGAAAATAAAGAGGGAAAAGATAGAGCTATTTAAGATCGTAAGACCATGAAGATCGTGTTTATAGATAGAGATGGAGTGATTAATAAATATCCCGGGGACAGGCTTTATGTTACCTCTTTGCGTAGATTCAGTTTTCTCCCGGGCGCAAAGAAAGCGATCGCCTTGCTGCACCGCTGCGGTTTTATGGTTTTTGTCGCCTCTAACCAGGCGGGAGTGGGCAGGGGGGTTTATTCCCAAAAAACCCTGGATTTGATCACCGCTAAAATGCTTACGGAGATAAAAACAAGCGGCGGCTTGATCCGCAAGGTTTATTACTGCACGCACCGCCGGGAAGCCGGCTGCGCCTGCCGTAAGCCCAAGCCGGGATTGCTGAAAAAAGCGGCCCGGGAATTTAAATTCAATTTAAAGGGAGTTTATTTTATCGGCGATTCGATCCGCGATATCCTTACCGCCAGGGCAGCCGGCTGTAAATCTATTCTGGTTTTGTCCGGGAAAGAAAAGCTGTCCAATAAAAAGCATTGGGAAGCTGAGCCGGATCTGGTGTTTAAGGATTTATTAGCGGCGGCAAGATTCCTGGTTAAGTAATCCAGTTGTTAGTTTCCAGTTTTTAGTTGTCAGTAAAACCGCTGGTTTAACTAACAACTAAAAACTAACAACTGATAACTTATAAAAGGTGCGGGATGAAGGTATTAATTGTCCACGCTTCCGCCGGCGCCGGCCACCGGCGGGCAGCCGAAGCGATATATAACTATTTAAAAGAGAATTCTCCTGATTTGGAGTTGGAACTTCTGGATGCTTTAGATAAAACCAACGCCGTATTTAAATTCGATTACACCAAAGGGTATTCTTTTCTGGTCCGCTACGCCGTAAGGTTGTGGTATTGGGCATACCGGGCCACGGAATATAAATTTTTGCGGCCGGTCAGCCGCCGGGTCTCCCGCACGATCAATTGCATTAATTCCCAGAGATTGATCCGCTATTTTCTTTCCGCCAAACCCGAGGTGATTATTTCCACGCATTTTCTTCCCTCCGAATTAGCCGCGGATTTAAAGCGGGCGCATAAGCTTGATTCCCGGTTGATCACGGTGATCACCGATTACGGAGTGCACCCTTTCTGGATCTCTCCCGGAACAGACATTTATGTAGCGGCTTCTGATTTTACGAAAGACAGGTTAATTAAAGAAGGAGTGGAGGCGGAGAAGATCAAGGTTCTGGGGCTGCCTTTTGATCCGAAATTCCTGCGGCATTTTGACCGCCGGGTCATCTGCCATAAGCTCGGGATCGACCATAAAAAATTCACCGTGTTGTTAATGACCGGATCCTTCGGCACCGGCCCGCTGGAGGAAATTGCCGAGAGCCTGGCTAAAGATTGCCAGGTATTGGTAGTTTGCGCCGGGAATAAGAAACTTTTCTCCCGGCTGAATAAGCGCAACCTGGAAAATGTCAAGGTTTTTGGTTTTATTTCCAATACCGAAGAGCTGATGGCTGCTTCCCAGGTAATTGTAACCAAGCCCGGAGGCTCGACCATTACCGAGGTACTGATCATGGAGCTGCCTCCGATATTCATCAGCGCTATTCCCGGGCAGGAAACCGCCAACGTTGAGGCTTTGGCGCAATACGGCATCGGGATAAGCCCGAAAAGCCTGCGGGAGATAAAAGAGATCGTCCTGGACTTAAAAAATAATCCGCAAAAGATCGAAGCATTAAGGCTAAAGATCCGGGAGATCCAAAAGCCACTTGCTTGTAAGGAGCTGGCCAGTGTTATACGCTAAAGTTGTCTTGGGGCTGCCGGTAGAAGGGCCTTTTGACTACCGGCTTCCCGCCGGAATGGAAGACAAAGCGGTGATCGGGGCAAGGGCCTGGGTAAATTTCCGCAACAAAAAAGAGGTCGCCTACATTGTCGGTTTAAGCGATAAAACCGAGATTAAAAAGTTAAAAGAACTCATTTCCCTCATCGATTCCGCCCCGGTATTGGACCAACCGTTGTTTTTATTAACTAAAAAATTAGCGCAATATTACTGCTGTTCCTGGGGGGAAGCGATAGAGGCGGCGTTACCGCAGGATTTACGCAAAGGTAAAACCGCTGCGCCCGGCAGGAACATTCCCCCTAAAGAAGAAGGAGATCTTCTGGCCGGGGAAAGCAGCGCTTCAAAAGAAAAACTTCCGCTTTTTATCCAGGGTTTTGACCGCATACCCGTGTACCTCAGAGAGATCAAACAGGCGCTGGCGGATAAGCAATCGGCGGTTATCCTGGGTAATAATACCGCCTCCGTGGAAAGGATCAAAGAAGCAATCGCCTCCGGCACCGGCCGGGAGGCGTTCAGTTCTTTCCGTAAACAACCTGAAGAGTCGGCCATTTGGGAAAAGATCCGGGAGCAGGATTATTGCCTGGTGGCCGGAACCCGTTCGAGCATATTCGCTCCGGTGAATAACCTGGGATTGATCATTATTGATGAACCGCAGGACCAGGTTTATAAGCAGGAGCAGGTGCCGCATTATCATGCCCGCGAAGTCGCCGGAATGCGCGCGCAAATCCAAGGGGCAAAGCTGCTTCTGGGGAGCCATTGCCTGTCCGCGGAGAGTTTTTATTTTTTACAAAAAGGCCAACTGCGGCTGGAAACTATTCCTTCCCCGGCCGCCTACCCGCAGGTAAAGGTTATTGATTCGCGGCGCACTCCTTACGCGGACAGAAAAAATAAACCCCTGTTCTCTAAATTTTTGCTGGACGCCATCCAAACCTGCCTGGATGAAAAAGGGAAGGTGCTCCTGGTGATTAACCGGAAAGGTTTTGCCACTACCGCTGCCTGCCATAACTGCGGGAAGGCGCTGAAATGCCCCCGCTGCAATATTAACCTGGTCTTTCACTTCGATGATAATAAACTTAAATGCCATCATTGTAATTTTAAGATGCCGGTGCCCAAGATTTGCCCGGAGTGCCGGGCCGGTTATATCAAATATTTCGGTTTGGGCGCTGAGAAAGTGGAAAGCGAACTGGCCAGGATCTTTCCGCTTGCCCGGATGGGGACGGATATTACCGTCGCCACTAATGCGGTGGCTAATCGTCCGGAACTGCGTTTTGACCTTATCGGGGTGCTGGATATCGACGCCGCGCTTAACCGGGTGGATTTCCGTGCGGCAGAGAAGGTTTTTTCCCTGCTCAGCGGAATAATTAATTTGACGGAGAAAAAAGTGATCATCCAGAGCGCCAACCCCACCCACCACTGTTTTTCGGCGCTGGCCGGCAATAAACCGGAGCTTTTTTTCAAGGAGGAATTGCGTAACCGCAAACAGCTCCAATTTTTTCCTTTTAAACACATGATCATGGTAAAATTGCGGGGGCCGGATCAGGATAAGGTCAAACGGGCTTCCCAGGATTTATTCGTCAAGCTCAATAAAATCAAAACCGGAAGCTTAAAATTGCTCTCGCTTAACCCGGGGCTGCCGGCGAAATTGCGGGGGAATTATTATTACCAGATATTGCTGCGCTGCTCCAACGTGGAAAAAGCCGGGCATTTCTTAAAATTACACTTAAAAGAAGGGCACCTCTCAGGTATAATAGTTACTATTGATGTAGACCCGGTTTAGAAAGGATAAACTCGAAACACCAAACTCTAAATCCTAAACAAATCCAAAACCCAAAACTCAAATTTTAAACTTATGTTTCGGATTTTGAGTTTTGAGTTTGTTTAGAGTTTAGGATTTCGTGTTTAGAGTTTAAAATAATATGAAGATAGTCTTTTTCGGAAGCGGACATTTTGCCGTCCCGGCGTTAAAAGCTTTAATTAAAAGCCGGCACACCCTGGCCGGCGTAGTTACCCAGCCGGATAAAAAGAAGGGCCGGCATATGCAGCTGGCGGGCACGGAAGTAAAAAGTACGGCTATGGAAGCCGGTTTGAAAATTTTCCAGCCGGAAAATGTCAATAGTAAAGAAAGTGTGAGCTGTTTAAAGAAGCTGGAAGCGGATCTTTTTGTAATTATCGCTTACGGGCAGATATTGACGCAGGAGCTCCTGGATCTTCCCGGGATCATGGCGGTAAATATCCACGCTTCGCTTCTTCCGCGTTACCGCGGGGCCGCCCCGGTCAACTGGGCGATAATTAACGGAGACAAAAAAACGGGGATTACCGCGATGTACGTAACCCGCAAGATGGATTGCGGGCCGGTAATTATGCAGCAGGAAATTGAAATCGAGGATAAAGATACAGCGCTGAGCCTGCAGGATAAGCTCAGCCTTTGTGCGCCGGAACTTTTGTCCCGGGCCATTGAAGCGATCGACAGCCGCGATTACCGTTTGATCGAGCAGGATGAGGGGCAGGCGGTTTACGCCCCGAAACTGACCAAGGAGACGGGGTTGATCGATTGGGAGGCTGCGGCGGCCGATATCCACAATCAGATCAGGGGGGTTACTCCCTGGCCGGGCGCTTTTACCCGTTACCGCAAAAAGCTGCTTAAAATATTCCAGGCGCAGGTGTTGCCGATCTTCCCCAGTCACCGGCCGATCTCCGGGGAAATAATCCGGGCGGATAAGCGCGGGATTGTCGTGGCTTGCGGCCGGGGTTTTCTGGAAATTAAAGAACTGCAATTAGAAGCAGGCAAGCGCATGCCGGCAGAAAATTTCATTATCGGGCATAAGCTGGCCGAAGGGGATATTTTAGGGGGGAAATAAAACCGGCCCGGTATTTATAAAATTATTGCAACTTCCAGGGTTTCTGTTATAATTATTTTCTATGCCAGAATTAAGGAAAGATCCGATTATAGGTCGGTGGGTAATCATTTCCACCGAACGGGCCCGCAGACCTGACCAATTTTTCGGCCAGGTCAGGGAACCGGAAAGCCCTGCCGCTTGCCCTTTTTGCGAAGGCAGGGAAGGCAAGACTCCGCCTGAAATTTACGCCATCCGGCCGCGTAATTCCACGCGCAATGAACCGGGATGGGACCTGCGGGTTATCCCCAGCATTGCCCCTTTTTTAAGGGTCGAAGGTGATCTTGACCGGCGCGGAAACGGTGTTTATGACGTGATGAACAACATCGGGGCGCACGAAATAGTTGTCGAGACTAATCAACACATCGCCAATATGGCTGACCTAAGCGAGGAACAGATCACTCGCGTGCTTAATTGCTATTCCGACCGGATCATGGATCTGGAAAAGGATATGCGTTTAAAGTATGTTTTGGTTTTTAAGAACTACGGTAAGGGTTCCGGCTCAACCGGGATCCGCCATTCCCGTTCCCAGCTTATCGCCACCCCGGTGAACCCTAAACGGGTAAAAGAGGAGTTGGCGGGAGCGCGGCTTTATTACGAGTATCATGAGCGTTGCGTGTTTTGCGATTTGATCAAACAGGAGATCGAGCAGGAGGAGAGGGTAATTCTGGATTTTGACGGCTTTGTAGCAATCAGCCCGTTTGCGGCACGTTTTCCTTTTGAAACCTGGATCCTGCCGAAAAAACATTGCAGCGACTATACCTGTATGGACGCTGATTCCCGCAAGAACCTGGCCCGGGTGCTCAAGGCGGTCCTGTTAAAGCTGAAAATCGGGCTAAACGACCCGGATTATAATTATGTCATCCATACGTCGCCTTTTCGCCGGCAAAAGATAGGGTACTGGAAAACTATCGACCAGGATTACCATTGGCATATCGAGATCATGCCCCGGCTGACCAAGGTGGCCGGTTTTGAGTGGGGTACGGGTTTTTATATCTGCCCGGTACCTCCGGAAGAGACGGCTAAATTTTTAAGAGAGGTTAAAATTTAATGGGCGAACTGAGAAGGGATCCGGTAGTCGGGCGCTGGGTGATCGTCGATACGGAGCACCCCAAAAAACCGGAAAATTTCGAATATGAGCAGCATATCCCGGCCGGCGGGTTATGCCCTTTTTGCTATGGCAATGAACATATGACCCCTCCGGAGATCAGCTGTTTCCGCGATCCCGGTACCGGAGCCAACGCTCCCGGGTGGCAGGTGCGCGTAGTGGCGAACAAGTTCCCGGCCTTACAGATCGAAGGGGAGCTTGACCGCCGGGGGATGGGGATGTATGACATGTCTAACGGCATCGGGGCGCATGAGGTCCTGATCGAGAGCCCTTATCACAATAAAGATATTCCCGAGCTTTTGGATGAAGAGATCGAAAACTACCTGAAAATGTGCTGCGTACGTTCAGCAGACCTAAGGAAGGACAGCCGGTTTAAATACATCATGGTGTTCCGCAATTACGGGGCCGCCGCCGGGGCATCTTTGGAGCATCCGCATACCCAGTTAGTCGCTCTGCCGATGGTCCCCAAAAATGCGCTGGAAGAGATCCACGGAGCGCAGAATTATTACAATTACCGGGAGCGCTGCATCTTCTGCGATATCATCCGCCAGGAGCTGCAAAGCAAGGAGAGGGTGATCTTAGAGAACAAATATTTTATTTCTTTTTGCCCGTTTGTTTCCCGTTTCCCTTTTGAGATCATGATCTTCCCTAAGCAGCACAGCGGGTATTTTTGCCACATCTCCAACGAGGAAACCGCCGCGTTGGCCAGGATCTTAAAGCAGACACTGGAAAAATTAAAAAAAGTATTTGTAAATTTGTCATATAATTATATAATTCATTCTGCTCCGATTAACGGGGACGCCGGGGTAGAATATTACCATTGGCATCTGGAAATCATGCCAAAGCTTACCCAAGTCGCAGGTTTTGAGTGGGGAACTGGTTTTTATCTTGATCCAACCTCGCCTGAATTAGCCGCGCAATATTTAAAAGCCGTAAAAGATTAATCAAAAAAAATACGCACTGGCCAAAAAGTACCGGCTGTCGATAACAACTAATATACGGAAAATAACCAACAATTTTAAAAGGAGGGAATCAAAATGGCAGTTAAAGTGGGAATCAACGGTTTTGGAAGGATCGGACGTTTAGTCGCCCGGGCGATTTTAGATAAAAACAGCAAGGACATTGAACTGGTGGCGGTCAACGATTTGACCGATGCCAAGAGCAATGCCTATCTGCTTAAATATGATTCCGTGCACGGACGCTTTAACGGAGAAGTTAAAGCGGTTGCCGATGATGTAATTTCAGTTAACGGCAAGGAAATTAAAGTTTTAAGTAAAAGGGATCCGTCGGAACTCCCCTGGAAAGACCTCGGAGTGGAAATCGTTATCGAATCTACCGGGTTGTTCACCGTCAAGAAGGACGGAGTAAATAAAAAAGGTAAAGAGGTAAAAGGCGCCGAAAACCATATCACCAAAGGCGGGGCGAAGAAAGTTATTATTTCGGCTCCGGCTGAAGGTGAGGATATCACCATTGTCCTGGGTGTCAATGAATCCAAATATGATCCCAAGAACCACCACGTGATCTCCAATGCTTCCTGCACCACCAACTGCCTTGCCCCCGTCGCCAAGATCATGCAGGATAAATGGGGGATCGTCAAAGGGTTGATGACTACGATCCATTCCTATACTAACGACCAGAAACTGCAGGATATGGCGCACTCGGATTTACGCCGTTCACGCGCTGCCGCGGTTTCCATGATCCCCACCTCTACCGGTGCGGCCAAAGCAATCTCTCTGGTTATCCCGGAATTAAAGGGAAAGCTGGATGGTTTTGCCATCCGCGTTCCGACCCCGAATGTGTCGATCGTGGATCTGACCGTAGCCCTGGCTAAAAAAGCCACGGCGGAAGAATTGAACGCTGCGTTTAAGGCGGCGGCCGAGGGCCCGATGAAAGGGATTCTCGGATATACTGAAGACCCGGTGGTTTCTATCGATTTTAACCACTGCACTTTAAGTTCCATTTTGGATGCCAAGTTGACCAAGGTGATCCAGGATGATTTCGTGAAAGTGCTGGCCTGGTATGATAACGAATGGGGTTATTCTAACCGGGTTGTGGATCTGTGCGAATATATTGTAAAAAAGGGTTTATAAAATAAAGGAAGGGTCCTTTTTATCTAAAAATAAAGAGGATCTTTCCTTAAGTTTTCCCGAAAGGATCGTGATGGCCAAGCTAACCTTACAGGATCTGGATTTAAAAGATAAAACGGTATTGGTGCGGGCGGATTTTAATGTGCCGCAGGATGCCGAGTTGAAGATTACCGATGATACGCGCATCCGGGCGACTCTCCCCACGCTGAAATATATCCTGGAAAAAGGGGCGAAGAAAATAGTGTTGATGAGCCATTTGGGCCGGCCCGACGGAAAAGTTGTGGCAAAGTACAGCCTGAAACCGGTAGCCGCGCGTTTAAAAGAACTGCTCGGCCAGGAAGTTTTATTCCTTAATGATTGTGTGGGCGAAGGGATAAAGAAGCAGATCGAGCAGGCAAAAGAAAAAGTCATCCTTTTGGAAAATCTGCGTTTCCATGCCGAAGAGGAGGCCAATGATGCCGGTTTTGCCAAGGGCTTAAGCGCCCTGGCGGATATTTTTGTCAACGATGCTTTCGGCACGGCGCACCGGGCACATGCTTCTACCGAAGGGGTGACCCATTTCCTGAAGTCCGCCGCCGGATTCCTCCTGGAGAAGGAGATTAAATATATCGGAGGGGCGGTAAGCAATCCGGAAAAGCCCTTTGTGGTGATTTTAGGGGGAGCCAAGGTCTCAGATAAGATCGGGATGATCGAAAACCTGCTGCCTAAATGTGACGCGATTATCGTGGGCGGAGGGATGTCCTACACTTTTCTGAAAGCCCAGGGCTTGGAGATCGGCAATTCGCGCCTGGAAAAAGATAAGCTGGAGTTAGCCAAAGCGATGTTAGCCCAGGCTAAAAAATTAGGCAAAGAGATCGTTTTGCCGGTTGACCACGTCGTGGCGGACAATATCGACCCGCAGGCAAAAACCGAAATCGCCGGTTTAAATATTCCTGCCGGCAAGATCGGCGTAGATATCGGCCCGCAGACCATCAAATTATTCGAAGAGAAATTAAAATCCGCCAAGACCATTGTTTGGAACGGGCCGCTGGGGATTTTTGAGATGGATGCTTTCAGTAAAGGGACCGAGGAGGTGGCTAAGTTTATTGCTAATCTTAAAACCACTTCGATCATCGGCGGAGGGGATACCGCTGCGGCGATCGCCAAATTTAAATTAGAGAACAAGATGTCGCATATTTCAACTGGAGGAGGGGCAAGCCTGGAGTTTCTTGAGGGAAAGACTTTACCCGGGATTGCTGCGCTGACCGAAAAATAAGATGAGAAAACCGATCATTGCCGGAAACTGGAAGATGTACAAAACGATCAACGAAGCCATTGATTTAGCTAATGGATTGAAGCGGGAATTATTTAAACTGGATTTTGCCAAAGTGGATGTGGTTTTATGCCCGGTGTTCACCGCTTTAAGCGAAGTGGCGGAAGTTTTGAATGAAACGGATATCGGGTTAGGCGCCCAGGATGTTTATTGGCTTGATGAGGGGGCTTTTACCGGAGAGGTTTCCCCGGTAATGTTAAAAGACGCCGGCTGCCGTTACGTGATCATCGGCCACTCCGAGCGCCGGCAGTTCTTCGGGGAGACTAACGAAACGGTAAATAAAAAGATCAAAGCCGCCCTGAAGCACGGGTTGACCCCGATCATTTGCGTGGGGGAGAATTTGCAGGAAAGGGAGGCCAACAATACTTTTAAAGTCATCCAAAATCATATCCAGGGAAGCCTGGAGGGGATCAGCTCCCAGGATTTGCTCAAGACCGTAATCGCCTATGAACCGGTGTGGGCGATCGGAACGGGAAAAACCGCTACCCCGGAGCAGGCCCAGGAAGTGCACAAGTATATCCGCGACCTTTTGCGCAAAATTTACTCGGATGAGGCCGCCGAAAGCATCCGCATCCAGTACGGCGGAAGCGTAAAGCCGGAGAATATCGCCGAGTTGATCGGTAAGCCCGATGTGGACGGGGCTTTAGTGGGCGGGGCAAGCTTAAAGGTGGATAGTTTTAGCGCGATTGTTATTAAATCCAGCGAGGTCATAAAATGACGACATTATTGATCATTGTTCATGTAACTGCCTGTATCGTTTTAATCACCCTGGTTTTGATCCAGCGCGGCAGAGGGGCGGGCCTAGTCGAGAGTTTTGCCGGGGTGGAGTCGATGTTCGGGACTAAGACCAGCGCTTTTCTTACCCGCACAACCACGGTCATGTCGATAGTTTTTTTCATGACCTGTTTAGGGCTGGCGGTTTTATCGGTCAAACAAAGCAAATCATTGATGAGCCAGGTGCGCGCGAAAAAAGCGGCGACGGCAACAGTTTCACCAGAAGCAGCCAAACCGGCAGCAGTGAAAACCGAGCCCGCGCCAACCGAAGCTGCCCAAAGCGCAGCAGTGCCGGCCGTAAACTTGCCAGTGGAAACGGCTAAGCCGGATGCGGCAAAAGCGCAATAAAATTATAAATAAAGTCAATCCAGGGGACGCTCATGTTCTTTAAGAACAGGAGGGTCCCCTTTATTTTTGAAGATGAAAAATAAAAAATTATTCTGGATATTTGCCTTAAGCAGCGGGGTTTATTTTACCCAGGGGATCGAAGACCTGCCTTCCCAGGGGTTATTCTATTATCTTAAGGAGACCCTGAATTTCTCCGCCGATAAGATCATGCTTATCGGCAGCTTGACTACTTTTGCCTGGCTGGTCAAGCCTTTGATCGGCCATTTGATCGACCACTATTTAAGCAAGCGCGCCTGGATCTTTATTTCCCTGGCCCTGGACATCGTTTTTGTTTTATTTTTGGGCTTAATCCATTTGCCTTTGTTTATTTTGGTGGCGCTCTTGATAGTCACCTCCGGCAACGCGGCATTCCGCGATGTCGCCGTAGACGGGATCATGTGCGTGGAAGGCAAAAAATACCAGGCTACCGGAATGATCCAGAGCATCCAGTGGGTTTCCGTATTGATTGCCGGGCTGTTTACCGGGATCGGCGGGGGGTTCATCGCGCAGAAATGGGGGTACCAGGCGGGGTTTTTATGCCTGATCCCGGTTTATATCCTGGTCGGCCTGCCGGCATATTTTTATCAGGAAGAGATAAATGATAAAAAAAGCCTGCCGGTCTCCTCATTGCCGGCGGACTTAAAAAGGCTTTTTGAGGATAAGAAAATACTGATCATCGGCTTATTTATATTTTTGTATAAATATTCTCCTTCTTTCGGCACCCCTTTGTTTTTTATTCAAAGGGACAGTTTTAAGTGGAGCAAGATCTGGATCGGGACATTGGGGACCTTGAGCACCCTGTTCGGAGTGGCCGGCGCGCTGCTTTATTATAAATTCAGCCGGAAAATCAATATTAAGCGCTGGTTATTTTATTCGGTGATCGCCGGCGGCCTGACCACTTTAAGTTATTTATACTATACTCCGGTAACCGCGGTGGCCTATGATATTATTTACAGCCTGGTTGGAATGTTCATCTTTTTAATGGTAATGGATTTTATGGCCCGCCATTCGGTAAAGGGGCTGGAGGCAACTTCTTTTGCGCTTTTGTGCAGCGTCAACAACCTGGCGGGGGTGAGCAGTAATTTATCCGGGGCTTTCCTGCTTCCCCTGGTGGGGCTAAAATGGCTGATCATTTTATCGGCGCTTACCAGCTTTCTTTGTTTATTCCTGATCAATAAAATTGAATAACCCTGTGTATTGCGCGAATATTTCTATTGCCTTTTTATCGCTATTTTATATAATAAAGCGATGATGGATATGCTTAGGCCTTATATACTTAGCTTTATTCCGCTGTTTGTGGCCGTGGATGCCATCGCCAACATTCCGATCTTTTTATCGCTGGTCGAACATTCTTCCAAATCCGGCCGCAAGAAAATTGTCCTGGACGCGGTGGTGACGGCCACGGCGGTGGCGATCATCTTTATGTTTATCGGCAAATGGGTTTTTTCTTTGCTGGGGATCACTATCCCGGATTTCCAGATCGCCGGAGGGGTATTGCTTTTTGTTATTTCTGTGCGGCTTTTGCTGCCGGGGGCGCAGAAAAGTTTATTGGCCGGACCGCACGATAAGGATTTGGGGGTGTTCCCGTTAGGCACTCCCCTGATCACCGGCCCGGCGGTCCTAACTACGACCTTGATGATGATGAACAGCTACGGTACGCTGGTTACCCTGGTCGCGGTAGTCTTAAATATGTTTTTTGTCTGGGTCACTTTAGTCAAAGCCGATACGATCATGAGCGTGATCGGCCCTAACGGCACAAGAGCATTTTCTAAAATAATGTATATTTTATTGGCCGCCATCGCGGTAATGATGATCCGCCATGGCATAACCGGAGCGTTCCTAAAATGATGCGCAAAGTTTTAACTTTTATTATGGCCGGCGGCAAGGGGGAAAGGTTGTTGCCTTTGACCAAGGACCGGACAAAGCCGGCGGTCCCCTTCGGAGGGATTTACCGGATTATTGATTTTACTTTGAGTAATTGCATTAACTCGGGGCTGCGCAAGATTTACATCCTCACCCAGTATAAATCTGCTTCCCTGCAAAGGCATATCCGCTTGGGCTGGAATTTCCTTCCTTCGGAGCTGGGCCAGTTTATCGAACTGCTTCCCGCCCAGCAGCGGGTGGGGGATTCCTGGTATGCGGGCACGGCGGACGCGATCTTTCAGAACCTTTATACCCTGGATATGGATAAACCGGATGAAGTTTTGATCCTGGCGGGAGACCATATCTATAAAATGAATTATTATTCGATGATCGATGTGCACCGGGAGCGTAACGCCGATTTAACCGTGGGAGTGGTCGAGGTAGAAAAGTCAAAATCCCGGCAGCTGGGGGTGGTGGAGACGGATGTCGAGGGAAGGGTAACCGGTTTTCAGGAGAAGCCTGCTAATCCCAAGACTATTCCGGACAAGCCGGACAGGGTTTACGGCTCTATGGGGATTTACGTATTTAATCAGTCGGTACTGATGAAGGAGCTGCTGGAAGATGCCAAAAACAGCAAGTCTTCCCACGATTTCGGCAAGGACATTATCCCTCAAATGTTAAAGAAAGGGATGAAGATCGTCGCTTATAATTTCTGCAATGAATTCAAGTGTGAAGAGTACTGGCGGGACATCGGGACGATCGACGCTTATTATGAAGCGAATATGGAGTTGATCCAGGTCAACCCGGTATTTAACCTTTATGACCAGGAATGGCTGATCCGGACTTTTCAGGAGCAGTATCCACCGGTGAAAACCGTGCACTCCGGGGATAAAGAAGAAGGCCGGGTCGGGTTGGTCCTGGATTCGATCGTTTCGGAAGGCTGTGTGGTTTCCGGAGGCAGGGTCCAGCGTTCGATACTTTCCCCCAATGTGCGGATAAATAGTTTTTCCGAGGTTTACGATTCGATCCTAATGGAAGGGGTACAGGTCGGCCGCCACGCTAAGATCAAACGGGCGATCATCGATAAAGACGTGCATATCCCGCCGGGAATGATCATCGGTTTCAACCAGGAAGAGGATAAGAAAAAGTTTTTCGTCAGCGAGTCCGGGATCGTAGTCGTGGCTAAGGGGACGGAAATTAAATAGCCAATAGAGGGTAGGTAGTATAATAGCAGGTAGTATTTAGGAAAAACAATGATCAGGAAAGCCAAGATAAAAGATATTAAGCAGATCCAGGAACTGATCGGCTATTTTGCCAGGCAGGATGTGATGCTGCCGCGTTCCCTTAATGAGCTTTACGAGAACATCCGGGATTTTTGGGTTTATGAAGAGAACGGCAAGCTGCTTGGCTGCGCCGCTTTACATATTTCCTGGGATGACCTGGCGGAGATCAAGTGTTTAGCGGTGGCCAAGAACAAGCAGGGAAAAGGGCTGGGCCGGGACCTGGTGTCCGCCTGTCTGGCCGAAGCCCAGGTTATGGGGGCCGAAAAGATCTTTGTCCTCACCTACAAGCCGGAATTTTTCAAGAAACTGGGTTTTAAGAAGATCAAGCATGAGGCCCTCCCGCATAAGATCTGGGCGGAATGCATTAATTGTTGCAAATTCCCCGATTGCCAGGAAATCGCCCTATTAAAAATCTTGTAAAAATAAAAGAATATGTTATAATTCAAACTTTAAGTCTTAGGCGGTAAGGATAGATTTTTAACTTGCGGCCTAAGCCGCTTAAAACCAAAAAGTTTTTATATTATATTTATTATATTAAGGAGGAAGCATGGATTATTTATTGACCGAAGAACAGAAGATGATCAAGGATCTGGCGCATAAGATCGCCGAAGAAAAGATCCGCCCGGTAGCGGCTAAGTACGATATCAGCGAAGAGTATCCCTGGGAGGTGCTTAAAGTAATGGCTGAGTCGGATATGTTCGGCCTGTTCATCCCTGAAGAATACGGCGGATTTGCCACCAGCGTATTTAATCTTTGTTTAGCCACGGAAGAGTTCTCCCGCGCCTGCGGCGGGATCGCGGTTTGCTACGCGGCCAGCGCCCTGGGCACGTTTCCGATCGTTTTATTCGGTACGGATGAACAGAAAAAGAAATATTTGCCGGCTTTAGCCAGCGGCAAGAAGGTAGCGGCTTTTGCGATCACCGAGCCGGAAGCAGGTTCAGACGCCTCCGGGATCAAGACTGTGGCTAAAAAAGTGGGTGACCATTACGTTTTAAACGGCCTGAAGCATTTTATTACCAACGGCGGGGATGCCGAGACTTATGTGGTCATCGCCATGACGGATAAGACCAAGGGCGCCCGCGGGGCTTCGGCATTTATCGTGGAAAAGGGGACCCCGGGATTTACCTTCGGCAAAAAAGAAGACAAATTCGGGATCCGCGCCTCCAGCACCCGGGAATTGATCTTTACGGATTGCAAGATCCCGGCGGAAAATTTACTGGCCAAGGAAGGCATGGGGTTTATCGTGACCATGCGGACTTTTGATATGTCCCGGCCGGGAGTAGCTGCCCAGGCACTGGGTATCGCCCAGGGGGCCCTGGAGTTGGCGGTTAAATACGTGCGGGAAAGGGTGCAGTTTGGTAAACCTATCTCCAGTTTCCAGGGTATCCAGTGGATGCTGGCGGATATGGCTACGGAAGTGGAAGCGGCGCGCGGCCTGGTTTATGCGACCGCCAGAATGGTCGATGCCGGGGTAAAAGATGTGGCGAAAGAGTCGGCCATGGCCAAAATGTACGCTTCGGATGTGGCGATGAAGGTAACCGTGGATGCGCTGCAGTTATTCGGCGGCTACGGCTACATGAAAGATTATCCGATCGAAAAATATGTGCGCGACGCCAAGATTACCCAGATCTATGAGGGGACGAACCAGGTTCAGCGCAGTATTATTGCTTTGAAATTGATCAAGGAGATGGCTAAATAATATAATGAATATCATTGTCTGTATAAAACAGGTTCCTGAAACAACGGAAGTCCGGATCAACCCCGAGACAAACACGCTGATGCGCGAAGGGGTCAAATCGATCATCAATCCTTTTGATATGTACGCGATTGAAGAGGCGATCCGGCTTAAGGAAAGATTCGGGGGCAAGGTAAGTATTTTGACCATGGGGCCACCCCAGGCGGACGGGGCGCTGCGTGAAGCGATCTCCATGGGGGCAGACGAAGGGTTTTTAGTTTGCGACCGGGCTTTTGCCGGCAGCGATACCTGGGCAACCAGCTATACTTTGGCCGGAGCGATCAAGAAGATCGGCGCGTTTGACCTGATCATCTGCGGCAAACAAGCTTCCGACGGAGATACCGCGCAGGTCGGCCCGGGGATCTCCACGCATTTGAATATTCCCCAGGTAACTTATGTGAAAAAAGTAGAGGAGGCCACGGATAAATCCATGCGCCTGGAACGGATGCTGGAAGAAGGTTATGAGATTATTCAGACCCCGCTGCCTGCGCTTCTGACCGTGGTCAAAGAGATCAATGAACCCAGGATCCCTTCGTTGAAAGGTTTGATGCGCGCTAAAAACGCTAAAATTACCGTGTTTACCCAGAAAGAATTGGATTTGGATCCGCAGCAGATCGGATTGTGCGGTTCCCCCACCCAGGTAGTGAAAATTTTTACCCCCACTCCCAGGGCCGGGGGGCAGATGCTTAAAGGCGAGGTTCCCGATATCGCCAAACAGCTGGTGGATCTAATCAAGGATGAGGTGAATTAATGGCGATCTCCATTATTATCGAAAAATGCACCGGTTGTTCTTTGTGCGTTAAGGCCTGCCCTTTTGACGCGATCCGGATAATGGATAAGAAAGCGGTGATCGACCTGCATAAATGCACTCTTTGCGGGGCCTGCAAAGACGCCTGTAAATTTAAAGCGGTTTTATTGGAAAAGACTCCGGCCAAATGCGATTTACCCGACATCAAGGATTACAAAGGGATCTGGGTTTTTGTAGAGCAGAAAAACGGCCGGGTGCAATCTGTTTCCTATGAATTATTGGGCAAAGCGCAGGAGCTGGCGAAAAAATTGAATACCCAGGTGAGCGCGGTCCTGATCGGCAATAAGCTTGAGGACCAGCTGGATGAACTGACTTTCTGCGGGGCGGATAATATTTACCTGGTGGAAGCCCCGGAGCTGGCTAATTTTCAGGATGAGCCTTACACCAATATTTTAGTGGAACTGGTGAAAAAATATAAGCCGGAGATCCTTTTGTGCGGAGCGACCAATATCGGAAGAAGCCTGATCTCCCGGGTAGCGATCAATATTAAAGCCGGCCTGACTGCCGACTGCACCGGTTTAGATATCGAACCGGATAAAAAGATCCTGCTGCAGACCCGCCCGGCGTTTGGCGGGAATATCATGGCGACGATCATTTCTCCCAATTATCGCCCGCAGATGGCTACCGTGCGCCATAAAGTTTTTGCGCCGATGCCCGCGGATAAAAAACGCAAGAGCAAGATCATCAAGGAAAGTTTTGATTCTTCGCTTTATGTTTCCCGGACCAAGCTTTTGGATATCATTGAAGAGATCGAGTCCACGGTTAATTTATCCGAAGCCGATATAATCGTTTCCGGGGGCCGGGGAATGGGTGCTCCGGAGAATTTTAAAATGCTGGAAGAGCTGGCTCATGTTTTAGGGGCCGCGGTCGGTTCCAGCCGCGCGGCAGTGGACGCCGGTTGGATGCCTTATTCGCACCAGGTCGGACAGACCGGCAGGACCGTGGGGCCGAAGATTTATTTTGCCTGCGGGATAAGCGGCCAGATCCAGCATCTGGTCGGTATGCAATCCTCAAAAATTATTGTGGCGATCAACAAGGATCCCGAAGCCCCGATCTTTAAAGTGGCCACTTACGGGATTGTCGGGGACCTGTTCCAGGTTGTTCCGGCATTAACCCAGGCGTTCAAAACCGCCTTACGCAAGTAATAGTGCATCCTTCCAAAGCAACTCCCGATTATTTCCCTAAATCATTGATGTTAATAGCTTTCTGCTAAGTAGCTATCCTTGTACAGTTAGCATAGTTCTGCATTAGGATGGCTTATATTACCTCTATATGGTAGGGGATGTCAAAGAATGTAAAGATTTTCCTTGACAAAATTCTACCTATATATTACACTTGAAATAACAAATCAATTCCCAAAAACAAATAAAAATATGATCGATAATACTTTAATGACAATTGAGGATTTAGCGGATTACCTGAAAGTTACCCGCCGGACTATTTATGACTGGTTAAAACATAATAAGATTCCCGCTTTAAAACTGGTCGGGCAATGGAGATTTAAAAAAGATAAAATTGACGATTGGCTGGAGACTCAATCTCAACCACATTAAAATAATTTTGCCTACTCCAACGTAGGAGAGAAAGGAAAAAAATATGTATTTTAAAAGACTGGAGCTGGTGGGGTTTAAATCGTTCTGCGATAAGACGGTCTTGAATTTCGAGCCGGGGATCACCGCGGTAGTCGGCCCCAATGGCTGCGGTAAATCCAATATTTTCGATTCCATCCGCTGGGTGCTCGGCGAACAATCCGCCAAAAGCCTGCGTGGTTCGGAAATGCTTGATGTTATCTTTAACGGCACGGACCAGAAGGAGCCGTTGAGCATGGCCGAGGTCAGCCTGGCGTTCGATAATACCAGTAAATTTTTCAATGTGGACAGCCCGGAAGTATTGATCACCCGCCGGCTTTTCCGCTCCGGGGAAAGCGAGTATATGCTGAACAAGGCGACGGTGCGGCTTAAAGATATCCTGGACCTGTTATTGGGGACAGGGATCGGGGCGGAAAGTTATTCGATCATCGCCCAGGGAAAAATTGATTTAGTGTTGAGTTCCCGGCCGGAAGACCGCCGGGTGGTTTTTGACGAGGCCAGCGGGATCAGTAAATATAAAGCACAGAAAAGAGAAACCGCGCGCAAGCTCGAGGAGACCGAGCAGAACCTGCTGCGGGTCAATGACATTGTCACCGAGGTCAAGCGCCAGATCGGTTCCCTGGAGCGCCAGGCGAATAAAGCCCGCCGGTATAAGGAAGTTTTTGAGGAGCTGAAGTTAAAGGAAATTGACGCGGCCGTCCTGGAAAAAAAGAACCTGCTGGAGGAAAAAGACCGCCTGATCGCCCAATTAGCGGAGCTGGGAAAAGAAGAATCTTCTTTGATCGAGCTGATCGTCCAACAGGAGGAAAAGATCGCCAACCGCCAGTCGGAATTAAAAACTCTGGAGGAAGCGATGATGGAAGCGCGCGGCCAGATGCTTAACCTGGAAAACAGCTTGGTGCGCAATAATGAGCATATTAAATTTAACCAGCAGCGCATCGAGGAGTTGGGCCAGAATGCCAAGGTTCTGGAAGAGCAGACCGGACAGGCAGCTGCTAAGCTTCTCCAGGATGAAGAAAAATTACAGCAGGTGCGCAGCGAATACGCCAACCTGAAACAGAATATCGAGGCCAAGCAAGCGGTGCTGGGGCAAAAAGAGGAAGAGATCGAAAAACTGGGCGCCAGCATTAAGGACTCCCTGGAACTGATCGCCGAATGCAAAAAAACCATCCTGGATTTAGAGAATGCGATCTCCAATACGCATAATCAGATCGGGGATTTTAATTCCAGACATCAGGTATTCCTGGCCCGGAAAAAAAGGCTGGAAATAGAAAAAGCGAAAGTTTATGAAGATAAAGTGATTACCCAGGAGTCTTTGAGTAAGGTCACCCAGGAATTAGAGGAAACCCGTGCCCAGGTAGCGGAATTCAATCAAAAGATCTCCGAGCTTAAGACTAATCTGGCGCAAGAAGGTTTAACCCTTGAGCAGATCAACCAGGAGATTTTGAACCTGGGGAATGAAAAGCTCACCCTGGTTTCGCATAAAGAATTTCTGGAGAAATTGAAAAGCAAATATGACGATATCGGAGAATCTTCTAACGCGGTAATTTACCTGGATAAAATGCCGGGAGAAAGTTTGACCGGCCTGGTAGTAAAGATCCAGAACCAGCAGCCCTTGGCTGAGGGTGAACAGCAGCCGGGGGGAGCCGCGTTTAAGGTCAGCGGGGAGGCCAAGCCCATCGAGTTAGACACCCAAAAAATCGATGAAAAGATCAATCGCCTAGAGGAGCATCTGGTGGAATTAAAGGATAAAATGCTTATCCGCCAGAATTGTATCGCGGAATTGAATAAAACCTCCGCCGGATTAGAGGTGGAGTTGCGCAACTACGAGATCACCCTGGCGAATAAAGAATCCAGCTACGCGACTACCGCCGAGCAGTTCAATAAGATCAAGGAAGAAGAGGATGTGATTGTCATGGAGTTGTCCGATGTCTCCCGGGAGATCTCGGCGATCGAGCAGAATTTAAGCGCTGCCCAGACTCAGTTGGCCGACCTGAATACCCAGGAGCGGCTGCGGCAGGATACGATCGTGCGGGAGGAGGATACGATCGCCTTAAACAGTAAATTACGCGAGGAGGTATTGGTTATTATTACTCAAACCAAGACCGAGATCGAAGCTTTGAATAAACGCATCAGTTCCGATGATCAGACCCTGAAGATCCTGGAGGAAACCTATGCCCAGGATAAGGCCAGCCTGGAGAATATCCAGCGCCAGATAAGCGAGTCAAAAGAAAAAGTCGAGGTTTTAGGGGCGGAAATCACGCAGTGCCGGGAAACTAACGCCCAGGCCCAGCTCCAGATCGGCCGGAAAAAAATATCCTTGGAAGAAATCGAAGTAAAATATAATGAGGTCTCCAGCGGCACGGTGGGGGTGGTCAAGAAGATCGAGGCTGACCGGAAGCAGCTGGACCAGATCAAAAACCGCCTGCATGATCTACAGATGCAGGATAAAGACCTGGATTACCGTTACACCACGGTTAAGGAAAGGATGTCTTCCGCTTATAAGATCGATTTAGACCTTTTAATGGAGCTGGATAAGGAGTTGGACCAGAATGCGCTCTCGGCGGAGATCACGGAATTGAAAAGAAAGCTGGATTCTTACGGCTCGGTGAACCTGGTGGCGATCGAGGAGTATGATGAATTAAAGCAGCGTTACGATTTCCTGCTCCAACAGCAGAAGGACTTGTGCGATGCCAAAGAAGCTTTGCACCAGGCAATTCTAAAGATCAACCGGACTACCCGGCAGATGTTTATGGAAACCTTCGAGAAAGTGAAAGTGGAATTTAAGAATTATTTTCGCCTGCTTTTTAACGGCGGGGATGCCCAGCTGTATCTTTTGGATGAATCCGATCCGCTGGAATCCGGGATCGAAATTATTTGCCGGCCTCCGGGAAAGAAGCTGCAGAATGTCCTGCTTTTGAGCGGCGGGGAAAAGACGATGTCGGCGATTGCGCTGATCTTTGCGATCTTTAAAGTCAAGCCTTCGCCGTTTTGCATCCTGGATGAGATCGACGCGGCGCTGGATGAAGCCAATGTCGACCGTTTTTCCCGGGTGCTCCAGGAATTTGCCAAAAACTCCCAATTTATCGTGATCACCCATAACAAGAAGACCATCGTTAACGCCAATATCATGTACGGGATCACTATGGAGCAGTCGGGAGTTTCTAAGATCGTTTCGGTGAAATTATCGCAGAATAAGGATAAGGAACAGCAGAACCAGCCGCAGCCGGTAGCTGCCGCTTAACTTTTAAAGGCGAAGAGCAGATAAAAACGGGGTCAGAATTATTTTTCTATTGTTACGCTAGAGGAAAATAATTCTGGCCCCGTTTATTTAGATTGATCCCTAAGCTTAAGCGCTGAAAGTGTTATTTTTGCCCAGTTTCTTAGCTTCATAAAGGGCTTTATCGGAAGCGTGGATTAAATCCGCGGCCAAGGCACCGCTATTCGGGAAGGTGGCGATCCCCAGGCTTACCGTCAGCTGCTTGCTGGGAAGGATCTCTTCATTAAGGAAGGGGTGTTTTTGAATATCTGTTCTGATCCGTTCGGCGATCAGAAAGGCTTCTTTTTTATCGGTATGGGGAAGGATGATCGTGAATTCTTCCCCGCCGTAGCGGCAAACTTTATCCATTTTCCGGGATTGATTGCGCAATAGCCCGGCCAGCGTTCTTAATATTTTATCTCCCGCCTGGTGCCCCAGAGTATCATTGTAAATCTTAAAATCGTCAATATCGACCATGATCAGCGAAAGAGGGTCTTTGACCGCTTTGGCTTTTTCGATCTCGCTCTGCAGGAGGGTCTGGAAATAGCCGTGGTTCCAAAGGTTGGTCAGGTAATCCGAATGCGCTCTTTCCACCGTCAATTCGAAAAGCTGGGAGTTTTCGATCGCCAGTCCGGCCTGGTTGGCCAGCATGGTTAACATACGGATATCGTCTTTGGTGATCGGTTCATGGGTAATAAAATTATCGGCGGCGATAATCCCGTTTACCCGGTTTTTTGCTTTTAAGGGGATAAGCAGGAGCTCATTGCTGTCCAGCGCTTTAATTACCGGTGAATTTTGATATTTGGTCAGGGCCGGTCCGGTTAAATGCAGAGGCATACCGTCAAGCACGGACAGAGAGAGCGGATCCTCGTTTTTATCCAGCAGGGATACCTTGAGGTTCCTTACCTGGCGGTTAAATCCGGATTCAAGCACCACGTCGGAATTTTTAAAAGCATTGATCAGGTCATCCAGGTCCATTCTTTCTTCTTCGATCTTGGTCCAGGCGATATTGGCTTCTTCTCCGTTTTCCGGGCCAATCCCCATTTTCCCTTCGATCAGCCGCTCCTTTTCGTTTACCAAAAAAAGGATGGCGCGGTTAAACCCTAATCCGGTATGCGCGGTTACCCCGGTAAGGATGATATAGAGGATCTCATCCAGTTTCAAGGTGGTGCGCATGGCGTTGGAGACCTCATAAAGGATCTTCAGTTCGTTTTTGGTGCGCTCAAGCTCGATTTTAAGTTTATTCGTGTCTTCCATAATGGTTAAATCTAACACATTCTCTTTCGGTTGTCAAGGAAAGGGCGGCATACCCCGCACCCAGAATAATAATTGGGAATTACGGGTGCAGGATTAATTCGGCCAACGGCTTACGCCGCGGGCGCCTGCTTATATCAGGAAGGCTCCGTAAGTCGTGGCCGCATTAACTTAAGTAATTGACAGGTGATAATCAATGGCATATAATATTTAAAACTAACCGGAGGGATACACATGGCCAGATTAATAAAAAGCATTTTTTTAACCTTTCTTTTCTTTTTTTGTGCAACCCTGGTTTTTGCCGAAGATATTACGATCACTACCTATTATCCATCGCCTTACGGCAGCTATAATATCCTGCAGTCAAAAGTGTTAGGGGTGGGAGACAATAACGGCGATGCCAGCTATACTTCGGCGGATGCTCCTTCAGGGGGTAATGATGGTGAGGTGTGGATCAAGGGAAAAGTCGGTATTGGAGTAACCTCTCCGACAAATGCCCTGGACGTCGGCGGCCTTGTTGGAGCATCTTCGGTTCCAGGTAATACAATCGGGATAATGTCTTCGTCGGTTACCACTGATTCGATGATCAAAATAGGAGAAAGTGCTACGGATTACGGTTTTGCTGCTTGGCGCGGGACGGATAATTATTTTCAAGTGGGAACGAATGGAACGACCCGCCATCTTATTTTTTCGCCTACCGGTAATGTCGGGATTGCAACTACGACGCCAGGCCAAAAATTAGAAGTCATCGGAACGGTAAAAGCCACCGCGTTTAGCGCGACAACCGCCGGTGCCGGTGCTTATATGTATAATACAAGCACGAACATGAACCTTCCCGATTATGTTTTCGACAAAGATTATAAGTTAATGTCCTTGCCGGAATTAAAAAAGTATGTTTCAGCAAATAAGCATCTTCCCGGACTGCTTTCTTCGCAAGAGCTTAAAAAATCAGGCACCGCTTCACTGGTTGAACAGGATTTCAAAAACTTGGAAAAGATCGAGGAGCTGGTTTTATATATTCTGCAGTTGAAGTCCGAAAACGAGGCTTTGCGTTCACGGGTGGATAAATTGGAAGCCAGAGGTAAAACAAAGTAATCCGGTTCCGGATTAATTTTAAGGTTTAAAAGCTTAAAGTTTTATTGTGTTAGATTTGCCTCCTTTCTGCGTCAGTTAGAGTAGAAAGGAGGTTTTTGTTTGGGGCAATATTCGTTGACAGTCCGGCGGGTGCGGGTTATAATATGAGCTCAAATTTTAAAATTAGGAGGATTTATAATGGTAATTGAGAAAAAGAAAGAAGAAGCGGCTAAAGAATCATCCGACCGTCATAAAGCGCTGGAATTGGCGCTGGCCCAGATCGAGAAGCAGTTTGGAAAAGGCTCGATCATGAAGCTGGGGGCGCACACTAAAGCCAACGTGGAGACTATTTCTACGGGGGCGCTTACTCTTGACCTGGCGCTGGGCATAGGCGGCCTTCCCCGGGGAAGAGTGGTGGAAATATTCGGGCCGGAGGCTTCCGGTAAGACCACTTTGACCTTGACGGCGATCAGGGAGATCCAGAAAAAAAACGGGGTGGCGGCATTTATCGACGCTGAACACGCTTTTGATTCCACCTATGCCAAGATCATCGGGGTAAACCTGGATGACCTGTTGATTTCGCAGCCGGACACCGGAGAGCAGGCCTTAGAGATCGCCGAAACCCTGGTGCGTTCTAATGCCGTAGACCTGGTCGTGATCGACTCGGTGGCGGCATTAACCCCCCGGGCAGAAATCGAAGGGGAAATGGGGGATTCGCATATGGGGCTTCAGGCGCGCCTGATGTCCCAGGCCTTGCGTAAATTGACCGGGGCGATCAGTAAATCCCGCACCACTTTGATTTTTATCAACCAGCTGCGGGAAAAGATCGGGGTAATGTTCGGTTCCCCGGAAACCACTCCCGGAGGAAGGGCCTTAAAGTTCTATTCTTCGGTGAGGCTGGATGTGCGCCGGATCGCTTATTTAAAAGACGGGGATAAAGTCATCGGTAACCATGTCCGGGTAAAGGTAGTGAAAAATAAGATCGCCCCGCCTTTTCGCGAGGCGGAGTTCGATATTATGCATAATGAAGGGATCTCTAAATCCGGCGCCGTGATCGATGCGGGAGTCAATCTGGAAGTGATCGCTAAAAGCGGCACCTGGCTTTCTTTTGAGGATAAAAAGCTGGGGCAGGGCAGGGACGCGGCGATAAAGTTTTTAAAAGAAAACCCAAAACTGCAGGATGATATTGAAAAAGCAGCCCGCAAAAAAGCCAGCCTTGCCGAGTAACGCCAATACGCAGGAAGAAAAAGCCCGCGCTTACGCTTTTCTGCTTTTAAAGTTCCGCCTGCGCAGCGAAAACGAATTAAAAACGCGCTTAAAGCAAAAAGGTTTTTCGCCGGATTTAGCCGAAGCTACGGTCGGATTTTTAAAGGAGAGGGAATTTATCGACGACCGGGTTTTCGCTAAGGGTTGGGTCGCCTCCCGGCTTAAGCGCCCGCTGGGCTTAAGGAAGATCAGGCAGGAGCTGGCGCAAAAAGGGCTGGATAAGGAAGTGATCCAATCCGTTTTAAACCAGGCAAAAGAAGGTTATGACGAAAGCCAGATCGTCAGCCGGTTAGCCGAACAGAAATTCGCGAAATTAAAGAACATCGAACTCCTGAAGGCTAAAGCCAGGGTTTACGGTTATCTGGTCCGCCGCGGGTTTTCCCCGGATGTAGTTTCCGATATTTTAAATAAACACTAATCGCTGCAATTTCCCAAAATGACCGCAGACATTCTAAGAGAAAAATTCCTTGCTTTTTTTAAAGCCAGAGGGCATAAGATCATCGACAGCGATTCCCTTGTGCCTAAAGATGATCCGACCGTGCTGTTTACTCCCGCCGGGATGAACCAGTTTAAAAAAGAGTTTATGGGGTTTGACTCGGGGTTCAAGCGCGCCGCTACCAGCCAGCGCTGTCTGCGCACGGATGACCTGGATAAAGTCGGTAAGACCAGTGCCCACCATACTTTTTTTGAAATGTTAGGTAATTTCTCTTTTGGGGATTATTTTAAAAAAGAGGCAATTACCTGGGCTTGGGAATTTTTGACTAAAGAATTACGCATTGATCCCGCCAAACTCTGGGTTTCGGTTTATCAGGATGATGATGAAGCTTATAACATTTGGAAAGAGCAGGTACGTATCCCTGAAAATAAAATTGTCCGGCTGGGGGATAAGGATAATTTCTGGCCGGCAGAGGCTAAAACCAAGGGGCCGAATGGCCCCTGCGGGCCTTGTTCGGAGATATTTTATGATTTCGGGGCCCAGGTCGGCTGCGGTGAAAAAATTTGCGATCCATCCTGCAGCTGCGGAAGGTTCGTGGAGATATGGAACCTGGTTTTTACCCAGTTTAACCGTAAGGATGATGCCAGCTTAGAGCCGCTGCCGAATAAGAATATTGATACGGGAATGGGGTTGGAAAGGTTGACCGCGGTGATGCAAGGAAAACAGAATAATTTCGAAACGGAATTGTTCCAGCCGTTAATCCAGGAGATCAAGCATTCCGCCGAGGTAAAACCGGCAGACGAAAACAAGCAACTGTATGCGATCGCCGACCATACAAGGGCCGCGGTTTTTTCAATTTACGACGGGATTACCCCCTCTAATGAAGGCCGCGGTTATATTGTGCGCAAGATCATCCGTAAAGCGGTGATGCATTTAAGGAACTTGGGGATCACCAAGCCATTTTTAAGCAAGTTGGTCGGGCAACTGGCGCAAATCATGCGCCAGCCTTACCCGGATTTAAAAGCAAGGCAGGAGGATATCGCCCGGGTTATTCTGAATGAAGAAGTTAATTTTGTTAATACGCTTAGCCTAAGCAGTACTTTGTTGGATAAAGAAATCGAAGGATTAAAAGAGGCCTTAGAAAAAGATCCAAAGGTGGATAATAAAATCTTTGCCAGCAATTCAACTTCCGCGGCTTTAGGCAGCATTGCTTTTAGGTTATACGATACCAACGGGATACCCCTGGAAATAACCAAGGATGAATTAAAGCTAAAATTTATAGAGGTCAACGCAAGTTTTGAAAAGGTTTACCAGGAGGAATTAGAGAAACAAAAGAACCTTGCCAAATCTTCCAGCAAGATGAAGGGGGATGTTTTTGATTCCAAAGGATTTGATTTAAAATTAAGCGCGACAAAATTTACCGGATATAAAGAAAATTCTACACAAGCCCAGATCCTGGCGGTTTTAAAAAACGGCAAACCGGTAAATGAGATTCTATCCGGGGGCAGCTTTGAGATTGTTTTGGATCAGACTCCTTTTTACGCCGAATCCGGCGGCCAGGTCGGGGACACTGGGGAATTAATTAACGGAAAGAATATTTTTGCGGTTTCCAATACGCTTAAGATAGGCAATGTTTTTTTGCATAGCGGGACAGTGAGCTCCGGTGTGTTCAAAAAAGGCGATAAAGTGACTGCCGGGATAAATGTCGAGCGTAGGTTAGATATCGCCAGGAACCATACGGCAACGCATATATTGCAGGCAGCTTTACGGGAAACACTCGGCAGCCATGTCCAGCAGCAGGGGTCCTTAGTAAACGCGGAAAAGCTGCGTTTTGATTTTACGCATTTTAAAGCTTTGTCTAAAGATGAAATTTCCAGAGTGGAAGAGTTAGCCAATGGGTATATCCAGAAGGATCAAGCGGTAGAGGCTAAAGAGATGGAGATTAAGGAAGCGAAGAAAGCCGGCGCTTTGGCATTTTTCGAAGAGAAGTACGGTGAGAATGTCCGCGTGGTTACGGTGGGCAACATTTCCAAGGAACTTTGCGGCGGCACTCATCTTGCTAATGTCAAACAGATCGGTTTGATAAAAATAATCAGCGAGAGTTCGGTGGCCAGCGGGATAAGAAGGATCGAAGCGGTGACCGGTGAGCGCGCGGTAGAATTTATCCGGGAGCAGGAGCAGAAAAATAAAGAAGAATCCGAGAAAAAGAACAAACTGGAAGAATTAAAAGCCCAGGAAAAGAAGCGCAGCCAGGAAATGAACAAAACCCTGCCGGCAAGAGCGGAGGAGCTGGCCGGAAAGAGCGCGGTCTTAAACGGGATAAATACGGTTTTTTCAGTGGAAAAGGATTTAAATATGGGCGCTTTGCGGCTTCTGACGGATGCGCTTAAGGCAAAATCAGGCAAAACCCTGGTTGTTTTAGGTTCGCAGGAAGCAGGAAAAGCCTCCCTGGTCGTGGGAGTGACCGCGGATTTATGCGCTAAAGGGTTAAGCGCCAAAAACATCATTGCCCAGGTCGCTCCGCTTATCGGAGGCAGCGGCGGGGGAAGAGAGGATTTTGCCCAGGCGGGAGGCTCTAAACCGGAGAATTTTACGCTGGCTTTTGATAAAATTAAGGATATAATAGTAGGGTTATGAACCCCGCACCTTCTTTGTATTAAATGCCAGAAGGCGCAGGGTTAAAAAATAGCTAATAAAGAGAAGGTGCGGGGTGAATATAATCCGTTTTACCAGTAAAAAGCTGGAAAAAATTTATAACCGCGGCCAGCTGCGCCAGCAGCGGGTGGAAGAAAAGGTTAAGAAAATCATCGATGATGTGCGCCTTTTCGGGGATGAGGCGGTCTTTAAGTATACCCGTAAATTCGATAAGGTAAAATTAACCCAGCGGCAGTTAAAAGTTTCCCAGATCGAGATCAGCGGCGCTTACGCCAACATCAGCCCGCACTTTGTCAGCTCTTTGAAGGTGGTGATCGAGAACGTAAACCGTTTTTACCGCAAGCAGCTGCGTAAATCCTGGAGGATGAAGGGTACCGAAGGGGTGGTTTTGGGAGAAAATTACACTCCTCTGGACAGGGTGGGCGTTTATATTCCTGCCGGGACCGCGCCTTTGGTTTCTACGGTTTATATGACTGTTTTACCGGCTAAGCTGGCGGGAGTGAAAAAAATAGTTTTAATCAGTCCGCCGGACAAAAATGGTTATATTAATCCGCACATCCTGGTGGTTGCCGACCTGTTAAAAGTCGATGAAATTTACCGGGTGGGGGGAGCCCAGGGTATCGCCGCGTTAGCTTACGGCACCAAGACTATTCCCCGGGTGGATAAGATCGTCGGGCCGGGAAACGTTTATGTCAGCGAAGCCAAGCGCCAGGTTTTCGGCATGGTGGATATCGATATGATCGCCGGCCCCACTGAACTGGTGGTGATCGCCAACCGTTTCAGCGACCCTAAATTTATTGTTGCCGATTTACGCGCCCAGGCCGAACACGCCAAAGGCCTGGCGATATTGATCACTAATTCTAAAAGCCTGGCCAAAGAAGTAAGCGCCCAGCTTGACGGTAATAACGGGCACATTATTTTGACCAAAAATTTAAAGCAGGCGGCGGAGATCGCCAACAAGATCGCCCCGGAACATCTGGAGATCCTGGTCCAGAACCCGCAAAAGCTGCTTAAAGATATTAAAAATGCGGGGGCAATATTTTTAGGCCCTTATAGCCCGGTAGCGTTGGGGGATTATGTCGCCGGGCCCAGCCATGTGCTGCCGACCCAGGGGACCGCGCGCTTTTTTTCCGGTTTAAACGTCACGGATTTTATCAAAAGCAGTCATATCATCAGCTATTCAAAAAAAGCGCTGGAAAAGATCCGGGAGCCGCTGGAAAAGATCGCCGGGATAGAAGGCCTGCAGAAGCATGTGGATTCGGTAAAGACCAGATTTGAATAAATAATGGATAAGGAAAAATGAGAAAAGCGAACAAGAGCCGCAAAAGCAGGGAAACAGAGATCGCGGTCAATTTAAATATTGACGGGGAAGGAAAGTCAAAAATTAATTCCGGCATCGGATTCCTGGATCACATGCTGGAATTATTCGCGTTCTGGGGGCATTTTGATCTGGAGGTTATAACCAAAGAAGCGGATTTCAAAGTCGATATTCATCATGCCAATGAGGATTTAGGCATAGTTTTAGGCCAGGCTTTTAAAGAAGCCTTGGCAGATAAGCAGGGGATCAACCGGATCGGTGACGCTTCCGTTCCTATGGAAGAGGTAACTGCCGGCGTTACTTTGGATATAAGCGGGAGAGGATCATTGAAGTTATTGATCGCTCCGGGGAATACACCGCTGCCTCAGGAAGGTTATGAAATTAAATACGCCGAACATTTTTTTGATGCTTTCGCCAAACAGCTCGGAATGAATTTAAATATAAAGATAGAGAATCCCAGCAGTGATTTGCACACCTCTTTGGAGCCGGTGTTTAAGGCTTTAGGTAAAGCCCTCTCGGAAGCCGTTGGAATCGATCCCCGCAGGAAAGGTATCCCTTCGACTAAAGGTGTAATTGACTAAATGAAGATCGCCATAATCGATTACGGCATGGGAAATATTCATAGCGTGGCCAAGGCTATCCAGTCCTGTGGCGGGGAACCGGTAGTCACCGGTAAAAAAAGCGAACTTGACGCGGCGGATAAAATTATTCTGCCTGGAGTAGGCGCTTTTGACGATGCGATGGCGGAATTAAACCGGTTGGATTTAGTCGGTGCGATCCTGGAGCAGGTGCGCAGGAAAAAACCGTTCCTGGGAATCTGCCTGGGGATGCAGCTTTTACTGGAAAAAAGCCAGGAAGCTAAAACCCATCAAGGGCTGGGGATCATCTCCGGAGAAGTGGTAAAGTTTGGCGCTAAAAGCGGATTAAAGGTCCCGCATATGGGATGGAATGACCTTAAGATTGTTGCCAAGGATTCGCCTTTATTGAACGGTATTGATTCAGGTAGCCAGGTTTACTTTTGCCATTCGTATTATCCGCAGCCTGCCGATAAATCCGTAATTGCCGCCACTTGCGCTTACGGGGTGGAATTTGCCTGTATTTTGCAAAAGGACAATGTTTACGGAGTGCAATTTCACCCGGAGAAAAGCCAGTCGGCCGGTTTAAAAATAATCAGGAATTTTGTGAGCTTATGTTAATTATCCCGGCCATTGATCTAAAAAACGGAAAAGTAGTCCGGCTTTTTCAGGGAAAATTCGACCGGGAGAAAGTTTATTCCCTTGATCCGGTAAAGACCGCTAAACACTGGGCAAAACAGGGGGCTAAATTCCTGCACATTGTCGATTTAGACGGCGCCTCTACCGGTAAGCTTAAGAATATTGAGGCTTTGAAGAAGATCATTGTCCAGGTGGGGCTGGGGGTGGAATTCGGCGGAGGGGTCAGGAGCATGGAGACTATCTCCGCGCTTTTGGATTTAGGTGTCGAGCGGGTTATTTTAGGCACCCGGGCGGCAAGCGATACTAAATTTTTAAAACAAGCCTGGAAAAAATTCGGGGAAAAGGTCATTGTCAGCATCGACGCCAGGGACGGAAAGGTTCTGACCCAGGGGTGGAGCAAGGCTTCCGCCAGGACCGCCCTGGAATTTGCCCGGGAATTAAAAGCCATCGGTTTTAAGCAGGTGATTTACACGGATATTTCCAAAGACGGTACTTTGGCCGGGCCAAATATTGCCGGGATCAAAGAGTTATTAAAAGAAACCGGACTAAGCCTGATCGCTTCCGGAGGGGTATCCGGGCTAAAGGACCTGGTCAAGCTTGATAAATTAAAAAAGCAGGGGGTGTCCGGGGTGATTGTCGGTAAAGCCTTGTATGAAGGGAAGTTTACTTTAGCGGAAGCTTTAAAATCGGTCAATTAATAAACCAAAGAAAGGGGAGAACATGGAAAGAAAAGTAATGTGGTTAGGTTTGGCAACGGCGGGGATATTTGTTTTAAGCGGCTGCGCAACGGTGAATAAAAAAGACGATTTGTCTAACCAGGCTCTGCGGAATAAGATTTCGGCGCTTGAGACGCAGTTAAGTGAAAAAGATAATGAAATAAACAGCCTGAAGGAAGCAGCCGTAAAAACCGAACAGCCAGCCGCGCCCGAGGGAAATGGCGGGAATATCGGAGAGGTCAAGCAGCATATCGATGCGAAAATGATCCAGACCGCCTTGAAGAATGCCGGTTATTACCAGGGAGAGATTACCGGTAAGATGGGTTCTAAAACGCGCCAGGCAGTAAGGGATTTCCAGAAAGCCAATAAACTGCACGCTGACGGCAGGGTAGGCAAGAAAACCTGGGCATTATTAAAGGAATATTTAGATAAGAAAGTTAAATAGAGAAATAGGGGGTAGTTAGCGGTGAGCAGTTAGCAGGGAGGGTAACTTTGTTCGAACCTACCCTGAATATTAACTCTTGCCTACTGCTTACTGATTTTCCATGTTGAGTAAACGGATTATTCCTTGCCTGGATATTAAAGAAGGCCGCGTGGTCAAGGGGGTAAAATTCCTGGGCTTACGCGATGCCGGAGATCCGGTAGAAGTGGCCAAAATTTATGACCAGCAGGGTGCAGATGAGCTGGTTTTTCTGGATATTACCGCCAGTTTTGAAAACAGGAAGACCCTGGTCGAGCTGGTGGAAAAGATCGCCGGTAATATTTTTATGCCTTTTACCGTCGGAGGCGGGATAGGGGAGATCGGGGATATCCGCAATCTTCTGAACGCGGGAGCGGAAAAAGTTTCCCTGAATACCCAGGCCGTCAAGTTTCCCGAATTGATCTCGACGGCCGCCAAAAGGTTCGGCAGCCAGTGCATCGTGGTGGCGATCGACGCCAAAAACCAGGGTGATCACTGGGAGGTGTTTATCAACGGGGGCCGCACCCCTACGGGGATCGATGCTTTGGCTTGGGCGGAAAAAGCTGCCCGGCTTGGCGCGGGGGAGATCCTTTTGACCAGTATGGATTTTGACGGGACCAAGGACGGTTATGACCTGGAGTTGACCCGGGCCATCACCCAAAAAGTCAATATACCGGTGATCGCTTCCGGCGGGGCAGGTTCCCTGGAAGATTTTTATAATGTTTTTACAAAAGCCAACGCCGATGCGGCGCTGGCCGCTTCGCTTTTTCATTATCAGGAATTCAGCATCGGGCAGGTAAAAAATTACTTAAAAGAAAAAGGAGTGCCGGTAAGATTGGCTTAAGAGTGACAAACTCTAAACTAAAAATCCTAAATCCTAAACAAATCCAAAATCCAAAACTCAAATTTCTAAACTTATGTTTTGGGTTTTGAGTTTAAAATTTTGAGTTTGTTTAGTGTTTCGAGTTTAGTGTTTAGGATTTAATCGTAAAAGGGGGATGTTCAGGTGAAAAAAGCAACATTTAAGTTGAGCAGTTTAAAGTTCGATCAAAAAGGTTTAATTCCGGCCATCATCCAGGATTACAAGAATGATGAAGTATTGATGCTGGCTTATATGAACAAAGAGTCTTTGGGGCGCACTTTAAAGCTGGGCAAAACCTGTTTTTGGTCACGCTCCAGAAAAGAGTATTGGGTAAAAGGCCTGACCAGCGGGCATTTCCAGTTCGTGAAATCGATCGCTTATGATTGCGACCTGGATACGCTTTTGATCCGCGTGCGGCAGGTCGGTAAGGCCTGTCATACCGGCATGCGCAGCTGTTTTTACCGCAAGATCAAATAATGATTTAAGGGTTTCACATGCATACGCCTAATCTAAAAGATTTCTTAAAATTAACGGCAAAAGGTAACGTCATCCCGGTTTACCGGGAAATAAACGCCGACCTGGATACTCCGGTTTCGGCTTTTTTGAAGCTGGAAAAAGGAGACTACTCTTTTCTTCTGGAATCGGTTGAAGGGCAGGAAAAAATCGCCCGCTACTCATTCCTGGGCACAAATCCGGGATTGATCTTTAAAAGTAAGGGTAAGCAGGTTGAGATTATCCGTCCCCGCTTAAACAAGAAAGAGAGTTTTATTGTCGCCGGTTCCCCTTTAGATGAAATTAAGAAAATAATGCGGGGATTCCGCAGCGTGGATGTGCCCGGCCTGCCGCGGTTTTACGGCGGCTTAGTCGGCTATATCGGATATGATACCGTAAGGTTCTTTGAAAATATTCCGGATAAGAATAAGGATGAACTGGGGATCCCGGACACTCTTTTTATTCTCACCGATACCCTTTTGATTTTTGACCGGCTTAACCATACGATCAAGATTTTAAGCAATGTGTTTTTACCGGATTCCCCCGGTTTAGCGGAAAAGAAACGGCTTTATCAGCAGGCGATCGAAAAGATCCATACGATCCACAGTTATTTTAATAAATTTGTGATCGCCGACAAAGAATCCGCCAGGCCCGCAAAATTGAATATTCAAAGCAACATGAAAAAAGCGGCTTTTACAAAAATGGTCAGGCGCGGGCAGGAATATATCAAGCGGGGTGATATTATCCAGGTGGTCTTGTCGCAGCGTTTTAAGGTCAGGACAAGGAAAGATGATTTTGCAGTATACCGGGCGCTGCGCATCCTCAATCCTTCTCCTTACATGTATTACCTGAAGCTTAAGGATTTTTCGATCGTCGGTTCCAGCCCGGAAATGCTGGTGCGTTGTGAAAACGGCCTGGTGCAAACCCGGCCGATCGCCGGGACCCGGCGCCGGGGCAAGGATCCCCGGGAAGACCTGGCGTTGGAAAAAGAGCTCTTGGCTGATGAAAAGGAGCGGGCCGAGCACCTGATGCTGGTCGATCTGGGCAGGAATGACCTGGGCAGGGTAAGTTTACCCGGCAAGGTTAAAGTCGACGATTTTATGCGCGTGGAAAAATATTCGCATGTCATGCACCTGGTCAGCGAAGTCAGCGCCGTGCTTGACAAAAAAAGGTTTGATATCTATGATGTGTTGAAAGCGGCGTTTCCCGCGGGCACGGTTTCCGGCTCTCCCAAGATCCGCGCCATGCAGATCATCGATGAGCTGGAGAATTCCCGGCGCTCATTATACGCCGGGGCAATTGGGTATTTCAGTTTTTCCCACAATCTGGATACCTGTATCGCCATCCGCACGATATTGTTCAAAGGCGATCTTGCTTATGTGCAGGCCGGAGCGGGGATTGTCGCGGACTCTGTCCCGGGAAAAGAATATCAGGAATCAGTGAATAAAGCTAAAGCAATGATGGAAGCAATCAGGAAATAAGGGTTTTAGTCAAATCAGAGCGCAAGCGCTCGATCGGTCCGCTTCCGGCGGGCTTATTAAAGTGGAGGAAAGATAATGGCAGTACATATTCGCTTAAGAAGGATCGGGAAAAATCCTAAAGGCAAACCGCATTTCCGGGTGACGGTTTTTGATGAACGCATGGGCCGGGACAGCCGGGTAATCGAAGAGGTGGGTTTTTATAAGCCGACTACCGGAGAAGCGCTGCTTAAAAAGGAGCGTATCGCCGCCTGGGTAAAAAACGGGGCGCAATTGTCCGTTACCGTAAAAAGTTTATTGAAAAAATCAAATAAAGGTACGCCGGCCGATAAAGCCGCTGCCGCGAAGGGAGTTTAATATGCCGCAATCCGGCGCAGCAAATCCGATAGTCCAGCTTTTTCCGTTAATTCTGATCTTCATCATCTTTTATTTTCTCCTCATTCGGCCGCAAAAGCAAAAGGAGAAAGAGCACCAGAAGATGCTCGAAGGGGTCGCCAAGAACGATGAGATCGTCACCTTGAGCGGTATCCACGGAACTGTCGTTAATGTGAAAGAAAAGACTTTGATCGTGCGCATTGATGAAAACGTGAAAATTGAGATCGAAAAAAACAGCGTGGCCTATATTAAAAAGCCGAATAATTAAACAGGAGTTTTAAATAATGGAAAGAAAACTGATCTATAAGATACTGCTGATCCTGGGGGTGGTGGGGATATGCGCATTTTACACCTTTCCTTTGAATAAGCGTATTAATCTGGGCCTGGATTTACAGGGGGGGATGCATCTATTGCTTAAAGTGGACACCAGCCATCTGGAAGGAGCGGCCAAGCTTGATGCCTGCGACCGGGCAGTGGAGGTGATCCGCAACCGTATCGATGCGTTCGGGGTCAGGGAAACTTCCATTCAAAAGCAGGGGGAAGATGAGATTGTGGTGCAGCTGCCCGGGGTTACCGACCGCGAACGGGCCATTGATCTGATCGGAAAGACGGCGATGCTTGAATTCAAGGTCGTCTCCAATGATCCGGATAAGTTAAGAAGCGCCACCGCCGGTACGGTACCGGAAGGATTTGAATTAAAATACACCCAGGATGATAATGAGCCGATTCTGCTGGAAAAGCAGGCGGTGATCGTAGGGGATGCATTGACCAACGCTGCGGTGCGTTTTGACCAGAGCCAGTTCAATGAGCCGATCGTTTCCCTGCAGTTTAATGCCGCCGGGGCCAAAAAATTTGCCGAAATAACCGCGGCCAATGTCGGAAAGCGGCTGGCGATAGTCCTGGACGGTAAGGTGCAGTCCGCTCCCCGGATCAGGGAAGCGATCCCTTCGGGTGAGGCGGTGATCACCGGCAGGTTTGACGCCCAATCCGCGCAGGATCTGGCGCTGGTGTTAAGAGTCGGAGCGTTACCGGCTCCGATGCATATTGAAGAAGAGAGAACGGTCGGTCCTTTGCTGGGACAGGATTCAATCAGTAAAGGCGTCAAGGCAAGCATTATCGGTTTAGCTTTTGTGCTTGTGTTTATGGCCGGATACTATCTTCTTTCCGGGCTTATCGCCGATGTGGCGCTGTTGTTCAACTTTCTTATGATTACCGGTGCCTTGGGATTGCTGCCCTCGATATTCCCGGGAATATCCGCGACGCTTACTTTGCCCGGCATAGCCGGTGTTGCTCTTTCGCTGGGGATGGCCGTAGACGCCAATGTTCTGATTAATGAACGTATTCGCGAAGAATTGCATGCCGGTAAACAGCTGCGTGCTGCCATTAAGCTTGGTTATGACCGGGCGTTTACCGCCATTTTTGATTCGCACTTGACCAATCTGATCGCGGCATTTTTGCTGTTCCAGTTCGGCACCGGCCCGATCAGGGGTTTTGCCGTGACCCTGACTATCGGTATTGTTTCCAGCCTTTTTACTTCTATTGTCGTGACTCATACCATCTTGGATGTCCTGGTGGAGGCGGGCATAGTTAAATCCTTGCCCATGCTGCATATGCTCAGAGAAACGAAAATAGATTTTATCAGCAAAAGAAGGATTTGTTATGCGCTTTCCCTGCTGATCACGATCGTCGGCCTCACTTCATTTTTTATGAAAGGCCACAAAGCGTATGGTATCGATTTTTCCGGAGGCCAGCTTCAGGAGTATAGTTTTAAGGCCGCCCCCGAAATAGATAAAATCCGGCAGGTACTCAAAGACCTTAACCTGGGGGAGACTACTATTCAGCAGTTCAAGGAGAATCCGCGCATTGTATTGATCAGGACTACCCAGAATAAAAGCACGGACCTTAGCGCCAAATTGAAGCAGGCGTTTCCCGATCAGGATATCCAGATGCTCAAGATCGAGCACGTGGGCCCGATCGCCGGCCAGCATCTTAAGCACAAGGCGCTTTTAGCCATCGCCTGGTCCATGATCGGCATACTGATCTATATCGCTTTTCGTTTTAAACATTTTGAGTTTGCGTTAGCGGGCGTAATTGCGCTGCTGCACGATGTATTAGTTGCCTTAGGAGCTTTAAGCCTTACCGGCAGGCAGATCGACTTGTTGAGTGTCACTGCTTTTTTGACTATCGCCGGTTATTCGATCAGCGATACCATCGTTGTTTATGACCGGGTCAGGGAAAACGCGCGCTTGAACCGGAAGCTCGGGCTTAAGGAATTAATTAATTTAAGCGTGAATCAAACCTTGAGCCGGACGATCATTACTACAGGAGTAACCCTGCTTACCGTTTTGGCAATTTTCTTATACGGCGGAGAGGTGCTGAGTAATTTTTCTTTTGCCTTATTGATCGGATTCTTCTGTGGAGCGTATTCCACTGTTTTTATCGCTTCTCCGTTAGTGGTTGCCTGGAGCCGTAGAAATATTAGATAAGCATAAAAGGGGAGACTAAACCAAGGGACGTTTTCCCTGACAAAAGGGGAACGTCCCTGTTTCTTTTAAGATGCTGTTTAAATCGCTTAAGCTATACCTTAATCAGGAATTGAATCCGGAGGTTTTTCTGGCGGAGCTGGTGGCTTTCGGCTACAGCCGCCAGGAGCAGGTTTCCGCGGAGGGTGAGTTTAGCCGCCGCGGGGGAGTGATCGATATTTTCCCGGTGTCTTTTGAGCTGCCGATCCGTATTGAGCTGGATAACGCCTTAATTTCCTCGATCAAAGCCTTCGACCCGGCTAACGGCCAGCCGCTCTGGGAACACAATCTGGTTATTGTCCTGCCTTTTAAAAAAGCTTCCTCCGCAAGGGGCCCGGTTTTCCGCGAAGAGTTTCCTTTAAAAAATTTCCTGGATCTGCACGCCGGGGATTTGGTGGTCCATAATCAGCACGGGATCGGCAAATTTCTGGGGATGGAAAAGATCAAGTCCAAAGGGGTAACCAGGGACCATTTGGTGATCGAGTTTGACCGCCAGGAGAAACTGTTCGTGCCGGTGGAGGCGATGCACCTGGTGCAGAAATATATCGCTTTTCAGACCCGTAAGCCTAAACTTTACCGGCTGGGCAACAAAGAGTGGACCCGGGTAAAGGAGAGGGCGCGTAAAGGGATCCAAAAATTAGCCTGGGAACTGTTAAGCCTGCAGGCGTTACGCCTGGCCAGTTCCGGATTCAAATTTTCTTCCGATACCCCCTGGCAGGCGGATTTTGAAAAAACCTTTCCTTATATTGAAACTCCGGACCAGGTCAAGGCGATGGCGGAAGTAAAGGCGGACATGGAATCGGCTAAACCGATGGACCGGCTGCTTTGCGGGGATGTGGGATACGGAAAAACCGAGGTAGCGATGCGGGCGGCTTTTAAGGCGGTTATGGACAACAGGCAGGTGGCTTACCTGGTCCCCACCACGATCTTAGCTGAGCAGCATTATAAAAACTTTACCAGCCGCCTGAGTAATTTTCCGGTCACCGTGCAGATGCTTTCCCGTTTCCGGACCAGGCGGGAGCAGACGGAAATCATAAAAAACTTAAACTTAGGGGCGGTGGATATCGTCATCGGCACGCACCGCCTGCTTTCCGCCGATGTGCATTTTAAGAACCTGGGCCTGGTGATCGTGGATGAAGAGCAGCGTTTCGGGGTCAAAGCCAAAGAGCAGCTGAAAAAACTTAAAACTACCATTGACGTTTTGGTGCTTACCGCGACTCCGATCCCCCGGACGTTATATATGAGCCTGATGGGGGCAAAAGATTTTTCCGTGATCAATACCCCGCCCCAAAATAGGTTGCCTATCAAGACGGTTGTGGTAGAATATGACTCTGATTTGGTTACCCAGGCGATTAAGCGGGAGCTGGCGCGTAAAGGGCAGGTGTTTTTCCTGCATAACCGGATCCTGGACCTGGAAAAGGTCAAAGATAAGGTAGCGGCAAATTTACCTGCGGGTGTGCGCATTGCCGTGGCGCACGGGCAGATGCCTTCGGTGGTGCTGGAACAGATCATGGCGGATTTTATTTCCGGGAAGATCGATATCCTGATCTCCACCATGATCATCGAATCCGGGATCGATATCCCTAACGCCAATACGATTATCGTCAATAATGCCCACACCTTCGGTTTAAGCGATTTGCATCAGCTGCGCGGAAGGGTCGGCAGGTTTAACCGTTCGGCTTACGCGTATTTTATGGTCCCGACGCACCGGGCGCAGCTCTTGGAAAAGGACGCAAAAAAAAGGCTGCAGGCGATCCAGGAGCACAGCGACCTGGGGGCGGGTTTTAATATCGCCATGGAGGACCTGGAGATCCGCGGCGCCGGAAACCTCTTGGGGCAGGAGCAGCACGGTTTTATCGCCGCCATCGGTTTTGATCTTTACTGCCGTTTATTAAAAGAAGCGATTGCCAACTTTAAGAAAGTAGGTGTTTTCGATGAAACGCATCAATAAATTTTTGTTTCTTTTTGTTTTGGTTTTTTTACCTGCTTACTACCTGCTGCCCGCTAACCGCTGTCTTTATGCGCAGGACAAGGTAGTGGCGGTAGTGAATAATGAAGTGATCACGCAAAAAGACCTGTCGGATTTCCTGAATTTTATCCGCCTGCAATACTCCCGGCAATTTGAAGGAAAAGCGTTGGAGGAAAAAGTCGCCGCGGCAAAAACAGATATGCTCCAGCGCCTGATCGAAGACCGGATCATCCTGCAGCAGGCTAAACTGGAAAAGGTAACTGCCGACCCCTCAAGGGTAAAATCCAAGGTTGAGGATATCAAGAAGCACTATAAGTCTGAAGCGGAATTTGAGGATGATTTAGCCAGGCAGGGGCTGGTCCAGGCGGACCTGGAAAATAAGATCAGCGAGCAGCTCTTAATGTATAATTTTATCGAACGCAAGGTGCGCAATAAGATAGTCATCCGTCCAGACGAGATCACTTCTTTTTATGCCGAGAATAAAAGCCAGATGGTAAAACCCGAGGAGCGGATGCTTACTTTAATTACTTTTCAGGAGGAGGATGCCGCCCGGGCGGTAGCCAGCCAGCTGCGTTCGGGAGCTAAGCTTGAGGATTTGTCCGCAAAATACGCATTTACCACCGACAAGTTTTCGGCGCTGGCCGGCCAGGAGCTGCGCAAGGAGATCGATGATACGGTCTCTAAATTGGCGGTAGGGGAAATCGCCAGCCCGGTTAAAGTCGATGAGCAGTATTTTATTTTCCGGTTAGACAGCGTCATCCCCAGCCAACAGTTAAGCCTGACTCAGGCGCAGGATAAAATAAAGGGCTTTTTGTTCGAAAAGAAAATGCAGGAAGAGCTCGCCAAATGGATAGATGAGATCAAAAAAGAATCCTACATTAAAATCCTCGAAAATTAGGGTCGGCCTCTCTATCGGGGATCCGGCGGGAATCGGCCCGGCCATCACCTTGGCCGCGCTGAACAAGCTCCGGGGCAAAGCGGATTTTACGGTCATCGGGGACGCTTCCGTCCTGGCTCAAGCCGCGGAAATCCAGAAAATCAGTTCTCCCTCCTTTAAGTTGATCGATTTAAAAAATGTACCGCAAAAGAATTTTTGTTTCGGCAAGGTCGGGAGGGAAAACGGCCGCGCCGCCTTAGAATATCTGGACGCGGCCTTAGGGTTATGGGAAGAGGATAAAATAGACTGCCTGGTGACCTGCCCGATTTCCAAGGAAGCGGTTAACCTGAGTGCGGGGAAATTTTCCGGGCATACCGAATACCTGGCGCAAAAAACCGGCTGCCCCGACCCGGTAATGATGTTGCTCAATGATAAAATAAAATTCAGCCTGCTCACCCGGCACATCCCCCTGTCCGCTGTCAGCAGCGCGTTGCGGGGGGAAAATTTAGAAAGCAATATTTTAAATACGCTTAAAGGGTTAAAGGAGCTTTTTTCCATAAAAGACCCGCGCCTGGTATTTTGCGGGGTTAATCCCCATGCTTCGGATAACTCCGGGGCAGGCAAGGAGGAGCAGGAAATAATCCTGCCCTTAATTAAAAGGATGAATATAATTACCGGCGTGGCCATCGGGCCGCTTTTACCCGCGGATACCGCCATTGCCCAGGCTTATCAAGGCAAATATGATTGTGTCATCGCCGCTTACCATGATCAGGCTTTAATTGCTTTAAAATTAACCGGTTTTGACCGCGGGGCGAACTTGACCCTGGGCCTGCCGTTTGTGCGTACCTCGCCGCTGCACGGGGTGGCTTTTGATCTTGCCGCTCAACCCGCTTTAGCGCGCCCCGGTTCACTGATTGCCGCGATAAACCTGGCCATAAAATGTACATTAAACCGAAAAAAAGCTTAGGGCAGAATTTTCTGACCGATAAAAATATCCAGAATAAAATTATCCGCGCCTGCGCTTTAACTAATGAGGATACCGTTTTAGAGATCGGTTCAGGGCGGGGTGATTTAACGCAGCTGTTAGCGCAAAATGCCAAACAGGTCCTGGCCCTGGAGATCGACCAGCGGCTTTATCCGCTGCTGGAGCAGGGGATGATGCTTTACGATAACTGCCGGATCATTAAGGGGGACATATTAAAATTCGATATTGCCGGGTTTTTGCAGGAAAATAAAATAAAACAAAAGATCAAGGTGATCGGCAATATACCGTACTACATCTCCAGCCCGATCATCGAGCACCTGATCGGATACCGCGGGTCGATCAGCGCCGTTTTTATTACCGTGCAAAAGGAGTTCGCTATCCGGGCGGCGGCGGCCCCCGGCACAAAAGATTACGGGTCATTCAGTTGTTTTGTGCAATACTACTGCGCCTGTAAGATAATTTTTGAAATTAAGAAAAACAGTTTCCGGCCTGCCCCGAATGTGGATTCCTGTTTTTTATCCTTGACCTTCAGGGAGAAACCTGCGGTAAGCGTCCGGGAGGAAGAAAGTTTTTTCAAATTGATCCGCACCGCTTTTAACCAGAGAAGGAAGACCTTAAGGAACAGCCTGGAGGAGCTGGCCTCTCCGGAGCAGCTGGAAGGATTTTTTTCCCTGGCCGGTATCGACAAAAACATCCGGCCGGAGCAGCTTTCTTTAGAGCAGTTTGCCGTTTTACACCGCTGTCTGCGTCCTGCTTTACCCTGATCAGGGAGGCGCTAAAAAACCGCAACGCGAAAAAAGCAAAAAAATCCTTGACAAGAACCCCATCTTGTTATAAACTCTTGTACTTACACCAATCAGCACTAAATTAAAGTAAACCTTAAAAAAAGAAATAGTTTTAATTAATTTCTTGGGGGTTGTTTTTTGTTGTTTTCCAGGCTCAACCGGCAAAGCGAATCCATTCTGCTGGAGTAGCTCAGTTGGCAGAGCACGTCCTTGGTAAGGACGGGGTCACGAGTTCAATTCTCGTCTCCAGCTTAAAACATCCAAGGACCCGGGACCAAACTTTTAAAAAAAATGCGCGAGACCATAACTTTAGAGTGCACGGTTTGCAAAAATAGAAATTATACGACAAGCAAAAATAAAAAGTTGCATCAGGATAGGCTGGAGCTGAGCAAGTTCTGCAATTCCTGTCATAAACACACCCCGCATAGAGAAATTAAATAAGGCCGCAATTTCTCCCTGGCTTGGGCAGCAGGGGGCCGGGTAATCGTCGTATGGCCAACCTTTAGGCAGGCGTAAGTTTAGAAGGCGGGTTAAATTTAGGAGCGTCGGTTAATGGCAAACCAACGGTCTCCAAAACCGTGACTGCAGGTTCGAGCCCTGCCGCTCCTGAGTTTTGAAAAATAGAGCGGCGTTGGGGGTAAGCTTCGGAAGGTGGTAACGCGGTGGGAATTTTAACGAAACCAAAAAATTTTTTAAATGAAGTTAGAAGCGAATTAAGCAAGGTTTCCTGGTCCACCAGAAAAGAATTACTGGCTTCTACTGTTTTAGTCATCAGCGTTACCGGAATTTTGACCATCTTTATCGGGATCGTGGACCTGGTCTTATCCAGGTTCTTAAGCGCGGTATTCAAATAATGAAAAGCTGGTACGTCGTCCATACTCAAACCGGAATCGAAGAAAAAGTAAAAACATCGCTGGATAAGCGGGTTTTGGAAGCGGGTTTGCAGGAAGTGATCACCAACGTGATCATTCCCACCGAACAGGTTTCCGAGGTGCGTTCCGGAAAGAAAAAGATCACCCAGAGGAAATTCTTTCCAGGCTATCTTTTGGTGGAGATGGATTTGAGCGAGCAGACTTATCTCTTTGTCAAAAATTCTCCCGGGGTTACCGGTTTTATCGGTTTAGGCAGAAAACCCGTTCCGCTTCCCCAGGAAGAGGTGGAGAATATCCTTAAGCGTACCAAAGAGACCGCCGCCAAACCATCCCCGAAAATCATTTTTGAAAAAGGGGAACAGGTACGGGTCAATGAAGGCCCTTTCCTTAATTTTAACGGAACCATCGAAGAAGTATATCCTGAAAAAGGCAAGATTAAAGTGAGTGTTTCCATATTCGGCCGTTCTACTCCGGTTGAGCTAGAGTACTGGCAAGTGGAGAAGGTGTAACCATGGCAAAGGCAATCAAAGCGCAGATTAAGTTGCACGTCCCGGCGGCTCAAGCCAATCCGGCCCCTCCGGTCGGACCGGCATTAGGCCAGCACGGCGTAAACATCATGCAGTTTTGTAAACAGTTCAATGATCAGACCAAGGGCAGGGATGGTTTAATCCTGCCGGTCGTGATCAGTGTTTTTGAAGACCGTTCCTTTACCTTTATTATAAAGAGCCCTCCGACATCGATTTTATTGAAGCGGGCGGCCAACCTGGCTAAAGCTTCTGGTATCAGCGGAAAGGAAACGATCGGCAAGGTCACCCATAAACAAATTGAAGAGATCGCTAAGCTTAAATTACCGGACCTGAATACCGCCAATTTGGCGCAGGCGGTGAAGTCTGTTGAAGGCACGGCCCGCAGCATGGGTATCGCCATCGAAGGATAGAGCATATGAAAACTCAAAGCAAAAGATATAAAGAATCCGCCAAGCAGGTTACCCCGGAGAAGTTTTATCAGTTAAAAGAGGCGATCGCCGTCTTGAAAAAGATGCCTAAGCCGAAATTTGACGGCTCTGTCGACCTGCATTTTAATTTGGAAGTAGACACCAAAAAAAGCGACCAGATGATCCGCGGCACGGTCGTGCTTCCCCACGGCACAGGAAAAAAAGTGCGCGTCGCGGTATTTTGCAAGGGGGAACATGAGCGCCAGGCGCGGGAAGCCAAAGCCGATTATGTGGGGGCTAATGAATTAATGGACAAGGTTGCCGCCGGGTTCCTGGATTTTGACTGCGCCATCGCTACTCCGGAAATGATGAAGGATTTAAGTAAATTAGGAAAAGTTTTAGGGCCGCGCGGTTTAATGCCCAGTCCCAAGACCGGTACGGTGACCAATGATATTACCAAGGCGATTGAAGATGTCCGCAAGGGCAAGGTGGAATTCCGCGTGGACAAGCAGGGCGGGATGCATTTGTCCGTCGGCAAGATTTCATTTAACGAAGACCAGATAAATGATAATGCCTCCAAAGTTATTGAAGCGGTTACCGAATCCCGGCCGGCTTCAGTAAAGGGGAAATTCGTGAAGAGCTTAAGTATCACTACCTCGATGAATCCGGGACTAAGGATAGTCTGCTAAGATGAAAAAAATCGGCCAGTTAGTTAAAGAAACTTCAGGAAGTCGGATCAAGGAAAATTTCAAAGTCAGCCAGGGTTTGATTATCGTTAAATACTCCGGCGTCTCCAGCCCCGACATGAGTATTTTAAGAAAGACGCTTAAAGGGTCCGGCGCGGACCTTTTTGTGGTAAAAAACAGCATTGCTCGCCGGGTAATGAAGGAGATGGGAATAGAAGGGTTAATTCCTTCCATCCAGTCTCCCTGCGGAATGATCTTTTTCAAAGATGAGCCTGTTGATGCTTCCCGGATATTATGCGCTTTCCGTAAAGAGCATGATAAGCTGGTCCTGGAAGGCGGACTGCTACAGGATAAATTGCTTTCTTTAAAAGACATTGAGACGATGAGCACTTTGCCCTCTAAGGATATTTTGCGGGGCAAGGTCGTGGTAGCGTTGAACGGACCGATCGCCAAATTCGTGGTCGTCCTGAACGGGACTTTAAAGAAAATAGTGGTTTGTTTGGATCAAATCAGACAAAGTAAATCAAAATAACATAAGACATCCGGCATTTGCCCGGGTGGATACAAGGAGGAAATGAAATGGCTGAGAAATTAGAAGAGATGATTAAATCTATCGAGACAATGACCGTGTTGGAGTTGTCCGACCTGGTTAAGGCTTTGGAAACAAAGTTCGGCGTAAGCGCCAATGTGGCCGTAGCCGCTGCTCCCGCAGCCGGTGGAGCCGCTGCTCCCGCCGCCGCTGAAGAGAAAAGTTCCTTCACTATAATGTTAACCAGCGCCGGAGCAAACAAGATCGCCGTAATTAAAGAGGTCCGTACGATCACTAACCTGGGTTTGAAGGAAGCCAAGGATTTAGTAGACGCCGCTCCTAAAGCGATCAAAGAAGGCGTTAATAAAGAGGAATCTGCCGAGATAAAAAAGAAGCTGGAAGCTGCCGGCGCAACCGTTGAATTAAAGTAAGTATAGTTAAGTCTAAGTAAGTTTAAGTAATAAAATTAAGTAATTAGCGGTAAATCTAAGTAAGTTTAATTAAGTTAACCAGGCTGATTCCCTAGCCTTAAGGATATGATTAAACGCAAAAACTTTGCCAAGATAAAAGAAGTTTATGAATTACCGGACCTCTTAGATGTGCAGTTGGATACTTACCGGGAATTTTTGCAGATGGATGTGCCCGCGGGAGAGAAAAAGAATCAGGGCCTGCAGGAAGTTTTCGGGGAAATCTTCCCGATCGAGAATTCTGATCGTTCCGTAAAGCTGGAATTTATCAGTTATTCTCTGGGTAAACCCAAGTACACCATGGGTGAATCTAAGAATCGTTCATTAACTTACGCCGCTCCTTTAAAAGTAAAATTCCGCCTGACGACTCCCAACGAAACTAAAGAGCAGGATGCTTATTTCGGGGAGATCCCTTTAATGACGGAAACCGGCACCTTTATTATTAATGGTGACGAACGCGTAGTGGTCAGCCAGCTGCAGCGTTCCCCGGGTGTTTCTTTTGAAGAAGAGCTGCATCCCACGGGAAAGAAGATATTCTACGGCCGGGTCATCCCTTACCGCGGAGCCTGGCTTGAATTTAAATACGACCTTACCGAAACGATCACCGCTTACGTTGACCGGCGCAGGAATTTCCCCGCCACCCAGATCTTAAGGATCTTAGGTTTTTCCGAAGACAGCCAGATTTTCGCCGCTTTCGGCAAAGAGCACCCGGAGATCGTCAATACCCTTAAAAAAGATTACACTAAAAATAAAGAAGAAGCCTACCTGGATTTTTACCGCAAGATGCGCCCCACTGAGCCGGTAACCAAAGAAGCCGCCGAAAGCCTTTTTTACCGTTTATTTTTTGACCCTGCCCGTTATGACCTGGAACGCGCGGGGCGTTTTATTTTAAACCGTAAATTGGGGATGGATGTTTCTTTGGAAAAAAGGATCCTGGATTCGGATACCGTAATTAAAGTTATCGAATATTTGATCAAACTCAATGCCGGCACCGGCAAGATCGATGATATCGACCATTTAGGCAACCGCCGCGTAAAAAGCGTCGGGGAGCTGGTGCAGAACCAGGTACGCATCGGCCTTTCCCGCGTCGAGAGATCGATCAAGGAAAGATTGAGTATTTTGGGTGAATTCGATAATTTAAATGTGCATTATTTAATTAACTCCAAGCTTTTGAGCAATCAGATCCGCGATTTCTTCGGCCGCAGCCAGTTATCTCAGTTTATGGATCAGATCAATCCTTTGGCTGAAATGACCCATAAACGCCGCCTGAGCGCTTTAGGCCCCGGTGGTTTATCGCGTGAGCGCGCCGGATTCGAGGTTAGGGATATTCACCCTTCGCATTACGGCAGGGTTTGCCCCATTGAGACTCCCGAAGGCCCGAACATCGGCTTGATCGCTTCCTTAAGCTGTTTTGCCCGGATCAACGCTTTAGGTTTAATCGAAACCCCTTACCGTAAAGTTGAAGACGGAAGAGTAACTAAAAAATTCGAATACCTGACTGCCGATATCGAAGAGGATAAATATATCGCCCAGGCGGATGTCCCCCTGGATAGTGAGGGACGTTTTGTGGACAAATTTGTTACCTGCCGCTATAAGGATGATTTTCCTAAAGTGCCGGGTAAGGATGTGCAGTATATGGATGTTTCCGCCAAGCAGTTGGTTTCCGTCGCCGCTTCAATGATCCCGTTCTTAGAACATGATGATGCCAACCGCGCCCTGATGGGTTCAAACATGCAGCGCCAGGCCGTACCCTTAATGATCACTGAAGCTCCTTTAGTCGGCACGGATATGGAAGCCAAAGTGGCCCAGGATTCCGGCACCGTGGTGATGTCTGAGGCAAGCGGAAAAGTAACCAGCGTGGATGCATCCGCCATTACTATCGGCAAAAAGATATACCACTTAAAGAAATTCTTACGGACCAATGCAGACACCTCGATCAACCAGAGGCCGTTGGTAAAATTAGGGGACCATGTTGAAGCCAATCAGCCTATCGCCGACGGTATCGCTACCAAAGAAGGAGAACTGGCTTTAGGCAAGAATGTGCTGGTCGCTTTAATGCCCTGGAGAGGTTATAACTTCGAAGACGCGATCCTGATCAGCGAAAGATTGGTTAAGATCGATTCTTTTACTTCCATACATATCGAAGAGTTCGATATCGAAGCCGCCGAAACCCGGTTAGGCAATGAAGAAATTACCCGGGATATTCCCAATGTCAGCGAGGAAGCCTTAAGGAACCTGGACGAGGAAGGGATCATCCGCGTCGGCGCCGAAGTTGCCGCCGGAGATATCCTGGTAGGGAAAATCACCCCGAAAACCGATTCCGAGCCCAGCCCTGAAGAAAGGTTGCTGCGGGCGATCTTCGGCGAAAAAGCCGGGGATGTGCGCGATACCTCTTTAATTGTCCCTCCCGGAGTCGAAGGGGTAGTGATCGACGTGCACGTTTTCCAGCGTAAGGACCGCGGCCGCAAGACCAAAGAAGAAAAAACCAAGGAACTGGCCAAGATCCGCGAATTAAAAGCTTATTATAAGCAGGAGATCGAATTCCTGCAGACCGAAAAAACTTTACGTTTATCCCAGGTGCTGGGTATTGATAAGAAAAAGGTAGAGAAGTTTGATCTAAGCGAGAATGAAGAAGCAAAAATTTTAGCCGCTTCTTTCGATGAGCAGATGCAGGAGCTTTTAGGTGAGGAAGAGCAGGAGATCGAAAAGGTCCGCCGCGGAGATGAACTGCCTACAGGTATTTTAAAAAGAGTGGTCGTTTATGTCGCCACTAAGCGTAAACTTTCCGAAGGGGACAAGCTTGCCGGACGCCATGGAAATAAAGGTGTGGTCGCCCGGATAATCCCTGAAGAAAATATGCCTTATATGCCTGACGGCACCCCGGTAGATGTGGTTTTAAACCCGCTGGGCGTCCCATCGCGTATGAATGTCGGCCAGATCCTGGAATGTCACTTAGGCTGGGCGGCAAAATCCCTGGGCATGCATTGCAGCTGTCCGGTATTTGACGGAGCCAAAGAAGGGGAGATCAAGGAACTGCTTAAGAAAGCCGGGCTTCCGGAAGACGGTAAGATTATCCTGCATGACGGCTACACCGGTGAGCCTTTCGACCAGCGGGTAACCGTAGGTTATATGTATATTTTGAAACTCATCCATTTAGTCGATGAGAAGATCCACGCCCGTTCTATCGGGCCGTATTCACTGGTCACCCAGCAGCCCCTGGGCGGTAAAGCGCAGTTCGGCGGGCAGCGGCTGGGAGAAATGGAAGTTTGGGCGCTGGAAGCCTATGGCGCGGCATTCACTCTCCAGGAAATGCTTACTGTCAAGAGCGACGATGTCAGCGGCAGGACCAGGATTTACGAAGCGATCGTTAAAGGCGAGCAACGTTTGACTCACGGTACTCCGGAGTCATTTAATGTATTAATCAAAGAACTCCAAGGCTTATGCCTTGATATCAAGACAGAAAAGGCCAAATAATGGAAGAGATCGTATCCTTCGACAGTATTTCAATTAAGATCGCCAGCCCCCAGATAATTAAATCCTGGTCTAAGGGCGATGTCAAAAAAGCCGAAACCATTAATTACCGCACTTTGAAACCCGAAAAAGACGGGCTGTTTTGCGAAAAGATTTTCGGGCCGGTCCGCGATTGGGAATGTAACTGCGGCAAATATAAAGGAATAAAGTTCAAAGGGATCACCTGCGACCGCTGCGGAGTTACCGTGGACCGTTCCAGCGTGCGCCGTGAGCGCATGGGGCATATCGATCTGGCTACTCCGGTTACCCATATCTGGTTCTTTAAGGCCGTGCCCAGCAGGATGAGCGCGCTTTTGGATATCGGTTTAAGGGATTTAGAGAGGATCATTTATTACGAGGAGTATGTCGTCGTTGATCCCGGCTCGACCCCTTTAAAGAAAAAGGAATTGCTTACCGATGAACAGTATCAGGAGGCCTTGAGCAAGTACGGATCGAATTTCAAAGCCAAGATCGGGGCCGAGGCGATCAGTGAACTTTTAAAAGAGCTGGATTTAGACGTGGTCTGCCGGAAACTGCGCAAGGACATGGAAAAATCCAAGGATGTTTTAAATAACCGTAAAGCGATCAAAAATTTAAAGATCGTCGAAGATTTTAAGAAAAGCGGCAACAAGCCGGAATGGATGATCCTGGAGATCGTTCCGGTCATTCCCCCGGATTTGCGCCCCTTAGTCCCCCTGGAAGGCGGAAGATTCGCCACCAGCGACCTGAACGACTTGTACCGCCGGGTAATTAACCGGAATAACCGTTTAAGGAAATTGATGGAGTTAAGCGCTCCGGAGATCATTATCCGCAACGAGAAGCGCATGCTTCAGGAAGCGGTGGATGCGCTTTTAGATAACGGCCGCCACGGAAAGCCGGTCAACGGCGCCAATAACCGTCCGTTAAAATCCCTTTCGGATATGCTTAAGGGTAAACAGGGCCGGTTCCGCCAGAATCTTTTAGGTAAGCGCGTGGATTATTCCGGCCGTTCAGTTATCGTTGTCGGCCCGGAATTAAAACTGCATGAATGCGGCCTGCCTAAGCAAATGGCGCTGGAATTATTCGAGCCGTTTATTATTAAGAAATTAAGAGAAAAAGGTTTTGTGCATACGATCAAAGGCGCCCGGAGAATGGTAGAGCGCGGCAAGATCGAAGTCTGGGATATTCTGGATGAAGTGATCAAGGACCATCCGATCATGCTTAACCGTGCCCCGACCCTGCACCGCCTGGGGATTCAGGCTTTCCAACCGCTTTTAATCGAAGGAAAATCCATTAAAATTCACCCCTTGGTGTGTACTGCTTTTAACGCCGACTTCGACGGGGACCAGATGGCCGTGCACGTGCCGTTATCCCTGGAGTCCCAGCTGGAAACCAAGGTGCTGATCATGGCGATCAATAACATATTTTCACCGGCTGACGGACGCCCGGTAATTTCTCCGACCCAGGATATTATTCTGGGCGTAGCGTATTTGAGCCGGGAAAAAGCCGGGGCTACCGGAGAAGGAATGATCTTTTCCGGCGCCGACGAAGTACTGACGGCTTATGATGATAAAGCGGTCGAGCTGCACGCTAAGATTAAGATCCGCGTCAACGGCGTATATGATTTTGACCAGAAAGTAGTTCTACCCGGCAACCAAATGATTACCACTACCGTCGGACGGGTGATCTTTAACCAGTCCCTGCCGCCGGAGTTCGGGTTTGTTAATTGCGACTTAAAGAAAAGCAAGGTCAGCGATATTGTGGTCAGTACCTACAAAAGATTCGGCCATGCTACCACGATCAAATTGCTCGATGATATTAAAAGATTAGGTTTTGAGATGGGTACTCTGGGCGGTATTTCTATCGGTATCGATGATATGACCGTGCCGCTGGCCAAGCCCCAGGTTTTGAAAGAATCCAAGGAAGAAGTAGCCAAGGTCGAAGACCAGTACCGTAAAGGGATCATTACCGACAGCGAGCGTAAATCCAAGGTTATCGATATCTGGACCCACGCTACGGATAATATTTCCGACCTGTTGTTCAAGGGGATGGATTCCTTTAACCCGATATTTATGATGGCTGATTCCGGAGCCCGCGGCAGCCGCCTGCAGGTCAGGCAGTTGGCAGGGATGCGTGGTTTGATGGCTAAGCCCAGCGGTGAAATCATCGAAAACCCGATTACCGCTAACTTCCGCGAAGGCCTGAATGTTTTGGAGTATTTTATTTCCACTCACGGCGCCCGCAAGGGTTTGGCCGATACCGCCTTAAAGACCGCCGATGCCGGTTATTTAACCCGCAGGCTGGTCGATGTCGCCCAGGAAGTGATCGTTTGCGAAGAGGATTGCGGCACCCTTAACGGGATCACCGTTTCGGCGATTGTCGAAGGGGATGAAGAGGTTGTCGGTTTAAAAGACAGAATTATCGGAAGAGTGGCGCTGGATAATGTCGTCGATATTATTACCGATGAGGTTATTGTCGAGCAGGGGACGGAAATAACCGAAGAAAAAACCGACCAGATCGAAAAATTGGGGATCGAGAAGATCCGCATCCGCAGCGTTTTGACCTGCGAAAGCGGAAGAGGGGTATGCGCCAAATGTTACGGCCGCAACCTTTCTACCGGCAGATTGATCGAGATGGGCGAAGCCGTCGGCGTAGTCGCGGCGCAGAGTATCGGCGAACCCGGTACCCAGCTGACCATGAGAACTTTCCACATCGGCGGTACGGCTTCCCGTACTATCGAACAGTCATTTATTAAATCCAAGAATGAAGGGTTTATCAAGTATCACGCGCTCAGGGTTACCCTTAAAAATAAAGAGTACGTGGTTTTGAACCGTAATGGCGCCATCGGTGTCAATGATGCCCAGGGCAGGGAGTTTGAGCGTTATTCTCTTCCCCAAGGCGCATTTATTTCTTTTGCCGACGGCGCAGAGGTAAAAAAGGGTGTTTCCCTGGTGCACTGGGATCCTTATACTTTACCGGTCCTTACTGAAGTCGGCGGGCAGGTGCGTTTTGAGGATTTGAAAGAAAATACCACGATGCGTGAAGAGGTCAATCCGGTCACTAAATTGTCCGAACGCGTAGTCGTTGAGCATAAGCCGGAATATCATCCCCAGGTAGTTATCCTGGATGACAAGAAAGAAGTCTTAGGGATTTATCCGATCCCGATCGGCGCCCACGTTATCGTCAGGGACGGGGAGCAGGTTGGCGGAGGAGACCTTTTGGCAAAGATTCCGCGTACCGTGGTCAAGACCCGCGATATTACCGGAGGTCTTCCGCGCGTGGCCGAACTTTTTGAGGCCCGGCGCCCGAAGGACCCGGCGGTAATCAGCGAAATTGACGGGTTCGTGGAATTCGGCGAAACTAAAAAGAACCAGCGGGTGATCGTTGTTAAATCCGCTACCGGCATGGCCAGGGAGTATATTATCCCGCACGGCAAACACCCGAATGTTTATAAAGGGGATAAAGTGACCGCGGGGCAGCAGTTGACCGACGGGCCGGTAGTATTGCAGGATATTTTGAGCGTTTGCGGAGATAAGGTGCTGCAGGAGTATCTGGTGAACGAGGTGCAGGAAGTTTACCGTTTGCAGGGTGTACGCATTAATGATAAGCATATCGAGGTGATCATCCGCCAGATGCTTAAGAAAGTCAGAGTCGAGGATCCCGGCGATACGGATTTCCTCTCCACCCAGCAGGTAGACAAATGGGTTTTCCAGAAAGAAAATACCCGGGTAATTAAGAAAGGCGGCAAACCCGCCCAGGCGACACCTTTACTTTTGGGTATCACCAAGGCTTCGCTGACCACGGAAAGTTTTATTTCCGCAGCAAGCTTTCAGGAGACCACGCGCGTTTTGACTGAAGCGGCCACCAGCGGCAAGCGCGATGAATTGTTCGGTTTAAAAGAGAATGTTATCGTCGGGCACTTGATCCCCGCAGGTACGGGGTTCAGCGCGCACCGCGATATTGAGGTGGTTAAAACCGTCGTTGCAGAAGGCGGCGATAAAAAGGAAAAAAAGGAATAATCTATGCCCACAATCGCGCAGTTGATCAGGTTCGGTAGAATTTCCAAGGTTAAGAAGAGCAAATCTCCGGCTTTAAAAGCCTGTCCCCAGAGAAGAGGGGTATGCCTTCAGGTGCGTACGATGACCCCGAAGAAACCTAACTCGGCTTTAAGAAAGATCGCCAGGGTCAGGTTGACTACGGGCTTGGAAGTAACTTCTTATATCCCCGGCGAAGGGCATAACCTTCAGGAGCATTCGATTGTCTTGGTCAGGGGCGGCAGGGTAAAAGATTTACCGGGCGTGCGTTATCACATCGTCAGGGGCTCCCTGGATGCCTCCGGAGTCAATGCCCGCAGAAGAAGCCGTTCTAAATACGGGGCCAAGAAACCCAAAGAAGCCACAAAATAAATTAATCCCCCGCGCTTAAAGGAACCGCGCGGGTATGCCCTGATGGGCAAGGAGTAAGGAAAGAATGAGAAGAAGAAAAGCGCAGGAAAAAGTTATTTTAGCGGACCCCAAATATAACAGCAAGATCATCGCTAAGTTCATGAATATGATCATGGTCGACGGTAAAAAAGCGGTCGCCGAAAAACTGGTTTACAGCGCTTTTGATATCGTTTTGAAAAATTTAAACGAACAGGATATTTTGAAAGTGTTTTACAAGGCATTGGATAATGCCCGCCCGCGCTTAGAGGTTAAACCGCGCCGGGTCGGCGGTGCGACTTACCAGGTCCCGATCGAAGTCAGGCAGGAGCGCGGCACATCCATCGCCCTGCGCTGGATCAGGGATTTTGCCCAGAACCGCAAAGGCAAGCCGATGCAGGAAAAATTAGCCGACGAGATTATCGCCGCTTACAAGGGGGAAGGCGCGGCGATCAAAAAGAGAGACGATACCCATAAAATGGCTGAATCAAATAAGGCCTACGCACATTTCAGGTGGTAATCTAATATGAGAAAAATACCTTTAGCACAGATCAGGAACATCGGGATCATCGCCCACATCGACGCCGGAAAGACGACGACCAGCGAAAGGGTTTTGTTTTATACCGGTAAAAATTATAAGATCGGCGAAGTGCATGACGGTGCCGCGACTATGGACTGGATGGTCCAGGAGCAGGAAAGAGGGATCACTATCACCGCTGCCGCGACTACCTGCAAGTGGAAAGATATTACGATCAACCTGATTGATACTCCCGGCCACGTGGATTTTACGATCGAGGTGGAAAGATCATTAAAAGTGTTGGACGGTGCGGTAGTAGTTTTTTGCGCGGTAGGAGGGGTTGAGCCGCAGTCGGAAACCGTCTGGCGCCAGGCTGACCGTTATGGCGTACCGCGTTTAGCTTTTGTGAATAAAATGGACCGTACCGGGTCAGATTTCTTTTCGGTAGTCGCTCAAATACAGGAAAGATTGGGCGCTAATGCTGCGCCGATTCAGATTCCGGTAGGCCGGGAAGCCGATTTCAACGGCTTAATTGACCTGGTAGATAAAAAGTTCATTCATTATAAAGAAGATTTAGGTAAAGAAGACATGGGGAAAAGTTTTGAAGTTAAAGAAATTCCTGAAGAGATGATGGGGGAGTTCGACAAATATCGTTTAATTCTGGTAGAGAAGGTTGCCGAAGCTGATGATATGATTATGGAAGAATATCTAGCTGGCAAGACAGTGACTAATGAGCAATTGAAAGCTGGAATTAGACGAGGATGTATTGCTAATAAATTTATTCCGGTCCTTTGTGGCACATCTCTTAAGAACAAAGGCGTGCAGATGGTTTTAGACGCAGTAGTAGATTATCTTCCTTCTCCAATTGACGTTCCACCAGTTAAAGGAACTAACCCGGATACCGGTGAATTTGAAGAAGTGGTCGCTGATGACAAATCTCCTTTTACCGCTTTATGTTTTAAGGTGGCCAGCGATCCTTTTGTCGGTAAGATCTATTTTACCAGGATGTATTCCGGAACGCTGACCTCCGGAACTTATATTTATAATGCCACCAAGCGCCTCAGGGAGCGGGTGACCAAGATCGTAAAAATGCACGCTAACCACCAGGAAGTTACCGATAGTATTTCTACCGGCGATATTGCCGCTTTGGTCGGATTAAAAGATACCAAGACCGGAGACACGCTGTGCATGGAAAAAAATCCCATTCTCATCGAAGCGATGCGTTTCCCGGAACCGGTTATCCAGCAGGCGATCGAACCCAAGAGCAAGGATGCCCAGGAAAAATTAGGCATGGCGATGCATAAATTGGAAGATGAGGATCCGTCTTTTAGGGTTACTTATAACCAGGAAACCGGCCAGACTTTGATCGCCGGAATGGGACAATTGCATCTGGAAATTATTGTTGACCGGATCCTGCGCGAATTTAATGTTGAAGCAACAGTCGGCGCGCCTCAGGTTGCTTACCGTGAAACAATCAGAAAATCCGTATCGAGCGTAGGAAAATTTATTTCCCAGTCCGGCGGCCGCGGCCAATACGGGCACTGCGTCATTGAAATGAGCCCGCAGGAAACTCCCGGCACGGGGATTACTTTTGAAGATAAAATTAAAAGTGGCGCGATCCCGCGCGAATTTATCCCGGCGGTAAAACAGGGAGTAATCGGGGCGGCCAAAAACGGAGTGCTGGCGGGTTATCCGGTCACCGACGTGAAAGTGGTTTTAGTCGACGGATCTTTCCACGATGTTGATTCTTCGGAACTGGCTTTTAAAATGGCAGGATCCATTGCTTTTCAGGACGGGATGAAAAAAGCCAATCCGGTTTTACTGGAACCGATCATGGATATCGAAGTCGTGGTCCCGGAAGAGTTTATGGGCCAGATCATCGGCGATCTTTCCTCACGGCGGGCAAAGATTGTCGCCCTCGGACAGAGATTGAACCTGCGCACCATCCGGGCCAACGTTCCTTTGTCGGAAGTATTTAATTACGCAACGATAACAAGATCCTTGACACAAGGCCGCGCTTCGTATACAATGGAACCTTCCTTCTACAGCGAAGTTCCCGCGCATGTAGCGGAAAAAGTGATTTCGGGATCAGCAAATGCTAACGCCAGAAAAACTTTTTAATCAAACAGGAGGATAAACGAAATGGCTAAGGACAAATTTGTTAGAAATAAACCGCACGTAAACATCGGGACCATCGGACATATCGATCATGGTAAAACCACGCTTACTGCTGCCATTTGTAATGTTCTTTCAAAACTCGGCCAGGCCACTGCCCGTGATTATGCGGATATCGCCAAGGGTGGAACGGTAAGAGACGAGACAAAAGTTGTTACGATTTCGGTTGCGCACGTGGAATATGAAACTGCCACGCGCCACTATGCACATATAGACTGCCCCGGCCACGCTGATTACATCAAAAACATGATCACCGGTGCCGCGCAGATGGACGGAGCGATTTTAGTCGTTTCTGCCGCTGACGGCCCGATGCCTCAAACCAGGGAGCATATCCTTCTGGCGCGTCAGGTGAACGTTCCCAGCATGGTTGTATTTATGAATAAAGTCGACCTGGTTGACGATAAAGAGCTTCTGGATTTAGTCGAAATGGAGATCAGGGACCTTTTAACCAAATACGGATTCCCGGGAGACAAGACTCCGATCATCCGCGGAAGCGCCAATAAAGCTTATTCGGCTACGGATGCTAATAGCCCGGAAGCCAAGTGCATTATGGACCTGATGAAAGCGGTTGATGAGTTTATTCCTCTTCCGGCAAGAGAGTTAGACAAGCCTTTACTGATGGCGGTTGAAGACGTATTCAGCATCGAAGGTAGAGGAACCGTGGCTACCGGAAGGATCGAACGCGGCAAGGTAAAAGTCGGAGAAGAAGTCGAAATTATCGGTTTAAGGCCGGAAGCCAAGAAATCCGTAGTTACCGGGATAGAAATGTTCCGCAAGCTGCTGGATGAAGGTCTGGCCGGAGATAATGTCGGCCTTCTGTTAAGAGGCGTGGAAAAGAATGATATCGAGCGCGGGATGGTTATCGCCGCTCCGAAATCTATCCTGCCCCACACCAAATTCAAAGCCCAGGTATATATTCTGACCAAAGAAGAAGGCGGAAGGCATACCCCGTTCTTCAAGGGTTACCGGCCGCAGTTCTATTTCCGGACCACTGACGTTACCGGAGCCGCGACCTTGCCTGAAGGCGTAGAAATGGTCATGCCCGGCGATAACGTGACTTTGGAAGTAGAGTTGATCACTCCCATCGCCATCGAAAAGGAATCCCGCTTTGCCATTCGTGAAGGCGGACATACCGTAGGAGCGGGAGTAGTTACGGAAGTCATCAAATAAAAATGAACACGCAAAAGATCAGGATCAAATTAAAAGCCTATGATCACCGTTTGCTGGACCAAGCGGTAATCGAAATTGTGGATACGGTTAAGCGTACTGGCGCCCGGATATCGGGGCCAGTACCGCTTCCCACAAAAAGGGAAATTTATACGGTACTGCGTTCTCCGCACGTGGATAAAAAATCGCGGGAACAGTTTGATTTGTCTACCCATAAGCGCCTTATTGACATCTTTGAGCCCACAGCCAAGACCATCGATTCCTTAAGGAAATTAAACCTGCCTGCAGGAGTGGACGTAGAAATCAAGTAGTAAATCACACTAAACTATATAAATCAAATGATTGGATTGATCGGAAAAAAAATCGGAATGACTCAAATTTTCGCCGCGGATAACAGCCTGGTAGGCGTGACCGCGATCGAGGCTGGCCCCTGCCCGGTATTGATGGTAGGAGAGAAAAATATCCAGCTGGGATTCGACCTGGCCCGGGCAAAAAGCGTAAAAAAAGCGCAAGCCGGGTTGTATAAGAAATTGAAGATCGCCCCGCGTAAAATAATCAGGGACGTGACCAAGGACGCCGTAGCCGAATATAAAGTCGGGGATGAGCTCAAGGTCGACCTGTTCAGCGAAGGTGATTTTGTGGATGTAAAAGGAGTTTCCATCGGCAAAGGTTTCGCCGGCGGGATGAAACGGTGGCATTGGAAAGGCGGCCCGCGCACGCACGGTTCGACTTCCCATCGCCGGGTCGGTTCCATCGGCTCAAGCACCACTCCCGGAAGAGTTTTCCGGGGCCACCATATGCCCGGGCACATGGGAGCCAAAGGTGTAACCGTACAGAATTTAAAAGTCATTAAAGTGGACTTAGCCAACAACCTTTTGTTAATCGAAGGCGGAGTTCCCGGATTTAAGAACGGCTATTTAATAGTCACCAAGGCCTTAAAGAAAAAAAGAAAACCAGTAGCCGCGGCCGTCAAAACAGCAAAGAAATAAACTAAAATTATGGATAAAGAAAATTACGATTTAAAGGAAAAACCGGTAAAGACAGAATTTACCCTGCCGATATATAATTGCGAAGGCAAAGAGGTGGAAACGATTACGCTCAACGCCGGTGTTTTCGACGGCAGCCAGAACCTGGACTGCCTGCACCAGGCGATTTCCGCCTACATGGCCAACCAAAGAAAAGGGCTGGCCTCGACCAAGACCCGCGGCGAAGTTTCCGGCGGCGGCAAGAAGCCCTGGAAACAAAAGGGCACCGGCCGGGCGCGCGTCGGTTCTACCCGTTCTCCGCTCTGGAAGCACGGCGGCGTAGTTTTTGGCCCTCATCCGCGCGATTTTTCTTATGTCCTTCCGCAAAAGATTAAAGCCCAGGCGTTAAAAACCACCTTAAATGCCAAGCTGATTGAAAATAACTTCATGATTTTAGATGAATTCAAGATCGCCTCCGCCAAGACTAAACAGGCGATGGAAGTGTTCTCGAATATAAAATTGTTCTCGGCTAAAGCTAAAAAACCGGCGAAAGTCCTGTTCCTTACGCATAAATTAGACGCCCAGTTAAAGCAGGCGCTAGACAATATCAGTTTTCTTACCGTAGACCAGGCTTCTGACTGCCACGCGTACGAGGTAATGAATAATCAGAAATTATTGATTACCAAAGCGGCTTTAGCGGATTTAACCCAGAGGTTAAAGTCATGAGCCAGATACCCTTAGTGATCAAAGCTTTATTACAGACGGAAAAATCCAGCACCTATGTTTCCGGGGGAAAATACCTTTTTCTGGTGAATAACGCCGCCAATAAGATCCAGATCAAGCGGGCGGTGGAGCAGGCTTACAAGGTAAAAGTGAAGAACGTGAATACGTTTATATCCGGCGGAAAATTAAAAAGAGTCAGACACCAGTTGGGCCGCACCGTGGATACCAAAAAAGCGGTGGTCACTTTGGCTGCCGGTCAAAAGATAGAGGTAGCATAAGATGGGAATCATTAAATTCAAACCGACTACTCCCAGCCGCAGGCACATGAGCGGCCCGGATTTCAAGGAAATTACCAAAAATAAGCCGGAACGCGCTTTACTGCTGCCTTTAAAGAAGACCGGCGGAAGAAACGCTTTCGGCCGGATTACTACCCGGCACATCGGCGGCGGGCATAAACGCATGCTGCGTATCGTGGATTTTAAACGCGATATTTACGACCAGCCGGCCAATGTCCTGGCCATCGAGTATGATCCTAACCGTTCCGCCAGGATCGCGCTGGTAGAATATCCGGACAAAAAGAGACGTTACATCATCGCTCCCCTAGGGCTCAATGTCGGGGATACGATCGTTTCCAGTAACCAAAAAGAAGTAGAGATCAAACAAGGCAATTGTTTGCTTTTACGCAGTATTCCTTCCGGAACCCTGATCCACAATATTGAATTATCACCGGGTAAGGGCGGTCAGATCGTGCGCAGCGCCGGAACCAGCGCCCAGATCATGGCCAAGGAAGGGGATTGGGCGCACCTTAGATTACCTTCCGGGGAAATAAGACTGGTAAGTTTAGATTGCCACGCGACCATCGGGCAGATCGGCAATGTCGACCATGACGCGATCGTTTTAGGCAAAGCCGGAAAAAGCCGCTGGCTGGGAATTAAGCCTTCCGTCAGAGGCGTGGTGATGAATCCTTTTGACCATCCGCACGGCGGCGGCGAAGGTAAAAGCGGACAGGGTAATCCGCATCCGGTTACCCCCTGGGGCAAACCGACTAAAGGATACCGGACCCGCAACCGCAAGAAATATTCCAACAAGTTCATCGTTAAGAGAAGGAAACCATAATTATGCCGCGCTCACTGAAAAAAGGTCCGTATGTCGAGGAAAGTTTATTAAAAAAGATCCAGAAGCAGACCAAAGCCGGGCTGCGCCAGGCGATCAAGACCTGGAGCCGCCGTTCGACGATTATCCCGGATTTTGTCGGCCTGACTTTCGCCGTGCATGACGGTAAGAAACATGTCCCGGTTTTTGTCACCGAAAATATGGTCGGGCATAAGCTGGGAGAGTTCGCTCCTTCCCGGATCTTCAGGAAACACGGCGGTATCAAGGCCAAGAAGGCTGCGGAGAAAACATAAAAATGATTGCTAAAGCTGAAGGAAAATTTTTAAGGCTTTCACCCAGCAAAGTACGGCTGGTATTGGACCTGATCCGCAACAAGGATGCGCAGGAAGCCCAAAGTATCCTGCTCCATTTGAATAAGCGGCCGAAAGAGTTCTTAAGCAAAATTTTAAAATCCGCGATCGCTAATGCCAAGGTCAAAGGATTTGCCGTAGATAAATTATACGTTTCCAAGGCCCTTTGCAATCCGGGGCCGATGTGGAAAAGGTTTAAAGCCGCGGCTTTTGGCCGCGCTGCTTCGATCGTCAAGCGCACGGTGCATATTAAAATAGAATTAGATTTAAAACCTGGAGAATAATTCATGGGTCATAAGGTAAGTCCTTTATTATTAAGGATCGGTTTTATAAGGCAATGGCATTCGCGTTGGTTTGCTAAACCCAAAGATTTTCCTGCGTTCATTATGCAGGATTATAAGATCAGAAAATTCATTAAGAGCAAGTTTAAGCAAGCGGCGATCTCCAAGATCGTGGTGGAGAGATTAGCGGAACGGATTAAAGTCCGCATATTTTCCGCCCGCCCGGGGATCATCATCGGCCGTCACGGTTCGGATATCGAACGCCTGCGTTCGGATTTGAATGGTCTGGTAAAGAATGAGTTGTCCATCGACATCCAGGAAGTGAATAATCCTACCTGGGATGCGCAGCTGGTGGCTGAAAATATCGCCTTGCAGCAGGAAAAAAGGATCGCTTTCCGCCGGGCAGTGAAAAGGGCGATGGAACAGTCCATTCAGACCGGGGTAAAAGGGATCCGCGTGTGCTGTTCCGGCCGGCTTAACGGGGCGGAAATGGGCCGCAAAGAAACTTACCGCATGGGCAAAATCCCCCTGCAGACTTTACGCGCCGATATTGACTATGGTTTTGCCGAAGCTTTGACCACTTATGGCTTGATCGGGGTCAAGGTTTGGATCTATAAGGGAGATATCCTGGGGAAACAATTTGTCCAGGAAGATACTAAACCCGTACAGCAGCCCGGGGCACCCAAAGACCCGTCCCGGCAGCGGCCGCCAATGGGTAGACAAGACGCCCAGCGCTAAAAGGTATTGCGTTGGCATTATCTAGGTAGATAAGGAGCAAGTAAATGGCTTTAATGCCTAAAAGAGTTAAATACCGTAAATTACAAAAGGGCCAGCGCCGCGGAATAGCGACTACCGGGGCAACCGTTTCCTTCGGGGAATTCGGCCTGAAATCTTTAGATAACGGTTGGATCAAGAATACCCAGATCGAAGCCGTGCGCGTCATTCTGGCGCGCCAGCTGCATAAAGGCGGAAAACTGTGGATTAGGATCTTTCCGGACAAATCCATTACCAAGAAGCCGGCGGAAGTGCGTATGGGTAAAGGTAAAGGGGACCTGGACCATTGGGTTTGCGTGGTCAAGCGGGGGCGCGTGCTTTTTGAGTTAGGCGGAGTCCCTCAGGAATACGCCAAGGCCTGTTTTCGCCTGGCGGCATATAAAATACCGCTGCGCACAAAATTCGTAACCAGGGTGCATAAATAAAATGAAACCGACTGAATTAAGGAATTTAACTAAGGATGAGTTACTGGACAAGGAAAAAGGCCTGTACGCGGAATTGGCCAAGCTGAACACGCAGCGCTATACAGGCAACGTGGAAAAGCCGCATAAGTTTGCACTGGTCAGGAAAGATATCGCGCGCATCAGGACAATCTTAAACGAAAAGAAAGATAAATAAGATGGGTAAACAAAAAGAATTTACCGGCACAGTAGTAAGCGATAAAATGCAGAAAACCGTGGTGGTGAAAACCATGCATTTAACCCGGCATGCCAAATACGGCAAGACGGTCAAGCTGTACAATAAGTTTAAAGCCCACGATGAAAAGGGCGTGGCTAAGCTCGGGGATATGGTGTTGATCGTGGAAACCCGCCCGTTGTCCAAAGATAAACGTTTTATCGTTAAGACGGTGCTTAAAAAAGCGCAGGGCGCGCAGGTAGCTTTGCCTGAGGAGATCCTATAAATGCTTCAATTACGCAGTATTTTTGATGTTGCCGACAATACCGGTGCCCGCAGGGCTTCCTTGATCTGTGTTTTGAAAAAAATGGGCAGCTTTAACGCTGAGATCGGCGACGTGATCAGGGTAAATATCAAGGAATCCATTCCGGGAGCCACGGTTAAAAAAGGTGAAATGGCCAGGGCGGTAATCGTGCGCACCCGGCACGATATCAAAAGGGCGGACGGTTCGATCTTACGTTTTGACCGCAATGCCATCGTGATCATCGATGACAAAGACAATCCCCGGGGCACGCGCGTATTCGGCCCGGTTGCCCGCGAATTAAGGGACAAGAATTTTAATAAAATCATTTCTTTAGCACCCGAGGTAATTTAATGCAAAAGATCAAGAAAAACGATATAGTCCAGCTCACCAAAGGCAAGGATAAAGGCAAACAGGGCAAGGTGATCAGTATTATTGAAGATGGCTCCCGGGCGATCATCGAGGGTTTGAATTTAGCCAAGAAACATAAGCGGCAGAGCCGCCAGGACCAGAAGGGCGGGATCATTTCGATTGAGATGCCGGTTTCGATTTCCAATCTTAAGTTATTCTGCAAACATTGCTCCAAGCCCACCCGGATCGGCGCGGCGGTTTTAAAAGACGGAACAAAATCCAGGATCTGTAAGCTTTGTAAAGAGGCATTATAAAATGACACCGAGACTTTTAGAAAAATACCGTAATGAGATCGTTCCCCAGCTGATGAGCGATTTTAAGCTTAAGAATAAAATGGCCGTGCCGGTGGTGGAGAAGGTGGTCGTGAATATGGGTATCGGCGAAGGCACTCAGGATGTGAAAATGCTGGAGAAGGCGGTCGAAGAGCTGGGTAATATTACCGGCCAGAAACCGCTGATCCGCCGGGCGAAGAAAGCGATCGCCAATTTTAAAGTCCGCCAGGGCCAGGCAGTGGGCGCTAAGGTCACTTTGAGGAGGGCGATGATGTATGAATTTATCGACCGCCTGTTGAATATCTCTTTGCCCCGTATCCGCGATTTTCGCGGGGTCCCGCGGGATTCTTTCGATAAAGGGAATAATTATACCCTGGGCTTAAGCGAACAGATCATTTTCCCGGAGATCGAATACGATAAAATTACCCGTTCTCAGGGGATGGATATTACTTTTGTGATCAAGAACGCCAAGAACCCGGATCAGGCGCGGGCTTTGCTGAAATATTTCGGGATGCCTTTTGTCCACGAGGAAGAAAAGAAATAAGCGGTTTACACAGGAAAAAATAAGGAAAAATATAAAAAATGGCAAAGAATTCACAAATTGCAAGATGGAAGAGGAAACCGAAGTTTTCCACCCGTAAATATAACCGCTGTGCGATCTGCGGCAGAAGCGGCGGATATTTAAGAAGGTTTCAACTTTGTCGTATTTGTTTCAGGGAGTTAGTCTGGCAGGGGCTGATCCCGGGCGTTAAAAAAGCCAGCTGGTAGGCGGTTATTTAAAAATATTATAATTATTTTTGGGGGCTAAATGTCAAGAACAGATTTAATCGCGGATGTTTTCACAATTATACGTAATGCCATTATGATCAAGCGGGATACCGTAGACCTGCCGTCTTCCGGTAATATCCGGTCGATCATGGAAATTCTTAAAAAGAACGAATACATCGATAATTTCAAGCTGATCGAAGATAAAAAACAGGGGGTGGTCAGGGTTTATTTGAAATATACCGCGGGAAAATCAGCGATCAAGAATATCAAGCGGATTTCCAAGCCCGGTTTAAGGGTTTATGTTAAAGGCAAAAAAGTGCCGACTGTTTTGCGCGGCAGGGGCTTGGCGATCGTTTCCACTTCTAAGGGCGTAATTACCGATAAAGAAGCCCGGGAATTGGGCGTGGGCGGCGAAGTTATCGGCTATATCTGGTAATTCAATCATAAAGAGGAATCATTAATGTCACGGATAGGAAAAAAGCTGGTTACCATACCAAAAGATGTAAAGGTCGAGGTCAAGGACGGGTTTGTTTGCGTTGAGGGGGCCAAGGGGAAGCTTAGCCAGAAACTGGCCTCCCGCATCAGCGTGGAGATAAAAGACGGTACGCTTTTGGTAAAAAGAGCGGGGGACAGCAAGGTAGATAAATCTCTGCACGGGTTATTCCGCGCTTTGATCGTGAATATGATCATCGGTGTCACCCAAGGGTACCTTAAGGAGTTGGAGATCCAGGGGGTCGGTTTTAAGGCGGCGGTAGCGGGGGATAAATTGAATATGGCCTTAGGGTTTTCGCACCCGGTAAATTACACAATCCCCGCGGGGATTAAAATCGAAACTCCCAAACCCACGCAGGTGATCATTAGAGGTATCGATAAGGCGTTAATCGGAGAAGTGGCCACGGAAATCCGCGCGTTCTATCCGCCTGAACCTTATAAGGGCAAGGGTATTCGCTTTGTTGGCGAACACGTGAAGAAGAAAGTAGGAAAGGCGCAGGCAACCGGCGGCGGTAAATAAAATGAGAAAAAAAGAAGAGTTAAGGCTTAAAAGGCATAAAAGAATCAAGATGAAAATGTTCGGCACTCCGGAGAAACCGCGTCTCATCGTGCACCGGTCATTGAAGAATATTTCGGCGCAGGTCATCGATGATACCGTAGGGAAAGTCTTGTTTTCCCTCTCCACGAAGGATAAAGCGATAAAACAAAAATTCAGCAGCGCTGGAAACCTTAAATCCTCGGAGTTGTTTGGGGAATTGTTCGCCCAGACCGCCAAGGAAAAAGGGGTGAGTAAGGTAATTTTCGACCGGGCAGGGTATCTTTACCACGGCAGGATCAAATCTTTTGCCGAGTCTTTAAGAAAAGGCGGAATGGAGTTTTAAATTATGCGTGAATTGAATATCGGACAGCAGTCGGATTTAATCGAAAAAGTGATCAGTATAAACCGCGTCACCAAAGTTACCAAGGGCGGAAAGAAACTGCATTTCAGCGCCCTGGTCGTCGTGGGCGACGCTAAAGGCAGGGTTGGTTTTGCTTTGGATAAGGCCAATGAAGTTGCCGAGGCCATCCGCAAATCCCTGACTAAAGCCAAGAAAAGCCTGTTTAAAGTGCCTTTAGAAGGCTCAACTATCCCTCACGAGATAATCGGTAAATTCGGGGCTGCTTCGGTCATGCTTAAACCGGCAAGCGAAGGAACCGGGGTTATCGCCGCCGGTCCGGTGCGCGCGGTGTGTGAAGCCGCCGGGATCCGGGACATCCTGACTAAATGTTTAAAATCGAATAATCCGATCAATGTCATCAAAGCGACTATGCAGGGCTTAAAGGAACTTAAACCTTAAATAAAATGACAGAAAAAAATCCTAAGATCAAAAAGGAAGTTAAGAAATCTCCGGAGAAAAAAGTTTCCGCCGCAGTGGCCAAAAAACCGGCCAGAAAACCGGCGGCAAAATCGGTTTCCGCAAGGGTGGAAAATAAAACGCCGCAAAGCGCGGTCTCTTTATCCAATCTTAAGCGCCCCTTCGGTTCGCACAAAAAAAGAAAATATTTGGGGCGCGGTTCCAGCTCCGGGCATGGTAAGACTTCCACCCGGGGAAGCAAGGGGCAAACCTCTCGTGCCGGAAGGCATTTTTACCTGGGTTTTGAGGGCGGGCAGTCTCCGTTGTTCAGGAAAATGCCCAAGCGCGGGTTTGTGAGTAATTTTAGGAAAGTTTACCAGGTAGTCAACCTGGAAGACCTGAATGCGATCAAGGAGCCCGTGATCACGCCGCTGCTTTTGAAAGAAAACGGCCTGATCCGCGATGCGGCCGCTTTGATTAAAATTCTGGGTAAAGGCTCGATAAAGAATACGGTGACGGTCCAGGCGCACGCGTTTTCCAAGCGCGCGTCCGTGGAGATCACCAATGCCGGCGGTAAAGCAGAAATAATCAATGTTTAATGCGCTGATCAACGCTTTTAAGATCCCGGATTTAAAAAGACGGCTTCTGATCACCTGCGCTTTAATCGCGGTCTACCGGGTGGGCTGCTATATCCCCACCCCCGGTATCGACGGCGCGGCGCTGGCGGATTTTTTTAACCGGATCGCTAAGACTCAAGGCGGCACGCTCTTTGGCATAATCAACATGTTTTCCGGCGGAGCGATGGAAAGGCTGACTATTTTTGCCCTGGGGATCATGCCTTACATCTCCTCATCGATCATTATGCAGCTTTTAACCGCGGTTATTCCCGCCCTGGAGAAAATGGCCAAGGAAGGAAAAAGCGGTTATGAGAAGATCAACCAGTTCACCCGTTACGGAACGGTATTTCTTTCCGTAGTGCAATCATATTTCATCGCGCTTTGGCTGGAAAATCCGGCGCGTTTCGAAGGTTTGCAAATCGTCATGCATCCGGGATGGGGTTTTCGGATCTTAACTGTGCTGACCCTGACTACCGGGACGATCTTTATCATGTGGCTGGGGGAACAGATCCAGGAAAGGGGTATCGGCAACGGTATCTCCCTGGTAATTACCGCTGGTATCATTTCCCGTATCCCGACCGCGTTAAACCAACTTTTTGTTTTAATTTCCCCTTTTGCTCCCAGCCGCAGGCAGATCCAGCCGGCCACGCTTTTAATTATGGCGGTTTTACTGGTGGGGGTAGTTTTTTCGGTTATCCTGATTACTCAGGGCTTAAGGAAAATCCCGGTGCAGTATGCCCGGCGCATTGTGGGGCGCAAGATTTACGGCGGGCAAAGTACTTACATCCCGCTTAAGGTAGACACCTCCGGGGTAATCGCGATCATTTTCGCCCAGTCGATCATTTTATTCCCGGCGACCCTGGCCTCATTTATCCCTAACCCGGGTTTTCAGCGTCTGGCGCACAGCCTGATCCGCGGGCAGGTGCTTTATTCGGTAGTGTACGCTCTTTTAATAATTTTCTTTTGTTATTTTTATACCGCGATCGTTTTTAATCCGAATGATCTGGCGGAGAATATGAAAAAATACGGGGGGTTTATTCCCGGTATCCGCCCTGGAACGCCGACCGCGGAATTTCTTGATTTTGTGATGACCCGGATCACTTTGGCGGGGGCAAGTTTCATCGCCGTGATCGCTATTTTCCCGGATTTTATCATGGCTTGGCTCAAAGTGCCGTATTTAGTGGCTTCGTTTTTCGGAGGCACAGGGGTCCTGATCATTGTCGGGGTAATGCTGGATACTTTAAAACAAATCGAATCGCATTTACTGACTCACCACTACGAAGGTTTTATCAAGAGCGGGCAGATCAGAGGAAGAAGATAATGTATATTGTGCTTTTAGGGCCTCCGGGCGCAGGAAAAGGGACCCAATCCAAGAACCTGGCGGTAAAATTAGGTTTGCCGCATATTTCTACCGGGGATATTTTAAGGCAGAATGTTAAAGACGGCACCGAACTGGGCAAGCAGGCCAAGGGAATAATGGATAAAGGGCTGCTGGTCCCGGATGAGCTGGTCGCTAAAATGCTGGATGAGCGGTTCAATAACCCGGATATCAAGAAAGGTTTTATCCTCGACGGTTATCCGCGCACTCTGCCTCAGGCCGGCACTCTGGATCAGATCATGGCTTCCAAGGGTTTGAGCGTAGACCTGGTAGTTTACCTGGATTCCAGCGATAAAGTGATTATCGAGCGGCTTGGCGGAAGGCTGGTTTGCTCCAAGTGCGGGGCGCTTTATCATGTTACCAATATGCCTCCCAAGGCAAAAGATCTGTGCGATAAATGCCAGGGCGCGCTTTATCAGCGTTCCGACGATAATGAGGTTACGGTAAGCAAACGCCTGGAAGTTTATAAAAAAGAAGTCGCTTCTTTGATAGAGTATTATACTAAGGCCAAGAAACTATACCGTTTAAACGCTGATCTGGAGGCGGGAGTAGTTTTGAACCAGATCACCGATTTGGCGCATAAGGTTAAATGATCCCGCTGAAATCTGCGCAGGATTTGGCCATGCTGAAGCATTCCGGGCAAATTCTGGCGGCGGTGATGCAGAAATTGCAAAAGGCGCTGCAGCCGGGAATGACAACGTTGGATCTGGATCTGCTGAGCGCCGAGTTTATCCGTAAAGAAAAAGCCATAGCCGCTTTTAAAGGTTATAAAGGATTCCCCGGTACGGCTTGTATTTCGGTAAATGAAGAGATTGTCCACGGTATTCCCGGTACAAGGTTGATCGCTGAGGGGGATATCGTCAGCCTGGATCTGGGAGTGAATTACCAGGGTTTTTTTTCGGACATGGCAGTGACTTTGCCGGTAGGTAAAGTCAACCCGGATAAATTAAAATTAATCGATGCGGCCAGGCAGTCCCTGGAGCTGGGGATCAAACAAGCCAGGCCGGGAAACCATTTATCTGATATTTCTCATAGCATTCAAAGTTTCGTGGAGGCTAAAGGTTTTTCAGTAGTCCGGCAGTTTGTCGGGCATGGGATCGGTACTGCCCTGCATGAAGAACCGGAAGTCCCCAATTTCGGGATTCCGGGCGCCGGGCCGCTTCTCAAAAGCGGAATGGTCCTGGCGATCGAGCCGATGATCAATCTGGGCGGTTGGGAAGCCAGGATCATGGAAAACGGCTGGACAGCGGTAACGGCGGACGGCTTAGCTTCGGCGCATTTCGAACACACGGTTGCGGTTACGGACAAAGGTCCGCAAGTTTTGACCAAGTTATAAATTCGCATTCAGCAATTGGAAAGGCAGCGGTTAACGAAATAGAAATTTATGGCCAAAGAAGACCTGATCGAAACAGAAGGAAAAATTATCGAAGCTTTACCGAACGCGATGTTCAAGGTGGAGCTTGAAAACGGCCATGTAGTCTTGGCGCATGTTTCCGGAAAGATGCGCATGAATTTTATCAGGATCATTCCCGGGGATAAAGTGAAATTGGAGCTTTCTCCTTATGATTTGAGCCGGGGCAGGATCACTTTCCGGGTAAGATAATAAAAAGGATAAGTTATGAAAGTTAAAGCTTCGATTCGTAAAATTTGCGATAAATGTAAGATTATCAGAAGAAGGGGTGTCGTGCGGGTCATTTGCGTCACCGCTAAGCACAAGCAAAGACAGGGCTAGGAAAGACAGCTCCATCCGCTTGTGCAATAAGGGCGGTTTGGAGTAAATTCGTCCGCCACTAAATCTTTGGCGGACTCATTTAAGGAGTAGATATGCCAAGAATTATCGGTGTGGATATACCTAAAGAAAAAAGGATCGAAATCGCGCTTACTTATTTATACGGGATCGGGCGGATGCAGTCCAATGTTGTGCTTAAGGAGGCCGGGATCAATCCGGATAAGCGGGCTAAAGATCTAAGCGAAGAAGAAGTGCAGCGGCTTACCCAGATCCTGCAAAAAAGCGCTTTACGTATCGAAGGCGATTTACGCCGGGACATTTCCCAGAATATCAAGCGTTTGATGGATATCGGATCCTGGAGAGGGATGCGGCATAAAAAAGGCCTTCCGGTAAGAGGGCAGCGTACGCGCACAAACGCCAGGACCAGAAAAGGAAAGAAGAGATCAAATCAAGCGCCCGTGGTTAAAAAAGCCGAGCCCTCAAAAGCTAAGGCTCCGGCGAAATAAAACACCCGCTGCCGACTAAGTATTGCGCCGGTGTTATCTAGGTAGATAAGGAGATAAAATTAAATGGCAACAAAAGACAAAGCAAAAAAGAAAAAGATCGCCCGCGGAATAACCAGCGGAATTGCGCATATTCAGGCAAGCTTTAACAATACGATCATTACGATCACCGATAAACAGGGTAATGTGCTGGCTTGGAGCGCTCCCGGTTCGGTCGGTTACAGCGGGTCTAAAAAATCTACCCCCTTTGCCGCCCAGGTGGCTGCTACCGATGCTGCGCGTAAGGCCAAAGAAGTAGGGGTGAAAGAACTGGAAGTTTATGTCAAAGGACCGGGTTTTGGCAGGGAATCCGCCATCCGCGCTTTACAGGCGGCTGGCCTGGTGGTGACTTTAATCAAGGATGTGACGCCTATCCCGCATAATGGTTGCCGTCCAAAGAAGAAAAGGAGAGTTTAATTTATGGGCCGTTATACAGGTGCAGTTTGCAGGTTATGCCGCAGACAGGGCGAAAAATTATTTTTAAAAGGGACCCGCTGTCAAACGGAAAAGTGCGGGGTTGCCAAAAGAGCGTTTCCTCCGGGCCAGCATGGCCAGGGGCGCAGGCAGAAACTTTCCAACTACGGCACGCAGCTTAAAGAGAAACAGAAGGTAAAAAGGATTTACGGGGTACTGGAAAGACAGTTCCGTAAATATTTTGAAGTCGCTTCCAAAACCAAAGGGGTTACCGGTAAGGTTCTCCTGCAATTATTGGAGCGCAGGCTGGATAATGTGGTTTTCCGGATGGGGTTGGGTACCTCCCGCGCGCAGGCCAGGCAGATTGTCAGGCATAATTTCATTACGGTTAATTCCCGCCGGGTGAATATCCCGTCATTCTTAGTGGCTAAGGATGATTTGGTCCAGATCAAGGCTAAGGATAAAGCGAAAATCAAGATCAAGGATAATCTGGAACTTTCCAAGGACCGCACCGTTCCCAGCTGGCTGGAGTTCAGCGCTGAGGAAATGAAGGCTAAGGTTTTAAGGCTCCCGGAAAAAACCGATATCCAGCAAACGATCCAGGAGCAGTTGATCGTCGAGTTGTATTCCAAGTAATCATTAAGAGATTCGCCCGCCGTTTTTTAAAGGCAGGCTATTTTAGGGGGGTTAAGATGGGGATAAAGTGGAGAGATTTTCAGTTTCCTAAGAAACTTGAGTGTGACGAATCAACATATACCGATATTTACGGAAAATTCCAGGCGGCTCCTTTTGAAAAAGGGTACGGAGTGACCTTGGGTAACTCCTTAAGACGGGTATTACTTTCTTCGATCGAAGGTAGCGCGGTCACCGCGATCAAAATCGCCGGGATCTCCCATGAATTTTCGACTATTCCTGGAGTCCTGGAGGATGTTCCGGAAATAATCCTGAATATCAAGAGCCTGGTCTTGAATTCCCACTCCAAAATCCCCAAAACGATTTATTTAAAAGCGGATAAAAAAGGTGAGGTTAAGGCTAAAGATATCGAGGCGGATGAGACGATTGAGATCATCAATCCCGAACTGCATATCGCTACCTTGACCAAGGATGCCAAGTTGAATATCGAAATGGAAGTTTCGCGCGGCCGCGGTTATGTGCCGGGGGAGTTGAATAAAAGAGAGGATAAGACCGCCGGTTTTATCGCCATCGATTCCATTTTCACTCCGATCAAGAAAATCAATTATTTTGTGGAAAATACCCGCGTCGGGCAGCGCACGGATTACGACAAATTGATCCTGGAAATCTGGACCAATGGCAGCATCAATCCTAAGGACGCGCTGCTTTATGCTTCCAATATCCTGCAAAGGCATTTGGATATCTTTGTAAGTTTCGGCCAGCTCCCCGAAGACATCGCCGAGGAAGAGCCGGAAATGACCAAGGAGGACGCGGCTTTGTACGAAAAATTACGGCTGCCGATTTCCGAGCTGGAACTTTCCGTGCGCAGTTCAAATTGTTTGCGGGAGGCAGGGATTAAGACTATCGCCGACCTGGTTAAACGGAGCGAAGAGGAGATGCTTAATTTCAAGAATTTCGGCAAAAAGTCCCTTACGGAAATCCAGGAGCTCCTGGCCGGCATGGGGGTAACTTTAGGCATGCAGGTTGATCCCAAGAAAATAAAGAAGGGTTAAAATAAAATGAGACACTCGAAGAAAAGGCTGCAATTAGGTCGCTTTACCAGCTGGCATGACGCCACGATCAGGAGCATGGTCAAGAATATGGTGATCAGCCAGAGCATGAAAACTACTCTGACCCGGGCCAAAGCCAGCAAGCAATTGGTGGAAAAGCTGGTTACTCTGGGCAAGAAAAATACCCTGGCTGCCCGCCGCCGGGCGCAGGCAGTGCTGGGGGAACATAATCTGGTAAATATACTGTTTAACGAGATTGCCCCGCGTTTTACCAGCCGCAACAGCGGTTTTACCCGGATCATCGGCTTAGGCAAACGCCGCGGCGATAATGCCGAGATGGTGATCTTTGAGTTCACGGAACTGAAGAAAAAAGAACCGAAAAAGACCAAAACGGCCAAGGAAGTAAAAGCGGAAGCGGTTTCCCCGGAGCAGGCCCCTGCCACGCAGGATAAGCCGGCTGCGGAACAAAAGAAAGAAGCTCCCGAGGCAGTCAAAGAAAAACCGATGGACGCGAAAAAACCGCCGAAAAAATTTATGGGCGGCATAAGGCAGATATTTAAAAAGAAAAGTGATTCTTTATAGTTTTACCCCGCCCTTTCTTTCAAATTAAATTACCCGCAAAGAAAGGGCGGGGAAAAGAAAAACTTTTATGAAAATAGATACAAGGCTGGCTCAACGCCTCCTAAAAATAAATCCATCCTCAACATTAGCAATTACCTCCAAAGCCAAAAAATTAAAAAGTTCGGGTAAGGATATCGTTAATTTCGCCGCCGGTGAGCCGGATTTTGATACTCCGGATTTTATCAAGGAAGCGGCGATCGCGGCGATTCAATCAGGCTTTACCAAGTATACTCCCACCACCGGAACCGCCGATTTAAAAAAACTGATCTGCCAGAAATTTAAAAAAGATAATCTGCTGGAATATTCCCCGGAACAGGTCATTGTTTCCTGCGGGGCTAAACACAGCGTTTACAATGCGCTGATGGTGCTTGCCGGCCTCGGCGATGAAGTGCTTATTCCGCTGCCCTACTGGGTAAGCTATCCGGAGATGGCCAACCTTTGCCAGGCCACCCCTGTTTTTATCGAAACCAGCGCCAAAAATAATTTTAAGATTACCGCCAAAGACCTTTCCCGCTGCATTACCCCCCGGACAAAAGTATTGATCTTAAATAGCCCGTCTAATCCCGCAGGTTCGGTGTATAATAAAGAAGAACTTGGCGCGATCGCCGAGGTTTGCGTAAAGAAAAATATTTTCGTGATCAGCGACGAGATCTATGAGAAGATCATTTTTGACGGCTTGAAGCATGAGTCGATCGCCGCTTTCGGCAAAGATATCTACAACCTGACCATTACGGTCAACGGCCTTTCCAAGAGCCACGCGATGACCGGCTGGCGGATCGGGTATCTTGGCGCCCCGGCGGATATCGCCGCGGCGATTTCAAATCTCCAGGACCATTCTACCTCTAACCCGAATTCTATCGCCCAAAAAGCGGCCGAGGCCGCTTTGAGCGCGCCGGATGATTTTTCTTTGAAATTGCGCCAGGAGTTTACCCGCAGGAGGGATTACCTGGCTTCCCGGATCAAAAAAATAAAGGAGCTGGATTTTTGCCTGCCGCAGGGAGCATTCTATATGTTCTGCGACATTTCCAAAACCCGGCTGGATTCACTGACTTTTGCCACCCGGCTTTTGGAGGAAGAATATGTCAGCCTTATCCCCGGAAAGCCATTTGGTTTGGATAATTACATCCGGATCAGTTTTGCCACCAGCGTTGAAGAGATTCAAAAAGGAATGGATCGTATAGAAAAATGGATAAAAAAGATATGAGCGCCCAGACGATCGCTGAAAAAATATTAAGCCGTCACGCGGGCAAAACCCTTCACGCCGGAGATTTCGCGGTTTGCAAAATAGATTTTGCCTTTGGGCAGGACGGCACCTCTTCGATCATTATCGACCGGATCAAAGAGCTGGGAGTGAGTAAGATGAAAACTCCTTTTTGCATGATCATTGACCACAGCGCTCCCAGCCCCAGCGAAGGGGTCTCTCGGGTGCATAAAAAGATGCGCGATTTTTCTAAAAATTTTAACACGGATATTTTTGATGTGGGCTGCGGGGTGTGCCACCAGGTAATCCCGGAGTCCGGCAACATTTTGCCGGGAAACCTGGTCCTGGGGGCGGATTCCCATACCTGTACTTACGGGGCGATCGGGGCTTTTTCTACCGGGGTCGGCTCGACTGACCTGGCCATTGCCCTGGCTACAGGAAAAAACTGGTTTAAAGTCCCGGCGACGATTAAAATCGTGGTTAACGGCAAGCTCCCCCGTGGGGTTTTTGCCAAAGATGTTATTCTTCATATTATCGGTAAACTCAAGGCCGATGCGGCGACTTACCGGGCGGTTGAATTTTGCGGACCGGTGATCGATGCCTTGGGAATGGACGGGCGTTTTACTATCGCCAATATGCTGGTAGAAATGGGGGCAAAAGCCGGCTTTATGCCCGTGGATAAAAAAACTACCGCCTGGTTAAAACCCCGGATTACCGGTAAAGCCAAGATCGAAAGTATTACCGCCGATAAAGGGGCGACCTATGAAAATATTTATACCTTCGATATCTCTAAGCTCAAACCGATGATCTCTATGCCGCACAGCGTGGATAATACCGCTACCGCCGCCTCCTTAAATAAAGTTAAGATCAACGAGGCTTTTCTGGGAACCTGCACCAACGGCCGCATCGATGATTTTCTGGCCGCGGCAAAAGTTTTAAAAAACCGCAAAGTCCACCCGGAGGTCAAAATGATCATTGCCCCCAGTTCGCGCCAGGTTTATCTGGACGCCTTAAAGCTGGGCTTAGTGGAGATATTTATCAATGCCGGAGCGGTGATCGTGGCTCCCGGCTGCGGGCCCTGCGTGGGCACGCATAACGGGATTCCCAGCGATAACGAAGCGGTGATCTCTACCGCTAACCGTAATTTTAAAGGTAGGATGGGAAACCCTGCGGCGTTCATTTATTTAGCCTCTCCGGCAACGGTGGCGGCTTCGGCGATCAAAGGTTATATCAGTGATCCAAGGGCATATTTTTAAATTTCAGAGTTTATTGCCGTTTTGCTATAATGGTCAGTGGTTGATTCACCGAGCTAAGCCTTAGATGTTACGTTTCGTATGTATTCGAATTTTGTAACGCTCGGAGTAAATTAAAAATTACCACTTATTATAAATAATTTTTAATTTAGGAGGTCTAATGGAAATTCGCGATCTACTTTTGATGTGTATCGAAAAGAACGCTTCGGATCTTCACCTTACGGTTAACGAAGCGCCTGTTCTGCGTATTGACGGCAGGCTTACGCGTACCAATCTGGAAGTGCTGGATAAGGCGGACCTGAAAAAGATGCTTTACAGCGTCCTTTCCAATGCCCAGAGAGAAGTTTTTGAACGGGACCTGGAATTGGATTTTTCCCTGGCTTTACCGGGGCTGGACCGTTTCCGGGTAAATTTTCATTTGCAAAAAGGCGGCGTGGAAGGGGCTTTCCGGCGCGTTCCGAACGAGATTCCCACGGTGGAAAAATTAGGTTTACCGCAAATCATTAAGGATTTAGCGCGTAAACCCAACGGCCTGGTTTTAGTCACCGGGCCGACCGGGATGGGAAAGACCACGACTTTGGCGGCGATGATCGACCTGATCAACAGCGAAAGGGAGTGTTTAATTACTTGTATCGAGGACCCGATAGAATTTATCCATACGAATAAAAAAAGCATTATTAAGCAGCGCGAAATTTACGCGGATACTCATTCTTTCGCCGCTGCGCTGCGCCACGCTTTGCGCCAGGACCCCAACGTTATCGTCGTCGGAGAGATGCGCGACCTGGAAACGATCTCTACCGCGCTGACCGCCGCAGAAACCGGCCACTTGGTTTTAACTACCCTGCATACGCCGGATGCCCCGCAAACTGTTTCCAGGATCATCGATGTTTTTCCTCCGCACCAGCAGCAGCAGGTTAAATTACAGTTGAGCGATTGTTTGCAGGGGGTAGTTTCCCAGCTCCTGCTTCCGCACGCCTCAGGAAAAGGAAGGGTGCTGGCCACGGAAATCATGGTGGCTACCGCCAGTATCCGCAATCTTATCCGGGAGCAGCAGATCGAGCAGATTCCCACGGCCATGCAGACCGGATTGCAATACGGGATGAATACGATGGACAGCTGCCTTAAAGGTTTGATGCAAAAGGGGCTGATCACCCTGGATGTGGCGATGTCGAAAACAAAAAATAAGGAAGAATTCAAACAACTATGAGCCTTACGGGTAAAAGCATAAAACTGGGTGACAATATTAACACGGATTTCATTATTTCCGGCAGGTACAAATTTGCCATTACCGACATGAAAGAGCTGGCTAAGCATATTATGGAGGATATCGACCCTGATTTCGCGCAAAAGATCGTGCCGGGAGAGTCAATTATCGTTGCCGGGAATAACTTCGGTATGGGTTCCAGCCGGGAGCAGGCTCCTTTAGTGATTAAAGAGGCCGGGATCAGGGCGGTTTTGTCCCCGCAATTCGCGCGGATATTTTTTCGTAACAGCTTTAATATCGGGCTTCCCCTGATTGAAACCGACACCAGTAAGATCGACGAAGGGGATCAGCTGGAGATCGATTTAGATAAGGGGCTGCTGAAAAACCTGACCAAAGGAATAAATTTAACGGTCAAACCCCTCCCCAAATTTATGCAGGAACTTTTGGCCGAGGGCGGAATAATTAATTATTATAAAAAACACGGGGAGCTTAAAGTCTAAATGGTGCATAAAATAACTTTGATTCCCGGAGATGGTATTGGTTATGAGGTCAGCCTGGCGGCAACCCGCTGTATTGAGGCTGCCGGAGCAGATATCCAGTGGGAGAATGTTTTGGCCGGCCAGGATGCCCTGGAGCAAACCGGTGAGCTTTTACCTGTCGCGGCGCTGGATTCTGTCCGTAAAAATAAGGTTGCCCTTAAGGGGCCGATTACTACTCCGGTAGGGACGGGATTCCGTTCGGTGAATGTCGCTATCCGCCAGGCGCTGGATTTATTCGCCTGCGTGCGCCCGGCAAAAAGTTATCCCGGCGTCCGGAGCCGTTTCAGCAATATTGATCTGGTGATCGTGCGGGAAAACAGCGAAGACCTGTATGCGGGAATAGAATACCAGGAAGGAAAAGCGGAAACGGAAAAGTTGATCGCGCAGATTGAGAAGGATACAAATAAAACCATGCGCCATGATTCCGGGATCACCATTAAACCTATCTCTAAATTTGCTTCCGCCAGGATCGTGCGTTACGCTTTTGAATATGCCTTGAAAAATAACCGCCGCAAGGTTACCTGTGTGCACAAGGCAAACATCATGAAATTTACCGACGGTTTATTTTTGCAGGTGGCCCGGGAAGTAGCCAAAGAGTATGAGGGGAAAGTGCTGTTTGAGGATGCGATCGTCGATAACATGACCATGCAGCTGGTGCAAAAACCGGAAAAATATGATATCTTGGTCCTGCCCAATCTTTACGGGGATATCGTTTCAGATTTATGCGCCGGTCTGATCGGCGGATTAGGGGTCGCTCCCGGCTCCAATATCGGCACGGAGATGGCGGTTTTTGAGGCGGTGCACGGTTCGGCGCCCAAGTATAAGGGAAAAAATAAGGCCAATCCTACGGCGATGATCCTTTCGGGTGTCTTAATGCTGCGCCACATCGGAGAAAATAAGGCGGCCGATAATTTAGAGGAAGCGGTGAAGCAGGTGATTGCCGAAGGCAAATCCGTGACCTACGACATGAAACCCGATCCGCTGGATCCGTCCGCTGTCGGCACCTCCCAGATGGCCGATGCGATTATCAAAAAACTTAAAAGATGAAAATTTCTATTATCGGCGCCGGAAATGTAGGAAGCTTAGCGGCCATGCGCATTGCCCAGGAAGGGTTGGGGGATGTTTTTCTGATCGATATCGCCAAGGGGCTGGCGCACGGTAAGGCGCTGGATCTAGAGGATGCCCGACCGCTTTTAAAGAGCAATTACAGCATCTGCGGCGGCGAGGATATCGGCCTGCTCAAGGATTCTGATATCGTGGTCGTCACCGCCGGCCTGGCGCGTAAACCGGGAATGACCCGGGAAGAATTACTGGTGAAGAATTCCCAGATCCTCAAAGAAGTAAGTTTGAAAATAAAAGAACTGGCCCGGTCTGCGATCGTTCTCATCGTTACCAACCCCCTGGATATTATGACTTTTTACGCCTTGAAGATCACGGGTTTTAAGCCCGGAAAGATTTTCGGGATGGGGATCAGTTTAGACGCCGCCAGGTTCGTCAATTTGATCTCCCAGGAACTGCAGGTCCCGGCCACGGATGTCGAAGCCCTGGTTATCGGAGCCCACGGGGAAGGGATGCTTCCTTTGCCCCGCTTTGCCAAGATTAAGGGGGTAACCCTGGATGAATTTATCGGCGAAGAAAAAATTAAAGATTTGATCGGCCGCACAGTGAACCGGGGGGCGCAGATCGTCGCCAATCTTGGCTCCGGCAGCGCTTTTTTTGCTCCCTCGTCGGCTATCGCTGCCATCGTTAAAACGATAGCCAAAGATGAGAAACGCACGATCGGCTTATGCAGTTATCTTGATGGGCAATACGGCATAAAAAACTCCTGCATCGGGGTTCCCTGCCGTTTAGGTCGGAACGGCATCGAGCAGGTTATCGAATTAGATCTTTCCAAAGAAGAATCCGCCCAGCTGGCGAAATCCGCTGCCGCTGTGGCCCAGGCAACCGCGCAATTATCCGCTTAAATCCTTAAACACCTATGTATGATCTGGCGATCATCGGAGCAGGTTGGGCAGGCTTTAACGCCGCAATAAAAGCAAAAGAACGGGGCCTTTCTGTCTGCCTGATCGATTCCGGAAAACTCGGCGGTACCTGCCTTAATTACGGTTGTATCCCCACCAAAACATTAATTGCCAGCGCTAAAATTTATTCTCTTGCCCAAAAAGCATCCGTTTTCGGTATTGCGCTGGATAATCTGCGCCTGAATTATCCGGCGATCCAGGAGAAAAAGAATAAAGTCGTCGCCCAGCTGGCCCGGGGGATGCAAAGCCTGTTGGGGGAGGTGGAATTCATCAATGCCGCCGCCCGCCTCAAGGGGCCCCAGGAGATCCAGGCCGGGGAGCGGACAGTGCAGGCTAAATTTATCCTGATCGCTACCGGCAGCCAGCCGTGTGAATTACCTGAATTAAAATTTAATCATAATAATATTATTTCCAGCGATGAAGCGCTCGCCCTTGACCGGATCCCGGAGTCATTTTTGATTGTCGGAGGGGGAGTGATCGGCTGTGAATTTGCCGGTTTATTCTCTTGCTTAGGCGCGCAGGTGACGCTGGCGGAAAAGATGCCCTTGCTTTTACCGGGAGAGGACCGGGAGATAAGCCGGAAGATCGAAGGTATCTTTAAGAAAAAAGGGATCAAGGTGATCACGGAAGCAAACCTTTCTTCTCTGGATTTGAATAATTATTCCAAGGTATTGGTTTGCGTGGGGCGTTGCGCGCGCACCTCCGGATTGGGCTTAGAAGAGGCGGGGGTGCGGTTAGAAAAAAATAAGATCATTGTTGACGAATACCTTAAAAGCAGCGTGGATACGATTTATGCCGCCGGAGATTGCACGGCGAAAGTGATGCTTGCCCATTATGCGGCTTATCAGGGAACCAGGGCGGTAGAGAATATGTTTTCCGGGCACCCGCAAAAAGCGGATAACCCGGTGGTGCCCAACTGCATTTTTACCGATCCGCAGATCGCCAGCGTCGGGGTAAAAGAAAATGATGCTTTTAGCGGCAAGCAAAGGATCAAGGTGCGCAAATTCGATTTTCGCGCCAGCGCGATGGCGCAAATCACGGAGGAAACAGAAGGATGGGTTAAGGTGATTACCGATGAGGAGAGCGGCCGGATAATCGGGGCTTCGATCGTCGGGCCGCAGGCAACGGAACTTATCGCTTCCTTGGCCATCGCGATTTCCCGCCAGCTTACGGTTGCCCAGCTGCGGGAAGTGATCTTTGCTCACCCGACTTTTTCCGAAAGCCTGCACGAAGCGTTAAAATAGTTTACAGTTTACAGTAAACTGTAAACTGCTATTGGAGGGGGTAAAATGGTTAAAGTCGTTTTGCCAGAGCTCGGGGAAGGGATTACCAAGGCAACGGTCTCGTATTGGTATTTTAAAGACGGGGAGATGGTGAATGAAAACGACGATTTGGTGGAGTTGACCACCGATAAATCCACCTTTAATCTGCCCAGCCCCTGCAAAGGGATAATTTCCGAGATCATGTACAGCGAAGGAGATACGGTCAATGTCGGGCAGATCCTGGTAGTAATTAATGAAAGCCATTAATTAGTCCATTTTTGCTTTATTCCTGCCTTTTTTCTTCCGCCCAACCTTTATTTCGGCCTGCTTAACGCTTTAAAGCGCAAGGGTTACGAATATGTTGACAATATTTGACTTCCCTTGTATATATAAGAGAAGTGCTTAATATTTAAAAAACCGTCTAGAAATTCAATGCCGATCGATTATAAAAAAGAATTAGAGAATACAGCCAGGAATACGATCTTTGTACATGATCCGGATCTTTTGATCAAAATGATCGTGCGGATGGTGGTGAGCAAGGCCCGGCTCACCCACGCCAGCTTCTTTTTATTCAATAAAGAAAAACAGGGGTATCAACTGATGGCGGCGCAGGGGGCTTTGCTTAAGAAAATCCCTCTGGGGCTGGTTTGTATCGATAAAGACGATGTGTTGATCCGTTTTTTTAAAGAGCATAAAAGCAATTTTATTTTCGGAAGGGAAGCTTTGTTGATCGGGGAAGCGAAACTGGCCCTGGCCAATACCAAGCTTAAGGCCCAGGCCAGGAGGCAGCTGGCGCAGGTGGTTTACCAGATGGAGCTTTTAGAGGCGCAGGTTTGTATCCCCAGTTATTTCCGGGATGAATTGTTGGGCTTGCTTTTATTGGGTGGAAAGAACAGCGGCAGGAAATTCATTGACGAAGAACTGGATTTTTTTGTGGCCCTTAATTCTAATGTGGCCATGGCCATTAGGAATGCCCAGTTATTCAAAGAGCTGCAATATGAGCTGGACCGTAAGCATCAATTGTTTATCCGGACCACCGTGGCTTTAGCCGCGGCGATCGAAGCCAAAGACCATTACACCCATGGGCATACTTCCCGGGTGGCGAATTTAAGCATAGAAATCGCCGCAAGAATGGCTACCAAATCCAGGAAGGATCTGGACGCTAAATTCTTGGAAAATTTACACATTTCCAGCCTCTTGCACGATATCGGCAAGATCGGTATCCCGGAATATATCTTAAATAAAAGGGGCCCTCTTACCGTGGGGGAGCGTAACCGGATCAAAGAGCACCCGATGATCGGGGTAAACATTTTAAAATCGATTAAGGAGTTGGAAGGGGCGGTGGCCGGGGTCAAATACCACCATGAACGGTTTGACGGGAAAGGTTATCCGGAAGGGCTGAAGGCCGAGGCGATCCCCCTGGTGGCTTCGATCATTACCGTGGCGGATTCTTTTGACGCGATGAGCACTGACCGGCCTTACCATTCGGCTTTGAGTAAAACAGAGGCGATCAATGAGATCAGGAATTTAAAGGGGAAGCAGTTCTGCCCGCAGGTGGCGGATGTTTTTCTGGAGCTTTGCCAGGAAGGTAAAATTTAATTCTCGATGCATCCTAAACGCATAATCTTAATGTATATTTCCGAAGTTTCCGGCCATCGCAGCGCCACGCTGGCGATAGAAAAAGCGCTGCGCCAGCTTGAGCCGGGGGTCGAGATTTTAAATATCAACGCTTTTAATTATACCAACCCCATATCCGAAAAGGTAATTAACCGGATCTATATGGAAGTAATTAAGCGTACTCCGAAGATCTGGGACTATCTTTACGACAATCCCAGCGTAGTCAAGAGCCTGGAAAATATAAAAAAGCGGATCCATAAAGCAAACTCCCCTAAGCTGAAGAAATTATTCGACAGCTTTAAGCCGGATCTGGTGGTTTGCAGCCAGGCTTTTCCCTGCGGAATGGTTTCCGATTATAAGAAAACCTACGGGGTAAACCTTCCGCTTATCGCGGTGCTCACCGATTATATCCCGCATTCTTATTGGATCTATGATCAGGTGGATTATTATATCACTCCTTCTCAGGAGGTTTCGGAAAGGCTTGAGAAAAAAGGAGTGGAAGCCTCCAAGATCCGCGCTTACGGGATCCCTTTTGACCATAAATTTAACCAAAAGATCGACTGCCGGGAGGTTTTTTCTAAATTAAAACTAAAACCCGATAAGCCGGCGGTGCTGATCATGGGCGGCGGGCAGGGGCTGGGGCCGATCAAAACGATCGTCAAGTCCCTGGAAAAAAGCCAGCAGGATTTCCAGGAACTGATCGTTGCCGGGACGAATAAGAAGCTGTTCCGGTCCTTAAAAAGGAAAATTAAACATTACAAAAAAGATATTCATTTGTACGGTTTTGTCCAGAACATCCACGAATTGATGCAGATCTCCAGTTTGATCATTTCCAAGCCGGGCGGGGTCACTACTGCCGAAGTTTTAAGCATGGGGTTGCCGATGGTGATTGTCAAGCCCATCCCCGGCCAGGAGATCAACAACACGAATTTTCTGACGCAAAAACAGGCGGCGCTGAAGGTGGATGAGCCTGAAAATGTGCACCAGGTAATCGATGATCTGCTGAAAAACAAGACAAAACTGGAACGGCTTAAAGCCGCCGGATTGAAGATCGCCAAGCCCGGAGCCAGTATGGATATTGCCCGGCTAATTTTAAGCATATAAATCGTGTCTAATTACTATCTTTACCGTTTTGGCCAATTTCTCGCGCTCATCCTGCCGTTAAGGGCGGGTTATTTTTTAGCTTCTTGTTTTGCCCACCTGTATTATTGCCTGGCTTTTCATGACCGGGCAAACGTAAAAGCCAATCTGCGGATCATTTTTCCCGAAAAAACCGACCGGCAGCTGCGCCAGATTACCCGGAGGATGTTCAGGAATTTCGCCAAATACCTGGTCGATTTTTTCCGGTTTGAAAAACTAAACCGCCAATATATCGAAAAGAACGTAAAACTGGAAAATCTGCATAATTTTGATGAAGCGCTGGCTAAAGGTAAAGGGGTGATCGTTTTGACGGCGCATTTGGGCAATTGGGAATTGGGCGGGGTGGTGATCGCGCAGCTAGGTTATGAATTTTGGGCGGTAGCTTTGCCGCATAAAACTAAAAAGGTAAACGATTTTTTTGACGCGCAAAGGAACAGCAAGGGGGTTAATGTCATCGCGATGGGCAAAGCGGTAAGGAGCTGTATTTCCGAAATCCGGAAAAATCATCTGGTGGCTTTGGTCGGGGACCGGGATTTTACCGAGAAGGGGATCATTCTGGATCTTTTCGGCAAGCCCACGCATTTTCCCGAAGGGCCGGCGGCTTTAAGCCTGATGACGGGTGCTAGTATCGTTCCCGGTTTTATGCTCAGGAATCCCGATAATAGTTTTACTCTGCGGATAGAAAAGCCCATTGTTTTTGCCCCTACAGGCAATAAAGCAAAAGACCTGGCGGATTTGATCGGAATATACCGGGACATTTTTCAGGATTATTTTCGGAAATATCCGGAGCAATGGTATGTTTTTCGCAAGTTTTGGACGGAGTCTCCTGTTTCCACCAGAGAAACCGAACAAGGAAAGGAATAATCGGGTGCGTATTTGCGTAATTATCCCCACTTATAATGAATCCCGGGCGATTGGGGAATTGATTGAGCGGGTCCGCCGGCAAGGGCTTGAGGCAATCATTGTCGATGACGGCTCAACGGATGATACGGTAAAAATCGCCCAGTCTGGCGGCGCCAAGGTCCTGGTTTCCGAGCGCAATATGGGCAAAGGCGCTTCTTTGATCAAGGGGTATAATTATGCCTTGGCGCAGGGGTTTGATGCGGTAATCAGCATGGACGGTGACGGGCAGCATTCACCGTCGGACATTGCCGCTTTTGTCCGGAAGGCCCAGGATTCCAGCGCTGGGCTGATCGTCGGTAACCGGATGGGGTCGGCAAAAGGGATGCCGCTCCTGCGGGTGGCGACCAATCATTTTATGTCGAAACTGATCTCCCTGATCGTAAAACAGCGGGTTCCGGATACGCAGTGCGGGTTCCGCCTGGCGAAAAAAGAATTATTGGAAAAGATCGACCTGTCTACTTCTAAATATGAAACGGAATCCGAGATCCTGATCCGGGCGGCGCGGTTGGGTTTTAAGATCGAATCTATCCCGGTGGAAACGATTTATGCCGGGGAAAAAAGCCAGATCCACCCTTTGGTCGACAGCTTAAGGTTTTTGCGCTTTTTGGCGCGGGAGTTTATGCCTCCCCGCAAGCGCCCCTGATTATTTTTTAAAAAGGCGGAGAGCGATGATCCAGGTGTACACGGGAAACGGTAAAGGAAAAACTACTGCGGCACTGGGGTTGGCGGTCAGGGCGGCCGGGGCAGGTTTAAAGGTTTATGTCGGCCAGTTTGCCAAAGGCAGGGAATGCAGCGAACATAAAACATTAAAGCGCATAAAAAATATAAAATTAGAACTGTTCGGCGGGCCGTGTTTTATTACCGGTAAGCCATCGTTTCGTGACCGGGCGCTTGCCCGCGAGGCAATGCGCAGGATCAACCAGGTGGTTGATTGCGGCAGTTACCAGGTAATTATCTTAGACGAGGTCAATGTCGCTTTAAAGCTTAAACTGGTAAGTCTGAAAGAGGTTTTGGATTTAGTCCGCCGTCTCCCCGTCGCTACGGAGCTGGTGCTGACCGGCAGGGATGCCCCGCGGAAGCTGATCGAGAAAGCCGACCTGGTCAGCCATATCCGGGAAGTGAAGCATTATTACCGGCGGGGGGTTAAAGCCCGTAAAGGGATAGAATTATAATTTAGGAAAATCGGTTGACAAATAAATTCTGGGTGTTAAGGTAAAAGCATAATTTGGAATATAGGTTAAGGGAAATCCAAGTAGAGGGTAAGCACCCGGCGCTTAAAGGTATTACGCCGGTGTAGGCCTCTGCCTAAGGATGCGGTCCCGCCGCTGTAAAGGTTGACGAAAGCTCCAGATATCAGGCCACTGTTCTGACCAGGTCAGGATGGGAAGACCAAGGAGTAAATAGGATGAGACCTGAGCCAGAAGACCTGCCTATATTAAACAGGTAAAGTAACGCCTCGCGGAATGGGCCAGAGTAAATACAGGGTGAAGCCCGATCCAGGCATGATCAAGTGCCAGGTCGGGCATTTTTATTACTATGAAAAAAATAATCTTAGCCGTTATATTTTTACTATATGGGGCAGCCGCGGCCCAAGCCGCCCGCTATATCAGCCTGGCTCCTTCAACTACCGAGATACTTTTCGCTTTAGGGCTGGAGGAGGAAGTCGTAGGGGTGAGCAATCAGTGCAATTATCCTCCTGCGGTAAAAAATAAAACCAGGATCGGTAATTTCAGCAGCCCTAACGCTGAGACAATCACCTCCTTGAATCCGGATCATATCTTTGCTACCGGCCTTGAGCAGGCCCCGGCAATCTCTCAACTAAGGCAGCTTAATTTCAATGTTTATGTGGCTGACCCGGTAAACCTGGAAGGATTGTTTAAGACCATCCGGGATATAGGCGGAATCACCCATCGGGAAAAGGAGGCGACGCTTTTGATCGCCGAAATGGAAATCAGGGTCCAGGCGGTAATCGCCAAAACAAAACTTATCCCTGTCGAAAAAAGGCAAAGAGTCTTTCTTGAAATTTGGCATGAGCCGTTGATGACTGCGGCCAAAGGTTCTTTTGTCGATGAACTGATCAGCCTGGCCGGAGGAATCAACATTGCCCACGAGCTTATTCGCCCGTACTGCAACTTTAGCAGCGAAAAAGTGATCAGCCTTAATCCGCAGTGCATCATTCTGACTTATATGGATAAGGAGCCGCCGTTAAAACTGGTTAAACAGCGTTTTGGCTGGGATAAAATCGATGCGGTGAGAAACGGCCGGGTTTTTAACGATATTAATCCGGATATTTTATTGAGACCGGGCCCGCGGATCACCCAGGGTTTAGAAGAGATTTATAAAAGGTTATATCCGGGAGAGAAATAATTTATGCGCCTAAAAAGGAAACTTATAATTTTGTTTTTGTTCCTGGGTTTGGCAATTGTTTTTGGCTTGATCAAGGGTGCGGTAAACATACCCTTGGGTGATCTCTTGCTTAAGAATAACCGGCTGGTTTTTGATTTACGCTTAATGCGCGTTATCGCGGCGATCCTTGCCGGCAGCGGCCTGGCGGTAGCCGGGATCGCCCTGCAGGCGATATTAAGGAATCCGCTGGCAGAGCCTTATTTACTGGGAACTTCCAGCGGTGCCGGCCTGGCGGCGGTAAGCGCGGTGATTATCGGTGTTTCCAGGATTTATCTCCCTCTGGCTGCATTTTTAGGCGCAGTCCTCAGTATTGTTATCGTTTATAATTTGGCCAGTGACCGGGGGCAGGTTGCGGATAAATCATTGATTTTATCGGGAGTAATTATTTCCATCGCGTTTTCTTCGTTGATCGTATTTTTAGTCTCTTTATTCGGAAACGAAGCGATGCATGAAATGAATTGGTGGCTGTGGGGCAGCCTGCAGGTTTACGACACCAAACTTTTGCTTCTGGTCGCTTTTCCGGTCATCCTGGGGATAGGCATAATTTATCTTTTTGCCCAGGACCTTAACGCGATCAGCCTGGGAGAGGAGGAGGCAAAGCATCTGGGGATCGATACGCAGAATATCAAAAAGATCGTTGTGCTTATTTCCGCCTTAATTTCCGGCAGCTTGATCTGCATTTGCGGGATCATTGGGTTCGTCGGGCTGATCGTGCCGCATATGATGCGTCTGGTCTCCGGGCCTAACCATAAAACCTTGATCCCGTTGACCTGCCTGGCCGCCGCGGTTTTTATGATCCTGTGCGATCTTTTGTCGCGGACGCTTTTTGCTCCGGTAGAAATCCCGATCGGAGTGATCACCGCGATTATCGGTGCCCCGGTATTTATTCTGCTTTTGAAAAAAGCAAAAAGGATTTCATGAGCGCTTTATTAAAGATCGATAATTTAAGCGGCGGATATTACAAAGAAGATATTATCCGGGGTTTATCCCTGGATATAAATCCCGGTGATTTTTTAGGGATCATCGGGCCAAACGGATGCGGCAAGACCACGCTGTTGCGCCTGATAACCCGGGTACTTAATTTGCGGCAGGGAGATATTTTCTACAAAGGCCGGAACATCGCGCAAATGGAGCTGAAGGAATTCTGCCGGTCGGTGGCTTTTGTTTCCCAGGATATTGCCACCGGTTTTTCCTTTACGGTGATGGAACTGGTTTTAATGGGCCGGATACCGCATTTGAGGAGGCTGCAATTCGAGACTAAGAAAGATATCGAAATCGCCCGGGAAAAAATGGTTTTAACCGATATCCTGCAATTAAGGGATAAACGTATCGACGAGCTAAGCGCCGGTGAAAGGCAAAGGGTGGTGATTGCCCGGGCGCTGGCTCAGGAACCTGAACTTTTACTTTTGGATGAACCGACCGCGCATCTGGATATCGGCCATCAGGTGCAGGTTTTGGATTTATTGAAAAAGCTTAACCGTTCTGGCAGCTTGACGATCGCCATGATCCTGCATGACCTGAACCTGGCCAGTGCCTATTCTAATCGCATTGCTTTATTGGACCAGGGGAAGATCTTTAAAGAAGGCAGCCCGGAAGAAGTTTTGACTTACCAGAACATTGAGCGGGTGTATAAAACCATTGTTTTGGTCAACAATAACCCGGTGACCGGTAAACCGAACGTGGTCCTGGTCCCGGAGGATAAACGATGACCACCCGTTTGATTTTTATCCGCCACGGAATTACCGAATGGAATAAGCAGCGCCGCTACTGCGGCCGCAAGGATGTGCCTTTAAGCCGTCAGGGTAAAATCCAGGTTTTAAAACTACGCCCCGGTTTTAAGCATGCCGAAATTGACGGAATTTATTGCAGCGACCGTAAGCGGGCCCTGGCCACCCGGGCCTTAATTTTCGGCAAAAGGGATTTCACTAAAGTAAAGCAGTTAAGGGAGATTGATTTCGGGGTATTGGAAGGCCTGCGGCATGAACAGATCCTGAAAAAATATCCGCAAGCCTATAAAAAATGGCTGCGCGACCCTTTTCGGGCAAACATCCCCAGGGCTGAAACCATGGCGGATTTTAAAAAGAGGATCACCGGCGCGGTCAGAAGAATAGTCGGGCTCAATCCGGGAAAAACCATTGCCATTGTCTGCCATGGTGGAGTGATCGGAATATTTGTCAGCAGCATCTTAAAGAGCAGGCGTTTCTGGAAGTATGTGCCGTCCCCGGCAAGTGTAACTCTGGTCAGATATGGCGGAAATAAATACAGTTTGGATAAGTTTAACCTTAAAAGAATGCCGAAATTATGATAGGGATAAGATTTATTTTAGGAAGGGCCCGGAGATGAGAGCGAAAACTTTACAGGTTTGCGGCACGGGTTCCGGAGTAGGGAAAAGCGTGATCGTTTCTGCCCTGTGCAGGATATTTTTACAGGAAGGTTATCGGGTCGCGCCTTTTAAAGCCCAGAATATGGCGCTAAATTCCTTTGTCACTCGGGAGCGGGGGGAGATCGGCCGGGCGCAAGCTGCGCAAGCCCAGGCCTGCCGCGTAGAGCCGAGTGTAGAGATGAATCCGGTTTTGATCAAACCGACCAGTGACGTAGGCGCCCAGGTCATTGTTTTGGGCAAGCCTATCGGGAGCATGAACGCTTTGCGTTACACAAAATATAAGCTCAGTCTCCTGGAGGTGGTGAGAAAATCTTTTCGCAGATTAGCCGGTAATTATGAAGTGGTCGTGATCGAGGGCGCCGGCAGCCCGGCCGAGATAAATTTAAAATCTCATGATATTGTTAATCTGAAAATGGCTATTTACGCCCGGGCCCCGGTAATCCTGATAGGGGATATCGATAAGGGAGGGTTCTTTGCCTGCATTGTCGGGACACTGGCTTTGTTGACCCCCAAAGAACGCAAGATGATTAAAGGCATAATCGTCAATAAATTCCGCGGTGATATTACTTTGCTTAAACCCGGATTGGACTGGCTGGAAAAACGCACCGGGATAAAAGTATTGGGGGTGATCCCTTATTTTCGGGATATAAAAATACCGGAAGAGGACGCGGTGCCTCTGGATAACCTCAAAGAGCATTCATCCGGCCGCCGCAGGATGCTTAATGTCGCCGTAGTTTATCTTCCGCATATCTCCAATTTTACGGATTTCGATGCTTTGGAAAAAGAACCTGACGTGCGCCTGCGTTACGTCAAAAGCCCGGAAGAGCTGAATAACTCCGATTTGATCATTATTCCGGGGACCAAAAACACGATTGGGGACCTGGAGTATTTAAAGCGGTCAGGATTCACCGACAAGATATCGAATCTGATTAATCCTGGTAAACACATAAGCCTGGTCGGTATTTGCGGCGGTTATCAGATGCTGGGCAGCCGGATCAATGACCCGCATGGTTTAGAGTCCGCTCGTAAGCAGGTCCGGGGGATGGATATTCTGCCGGTAGTAACCAGTTTAAAAGCGGATAAAATACTGGCGCAGGTAGAGGCCGAAGAAATTACTTCCGGATTAAAAATTTGCGGATATGAGATTCATCACGGGCAAACCAGGTTTACCGGAAGGTGCGGACGCCTGTTTAAAGTTTCTTCTTGCAACGGGGAAAAAATAAAATATGCCGAAGGGGCGGTAAGCGGGGATGGCCGCATCCTGGGTACTTACATTCATGGAATATTCGATGCCGGTCCTTTCCGGAGGGAATTTTTAAACCGTCTAAGAAAAACCAAAGGCTGGCCTGCTCTGGCGGTGAAAGAAAATTTTAACCCGGATAAGGAGTTTGATAAGCTGGCCCAGCTGGTGAAAGAAAATATCGATATGGGCGCATTGCGCAGCATTCTTATAAAAGGATGGGAGTATGATAAACAGAAGAAAGGAGGCGGCAGGTTATATTCGTTTAGGTCAAGCAGCGAGGAGAGTTTATAAAATAATATTCGGATTAAAATAGAGAAGAAGCCAGATAGGCGGAGGAAGACCTGGTGCGATTCCAGGCACTGTCGCGCAACGGTAATTCCTGAAAATGAGGAAGAGTCCGGTCGACCGTCTATAATAGGCAAGTACTCTCGCAGGAAGAGAAAGGGAGAAAATGAAGATTAAAAAATTTTTGTTTTTTATGGTGTTAGGTTTAGTGGTTTATTTAAAAGCGCAGGCGGCGGATGTGGATTTGGAAAAGATCGTGGTTACCCCGTATAAAAGCGGGGTCAGTTCAAGTTTAAGTCCGGCTTCCTGCGATGTAATCCAGGCAGATGCAGCCAGCGGGGAAGGTAAAATCAGCGTTACCGACGCGATTAAAAATATCACCGGTTTGCATTATACTGTTTCCGGAGGGGTAGCCGGAGAAACCGCAATATTTATCCGGGGCGCCGGTTCGCAGGAAACGCAGGTACTTCTGGAAGGCATAAAATTATATGACCCGATAGTTACTTCGGGATATTTTTACGGATATAATTACATGTCTTTGGATAACCTGGAAAAAATAGAAGTGTTGAAAGGTCCGTACAGCTCTTTATATGGTTCAGGGGGGATCGGCGGCACGATTAGTTTGATCACTGAAAAGGGGAGGGGCAAACCGCAATTCTCTTACCTTCAGGAAGCGGGTAGCTATGGGACTTACCTCGAAAAAATATCCCTGATCGGGTCTTTGGATAAACTTGCCTACACTTTTTCTTTGTCCAGGGTGGACATAAATTCATTTTATTCTACGCGGTACAAAAATGGAAATCATGAGAGGGACCCTTATCATGACATTAATCCCTCTTTTAGGCTGGATTATGATTTTACCGATACCATTAGCGCTACGCTGTTGAACAATTTTACGTATGCTAAATATGAATATGACGGCAGCGCATACACCCCTCCCTATGGGCCAGCGGATGATGATGACAACCGGGCGAATTTTTATCAGAATGTCGGTGGTTTCATCATAAACCACAGGCTTTCTGATAAATTTTCCCACAAATTTACTTTTGGCTATACGCGTACTGACCGGAACAGCTGGGAAGATATCAATACTGACAGTTGGTATATGGGTAAAACATATCAGCTGAAATGGGAGGGTAAATACGATATCTGTGACTGGGACGGGTTGATTTTCGGTTTTGATCATTTAAAAGAAATCGGCGAGTCCTGGTATAAGGGGATCTACGGGATTTCTGTTACTCCGAAAATCGATGCCGCAACCAGGGGCTATTATTTACAAAATACATTTACTCCGATGAAGAACATGTTCCTCGCCGCTTCTTACCGGCTGGAAGACCACTCGGCTTTTAAATACCACAATACCTACAGTATTTCAGGAAGTTATATTTTTGAAAAAACAAATACCAAGTTAAAAAGTTCGTATGGAACCGGGTTTAAAGCGCCTTCTCTGTATCAATTATATTCGACGGAAGACTATGGATTCGGCCCGATCGGGAACCAGGGTTTGAAGCCGGAAGAATCAAAAAGTTATGAAATAGGCGTTGAACAGGGGTTATTTGAATCCTGGAAACTTGGCCTAACTTATTTTAACACCCGGCTTTCGAATTTAATCGATTTCAACAACACTTATGTGAATATCGGCAAGGCTAGAATATCCGGAGCAGAGAGTTTTATCAATTATGATTTTGATGCGCATACCGGAATAAAGTTATCGTACACATATATGGATGCCAGAAATCAGGATACCAAGGCCAGGCTAATTAGAAGGCCGGACAATAAGCTTACCTGCCAGGCGAATATCATGTTTTTTGATAAGCTTAAGATTTCCCCGGAAATATCCTATGTCGGTAACCGTGTTGATACTTCCAAAAAATTGAAAGCTTATGTTTTAGCTAATTTATCCGCAAACTATAAAGTAAACAGCAATTTAGAATTCTTCGGCAGAGTTGAAAATATGCTGGATTATGATTATCAGCTCATATCCGGATATGAAACACCAAAGCTATCTTTTTATGGCGGGATAAAATTATCTTTTTAATATTAGGAGCCAGGCATGCCAGAATACATTTGTCCGCATTGCCGCAAGCCAATTTACGATGATGACGCCCTGCTGTGCCTGTATTGCGGGGAAAGCCTGAACCGGCCGGCAGGTTTTATGGGGAATTTAAAATATCCCCGGCCTAAGATCATTATCATCATTCTGGTGGTGGTGCTGCTTGCCGCTTTCATTATCCTGATGTCCCGGTAGCTCCGGTCTCTTGCCAGACCGGCTGCGGCATGCTAAAATAAATCATGCAAGCCAATCGACTTTTAAAGTTTACTTTTACGGTTTCTCTTCTTGTCCACGGGGCGATCCTTTTGCCCAGGCCGAACTTTAACCCTTTTACCCCGGCTCCCAAGGTCCAGGAAATCTCCGTACGCTATATCAAGGAAACCCCCCAGACCCGCCTCCTGGCAAAAAGCGCCGCTGCGGGGGGGCAAAAGCTTCTTCCGGTCAGCGAACCTTTCTTAAAACTCGATTCCGCAGTTGTCTCCGGTGCTAAGCGCCCGCCCGCTTACATTGACCAGCAGGAGGGCGGGCCAAAGGCGGTCCCTAACAGCCAGAACCCCCGGCCCGCGGGGTTCTCCCGGCCGGCTTTCGCCAATTCCGAAGTAATGGCGATAAAAAGGAAGATCACCCTTCCGGCGATCGAGATGGCCAAGATCGATAATCCCAGCTATATCAGTTATTACCAGATCGTCAGGGAAAAGATCCGGCGCAATGCTTATCAGAATTACACGCATAATGAGACCGGGGATGTTTATGTTTCTTTTATTATTTCCAACGACGGCTACATCAAGGAAGTGAAGATAATCGAAGAAAAAACTACGGTCAACGATTACCTGAAACATGTTGCCTTAAGAAGCATCCGGGACGCTTCGCCTTTCCCCAATTTCCCCAAAGAACTGGATTATCCCCAGCTATCCTTCAATATTATTATTTCCTTCGAAATAGAGTGATGCTAGTAGTGGGGATTAGGTAAGGTAGTGGGTTAAGTAGTGAGGGCGGGTAGTGAGTGGCACCCACTACTAATCCACACTCCCTAACGCACTCCTTTACCCAACCCTCACTACTCACCCTAGCGATATAACTCCCTCAAATCATTGACACTTTTAGCAAAGAATGGTATATTATCTGTCTAAAATCTAACAGGAAAGGAGATGATTATATTGACACAGGTAGAGGTTAAAAAAGACGAATCTTTTGAATCTGCTTTGCGCCGTTTCAAGAAAAAAATCGAGCAGGAAGGGATCTTGCGTGAAGTGCGCGACCGTAAACATTACGAGAAGCCCAGTGAACGTAAGAGAAAGAAAGCTAAAAGCACCAGAAAATAAGCATGAGTTTAGCGATTTCAACCTCCTGGAATGCGCACCGTTCGCAGAACGCTGCGGAACTGCTCTTTGAAATAAAAGCGCTGGGGTTTACGGACGTGGAATTAAGCTTTAACCTGGAGGCGGAGTTTGTGGAAGCGCTTGGCCGGGAAAGCGCCGGCCAGGGTATCCGTATCTTGAGTGTACACAATTACTGTCCGATCCCTCCGGGTTTGACCCGCCGGGAAGCTTTACCGGACTGTTATTCTCTGGCTTCATTGAAGGAAGAGGAGCGCCGGTTAGCCGTTAAATATACAAAGAATACGATCTCCACCGCATCCGGCCTGGGCGCCCGGGCGGTGGTTTTGCATTGCGGGAGGGTGCAGATCCCCGATGCTACCCGCCGGCTGATCGAGCTTTATGACCGGGGAAGGAGCGGCCAGCCGGGTTTTATCAAGATAAAAGACAAAATGTTGCGCCAAAGGGATACCCGCTCCGCGGCTTTCCTTGATCAGGTGATCAAAAGCCTGGATGAATTAAATACCTACGCTAAAACAAAAAATATTTTTTTGGGGGTCGAAACCCGCTTTTATTATTGCGAGATCCCCTCTCTTTCCGAAATCGGCATAATTCTTGATAAATTTTCTCATTCACAAATTTACTATTGGCACGATACCGGACACGCGCAGTTAATGGAAAATCTCGGTTTGGCCAAGCACAAAGATTTCCTGGACCTTTACGGCCACCGCCTGCTCGGGGTGCATTTACATGATATCCGGGGTTGCCGGGACCATTTGGCGCCGGGTACCGGAACAATGGATTTCGGGTTACTTAAGCCTTATTTAACAAAAGATACCCTGTTGACCGTGGAAGCGCATGACCCGGCTACCGCAGAAGAGGTTGGCAAGAGCCGGGAGCTTATCCGAAAAATTTATGGCATCGATTAATTTGCGCAAGCCTGTTGTCGCCGGGCAATTTTATCCGGCAGGGGAAAGTGAACTTAGGGGGCTGATCGCTTCTCTGGCGGATAAACCCGCGCAAAAAAGCGACTGTCTGGGGTGTATCCTGCCTCATGCCGGTTATGTTTATTCCGGCCGGGTCGCCGCGTCTACGGTTTCCGGGATGAAGATCAGGGATAGCGTGGTCCTTTTAGGTCCTAACCATACCGGCCACGGCGCTGCTTTTAGTATTATGCCTAAAGGTTCCTGGCAGACCCCTTTAGGCAACGTAGAAATAAACAGCTCCCTGGCGGGTTTATTTTTGGATAAATCCCCGGAGCTGGAGGCCGACACCCTGGCCCATGCCCAGGAGCATTCGCTGGAAGTAGAGTTGCCCCTGCTGCAGTATTTCAAAATTGATTTTAAGATCGTGCCCATTGCGGTGATGACTGAGGACCTGGCGCGCCTGGAAAAAGTGGCGCAGGACCTGGCCGCGGTGATCACGGAAAACAATTTACAGAACTCGGTGACCTTCATCGCCAGTTCCGACCTGACGCATTATGAACCGTTAGCCAGCGCCAAAATTAAAGACGCGCTGGCGATCGAGGCGATCCTGGATTTAGACGGGCAAAAACTGAAAAACCGGGTCCAGGAATCCGGGATCTCCATGTGCGGATTCGCTCCCATTGCGATTTTGCTAAAAGTGGCTAAATTACTGGGGGCAAAAAAAGGGAAATTAGTGAAATATCAAACCAGCGGCGATGCCAGCGGCGATAATGAAAGCGTCGTGGGTTACGCCGGAATTACAATCAATTAAACCAATGGATGAATTAAATAAACCTGACGGCGACGGCCTGCCTTCCGGAAGTCCTAAAAATGACGGCGGCGACCCGGTGAACGAGCATATCCGCAAAAAAGTGGATGAAAGCTGGAAGCAGAATGTGGAAAAAGAAAAACAGGAGCAGAAGGCTCCCGGTGAATTTGTGCCTCCGGAACCGGATTTTAAATTTTTTATCACCACCCTTACCCTACAGGCTTCTATCGCCCTTGGGCACATGGCTAATCCGTCTACCGGTAAGACCGAAGAAGACCCGGTGCAAGCCAAATTCATTATCGATACCCTGGGGATGCTGAAGGAGAAGACCAGGGGCAACCTTAATGAAGAAGAGGAGCAGCTTTTGGAGCACCTGTTGTATGAATTAAGGGTGGCTTATCTGGCCAAAGAGGAAAAAAAATAAAATGATCGACAAGGAACTACTGGAGATTCTGGCTTGTCCTGCCTGTAAAGCCGACGTGGAACTGGCCGGGAATAAAATTGTCTGCAAGAAGTGCGGGAAGAAATATCCTATCCGGCAGGGGATCCCGGTCATGCTGATTGACGAGGCGGAATGAGAAAGATATTAGTGATCCATGGGCCGAATTTAAACCTTTTGGGTACCCGGGAGCCGGGGATTTACGGCCGGATTACCCTGGAGAAGATCAACCGGATGCTTAAAGAGTTGGCCCGGAAAAATAAAGCCAGCCTGACCATCAGGCAGTCCAACCATGAGGGCCAGATCGTCGATTTGATCGGCGAAGCGAAAAAGAAAAAATATCAGGGGATCCTGATCAATCCGGCTGCCTATACTCACACCAGCGTAGCGGTGCGCGATGCCGTAGCTGCCTGCGGATTAAATGTCGTGGAAGTACATCTTTCCAATATTTATTCCCGCGAAGAATTCAGGCATAAATCATTGATCACTCCTGTGGCCAGCGGCACGGTTCTGGGGTTTGGGGCAAAAAGCTACACTTTGGGCTTGTCCGCACTTCTGGATCTAATCCCGTAAAAAGTTAAACTGATAACGATGAATTCCAGGTTAAAAAGCATACAAAAAGTATTAAAAGAAAGGGGCCTGGACGGACTTTTAGTCAGCCTTCCCGCCAACATTTCCTACCTTACCGAATCGATAAGCCGGGATGCCTATATGCTGGTTTCCTTAAAAGAAAATATTTATTTTACCGATTCGCGCTATACCGAGGAAGTAAAGCTTTTTTTGAAGGATAACGCTAAATTCAAAGAATGTAACGGGATGGTTTTCAAGCATATCGCCGAGACCCTGCTTGAGCTAGGGCTGAAGAATGTGGGGTTCGAGGAAAGGTACCTGCCGTACGCGGAGTTCGCCAAAATAAAAGAGATCGTCGGGAATAAATTCACTTTTATCCCTACTCACGGCATAATCGAGGATAAAAGACAGATCAAGGATGCCGGGGAGATCTTTAAACTGCGCCAGGCAGCTCGAATCACCGGTTTGGCTTTAGAGCATGTCCGGCAATTTCTTGTTCCCGGGATTAAAGAAGTGGAAGTGGTGGCGGAAATCGAGCGCTTCATCAGGTATCAGGGGGCCAGAGGTTCATCTTTTGATATTATCGTTGGTTCCGGGCCCAATTCCAGCCAGCCGCACCATCTTTCGGGGGAAAGAAAACTAGAGAACAATGAACCGGTGCTTATCGACTTGGGGGTGGATTATCAGGGTTACAAATCTGACTTGACAAGGGTTTTCTTTTTGGGTAAAATAAATATTCTTGTGCGCAAGGTTTACGACGTGGTGCTTAAAGCCCAGGAGTTGGCGATAAAAAGGATACATCCTGGAGCTGAAATGGCTGAAATTGATAGGGTTGCGCGGGAACATATCGCTTCCTGCGGTTATGCCGGGCGCTTTACGCACAATCTGGGGCATGGGTTCGGGCTTGAGGTACATGAGGAGCCCCATTTGTCTGGCCGGGAAGCCAGCGCGATCAAGCCGGGGATGACGATTACGGTCGAACCGGGGATATATTTACCGGGTAAATTCGGCATAAGGATAGAGGATATGATTTTAACCACAACTAAAGGCTGTGAGGTGATCAGTGGCGCTTGGTATAAATGAAATCAAATCGGGAGTGACGGTATTAGTCGACAATGAAGTTTATATGTGCATCGATGCCCAGCATGTAAAACCGGGTAAAGGCGCCGCTTTCGTGCGGGCCAGGCTGCGGAATTTAAGGAATGACGCGGTGCAGGAGATAACCTGGCGCGGGGAAGAAAAGATCGATGAGGCCTATATCGAGGAACGCGACCTGCAATACCAGTATGCCAGCGCCGGCATGTTTCATTTTATGGATACGGAAAATTTCGAAGAAATCGCCATCTCCGAAAAAATTATCGGAGACAAGGCCAAACTCCTGAAAGATAACCTGGAAATTATGGGGTATTTTTATAAAGGCGAGAGTTTGTATGTTAATTTGCCTAATTTCATCGAATTTACGATCACCGAAACCGAACCCGGTTTTAAGGGGGATTCCTCTAAAAGCGGGAATAAACCGGCTACCGTGGATACCGGAGCGGTCATCCAGGTGCCCTTGTTCATTAATGTCGGGGATAAAGTAAAAGTGGATACGCGTACCGGCGGCACTTATGTTGAAAGGATTGCCTAAAAGAGCAAGCTGCGTCAGAAAGGAAGGGTGTTGTGAACATTAAAGAAATCAAAGAAATGATCAATCTGATGAATGAGAACGGCCTCTCCGAGCTGGAGGTAGAGAAGGACGATATGCGTATCCGGCTCAAAAAAACCGCTACCGGTATTGAAGGATTTTCTCTTCCGGTAGCTTATCCGCCGGCACTTTCTCCGGCCGGAATGAAAGAACAGTCCTTGCCGGCAATTGAAGAAAAGAGCACCATAAAAACAGTAGAAATAAAGTCTCCGATGGTCGGTACTTTTTACCGCGCTCCTAATCCGGAAGCCCCTCCATATGCGGAAGTGGGCCAGGTGATCGAACCGGGCCAGGTGATCTGTATTATTGAAGCGATGAAGTTGATGAATGAGATCAAATCGGAAATTAGAGGGAAAATCCTGGAAATTTTGGTGGACAACGCTGAACCGGTGGAATTCGGCCAATCGCTTTTCCTTATTGACCCGCTTTAATCCCTGAGGCTTTCACGGCTATCTCCGTGGTTAGATTATGGGTGGGGACGTCTCCCCATCAGGGATAAACAAAAACAGGACTCGCGGGTTGCCGCGGGGCTCTCAGATAAATGTTTTCTAAAATTCTCATTGCCAATAGAGGCGAAATCGCCTTAAGAATAATCCGTGCCTGCCATGAAATGGGTATCCGCACCGTGGCGGTCTACTCACAGGCCGACCGCAACAGCCTGCATGTACGCTTTGCCGACGAAGCGATCTGCATCGGCCAGGCCTCCAGCGTCAACAGCTATTTAAATATTCCCGCAATTATCAGTGCCGCCGAAATCACCGATGTGGAAGCGATCCATCCCGGATACGGATTCCTGGCGGAAAACGCCCACTTTGCCGAAATTTGCAGTTCCTGTAAAATTACTTTTATCGGGCCGACCCCGGAAAATATGCGCCTGATGGGGGATAAAATGGCGGCCCGTACCTCAATGCAAAAAGCCGGGCTGCCGATTGTTCCCGGAAGCCGGGCAGTGATCAAGAATAAAGAGGAAGCCTTGAAGACCGCTAAAATGATCGGCTATCCGGTGATCATCAAGGCGGCTGCCGGTGGCGGGGGCAAAGGAATGCGGATTTGCCACAATGACCTAACCCTTGTTTCCAGCCTGCTTACCGCGCAAACCGAAGCCGAAGCCAATTTCGGAAACTCCAGCGTTTATATCGAAAAGTATATTGAAAGGCCGCGCCATATCGAAGTGCAGATCATTGCCGACCGCTCCGGCCATGTCATCCAGCTGGGGGAAAGGGACTGCAGTATTCAGCGCCGGCACCAGAAGCTCCTGGAAGAATCCCCTTCTCCGGTAGTGGACGAAAAAATGCGGCGCAAGCTCGGAGAGATGGTTTTAAAAGGGATGAAGTCGATCAACTATCAAAGTGCCGGGACCATCGAATTCCTGCTCGATGAAAAAACCGGCAATTTTTATTTTATGGAGATGAATACCCGGATCCAGGTCGAACATCCGGTTACCGAGATGGTCACCGGTATTGACCTGATCAAGGAGCAGATCCGGGTTGCCGCCGGAGAGAAACTTAAGTTCAACCAGGATAACGTGCAGATAAGGGGCGCGGCGATCGAGTGCCGGATCAACGCCGAAGACCCGGATAATAATTTTATGCCTTCCCCGGGTAAGATCGAGAGCCTGATCCTTCCCGGCGGTCCCAACGTCCGGGTAGATACGCACATCTATGCCGGGTATGAAGTTCCCGCTTATTATGATTCTCTGGTAGCGAAGTTGATCGTGCACGGGAATAACCGCCAGGAGGCGATCAAGACCATGCGCCGGGCGCTGAGTGAATTTTACATTGCCCCGATCAAGACAACCATACCTTTCCATCTTAAATTAATGGATAATCCCCTGTTTAAAAAGGGGGATATTTCCACGCATTTCGTGCAGGATCTTTTGTTAGGTGAAGGTAAAGGGTGATAACAATAGCCGGTGCCGGATGAATCGTGCACCTGCCCGTTAGTTTAAATATTAAACCATAAGTTTTAGGACTTGAATAAGAAAGCAGGTGCGCGATGAATCGCGAAGAATCCCGCAACGACTTAGGAATTTTGAAAATACATAAAAATGTCATCTCCTCGATCGCTTTGATCGCCGCCGGGGAGATCGAAGGGGTCAAAAGAGTGGGCCGGGGGCTTGCCGTAAGCTTGGCGGAAATATTCGGCAAAAAATTTTCCGCGATCAAAGTGGATATCTCCAAGAATGAAGAGGTGCGCGTGGAAATTCCGCTGATCATTAAATACGGCTACAATATCCCGGATGTCGCCGGTTCCGTCCAGGAGAATGTGCGCGCCGCCCTGGAGAAGATGAGTAACCTTTCCATTAAAGAGATCAATGTTAGCGTGCAGGCAATAGAAAGGGGCTAAGCCATGAAATTTTTTACTGTTTTAGGGACCATTTTTTACGCCGCCATGATCATCGTCATCGGTTTTGCGCTGATTGCCTTCGCTTTAAATTTATTCGTGCCCGCGGATATCAATAACCTGCTGACCTTTGCCCAAAGCAGCAATAATTCCCGGATCGTTATCGGGCTTTCCGGCTTACTATTGATCCTGATCAGTTTTTCTTTCGCCCAGGCGATACTCGGTAAGATCCAGAGGGAAAGGACGATCGCTTTTGCCACTTCCAGCGGACAAGTGACTATTTCCCTGTCGGCGGTAGAGGACCTGATCCGCCGGCTTGCGGGAATCATCCCGGAAGTCAAGGAATTGCGGCCTTATGTGGTAGCGAACAAAAAAGGGATCGTCGTGGAAATGCGCGTGGTTTTACGTTCCGAAGCCAATATTCCGGACTTGACCAGCCGCCTCCAGGATATCACTAAATCCAGGATCCAGGAAGTTTTAGGGGTGGATGAGCAGATCATTATCCGGATACATGTCGCCAAGATCGTGCACGACGATAAAGATAACCGCAAGAGAAAAGATTTTGAAAAAGACGAACGTTCGGGGATCCCGTTCAGCGGTTACGGCAGGGTGTAATAAAAGTATTTACTTAACAAATTAAAAAGCGGTCCGTCGCTTAGAAATTTCAAGCTAAAGCGGATGCATTTAACGAGAGGAGCAGCAGAAATGAGAATTGGTATTTTAACAGGCGGGGGAGATTGTCCGGGGTTAAATCCGGTTATCCGGGCAGTGGTGCGCCGGGCGCTTTTGGCAGGCTATGAAATCGTCGGGATCAAGAACGGCTGGAAAGGGCTGGTAGAAAACGACACCATGCCTTTAAACATCAATGCGATTTCCGGCATTCTGCCTAAAGGCGGGACGATCCTGGGGACCAGCCGCACTAATCCTTATAAAAAAGAAGGAGACCTGAAAAAGGTCCAGGATAATTTTAAGAAAATGGGTTTGGATGCTTTAGTCGCCGTGGGCGGCGAAGATACTTTGGGGGTAGCTTCTAAGCTGGTAAAAGACGGCCTCCCCAATATCGTCGGGGTCCCCAAGACCATTGATAATGACCTTTCCGCTACGGATTATACTTTTGGTTTTGATACCGCTTTAAATGTCGCTATGGAATGTATCGACCGTTTGCACACTACCGCCGAAAGCCATCACCGGATCATTATTGCCGAAGTGATGGGCAGGCACGCCGGATGGATCGCGATCGAGGCTGGGATTGCCGGAGGGGCGGATGTGATCCTGATTCCTGAAAAACCGATCGACCTGGAGGAAGTTTGCAAGATCATTAAACAGCGCCACGAACGGGGCAAAACTTTCAGTATCGTCGTGGTTGCCGAAGGGGCCCAGTTTAAGGATGGTTCTATGGTGACCCAGGAGCAGAAGCTGGACGCGTTTGGCCATGTAAGGTTAGGCGGTATCGGGGAAACCCTGGCGGAATTGATCGAGGAGAAGACCGGTTTCGAAACCCGGGTCAGCGTTTTAGGCCATATCCAAAGAGGCGGTTCACCTACCGCTTTTGACCGCGTGTTAGGCACCCGTTTCGGGGTAAAAGCCGTGGAGTTGATCATTGGTAAAAAATTCGGCCAGATGGTCGCTTTGTCCGGAAACAAGATCATCGATGTGCCTTTAGGCGAAGCGGTGAAAGCCTTAAAAACCGTGGATGAAGATCTTTATAATATCGCTAAAGTATTTTTCGGGTAACTCGCTAAAACACACACCTATCTTTGCTAAATAAAAACCACCTACTCGGGGTGAAAAAATGCGGGAAAGAATTAAGGATATACTTTTAGAAAGTATCCAGGTTAAGGAAGAGATCCTGCGCAACCAGATTGACCGGATCTATGAAATTTCCCAGTTAATGATCGATTGCCTGAAAAAAGACGGCAAGGTGATCGTTTTCGGCAACGGGGGTTCCGCCAGCGACAGCCAGCATATTGCCGCTGAACTGGTCGGCCGTTTCAAAAAAGACCGTTCCGCCCTGGCCGGCATCGCCCTTACCACGAACACCTCGATCCTGACTTCTTTGGCCAATGATTACGGCTACGATGTGGTTTTTTCCCGCCAGGTTGAAGCGCTGGGAAAGAAGAATGACGTGGTTTTGGGGATCTCTACCAGCGGAAAAGCAAAGAACGTCGCTTTAGGGATCAAGCAAGCCAAAAAAATGGGGATCAAAACCGTTGCTTTAAGCGGGGGAGACGGCGGGGATATTGTCAAGATCGCCGATGTTTCCCTGGTCGTTCCTTCTAAAATAACCGCCCGGATCCAGGAAGCGCACATAACTATCGCCCACATAATATGCGAAATGATCGAGCAGGAGCTTTGCCAGGAACAAAAGTAATTTCCCTTCCCGGACTTAAGCGGAAAATTGCCCGGCTTAAAAAAAACGGCCAGCGCGTTGTTTTTACCAACGGCTGTTTCGATATTTTGCACTACGGGCATGTGAAATATCTTCAGGATGCCCGCGCCAAAGGGGATTACCTGGTAGTCGCGGTGAATAGCGACGCATCGATCAAAAGAATCAAAACGAAGAACCGGCCGGTAATCGCCCAGGGGGACCGTTTAAAGACCCTGGCGGCGCTGGCTTGCGTGGATTTTGTAATTTTATTCAATGAGGATAATCCTTTGCGCCTGATCAAAACACTTAAGCCGGATGTGCTGATCAAAGGCGCGGATTGGGATAAGAAAAAAATTATCGGCGCGGATTTTGTCGAGAGTTACGGCGGCAAAGTGCTTACCGTTAATCTAGTTAAGGGGCGTTCCACCAGTGCGATCATCGAAAAGATCCTGCGGGATTTACCGGGAAAATAGCATCGGCCGGATCATTGACGCAAATTTGAACCGGGCTAAGGAAGGGTTGCGGGTTTGCGAAGAGATCGCCCGGTTTATTCTGGATAACCCCAAGTTCAGCGCCGCGCTTAAAGCTTGCCGCCACCGGATCCAGGGTATCGGCGAAAACGCTTATCCGGTTTCCCGGTTGCTTAAAGAACGCCGGGTGCAAGCCGATGTGGGGAGATTGAATTGCCGGGGAGAACTCTCCCGTTCGGGCTGTAAGGATATTTTCCGGGCTAATATTCAAAGAGTCAAAGAATCCTTGCGCGTGCTGGAAGAGTTCAGTAAGCTTAAAGACGTAAAAACAGCTTTAGAGTTTAAGCGGCTCAGGTATAAGGTATATGCGATCGAGAAGGACTCTTTTAAAGCAATCTCTAATCTATCTGATTCTCGATAGGCCAGGCTACGGTAATTTTACGTTAAAACAGATAATCCGCCTGGTGAGTACCGCTAAAATCGGCTTGCTCCAGCTTAGAGATAAAACCAGCTCCAGGCAGGAGGTATTAAAGTTTGCCTGTAAACTGGCAAAACATTTAGTTTTAACCAAAACGCTCTTTATTATTAATGACTATGCGGATGTGGCCAGTGCCTGCGGGGCTGACGGTGTGCATCTTGGCCAGGGGGATATTTCTTTAAAGCAAGCCAGAAAAATCCTGGGCAAAGACAAGCTTATCGGTATTTCTTGCCATAATCTTAGTCAGGCGTTAAAGGCGCAAAAAGCAGGAGCGGATTATCTCGGGATCGGCCCGGTATTTGCCACTGTTACTAAACCCGGCGGCAGAGGGATCGGCTTGGAAAAAGCTGCTGCCTTAGAAGCAAAAATAAAAATACCTTATTTTGTTATCGGCGGTATCAACGCGGAGAATATCGGAAAAGTAACCTCCCGCGGGGTCAGGCGCGTCGCGGTTTGCCGCGCGATCTTAGGCGCCGGGCGGCCTGAACAGGCGGCGCAGGAACTCTACGATAGATTGGTAAAATTATGACGCAACTTGAATCTGCCGGAAAAAATATCATTACTCCTCTGATGCGCCGGGTAGCCCGGCGGGAAGGGGTCAGCGCTAAGGAGCTTATGCGGCTTATCCGTCTGGGCCAGGCGGTAATCCCTTTAAATATTAATCATAAGATCAAAAATCCCTGCGCGGTAGGTAAGGGGTTGTCGACTAAAGTCAACGCCAATATCGGCACCTCTACGGATGAATCCCGGATCAGCGATGAAATCCAAAAACTTAAAGTAGCGCTGAAGTACGGGGCGGACGCGGTAATGGATTTGAGCGTGGGCGGGGACCTTGCCCGGGCCAGAAAAGAAGTCTTGAAGTATTCTACTGTTCCGGTGGGCACGGTCCCGGTTTATGAAGTCGCGGTCAGGGCGAGGAAAAGGTATAGTAACTTCCTTAAATTTAATCTCCGGGACATCCTGGAAGTTTTAAAGGAGCAGGCTGAGCAAGGTGTAGATTTCTTTACTATCCACAGCGGAGTGAACAGGAAAAGCCTGAAAGCGCTGGGCAACCATCCCAGGGCAATGGGGATTGTTTCCCGCGGAGGAGCGATTATCGCCAGTTGGATGAAATACCACCGCCAGGAAAATCCTTTCTACGAGTATTTCGATCAAATCCTTGAGATTGCCAACCGTTTTGATGTAACCTTGAGCTTGGGTGACGGATTAAGGCCCGGTTCGATCCTGGACGCTACGGATACTGCTCAGATCGCGGAATTAAAGATCCTGGGTGCTTTGGCTAAACGCGCCAGGGCAAGGGGGGTGCAGGTGATGATCGAAGGTCCGGGCCATGTGCCTTTGAATGAAGTGGAAAAGAATATCGCTTTAGAAAAGAAATATTGCCACGGTGCGCCTTTTTACGTGTTGGGGCCGCTGGTTACGGATGTGGGCGCCGGTTACGACCATATTACTTCAGCTATCGGCGGAGCGATCGCCGCCGGGGCCGGCGCGGATTTTCTTTGTTACGTGACTCCCGCCGAACATTTACGCCATCCTACGGCTGAAGATGTGCGTGAAGGGGTGATCGGCTGCCGCATTGCCGCTCACGCCGGAGACCTGGTCAAGCGCAGAGAAAAGGCGATCATCTGGGATAAAAATATTTCCGCCGCGCGCAAAGCCCGGAATTGGAAAAAGCAAATTAATTTATCAATTGATCCGGACAAAGCCAAAGCGTACCGTTTAAGCAGCCAGCCTAAGCTGGAAAGCGTTTGCACCATGTGCGGCGAATACTGCTCGATCAAGTTAATGGAAGATTGCAGCAAGAAATAATTTTTGGTATTTAGTTCTTTGTATCTATGTAATATTGCGAGAGGGAAGGGGTAACAGGCCGCCGCAGGCGGCCGCCATAGGGAAACCGCAGGTTTCCCTATGAAGGAGCTGAGCCCCCTAATCTGTCTCGCGAACGACTTGCGGGTGTAATTCAGTGGTAGAATGACAGCTTCCCAAGCTGTATATAGGGGTTCGATTCCCCTCACCCGCTTATTAATTTAGCAGGTAGTAGATAGGATAATGAAAAAGATCATTTTTTTATTTATAATTCTGGGTTTGGTGGGATGTGAGACCGTGCCTCCGTCCACCGGCCCGACTTTGACCAGCCTGACCCAGGGGATTCCCGCCGCGCGGCACCGCGTGGAAGTAGGAGAAACCCTTTGGAAAATCTCCAAAATTTACGGCGTGGACATCGATGATATAATCCGTCTTAACCACCTTGCCGAAGACTCTACCGTTGAAGTAGGGCAGATTATCCTCATCCCTGGCCAGGCGGGGGCGGGCGCCATCCATGCGAATATTCAAAACGCTCCGGTGATCTCTGCCGGAGACGATTTCATTTGGCCGGTGAGGGGTAGGGTTATTTCTGGTTTTGGCTCCACTTATCATAATTTAATCAATAAAGGAATAAATATTCAGACCTCCTTCGGGGCGGATGTATTTGCCACCCGCAGCGGCAGGGTAGTTTTTTATTCCAATAATTTCGGCAATTACAGTAAAACGATCATTATCGACCACGGGGACGGGCTGCGCAGCGTTTATTCCCGGTTTTCCGAGATCTACGTCAAACCCGGGGATAATGTGCAGCGGGGGGCCTTGCTTGGGCGGGTAGGTTCCAGTATCCGGGATAAAAACAATTACCTGCATTTTGAGATCCGCAAAGGGGCGGTTTCCCAGAATCCTTTATTTTTCCTGTCATGATAAAAGATAAATTTTTCGACCGTAATAATTATATCCAGATATTAGAAAAGCGCGTCTGCGGCCTTAAAGAAGGGTACCGCCAGAATATCGCTATTATCGGCGATGAAAGCGTCGGAAAAACCAGTATTATTTCTAAATTTCTCTCCGGTTATTATGACCCCCGGATCGTTACCGTTTTCTTGGAGGTGCGCCCCGAATCCCTGGACGGGTTTGCCCGGCGGTTTATCGGGGCGTTATTGTACAATTTTCTTTTAAACGGAGAGATCGCGCTCAAAGAGGACCTGGAATACCTGATCGCCAAATCCTCCCGCTATATACCTAAAACAACGGAAAGGGTGAATTTTATACTGAATGAATTGAGCCGGAGGAAGAAAGTGAATATCTTCTCCGAACTTTTCAACCTGCCGGAATTGATCCACCAGGAAACCGGTAAATTTTCGGTCTTATTTCTGGATGAATTCCACAATCTCGAGGATCTGGGAGTAAAGAATTTATACCGGGAATGGAGTAAGCTGCTCATGGTGCAGAAAAATACGCTTTACTGCCTGACCAGCTCCCGGATGTTCAAAACCCGGGTGATCTTATCCAAGCAGCTTTCTCTGTTATTCGGAAATTTCGAGATCATTACCGTCGAACCATTCGATATCCATACCAGCAGCCGTTACCTGGATATGCGCAGCCCCGGCTTAAAGCTGAAGCCGGAGATAAAGGATTTTATTATTAATTTCACCGGAGGTTATCCTTTATACCTGGAGCTGATCGCCGACGCTTTAGCCCAAACCGACCCGGTGGTGAGCCTGGTCGATGTCCTGGAGAATCTTTTATTTAATACTTCCGGCATACTTAATCAGCGGTTCTCTAATTACATCAAGCGGTTCCTGGATTCGGCCGCCAGCAACGATTATGTTTCGATATTTTATTTGATCGCTTCCGGCCGCAACCGGATCAAAGATATCGCCCATATCCTGCATAAACAGAAAAAAGATTTGAATGTGCGGATCAATCAGCTTTTGGAGCTGGACGCGATCACCCGCAGCGGGGATTTCCTGAAAGTAAGCGACCGGCTGTTTGCTTACTGGATGCGTTTTGTTTACCATGAAAAGATACATTCACTGTCTTTTGATGCTAAGAACCAGAAAGAGAAATTCAGGGAGAGTGTCCAGGAACTTATCGGCGAGTTTGCCAAGCAGTCGGTGAAGCCGCTGACTAACCGGGTTTGGGAACTTTTGCAGATGTTCGGGGATGACCTGATGCAGATCGAGCGTAAAAAGATCCGGCTGCACCATTTCCGGGAGGTGAAGCCGCTTTCCTTCGGGCATTCTTTCTTGAAAGACGGTTTGCTGGGCCGCTCAAGCGACGCGCTTTGGATCATGGCGATAAAATCCGACGCGCTTACGGAACAGGATATCGCGGAATTTTCCAAGGAATGTAAAAGATACCACCATAAATCCCAGCGTAAGATCATGGTCACCCTTAAGGAAGTCGATCCGAACGCCCGGTTAAGGGCGCTGGAGGAAAAGATCTGGACCTGGGACCTGAACAGCTTAAACCAGATCCTTGACCTTTTTTCCAAGCCAAGGGTAATTGCATGAGCCAGGTGATCAGCTTTACCGAATTCTCCGGATCTAACCGCGTGCGCATCGGGGTGATCTCGGATACGCATATCCCGGACAAGGGCAAGCATATTCCCCAGGCGGTCCTGGATGATTTTAAGCACGTGGATATTATCCTCCACGCCGGAGACGCGGTAAATTTGGCAGCAATCGAAGAATTAAAGAGCGCCTGTCCCCGGGTGGTGGCGGTGGCCGGAAACATGGACCATGAGGAAGTAAGAAAAAAATACCCGCCAAAGCAGCTTTTGGATGTTTTAGGTTACCGGATCGGGCTGACTCACGGGGCCGGGGCCCCGGGTAATCTCCTGGAACTGATCAAAGATATTTTTAAAGAGGACGGATGCGATCTGATTGTTTTCGGGCATTCGCATAAACCGCAGAATGAAAAGATCGACGGGATTTTGTTTTTTAATCCGGGGACCGCAACCGACGCCAGTGCCGCCTGTAATTCTTACGGGGTCATCGAATTAAAAAAAAGGCCGGATAATCTGGCAAAAAACGCCCAAAATAACTGCGGGATCGGCGCTAAAATAATAAAACTTTAATCCCGCACCTTCTTGTTATTTATTAAGAAAGTGCGGGGCAAAACAGCGAATAGAGAAGAAGGTGCGGGATGGATAAACTCTGGGCTCCCTGGCGGATCAATTATATAAACAATAACGGCAAAACCAAGGGCTGTATTTTTTGCCGGGCCAAAAGAAATAAAAGCGCGGATCAGGTGATCTTTAAAACGGCAAAATGCGTTTGCCTATTGAACATTTATCCTTACAATAACGGCCATCTTTTAATTTCTCCGCTGCGTCATGTAGCGGAAATCGAACAATTAGACCGGGAGGAGGTCTTGGACATGTTCCAGGCTTTGAAACGCGCCAAGCTTCTCCTTAAAAAAGTTTTAAAACCTCAGGGGTATAATTTAGGGTTTAACCTCGGCCGCAATGCCGGCGCCGGGATCACCGGGCACCTGCATTTACATATCGTGCCCCGTTGGGCCGGAGATACGAATTTTATGCCGGTAATTGCCGGAGTGAAGGTGATTTCACAATCCCTGGAAGAATTAGCCAAGCGCCTTAAAAATGCCGATAAATAAGGTCATTGAATTCGAAAATATGTTCCTGGCTCCTTACGCGATGAAAAGTTCCGCTACGCGCGGCAGGGTGCACAAAGAAGAGGAGCATCCCTACCGTTCCTGTTACCAGCGCGACCGGGACCGGATCATCCATTCGGCGGCTTTCCGGCGCCTCGAATATAAAACCCAGGTATTTGTCAATCACGAAGGGGATTATTACCGCACCCGGCTGACCCACAGCATCGAAGTTTCCCAGATTGCCCGGACCATCTCCTGCGCTTTAAGTTTGAATATGGACCTTACCGAGGCAATCGCCCTGGCGCATGATTTAGGGCACACCCCCTTTGGACATTCCGGGGAGGAAGTGCTTAATGAATTAATGGCCAAAAGCGGCGGATTTAACCATAATCTGCAGGGCTTAAGGGTGGTAGATTTTCTGGAGGAGCGTTACCCGGAATTCCCCGGTTTAAATTTGAGCTGGGAGGTGAGGGAAGGGATCGTGAAACATTCTTCGGTGTTTGACACGGCGGTTGCCCTTAAAGAATTTTTCCCCAGGCGGATGCCTTCCCTGGAGACCCAGGTGGTCGATGTAGCTGATGAGATCGCTTACGATAACCATGACCTGGATGACGGCCTTACTTCCGGATTGATCCGGGAAAGCGACCTGGAAAATTTCGAGATTTGGAAAAAAATAAATCGCGCGATCGATGTAAAATATGCTAAAATTAATCCCGGCGGGCGCAAGTATTTGATCATCCGGGGCCTGATCGATTTACAGGTTACCGACCTGATCACCCATACTCAGCAGGAGCTGAAACGGCGCAAGGTAAAAAAATACGCCGACCTGCAGAAGCTTGAAGGTAAAATAGTGGGTTTCAGCGGCAAGGTCAAGGAATTGAGGAAGCCGCTCAGGCAATTCCTGATGCAGAAACTTTACCACCATTACCGGGTGGTACGGATGAGCACAAAAGCAAAACGTTTTATCCGGGAATTATTCTGCGAATATCTGGCGCGGCCGGCCCAGATGCCCACAGAGATCCAGCGCCGGATCCCCCAGGAGGGGGTGCGCAGAGTGGTTTGTGATTATATTGCCGGGATGACTGACCGGTACGCCTTAGATGAGTACAAAAAATTATTCAACCCCTACGAAAAAGTATAGGTTCCTGATCTCCGCGGTGCACAGTATTTACCGCCTGCTCAACTCTACCTACGAGGTAAATGAGTTGATCTGCCGCATGGGCCGCCTATTCTGCCAGTTTTTTAACGCCCAGTACTGCGAAATTGTGTTGCTGGACCCGGGCAAGAAGTATTCGATGATTAAATGCACGATCAATGACAATAGGAAAGTGGTCGTGTATAAAAAAGCCAAGATCTCCGGCAGGACGGAAATCCGGATCATTAAAAGTTCCTCGGCGGTAAGGAAGGGCAATCTCCTGGGGGTGCCGCTGATCGCCGAAGACCTGATGGGGTTTACGCTGCTCAAGCGCACCAGGACCGCCAAATCTTTTGACCTGTTTGACCAGGAGATGTTGATGACCATGGCCGAGCAGGCGGTGATCGGGATTAAAAACATGCAGCTTTACGAAGAACAGCAGCGCATCGTCTTCGGCAGTATTAAGTCCCTGGTTACTTTTTTAAACACTCACGTTTCCCGGGATTACACGCATTCGCCGCATTTCAGCAAGCTGGTGTGTGCCTTGGGGGCGGATATGCATTTGAATGAAAAACAGCTGCAAAGCCTTAAATATGCCAGCCTCCTGCACGATGCGGGAAAAGCGGATATCCCGGCGGCGATTTTGACCAAGACGACCAAGCTTACCGACGCTGAGTATGATATTATCAAAACACACCCGGTCAAGGGGGCGCAGATTTTAAGGCCGTTGCAGGTTTTACGCCCGGCAATCCCGATCATCATGTACCACCATGAGAAATATAACGGGACCGGTTATCCTTCGCAGCTTAAAGGCGGGCAAATCCCCCTGGGGGCCCGGATCATGGCGGTTGCCGATGCTTTCGAAGCAATGGTTTACGGCCGGCCATACCGGCAAAGGATGGACATTCCTTCGGCGATAAAAGAAATAAAGAGAAAAAGCGGCACGCAATTTGACCCTAAAATAGTCGAAACCTTTTTAAAGGTAATTAAAAAATTCAATAAACGGATTTACTTGGAGCAGGATAAGGTTTAGCGATGGCGGAAAAGCAGGATTATTCACAAACCGAACTTTTTTCGGATGACAGCGGCGGGCAATATAAACCCTACGTCCCAAAAAATAGTTTCTTTTTGCGTATCCGCGGATATGAAAAAGTAATGCTGTTGCTCATGGGTTTTATCCTGGTCAGTATTATCGCTTTTTCCTTAGGGGTGGAAAAAGGAAAGCGGGCGTCCTGGGCCAGGAGTAATTATAATACTTCCGCCTCCGGAGGGTATACTATCCAGGTGGCTACTTTCAAGAATAAGCAACTGGCTTTGCGGGAAGTGCAATTGCTGCTTAAAGAAGGCTTGACTCCGATGGCTTTTGCCAAAGGGGGCAATATTGTTTTGTGCGTAGGCAAATTTTCCAATCAAGAGAGCGCGCAACCTTTGCTGATCCAGCTGCAGAGAACCTACGCGGGTTGCCGCATAAGGAGGTTATAAACATGTCAATCCATCCGTCATTAACTATTTCGGAAAAGGACAAAAAAACACGCTCGGTGCTCAAGCGTATTGAGCGCATCAGGCAGATGCAGGAAAAGGGGAATTGGAAAGAAGGGAATTCGGTTTACGGCCTCCCCAAATTAAAGTCCCTGCGCATCAAGATCAAGAAAGAAAAAGTGGAAAAAGCCGCGACTACCGAGGAAGGCGCGCCAGCCGCTGCCGCCGGAGCCAAAACCGCCGCTGCTGCCGGAGGAGCCAAAACCGCTGCTCCTAAGGCCGCCGCTAAAGCCGCTCCCAAGGCTTAAAAGAAGAACCTATGCCGAACCTTAAAATAAAAAGCATCTTTATTTTTTTGGCAGTTTGTTTTTTTCTCCCCGCCGTTGCCCGGGCTGCCGATCCCGCTTTTACCGGCCAGACCAACGCCGGCGGTATAAATGTCCGGGTGGATGCGACCGTGGGCGCGGATGTTATCTGTACCCTGGCTAAAGGGGAAATGGTAGAGGTGGTCCGGGAGGCTTACGATTGGTACAAGATCCGGCTGCCCAAGGATGCTCCTTCGTATATAAAAAAGGAGCTTTTAGAATGTAATAATATCAACCGCAACAACCTTAACCCGGATTTTACCGCCCAGTCGGGAAAATGCCTCAGCGCCAAGGTGATTAAGGACCGGGTCAATATCCGTTTAGGCCCCAGCGAATCGTCATGGATCCTGGGGAAAATCGATAAGGATACCGTGGTGAATATTATCGGTGAATCCGGCGCCTGGTATAAAATCCATCCGGTTTACCAGAGCTACGGCTGGATAAATAAAAAATTCGTGAATAAAGAAATTGTCCCCCTTCCCAAGCGAGAGCCTTTAGTAAAAGAAGAAGCTGCCGGCTTAGGTGCTCAGGTGGTGGTGGAAGGCAAGGTTACTCCTTACGGGATCGTCATGTGGCGCAAAGCCACCCATAAGCTGATCACTGCCGAAAATAAACTCTATTTCCTTAAGGGCGACCGCAAAGGGTTGGACAGCCTTAACTACCGCAAAGTTAAAGTCACCGGAAAAATAATCGGCCTGGCCGAAAATAATTCTCCGATCATCCAGATCGATATCATCGAGGCGCTATGAGCCTCCTGCAGTCGATCATCGTTTTTGCCATTTCCTACGCTTTGCTATTGATTGCCATGACCGTCCATGAATTTGCGCACGGCGCGGTAGCTTATAAACTGGGAGATTCTACTGCCAGGATGAGCGGCAGGTTGACCTTAAACCCTTTGGCGCATATCGATCCTTTCTGGACCCTGATTTTACCACTGGTGCTTTTTTTATCTACCGGCGGCCGTTTTGTTTTCGGCGCCGCCAAGCCCGTGCCGATAAATTACTGGAGCCTGAAAAACCCGAAAAGGGACATCATTTGGATAGGCTTAGCCGGACCGCTGGCAAATTTCCTGTTAGCTTTTATAATTTCACTGGCATTCAAGTTTGTGTCCCAGGAAGGGGTAGCCGGTTATCTGCTGGTTAACCTGTTGACGATCAATGTGGTCCTGGCGGTGTTTAACCTGATCCCGCTCCCGCCGCTGGATGGTTCCAAGGTGCTGATGGGGCTCCTGCCGCAGGCTTTAGCGGAGAAGTATGGGCAATTGGAGCGTTACGGTTTTGTTATCCTTTTTATATTTATCTGGCTGGGAATGTTCGAAAAGCTGGTTTGGCCTTTAGTGGTCGCGGTGATGAAAATACTGGGAGCGGGATTTTAAATGCGCAAGGTAACGGTAAATTTAGGGAAACGTTCATATCCGGTGGCGATCGGCAGCGGCATTTTATCCTCGCTGGGCGCTTATTTAAAAAAAATGGATATCGGTTCCGACGCTTTTATCGTTACCAACGCTTTCCTGAAAAATAAATACGGGCGGAAATTGGCGCAAGGATTATCGGCAAAAGGTTTCCCGTGCCATTTTAAACTGGTCGCCGACAGCGAAAACTCCAAATCCATGGAGACCGCGGGCCAGGTGATCAAGGAATTGGCCGGGTTCGATCATAAGAGGAAAATTTTTATTATTGCTTTTGGCGGCGGGGTGGTCGGCGATTTGGCGGGATTTGTCGCCTCGGTTTATAAGCGCGGGATAAGTTATGTGCAGGTTCCTACCACTTTATTGGCGCAGGTAGATTCCTCCATCGGAGGAAAGACCGCGGTGGACCTGGCCCTGGGGAAAAACCTGGTGGGCGCAATTTATCAGCCCCGCCTGGTGCTTAGCGAAATCGATTTCCTTAAGACCCTGAACCGTGAACAGTTTTCCAGCGGCATGGCGGAAGTGATCAAATACGCGGTGATTAAGGATAAGCATCTTTTCTGCTTTTTAGAAAATAACCACAAAAAAATTATCCGTAAAGACCCGTCCGCCCTTGAATATATTATCGCTTCCTGCAGCAGGATCAAGGCGGAAATTGTCAGCCGGGACGAAAAAGAGACCCGGGGACAAAGGACGATCCTTAATTTCGGGCACACCATCGGTCATGCCCTGGAAGCCGCCGGCGCCTACCGGGGGTATAATCACGGGCAGGCAGTCAGCCTGGGGATCTCTGCGGCGCTGGAGCTGAGTTTGGATTATAAATTGATTGATGCTGATTCAGCGCAGCGGATCAGGGATTTACTGCGGCTTTACGGCTTGCCGTTGAAGGTAAGAGGAGTAACCGCCGCAGCGATCATCCGGGCGCATTATCACGATAAAAAATTTTCCGGTAAAGAAAATAAGTTCGTGCTCAGTGCCGGGATCGGCAGGGCCAGGATAATCCGGAATATCAAGCTGGATTTGATTGAAAAAGCGGTTGAGGGGCTTTTTTAGTTTTAGCGGGAGGTGGTCAGGGTAATTTTTCCCGCGGCATTTTCCAATTCTACGGCGTTTTCGGTTATCGTGCTAACCTTGGCGCCGCCCACGTAATCATTTACCCTTACAATCCGGTTATTGATCAAGGCGTAGGCGTCATCACCGGAAACAAAAATCCCACTTAAGATAAAATCAGTTGCGGCGAGTTTATTTTCCTGCGGCGTTGGCTCCGGTAAAACCGGGGACAATGCGGGAGTTGTTTCCGCCGGAGCGATAGGTGCCGGTTTCGCCGTTACGGCAGGAAGCCTGTTTTTGTTTTGGTTTCGGCCGGAAGCTGCCGGGCGGCTTTTGCCGGAACCCGCGGAATGTTTTAACAGGCTGAAGATAAAATTGGCCAGGAAAAGTCCGGCCGCTAAAATTAAAATATAGAGCAGGATAGTTTTCGAACCGCCGGGCTTTTGCGGGGGGTTGTTGTCCGCGGCGGATTTTTTTTGTAAATTTTGTCCGGCTTTTTTTAAGGCCTCGTTAATTATGCTCATATGTTTTTTCCTACCGCGTAACTGTCCAACTCTTCCAGGCAGCGGGTAATGATTTCCGCACCGATCTGATGGGTCTCGGCGACAAAACCGGCTAAAAGCGCCCGGTCGCAAAGCATGTTGATCAGGCGGGGGGTGCCGGCGGAAAATTGGCTGATCAAATCGAAGGCAGCAGCATCGAACTCTATTTGCGGGCGGCCGGATTGCCCGCTGCCGGCAACCTTTAAGCGGTAATTAACGTACTTCTTGATCTCTTCCGGGTCAAGGGGGGAGATGTGGTACCTGACCATTACCCTTTGCCGCAACTGCCTTAGATCATAAAGATTAAGGCGCGCGTTTAATTCCGGCTGGCCGACTAAGATTACCTGTAAAAGCTTGTCTTTTTCCGTTTCCAAATTAGAAAGCAGGCGGATCTGCTCGAGCAGCTCAGGGGTGAGGTTTTGCGCTTCGTCGATGATCAGGACCAGGTTGTTCCCGGCGCAGGATTCCCGCAAAAGAAAATCATTCAATCCCCGGATCATCCCCAGCTTTGTTTTATCTTCCGGACGGATCCCGAAATCTTTGATGATCGATTCTAAAAGCTGGATTTCCGATAGCGCCGGATTGAGGATAAAAGCGGTTTTTACGTTTTTGCCGACCTGGTTCAGAAAGAAACGGCAGAGGGTAGTTTTACCGGTGCCGATCTCCCCGGTCAAGACGATGATCCCTTTTCTTTGCCCTACTCCGTAAATTAAATGCGCCAGCGCTTCTTTATGCTTTTTACTGGAAAAGAAGAAATCCGGATCGCTGGTGACGTTAAAAGGGGGGTCTTTAAGCCCGTAGTATTTGCAGTACATTTAATTGCCTCATGGATAAGGGTGGGTTTACCGTTTAATTATAGCAAAATAGGGGGTTTTGTAAAGTATTGACATATTTGTGAATGTATGATATATTTTTCCAATGCTGCCCATGGAAAAGGAAAAAGATAGCCGCAATTCTCCCCGTCTGGTTTTTCATTCCAAGATCCATTACCGCTTGAGAGGTAAGCCGGATTTTGACAGCGGTATTTGCCGCAATATCAGCAACGGCGGTTTAAAATTAATTAACGAGCAGTTTATCCCGATTTCAACGCTGGTCATGCTGGAAATAAATGTTTTGAACCGGGTCTTGCATCCGGTGGGCAGGGTAGCCTGGTCAATGCCCCTGCCGCACTCTAACCGCAACCAAACCGGAATAGAGTTTGTAGAATTTGACAGCAAGGAACAGGATTATCTTAAAGATTTTATTCAGATGCAGGCTTAACTAAAAGCGTAAAAGTGAAAGGAAAATTATCATGGCAGCAGAAGCAGTGAAGGAAGAAGGGGCGGAAGCCAAGCCCAAAGCCGAAAAACAGACTAATTGTCCGTCTTGCAATAAATTGATCAAAAAATTAAAAAGATATTACCGGGACGGCAAGTTTTATTGCAGCAAAAGGTGCTGGCGCGCGTTTATCGATAAATCCAAAACCGAAGAAAAAAAATGAAAAGCCTGAAAGAACGCCGGGTGCACCCGCGCCTGAACCATAAATTACCGCTTAGCCTGGCAATCAACGGTTTTGATTTTTCCACCGTTTCCAATAATATCAGCAGTGTCGGGGCGTACTGCCACCTGGATAAATATATGCCGCCTTTTACCAAAATTTCCGTAAAACTAAGCCTTCCGAACAAAGCCCAGGCCGGAAAAAGCACGATCGTCGATTGTAAAGGCGTGGTGGTCAGAACGGAAGATGAGGCTAATGGCGGGTTCAATCTGGCTATATTTTTTAACCAGATTCGCGAAGACCAGCGTAAAAAGATCGCCACCTATATCAGCCAATTCTTGCCTTAAACTTCCGCTATATTCTGCAGTGATTTTTTAAAGATCCCGGTGTCGTCCGGGTCCCTAAACCAGCGATGAAACCCACTAAATATAATTTGAAGGTTAAGCTTTTCACCGGCTTTATTTATAAAGAGGAAGCGGTGTTTACGCAAGCCAAAGAAAAGCTGACGAAAAAGTTCGGCAAAACCGACCTGGTATCCGCTGCTTTGGATTTTAATTCTACGGATTATTACGAAGCAGAAATGGGAAAAACACTTAAAAAGAGGTTTATCAGTTTTGCCAGGCTTATCCCCATTGAGGAGCTGTACCGGATCAAGCTTTATACTAACCGCCTGGAAGATAAATTTCTGGTTGCCGGCAGCCGGCAGGTGAACATCGACCCGGGATACCTGGACCTGGCCAAGCTGGTATTAGCGACGACCAAGGATTACGCGCACCGGATATTTTTGCGCAAAGGCATCTTTGCCGAAGTGGCCCTGAATTTCAGGGGGGATACGTTTTCCGCCAACGACTGGACCTACCCGGATTACCGCACCAAGGAATACATCGCTATCTTTAATCAGATCCGCCAGCTTTATCGACCTTATGCCTGAGTATCCGGTGTATCTTAACGCTTATAAAAGCGGAAAACTAAAAAAAACCGCGGATGCGCTTTTGGCTTCTTTAAAATCCTGCTCCATCTGCCCCCGGCACTGTAAAGTCAACCGGCTGAAAAATAAAACGGGTTTTTGCAAAACCGGCGCTTTGGCCAAGTGTTTTAGCTTTATGGTCCATCACGGGGAGGAGCCGCCGGTCTCCGGAACCCGCGGGAGCGGGACGATATTTTTCAGCAATTGCAATATGGGCTGCGTTTATTGCCAGAACTATGAATTCAGCCAGCTGGGGCAGGGGCGGGAATATACTTTCGAGGAGCTGGCCAAGATCATGCTGCAACTGCAGGAGCAGGGCTGCCACAATATCAACCTGGTCACTCCCACGCATGTTTTGCCGCAGATACTGAAAAGCCTGGAGATTGCGGCTGCGGGAGGCTTAAAGATACCTTTGGTTTATAATACCGGCGGATATGAGCTGGCGGAAGTAATCGGCATGCTTGAAGGGGTCATTGATATTTATTTGGCGGATAGCCGCTATGGAGATGACCGGGCAGCGCAAGAGTTATCCTGCGCCCCCGATTATGTAAAACATAACCGGGAGGCGCTTTTAGAAATGTACCGCCAGTCGCCTCAGGCTGAATTTAACGCCGAAGGACTGATCCGCAAAGGATTGATCATCCGGCACCTGGTGCTGCCTAACGGAGCCAGCGGTACGGAAAAGGTGATGGAATTCATTGCCGCAAAATTATCCCCGGATGTGCATATCAGCTTAATGAGCCAGTATTTGCCTTATTATCTGGCCAAAGCGCATCCGCAAATCCAGCGCCGCCTGAAAAAAGAGGAGTATGACCAGGCGCAGGAGATTTTAGAACGCTATCATTTACTCAACGGCTGGATCCAGGAGTCCTACGGAGAGGAAAGGTTCGCCGGGGTCAATATCAAGCCTAAATAAAGGATTGGTGGTGAGGGTTAGGTAAAGTAGTGGGTTAAGTAGTGAGGGTGGGTAGTGAGTGGCACCCACTACTAATTCCCGCTACCTAACTCACTACTTAGCCCAATCCTCACTACTAAATACAGAGTGTTTAAAAAAATAATCCATTATTTATTCAGCAAGCTCTTTATAATCAACGATTCTCCGCAAAAGATTTCCCTGGGGGTGGGGCTCGGGGTGTTTGCCGGTTTATTCCCGGGTACCGGCCCGGCGGCGGCATTATTCCTGGCTTTTGTTTTCCGCGCTAACCGCGCCGCCGCGCTTTTGGGCGGACTGTTGACGAACACCTGGCTTTCGATCGTAACTTTTGTCTTGGCAATAAAAGTAGGTTCTGTTATACTCAATAGAAATTGGCAGGTGGTGCAACAGCAGTCCCGGGAGCTGTTTAAGGATTTTACTTTCTTTAAATTTTTTAAACTTTCCTTCCTGGAAGTGCTTTTACCGGTAATTACCGGGTACCTGGTTATCGGTTTGGTTTTGGGGGTGTTTAGTTACTTTTTTAGCTTATGGCTGATCCGGAGTTTCAAGAAAAAATTAAGCAATAAAATTTAAACGGGGGTTTTGATGAAAAAGCTGGTTCTTTTAAGGCACGGGGAAAGTGTTTGGAATAAAGAAAACCGTTTTACCGGCTGGACGGACGTGGATTTATCGGAAAAAGGGATGCAGGAGGCCAAGGCCGCCGGAGCAGTGTTAAAGCGGGAAGGGTTTGTTTTCGATGTTGCCTATACTTCGGTGCTCAAAAGGGCGATCCGCACCCTCTGGCTTACCCTGGATGAAATGGATTTAATGTGGATACCGGTCTATAATTCCTGGCGGCTTAATGAACGCCATTACGGGGCTTTGCAGGGATTGAATAAATCCGAGACTGCCGCAAAATACGGGGAAGATCAGGTTTTGATCTGGAGGAGAAGTTATGACGTCCCCCCGATGGCTTTGGAAAAAAAGGATCCCCGCTATCCGGGATTGGATCCCCGCTACAGCGGTCTTCAGCCTGCAGAATTACCGCTTACCGAATGCCTGAAAGATACAGTGGCCAGGTTCCTGCCTTTTTGGCATAAAACCATTGCTCCGGAGATAGTCAGTGGTAAACGGGTGATCATTGCCGCGCACGGAAACTCCTTGCGCGCTCTGGTTATGTATCTGGATCACATCTCTGAAGAAAAGATTGTCAGCTTGAATATTCCGACCGGGTTGCCGCTGGTGTATGAACTGGATGACGATTTAAAACCGCTGAAGAATTATTATTTAGGGGACCCGGAGCAGGTGAAAAAAGCGATGGAGGCCGTCGCTAATCAAGGTAAAGCAAAGTAAAGGAGATAAAAATGGGAAAATCAATCAAAGGGTCAATGACTGAACAGAACTTGTTAAAAGCCTTTGCCGGGGAATCCCAGGCAAGGAACCGGTACACTTATTTTGCCTCCGCGGCCAGGAAAGAAGGATTCGAACAGATCGCCAATATTTTCATCGAGACGGCGGAAAACGAGAAAGAGCACGCAAAGATATTCTTTAAGCACCTGGAAGGCGGGGATGTGGAGTTTACTGCGGCTTATCCGGCAGGGCAGATCAAGGAGACCAAGGAAAACCTGGAAGCGGCGGCAGCCGGAGAACAGCTGGAGTGGACAACTTTATACGCCAACTTTGCTAAAACCGCCAATGAGGAGGGTTTTCCGGAAGTGGCGCGTTCTTTTGACCAGGTGTCCAAGGTGGAAAAATTCCATGAAGCCCGCTACCGTAAATTGATCAGCAACGTCGCCAATAACGAAGTCTTTAAAAAGAAGGCGAAAGCTAAATGGCACTGCGCCAATTGCGGTTTTGTCATGGAGGGGGAGCAGGCGCCCAAGGAATGCCCGGCCTGCCATCACTCGCAGGCGTTTTTTGAGGTTTTGGCGGAAAATTTCTAAAGCTTGGGGCAGCCGGCCCTAAAATATCTTGATTTTAATTTAGAAAAGTGATAATTTAAGTAGTCATTAAAGCATCTCCGAGTTTTAAGGTGGGTCTGGATTTAAAGAATAAAGAGAAACCTTTGTTGGCGGGATAATGCCCGCGGATAAAGGTTTTTCTTTTTAATAGAGGTTATTTGCGCCATGCTCGAATTACTATCCAAGCAATTTTTCTTTTTTGACCCGCTTTCGCTTTTCTTCCTCCTGGTCATCGGGATCGTCAGCCTTCCCTGCGCCGTTTATTCTCTGGGTTATTTAAGGGGTGAATATTCCCGCCCCAAAATAATTTTTTCCCGGATCCTGCTGGCCGTTTTTATTTTGTCGATGGCGGCGGTGGTTACTGCCGGCAACCTCCTGGTTTTTCTGGTGGCCTGGGAGAGCATGTCCCTGGTTTCTTATTTTTTCGTTATTTTCGATACTACGCATGAACGGTCGATCCGGGCCGGGACGATCTATATCGTCATGACGCATATCGGGACTGCGTTCCTGGTCGCCGGGTTCATGCTATTTTATAAATACGCGCATGCCTTTGATTTTATCTCCATAAGGAATGCCTGCTTTATCATGCCTTCCCCGGTAAAAAATACCATCTTCATATTGTTCTTAATCGGTTTTGGGACCAAGGCCGGGATCGTTCCTTTGCATATCTGGCTGCCTTACGCGCACCCGCAGGCGCCTAGCCATATCTCCAGCCTGATGTCCGGGGTAATGATCAAAACCGCAGTCTACGCTTTGGTCCGGTTTGTAATTTTTATCCTGGGGGTGGATTCTCCCTGGTGGGGGATACTGATCCTGCTTTTGGCAGTATCCAGCTGCCTGGTGGGGGTGATTTACGCGCTTATGGAACGGGACATTAAACGGCTGCTTGCTTATTCCAGCGTGGAAAATATGGGGATAATCTTATTGGGTATCGGTTTGGCGATGTTATTTATTGCCGCGCGGATGCCTTATTTGGCGGTATTTTCGCTGATCGCCGGGTTATACCATTTGATCAATCACGCGATCTTCAAAGGGCTTTTATTTTTAGGCGCGGGCTCCGTCTACAAGGCCACCGGCACCCGGGATATCGAAAAATTAGGAGGGTTGATCAAAAAAATGCCGCAAACTGCCTTTTGTTTCCTAATCGGTTCCCTGGCCATCTCCGCTTTACCGCCATTAAACGGTTTTGTGAGCGAGTGGCTGACCCTGCAGGCATTTTTTATCGGGGCGCTGAACAGCGCTGGAGGGACAAAGCTTTTTCTGGGTATTTGCGCCGGATTACTGGCGTTGACCAGCGGGCTGGCCGCCGCCTGTTTTGTGAAAGCCTTCGGGATAGTCTTCCTGGGGCTACCCCGGAGTAATTACGCGCAGGGGGCCGGGGAAGCGCCTTTATCCATGCGCGCGGGGATGTTTTTTCTTTCCCTGCTTGCCGTTATCTTCGGGCTGGCCTCTGGATACATTATTAATTTACTGGCCGCAACCGCTGCGGCGGTATTGGATGTGGATATAAGCGGTATGCGTTTTGCTTTAAATAATCTTGTCCTTACCCCGCAAACAGCCAGAAGTATTTATCTGAATGTGCCGTTATTGGCGTTGGCCTTAGCGGGGACGGCGGCGCTGGGGTGGATCGCCCACAGGTTGTTCTGTAAATTTAAACCGGTAATTTATAATACCTGGGATTGCGGTTACTACAAAATCGGCGCGCGCAACCAATACTCCGGGACGGCGTTCTCCAAGCCTTTCCGGATCGCTTTTAGTTTTTTTCTCCTGCCTTACCGTAAAACGCAGAAGATCAGGGAGTCGTTTTATCATGTCAAGTCCTTCGCTTATGAAACCCACACCACTTTTGTTTTCAAGAAATATGTTTATTTGCCTTTGATCGCCCTGGTTTTAAAAGGGGCCAAATCCATGCGCCGGATCCAGCCGGGAAGCATTCATTTATACCTGGGGTATATTTTTTCCGCGCTTTTATTATTGCTTATATTTATGAATAAATTCTAAGCCGATGAAAATTTTCCTGATTATTCTACAACTTTTGTTTTTTACCGCGGTTGCCCCGTTCCTGAGCGGCTTAATTACCAAGCTGAAAAATAATTTCCGGATGCGCCAGGGGCCCGGTATCCTGCAGCCTTATTTTAATCTGGCCAAACTTTTTAGGAAGGGGGAGGTAGTTTCCGCCACTTCCTCCTGGATATTCAAGGCGGCTCCTTACGTGGTAATTTCCTCGGCGCTTACCGCGGCTTTGTGCATCCCGGTTTTTATTTTTCCCGCTCCGTTGAATCATGCCGGGGATTTCCTGGCGGTTATTTTTATCTTTGCCTTAGGTAGGTTCTTCCTGGCGTTGGCGGCCTTAGATACCGCCAGCTCCTTCGGGGGGATGGGGGCTTCCAGGGAGATGTTTATCTCCAGCCTGGTTGAGCCGGCGCTTTGCCTGACGGTGTTTTCCATCTTTCTGCAATTCGGTTCCACCAGCCTTTCCGCTTTCAGCGGGATCCACGCGGTTTCCATTGCCGCGCTGATCGCCGCGCTCGCTTTGTTCCTGGTGACCATCGCCGAAACCTCGCGGATCCCGGTCGATAACCAGGAAACGCATTTGGAGCTGACCATGGTGCATGAGGCAATGGTCCTGGAGTATTCCGGAAGGCCGCTGGCCTTGATCGAAATGGCTTTACACGTAAAACAGATGGTTTGGTTTTTCCTGATCGCCCAGCTCATTTTTCCTATCACTGCTTTTAGCCCGGGGGCAAGCGTATTTCTCTGGTGCGCCTGGTATTTTGTCCGGATATTTATTATTGTCCTGGCCGTGGCCTTGGTGGAAGTTTCGGTAGCTAAAATGCGGTTGTTTAGAGTGGCGGATTTTCTGGGATTTATTTTTGTTTTGGGAGTGATCGGCTCGATCTGCGCGATGCTGGGAGTGTAAAAAATGCAATCCATAATCCTGTTTTTGATCCTGATTTCGACTTACCTGATGGTGATCGCTAAAAGGACGCCGGCTTTAATCCGGGCCTTCCGTTACCAGTCCTTCTGCCTTTTTTGGGCGACCCTGGTAATCGCTATCGCGGAAAAGCAGATGGAGCTGTTTGTGGTCGCCGGACTGCTTTTTATTTTAAAAGTGGTGTTTATCCCGCAATTATTATACCGCACGATCAAAAGGCTCAATGCCGCGGAGGATCTGGGGTTGTTTGTTAACCCGCAGCTGTCTTTATTGTGGGCTTTAGGGTTCACTTATTTATCCTGGCTGTTTGCCTCCGGGCTTACCGGATCCGCGGACGCCAAGACCATGATCCTGGCTGTCGCTTTTTTTGCGGTGCTGGCGGGAATATTCTTAATGATCTTCCGGATGACGGCGCTGGCCCAGATCATCGGCTTATTGGTGATGGAAAACGGGATATTCCTGCTGGCTTCCATGGTTTCCGGGGGGATGCCGTTTTTTGTCGAGATCGCCATCTTTTTCGATGTATTTGTCAGCGTCCTGATCATGGGATTTTTTGTTTACCGGATCAATAAATTTTTTACGCATATTGACGTGAATAAGCTTTCGCGCCTAAGGGGATAAGCAATGGAAATATTCATTATTTTAGGGATTCCGCTTTTATTGGCCGGGATCTCCCTGGTGTTTAAAGGCAGAAAGATTTCCGGCATATTGAACTGTGCCGGCTATCTGGTCGTTTTGTTTTTTAGCGTATGTTTATTGCGGCAGACTTTATTCTCCGCGTCCGCCATTTCATTTTTCGGTTTTATCTGCGTGGACAGCTTAAGCGCGTTTTTCATCCTGGTTACCGCACTGGTCGTCTTTGCCGCGGCGTTGTATTCTGTCGGCTATATCCAAAAAGATATTGGGAGAGGGGCAATCTCCGAACGCAAGGCCGGGATTTATTATTTACTTTTTAATTTGTTTTCCTGTTCGATGTTTTTTGTCCCGGCGTTGAACAATCTGGGGATGCTTTGGGTGGGGATCGAAATGACCACCCTGATCTCTGCCTTCCTGGTCGGTTTTTATAATAAAAAAGAGTCGGTGGAGGCGGCCTGGAAATACATTATTATCTGTTCGGTGGGGATAATTTTTGCGCTGTTAGGCACTATTCTTTTTTCGTATGCTTTTTCGATCTCCGGCCTTTCTAAAAGCTTGAACTGGTCGGATATGGTTCCGGTGGCCCATATCCTGGATAAGAATATCTTAAAAATCGCTTTTATTTTTATTTTAGTCGGCTACGGTACTAAAGCGGGGCTGGCGCCCATGCACACCTGGCTGCCGGATGCCCACAGCCAGGCGGTGGCGCCGATCAGCGCTTTATTATCCGGGGTTTTATTAAAGACCGCTATTTACGCTATTTTACGTTTCGGGATCATTACCATCCGGGGGGTGGGTTTCGCGTATTTTTCCCACTTAATGATTCTTTTGGGAATAATTTCCCTGGTTGTTTCCGGAGGGCTGATCTTAGTCCAGAAAGATTTAAAGCGCCTTTTGGCTTACAGCAGTATCGAGCATATCGGAGTGATTGCCATCGGCTTCGGTTTAGGGTCGCCTTTAGCGGTTGCCGGTGCGCTGCTTCATGTCCTTAACCACGCGTTGACCAAGTCTTTTATGTTCTTCGGCGCCGGCAACATTGTCAGCCATTACCGTAAACACAATATGCACGCTATCCGGGGGGTGGTGGGGACGCTGCCGTTCACCGGGGCGATGTTGATCCTGGGGGTATTCGCGCTCACGGGTTTTCCGCCTTTTTCCATCTTTGTCAGCGAGATGATGATCATTATCGCTGCTTTCACCGGCGGCGCTTACTGGGTCGCCGGGACGCTGCTGCTGTTACTGGCGGTTATTTTTGCCGCTTTTATCAACCATTTCGCCGGCATGCTTTTCGGCAATATCCCTAAAGAACCGGCTAAAGCAGGGGAGCCTTTAAGCGGTAAACTGGCGTTTTTGTTCCTGGGGACATTAATTACTTCTACCGGCGCGGCGCTGGTTTTTATTAAAGGGGATTGGTTATGGATGGTTCAGAAATTATTTCCGCGGTAAAAAAAGTTTTTCCGGAATTCAACCCGCTTTCCGCTGCGCTTGATTATCCGGATGAGCTGCGGATCAAAATCCAGCCGCAGGATTTTAAAGCTGTCTGCCTGGAGCTGCATAAAATTTTGTCTTCCCCGGTAATGACGCTTTTTGCGGTGGATGAGCGTAAGCGCAAAAATGTTTTTACCGTGATTGCCGTATTCCTGAACTTAAAACAGGGTCAGTGGGTGAGCGTGGAAATGGATCTCGCTCCGGAAAACCCGGACTTTGATTCACTGTCCAGAAGCATCCATTCCGCCAGCCTTTTTGAGCGGGAGGTTTGGGAAATGTTCGGGATTACCCCGAAAGGGAACCCGGATTTAAGAAGCTTGAACCTGCACGATGAGGTTTGGCCGCAGGGTAATTTTCCCCTGCGCAAGGATTTTAAAGCTGCCGCGGGCAATTTAAGCGAATATAAATTCAACCGGGTGGAGGGGTCGGGGATTTTCGAGGTCCCGGTCGGCCCGGTGCACGCCGGGATTATCGGTCCGGGGCATTTCCGTTTTTCCTGCGCCGGGGAACCGATCGTCAACCTGGAGCTCCGGCTGGGGTTTACCCACCGGGGGGTAGAAAAACTTTTCGAAGGCAAGACTTGCGCTGAGGCGCTTACTTTGGCCGAATGTATCAGCGGGGACTCGGTTTTTGCCTACAGCAGCGCTTTTGCGCTTGCCGCGGAAAAGATCTCCGGGGTTTGCGTTCCGGAAAAAGCCGCTTATTTAAGGGGGATATTTATCGAGCTGGAACGTTTATATAATCACGCCGGCGATATTGGCGGGATCGCCCTGGATGTGGGTTTTAGTTTTCCGTCCGCTTATGCTTCGCTGATCAGGGAGGCGGTCCTGCAGTTAAACGAACTCCTTACTAATAGCCGGTACCTGAAAAAAATAAACGCGATTGGCGGGGTGAACGCGGATATCGATGCGGCAAAGCAAATTTTACTTAGCCGGTCTTTGGCAAAAATAAAAAAAGATTTCCGGGAATTGACGCAGATGCTTAAATTCAGCGTTTCTTTCATGGACCGGGTTGATACTACCGGTACCCTGATCCGCAAAACCGCCCAGGATTTGGGGGTGGTCGGTTTTACCGCGCGCGCTTCGGGTATTCCTATGGACCTGAGGAAACATTTTTCCGGGGTTTATCGCCAGGCAAAATTCAAAATGGCCACTGAAGAGGGCGGGGATGTGCTGGCCCGGTTGAATTTAAGGTTTACCGAATTCGCGGAATCCTTGCGCTTGATCGAGGAGTTCCTGTCCAGGCTTTCCCGGGGTGGGGAAATCTTGACCCCTCCGCAGCCGAAGGAGGCAGCTGCCCTGGGTTACGCGGAAGGGGCGCGCGGCCCGGTATTATGCTGGCTTAAAACAGATGCGCAAGGCAGGATCGAAAGATGCAAAATTACCGACCCTTCAAGTCACAACTGGCAGGCGCTGGGTTATGCGGTATTGGGGAATATCATTCCGGATTTTCCGCTTTGCAATAAAAGTTTTAATCTGTCTTACCCGGGGAACGACCTATGATCTATATCTTGAAAAACAGGATCTTAAAAGGGATAGTCACCAAGCATGTTGACCGGGATCTGCACGGCCAGATAAAAGCGGCAGGCGCGGATTTGCGCCGCCTGATCCAGAAGAACTTCGGCCGTTCTTTGAACCTCCGCCAGGTGGATACGGGTTCCTGCGGGGCCTGCCAATCCGAGATCATTGCGGCGACCAATCCGCTTTATGATTTGCAAAGGTTCGGGATCAATTTCGTCGCTTCCCCGCGCCACGCCGACGCGCTGCTGGTGACCGGGCCTTTATCCAAAAACATGTTTACGGCGCTGCAGAAAACTTACGCGGCCACCCCGGAGCCGAAATTTGTGATCACCTGCGGGGATTGCGCCCAAGACGGGGGAGTATTCAAGGATTCCTATTATATTCAGGGCCAGATTAAAGATGTGCTGCCGGTAGCTTTGCATATTCAGGGCTGCCCTCCGAGCCCGCTGGAGATAATCCGGACCTTGCTGGTATTTTTACAGAAGGAGGAGCAGAAAAGTGTATAAATTCATCATTACTGCATCAATGCTGGCTTGTAGCAATGTGTTCATGACTTTTGCCTGGTACGGGCACCTGAAGAATTTAAGCTCTAAGCCCTGGATCGTGGCCGCGTTAGTCAGCTGGGGGATTGCTTTGTTTGAGTATCTTTTGCAGGTACCGGCCAACCGGATCGGCCACCAGGTGATGAATCTGGGGCAGCTTAAAATCCTGCAGGAGATTATCACTTTGACGGTATTTGTGCCTTTTTGCCTGTTTTACATGAAAGAGGGGTTTAAAAAAGACTATCTCTGGGCGGCATTATGTATCATGGCGGCGGCATTTTTTATGTTTCGCGGATTATTCGCCAAGGCTTAGTCCTGGGCGTTGAATTTATTTGTCAAGATCAGGCCAATTGTGTTACAATATCAGGTAAACATCAGGAGATCGCTCCGCAGTGAACCGGTGTCCATAAGGCAATCTTCCTCAAGAAATTTCGTTTGATACCAATTCAATTTAAGCGAGCTAATTATGATTTCGGTAAGCAACCTATCCCTACAATTCGGCCAGCGTAAACTTTTCACTAACGTAAACATCGTGTTTACCCCCGGCAACTGTTATGGCTTGATCGGGGCCAACGGTTCCGGTAAATCTACTTTTTTAAAGATCCTTTCCGGGGAGATCGAGTCTTCCGGCGGTGAAGTGATTATTCCGGAAGGAAAGCGGGTTTCGGTTTTAAAGCAGAACCAGTTTGCTTTTGACCAGTATCCGGTTTTAATTACCGTGATCATGGGGCACAAGCGGTTATATGACATTATGACGGAAAAGGAGGCGGTTTACGCCAAAACTCCTTTCACCGATGAAGACGGGATGCACGCCTCCAGGCTGGAGGAGGAGTTCAGCGAACTGGGAGGGTGGAACGCCGAATCCGACGCGGCCAAACTGCTCAGCGACCTGGGGATCGAAGAACCCCTGCACACCGCGCAGATGTCCGCCCTGGAAGCCGGGCAAAAGGTGCGCGTGTTGCTGGCACAGGCATTATTCGGCAATCCGGATATCCTGCTTCTGGATGAACCGACTAACCATTTGGACGTGGAAACAAGCATGTGGCTGGAAGAATTTCTCTGTGAATTTCAGAATACGGCGATCGTGGTTTCCCATGACCGGCATTTTTTGGATAAAGTCTGCACCCATATCGCGGATATCGATTATTCCAAGGTCAAGCTTTACCCGGGCAATTATACTTTTTGGTCGGAAGCCAGCCAGCTCGCCGCCCGCCAGCGCAGTGAATCCAATAAAAAGATCGAAGAGCAGCGCAAGGACCTCAAAGATTTTATCATGCGTTTTGCCAACAATGCTTCTAAAGCCCGCCAGGCCACCAGCCGGAAAAAGATCCTGGAAAAACTTACCCTTGACGATATCGGGCCCTCCTCGCGCAAATACCCGTATATCGGTTTTGAACCGGAACGTGAAGCCGGCAACGATTTACTCGGCATTAGTAATTTATCTAAAAAAGCGGATAATGAAATTATATTCGAACGGTTAAATATCACTATCCACAAAGGGGACAAAGTCGCTTTTGTCGGGCCCAACGATTTAACCAAAACCATGCTCTTTGGGATTTTGATGAATGAGGCTACCGCCGATAGCGGCACATTTAAATGGGGGGTATCTACCCGCCGGGCGTATTACCCCCGGGATAACGCCGCATTTTTTAATTCTCCCCTGAGCATCGCTGATTGGCTCAGGCAGTTTTCCGGTAATACCGAAAATGAATTTATCCATAGTTTTCTGGGCCGGATGCTTTTCTCCGGAGAAGAAGCGTTAAAGCCGGTAAATGTCCTCTCCGGAGGAGAGAAGGCCCGCTGTATGTTCGCGCGGATGATGGTTACCCAGCCCAATGTGCTTATTTTGGATGAACCGACGAACCACCTGGACTTAGAGTCGATCACCGCTTTAAACCGGGGTTTGAGCAAATTTCCCGGGACGATCCTTTTTTCTTCGCATGACCATGAGTTGGTTCAAACCGTAGCTAACCGCATCATTGAGATCACGCCTTTAGGATATATCGACCGGATCAGCACCAGCTTTGATGAATATCTGGCGAATGAGCAGATCAAAGAGCAGCGGCATAAACTGTACACACATTAACCAAAGGGGCGGAAGATGAAAGTAGTCGCTTTTAACGGCAGCGCGCGTAAGGACGGAAACACCGCGATTCTGATCAGACAGGTGTTTAAGGAGCTGGAAAGCGCCAAGATCAAGACCGAGCTTATCCAGTTAGGCGGGGAGAAAATTTACGGCTGCATCGGCTGCGGCAAGTGCTTGGTGACCAAGGATAATAAGTGCGCGCTCAGCGATGACCCGCTCAATGAGTATGTCGCCAAGATGGCGCAGGCCGAGGGGATAATCATCGGTTCCCCGACCTATTTCGCCGATTGTACCGCCGGGGCCAAGGCCTTGATCGAAAGGGCCGGGATGGTCGGCCGCTCGAATAATAACCTTTTTAAGCGTAAAGCGGGAGCGGCGGTGGTTTCGGTAAGGAGGGGCGGAGCGATCCATGCTTTCGATTCCCTGAATCATTTTTTCTCGATCAGTGAAATGATCGTGGTGGGCGCTTCATACTGGAATATGGGTGTCGGCCGACAGGCCGGAGAGGTGAGCGCGGACCGGGAAGGCCTGGAAACGATGAGTAATTTGGGCAAGAACATGGCCTGGTTATTAAAAAAGATCCACCCTTGACCCAGGTTTAAATAATTGCCGCGTTTATTTTGATGATTTTTAACCTAAAAAATTAATCCTTGATTTCTTGATGCCCAAGCTTTATAATTACTTTCATTAAGTGCTCAAGGCCAGAAGAAATTAATCAAACACTAAAAGGAGGGGACGTTCCTATTTTTATCCGGTGATTAAAATAGCAGCGTCCCTAATCTTTAACGGGAGGAACAGCGATGGCAGTCAAAACACAGAAAAAATCCGGTTCAAGTTCAATGTTCGGCGAAAGCATTTCCGATAAGATCCGTAAACGCGCCCAGGAGCTTTTTGAGAAACGGGGAAGCAATCCGGGGGATGCCCTGTCGGATTGGCTGGAAGCGGAAAAGCAGATAAAATCCGAATTAAGGAAATAAGTACCTTAAAAAATTTTAATTCTTTCAATAAAGGACTAGGCGCACCATAATAGTCCTTTATTGTTTTTAGCTGTTATTGCGCAAAGAGGATATTCTCCAGGAGATAAAGATGAAAAGCACGGTTTATTTTGTCCGGATCACTCCGGTAGACGGCGAAACAGAGATCAACCAAAAATTAAAACTCCTGATCGAAGAAAGCAAGGTCCTGGATTTTATTCGGCCTAAGGAGAAAACTGCCATTAAGCTGCATTTCGGCGAACAGGGGAATACCGGTTTTGTCCGCCCGGAGCATGTGCGCGTTATCTGCGACGCGGCCCTGGAAAGGGGCGGGGATATTTTCCTTTCGGATACCAATACCCTTTACCGTGGAAGGCGGCTTAACTGCCAAGACCATTTAAATTTAGCCTACGAGCACGGATTTACCCGGGAAATAACCCATGCCCCGGTGGTTATCCCGGATGATACCCGGGAAGAAAACGTCGCCAATGTCCAGATCGACCAGAAATACATCAAGAGCGCTAAAGTCGCCGGGGTTTTTATCGAGGCAGACGGTTTTATCGCTGTAAATCATTTTAAAGGGCACATTTTAACCGGGTTCGGCGGGGCGTTAAAGAACGTGGGGATGGGTTGCGCCAGCAGGCAGGGAAAACTCGCCCAGCATTGCAATGCCGCCCCGGTGATCTACGCGGAAAAATGCATCGGCTGCGGGGAATGCGAGATAATCTGTCCGGTAAAAGCGGTAAAACTGGTTGATAAAAAATCCACCGTGGATACCAAGAAATGCATCGGCTGCGCTAGCTGTTTGGCAGTCTGCCCGACCATGGCGATGTTCATTGATTTTAAAGCCGGCAGCCAGGTTCAGGATAAGATGGTAGAGTACAGTTTGGCGGTGCTCAAAGATAAGAAAAAAAAGAGCGGATTCATAAATTTTGCCGTGAAGATCAATAAAGAATGCGATTGCTGGGGAATGGAAAATCCGCGCATCGGCCCGGATGTGGGGATCCTCGCTTCCAATGATCCGGTAAGTATCGACCAGGCCAGCTTCGACCTGGTTATCCGGGAGAGCGGAAAAGATATTTTTAAGGAAGCCCACCCTGAGCAGGACGGCACCAAGCAGCTCAAATATGCCCAAAGTATCGGCCTGGGCAGCAGGGATTATGCGTTGGTGGAATTGTAAGAACGGAGGGAGCTTTGGCAGATAAGATCAAGATAAATTTCGGCGGCGAAGAAGTCCAGGCCTTGCCCATCGATATCAACCAGACCAGTGAAAATTGGAACCAGTATTTACTGGATGACGGGACGCTGATCAAAATGAAGCTGGTGGCTACCAAAGTCATGCGCATTGACGATAAGTATGATGCGGAAGGAAACCCGCTGTACATCATTCAATCCACCAACATTACTTCCGTTAACGCGCCGGCGCATTTAAAGAAAAAAAGCGGCTAAGGGGTTTAATGGACGCGCCTAAAGGCAAAAATCGCAGGAGTAGCCAACGCCGGGAGGTGGGGTTTACCCTGGTTTTCGGAGTAAAGAAGCCTTATGGCCTGCGGGTGAGCCTTGGTTTGAACGATGACCTGGACGCTTTGATGCTGGACCTGAGTGATTCAGGGATGGCGATCACCTCCGGATTCAACCTTCCCAAAGGTACGCTCCTGCATATGAAATTCAATTTCATTAATTTATATCTTAGCGGCCAGGAGCGTTCCCGGCGGGTGGAGATCGATGGGGAGGTGGTTTCTAGCGTTGAATTAAGCGACGGTAACTACCGCTTGGGAGTGTGTTTTAACCGGATTGCCGATGAAGACAGGGAAGCGATCCGGTATTTCATAAAGCGAAGCAATTAAAAGAAAGCGAGGATTGAATGTTCAGGGAAAAGATCAAGGTTTTGGACTGCACGATCCGGGACGGCGGACTGATGAATAACCATAATTTTGACCCGCGTTTCGTGCGTGAAGTTTATAAAGCGCTTTCCGAAGCCGGCATAGATTACATGGAGATCGGCTATAAAAATTCCCAGAAGCTTTTTAGCGCCAAAGAATACGGGAAATGGAAATTCTGCCAGGACCAGGATATCCGCGAAGTGACCAAAGGGATCCAGTCTAAGACCAAGATCTCGGTAATGGTGGATGTGGACCGGGTAGATGTCGATGATATCCTGCCTAAAAAAGACAGCCCGGTAGATATGATCCGGGTGGCCACTTATGTCAAGGATGTGGATAAGGCGATTTATCTGGTGAACCATTTTGCGGACAAGGGGTATGAGACCGCCGTAAATATCATGGCGATCTCCCGGGCGCTGGACAGCGAGCTTACGGAATGCCTGCAGCAGCTGGAAAAAGAATGTAAAGCGCAGATCGTTTATATCGTGGACAGTTTCGGTTCTTTATACCAGGAGACAACCGAGTTCCTGATCAAGAAAGCCAAAAGTATCCTAAAAACCAAGGAAGTCGGTATCCACGCGCATAATAACCAGCAGCTGGCTTTCGGCAATACTATTGAAGCGATAATCCATGACGCTAACTATGTGGACGGTTCTATTTTCGGCCTGGGCCGGGCCGCCGGCAATTGTCCTACCGAGCTTATTCTGGGATTCCTGAAAAACCCCAAATACGATATCCGGCCGATCCTGGATGTTATTTCCAAAGAGTTTATTCCTTTACAAAAAGAGATCGAATGGGGATATTTTATTCCATATGCGATTACCGGGATACTGGATGAGCACCCGCGCACCGCGATCGCATTAAGGGAGAGTGATAAAAAAGAAAATTACCGTGAGTATTATGAGAGCCTGGTAAACGAAGTGGAAGATTAAAACAGTGAATATCGCGGATTTTAGAAAAAAACCGGTGATGGGGATTTTGCGGGGGGCCGGCTTAGAGATTATCGAGCCTTTGGTTGAGATGGTAATTTCCGCGGGCTTAGAAACTCTGGAGATCACCATGAATACGCCGCAAGCGCCGGAGTTGCTCCGGAAAGCCGGCAAAGTTGCCGGCAAGCGGCTGGCTTTAGGGGCCGGGACTGTGCTTAACCGCAGGGAGCTGGATATAGCTTTGGATAGCGGCGCCGGTTTTATCGTTTCCCCGGTATTGGTGCCGGAAGTGGTCGAATATTGCGTAAAAAACAAAATTCCTGTTTTTCCCGGGGCACTTACTCCGCAGGAAATCTACCGGGCGCATGAAACAGGGGCAACAATGGTGAAAGTCTTTCCCGCTAAATCTTTTGGTCCGGAATACTTGCGGGAAATTAAAGGCCCTTTCGATCAAGTAGAGCTTTTAGCCTGCGGGGGAGTCACCGCCGCAAATTTAAAGGACTACTTTGCCAGCGGGGCAAGCGCCGTAACTTTCGGCGCCAGTATTTTCCGGAAGGATTGGCTGGCCGCTAAGGATTTTAAAACCGTCGGCCGGCAAGTGGAGGAGTTTATCGCTGCCTGGAAAACCTGGAGCAAGGCGGCAGCGGGTTAAATTTTTACGCGGGGCTTTTCTTAAGCTTATGAAAAAAAGAAAACATCATTTTAAGGTCGAGCAAAACCGCAGGAAAGCCGAAGAAAAAAATAAGGTTGAAAAAAATAAAGACGTAAGCATTTACAGTTACACAAGCGGACAAAAAAATATCAATTTGGCTATGGAAACAGTAGGGGTGCTGAAAACCCCGGAAACGGTAAGCCCGGTTAATTATCATGTTCGCTTTTTTTGCGGCAAAGCTTTAGACGCCCAAACCCAAACCTGCCCTGACTCCAATCATCCGTTAGTTAAAGTTAACTTTAAAAACAGCCCGCTGCGGCAAACCTGCCGGGTATGTAGCGCGCCTTTTTCCCAATTAGAATCCGCGCCTGCGGAAAAAGAGATTTTTGTTGCTGTAGCCGTCGATCCTGATTACCATAATCATGGTGGCCCGGGAGGGATGTTTAGTTAAAAAGAAAGGGGACTAATGGTTCAGATCTCGTATATTATTTTAGGGGTGGTCGCTGGATGTTTAAGCGGAATGCTCGGGATCGGAGGGGGATTGGTATTGATCCCGGCCATGGTTTTTATCTTTGGCTTTACTCAGCTGCAGGCTCAAGGTACGACACTGGCTTTGATGGTCCCTCCGATCGGTCTACTTGCGGCAATCCGCTACTATCAGAATGGCAATGTGAAACTGGGGATGGCGGGATTTATCTGTTTAGGTTTTTTTGTGGGCGGGCTGCTGGGGGCTAACCTGGTGCAAAGTTTACCGGAGCCCCTAATCAGGAAAATTTTTGCTTTATTCCTGCTGGTTGTTTCCTTACGCATGTTATTGGTAAAATAAACGCGGTTAATCTCTATGGGTGGAAGATGGATAAAAATTTGGGGCATAATCAATGGAAGTAAAAGTTATCCGCAGCCGCCTGCGCCGGCGTTCGGTAAGCGCGCGCCTGATTGACGGCCAGCTTCTGGTGAGGGCCCCTTTAATGCTTTCCGCGGAACGGCTGGAAGGGATAATCAGCGATTTTAAGGTCAAATTCGCCAGGAATAAAATTAAAAGCGAATTGGATAAGGAGAAGAACCTTACGGAATTAGCCGCTGCCCTGAATAAAGAATATTTTGAGAATAAACTCAAGATCGAATCGATAGAATACACCGTCAATCAGAACTCGAGATACGGCTGTTGTAACTATCGGACCGGCAGGATCCTTATTTCACATAAAATAGGATTGATGCCGCGCTGGGTGAGGAAATACGTGCTTATCCATGAAATGGCGCATTTGCTCCGGCCGGACCACAGCCGGGAATTCTGGGAAATCGTTAACCGTTACAAGTTAACCGAAAGGGCCCGAGGATACCTGATGGCGGCAGCGGCGGTCGGGGAAGGGGGATGAATTGCGGGCTTAGCGGCAAAAAACCGGAGTTTAATTTAAAGCGTCGGTTCGCAGTTTTTGTTTTTGCAGGGGTATGTCTGCTGAGTTTATCCGGATACGCTGACAACCAGCCGGTTAAGGGGGTATACCCGACTGTCGGGCAAGCCTCCTGGTATGACCCGAACTCCACTTCCCCGGAGCTTTTTCATAAATGGGGGATGACCTGCGCCATGCGGCGCACCGATTACGGAAAATATTACCGGGTTTGCAACCTGTCCAACAATAAATGCGTGTTTGTCCGGCACAATGATTTTGGGCCCTCGGAGGGGATGTACCGCCGGGGAAGGATAATCGACCTAAGCAAGGCGGCATTTAGAAAAATAGCGGATTTAAGCCAGGGGGTGATCCGGGTGGAGGTGACCCAGGTATACAATGCCCCGGTAGACTAAAAAAGGAGAAATATGAAAAAGATATCTGTGTTTAGTTTACTATTTGTTTTAGGCGTAGCCACGGGAGTTTTTGCCGCGGAAAGCGAAAATAAAAAGGATGACGTACCGGTCGTCCCCCCGCCTACCGGATACTTGAGGGAAATCGGTTTTATGACCGGTTATGGCCACGGCAACCTTACGGAAAAAGGGTCTTATAAACTTATTCCTATTATCCTGCGGTTTGGTTATAACCTGGATGCGGTCGGGTTGGGTTTTTGCGACCTGATCCGGCCTTTAACTGATAAGCTGAACATGAAACCTAAGGGGTCTACCAGTCTGATCAATGAATTTAACTTTAATCCAGTTTGGGCTCCCAACAGCAATATTGAGGTTGGCTGGACGCTTTTAATTAAATATTCATATCCGGTGACCGAAAAATTCCATCCCTATTGTATCGGCGGGGTAGGATTGGAATATATCACCCAGCATACCCGCGAGCAATCGCTGCAATTCGGCTTTACTCCTCAATTCGGCACGGGTTTTTCCTATTTTCTGAAGAAGGATACGGCGATAAATGTGGAATACCGCAGGCATCATTTTTCCAATGCAAGCATCAAACAGCCCAATGGCGGCATCAATGTCGATACATTCTTGATCGGCCTTTCTCATTATTATTGATCCGGCCGACAGCCGGTAAAAATGAGTTTTTCTTTACAGTGGCCGGCTTTTGTGTTAAATTAGCCGTAATCAATAGAAGGGCGCATGAAAACAATCCTGATTTTAACCGGCTTACTGCTCATATTTTCCTGTACGGCAAAAGCGCAGGACAGCGCATCCGCCTCAAAAACCATGGCGAATGCTTCCAGCGACGCCTGGTATCCGGAAGGGTACGCTCAGGGGACATTCGCTTCGGACTGTGAAATAGAGTGCCAGCCGCATCAAACCATGAAAAACCTGATCGAAGGAAGGGTGGCTTTCGTGAGCTGCCTGCAATCCTGCCAGCAAAGAAAGGTTTGGGAAAAACTGGCCGTTTCCATTGGGGATGTCGCTGATGCGTTAAAAAAGAATTCTTACGCGGAAATTTTGGCGCCCCTGGAAATAAAGGTGGATACTTTAAATGCCAAAATAAATTCGCTGGAAAAGAAGGTGGATAGTTTAAAGCCTCCGGAAAAACAAACTTCTGCGACCAAGTAAGTTTTTAAAAACGGCTGTTCAAACCAAGGAGGAAAAATGAGCTGCGGAAGCTGCAAAAAGCCCAAGAAAAAAGCAAAGAAGAAAAAGAAATAATTGGTGCGAAAAAGGCGCTTTTATTTTTAAAAGCAAACCTTAAAATAAAGGCGCTTTTTTTTAAGCTTAAATTTTATCCGGTTTCTGGTATAATATAGATCAAAGTCGGCAGGCTTTAATAACCAGGTTATAAAAGGGGATAAATAATGAATAATCTCGGGTTGATTCTATCGGTGATCGGTATATTTACCGGGCTGTTTATTTTCCTTCGGCCTGCTTTAATTATCAGTTTTCAGATAAAATTCTACGCCAAGATCAACTGGCGGATGGAACCGATCTCTATGCCCAAAGAATTAAAAAACACCAAGGATATGGGGATTTTTCTGGCAATCGCCTGCCTGCTGGCGATCATCTATATCAAATTCATTACAAAATAATTTATTTTATCAGGAGAAAACCAATGGCCAAAAGAAGCAAAAGAAAAGCTTTCGGTGTAACCAAAAAACACGGCTGCGATCAGCATAAATGCCTGAAAAAGAAAAAAAACCCGTCCTTGCTTTCGGCGGCAAAAAGCGGAATAAAGCATCCGCGCGCAAACGCGGAGTAAGATAAACTTTAGACAGGAAAGGAAGAAAAAATGTTAATTCCCCTATCTTTGATTTTAACCGGAATAATCATAGGCCTGCTGGTATATTTTTATCCGGTTTCGGTGATGCGCCTGCAGGTAAAATTCTACGAAAAGATCAATTGGCGGGTGGAGCCGATCTCCCTGCAAAAAGAGTTCGACCGGACTAAGCATACCGGCTTGTACCTGGTGATCCTTTGTGTTTTTGCCGGGGCGTATATGTGGTATTTTTTAAAATAAATTTTAATTAAGAGGAGAGAGGGGGAGTGCTCTCCTTAAAAGGTAAGGCGTGAAAATCAGCGCGTATCAGGTAACGGCGGTATTGGGTTCAGCGCTTTTAATGGCCTCGGGGTTACTGAGGTTCATCAAGCTGGGGAGCCCCAAAGAATTGTTCATCGGCATCCTTTATTTTATTGCCAATTTACTTATATTTTGTTTATAAATTAAGGCCGGAGGGATCCGGCATATATTTTTTCTTGACAACCACACAAATGTGTGGTAAAAAATAAAATATGGCAAACGAACAGTTTTTGACCCCAAAACAGCAAAAGGTGCTTGATTTTATCCGTAAACGGATAGGGGAGAGGCTCCCTCCTACGATCCGCGAGATAGGGGAGGAGCTGGGATTTAAATCTACCGGGACAGTGAGGGACTATTTAAAGGTTTTAATCCAGAAAGGTTTGGTGAGACGGATGAATAACAAATCCAGGGGTATCGAGTTGACGCAAGCGTCCAGCTTTAAGATCCCGATCATCGGCACGATCATGGCCGGAAAACCGAATTTAGCTTATGAGGAGATCCAGGGGTATGTGGATGCCGACGACCTGTTCCTGGGGCGCCTGGGGTTTGACGATGTTTTTGCTTTAAGAGTTAAAGGTGACAGTATGATCGATGCCGGGATACTGAACGGGGACGTGGCGGTGATCAAAAAACGGCCCGATGCCAATAATAACGATATCGTGGCGGCGCTGCTGGATAACAATGAAGTTACTTTAAAAAGGCTTAGTTTTAAAGCCGGTAAGTTCCACCTGGAAGCGGCCAATATAAATTACCCGCCGATTTTTGAAGAGTTCAAGGTTATCGGTAAACTGATCACCGTAATCAGGAAGTATTAAGCCAAGCCACAGAATTACTTGACATTGATAAATAAAAGAGTAAAGTTTTATTTGTAAGGGGAAAATTATAAGTTTTAGCTTCAGCGAGGATGAAGAAATGATCAATTATACTCCGCCAACCCGGCACACTTCATTATTTTACCACTCCCGGGAGGAGTACCTGGATATCGTCCTGCCTTATTTTGCCGCCGGTTTAGAAAACAATGAGTTTTGCCAGTGGAACCTTCCGGATGATTTTAAAGCCGAAGATGCCCAGAGGGTCCTGGAAGTTTACGCCGGACAAATGAATATTCATATTGGAAAAGCGCAATTTTCCATAAAGAGCCATGATAGTTTCTATTTAAAAGACGGGTTATTTTCCGCCAGCCGCGTTCTGGAAAGTTTTATCGAGTTAGAAAAGCGGGCCCTGGAAAAAGGGTTTAAAGGTGTCCGGACTGTCGGTGACGGCACTTGGGCGTTGGGAAAGGACTGGCTTGGCTTGTTGTTGTATGAAAATGAAGTGAACCGGGTGATCCAGGAGCATAAAATCAGGGCGCTTTGCTCTTATTTTGTTCCCCGGATGGATTTAAAGGACATCTGCGATATCGGCACCGCCCACCAATCTTCACTGGTCAAGCAGCTGGGAAACTGGAGCCGGCTTGATGGCAGTAAATTTGTGCAAGCGGATATTTATTAAGTTTTGACCTTCCTTTTAAAAATAACCACTCAAAAATGAATCAGAACAGCTTCAATCCGAAAGCCCGCTGGGACAGGTTTGAGCCGGATAAAACCGGATCTCCCCAGCCTGGAGCTTTAAATGAACGCATCGATGTCCTGGCTTTTTTCAAAAGCTCAAGGATCTTCCCGAAAAGTTTTACCTGGAATAATATAGAATACCAGGTGGAAACGATCACCTATAACTGGCAGGAGCGTTTCGGCCAGGCCCTGGTCAATTATTTCTCTGTGCGCTGCGCCGGCCAAATGTACCAGATTTCCTTCGATAATTCCTCTTTCCGCTGGCAAATAGATAAAATCCTGGATTAAAAAAATAACGAAGCAGGGGGGAGCATGATCTTGCATGTGGATATGGATGCTTTTTTTGCCTCAATCGAGCAGGCGATCAACCCCCGGCTTAAAGATAAGCCTTTGATTGTCGGTTCCCGGGGCAATAAAATGCGCACGGTAGTTTGCGCGGCTTCTTATGGGGCTAAGAGAATGGGGATCCATTCCGGAATGCCTTCCCGGGAAGCTTTCCGGATTTGCCCGGAATTGGAGTTTGTGCCGGCTGACCAGTCTAAATACATCTGGACCTCTGAACAGATATTCGAGCTGCTCAAGGGGTATGATTTGCCCTTAAAATACGCCTCGATCGATGAGTTCCAGTTGGAGGTTTCCGGCTGCCCGGATCCCTTAAATTTAGCCAAAAACATCAAAGCGCAGATCTATGCAAACTTTAACATTACCGCTTCAGTAGGGATTGCCAAGAACTGGATCCTGGCCAAGCTGGCTTCCAAGTTAAATAAGCCGGATGGCCTGACCGTGATCGGTGCCGGTAATTTCGAGCAGGTTTTAAGGCAGACACCTTTGGATAAACTTTGCGGTATGGGCGGTAAAACCGGCGCTAATTTTATGGCCAGCGGGATGAAGACCTGCTGGGACTTATACTTAAACTTACCGGGATTTTTTGAAATTTCAGAGAACGCAAATATTGGTGAGAGTTATCATAACTCCGGTAAGCCCGGTGAAAATCCCGGTAAGTCTGATGAACTGCCTAAATCGGTGAGCCATTCATACACCTTGCCGCAGGTAAAAATAAACCCCCAGGTTATCCGGGCTTGGATCAGGCTGTTATCGGAAATGGTCGCTACGCGCCTTAGGCAGCAGGATCTGGTCAGCCAAACCGTACATCTGTGGCTCAACGGCCCGCAAATCGGCGGTTTCGGGGCACAAAAAACCTACCAATGGGCAACCAGTGACGGCCAGGAGATCTACCAAAGAGCGGTTAAAATAATGGCAAAATTAGCCCCTAAAAGTCCAGGAATCCGGGCAATCGGGGTCACCTGCAGCAGCCTTTCTAAAGCCATCTACCAGCCCTTACTGAGTGAAGATGTCCGCAGGGAGGGTCTGATAAAGGCCTTAGACCGCATAAATAACCGCTTTGGGGAGGGGGCAATCCATCCCGCAATTACCATCTTAACCCGCTAAAAAACCGCATTAAAAGAGAAATAATACCCGCATTAAAATAAGCGAATAGAAGCAAAAAATCCCGATAACCTTATATGGAACTTTGCGCATAACTGCCATACTTAAAATAAAGCGGTAAGTTTAAGTAAAAAAGAAACTGGTTTTCCACAGCCTAAAAACAGGGCAAGCTAAGACACTGCCCTTTATACACTTAGGAAGACTTAGCCAATATGCACAAGTTAACATAAGATATATTATAGGAAGTAGACTATAAGGGGAGAATCAGGTTTGCCGCCCTTTGCGGGCCGCCCCTGCGTGAGATTGTACAATGAAATTTACCGGGATTTTTATGGTTTTGGTAAGCCTGCTTGCGGTTTTTCCTGGATGCGTGTACTGATTACGTATTGGCCGCCCTTGATCCTTATGGCGGATCCGGTAGTTATTCCTTTAGCCGCCTGCTTCCGGGCGCTTCTTAATATCCGGCTGAAAGTTTGTTGGGATATGCGCATGGATTTAGCCGCCTCTTTTTGGCTTAAACCCTGGTAATCTGCCAGGCGTAAAGCCTCATACTCATCCATCCTTATTTCCACCTCTTCAGGCCTTCCCGGCCTGCCCCTGGGGCTGAATTGGCTGATTTTAGGGTCAATCCTGACTATCCTGTATTTTCCTGGCCTTCCGCGCTTTGGCATTGATTTTACCTGAATTTACCTGCTTTTAACGCCCCGGTTAATTTGAGTATATACTCATAATTATCACAAGTGACCCTAAAAGTCAAGCTCAAATTCAAAATTAAAATCAGGGATTGTTTGCGGGGTACGGATAGGCGGGAATACCTATGATTAATTCGTTACTTAGAATTGAACTGTATCTTTCCATGCTCTGGCACTAATCATATTGCTGGGGTAGTTTGGGCCCTCTCCTATCTTATTCAGGTTAGCGGAAAAGGCAGAAAAAGGCTAAATTCAGCAATAAAGCTTGGGTTACCTGTTTGCCACATAAAGAATACTGTTGGAGTTTTGGTTGATAAACTTTTTGTCAGCATTAGCAGCTTGTGGCCATAATGAAAGGGACGCTATCGTAATGACACCCAACGTCAATAATCCGAGAATATCTTTCATTTCGCCTTCCTTTTTGTTTTTCGCGTTTATTATAGAATAACGGAAAAAGATGGACATGGGCGAATGGCACATTTTATTGACTTTTTTCTACAAGAAACAGGATAACCTGCAGGTAAATCGGCTGAGCGGGTGCGTGGTGATCTGGTTTGTGTGAGGTTTGCTGCGGGTAATGAAAAGAAATTTACAAAAGGTAAGTTAAACTTTATAAACTTTATCCCTGCGCCTTACGCGGGAAACAACCTGTAGGCCGATTTCATCCCCTTTTTTGGCGTTTTGGATGTCTGCCCGGTCAATCTGGAGGGAAGAAACGATCTGGGTAATATCGGTAGTGTGCCCTTTTATCTTTACGTTCTCTCCTTTGGACAGGGGGGCTTTTAATTTGATTACCGCGGCCTGGACATGGGGAAAGTAATGCGTGATCACGCCGATAAGATTGCCTTCGTTTTTAGCTTTGACTGCGGGCTTCTTTTTTACGATCAATTTCTTCTTAAAAGCTTTTCTTTTGATTGCTTTTACCGGTTTTTTGACAGCTTTCCGGATAGTTTTTTTCTTAGTTTTTTTGAGTAATTTTTTAGCCGGTTTTTTAATTGATCTTTTATTTTTCTTTTTTGGAACCATGTTGCCTCCTTTAAAGAATAACTTTATCGGAAATTTCAGTGAGTACCGGTATAGGATTAGTTAAACCTTGCGCGGCCTGGATGATCCCCCACAGGGAAACCAGCAGGAATAGCGCGTATCCGAAAATACCGATCAACCAGCCCAGGAACGGGATAATGGAAAGGATAAAAGCCGCAACTTCCATTACAAATAATACCAGGCCCTGTTTAGCGTGCCACAAAGCGAATTTATTATCTTTCTTTAAAATTAAGGTGATAATGCACAGGAAAGAAACATAGGAAATTATGGCAAAGAACTTGCCTTCCTGGATTTCCTGTTCCTTTTCTTCTGCGGTGGGCATATGCTTACTTATAAGATTGAATCCGCCGGTTTTAATCCTGCTTAAAGCTGAATCAGGCGCAATGGAGCTAATTGATCTGGACTAAAGAATCCAGGGTTCCGTAAGAGTTTAACTGGGTTAAGGGGTTGTTCGGGTCTTCGGTCCAGTTACCGTCAATCACAAAACGATACCGGTATTTACCGGAGCCTAAGTTAAGCCGCTTGCTCCAGGAACCGTTAGTTTTTTCCATGCGGCTGTTTTCATCCAGCTTCCAATTATTAAATTCTCCTGCAACATAAACCTCTTTGGCTTCCGGAGCGCTGATGCTCAACACTACCTCGTTGAGTTTGGGCATCTCCTCCTTGAGGATCTCCTCCATGCGTTTATTCAAGTTCTTCATTACGATTTTTTCGGTTTTTGCCGCCTCGGTTACTTCGGCGCCGGCAGGAATCTTCTCTTGGGTGATGATCTCGCGGGAAAGCGAGAAATAGTCCTTGGCCCCGCGGCAGTATTTATCGTAAGCCAGGATGTTGAGGCCGGCGTTCTGCGCTTCTTTTAATTTCACGTTGACGTGGATAATATTGGAGAACATTTTGTTGCGGTAATCGGTCTTGATCTTATCCAGCATGGTAAATGAATGCTGCAGGCGGGAATCGAAGTTAGCCACCAGAACCTTGAATTCCACATTATGGTTCAATCTTTCGGCGACCAGGTTAATGATGGCGGCAAGCTGGTTTACTCCTTCCAGGGAGAACCGGCTGGCTTCTACCGGGATAATTATTTCATTGGCCGCCCGGATGGCGTTAATGGTCAGGATCCCCAAATTCGGCGGGCAGTCGATCAGGATGTAGTCGTAATTGCTCTTAAAATTCTTCAGCGTGTCGCTGAGGCGCGACTCTCTTCCGATCTCCCCGCTTAATTCCTGTTCCAGAGTGCTCAGGATCATGCTGGAAGGAGCGATATCGAAATTCTCCCCCAAATTCTTGATCACCTCTTCCAGTCTGCATTTTTTATTGGTGATTTTGGAAAGGACATTGTACATGCTTAAATCCGCCTTAACGTCTAAGCCGCTGGTGGCGTGTGCCTGCGGGTCAAGATCGATCAAAAGGACTTTGCGGTTATTGATTGCCAGTGCCGCCGCTAAATTTATACTGGTGGTTGTTTTGCCGCAACCCCCCTTTTGGTTCGAAACCGTTATAATGCGCATTTAGGCTTTCCTCCTCTATAAGTTATTTCAGCACCCTGATATTGTCCAGATAAACGATCCCTGATTTTTCCCGGGAGTTCCATTCCTCGACACTAAAAGCTAGTTCCTTCATCTGCCCCCAGTATTTGATCCGGTCGAAACGGCTGAGTTCTATTTTAAAATCGTTCCACTTGTCGGAAATATTTTTGATATAAATTTCGCTTTTTTCATTAAATCTGTTGGTGAATTCCACGCGTAATCTAATGGTATCGCGGGGATTGACTTTCTTGAGCGCAAACCCCAGGGCGCTATATTTCGATAAATTCAGCTGTTTAAGATCCAGAGAAAAAACTTCTTTTTTTGCCGGGTCAAAATTGAAATTAATTTTTGCCGTATCCTGATATAAGAATAACGCGGTCTGGCTGGAAGGGTTTAAGTTTTGAACATGGTGATACGTAAAGAACCCGCCCAGACCCAAAAGCACAATGCCTCCGGCGATAAACAGCCCGAATACACTTTTCGGATACGCGCTAAATCTATGTTTTTTCTTCGAAGATTTTGAAGAGGCATCCAGGTAAATATTTGCCAGATGCTCGTAAATTTCTTTCTTGTTCACCACAAACCTTCTTTTTACTTATTGAATGCCTGCCTTACATCCCCGCAGGACCGGATCGATTATAATCTATAACATAAAACCCTATTCATGTCAAGGATTTAAGGGGCTGAAATTAATTTACCGCCCGAGGCAGGTATACCACAATTTGTGCAAACTTATAAGCCGGATACAACTTATTGGGGGTATTTCGACGGGTTACGGGACAAGTGGCTCTCGTAGGTATGCCGGAGGCTCCTGTTTGATCAGCTGGTAAAAGTTGGTCAGGTGCAGCCTGTACAGCCGGTCGAATGATCCATCCGGGTCCTCACCAGCCCACCAGAACCAATCGCTTCCCTCCAGGATATACATTTGTTTCCAGGCTAACTCGCTGGGGTGCTTGGTTTTTTGCATCGCTTTACGGGCATGCGCCAGCCATTCCCAGGCCTTTACTTTATGGGGGTTGCCGATCCATTTCCCGAACTCACCGTAAATCCATGAGCCGGCGCTTAAACGCCGAATATGCTGCTGCGCGGGGTTTGTTTTCAGGTAATCCGCTACCGTGGTCGGTTTTACAAAATCGGATTCGCTGACCCGCTTGTAGAAAAGGTTAAGGAAATCGTGGCCGTCGTTGCGGTAAAATTCCCAGGCGTTTTCCCCATCCAGGGCAATGGTCACCAGGATCTCCTTACCCTTAAAAGCTTTATTGATGTTTTCCAGGTGGTGCATGAAATTATTTACCGCGTCCTCCTCCTTCATTTGATGATAGTTGAAGCCGATCAGGTCGGAAAGGTTGCGGTCGCGGAATACGATATTGAGCTGTCCGTTCTTTCTTTTTAAAAGATGCGGCTGATAAAGCAGCGTGGTATCCCGTTTTTTTGATTTTAAAGACTTAAATAGGATCGCTTCATCGCTGACGATCCATTGTATGCCGGATTCAATAATGTAGGGCACGATGTGCTCGCTTACCGCCTCTTCCGAAGGCCACATTCCCAAAGGGGCGCTTCCGAATCTTTGCTTATAAAATTCTACCGCGTTGTCGATCTGGTATTTGGCATCCTGGGGATAATTAAATCCTTCCACCGGCAAAACGGTCTTTTTGTTCGCTTCTTTAGCGGTGCGGGTGTTGTAAAGCAACGGCAGGATCGGATGGTAATACGGGGTGACGCTGATCTCGATCTGTCCGTTATTCTGCGCCTCTTTGTAGGCGGGGATTATCTGTTTTAAAATTTCAAGCTGCTGGTCTAAGACCACCTGCTTATCCTCTTCCGTGAAGAACCTTTCTTTATCGCAAACCTTTTTTAACTGCGGCATGCTTTTTCGGAAGGACGGATCGATCCAGCTTAAATTAAAACACACCTGCAGGTCAAGAAAATCGGTTTGGCTGAATTGGCCCCAGTTTCTTTTTTTTGCGTACAATTGGAAGTAGCGCGGAGAAAAGGCGATAACTTTATCCGGGTTGATGGAGAAAAAGTTCTGAAGGATGAAATCTTTATCGGCGCCGGTCAATTGGTCCGCCGGTTTACGGGATAACAGCATGAATTTATCCTTTAAGCCGAGGTTATAATCTTCGATCTGCTCGAAAAGGGACGGCACGACATTAAAGGTGATCTTCATCCGGGGATATTTTTGGGCGATTTGCACCATATCCAGGTAGTCTTTTACCCCGTGCAGCCTGACCCAGGGCAAGTCGCTCTCTTGGGTAAGGAGGTTCTTGTAATACGGCTGGTGCATGTGATAGATGATCGCTAAATTTAACATGGGTCTATTATACTATAATTCAGGAACGCTCCTATTTATTTTTCACCCGCATTGCAATTTTTATTTTGCCGCTGGCGGTCCTGGGCAGCCTGTCCACGAATTCAAACTCTTTGGGCACTTTGTAAGCCGCTAAATGCCGGTAGCAAAAATCGCGCAAAACTCCCGCCTCCCGGCCGGCATTATTTTTTAATACGACCCTGGCCGCCGGCAGCTGGCCGTATTCGGGATGGGGTTTGCCATACACCAGGGATTCTTTGACCAGGGGGTGGGTGTTTAAAAGGCTTTCCACCTCAAAGGGGAATATTTTCATCCCGTTAAAATTGATCACTTGTTTGCGGCGCCCCAGGATAAAAAGAAAACCGTCCTGGTCCAGCTTTCCCAGGTCTCCGGTGTTAAACCATCCCCCATCAGGGAGTTCTTTTCTTAAGCGCCACGGAGCAAAATAAGCATCGAACATGCCTTTACCTTTAATGCAGATCTCTCCTATTCCCTGAGTATCTTTATTTACCAGTTTTATTTTATAATCCGGTAATAACCTGCCGACGGAATTACGTTTAGTGATTTTTCCGGAAACATTTACCGCCGGCAGTCCGGCTTCGATGATCCCGTAGCTTTCCGCAAGCTCAAAGCCGAATTGAGCGGAAAAATTAGCGGCAATTTTTTCCGGCAGCTTAATTGCGGTGGAAACCGCCATCCTTACCCTGCCCAGCAGCTTCCTGGGGAGATTCAAACTGGTAAGCATGTGGTAGTGCAGCGGTGAAGCATAAATAAAAGTGGCCCGGTATCTTTTTAAATTCTGCAGGATCCCCGCGGGGAAATCCCGGCTGCTTATTATAATCGTCGCTCCACGGCGTAAAAATAAAAGTATCGTCACTACAAAATGAAAGCTCATGGACAAAACCCAGATGATCTTCTCCCCGGGTTTTATCTTTAAACCTTTGTCCGCGGCCGCGGTCCGCTGCAGAATCGCCTGATGGGAAAGCACTACCCCTTTGTTGCTTCCGGTTGTTCCGGATGAAAAACGGATAAATGCCGGATTAATCTTGTAAAACGCCGGAGGGATATCTTTATTCGCCTTGAATTTTAAGATAAATAATTCTTTTTGCAGCAGGGCATTATTAAGCCGGGGCGCTTCTTTGCGCGGGTAAGCATCCTGTTCAAAGACCAGAAAGTTAATTTTAATCTTTTTAAGCAGCGCCGCGGTTTCATCCCGGGCGGAGCCGAAAGGGACCGGAACGGCAACCGCGTAAAGCTTAAGCACCGCTAAGCTAAGGAGGATGTATTCGATGCTGTCGTTGCACAAAATGGCTACCCGACTAAACCTCGACACCCCTTTTTGCTTTAATTCCCCGCTTAACTTATCCACCGCTTCCAGGAGCTGGGCGTAAGTGACCTGCCGTTCCCCCTCGATGATGGCGGTATTCTTGCCGTACTTTGCGGTTTCTTTTTCGATTGCCTGGACGATGTTGAGCATGGGTCAATCCTGTTTTTTTACTTTCGGAAGATAATCCTTATAAATTAACTGCAAAGCGATAATATATTTAGTCCCCGCGGCGATTGCCCGGATAAAGTCCTTAAAAGGCACGCGGACCTTATTTATCCGTAAAGGATTGGAACGCAGCGCCAGCTCCGTTAAATGTCCGAAATGTTTATAAAATTCCCTTAAAGGCATTCGGGTGGGCAGGATGGTATGCATGCAATCGTAGTAATAATACGGATCACAGATAAAGCGCTCTTTGTTTTCCTGCCAGAACGCCGTACCTGGGGACGGAGAAAGCACGGTAAAGGCAACTTCTGCCGGACAAAGCGCGAGCACCTCTTTTTCCAGGCGCTGGAAGTCTTTTTTTTGAAAATCCGGGTGGACAATAAAAGCCGCATGCAGGGTGATCCCGATTTCTTTTAAAATGGCGATCGCTTTGCGGTTTGTCTCTACCGGCAAAAGCTTCTTGTATTCTAAAAGTTTTTCTTCGTCCATGCTTTCCAGGCCCACGTAAACCGTTTTCAAGCCGGCCTGTTTCCAAAGTTTAAAAATTTCCGGGTGTTTTACAATGGTATCGCTTCTTGACCAGCTGATGTATTCTTTTTTTATTCCCCGTTTAAGCAATAATTCGGCGATCTCCCGGCAGCGCTGGGCATTGAGGAACATTTCATCATCCAGAAAATAAATATATTTTTCTTTCAACGCGGCGATTTCATCGACTACCTCTTCGGGGCTGCGCTGTAAATAGCGGCGGTGCATCAGCTGGTGAATAACGCAGAATGAACAGGAAAACGCGCAGCCGATAGAAGTGCGTAAACTGGCTACCTGCGGAAAAAGCGTTTCCAGTTTGCCGGTGTCACTTGAGGTCCAGACACAAAAATACCGGGAACGTTGGACTAAATCCCGGCGGGGCAAAGGGATTTTATCGATTTCCGGATACTCCGGCGCCTCCATAGCGGCTTTAATCTGGAATTCCGGGTCCTTCCCCGGTGAAAGCGCCAGGTTATCGAAAAATAAAGGTTCCTTTGCCTTAAATCTTCTCACGATCTCCCTTAAGACCAGCCCCCCTTCCCCGCGAACGATAATATCGATTTGGGGCACCGCAAAATCCGCGGGTAAAAGCGTAGCGTGTATCCCTCCGGCCACGGTGATGATCCGGCTGTCCAGGGATTTGGCGGTTTTAGCCAGTCTTTTGATCGTTGACAGATTGGTGCTGTAGCCGGTAAAGCCGATAAGCTGCGGTTGAAAATCTTTAACGGTTTTTTCAAAAACAGCGAATTGGTTTTTTTCTAATCCCAGATCCAGGATTTTAATCTCTTCATCCCGGGTTAATCCTCCGGCGACGATCTCTAATTCCAGTGGCTCAAGATGTAAAAAGCCTTCCTGCAGCCTGATGGGCACTAAAAGCTCGGGTTTTGGTTTAACCAACAGTATCTTCATCGGCGTTAATTGTAACCGGACTTGAATTCCCCGGCAATTTTTAGAAAAACCGGAAAATTTTTGATCAAACGTAAAAAGCTATGCGGGCTCCGGCAGCAGAGCAAGCCGAATTTACTTATCCAGTTTTTTCCGGTATAAAAACGGCGGATAGATTGTTTATATAATTGCTCCAGTCTTCCTTTGGAAGCGATCCCTTTGGGGATAAAAACAAAATTCAGGCAGTTCATCAGTTTCCAGTTTTCTTGAAAACTGCCCTCTTCCCTTATCCCTTGGTAAATCGGCGAGCCGGGAAACGGGGTAAATTTGGTCATGTTCATATCGTCTAATTTCAGGCTCTCAATAAAATCCGCGGTGGTTTTTATGGTATTTTCCGTTTCCCCCGGCAGTCCCATCATGAATAGCCCTTTCGCCCGCAAGCCGGATTTCTGGATATTGCTTACGGCCGCGCGCATTTCCGACAAGTCCGCTTTGGTCCTGTGTTTTAAAAGCATTTCCCGGTCGCCGGATTCAATGCCCAGGCTGACCATCCAGCAGCCGGCGGATTTTAAAAGCTTAAGCAGCTCCCGGTCGATATGGTTAGCGTGGGCGGCGCAATTAAAGGTCATTCCCAGCGGGTTTTTCTTAAGCCGCCGGCATAATTCTACGACTCGATCCCGGTTGAAGGTAAACTGGTCATCATAGAAAAAAATGTGTTTGACCCCGAAATCCCGGTTAAGGTAGTGCATCTGTTCGTAAAGATAATCCGCCGAATTAAAACGGAAACTTTTGCGGTATACCGAACGATCGCAGTAAGAGCATTGATACGGACAACCGCGGCTGGAAATGATCGGGGCTACCGGGTATTTCGGGTAATTAAAAAGCGCTCCCTCGAAATTACGCGGAAAACCTTCCAGCGCCCGGTAAGCGGGAAACGGCAAACTGTCCAGGTCACATAGATCCGTGCGCAAATCGTTTTGCCGCACTATCCCTTCTTTGCGGTAAACTAACCCTTGAATGTTTTCCGCAGGAGTTCCCGCGGCCAGCTCTGCCATCGCCTTTTCCCCTTCGCCGCAAACCGCCAGGTCGATCGCCGGAAAATGCTCCAGAATTTCCGCCCCCAAAGCGGAAACATGCACTCCGCCGAAAACGGTCCTTACTTGGGGGAATTTTAATTTGATCTGTTCGGCCAGTAAATAAGCGCTCAGGAAACTGGAGGTTACGCAGCTGAAGCCGGCGATCTGGGGTTGGAATTCTTTGATGCATTCCAAGATCGAGGCGGCATTGGTTTTATGTAAAGGCGGGGTTTTACAGTCATAAACCTTTATTTTATGCCCTTGTTCCAAGAGATAAGCTGCCAGTGACAGGATCCCCACGGGGGGCATTCGCACGGCGATATGCGTGTTGTCTTTTATTCCTTCTACCCAGTTTGAGCTGTAGGGATTGATCAATAGTATATTCATCTTTTAAAAAAAAAGCGGCTTTTTTTCCTACCGCTTCCCCGATGTACATGCAGGTTCCTGTTACCCTGGAGGAGGCGATCGCCTGCGGATCGGCGCTAATGCATCTTCCCGCGGCAAAAAGATTCATGGTATCCGAGGATTTGATGCTCCGAAAGGGTATTTCATAAAATGCTTTTTCTTTTAAATAAGTAATTTTTTGGCCATTTTCCTGATCCCAGGATTCGACCGGCCAGCACCCTTTAGCGATAGCGTCAGGGAATTTTCTGGCGCCCAATACGTCTTTTCCGGTAAGGGTATATTCTCCTGCCAGGCGCAAACCTTCCCGATCATGGATCCCCGCAGATACCCAGGAAATACGCGCCTTGCCGAACTCCGGCAGAGTTTTGCGCAGACTGTTGTTTACCAAATTGGCATATTTGCGGGCCTGCCGTTCTCCTTGCGGCTTATCCTGCGCAGGAATATTTACTTTGATTACTCCGGAGTTTTTAATTTGTCCGTAAGCAAAACTGCTGAATCTTAAATACGGAAATATTTTTTTATTTTTTTCCGCCAAGGATAAAGAGTAAGGGACTTTTATGGGCAGCAATCCTTCCCGGTCATTCAATTCGCGCACCTCGAAGGTAAAACCGGCCAGCTGCCTGGATTTTTTTGGGGAAAGTTCATACCGGGCGCCGCTGAATTCAATCGCTTTTCCCCCTCCGGTGGCGTCAATCAACGCCCCCGGTTTAAAAATAAGCCGAGATTTCCCTTGTTTTGCGTTTACCGCGGTAATTAAACTTCCTTCCCTTTTTACCCCGGTCACCGGGCAATTGTATTTTACCGTAAGATTAGGCGCATGGTTTAACAGTTGGCGTAAAACCGATTCCAGGTTTTGCGGGTAAAAATAAAACGCCCTGAGCTTACCGATGCGTACGAACTTGCTCTTCGGGTTAAACCTGGTTAACCCGCGGAGGATCTCCCGGGGTAAACCGGAATTCTGCGGATACAATCCGCAGAGATGCCGGTGCCGGATGGCCACCGCTGTCCCGCCCGGAAAGCCTCCCGCCTCAAGCAGGATGGTTTTTGCGCCTGCGCGGCCGGCAGCAATCGCCGCGCAGCAGCCGGCCACTCCCGCTCCGGCCACCAAAACATCGCAAACCGCTTCTTTATTCTTCATTCCCCAGGGCCTCAAGGCTTTTGATGATTTGCTCCGCTTCCTCTTCGCTGAGCAGGTCTTCAAAGTAGGACAGGGTTACATTTAATTTATTATCGAACTGGTTAAAAAATATGCCGATCCCCGGTGGCTTGGGGGTGCGCGGCAGGTGGAAAATATTCAAAACCTTAGCCTGCATAAACCGGTTTTCCTGGTAAGCGTTGTTAAGGTAGGAAAAGGAAAATGAAGCAAAATGTTTCTTGGACATAAGCTTGAGGAAAAAATTTGTCACTGGTAAGGAGGCGATCCGCATCAGGCAGCTGGCGTTGATTATGGCTTCGGGGATTTTATTTTTTACCTGCTCGTACATTTGTTTTTTTATCTCGGCAAGCAAGGCGTTCAGGTCTCCGGTTTTAGAGGAGTCGATCTTAAACACAAAAAATGAAAAGTGGTTAAAAAGCGATTCTTTCCGCGCCTCCTCTTTGGAGCGGGTGTCCATCGGCACGGGAATGAGATAAGTTGCGCCCGGGATACCTTTTTTCTCGAAACTCCGGTGGATGATCTGGATGCTTTTGGCTAAAGCATAAGGTAAAAACATCAGGTAGCCTGCGGAAGCATACGCCGCCGCGGTAAGGCGCGCTGATTGGTCGGGATTAAAGCTGACTACCTTGAATTTGCACGGTTCTTTGCGTCCGTCAAAAGGCAGTACGCGTAAAGGTTCTTTGGTTAATTTGAGCAAGAAGCGGTTGAGCTGCCGGCCGGCGCGGAACTTTTCTATCCACTGATTTAAATGCGCCGGGTGGGTCAGGGACACCTGCAGATGATCTTCTCCCCGGTAGAATTGCTGAAAAAGATGTAATAGCGCTTCGGCCCCTTTAGCATCCAAAAGGCGGTGGTCAAAAACCATACCCAGGAATGACTTACCCCCGGAATGGACCAGGATAAAAACTAAATGCTCTCCCCTGTTTCTAAAAGCTGCGTTAACCTGGTTAGCCAGGGAGGATAAACACTGAGAATCATCGTCCACCTGCTCAATTTGAAGCCGCAGTCCGGGGGTTTGCTCGACCGGAGGTATTTTCCAGTAAGGGCACAGGTTTAGCGCCCGGCTGGGGTAACCGGCTAAAACCGGGAACTTTCGGATAAAACGGTTAAGCGCTTCCTGGAGGGTCCGCAGCTGGGGAGGATTTTCTAATTCCAGGACGATCTCGGAGTGGTTGCCGATGCCGGATTGGGCTTTAGAAGCATAGTCTACCGCATTCACCACCCAGTCAATACCGGTCAGATAGCGCTTTGTCCTGTAAGAAGTTTTAGGGTCTTCCATAAAAAAATAGTTTCCAATGGAAAAATTCCGCTGGAAACCAATAAAGTTTCTTGCCCCGGCTCTATTGCCTGCTGATACGGCCGGACAGCGAACGGATCGTTTTAAAATCTTCCGCCCGCAGTCCGGATTCCATCAGATTGATCTGGAATTCTTTTTCGATAAAAACCAGAAGCTCCACAAAACTCAAGGAATCTACTCCTAGAGTATGTAAGGGAGCTTCCGGTTTAATATCTTTGACTTCTACTGACAAAATGGAGGCGATTTGGCGTGTCAGTTTTGCTTCGATTTGGCTTGGATCCATCTTTATTCTACAGCGGTTACAAGGTTATCTGCTTAGGCGATTTTGGCCCCGCACTTAGGGCAAAATGCTGAACCTTTTTCCACAACTTTGCCGCAGCCTGAACATTTCAGTTCGGCTTCCTGCTCCGCGGAGCCATCTGTCGCCGGCTCCCGTAAAACAATCCCGATTTTACCCATGAATAAATCCGTGATCATTTCCATATTGCTGAAAATCAGGACCCCTAATCTGGCCAACAGTAAAATGCTGATGATCAGGAAAGTAATGTTGTAGGTTTCGATATCATGGCGGCGGAAGATATGCTTGGCCATATGGTAAAAGATCTGGTAGGCCAGGATGGCGCTGCTTAAAATGACCACCCATTTGGCGATCGTCATCGCCTTGGGGAATTTAACCAGTTCATAGCGCTTGTCCAATGACAGGCCGAATTTCATCAAAAATACCAGGATTATCCCGTTAACTACCCCGATCATCACGTCCAGGACCGTCAAGCCGGTATTAAAGAATTCATTTTCGTCAAAAACTTCGATTTTAGAAACCAGGAACCGGAAAAGAAACATTACCCCTAAAATTATGCACAGCTTTACTACCCTTACCCCCAGGTCATTGAGCAGTGTTTCACTTTTGTTCATCTTCCCTCCTTAGTTTTCTGCCGTGGCCCGGCAGATGGTCAAATTAAGGAACATAGTAAATGCGCGGACCATCAAGAGATTCCGTGATTTCTTCAATATTTATAATCAAGTTATTTTGGAAGGTAACTTGTTTACGTACGTAACGGGAGTCCCAGTAGGTCCAGAAGTTGCTGGTTAGTGACGGGGTGCGGTGCTTCGGCGGGTATCCGTAGGAAGCGATTACCGCTTCTTTGCTCATTCCGGCTTCTATCGTGCCGTCCTCGATATTCTTCTTTTCTTTGGCATTGAATTTATCGAATTCCGTTCCTTTTGCTTTCGGGTCAGCGGTAGTAAAATATAATTTAGACAGTTCCGCAGCGCCGACCATGGTGTGTTTGGGGATATTGGTTAAAATAAAGGTAATCCCGGGCTGATCGGCAACGGTAAAATAAATCTTTTCCTTTATCTGGCTGGTAATGGTGATTTTTGCGCCGAAAGGAATGATCGCTCCTTTGTGGTAATTGGTCCCGAGGATCTTGGCCGGATCCTCATACCAGATGTTTACTTTAGCGTAATAATCCTGGCTTGGCGCCGCAGCGGAAACCAGAGAAAAAAAGACAAAAGCCAAAGAAACCGCGGACAAAATCCTGATCAATGTTCTCATCGTGCCCCCCTTCTCAGCCGGATAACCAGCTCTTCCAGGTAACAATTATACCTTAAACAGTTAATTTTGTGAACTGTTAAAGTTTGCCGGGCGGTGAGGATATTTAGCCCATGCGGGTTCTCTTGTACCGGTGAGGCGTATATTTTTCCGTTTTTAAGCATTAACGCTCCCGCCGCGGTGCTGAAAGCGCTTAAGCCGGGAAGGCTTCCAAAAACCGGCGCGTAAGCAGTAAGCGGTACATTGTTTTCTACCGCAGATCCGTAAGGCCTTTCGTCCCCGCACATTCCGTCACTGTCCAGGATCAGCAGTTCCGCCTCCTCTTTATCTCCGGGAAAAGGCCGCCCGGATATTGCGCAGTATTTATTGTATTTAGCTTCATTAGTGACCAGAAAAAAGGCGCTTCCTTCGGCGGGCACGCTTTCCGGGTTTTTTGAAAAATTAAACGGCTTGATCTTTCCGTCGACGGCAACTTTTAATTTCTGGCTGCAGATATATTCCATCACTTTGCCGCACTGGTCCACGCTTCCCACCAGGACATAAGCGCATCTTTTTTCTTCCAGCCAGGCCTGCGCCAGGATAATTGCCTGTTGAAATGAATCGGCAAACTGCGTCATGGTTAAAGTGGGGCCGCGGGTCTTAAGGTTCAGGGCGATGTAGGAAGCCGCGGCGTTATGTACGGAATGAGAGAATAATGTCGGGCTTACCCCGGCATCTCCGTAAGTCAAAATATCATCCAGGAAACTAAAGGTGGTTACGTGCGGGCCAAATCCGGTGGAAAGGATAATTCCCAGTTTTTGCTTTTCTTCTTCGGGGATCCCGCTGTCCGCTAAAGCATCGTGCGCGGCAAGGACAGCCATTTTAGTAAAATTATCCGCGCGGCGGGCCTCTTTAAGCACTGCTTTATCCGTAAGCGCCTCCGGGGGCACCCGGTAAGCGGAATTCGGGTTAACCCAGCCTTCGGTTAAGGCTTTTTCCAAGCTAGCCAATCCGCGCCCCCGATTAAAAATTATTCCGATGCCAGCGATATACATTTAATTTTTCTCAAAAATTAAAGCCGAATTGTTGCCGCCGAAGGCCAACGATGTGGATAGAGCGTAATTTCCCATAATTTGTGTTTTTTCTTTGGCCGGAGCGATGCCGATCTCAGGATCCGGATTCGAAAAACCGGCGTTAGCCGGAACCCACCCTTCCCGTAAACCGAGGCAGGTAAACACCGCTTCCAATCCTCCGGCAGCCCCCAAAGTGTGCCCGGTGTATCCTTTAGTAGAAAGAAAAACGCATTTTGTTCCAAACACCCTGGAAATGGTCCTGCCTTCTACCAGGTCATTGTCTTTAGTGGCTGTGCCGTGGGCATTGATAAAAGCGATCTCTTGAGGCTTGATCCCCGCTTCTTTTAGCGCCTGTCCTAATGCTTGTTCCAGGCCGCTTCCATCCGGCCGGGGCGCGGTTAAATGATAAGCGTCCGCGGCTAAGCCGTAGCCTTTAAGGAAAAGTTCCGGGGTGAGCCCGCGGCTGCGGCAAACCGATTCTTTTTCCAGAATAATTATACCGGCGCCTTCCCCGAGGTTTAAACCCTTCCGCTCCCGGTCAAAAGGCGCGCATAAATCCTTACTCACTACGCTTAAGGAGCCAAAGCCATCCAAAGGTACGCGGTTAAGTTCATCCGCGCCGCCGGCAATGACCAGGTCGCAGTAATCGTTGCGCAGCCAGGACAAACCAACGCCGATCGCGTCCGTGCCTGAGGAACAGGCGTTAACGATCGTAGTGCATAAATTTATTTTTGAGATTTTTAAAAATTGGGCCAGCGCTTTAGAGAGATTGCTTTTTAGGTAACGCTCTACCGAATCCATCGGGGCGCTTCCTTTGTCCCGGTATTGCCGGTAAAAATCCGTATCGTTTAACTGGCTGGCAACCGTGGTTCCCAGGCAGATGCCTACCCGCAAGTTTCCGAATCCGCTTCCCAGGCCGGCGGCGTTGACCGCCTGCCTGGCCGCCGCGAAGGTAAGGTTTAAGGTGCGCATCGCCGAAGGGTCGAGGGGAATAAAATTCTTTACCTCAAAAACCGGATAATCCAGGCTGGATTCGAAAAGGGTTACTTTGGAGGCATTTCTTTTTTGCGCAGAGAAATTCTGCAGGGTTTCGGTAAGATCGTTTCCGCAGGCTGAAATCGCCCCCAGCCCGCTGATAGCGACATTGGTTCCGGGCATAAGCGGGATTATTTCTTCTGGTTATCGTAAATATAATTGGCCAGGGTGTCTACGGAATAGAAGATTTTTCTTCCCTGGCTCATATCCTTTACCTCTAATCCGAAATTGCGCTGCAATAAGACCACAATTTCCACCGCGTCTAAGGAGTCCAGCCCCAATCCTTCGCCAAAAAGAATCTCATCATCCTTGATCTTTTCCGGCACAACATCTTCCAAGGAAAGGTGGCTGACCAACAGTTCCTTTAATTTCTTGCGGATCGCTTTTAATTGCTCCTCTTTATTCTCTGCCATAATTGCCTCCGTGTTGAGTGTTAATCAGGATTCCAGACATCGTGGAACAAAAAGCACTGGTAGGGATACGTTTGCGCATATTTATCCAGTATATCAGCAAATTCCTGGACGTAAACCTTTAACTGTTCCCGCTTCTCCTTGCTACTATTATAGCGTGGATAAATGATATTGGAAACATCAACTACATATTTATTTTGGCCCAGCTTAGCCGAGAGCAGGACCACTACCGGACAGTTATTGCTGGCGGCGATACTGAATGCCCCAAAAGGAAAGTAAGCTTTATCCTTTAAAAACGCGATCTCTACGGCCGGGAACCCGTATTTACGGTCCCCCATGATCGAAACAATGTTCCCTTCTTTCAAAACCTGCATCGCTTCCACTACTCCGCCAAGATATCCTTCCGGAGAGATGATCCTGATCAAGGTGTCCTGGGTGTCGATATGCAAAGACTCTTTAACTGCCGCGTTATCTTCCTGGCGCATTACCAGGTAAACCGGCTTAGCCATTTTCTTTAAAGTGGTCAAAGCGATTTGCCAGTTGCCGACATGGGCGGTTAAAAGCACGAACCCCTTATCTTTTGCCTCCAGTAAATTTTTTAACTGTTCATAGCCTTTAAGCTGGATATCAAATTTAGTTTTACCGGAAATCATCGCAAACCGGTCGATCAACTGCTTCCCCTGGCTGATGAATAAGCGGTAAACCTCAAGGCGGCTTTTAAAGAAACCGGCGCCGGGAAACCGCCGTTTTACATAAGCCAGCGCGTTGGCGACAGCCTTGCGGTCAAAAAGCAGGTAATGTAAACAGACAAGATACAGTAAAGCGTAAGCCCCGCGCAGCCCGAAAAACTTCAACAGGGTTTCGAAGAACCAGAACCCCAGCCGGTTGCCTCTTTTTTGGGCGGCGATCTTTTTGTCAGAGCTGGAGTTGGGCATCCTTCACCATTTTTCTTTGTATTCCGGCGGCGCAAAAATAGATGATTACCCCGGAGATTATCCCCAGCAAAGGCGCGAGGAATAAAGAGCCCAGGAACCACTCCCATATCCGTTCCGGAATGCTGCTGAAAAAAGTATTCCAGGATATTTCCGTAAGCCATTTTTTATGCAGGATAAGGTGCCCCAGCTCGATGCATGCGGCCGGCACAAAAGGCGGCATGCATAAATTCTGGACGCTTAAGGCCATTATTTTATTTAAATGCAGGCGGCTGGCTACGTAAAGGACCGCCAGCATATGCACGGATAATAACGGTAAAACACCGAGAAATATCCCCGTTCCGGCGGCAACCGCCAGCCCTAACGGGGTGGCATTCTCTTTCAGTAGGTATTCTAATAATTTTACCGGGTGGAATAAAAGCGCGAAAGAATCTTTATTTTTGCGGTGATGGATGATTTTAGGGTATGGCAGCGGCATAAGCCTGCGGCCGATCAGGCGGATATGGACCAGGGTGATCCGTAAATTGTCCTTAAAGGGATGGAAACTGGAAACCCTTAAATGCGCCGGGGCATAAAATACGTTGACCGGCACCTCTTTTAATTTTATTCCGCTCCAGGAGGCGCGGATCAAGAGTTCGATCTCAAAATCATAATAATTGCCGCTGGCCTTAATTTTGGAAAGGTGCCCTACCGGGTAGCATCGGTAACCGCTTTGCGAGTCCGCGATGGAGCAGCCGGTTTCCAGGCGCAGCCAGAAGTTGGAAAATGCGCGGCCGAACTGGCTCTTGGCGGGGACATTCTTTTGACTAAAATCCCGGTAACCGATAATGATCGCGTCTTTATTTTCCTCAATTGCCGCGATAAATTTAGGGATATCCTGCGGATAATGCTGTCCGTCAGCATCAATGGTCAACATGAATTTTCCGTTTTGTTTCAGGACAAACTCCAGGGCGGTGCGGATCGCCCTGCCCTTGCCCATGTTTTGGGGATGTCTTATTACCCGGATATCCGTGCCGTTGAATAATCCGGCGATATCCGCGTCCGTTGAGCCGTCATCTACCACCAGTACATGGGTAAGATACTGCCTGCATTCCAAAGCCACCTGTGTAACCGTGGTTTTATTATTATAAACGGGGATTACGCACCAGATGTCCGGATTTGGAAATTGTTCCTTATTGGGCATTTTGTTTTTTCCGGTTACGTTTGGCGTTGCCCGGGATAAGCATTTCCCAGAGGGATCCGGAATAACCTAACTTGTGCAGGAAAGCCAAACTGCTGTCTAAGGCATCCGGCGGGAAAACGCAGTTACGCATCCCTTTAAAGGCCTCGGTCAAACTCTGCTCAAGCCAGCTCCGGTCTAAGCCCGGGGCGATATAGTAAACCGGCTCAAGCAAATCCTGTCCCGGGAGGATCAGCCCTTCTTTAACCGCCAGCTGTTCAAGGGGGGTTTTGGGTAAAATCCGGATCCCCATAAAAATAAAGGAAGCGGTTTTTTGCAGGCTTTTAATATTCTCGATCCCTTCGGCAACGGTTTTTGGGGTTTCCCCGGGGCAGCCAAACATAAAATAATGCGCAGTAGCGATATTGTATTTGGCAAAAAGGCTGTTGCATTCGATGATATCATTGAAAGAAAAAGATTTCCCCAATTTTCTAAGGGTAGTATCCGATGGAGCGTCGGCGCCGATTTCCGCGGCCTTCAGGCCGGTTTCCTGCATCAGGGCGACGCAGGCGTCATCCAACACCTGCGGCTTGAAAAAGGCGGTCCAGGGAATGTTTATTTTACGTTTTTTCATTTCTTCCAGGACTTTAAGATAGTTCCCCGCGTCATCATTGAATACCGAATCGGTAAAGAAAATATATTTTGCCCCGAAATTATTGATCAGGTTTTCGATATCATCGACTACCGCCAGCGGTTCCCGGTTGCGGATATCCGCGCCTTCCAAAACCGGATAAGAGCAATAGATGCATTTATGCACGCATCCGCGTTTGGTCTGGATGCTGGCGACATTCCCGCTTTTAAGGTAAAATTGCATAATATTGTTGTCATAAAATGCCGAAGGGATTTGTTGGTGGTGCAAGCCAGGCCGGGAGCCGATCACCTTATTTTTCGGATAGATCCCCTTCTCGGCCTGTTTTAAGAAATCGACGATCAGGGCCTCCCCCTCTCCCATGATCCCGTAATCGGCGCCTACCGTCTCTAGGATTTTTTCCGGCATGATCGAAAATCCGGAACCGCCTAAAATTATTTTTGCCGCGCTTGCTTTACGGATCTCCCGGACAATATTTTGTACGGTATCGATATAGCGCTGCTCATTGAGTAAATTGACATTATCGATGTTGCGGATAGAGATGCCGATAATCTCCGGATTAAACCCGGTAATCGCTTCGGTAAGCGCCGCAAAGGAGCGGTTGCTGGCAAGAAAATCGAACTGCTGGACGGTGTGCCTGGCATTCTTTACGCTGGCAGCGATCATGCTTAAGCCTAAAGGATAGACGGAATAAGGGGTATTGGCGACATTGGAGGAAATCAGGAATACTCTCATGGTTGCTTCTTCCCCCACTTGGACCTGTCCCTGAGCGGCGGGCCGCTATAGGTGCCGTCCAGTTTTTCTTTTTCGATAACCTTAAGGTAAAGCTTGGCCATTTTCACTTCTTTAGTATAATCGGAATAAAAAGTATTCCAGGCGTATTCATACATTTTCTGCAAAGCATCCACGCTCATTTTCGCCGGTTTATAAACGACCTCCCCGCCGGTGTAATTGATCCAGTGGTTATGCAGGATGCGCCCCTGCTTTTCCAGCTGCGCCCTTATCGGGGTGTGGGCAAAGGGGGTCAGCACGGTAAATTCCGCCAGGTCTAATTTTATTTCCAGCAGGAAATCGACCAGGCGTTTAATGTAATCTTCATCGTGGTCATCCATCCCTAAAATGATCGTCCCTTCTACGCCGATCCCGCGCTCCTGCAGGCGTTTTACTTTTTTGCGGATATGTTCGGAGGTGTCGACCACCGCCTGATACACGTACCAGCAGCCGGCTTTAGCGGCTAAATCCAATATCTCATCGTCATCCTTGATCGGATGTGAAACCCATTTTTTCTTTAGGGGAGCGATCGCTTTAAACAGCTCTTTTTCCCATTGATCATCCTGGGCCAGGGAGTTATCTACGATAAATAACCGGTTATTCCGGATGCTTTCTATTTCCTTCACTACCAGGTCGATCGGCCGGGGGCGGAATTTACATCCCCCCAAATAAGGGGTACAGCAGGGAAAACAGTTAAAACGGCACCCCCGCGAGGCGTGCACCAGGTCGACCATCTGCACGCCGCGGAAATTATAAAGCGGCCGGTTTAATATCTCCCGGCGCGCGGTGCCGATCAGGCGGGTATCCGGAAAATCATGCAAATAATTGTAAACTTTTTTAAGCGCCCCGCGTTTAAAGTCCGCGATTACTTCTTCCATCCTGCCTTCGGCTTCACCTAAAAATACGCTGTCGGCATGGGCGGCGGTTTCTTCATAATGCAGCATGCTGGCGATCCCGCCAAAAATAACTTTTTTCCCGGATTGCCGGAACCGGTCGGCGATCTCCCAGGCGCGGGGCATCTGGCAGGTCAGCATTACTGATAAACAAACCAGGTCCGCTCCCTCATTAAAATCCAACGGTTCGACATTTTCATCGCAAAAAGAAAGCTCGATTTCTTTAGGGACCGCTGCGGCAAAACAGACCGGGCCGTGCGGCGGCAAGTTGAATTCCGGCTGGTTCTTTAATTTTGGCCACTTGGGATAGATCAGCTTGATCTTCATTTTATCCTTGCAATACCCGGCAGGTTGTTTTTTCCGGGCCGGAATTAACCAGCAAAATAGTTTTAGGCCGGTTTTGTTTAAGCATGTTTACCGCATACTTTAATGATTCTTTTTCTATATTCTTCGTAAACCCCAGGTAAAGCAGTTTTCCGGTCAAGCCGAAATGGATCGCCGCTTCCGCTAACGGGCTTGAGGGCAAAGTATAAATAAACAGGTTCCCTCGGCCGAGGATCCTGCCGTTAGCCAGATAATCATTAAAATAGGCCAGGTTCGCCTCCTGCGCTCCTTCGGCATTTGCCCCAAGGAGATCAATCTCCTGTTTTTTGCCCGCGGAATATTTCAGCTTTGCGTCGTGTAAGGCTAGGGCGATGCTGAGCATGGTGAATTTAGAGGCCGGGTCAAAACGAAAGAAATTCTCTACCGGATATTTGATGATTTCCGGCGCAAGGCTGCCGTACAAAGACTTCAGATCGGAGTATTCCTTCTGCCAGCCCTGCTTTTTGCAGCCATATTTATCTTTTGAGATCCAGCCTGTTCCTTTTAGCATCAATTATATTATTTACTGCTCAGCTTTTCGGTTACCGCTTTAGCGGTATTTTCGTTGAGTTTGCGCGCGGCGTTGATCCATTCTCTTCCCGAAAAAACAGAATCATCCTTACTTAAGATCGTATTCGCGCCATTGGAAAGTTCGTAGTGGATTTTAAGCGTGACTCCTCCTGCCCCGTAACCGACTACTATCCGCGCGGCTTTGCTTCCGGGGTTATAGTCGGTTATTTTCACGGTAAGCAGATAATTATCGGCCCCAGCGGCAAAATCTTTGTGTTTTTCGATCAGCTTGGCCTGGTAGCCGGATTTTTCATAGCGGCCGAATACTCTTACCAGGTCAGGAGCCATCCAGTTTGCCAGGTTTTCCTGCGACCTGGCCTGGCGGGCATTAAGGCTCGCATCTACACCGTTATCAAATAGAACATTGATCGTTTTTTCCGCAGCCCAGGCCGGTAAAATTAAACCCAAAACCGATACCAGGGTAAAAATTAAAGTTAATCCCAGTAAAAACTTTCTCATTTTTCCTCCTCCTTTTAAGTTATTTTAATTTATCTTTAAATTCAGAAATATAGCTATCCATCGCCAGCCGGATAGATTTTTTCCAGTTGGCCGTATTCCCTACCTGGCAGTGGTTTTGCGCCAAGGTATCAACGACGAAAGTCTTGGATAGCGTCGGTTCGCTAACCGTAGTCCTGATCGCGGTATCTATCCTCAGCGTCCAGGCCCCGATATTGATCCAGCTCCAGAATTTATCCACGGTTATATCCATTACGATCGCGTCGGCTCTGGCTTTTTCTTTGGAATTGGTTACCTCATAACCCAGGGAAATAAGCGCGTTTCTGGCGGCTTCATAAATAACACCCTGCACATTTTGGTTTTCATCCAGGAAAATATTCCCCATCGCCTTGCCGTAACCATTGCGTTTCCTTCCGATGGCCCGGTTTTTTAAATCTTCCTTGCCGATATCTTTTTTTGAGCCAAAAGACGGGATATCCGGGCTTGACGGGCGGGCTTGGAAGTCGCGGTTATCCGTAATATTGCGGATATAAACCTGCATCCCGTTCTCTTTGGCCGCGGTAGTTTCCTGGGGTATGGTTATATTGAGGTATCCGCGGCTTGTCGCGCATCCGGTAAGTAAAAAAATAACTGCCGTTAAAAGCAGGCCTTTGATTACTTTTATCATCACTCCTCCTTTAGTTGTTAACCAGCACTAGGGCGGCGTTGATCCCGCCAAATCCGCAGTTATTGACAATAACCGCCGGGCGCTTTAATTCTCTGGGCGCGCGATCTACCCAGCCGGCAGCCTGAGGATCAGGCTCTTTTAATCCTACTGTGCCGGGAATGATTTTTTTGCGTTGCACATTAAGCGCCATTATCGTTTCGACTAATCCTGCCGCCCCTAAAGCGTGCCCCGTCCCTCCTTTTATCGAATAAAGCGGGATAGGTCGGTCTTTAAATATCTGCTTAAAGGCGAATAGCTCCATGGCATCATTGTAAAGGGTGCCGGTCCCGTGGCCGGAAATACAGCCAATTTCTTTTAAATCGACATTACTTTTATTTAAGGCTTGGGAAATTGCCCTGATCAATCCCTCCCCTGTGCGTGACGGGCCGGTCATATGATTGGCGTCGCAGCTTATTCCCCATCCGGCAACCCGGGTAAGCAGCGGCCGTCGCTCTTTTTTTGCCCGTACCTGGCTCATTAATAAAATAAAACCGGCAGCTTCCCCTAAAGATAAACCGCCGCGGTTTTTGTCAAAGGGCCGGGCGCCATCTTTGTCCAGAGCCATTAAAGAAGAAAAGCCGCTGTAAACAAATTCACTGACTGCATCGGCGGCAACGACCAGGCAGCAATCACTCTGCCCGCTTTCGATGATCCTGGCGGCTTCGGCGATCGCCGAGCTCGAAGAAGCGCAGGCGCAGGAAACAAGCACCCCTTCTTTTTTTAGCCCCAACAGATTTTGCACTTTTTTTAAAAAATCACCGGGTTTAGACTCCGGAGCCTTTCTGCTTTTATCTAGGGCGGTTTTTTCCATTAAATCGATTTCTCCGGCAGTGGTCGCCAAGAGCAAAAAAGCGTCTCCGGGAATGACTCCGGGGTTAGCGGTGAAGACGGTTTTTAGCATTTGCATAACCAGGGATTCTTTTTCCAGGTAATTTAGTGGAGAAATTGTAGCGGCGTTATGACAATTAAAAGCAGCCGTGGAAAAACGCGTGACCGGATTTACCCGGCTTTGCCTGGCAATGACCCCTTCCCAAAGCGGCCCGATCCCCCGGCCATAAGCACTGATCAAATCAAAGTTCGTAATTACCGTTTTTACTTTAGGCACTTAAATTCCCCGTTCTTCCAGCGTTTACGCAAGTTTTCCAAAATCTCCGGAGAAACTATGTAGGGCTGGTTATTCTTTCCGTCGATGAACATTTGCACGGTGTAGCCGCGGGTGGCGATGCTGCCGTCACCCTTGATGATGGCGTACTCGATGTTGATTTTTGCCCCTTCGCTCCAGAGGTAGGAGGCTTTCACGGTAAACTCCTCATCCAGTTGCAGCGGCTGATAATAATCGATATGGAACTTTACGATGGGAGCGCGCACCCCGGAAACGTAAAAATCGTTAAAAGATAGCCCGCAGCGCCTTCCCAGCTCCGTCTGGGCCTGTTCAAAATAAATGGCATACTGGCCGTACCAGGCGATCCCCATGATATCCACTTCATTAAAACTGACCCTTCTTTTGATTTCAAAGCTTACCGGCTCCGGGGCACCCGGAATTTTGTCAAAATATTCGGTTGTTTTTACGCGCATCTTTTTCCTTTAATAACGGTAATTATTCCAAAATATTAACTTTTAATTGCAGGTCCGCAATTTTTTTATCTTCGCTGGTCACCTTAACCGTGACCGTCGATTCAGCGCTGTTCTGGGGATGTTCTTCCAGGTTGAAGATCAATTCCTGGTTAAAGGTGACCGGAGCAAAGAATTTTGCCTGGATAATTTCCGCCAGGCGCACGCTTTTACCCTTACGCCCCTCCAGCACTAATAAAGCCGCCTGGATCTTGCAAACTCCCGGCAAGACCGGACGGTTAGGAAAATGTCCTTTGAAACCGATAAATTTTTTGGGGAAACAAAAACGCGCGGAGGTTTTTAATTCCCCGCATTCTTCGATCGACTGCATGCTGGATTTGATTTCCCGGCTTAATTTACTCAATTCATCACCTCTTTTAAACGGATGATCAAATTATACCCGAAACGGCGGTGTTTAAGGATCAGCCCTGACGGATAGAGCCGGCCGTTATGCAATAAATAATCGTAATAATAAACGCTCCAAAGCAGGCGGTTCTTTTCATAATAATGTTTTTCGGTAAGCCGGTGGCGGCTTCCGGCGAAGACATATTTGACTATCCCTTTATCCATCGGCTGGCTGAAAATAACCTTATATTTCTGTTTTTCCGTTTTGGCAAAAGGTTCCGGCAGCATGTCGAAATAAATCCTGCGGATATCCTCTCCCACCGCCCGGGGAAGGTCCCCTCTTTGCAGCAGCTGGGGGATGACAAAACCCGGGACCACCTCCAGGCGGTTCCCGGTTAATTCAAATAGTTTTATCCCTACCGGATTCATGCAGGAGACCCGAAAGGTGCCGTTCTCCCGGTCTATCTGGCTATAGCCTAAGGCGGAAAATTGCTGCCATTTATATTGAAAAACAATGCTGTTGATCACCTCAATTTCAGGCGCTAAGGCATCACTGAAATCTTGGCGGATTTGCTGCGGGTTTACGCCCGCTAAAGGGATATAATCGATCCTTTTGAAAGGCGCCGAGGCGCATCCTTGGACAGTCAGAAGGATAAATAAAATAAATACCGGTTTAAGACAGCGGCTCATTTGTTTTCCATAATCGATAGGCGGACGGGATGATCCATAGGCTGGATAAAAGACCGGCCAAAACCCCGGTTACCATGGTCATCCCGACAGTAAATAAAACCGGGTGTTGGGCGAATAAAAGTACCCCCGCCCCGATCAGGGTCGTGGCGGCGGCCAAAGTTACGGCCAGTATCGTCCCGGTTTGATATTTATATTTACAATAATACACCATAAACATCCCATAGTCACTGACAATCCCGGTAACGACCATTGCGGCAATCACCCCCGGAATATTAAAAGACAGTCCCGCTAAACGCATTACCCCGGCAATCAGCGCCAGCGCGCTGACTACCGGGATCATTGCCAAAGCGGTCAAGCGCAAATTTTTTAATAATAGGAAGGTCAGGGCAACGGTAGAAAATAATGCCAGGAAAGACAGGAATAAGAATTCTTTATTCAATGCCCGGGAAACCTGATGGGAAAAATTTTTGCGGGAAACCAGGAAGGTTCCCGGAAAATTTCCGGCGACCCCGGATAATTTAGCGATGTACTCATTATTGTCCGGGAAAAACGATAATATCTGGAACCCCCCATTTTTCTTAAGGACAAATTGTTCTTTTAGCTGTTCAAAAAATGCCAGCTGTCCGGGTTCTGATTCTAAGCCGGCCTGCGGATCATCCAGCTGGCGGATAAACGGCGCAAAGGCGTCGGCGGAAAAATTATACACCTGGCCGTATTCGTCCAGGAGCCCTTCCAGTTCTTTTTTCTTTTCCGGGTTCCAGAATTTTAGCCAGGCTTCCAAATTACTTTTACGCGTGCGCGCTCCCGGCCAGACTGAGGCAAAACTGGTAAAATTTTCTTTGCCGATAGCCTTTACCGCCTGGGCGTATATAGAATCATTTAAAGCATAAGCCTCTTCCAGGTTTTTGGCGAAAACCACGAATACCGCGGGCAGGTCCCGGGAGCCCCAGGTGCGGCGGAAATCCTCTTCGCTTTTGGCTACCTGTTTGCCCGCGCTGTCAAACTGAGTAATATCGTTATTAAACCTTAACTTCATTCCCATGACCAGCGTAATGATAACCATAGCCATCCATAAACCGACCAGTAAATTATCTAAGGCTCCGGAATATTCCTTGCCGGGCTGTTTTTGGATCGCGGAATTTTTTAAGGCGGATGGTTCCTCTTTTATAAAATGCGGAAGGATAAATAAGGCAAAAATCAGGCATAGAATGATCGTGAAGTTGGAAAAGAACGCCAATTCATGATAACCTTTGACGCTGGAGAAGAAAAATACGGCAAAAACACTGATTGTCGTCAGCGCCCCGAAAACCACCGGCGGAATGATCTTTCTTAAGGTCTCCACGCTGTTGCCGGCCTTGCGCACTGCCATATAAACATATATTCCGTAATCAATGGTGATCCCGGCAATCACTGAGCTTAAACCGATCACAAAATAGGAAAGGTTTCTAAAAATAAGGAAAGCCACCGCGGTAGAAACCAGCACCGCCCCCAGGGGCATGAGAAAAACGATCATCGCCCGCCAATCGCGAAAAATGAATAAAAATAACAGCAAAAATCCGAACGAAGCGATAAGCGAGGTGAGCCGGATATCACTGCGGATAGAGTCTTCATTCTTTACGGTATGAATGTGCCCGGCGATGATATCGGCGCCGATATATGCGGGAAGGGATTTTATTTTTTCCTGCAGGTAGTCAACGATCTTGCGGCTGCCGAACCCTTCGGTCAAAAGCACCGAAGTTTTAATAATGATCATCGCCGCTAGCCCGTCCTTGCTCAGGAAGTGGCCGCTGTTAACGGTGATATCGTAACCGGAAGCTTGCGATAGTTTTTGGATATTGTTGAGGATCGGCGAGTTTAAGTTTAAGGGGTCGGCTCTTAAGAAAGGCATCATAAAGCCGCTTCCCGGGCTTAAGCTCTGCCGGTAAATGAAGCTTAAGCGTTCTTTGATCCCGGCGGGAGTGAGTTGTTTTTCTAATTTATCTAAAGATTCGGGGCCAAGCAGCTGCGGGGAATACTGTAAAAAAAAAATCATTTCCTGCATAAAATCGGTGCCGGTAATGCTGCCGATCACCCGGTTGACCAGTGGCGAATGAATAGAATCGGCCAGATTGTCCGTAGCGGCGATCAAATCTTCGGTGTTATGTTGGTTGTCTTTAAGTTTCAGGGAAATGACCAGTTTGTCCGAGAAATTGGACTCCCGCAGGAAGCGCATTGAGCGCTGCACCTCTTTATCCATCGGCAGCATCAATTCGATATTATTGTTATATTTAATGAATTTAAGGCCGACCAGGCAGGCGGATAAAAGCGCCGCCAGCAGCAGCAGGATCGATCTTTTGTGCGTTTTTATCCAGGCGTCTATCGATTCTAAAGTCAATTTCATTTATATTTTAAAGCCGTAAGCCAGGCATTTTTATGGTTTAACCTCCCAGACTTTAGCCGGAATTTCCTGGTCAAGCTGGGCATTGATAAATTCCAGAAGCGTGCTGTCCCCGTTTTTCTCCAGGATCTCGATCTCTTTAATATACTGCTGGTCGGCCTGGAAAAGGACGGTTACCTGCTGGATGAAATTACGCGCCATGGATTTTTCTTTCGGAATAAACTCTAATTTTAAGGGCTGCTGGTCAACCACCTTTATCTGGTAATCCCCGCGCATTGCTCCGTAAGTCCCGGAAAACCAGCTTTGCATCTGGGCGATCGCCGCCTGGATACTGGGATTTTTGTCCAGGGAGACCGACTGCACCTGGTTGGTGTCTTCATCCCACTGGCTGATGGTAGCGCCGTTAATTACCAGGCAGTAGCGCATTGGGCTGCTTACCCTCCAGGAAAGCATCCCGGGTTTTTGGATGCAGATCCTTCCTTTTAAGACGATCTTCTGCTTAAAAAGCGCCAGGTTCTTTTCCTGGATAAAATCCGTCTGGATAGTTTTTACCGCCGACATTTTTTCCTGCAATGAATTCAAGACTGCATCCAACTCTTTATCCGCGGCTTCATTGGCATAAAGGCCGGCAAAACTCAGGCAGCCGAACAATAATAAAAATGCGATTATTTTTTTCATGGTTTCTTTTTGTTCTCCCAGACTTTTACTTCCCCCTGGGCAAGCAGCTCCTGCCCCCGGAAAACCTGTCCTTTAAATATCCCGAAATCCCCGAACCGCGCGTATTTAAACACGGAAATCTCCAGCGTATCCCCGATACGGGCGGTGGAAAAGATTTCCAGATTTTTTGCCCCGAGAAGAAAACCGTCTACGGCCTGGGCGTTTCCCCCCGACTGCTTAAAACCGGCATGAGCGGCGATGCTTTGGGCGATCAATTCAATGTAAGCGGTTTCATCCAGCGTCCCGTCATCGCGCACAAACAACATATCGTTAGAAATAGTCACGCTGACATTTGCCGTCCTCTCTCCGATGCTGTTAAGCTTATCGACCACCTGCATCGGCGGCTGCTGGGGAATAAACCGGCTTACGGAAACAGGCAGATGCACGATTTCGCTTTGTCTTTCAATATTATTCCAGCACAACGGGTCCGAGGCCAGGTAATCTCCGGTCATTTGGTAGGCGGCGCCGCGGCAGCCGTAGCAATTGGAAATTTTATCGCACTGCCGGCAGGGGCCCTTGAGGTTGGCGCGGTAATTCCGCAAATCTTGGATCACTTCGCTTTCTTTGATTATATCCGCCAGTTTTTTCTGGCGGATATTGCCGACGGGAATATTTATCCCTACGCAAGGCAGAATATAGCCTTGCGAATTGAGCAGGCAGGAAAACTGGTGGCGCAGGCATTTGATCCCGATCAACGGCGGCTGCGGGTCCCAGTGGATGCCGTATTTATTCCGGTCGATCGCGGCGATCTTAAAAAAGGTTTCTTTCAATTTTTGCAGATCGACGTGGAGCCATTCATTTTCCCTCCCCTTTCCCTGCGGGGTAATGATCTCAAAATAAGGCTCGATCTCCTGCTGCCGGAGCCACTCCCACATGAAAATGAGCTCATCGAAATTCTGCTGGCAAATGACCGTGCTTACCCCGAGGCGTTTATTTTTATGGGGGTATCCGGCCTGCCTTAAATTATGGAACGCGTCCTGGATAATCTTGTAAGCGCCTTTTTTCCCGGCCAACGCGTCCTGGACCTCCTCCTTGCGGCTGTTCATTTTTAAAACCACTAAAATCCCCAGGTCAAACAGCTGTTTGGCAATTTCCTGGGTGATGCCGAAGCCGTTAGTGAACATCTCCGCTTCCAGGTTTTCTCCCCGGATGAATTTAAGCATTTTGATCACCTGGGGATAAAGCATCGGCTCCCCGCCTAAAACGACGATCTTTTTTACCCCCAGGGCTTTGGCTTGCAGCACGCTGTCCTGCAATTCCTCAAAACTCAATTCGTTGGCGAAACTGGATTTATCGGGAATATAACAATACTGGCAATGAAAATTGCAGCGCAGGGAAAATTCGATCTCCATGGAAAGCAGGCGGTTATTTTTTACCGCTTCCCTGATCTGGGCTTCGCTGAATTCAAAATTAGGGACGATTACCTGGCAGTTAGGCATGCTTATCTGCGGTCAAAAAACCGCACCGGTTTACGCGCTCCGGGAGTATAGACCTGTTCTTTGATCAACTCCTCGTCGCAAATGAAAATTTTAGGTTTGACCCTCAAGCGCGCCTGCAACTTTTCCTGGATCTTTTCTTTCGTGCAGGAACGCTCGTCTACGGCAATATAAATTTCGATATTATCCGATAATGAACCCGCGCTGGAGACGTTGATATAGTATTCACTGACCCCTTTGATCTGTTCCAGGCAGGAGTAAATGGCCTGCGGGTAAAAAGTGGTCCCCTGCACCTTCATCATTTGTTTTTTTCTGCCCAGGATCGGCCCCAGGCGCAGTGATTTTCTTCCGCAGGAGCAGGGTTTATCGATCAAAAAACCGATATCGCCGGTTTTAAAACGCAGCAACGGCATCCCCTCTATCCTTAACGGGGTAACTACTACTTCTCCCGTCTGGCCGTTGGGCAGGTTGCGCCCCTGGGAATCGATAATTTCCACTACCGCTAATTCCGGATGCAGGTGCCCGCCGTTTTGAGCGCTGCATTCGCAAAAAGTAGAAACAATTTCGGTGGTGGAATAAGTGGAATAAGCTTTTGCGTCCCAGATTTTTTCCAGGTCTTCACCGACCTTAAGGAAGCGCATCTCCTTGTCCCGTAAAGGCTCACCGATGCAAACGATCTTTTTTACCCCGCTTTTCCGGGCAAGGCACCCCTCCTGGTTTAAATAAACCCCTAATTTACGGATAAAGCTGGGCACGCCGACGATCGCCGTGGGTTTGATCCTGCGGATAAGCTCCCGGTGGCTTTCCAGGCTGTTTAAGCCGTTACGCACCGCGCAGGCGCCCAGGGCGCGTATCCCGGAGTAATAAGCTAAGCCGGCGATAAAACAACGGTCCAGGGTGCAGGTTAAAAGGACCGTGTCCCGCTCGCCGAAGCCGCAGGAAGCAAAAGACTGTTCTTCGTTATAAGCTAAGCGTTTTAAGTCCCATTCGCTGTAGGCGATTTTCGTCGGGGTGCCGGTTGTGCCGCTCGACAGGACTATCTCCGCTATTTTTTCCGCAGGTACGGCGAGGAATTCAGCGTTGTGTTTTTCAATGTCCGATTTATCGGTAAACTCAAGAGTGGAAAGCCGGTCAAGGTTAAATCGGGCGATATCCGTTCTTTTCTTCAATATTCTCCGGTAATAAGGCGACTTCTCCCGGCAATGCCTGAGGTGCTCCCTGAGCAGGATATCCTGAGCCCGGCGGATACTGTCCGGAGAAAGGAACTCTAAATTTTTATAGCGGTATAGATCTTTCATGCTGTTTGATCCATCGCCTGCACTTCCCGGGCGATGATATCGCGGACGTAGTTTTTTAATTTAAAAGCGCTAAAATCCCGGTATCGATCGCTGGTTATCGCCGGGAGGCGGTGAATTTTTATTACTCCCGGCCGCAGCCATCCTGAACCGATCGGAGGCACGGATTCATTGCCGGTAATGCATACAGGCACAATCGGCGCCCCTGTTTCCAGCGCGGTGCGAAAGATCGCGCCATAAAAGTTTCCCACGGCTCCGGTCCGGGAGCGGGTGCCTTCCGGAAATGCCGCGATAGAAACCCCCTGCCCGATCAATTCGCGGGTGCGCAGGGAAAATTCCTCATAAGGCATCTCCCGGACGCTTAAATAGCCGGCAATCTTGGCGATGATCCCTAATGCGGGAATGCGGAAAGGCCAGATATTCACTACCTGGATGATCTCGTAAGGAAATACCGCCATTAAAAAAGGGTCGCTTGCGGCCCGGTGGTTGCAGACGAATAAATAAGGCCCGGGCGGGTCATTGGCGCCGTAATTTTTGTAATCCAGCCGGATAAACGGAAAAAACAGGATACGGATGATCACCGCCCCATACCAGCGGATCGCCTGGCGCAGTAATTTCAAAACTTTGCGCTTTGATAAAAACAAGCTCGAAAAAATTACCACTATTCCCAGGTTTACAAAAGTAGTCAAAGAAAAAATGATAAAGAGCGGATAAAATAAAAGATTTAAACATGCGATTTTTAAAATCCGCATTATTTTCCGATTTCTTTCTTTATGGTTAAAATGAACTGCTGGAGGTCGCCTAACGTGCGGATATTGCGCACTCTTTCGTCATCACGGATGGTCACGGCGAATTTTTTCTGCAAAGCCACGACCAGGTCCACGATATCCAGGCTGTCCAGCCCCAGATCGTTAAAAATATTGGCTTCGGGGGCCAGTTTGGCCTTATCGATCTCAAAGGATTCCACAAAAACTTCATTAACCATTTTAATTATTTCCTGTTCAGATGCCATTCCTTACCCCTCCGTTTAAGCAGGTTTTTTGCAAATCAGGCTGGCGTTGATCCCGCCGAAAGCAAAACAGTTTTTGAGTAAAATATCGATCTTTTTTTCTTGCCGGGCCATTACGTGATTGATCCCGCGGCAATCCTGGTCCGGGTCTTTCAGGTTCAGCGTCGGGTAAATCAAATTTTTTTCCATCATGATCAAAGAGGCGATTAATTCGATTGCCCCGGATGCCCCTAAGGTATGGCCGATATTCCCTTTCAGGCTGCTTACCGGCACTTTTTCGCCGAAGATCTGCCTGATGGCGGCAGCCTCTTCTTTATCTCCCTGGATTGTCGCTGTAGCATGGGCGTTAATATAATCGATATCCGCGGCCGTAAGATCCGCTCTTTTTAAGGTTTCGTTTATGCAGGAAGTGATCGCTTCCCGGCTTGATTCGCTGACATGGCTGCCGTTGCCAAAACTGTTGTAAGCGATAATTTCCCCGTAAATCCTGGCTTTCCTCTTTTTTGCCGCTTCATATTCTTCCAAGACCAGGATCCCGCTTCCCTCTCCGCAGACCAGGCCGTCGCGCGCAGCGTCAAAAGGACGGGGAGTTTCTTTGGGGGAATGGTTATATCTGCTGGAAGCGGCAAAAAGCACGTCAAAAGAACCGACTACCGTAGGATGCAAACCTTCAGCGCCGCCGCATAGCATTATATCCTGTTGGCCGGTGCGAATCAAGTCGTATCCGGCGCCGATCGCCTGCAGGCCGGAAGCGCAAGCCGCGTTTGTCGCCATCACTGTTCCGGTGATACCCAGGAATTGCCCGACATTCAAAGCAGCGGTATGGGAAACACACTGGAAAAACTTCGTCGAGGTGAGCTTGGACAGGTCGTTATCCGGGAGCAAGGTTTCAAATGCTTCGGCAATGCTTTCCGCGCTGCCCATGGTCGAACCGATTACGCATCCTAATCTGCCGCTGCCGGCCGTGCTGGCGGGTAAATTCGCGTCCCCCAGCGCCTGCTGGGCTGCCTGGACGGCAAAGATGCTTAATCTTCCCATTGAGCGCCGGTTTTGCCGGGGAATAAGCATTTCATTCTCCAGCCGGGCAGGAGCGCCGACTAAACAGCGCAACCCTTTATATTTTTCCCATTCCGGCATGTAAACCGAGGCGTTATCTCCCCTTTCTAATCCCGAGATAAAAGCTTCTACGCTGTTGCCTAAAGGAGTTATCGCCCCCAGGCCGGTAATGACTACTCTTTTCAATTTGCCAATTCTCCTTCGATAAAACGGTTGAAGTTCTCTTTACCGACCAGGTTCCTGGCAACGATAAAGGAAGATAGCATCGCCCCCACGATACCCGGCAGCACCGCGCTTTGCCCGGCGACATAAATATTGACCAGCGGCAGTTTGCCGAAAAGATTGAACTGCCCCATTTTTTGTTTTATCCCGTAGGCATTGCCTTCCGGAGAAAATAGATAATCCCGGAAAGTTAAAACGGACGCCGCATCCAGGACTTTAAAATTATCCCGGTATTGCGGATAAATCTGCCGAAAGCGCTCGCCGATCCTTTTCACTTTTTTTGTTTTATATTCGTAGTAATCCCGCGGGCGCCTGCCGACAGAAGAATCCGACCATTGTTCGAGGTTATGGTAAAATTCCGGTTCGAAGGCATTGACCACGCAGTATTTCTTGCCGTCTTTTCCTGTTTCTACGCTGCGGATCACCGCCAATGCCCCGTCCCCTTTTAAATCAGGATCAAGCAGGGCGTTTATATCCGTATCCGGTAAAAGTGAGGCAATGCTGGGCCCAAACTGCTGCGGATCGGCACCCTCGGCAATGGCGGAAACGGCGAAGAATCCGTTGGATGTTTCAAAGGAAGCGACTCTCTCCAGAAAGGCTTTGCGCAGGTGTTCGCGCGGAAGGATCTTGATAATCTCCTGGGGATGGATAGTGAAAGTACAGTGATCCGCTTTAATTACCTCTCCGTTATTTAAGACAAATTCTCCAACGGTATCATTTTTAATATTGGCGCATTCGACTATCGAGGCGTTGCAAATAATCTCAATGCCTGTTTGCTTAAAGGAGCCGCTGAATGCCCGGATAAATGCCTCTCCCCCGTTTTCGATGCGCGCCACCGACTCAAAAAGGCCGCCGGATACCCGGGCATGGCTGGCAAAGGATACTTCTTTGGGTTTGACCCCATAGCAGACGCAAAAAACTGAAAGCAATCCCTGTAAGTGCCGGTCCGCGGTCAAAGAATCCAAAACACTTTGCAGGCTCTGATAATCCTCTTCCAGCGTTTCGGCGGACAGTCCGATCTTGCGCAAGTCCAGCGAAACCGTTGAGGCGTACACTTTTTTTACCCTGGAAAAATATTCGTCGATCCCCTGGGTTTCTTTAGGAAAATATTCATGCAGTTTTAAGCGGAACCTATCCGTTCCGGAAGGCATATCGTAAGTTAAATTGTCCTTTTCAAAGATGAAAAGGCCGCTTCCCGGAGCGTTCAAAAATACAGGCTTAATCTGCTCTCCGATCCCTAAAACATGCAGCATATCGGTAAGGATCCCGCCCCGGGCAAATCCTCCGGTAAAATGAAAACCGGTATCGAAAGGCACGCTTTCTTTATAAAAACGGTTGAGGCTGCCGCCGATGCGCGCCCCTTTCTCCAAAAGCAGGACTTTTTTACCGTTCATTGCCAAAAGCAGGGATAAAGTCAAACCGCTGATCCCGGCCCCGACAACTATATGATCATAGCTTTTCATTGGGCAAAAATACCAATTTAGATGCCTTAAATCGCCAGGCCGCCGTTAACCCCGATCACCTGGCCATGAATATACATATTTTCCTGGGTGCATAAAAAGTTAACGATACTGGCCACTTCTTCCGCGCGGCCGAAGCGTCCCAGGGGGATTAAGGGAAGGATCTTGTCTTTTGGCAGTTCCGCGGTCATCTCTGTCTCAATGACCCCCGGGCTGACGACATTGACGTAGATATTCTTTTTACCGACCTCCCGGGCCAGGGCGCGGGCTGCGCCGATCAGGCCGGCTTTGGAGGCCGAATAATTTACCTGTCCGGCCTGGCCGACTTGGCCTGAGGTAGAAGAAATGACCACGATCCGTCCCCGTTTTTCCCTCAGCATCGGAAAAAGCAGGACATGCATAATATTATAAAATCCATCCAGATTAGTGGAGATCACCGTATCCCACTCTTCTTTGGTCATCCAGACCATCAGGTTGTCCCGGGCGACACCGGCATTAAATACCAGGCAATCCGGCACGGTTGTATCGGCAATCTTGCCCAGCGCTTCTTTAGTGGCTTCAAAGTCAGCAATATCAAAGGAAAACAGCTTGCAATCGCTCCCCAGCTGTTCGATCTCTTTTTTGGTTTCCTGGGCAGCGCCATGGTTAGAATGATAAGTAAGCCAGATATCCATCCCGGAAGCGGCCAGGCTTAAAGCGATCGCTTTGCCGATCCCCCGGCTGCCACCGATAACTAAGGCAAGTTTTTTTTGTGTGGGCATCTTAAGGAATAAGGTTGATTAAATAAAAACCCTCGGGGGATTGCTCCCCCGAGGGTTTTTTGCGTTTCTACATGAACTGTATTAGAAGGTTACCTTCATTGAGCCGATTATCTGAGTTGCGTCACGGCTGTCATTACGTATGGCGTTTCCGGCAATAAACATTCCACCGGATAAACCAAACTGCACATCTTCCGTATAGTCATAAACTACGCCCAGGTCAAATTCATTACCCAGGTCTCTCCTGCCGTTATCAATCGCAATAGTATAGCGGTTGCCATTGACATCAGTTTTAGGAGTAGTAAGAGTAGCTACGGTATTCACTAACCGGTAGTTACCGTAGTTAGCGGTAAGCGTAACATCATCCATCGGTTTAATGCTGCTTCTTAAATTAATGACCGACAGGTTGCTGAACGGAAAGATCGCATAAGCGATCGGATTCAATGCTTCATTATAAAACATCGGATCCCAGCCAGTGCGATTTCCGCTTCCCGGACCGGATAAATAAGTATAACCGGCTCCGATAGAAGGCATCATCTTGATTTTAGTGAAGGTGTAATCCAGCATGCCCTGTAAAGCCCAAGCATTGCGGCCTTCTTTTACTGTTGTTGCACCAGTACCTTTGATCCTACCCAGCTGCCAGGCAGATTCAAGGGAAGCTTTTAAACCTTCGATGGGTGTAATGGTAAGCAAGCCACCAAGGGTATAAAGATCATCCTTTTCGTTATCCGCTGCGGCGCCAATGCTAGTACCGGCTTTATTCTTTCTGTCCCAGATATAACCCTGCAGGTTTACCATTTTGGTTATATCTAATGAAGCATTCACACCGAATAAGTCGGTGTCATTGCTGGCATTTGCATTGTAAGCAATTACATTATTAGCGTTCCTGACTTTGGCATAAACCACATCAACAACCAGAGGATCGTAATTTAAGGTTGCCCTTAAAGCGTCAAAGGAATTCCTTACACTTAAATCCGAAGGAAGACCGTTTAACGGCCCGGCATTATTCGTGTTATAAGTGCCGGATGAACCGATAACTAACTGGTTTCCAAACCGGATCTCCTGACGGCCTAAGGTTAAAGTTAAAGGAGAATACAGGAATTCCTTTAAAGTAACATAGGCTAAGTCTAAATCAATATCCGTACTGGAAATGCTTTCACCTGTCCAAACTCTTTCGTTAATTAATCTGACGGTGGCCATAACATTATCGGTCAAATCCGCATCTACTCTCACGCGGGTTTGCGTAGCAATAAACCTGCTTTTATCATTTTCTTTAACCGTGCTCAGCGCAGTGCCGGTAGAAGGTGAATTATTTGCATCGCCTCCATAAAGCGACACATTACCCGGATTGCCTAAAGTAAAATTATTTCTTGCTACTCCGAGAATTTTGATATCCCCGGATACTTTGACGTTCTGTACTTCTGCGTAGGCAGCGCCATAGAACAGGCCGACTACCAAAGCAAGCGCTAGAATCGCAATCAAGCGTTTACCCATTTTTTGTCTCCTCCTTTTTTAACTTTATGTTTGTATATTAACCAGGCCAATAATCGTATTGCCTAGGATGATTTCTCACAAATTACTTATGTTTATTTTACCTATAACTCTATGTTTGTCAAGGATTTTTTTAAATCCGGAAAGCGCTTTCCCGGGCCAAAAACACCCGGAAGCATAATTTTATTACTTTACCGGCTTTTTCGCTTTTTTGGCGGTGGCTTGCGATTTCGGGCCTAAAGATACCGTAACCAGGGCATCCTCATTCCAAAAACCGGCTACCTGCACGGTGATTATACAGGTTTCGTTCTCCCTCTCGAAATTCAATAACCTTTGCCCGTATTCAATGATATTGATCAGGTCCCAGTTGTACATCGGCATCTGTTCTTTATAAAAATTGATCACCTGATCGATGTTGGCTTTCCCCTGGTATTTCAAAACCGCCACCCGGACTCCTGCGTTTTCAAAAGCATATGATATTTGCGGCAAGGGTTTTAAGCCTTGGGGTATCGGTAAATCGGAAAATTTAAGGACTGCCTGCGGCTCAAGCCGGCTGTCGGCAGAGACCGTCCTGCATCCTGTAAGCGAAGCGGTTAACAGAAAACAGGCGATAGGCAAGAAAACCAGTTTTGTAAAAAGTTTCATCTTCTCTCCTTTTTAGTCAAGAACTCTTCGGTTTCCCGGTAAATTTTATCGAGCTCGGCTTGTTTTAATCCGCTGTCTTTGCCTACTTTAAGCAACTGCTGCGGAGTAATGATATCCTGGGGGGCATGGCTGTCATGATTAAGGATCAGTTTTGCCCCGAATTTCCTGGCCTGTTTTACTACGTGGGCATTGGTTTGATTGTGTCCGCGGCGGCTGGTGATTTCCAGGAATATTTTGCGCCGGGCAGCAAGCCGGGTGTCCCTGTCGGAGATCAATCCCGGATGCGCCAGGATGTCGATATCCGCCAGAAGAGCGGCATGATTTGTGCCCTGGACCACCGGTTCAACCGGGGATTCCCCGTGGGCGATGATAATTTTAACCCCTGCTTTTCTGGCTAACGCGGCCAGGGGTTTAAACTGCTGGATAGGCACATGGGTCAACTCTACGCCCGGCAATACCTTGATCCCGGCATTTTTAGGCCAACGCCGGCAGAATTCTACTGCGGATCCGGCTACCTGCCTGATATTGCTGTAATCGGCGTGATCGGTTATGGCGATTACAGCGTAACCTTTATCCAGATAACGTACCGCTACTTCTGAGGGGAGTAATTCTCCGTCACTAAGGAAGGTGTGGGCGTGAAGGTTGTACATTGCCAGTTATCAGTTGTTAGTTTTTAGTTTTTAGTTGTTAGTTATTTTAAAGAGTTAATTAAACCGTGTAGTAATTTTCCTATTTCTTCGATATTGCACAAAAGCTTAGCAGAAGATTCGTTATCTAAAAAACCAAGCCTGTCAGACAGTTTTAATATTGCTACGGTTTCATATTGAGAACAAAGGGCTATATTCAAAAAACGTGAAAAATCACGCTTAGATTTGCAGGCGGTGCCTTCCGAGATATTTAATAGTATGGAAGTTGAAGATCTTCTGATCTGGGATGTGATACCAAAGACTTCTTCCTTTGGAAATTTTTTGCTTTCTTTGTATATTAACTCGCAGAAATCCAGTGCTTTTTGCCAAACTGTCAGTTTTTCGAACCCATACATATTTATTAGGTTGTTAGCTAACAACTAACGACTAATAACTAAAAACTAATATGCGCCTGGCAGGAGTCGAACCTGCTGCCCAGAGTTTAGGAAACTCTTGCTCTATCCAGGTGAGCTACAGGCGCAGATTATTCTCCTTTAAATTTAACCAAGGAATGTATCTTGTGCCCCTTGAACTTATCTTTGCCTTTTAAATCTACCAATTCGATAACGAAACCGATCCCGCCGACTTTTCCGCCCAGCCTTTCGACCAGTTCGATCACGGCTTTTACCGTTCCGCCGGTAGCCAGCAGGTCATCGATAATTAAAATTTTTTCGCCTGTTCCGATCGCGTCCTGGTGTATTTCCAGGGTGTCGGTGCCGTATTCCAGCTCATAAGTAGCGGCAATCGTTTTAAAGGGGAGCTTTCCTTTTTTGCGCACCGGGACAAAACCTGCTCTGATTTTGTAAGCGACAGCGGCCCCAAAAATAAAACCGCGCGCTTCCACCCCCACTACTTTATCGAATCCTTTTCCCTTATACTTTTTGACCAGCAGGTCCACGGATTTTTTAAAAGCGTCTTTGTTCTGGATCAGGGTAGTTACGTCGCGGAAAAGGATCCCTTTTTTGGGAAAATCCGGTATGCTCCTGATGGATTTTTCTAATGAAATATTCTTCATAAATTAAAAATTGTTTATAACTAGGTGGTAATTTTTAATTTACTCCGCGCGTTCCAATATTCGAATATATACTAAGCGCAACATCCAAGGCTTAGGCGCGGAGCTAATTCACCACTACCCTAAATTTCTTTTTCCTGGCCGGCGACAAATTTCCGTAATTTCTTTAAAGCGGTTTCCTCGATCTGGCGGATTCTCTCCCGCGATACTCCCAGTTTTTTAGCCACCACTGCTAAAGTCTGGGATTTACCGGTGGTCAGGCCAAACCTTAAATCCAGGATCTCCCTTTCCCGGTCGCTCATTACCTCCAGGAGGTTATCGATCCTTTCCCGGTCTAAAAGTTTCACGATCCCGGCGTCCGGGGCGACCGCGTTTTTATCTTCCACCAATTCGGAGATCTGGTTTTCGTTATCATCCCCGATAGGGGCCTCCAGGGAAGAAGTGGTCGAGGACATCCAGAAATTGATTTGGTCTGTTTTTTCCGGAGTAAGTTTTAATTTTTTGGCGATCTCTTTGTCGGTCGGCAGGCGTTTTAATTTCTGGCTCAAACTTTCCCGGGTCTTTTTCCACTTAGTGATCAGGTCGTTCATATACACCGGGACCCGGATCATTTTTCCCTGCTCGCTGATCGAACGGGTGATCCCCTGCCTGATCCACCAGGCCGCGTATGTAGAAAAGCGGAAACCTTTACGGTGGTCGAATTTTTCTACCGCCTTCATCAACCCCAGGTTACCTTCTTCGATCAAATCTAAAAACGGAGTGCCCATGCGCATGTAGCGTTTGGCAATATTGATCACCAACCGTAAATTGGCGCGGATCATATCTTTGCGGGCAAGCTCATCCCCCTTGCGCACCCTTTTGTTCAGTTCCACTTCCTGCTTGGCGGTTAAAAGCGGGATCAAGCGGACTTCTTTAAGATATGTTTTTAAGGCTTCCATAGGTTTTAATCCTTGGTTAGTGTTAAAACCGGGGCCGTTTCCCGCACGGGAAACGGCCCCCAACTTTATTTTGCTTTTTTGTTAGCCTTGCCTTTTACCACCGCTTGCGCCGCGGCCAGTTTTGCGATCGGGACCCTAAACGGTGAACAGCTTACGTAGTTCATTCCTATATTATGGCAGAACTCTACGGACTTCGGCTCGCCGCCGTGCTCTCCGCAGATGCCTACCTCCAGGTTTTTGTTCGTCATCCGGCCGCGCTTGATCCCCAATTTGATCAATTCGCCGATACCTTCCTGGTCGATGCTTTGAAAAGGATCCTCGGGTAAAATACCCTTTTTGATATAATCCGGCAGGAATCCGCCGATATCATCCCTGGAGAAACCAAAACCCATCTGGGTCATGTCATTGGTCCCGAAAGAGAAGAATTTAGCGATAGTGGCCAGCTTGTCCGCGACAAAAGCTGCCCGCGGGATCTCGATCATCGTTCCGAACAGGTGTTTGATCTTTTTTAGCCCGTATTTTGCCAGGACTTCTTTATATATCTTTTCGGCAATGGCGTATTGATCGGCCAGCTCTTTTACATCGCAAACTACCGGGATCATGATCTCCGGATACGGATCCTTACCTTCTTTGAGCAATTCTGCGGCTGATTCCAGGATCGCGCGGATCTGCATTGCGCTGACCTCAGGATAGGTTACTCCCAGGCGCACGCCGCGATGCCCCATCATCGGATTCGACTCATGCAAGCCTTCGGCTCTTTTAGCCAGTTCTTTCATGTCGATATTTAAATCCTTGGCCAGCTGTTCAAGTTTAGACTGTTCACGGGGGACAAATTCATGCAGCGGAGGATCCAGTAAGCGGATCACTACCGGAAAACCGTCCATTGCCGCGATGGTCCCCTTGATGTCTTTTTTTACAAACGGGAATAATTCGTCTAAGGCCTTTTGTCTTTCTTCGATTGTCTTAGACATGATCATTTTGCGCAAAAGGAACAGCGGCTGATCCGAGCCTTTGCCGTAGAACATGTGTTCCGTACGGAAAAGCCCGATGCCTTCGGCCCCGAACTGCAGCGCTTTTTGGGCATCCTCCGGTGTGTCGGCGTTAGTGCGCACTCCCAATTGCTTTATTCCGTCGCACATTTTCAGGAATTCCGAAAGGATCGTATTCTCTTCGGTAGCATCCATCATCGGAAGCTGGCCTTCGTAAACATTACCTTTAGTGCCGTTCAAGGTGATCCAGTCGCCTTCCTTCAGTATCTTTCCTTCGACCTGCATTGTTTTTTTCTCCAGGTCGACGTGGATCGCCGAACAGCCGACGATACAGCATTTTCCCCAGCCGCGGGCAACTAAGGCCGCGTGCGAGGTCATCCCGCCGCGGGCAGTGAGGATCGCCTGGGCCACGCGCATCCCCTCGACATCTTCCGGGTTAGTTTCTTCGCGCACCAGGATTACTTTTTTCCCGGTTTTTGCCCAATCTACCGCTTCCTGGGAAGAAAAAACGATCTGTCCGCATGCTCCGCCCGGGCCGGCAGGCAAACCTTTAGCAAAAGGCTTGACCGTAATTTCGGTCTTCGGGTCAATGATCGGGTGCAGCAGTTCATCAAGCTGGGCAGGAGTGACCCGCATTACCGCCTGCTCCTTCTTGATCATTTTTTCTTTAATCATGTCTACCGCCATCCGCACCGCGGCAGGGCCGTTGCGTTTTCCGACGCGGCACTGCAGCATGAACAAACGGCCTTTTTCAATGGTAAATTCAATATCCTGCATATCATGGTAATGCTTCTCCAGGCGGTTTTGGATCGCGTAGAGCTCTTTGTAAATCCTCGGCATCGTTTTTTCCAGGGTAAGCAGTTCTTTATTGTGGCTGGAAGTCGAATATTCGTTGATCGGAGCCGGGGTGCGGATACCCGCGACCACATCTTCCCCCTGGGCGTTGATCAAGTATTCGCCGTAGAAATTATTCTCCCCGTTTCCCGGGTTACGGGTAAAAGCCACTCCGGTAGCCGAGTCATCTCCCATGTTTCCGAAAACCATGGTTTGCACGTTGACAGCCGTGCCCCACTCATCCGGAATGCCTTCGATCCGGCGGTAGCTGATCGCCCGTTTGCCGTTCCAGGAAGAAAATACCGCGCCGATCCCTCCCCAGAGCTGTTCCATCGGCTCATCAGGGAACTCTTTGCCTAAAACTTCTTTGATCTTGGCCTTGAACTGTTCGCACAGTCTTTTCAGGTCATCGACCTTTAAATCCGTGTCGCTGGCATAACCCCTGGCTTTTTTCAGTTCCGCCATGATCTTTTCCAATTGTTTGCGGATACCCTCTTCTCCTTTGGGTTCGATACCGGCAGCCTTCTCCATGACCACGTCGGAATACATCATGATCAACCGGCGGTAGGCATCATAAACAAAACGGTCATTCCCGCCGCTTTGCTTGACCAGGCCGGGGATGGTTTTCGCGGTAAGCCCGACATTTAAAACCGTCTCCATCATTCCGGGCATGGATTTCCTGGCGCCGCTGCGCACAGAAAATAATAACGGGTTATTCGCGTCGCCGAATTTACGACCCATTAATTTTTCCACTTTTTCCAGGGCGCTCAAAACCTGCCCCTTTAACTCCTTGGGATATTTCTTTTTATTCTGGTAATAATATGTGCAGACCTCTGTGGTGCAGGTAAATCCCGGAGGCACCGGCAGCATTAAATCTTTATTGCCGGCCATTTCGGCTAAATTGGCGCCTTTTCCTCCCAAGAGGTTCTTCATGCTTTCGTTGCCTTCACCCTTACCCCCGCCAAAACTATAAACATATTTCTTTGCCATTACTTTTTAAACCCATCCTTTCTGCGAGTTAAACCATCAGGCCGGTAAATCCGGCCCGTTGATTTAGCTCAATTTGTTAATAAGATACTGTTTTAATTGATCGATAGAGATTCTTTCCTGTAACATCGTGTCCCTGGAACGCACGGTCACCTGTTTGTCTTCCAGGGTTTGCACGTCCACAGTGACGCAATAAAGCGTGCCGACCTCATCCTGCCGGCGGTAAAGCTTGCCGATGGAACCGGTGTCATCATATACCGCGGTGAAAGATTTTTTCAGGTCCGCGGAGATGTTTTTTGCCAGTTCGACGATTTCCGGGCGGTTGCGCAATAAAGGCAGCACCGCCGCTTTTACCGGGCAAAGCTCTTTGTTGAATTTTAAGACTACCCTGGTCTCCTCCTTTACCTTTTCTTCATGGTATGCATCGATTAAAAACGCTAAAACCGCCCGGTCAACGCCGCCGGAAGGTTCAATGATATAAGGATAGAATTTTTCTTTTGTCGTATCATCGAAATACTGCAGTTCTTTGCTGCTGTATTGGGCGTGCTGCTTTAAATCAAAATCCGCGCGGTTAGCGACCCCTTCCAGTTCCGCCCAGCCGAAGGGAAAATTATATTCTACATCCATGCAGGCGTGGGCATAATGCGCCAATTCGTCCTTACCGTGCTGCCGCTTTCTCAGGTTCTCCGGCTTGATCCCCAGCCCCAGGTACCAGTTAAACCGGCTGTCGATCCATTCTCCCAGCGCCCTCTCCGCATCCTTGGGATTGACAAAATACTCGATTTCCATCTGCTCGAATTCCCGGGTGCGGAAGGTAAAATTGCCCGGGGTGATCTCATTACGGAAAGACTTGCCGATCTGGGCCATCCCAAAAGGGAGTTTCGGGTGGCGGGCATCCTGGATATTCGCGAAGTTAACGAACATCCCTTGCGCGGTTTCCGGGCGCAAATAGATCTCATTTCCGGATTCTTCCACTGGCCCCTGGTAAGTTTTAAACATCAGGTTAAACGGGCGTGCTCCAGTAAGCTGCCCTCCGCATTCAGGGCACTTAGCATCATCTTTAAGGTCAGCGCTTTTAAAACGTTTTTTGCAGTTCATACAGTCACTTTTCATGTCAAAAAAATTATGCACGTGGCCGCTGGCTTCCCAAACTTTGGGATGCATCAGGATAGCACAGTCCATTCCCAGGATATCGTTACGCTCCTGAACATTGGTTTTCCACCAGGCTTTTTTGAGGTTGTTCTTTAGTTCCACCCCGTAAGGGCCGTAATCCCAGGTGTTGGCCAGGCCGCCGTAGATTTCGCTGCCCTGAAAAATAAATCCCCTGCGTTTGCACAGGGAAACAATTTTATCCATCGAATTTTCTGCCATATTTATTTAAATGATCAGTAGAGGAGGTTTTTAAATCTTCAGGAACAATTCCGGAAAAAGCGACATAGTTTTATATTTTTAGCACAATCCGGGACAAATTGCAAGTTAAATCCGGGCTGAGGCTAATCCACCGGTTTAACCGTAGAAATTATTGCGAACACGTTATTTAAGTCCAGCTGCGCCCCGAAGTCTTTGATATAAACTTTAAAGAAATTCCCTCCCGCGTCAAAGACATTACAGTCGAAAAAATTGCCCGCTGTGCAAAGCTGGTAATTGATAAACCCTTTATAATCCTTGAGCTCGAATTTGATCATTTTGGCGGTACTCTGGCAGCCGATATCCGGGGTAAAGACGCTTTTCATGATCACAAAAAAGGCGTCGGTAAGGTTCTTTACCTGGTCCAGGCGCGCGTACATCAGCCGGCGGATAAATTCATAGTTATCGTTTATTCCTTGTTTTTGCACCTGCGGGTAAAGTTTGATGAAAGAACCGGGCTCCTGGATCAGCAAATAAATCACTGATTTCCCCTTGGGATGTTTCTTTTTGTAGTATTGGGTGATTAATTCCTGGGTAATGGTAAAATTTTTGGGCGCATAAATCAGGAGTTTGGGGAACTCGTACCGGGCAAGGGTTTTAATGTATTCGGAATTAATCTCCTGAAGGGCAAAGATTTTTTCTTCCGGCTGCATGCACAGTATCGGCGTGCTGCGGCAATCTCCGATCCCGTAAGCGATATATTGGCGTAAAAGGTTCGGCCCGGCAAATTTAACCACAAAGGCCAGGGCGACGCACAAAATGACTACATGGATAGAATGTTTAATGAAAAATTTAGCGGTCATCGATTTTTTTCAGCTCTTCTTCTTTAATGGTAAAGGAATGCTCCGGGCCGGGGAATTTTCCCTGCGTTACTTCATCTTTAAAGGCCTTCACCGCTTCCAGGATGACGGCAGAAAGATCCGCGTATTGCTTAACGAATTTTGGCCGGTGCCCCTGGGTAAGCCCCAGAAGGTCGCTGATTACCAGCACCTGGCCGTCGCAGCTAGCTCCGCCGCCGCAGCCGATGGTCGGGATCTGGATCTTTTTAGAGATTAATCCGGAAAGCGCGTCGGGAATACACTCTAAGACAATGGCAAAGCTCCCCTCTTTTTCAAATTCCAGCGCCTGCCCGATTAAACGTTTGGCCGCCTGCGCGTCTTTTCCCTGGACTTTAAAACCTCCGAGCTGATCGGCGGTTTGCGGGGTTAAACCGATGTGCCCCATTACCGGGATCCCGGAGGCGACGATTGCCCGGGTAACTTCCGGGGCGCGGTCAAACCATTCGATCTTTACCGCCTGGCAGCCGGCTTCATCAATGAATTTACGGGCATTTTCCACCGCTTCTTCCGGCCGCGTTTGATAAGCGCTGTAGGGCATATCCGCCACAAGTAAGGCCTCTTTGACCCCCCGGCGCACGGCTTTAGCGTGATGCAGCATTTCCGCCATTCCCACATGGGTAGTCGATTCCAAACCCAGGACTACATTGGCCAAAGAATCTCCGATCAGAATGATGTCGATCCCGGCCTTATCCACGATGCTGGCCGTAGGAAAATCATAAGCGGTCAGCACGGTGATCTTACGCTTGCCTTTTAAGGAAAGGATCCCTTCGACCGGATTTTTATTATCCATTTTAGCTTCTAAAGAAGAGTTTATGCAGGTAACTTGTCAGCGGTGAAATTATGAGCATGACCGTCATGGCGATAAGGATTATGGTCGTCGACCATCCGACGCTATTCTGAAAGTTATTGTTGGTATACTTACCCATGATCTTTTTGTTATTCACCATAGTGATCATCGAGATAAGCACTACCGGAAGCAGCATGGCATTGATAATCTGTGACCAGATGGTGATGGCGATCAGCGGGGCATTGGGAATAAGGATGATAATTACGGAGATAAGGACAATAAAAGTGAATAGCGCATAGAATTGCGGCGCTTCATTGATCTTCTTATTGATCCCTGCTTCAAAACCGAAGGCTTCGCAGACGTAAAACGCCGTAGCCAGAGGAAGAATGGTCGCGGAAAATACCGAAGCCACGAACAATCCGAAAGCAAAAAGCTGCGAGGCAAAGATGCCGGCAAAAGGTTTTAAGGAGACTGCCGCATCCCGGGCTTCGTTGATCACGATACCGTTTTGATGCAGGGTCGCGGCGCAGGCGACAATAATGAAAAAGGCCACTACTACGGTAGCGATGCAGCCGATGATGACGTCCGCAATGACAAATTTATAATCTTCGATCTTGATCCTTTTTTCGATTACCGCCGATTGCATGTAAAATTGCATCCAGGGGGCAACGGTAGTACCGACGATACCTAAAACCATCCCCAGGTAATCTTTAGTCATGTGCATGCTGGGTTTTATAAAAGCCGAACCGACCTGCCCCCAGTCGGGTTTGGCCAGAACCGCTGAAACAATATAAGATAATAAACAGAAGCTAAAAAGCAAAAATATCTTTTCCGTGCTTTTATAAGTTCCTTTTACTACGATTATCCAAACGATAACCGCGATCAAGGGCACGGAAAGGTATTTACTTATTCCGAAAACATCCATACTTCCGGCAACCCCGGCAAATTCCGTGGCGGTGTTGCCGATATCCGCGGCCACCAGACCCAGGAAGATAAAAAAAGTGATCTTTACTCCGAAGTTCTCCCGGATCAGGTCCGCCAGCCCCTTACCGGTAACAATCCCCATCCTGGCGTTCATCTCCTGGACTACCGCTAAAATTATAAATGCCGGCAGAAGGGTCCATAAAAGCTGGTAACCATACACTGCTCCCGCTACCGAATAGGTGGTAATCCCCCCGGCATCGTTATCTACGCTGCCGGTAACGATTCCCGGGCCCAAGACGGCCAGGAAAATGAGTAAATTCCGGACTGCCGGTTTGTTTTTAATGGTATCCCAAAGCTTCATTGTTCCTGCTCCGTTTCATTGCGGATCTGGGGAAACACTGCCTCAAAAGCGTCCTTCATGGTGATGATCCCCTGGATTTTTCCTGATTTATCAATTACCGGAACGATCGTAAAATCATATTTGTAGAAAACTTCGGCGACATCCTTGATCTTAGTCTTGATCCTCACTTTGGCGATACGCTTGCGCATAAATTCGCTGACCAATTTTTCCGGAGCCATCGTGAGCAGCTGCGGTAAGGTGATCACTCCTGCCAGCGCGTCATTTTCATCGAGCACGTAGATGTAATAAGATTCCTTCTTGTGCAGAGCTTCTTTTTTGGTTACCTCCAGGGCTTCCAGCGCGGTCAAGGTTTGTTTGACGCAGATAAACTCCGTACTCATGATGCTCCCGGCAATATCATTGGCGTGGCCAAGCAGGCTGGAAATTTGCGCCACCTTTTCCGAAGGCAGGCGGCTGAACAGTTGGTTCATTTTCTTAGCCGGCATCTGGGAAAATAAATCGACTACTTCGTCAATAGCCATTTCATTGATAATTTCTACCAAAAGCTTCTGGTCCAGCAACTCCGCCACCTGTAAGCGGATTTTGATGGGCAGCTCCTGAATGGTATTGGCCGCGGTGGCCTTATCCATGGACTTAAGGATATTAAGCCTTTCTTCCGTACCCAGGTCGATGAGGATATCGGCGATATCTGCCGGATGCAATTCTGCCAGCTTGGAATGATGGATCTTTAAAGACAAGGCGTCGGTTCCCATGGGCCCATTGATCGGCTGGACATACTTCCAGGAAATAAGCTTGTCCTCTACTTCGTAAGAAGAAACCAGTTTAATTAAAAATTCGAAGATCCTGCTTACCCCCAGCCGGCGGAGTAAACCGGTGACCCCGATATCCATATGCACTACCCAAAGGCTCAATTCTTCCCTTAAAAGGTGGAGGTCGTTTATCCGCACGACCTTGGATCCGTGGATATCGACGATTTGTTTGTCCCAGAAAGTATCTTTAAGTAAAATTTCATTTTCTGCCGGGGTAAATCCGTCTTTAGCGACCGCCGTAAAATTTTCGACAAAAATCCCTTTTTCTTCTACCAGCATTTTTACGCAGCTCCAGGGAAGAAAGACTTTCTTGTTTCTCCTGTCGCGCATGATTAAGCCGGTTATCTTGGGATACATTTCCTTGAGCGAAGCGGACAGGTCGATCAACTTGCCGATTTTTTTCCCGGTTAAGGAATCGACCACCGGCAGGTTGATGATGTAATAAAGAAAGATGAATTTCTTGGGCAGGTAATTCATTCGGTAATTTTAATTTCCAGGTTATTAAATTTCCGGGCTAATGTTTTCGCTTTTTCTTTGCCTAAAACAAATACCGCCGTAGAAAACGCGTCCGCTTCCGTGCCGCTTCCGGAGATCACGGTCACCGATGCAATTCCGGCCTGCGCCGGATAACCGGTAGCCGGGTCGATAATGTGGCAGTAACGTTTATTCCCGATCAAAAAATATTGCTGGTAATCACCGCTGGTTGAGGCGGATTGGTTTTTTAATTCCAGCGCTCCGGTAATTTCCGCTTTGCGCGCCCCCTGGACAGCCACTTTCCAGCTTTGCCCGAATTTATCCCCTAAGGCATAAACCTGCCCGCCGGCATTGATCAGGCAGCTGCGGATGTTTTTTGCTTTAAGTTTCTTGACCGCGCAGTCCAGGGCATAACCTTTAGCGATCCCCCCCAGGTCGATTTTCATTCCCGGGATTTTGAATTCTACCACATTATCATTTTCATGTAAAATAATTTTATCACTTCCGACCCGGGTTAAAACCTCACGGATTTCCGCTGCCTCCGGCACCCGGAATTTTCGGTCCGTGAATCCCCACAGGTCAACTAAAGGGGCAACGGTGATATCAAAAGCCCCCCCTGTGGCAGAGCATAGCTCACGCGATTTTTTTATGATATAAAATGTATCCGGGCTTACCTTTAATTTCCCCGCCTTATTTAGCCGGGATATTTCACTGTCAGGAATATATTTACTCAGCAATTGCTCAAGCCGGCTGGTTTCCGCAAAAACTATCCCCGCGGCTTCTTTGTCCGGTGAAGTGACCTCCCAGAAAGTCCCCATTAAGACGCGATTGTCCCGGTAAAGCTTTTTTACCTGGGGAGGATACTGAGGGGGATGGCGTAAAAAAGAATAAATTAAGGTAAACAGCCATCCGATAATTAAAAAAGCGACCAGGTATTTGCGGGTTTTTGGAGTAAAAGCCATATTTTTAAATTTTAACGGTCGGTATTACTGGGTTTGCTGCGCGTAGCTGGATTCAATGGTTTTCACCAGGTCAAGCAGGAACCGGTTGGCGGGAACATCGATCCCCAGCTCCTGGCCCAGGCGGACGATCACTCCGTTAATGAAATCGATCTCGGTGCGTTTTTTCTTCAAGACGTCCTGGAGCATCGATGAAAAGTTATCCTGGGTGTTTTCGCAAACTGCCTCCACTTTAGCCAGCGGGTCGTCGAAGATCAATTTGATGCGTTTTCTTTTGGCGATCCGGGCGCCTTCGGTAACCGCATCCCGTAATATCCGGCGCGTACCTTCATAGGCGATAAGCTTACCGTTGGGCAGGCGGGTAACCGCCGACAACGCGTTGATCCCGGCATTAATAATTAATTTGCTCCAAAGCAGGCCTTTTATATCCCGGGACATTTTACATTCCAGGCCGACCTTATTAAACAACTCGCGGATCTGCCGCAGCTGCACCGGGGTTTTTCCGTCAATCGCTCCGATCACCGTTTCCCCGCGTCCGGCATGGCGGAGCTTACCGGCAGAGATCAAAGTCGCCCCTTCACTGGTCACCCCGGCCAACACTCTTTCTTCTCCCGCCAGCTCGGAAATAATTTCCACGTTGCCGATCCCGTTTTGCAAAGTAAGCAGCTTGGTATCCGGGCCCAAAATAGGCTTAATCTCCTCGATGGTCGATTTGGTGTTGAATGATTTAACGCAAATAAGGATCAGGTCCGCAGTGCCGATATCTCCGGGTGAGGCAGTGGTCTTTACTTTACTCTGCCAGGAGCCGCTTACCCCTTCAAGGGATATCCCGGAAGCATAGAGCAAGGCTGCCCGCTCTTTATCCTTATCCAGCAGCCAGACCTCTTCTTTTGATTTTGACAGGTACGCGGCAAAAAGCGATCCGATTGCCCCAGGGCCCACCACGACAATTTTCATTTGTCCTCCTTAAATTAAAAATTACTTATAAAAAGAGGTAATTTTTAATTTACTCCGCGCGTTACAATATTCGAACATATATTAAGCGCAACATCCAAGGCTTAGGCGCGGAGCTGATCCACCACTGTTTCCAAAGATAAAAGGTAATTTTTAATTTATTCCGAGCGCTACAAATAGGTTTGAGTTCGGCTCCAAGCAATAAACCTGTTTTTGTTTGCAACCTATCCTACGGCAACTTCCATCTTATTCATCAATCTCTGGGATTTAAGTTCTTTGCCCAGGTGAAAATTTAAAAAGGCGTTCAGGATCAGGTTCAGTTCTTTCTTGATCTGGGGGTTCATCCCCAGGTTAAGGCTGTTATTAAAACTGTTTTTTTCGATATGTAAAACGGTAGCGATGGTGCCACGGAAGATCGGCCGGGCGGACAGGTCTTTAGGAGCGCAGCGTGGACAAAGCAGCCCGCCCAGGGAAAGACTGAAGCGGGATTGGCCGGAGATCTTATCCAGGCAGCAGACGCAGGAATCAAAATGCGGCTTAAATCCGGAAAGGCTGAGCATTTTGATTTTAAAAATAGTGGCGATCTTTTCCGGGTTGTAATTGGTTTCCAGTTCCTTAAGACTGGCCAAAGCCAGGTCAAAAACCTCTTCGTTCTTATCTTCCAGCTGCATGATCGAGGCGAGCATCTCCATCATAAAACCGGCGCAGGTTACCCTTTCCATGCTTTGCCGCGCTCCCGTAAAATTTTCCGTTTTATCCGCCTGGCTGACCAGGTGCAGATGAGAATGGAGTTTGCGGTAAAAAACGATCTCATTAAGCGAAAAGATCTCTAAATTGGAACCGAACTTTTTCGGGTCGGTGCGGATACCTTTAAGTATGCCGCAAACCTTGCCGAATTCCCGGGTGTAAAAATCCACGATCAGGGAAGTTTCCCGCAGGTCCCTTTTATTTAAAACTATTCCCCGGGCTTTATCAATGGACATATTGGCTTTCTTTTTTGCGCATCAATCCGGATTGCTCCGGCGTCCGGTCATCATACCCTAAAATATGCAGCAGGCCGTGGCAGGCATAAAGCGATAATTCATAGCCGGCGGTCGTTCCGTAAGCGGCGGACTGGGATTTTGCTTTCTGGGCGGAGATCATGATGTCGGCAAGGATAAGGTTTTTGTCTTTTATATTTCCCAGGTTAAAGGACAGGACATCGGTATCGCCGCGGTGGTTGAGGAATTTAGCGTTGAATTTTTTTATTCCGGCATTCCCGACAAAACAGATATTGATCCACCCGGCTGCCCGGGCTCTTTCTTTTTTTAATATTTCGCGGATTAATTTTTTAATCTTCCCGGCAGGGATGGGGACCTTTTTTTGGAGGTTCAAAAGGTTGATTTTCATCCCGCTCTTTCCGGTTCTGCTTCTTGAGGCGGACATTTGTTTTTATAAAAAATAAAGGGCGGGATTCACGCGGGCCCTTAAGGGTGCTGCGGGTAGTTAACCCGGCTGTGGTATATGCCGACCAGTATTTTACAAAAAACGCTGGATATTTTATCGATATCTTTCAAAGTGAGTTCGCATTCGTCAAGCTGGCCGTCGATGAATTTATTATTGATCACTTTGTGCACCGTATCTTCGATTGCATCCGGAGTGGGTGTTTTCAAGCTGCGCGTGGCGGCTTCCACGGAATCCGCCAAAAGGACAATTGCGGTTTCATTAGTGTTGGGCTTGGGGCCGGGATAGCGAAAACCCTCCTCGGAAACCTCCTGGTTCTCTTCTTTTCCCTCCAGCGCCCGGCGGTAAAAATAGTAAACCAGGCTGTTGCCGTGGTGGCGCTGGATGAATTCCCAAAGCACCGGGCTTAAAGAATATTTTTTGGCCAGTTCCAGCCCTTCCTTTATATGGTTCATGATGATCAGCTTGCTCATTGTCGGAGTAAGCTCGTCATGGACATTTTTCTTGATATCCTGATTTTCGATGAAATATTCCGGTTTTTGCAATTTACCGATATCGTGGTAATAAGCGCCGATCCTGGCCAAAAGGCCGTTGGCCCCGACAACCGTGCAGGCGGTATCGGCAAGATTCCCGACGATCAGGCTGTGATGATAGGTCCCCGGGGCTTCCAGGACCATCCGCTGCAGGATCGGGTGGTTGAAATCCGCCAGTTCCAACAGGCTGATGTTGGTCACCGTTTGCAGGAGATATTCGAACAAAGGCAGGATTCCTAGGGTAACTACTCCGGAAAGCAGGCCATTTAATAAAATGATCGGATATCTTTGCGCATGGTTGATCCTGAGATGCTCAAGAAAAATAAGTCCGATCAATTGGATCACCCCGGCAATCACTCCGGCACGGATAACCTGCGCGCGTTTACGCGCCTGGTTTACCAGGAGGATCGCCCCGGAGCATGAGCTCATCAGCACAAACCATACCTTAAAAGGCTCTGCCGGGCTCAAGAAAGCCAGGGAAATACAGGTGGCCAGGGATAAAAAATAAGCGATTTCCAGGTTATTGAATAATAATACCGCCAGCATCGGGATGATCGATACCGGAATAAAATAAAATAACAGCCCGTGGCGAAGCAGATAATACCCCAGGCAGAAAGAAAGCAGGAAAAGAAAGGTTAAATTGGGCAGGGTGGCGTTTTTAGTCTGGGCGAATTTTTTATAAAAACATAAATAAAGCAGGATCAGGAAGAAAGGAATGGCCAGGTTAATGTTGATCAGCCAGCTGAAAACAAACATAAACAGGCATATCCCCGCCGCGATCAGCTTGTCTTTACTGATTATTTCTTTCATATGCTTCGATTATCCTTTGCACCAGCTGGTGCCTGACCACATCGGAACCGCTGAAATAAATAAATTTTATTCCCGGGATTTCTTTAAGGATATCCTGGGCTTGCAAGAGGCCGATCGGTTTGCCGGCCGGAAGATCGCTCTGGGTCATGTCCCCGGTGATCACCGCTTTGGAATCAAAACCCAGGCGGGTGAGGAACATTTTCATTTGTTCGGCAGTGCAGTTTTGCGCTTCATCAAGGATAATGAAAGCGTCATTCAGTGTCCGGCCGCGCATGTAAGCCAGCGGCGCCACTTCGATTATCCCGGTTTCGATATAATTTTCAATCCGCCCGGCCTCCATCATATCATATAGGGCGTCATAAAGCGGCCTTAAATAGGGGGAGATTTTTGCTTCTAAATCCCCGGGAAGGAATCCCAGGGATTCCCCGGCTTCGATTGCCGGGCGGGTCAGGATGATCCGCCGGACCTCCTGTTTTTTGAGCGCTTCCACCGCGCAAGCCATCGCCAGGTAAGTCTTTCCTGTACCCGCCGGGCCGATCCCGAAAACAATGTCATGTTTGCGGATCGCCTCGACGTAATCCTTCTGGCCCGCGGTCCGGGGCCCGATCTGTTTGCCGGAACAGGAACGGGTGATCCCCGTATCCAACTGGCCGACGGCCGGAACACTTTTATCTTTTTTTAAATTAGCGATCAAACAAGCCAGGTCGGTTTCCCCGATTGCCGCAGAACCTGAACGCAACCCCTGAAGCAGGTAATCAACCAGCTGGGCCGCTTTTTTAATATTCGCGGCGCCGCCGCGGATATTTAAATGGCCGCCGCGCAGGGTAAGCTTGACCTTAAATTCTCTTTCGATATTTTTAAGGTTGGTGTCCTGGGCTCCCAGCAGCCCCTGGGTTTCCTCTTGGGATTCAAAGCGGATTATTTTATCCATGGTGCTTGCGGGCTAAGCCCGCAGGTTCCTTATTTAAGATTTTCTTCTTTAGCCGCGTGCTTCCTGGATACTTTGGGAGCGGATACCTTAAGGCCGGAAGGTATGTTGATCACCTGTCCCGGATAAAGTTTATTCGGCCCGTGCAAAACATTCTTGTTCGCATCATAAATCTTCATCCAGTTTTTGGTTGTCCCGTAAAATTTTTGCGAAATTTTCTGCAAAGTATCGTTTTTGGCGACGGTATATTTTTCGTAATTTGCATTGGTTTCTTCGGGTTGCGCTTCCGGGGCCTCCTGGGTCATCCGGGGCTCTTCCACGTTGGCGGAGGCCAGCGGAGGAGTGGATGGGCAAGGAGCCTGGGTTTTGTTCTTCGGCCCCAACTCTAATTCGAATACCCTGGTGGTACGGGTAGCTTTTCTTTCCGCCGTCTCTTCCGGAGCTTTACCCATAATATATCCGCGGTTACCCATTGTCGGGGAGATGTCCTGATCCACCCGGTCACGGGTCAAGTTGTAGGTCCTGGCGACGCATCCGGATAAAGCCAAGGTAGAAGTTAATACGCAGATTCCTGCTAATTTTGCTTTGTTCATCTTATTTCCCTCCTTATAAGTTATTAATTAAATTTTCTTCCGTGACTGCGAATCAAGCCTTTTTAAGTTTTTATCTAGACGCGCCGTCCTCGCGAGCGCAGCGAGCGGGGATTAATTTCGCCCGAAGACAGAAAAATTGTTATTTTAAAGTTTTTCCCTTAATACTTATTCCCAATTCTCTTAATTGCTTATCATCGACATCCGAAGGAGCGCTGGTCAACGGACAAAACGCATTTGAATTTTTGGGAAAAGTAATCACTTCCCGGATACTGTTTTCCCCCGCCAGTATCGCCAGGAGCCGGTCCAACCCGAAAGCCACCCCGCCGTGCGGCGGAGCGCCGAATTGAAAAGCCTCAAGGAGGAACCCGAAACGTTTCCGGATCTCTTCTTTTTCTAAACCGATAATATTAAATATTTTTTCCTGGAGTTCCTGGCGGTGGATCCTGATCGAGCCGGAACCCAGTTCCATCCCGTTTAAAACTAAATCGTAAGAACGGGAACGGACCTTGTCCGGGGCCTTTTCCAGATTCTCCAGGTCCTCTTCGGCTGGGGCGGTAAAAGGATGGTGCTCGCTTTCCCAGCGTTTTTCTTCGGCGTTAAACTTAAAGAGCGGAAAATCCACTACCCAGCAGAACGCAAATTCCGTCCCTGTCGATGGCCGCAGGTCCGGTTTATCGCTCTGGTATTTTTCCATCGCTTCCTTATAAGTGATGCGGGCAAACGGCACGGGAAGATCGATATTTTTAAGTTCCTTTAAGATCAGCTTCATCAGACCTTCGGTTAAACTAAAAACATCCTCTTCATCGATAAAAGACATTTCAATATCCAACTGGGTGAATTCCGGCTGGCGGTCGGCGCGCAGGTCTTCATCCCGAAAACACTTGGCGATCTGGTAATATTTTTCAATGCCGGAAACCATCAATATCTGCTTAAACAGCTGGGGAGACTGCGGGAGGGCGAAAAATTGCCCGGGGTTAAGCCGCGCCGGGACCAGGTAATCCCGCGCCCCTTCGGGAGTGGACTTGGTCAAGATCGGAGTTTCACATTCGATAAAATCCCGGCCTGCCAGGTAACCGCGGATAATTTTATAAAGATTGCTCCTTAAGATCAGATTATTCAACACCTTGTTCCTTCTCAAATCCAGATAGCGGTATTTTAGGCGAAGCTCTTCGGTGATCTCGATATCATCCTGGATTTCAAAAGGCGGGGTATTGCTGGGGTTTAATATTTCCAGCTCGAAGGCCAGGACCTCTACTTCACCGGTAGCTAATTTGGGATTAATCGTGCCGCCAGGGCGCTTATTGACCTTCCCTTTTAATTTAATGACAAACTCGTTCCTCAGCTCCTGGGCGGTTTTATAGGCTTCCCCGGATTCTTTAGGGATAAAAACCACCTGGGTCAAGCCGTACCGGTCGCGGATGTCGATAAAAACCAATTTTCCGTGGTCCCGGCGGTTAGCCACCCACCCGCAAAGGGTCACTTCTTTACCGGTATCTTCCGCCTTCAGCTGCCCGCAAGTATAAGTCCTGATCATTTTAGTTCCTTAATTAAATTTTCTATTGTGGTTTCTTTCTGGGTGCTGTTGACCATATCTTTGACCGCAATAACATTTTTCTTTAATTCATCATCACCTAAGATCAAAACGAATGCCGCCCCGGCGTCATTGGCCGAGCGCATCGCCGCTTTGAGGGACCGGTTCAAATGGTCCGTGTCCGCGGGGATCCCGGCGCTGCGCAGCCGATCTAAGATCTTTAAGCCCGCCGATTTAGCCGCTTCACCCAAGGTAATTAAATAAACCAGCTTCTTAGTTTCGCTCGGCGCCAGAGTATTCGGGACCAGCATCAGCCTTTCCACTCCGAAAGCAAAACCGATCGCCCCCAGTTCCGGGCCGCCCAATTCGCTGACCAAATTGTTATAGCGGCCTCCCGCCCCGATGGCGTCCTGACTGCCTAAATCACTGTGGGTAATTTCAAAAACCGTGCGGTTATAGTAATCCAGTCCGCGCACCAGCTGCGGGTCAACCTGGAATGAGATACCCAAATTATCCAATCCTGATTTTACCGTTTCAAAATGCGCCTGGCAATCCGCACAAAGGCAGCCGGCCCCCGCGGCGGATTCCTGAACGACTTTTCGGCATTCCGGGTTTTTACAGTCCAGGATCCTTAAAACATTGTTTTCCGCTCTTACCCGGCAATCCGCGCACAACTGATTTAATTTACCCTGAAAAATCTTCTTTAATCCGGCGCTTAGCGCCTGCTTATCTTTCGGACAGCCCAGGCTGTTAAGCTTGATCTTGTAACCGGAAATCCCGAAACTCCTCAAAAGTTGTTCGGCCAGGCGGATTACCTCAATATCTACGCTGGCTTCCCCCGAACCGATCGCCTCGGCGCCGATATGGTGAAATTGGCGCAAACGCCCTTTTTGCGGGCGTTCCAAACGGAACATCGGGCCGATATAATATAATTTCGAAAAACCGTTTACTTTTTCTAAGTTGTTCTCCAGGTAGCTGCGCACGATCGCCGCCGTTCCTTCCGGCCGCAGCGCGTAAGTATCCTCCTGGTTATGAATAAGGAACATTTGTTTCTGGACGATCTCGGTACTCTGCCCTAAGGTGCGGTTAAACAGCGCGGCTTCTTCGATGACCGGAGTGCGGATCTCCTGATAATTGTAAACGGAAAATATTTTTCTCGCTATGGCTTCGGCGGCTTGCCAGGATAATGCTTCTTGGGGCAAAATATCTTTGGTACCGGGGATTCTTTTGAACATATAAATTCAAATATGATATAAGCGGTAGAATGCGGGCTTTCCCGGGGTAGGGGTTCCCTGAGTAATCTGCCGGCCGGCAGATTACCTACTGCTCTTTTTTGTTATTATTTTATCTTTTGTTTCATTTCCAAGCCAGCTTTGAAGACAACTACTTTTCTGGGCGGGACAGGGATCACTTGGTTGGTACGCGGGTTTCTGCCTGTGCGGCTTCTTCTTTGTTTTACCTTAAAAACACCGAAATTACGTAATTCGATTTTTTCGCCCCTGATCAAGGCTTCGATAATGCAGTCAAAAGTCCTTTGGACTATTTTTTTGACATCTATCTGCTTAAGATTGGTTTCATCAGAGACTTTTAAGACTATGTCTTTTTTAGTCATCTCGCACCCCCTATTGCTAAGTATAATAACAGCAAAAAGTTACGATGTCAAGCCTAAATTTAAGCTTCATTATCGGAAGGTTAAAGCGCAAGATAAATTCCGGACAATCTGTTTCCGGGGTAAATTACTGCAAAAACGGACGGATTAACCCCTAAATCACCAGGGAAAAATGCTCCTGCCCTAAAAGTTCGTCTAAATTTTGGATAAGTTGTTCGCTTGGTTCGACATACAAGCCCTCCCCCACGATCAGCTGCACCCGGGACTTAGCCGGGGCTTGTTTAACCGCTACCCCTCCTTGAGAAAAAGCCGCTCCTGCCGGATGGGAAGTTCCGGCCGGAATATTTTCTAGGCGTAAATATACGGGAACATTACCGCGGTGCTGGGCGAGTAAGGTTTTTAAGGATTCAAAGATATTCTCTCTTATCCCCGATAAATTAATGTTGATTGCCGAGATCAGTTTATACATCGCCTCAAAAGGAAAAAGGTCTTCGGCGATAATTTTCGGTGTTTCCTCTTTAAGGTCCAATGTCCCGCGGATATGCACGATGTTATTGATCTGGATATGGGAACTTATTTTAGAATATGCCCGGGGAAACACCAGCACCTCCACCGCTCCGTCTAAATCCTCTAATTTGAGGATCGCCATTTTTTCCTGCTTGGCGCGGGTTACCGTATTTTTGATTTTCACGATCAATCCCACGATCTTGATCGTATCCTGGTCTTTATGTTCATGCAGGCTGGCCGTCGAACAGGAAGCGAAACGTTTCAACTGGGTAGCGTAACGGGCCAGCGGGTGGCCGCTCACGTAAAAACCCAGCATGTCTTTTTCAAAAGCTAAAAGCTGCGGCTCCGGCCATTCCTTGCAATCCACCAGGTTGTTGGCAGTTTTGGCAAAGCCGTTATCCTGGCCGAGCTGGTCGAAGAAGGAAAGCTGCCCGCTGGATTTTTCTTTTTGCGCTTTTTGCGCCCCCTCCAGGATTACATCAAGGCTGGCGAACATTTTCGCCCGGCTCATCCCGAAAGCATCCAGGGCGCCGCATTTGATCAGGCTTTCCAGGACTTTCCGGTTAGCCAGTCTTAAATCAACCCGCTGGCAAATGTCTTCCAGGGAGATGAATTTTCCGGTGCTTCTCTGGGTGACGATCGACTCCGCCGCGCCCCGGCCGACGTTTTTTATCGCCAACAGCCCGAAGCGGATCGTGGAAGGGTCTTCGACCTTAAATAATATTTCGCTTTCATTGATATCCGGCGGCTGCACCTTTAAACCCATGCGCACCGCTTCATTTACGTATTCGACGATCTTATCGGTGTTATCCCGTTCCGAGGTTAACAGCGCGCACATGAACTCCACCGGGTAGTTGGCCTTCAGATAAGCGGTGCGGTAGGAGATCAGGGCATAAGCGGTAGAGTGGGATTTATTGAAACCGTAGCCGGAAAAGAATTCGATCAGATCGAAAATTTTACTGGCGGTGCTTTCCTTGACCCCGTTTTTAATACAGCCGCCCAGAAAGTTCTTGCGCTCCTTTTCCATAACCTCGGGGATCTTCTTCCCCATGGCCTTACGCAGGATATCGGCTTGGGCCAGGGTAAACCCGGCCAGGGTTGAAGCAATTTGCATGATCTGTTCCTGGTAAACCATGATCCCGTAAGTTTCTTTCAGGATCGGCTCAAGTTTAGGATGTTCATAGCGGATCGGATTAACCCCGTGTTTACGCTTCATGAAATCATCCAACATCCCGGAACCGATCGGCCCGGGGCGGTATAATGCCAGAAGCGCGATCAGGTCTTCAAAGGTTTCCGGGACAAGTTTTTTAAGCAGGTCGCGCATCCCGGAACTTTCTACCTGAAATATCCCGATGGTGTGACTGGAAGCAAGGAGTTTGTAGGTTTTCAAATCATTCAACGGCAGATTTCCGAGGTCAATCTGGATGCCGTGGATCTTCTTGACTAATTTTATCGTTTCATCGATAACGGTGAGCGTCCTTAAACCCAGAAAATCTACTTTTAAAAGGCCGATCTTTTCCAGCGTTCCCATACTGTAGCCGGTAGTGACCTGGTCATCAGAGGTCTTATAAATAGGCATATAGCTGTTTAGGGGCTTATCGGAGATGATTACCCCGGCGGCATGCACCGAAGCGTGGCGGTTTAAGCCTTCAAGGGATTGAGCGATATTGACCAGTTTGGTAATTTGCGGATCATTTTTGTAAAGATTATTCAGCTCCGGTTCGCTCTCCAGCGCTTTTTTCAGGGTCATATCCAGTTCGGCCGGGATCATCTTGGCGATCCGGTCAACATCGGCGTAGGGAATCGCCATCACCCTGCCGACATCCCGGATCACGGCGCGGGCCTGCATCGTTCCGAAAGTAATGATCTGGGCGACATTGGACTGCCCGTATTTTTGGGTGACGTAATCGATGACCTCCTGGCGCCGCTCATAACAAAAATCGATATCGATATCCGGCATACTCATCCGCTCGGGATTTAAGAACCTTTCGAAAAGCAGGCCGTATTTCAACGGGTTAAGGTCGGTAATCCCCAGCAGGTAGCTCACCAGGCTTCCGGCGGCTGAACCCCTGCCCGGCCCGACGGGAATGTTCTGGCTTTTGGCGTAGGCGATAAAATCCCAGACAATCAAAAAATAGCTGATGAAGCCCATATGCTTGATTATTTTTAATTCATGCTCCAGGCGTTTGATTACTTCCGGGTCATCCTTGATGTTTTTCTCCGCCAGGCCTTTTTCGCAAAGCTCAAGGAGGAAAACTTCTTTATCCTTTCCTTCCGGCGGGGTGTATTTAGGCAGGTGTAGCTGGTTAAAATCCAGTTCTAAATTGCAGCGCTCGGCGATCTCCAGGGTATTTTTTAAGGCCTCCGGGCAATGCGCGAACATCTGTTTCATTTCCTGCGGAGAGGTGAAATAAAATTCTTCCGTCTGAAAACGCATATGCTTGGGGTCATCCAGGGTGGTTTGGGTTTGGATGCACAACAAAGCTTCGTGGGCGGCAGCCCGCTCTTTGGTAGGATAATGCACGTCGTTAGTGGCGACTAAAGGAATGCCTAATTCGCGGGAAATTTTCAGCATCCCTTCGTTAACAATCTTTTGTTCGGGAATGGAATTACCCTGGATCTCCAGGTAAAAATTCCCTTTGCCCAGTATATTTTGATAATTATCCGCGCATTTCAAGGCGTCGTTAAAACGCTTCTGCAGAATGAGACAGGCCACTTCCCCTTTAAGGCAGGCGCTTGAACCGATCAAGCCGGCGGCATGCTGGCTCAATACTTCCTTATCGATGCGCGGCCGGTAATAAAAACCTTCCAGGTAGCTGATCGAAACCAGCTTCATTAAATTGTGGTAACCCTCTTCGTCGCGGGCTAAAAGGATCAGATGGTTAGCGGCATCCTCTATCCCGGAACCCCCTTTTTCCAACCGGCTTTTGGGGGCGACATAGACTTCGCAGCCGATGATCGGCTTAATGCCGGTCTTACGCGCCTCCAGGTAAAATTCGATCGCCCCGAACATACTGCCATGGTCGGTGATCGCCAGGGAATCCATTTTAAAGCTTTTGGCAATGGCCAGGATTTCAGGAATGCGGCAGGCTCCGTCAAGCAGGCTGTATTGGGTGTGCAGATGCAGATGGATGAACTCGGAATGGGTCATCGCTTTAAATTAAACGCAAAAACCGGCAGTAAGCTAAAAACCAAGCTTACCATTACGGCTAAGAACTAAATTTTATTTTAGAGTTTGGAACTATCCGTTTTTAGGATTTGAAAAGATCATTCCCACTCGATCGTTGCGGGAGGCTTGGAGCTTATATCGTAAACAACCCGGTTAATCCCTTTTACTTCGTTGATCACCCGGTTGGAGATCCTTTCCAGAACTTCATAAGGCAGCCTGACCCAGTCCGCGGTCATCCCGTCAAAGCTGGATACGCAACGCAAAGCCGCAACATTCTCATATGTGCGTTCATCCCCCATGATCCCCACGCTTTTGATCGGTAACAATACCGCAAATGATTGCCAGACCTGTTCGTAGAGCCCGGCTTTAGTGATTTCCTCCAGTACCCGTTTATCCGCTTCGCGCAAAAGATCAAGCCTTTCAGTAGTGATCTCTCCGATGATCCGCACGGCCAGTCCCGGGCCGGGAAAAGGCTGGCGTTGGATAATATTTTCCGGCAATCCTAATTGCGCGCCGATCTGTCTGGCCTCATCCTTAAATATTTCCCGCAGCGGTTCGATCAGCATCAGTTTCATTTGCGCGGGCAATCCGCCGACATTATGATGGCTTTTAATTTTTCTGCTCGGGCCGCCGGTGGGAGACACGGATTCGATCACATCAGGATAAAGAGTGCCTTGGCCCAGGAATTTGGCGCCTTTGGTCTTTTTCGCCTCTTCCTCAAAAACCTTAACGAACTCATCGCCGATGATTTTTCTTTTTTCCTCCGGATCCAAAACCCCTTTCAAACGTTCCAGGAATCTTTTGCTCCTGTCCACATAGCTTAAATTTAAATGGTACATATCCTTAAATACGCTCTTAACCTGGTCAGCCTCACCCTTGCGCAAAAGCCCGTTATCGATAAAGATACAGCGCAGGTTTTTACCGATCGCTTTGTGGATCAAAAGCGCCGCCACTGAAGAATCTACCCCGCCGCTTAAGCCTAAAACCACCTTATCTTTGCCGATGGTCTTTTTAATATTGGCGATCGATTCCCGGATAAAGGATTGCATGGTCCACCTGCCGGAAGCGCCGCAGGCTTTGAACAGGAAGTTGCTCAGGATCTGGTTGCCTTTTTCCGTGTGGGTTACTTCCGGGTGGAACTGCACCGCGAAAATTTTTCTTTTTGGGTTGGAGATCGCCGCAATCGGGGTGTTGGTGGTATGCCCGATCGTGGAAAAACCGGCGGGCATCTTGGTCACGTAATCCCCGTGGCTGGCCCAACAGGTAAAATTACCCGGCAGGTGGCTGAAAAGATCCCGGTTATCGTCTATAAATAATTCGACTTTGCCGTATTCCCGCTCGCGGGTATGCTTGACCTTGCCGCCCAGCATTTCACAGATGACCTGCATCCCGTAGCAGATCCCCAGGACCGGCACCCCTAACTTAAAAATGCCGGCATCCGGATAAGGGGATTTTTTATCGACTACTGATGCCGGGCCGCCGGAAAGAATCAGCCCTTTGGGGTTTAACGCGGCGATATCTTTTGCCGGAGTATTATAGGGAATGATCATCGAGAACACTTTGTTTTCCCTTACCCGGCGGGCGATAAGCTGCGTATATTGCGAACCAAAATCTAAAATTAAGATCGTTTGTCTAGCCACCCCGATTTTCCTTTCCTGCGGTTTCTTGTATCCGGCTTTTTTCTTCAATTTATTTCCCCATTCCCACTCTTTGGCCCACCTGGAAGATTTTTCCTTCCGTCTGGATCGAAGGAGCGATAATTATTTCCACATCGTGCATTTCTTTTAAATTTGAGGCCCCCAAGGACCCCATCGAAGTCTTTAAAGCACCCACCAGGTTCTGTGAACCGTCATCCACCTTTGCCGGCCCGAGTAAAATGTCTTTTAAGGCTCCGGTAGTACCGACCTGGATCCTGGTTCCGCGGGGTAAATTTACGTGCGAAGTAGCCATTCCCCAATGAAAACCTCTTCCCGGCGCTTCTTTGGCGCGGGCAAAACTTGATCCGATCATTACCGCGTCGGCTCCGCAGGCAAAGGCTTTACAAATATCCCCGCCGCGGTTCATTCCGCCGTCGGTAATAATGGGAACATATCTGCCGGTGCGCTTGAAATAGAAATCCCTGGCTCCCGCCGCATCCACGGTCGCGGTTACCTGGGGGACTCCGATCCCTAAAACCCCGCGGGAAGTGCAGGCGGCTCCCGGTCCGACCCCGATCAATAAACCGCTGGCCCCGGTGCTCATCAGCTCCAAAGTTGTTTCATAAGTTACGCAGTTGCCCAGGATCACCGGAATTTTGCTGGCTTTGCAAAATTTCACCAGGTCCAGAGTTTTATATTCTTTAGAAAGATGCCTTAAGGTAACCACGGTAGACTGCACGACAAAAGCATCGGCGCCGGCGGAGACCGCTAGTTTTAAAAATCTTTCCGCTTTAGCCGGGATGCAGCTGACCACCGCCATCGCTTTGGCTTTTTTGATTTCAGCAACCCTTTTGGTGATTAATTTTTCTTTTATCGGGGTAGTATAAACGGTCTGGATCAATTCAGTGGCTTTTTGGGGAGTAGCCCTGGCGATTTCTTCAAGGACCGCATCCGGGTTCTCGTAGCGGGTTTGGATGCCGTCAAGGTTTAAAACCGCGATCCCTCCTAAGCGGGACATTTCAATGGCAAATTTTACATCCACTACCCCGTCCATTGCCGCGGCCAGGATGGGGATCTTGAAATTTTTACCGTTAAATTTAAAACTGGTATCTACTTCATTCGGATTTACAGTCTGGCTCCCGGGGACCAAAGCCACTTCATCGAAACCATAGCACCTTCTCGCGCGCCGATTAATACCAATCCACTCTGCCATTTTGAAAATTCTCCTTATTATGATTAAACCGTTGTTTTACAACAAGTTATGGATATTTTGCCCACCTTGGGATTAAACCGGATAGGATTAATAATTTTATATTAAAGAAGGGTATTTGTCAATAAATATTTAAAAAAAGGGCCTTTACCGTTTTTCCAGGCAAAGGCCCTTTTTTTCTAAAAACTAACCGCTAATAACTAACAACTTGTTTTTAATACATTCCTCCGCCCATTCCACCCATGCCGCCCATTCCACCGGCAGGCATCCCGGGCATCTTATCTTCTTTTTCCGGCTTATCAGCGATCAAAGCCTCGGTAGTCAGTAACAGCGCAGCGATACTGGAAGCATTCTGTAAAGCTGAACGGGTTACTTTGGTCGGATCAATTACTCCGGCTTCGATCATATCCACATAAGCATCCTGGCTGACATCGTAACCGATATTGGTTTTTTCCGTTTTGATCCTTTGCACGACAACCGAACCTTCCAAACCGGCATTTTGCGCGATCTGTCTTAAGGGTTCTTCGATGGCGCGCTTGACGATATCGGCGCCGATCCTCTCATCACCTTCCAATTTCATTTTTTCTAAAGCCGCGATCGTGCGGATAAAAGCCACTCCGCCTCCGGGAACGATCCCTTCCTGAGTCGCTGCGCGCGTAGCGTGCAGGGCATCCTCAACGCGGGCCTTTTTTTCCTTCATTTCAGTTTCCGTGGCCGCTCCGACATTGATCACCGCTACCCCGCCGGACAATTTCGCCAACCGTTCCTGAAGTTTCTCTTTATCGTAGTCCGAATCGGTGTCTTCGATCTGCTTCTTGAGCTGCGCGATCCGGGCATTGATGGCCGCGTTCTTACCGGCCCCTTCGACAATAGTGGAATTTTCTTTGTCGATCTTTATCTTTTTGGCCCGGCCCAGGTCATCGATATCGAGGTTTTCCAGTTTGATTCCCAGGTCTTCGGTTATCGCTTTACCGCCGGTAAGCACGGCAATATCTTCCAGCATCGCTTTACGCCTGTCCCCGTACCCCGGGGCTTTAACGGCGCAAGCCATGAAAGTTTTACGGATATTGTTGACGACTAATGTCGCCAGGGCTTCACCGTCAACCTCTTCGGCAATGATCAATAAGGGTTTTCCCGCGCGGGCGATCTTTTCCAGTAACGGCAGGATATCCTTGATGGAAGATATCTTTTTCTCATAGATCAGGATGTAAGCATCTTCCAAAAGTACTTCCATTCTTTCCGCATCGGTGACAAAATAGGGGGATAAATAACCCTGGTCAAACTGCATCCCTTCGACCACATCCAAAGTCGTGGCGGTGGATTTCGCTTCTTCCACCGTAATCACGCCGTCTTTACCGACCTTGTCCATTGCCTCGGCGATCAATTCTCCGATGGTCGTATCGGAATTAGCCGCGATACTGGCAACCTGGGCGATCTCTTTTTTGTCTTTAATGGGAGTGGAAAGTTTTTCCAGCTCTTCCACGACCTTAGACACTGCTTTCTCGATCCCGCGCTTTAACTCCATCGGGTTGGATCCGGCAGTAACGTTCTTTAAACCTTCCCGGTAAATCGCTTCAGCTAAAACCGTGGCGGTAGTAGTACCGTCTCCGGCGTTATCCGAGGTCTTTTCGGCGACTTCCTTGACCATCTGGGCGCCCATATTCTCAAAAGCGTCTTCCAGGTCGATCTCTTTGGCGACGGTCACCCCGTCTTTAGTGATCGTGGGGGAACCAAATTTTTTATCAATGACTACGTTACGGCCTTTAGGGCCCAAGGTTACTTTGACCGCAGCGGCAAGCTGCTCTACGCCCCTTAAGATCTTACGCCGGGCATCATCACTGTATAACAATTGTTTTGCCATAAATCCTCCTTAGATAGTTTCCGATTATTTGATGATCGCTAAAATGTCTTCTTCCCGCAGAATAAGCAGGTCTTCCCCGTCTTTGGTGGTGATTTCATTACCGGAATATTTACCGAAAATTACTTTATCGCCGACCTTCACTTCCGGAGCGGACACGGTGCCGTTTTCCAGTACCTTGCCTTTACCCACGGCAACGACTTTGGCCTCTTGCGGTTTCTCTTTGGCAGTGTCAGGCAGGACAATACCGCCTTTACTTTTAGCCTCTGCGTCCAGAACTTTAACAACGATGCGATCACCTAATGGTTTAATCTCCATCCTGTCACCTCCTTAAAATAGTTTTAGGTTAAATGATAAAAACTTAGCACTCTCTTCCCAGAGTGCTAATTATAAATAAAATTTTTTTATTGTCAAGATTTTTTTTTGTTTACTGTGCCTTCGTAAACCAGTTTTATCCCCAACAAGGTTAAATCCTTATTTATTTCCATGCGCATTCCCGCGTACTTATTGATCAGGGAAATGTTGCCTCCGGTACCGATTACCCGGGTATCTTTCCCGAGAACGCCTTTGATTTTTTCGGCCAGTTCTTTGGTTAAGGCCGCTGTCCCGAAGACGATGCCGCTTAAAATACTGTTTTGGGTATCCCGGCCGATGAGCGCTTCCGGAGCGCGCAATTTTACCAGCGGCAATAACGCGGTCTTCTCCCCCAACGCCTCCAGGGAGATCCTCATCCCGGGAAAAATCAGGCCGCCCAGATACTCATTTTTTCCGGAAATTACGTCGAAGGTTATCGCTGTCCCAGAATCGATCACTATCAGCGGGCAGGAATAAATGCTGCTTGCCGCGTAAGCATTCACCAGCCGGTCCTGCCCGACCTGGTCGGGAAAACGGTAACGGTTTTTGATCGGAACGGGCAGCCCCCTACCTATTATATAAGGCTTACTGCCGGTTAACGGTTTTAAATCCCTCTCCAGTATCCGGGTCAAGCGGGGGACAACGCTGCAGATAACCACCGCGGATATCCCGGAGGGAGAACCGAGCTTTTTTACCAGAAGGGTTTTTTTATAATTCTTGCTCGGGAGATCGAACTGTTTCTTGAGCTTATTCCCTGAAAATACCCCGCAAGATATGTTAGTGTTTCCGATATCAATGGCTAATAGCATCGCGCATCTCCTTGATCTTATCCCTTAAGCCGGCGGCTTTTTCAAATTGCAGGTTACGCGCCGCCAACTCCATTTCATCTTCCAGCTCGCTGATATATTTATGCAGCTGATATTGCTCTTTCGGTTCCCCGGTCAACTCCTGCACGAATTCTTCTATCTCTTCGGTATCCTCGATCCCCTTGCGGATGGCTTTATCGATCGAGCGCGGAGTGATCTTGTGCCTGCGGTTAAATTCCATCTGCCTGATCCTGCGCCGGGCGCTCTCCTGGATCGCTTTTTTCATCGACCGGGTAACCGTATCGGCGTACATGATCACCGTTCCGTCCAGGTTACGCGCCGCCCGTCCCCCTACCTGGATCAATGCTGTGGCGCTGCGCAAAAACCCTTCCTTGTCCGCATCCAGGATCGCCACCAAAGATACCTCCGGCAGATCCAGCCCTTCGCGCAATAAATTGATCCCCACCAGACAATCAAACTTTTTCGAGCGTAACTCTTTAAGGATCTGCGAACGTTCGATCGTCTGGATCTCGGAGTGCAGGTATTTCACCTTGATCCCCTGCTCCATAAGATAACTGGCCAGGTCTTCCGCGCTCCTCTTGGTCAAAGTGGTCACCAGGACCCTTTGATTTTTCTTGGCCCGCTCCTTTATCTGTAAAATAAGGTCTTCGATCTGGCCTTCCGAAGGCTTAATAATTATCTGCGGGTCGATCAGCCCGGTCGGGCGGATAATCTGTTCGATTACCCGGTTGCTACTTAATTCCAGCTCATATTCATCCGGAGTGGCGGAAACAAAAACCAGCTGTTTTACCAGTTGGCTGAATTCATTGAATTTAAGCGGACGGTTATCCAGGCAGGAAGGCAGCCTGAATCCGTAGTTAACCAGGGTCTCTTTCCTGGCCTTATCCCCGGCGTACATACCCCGGATCTGCGGCACCGTGGCGTGGGATTCATCGATTACCGTTAAAAAATCATTCTCTCCGAAATAATCGATCATCGTCCACGGCCGCGAACCCGGCGGTGAACCGTTCAAATGCCGGGAATAATTTTCGATCCCGTGGCAGTATCCGATCTCTTTAAGCATTTCCAAATCGTAATTAGTACGGGACTCCAGGCGCTGGGCCTCCAGCAGCTTGTTGTTTTTCCTTAATTCCTCAAGCTGGACGGCTAGTTCCTCCCTGATCGTGTCGATCGCTCTTTCGATCCTTGGGCCGGAGGCAATAAAATGCTTGGCCGGATAGATCGCGATCCGCTCGAGCCGGCTGATGGTTTTTGCCGAAACCGGTTCGAATACCGAAATCTGCCCGATTTTATCCCCGGAAAACTCGATCCGCACCCCCTGCTCGCTGTAAGAAGGAAAGATCTCCACTACATCCCCGCGCACCCGGATCTTCCCGCGCTTAAATTCATAATCATTGCGCTCATACTGGATCTGCAAGAACCGCAAAATCAATTCATCGCGCGGGATCTCCATCTCTTTATCTAAAATTATCAGCATCTCCCGGTAATCCTGTGGCGATCCCAGGTTATAGATACAGGACACCGAAGCCACGACAATTACATCCCGGCGGCTGGTCAGGGAGGTGGTAGAAGAAAGCCTTAAACGGTCCAGCCGTTCGTTGATCGAAGAATCCTTCTCGATATAGGTATCCGTGGAAGGAATATATGCTTCCGGCTGGTAATAATCATAGTAACTGACGAAATACTCTACCGCGTTATGCGGAAAAAATTCCTTGAACTCGGCGTAAAGCTGCGCGGCTAAAGTTTTATTGTGCGAGATCACCAGGGTCGGCAGGTTTACTTTCGCGATGACGTTAGCCAGGGTAAAAGTCTTGCCGCTTCCGGTAACCCCCAAGAGCGTGGAATAACGTTTTCCGGCGAGAATGGAGGTGGAAAGTTCTTTTATCGCCTTGGGCTGGTCGCCGGCCGGCTTAAGCGCGGTTTCTAATTTAAAAATCTGCGCGGGCATTTACAATCCGTAAAGTTTACAAACCTTGATCAGGTAAGGAACGGCTCCTTTATCCCGGAACAACCCTAACACATAAGCGGCGCTGGCGGCGATGTCGGTATCATCCTGGAACAGTGCCGCGCGCAATGCCGGCAGGCTGGCCTCTTCCCTTAATTCCCCCAGAATAAATACGCTGTCGGCGTGCAAAGGACTGGTGGGATTGCCCAGGGATTCGATTACTAAAGAAAGTAAATTTTTACCGTTGACCTTATAACTAAGCTCCAGGTCCGCGGAAGAAAGGGCTGAGGATTTTGTCATTCCATCGAAAGACTCGACCACATAAGGCTTTAATATGCGTAAAGCCTTTGCCGCGCCTTTTTTAATAAAAGAGGAATTTGACGCAAGTACCACCTCTTTTAAGAGCAGTGGAAGTATTTTTACATCCCGAAGATTCGCCAAACCCACAAAAGAACTCACCCTTAATACCGGATTATTACTATCCAGGTCTTGCTTAAGCAGGATAAGCAGCGTATCTGTTTTTTCTCCGCCTCCGGTGCCGCTGGTTTTTGGCGCCTCGGACATCCCTATTTTTGCGGCGGAACGGACAATGGCTTCCTTATCTTTTAACATCTGGTCAAGATAATTAAACCGCAAATAATCCTTTAGCTGGCTGATAGCGACGCAGGCCGCCTGGCGTACCCGCGGATTGGGATCCCCTAAAGCCTTCTGGATTAAAGGCATGGCGGGATTGAATTTATTTATTCCCAGCTGCTGTATGGCCTTTATCCTTACCAGGTCATTTTTGTCTTTAGCCAGCAGCTGAGCGATCCTGTTTAAATAACGGTATTTAAACTCACCCAGCTGCTCTACAGTCAGGGCGCGGATAGAAACATCATTGTTATTTAAATAACCGAGTAACCTGCCTTCCATGCCTGGCTCCCCGAAATTAAGCAAAGTTTTCGCGGTCAGGACACGGATGATGGTATTATTGTCTCTCAGGTGTTTTTTGAGAACCGGGATCGCGCTTTTATCTCCGAGCCGGTTTATGGCTTCGACAGCCGCGGCGCGGATAATGAAGTTACTGCTTTTGAGCCCCCGGGCAAGCGTTTGTTTAGCGCCCGGATCGCCGATCTTACCCAGCGCTTCCAGTGCCTTGGAACAGACGACGATCCGGGAAGTATCGGAATAAAACCGGGGTTCTTTTACCGGTTTATTGATTTGCCGCTGGGCCAGTTCGCCGCAAAAAAAGAATAATAAACCAAGCAGCGCTGCCAGTGCCAAACTTAGGTTTTTCTTCATCTGGCCTCCTTACTAGATTTGTTGGCTATAATACTTCCAGGCTGACATCTACAGATTCGATAGAATCCGTTAATTCACCGATAGAAATGATCTCTACCCCGGTGGCGGCGTATTTTTTAACATTCCCCAGATTGATGCCCCCGCTGGCTTCAAGCCAGGTGCGACAGGAGCGGCAATTGACTAAAAGCTTATTTCTGGTTTTTACCGCTTTTTTAATATCCGGGATATTCATATTATCCAACATGATGATATCCGGCTTAAAACTTAAAGCCCGGGCAAATTCCTTCAGGTCCTGCGCTTCGATCTCGACTTTATAACCCTTGGGCACCGGCGGAAGCTTGGCGTAACCGCCCATGATTTTTAAGTGGTTATCCTTGATCAGGTACATTTCATCCAGGCACATCCGGTGGTTATATCCGGAACCCACGCGCACCGCGTATTTTTGAAGGCTTCTTAACCCGGCTAAAGTTTTACGGGTATCCGCGATCCTGGTTTTGAAAGGCGCGATTTTATGGACAAATCTCGATGTTTTTGTCGCTACCCCTGAAAGTAAGGATAGGAAGTTCAGCGCCACCCGTTCGGCGGTAAGAATACTTGCGGCCTTCCCGGAAATAACCGCCAGCACCTTCCCCCGGGGAATCCGGGCGCCTTCCCTGGCCCCGGCCTGGAATTTTAAACCCGGGTCCACGGTTTTAAAAACCTGCGCCGCTACTTCCAAGCCGCAAAGCAAAAAGCTTTCTTTGGCAATAATTTCGGCGCGGATTAATATGCTCCCGGCGATAGTTGCCCGGGTAGTAATATCCCCTCGGCCGATATCTTCTTTCAATGCCCGCTTAATCACCGCCCTTAATTCTTGAGGAGGGATGCCAGGCTTTCCTTCGCACATAAAATTTTTAGCGTAAGCCATTGATGATCGCCTCCAGCTTTTTTACCTGCTCTGCCATATCTACCAATTTCACCCTCTCTTCATCCACGATTTCCTTGGGGGCCCGGGCGGTAAAATTCTTATTAGCCAGCATCCCCTCTTTATTCTTGATTTCCGTTTTCAACTTTTCTATTTTTAAACTGTTTTTCCTGATCTGCTGGGCAACATCGACTAATCCTTCCAGTGGCATCACAATATGCATGTCTTTGAGTACGACCGCGTACCTGTTTTTCTCCGGGGCGTATTTTTCCACCAAAGTCAAATTCTCGATTTTCGCCAGGTTTTTTATATACCCGGTGCAAAGCTCCAGAGTTTTGCGGGCCGGGCCGGAGGCGCTTATCTGGATATCGATCCGGCTGGCCGGGTTAACTTCCAGCTCCGCGCGCATATTCCTTACCGCGTTGATCACCGCAAAAGCCGCCTCCATCTGTTCTTCGTCGTTTTTATTGACCAGCTCCGGCTGCATATGCGGCCAGCTCTGCTGCATTATGGAGATTTGCGCCTGGTTAGCCCCGGGTAAGCGCTGCCAGATCTCCTCGGAGATAAAAGGCATAAACGGATGGATCAGGCGCAGGTACTTTTCCAGGACCTTAAACATCACCACTTGGGCCTGTTTTTCCTGGATCTGCGGCTTGATCAATTCCAGGTACCAATCGCAAAATTCATGCCAGAAGAAGGAATACAAAGTGTTGGCGGCTTCGTTAAATTTAAAACTATCCAGTTCCTTTCCCGCTTTTTCCAGGGCGGTATAAAAACGGCTCAAGATCCAGCGGTTAACCAGCTCCAGTTTCTCGGCTTTAAAGAAAACACATAAATCTACCCTTACTTCATCCGGCTTAAGATTAGTCAGGATAAACCGGGAAGCGTTCCAGATCTTATTGGCAAAATTCCTCCCCTGCTCGAACCTCTCCTTGGATAAATATACATCCTGCCCCTGGGTGGTGATCGAGATCAGGCTGAAACGCAAAGCGTCCGTGCCGTACTCGGCGATAATTTCCAGCGGATCGATGGAATTGCCCAGAGATTTAGACATTTTTTTGCCTGAGCTGTCCCGGACCGTGCCGTGGATGTAAACATCCCGGAAGGGGATCTCTTTCTTAAATTCAAAACCGGCCATGATCATCCGCGCTACCCAAAAGAAAATGATCTCCGGAGCGGTAACCAGGGTCGAGGTCGGATAAAAATATTTCAAATCCGCGCTTTCTTTGGGCCAGTAAAAAGTGGCGAACGGCCAAAGCCAGCTGGAAAACCAGGTATCCAGCACATCCTCTTCCTGGTTTAAATCCGGCGCGCCGCATTTCGGGCATTTGTCCGGCTTGGACCGGGAAACGATCACCCCTTTTTCCGGGTCTTTCTGCTGGCAATGCTTACAGTAATAAACCGGCATCCTGTGCCCCCACCAGATCTGCCGGGAAATGCACCAGTCCTGAATATTCTCCATCCAGCTCAGGTATACTTTAGTCCAGCGCTCGGGATGGAATTTAATTTTTTCTTTTTTTACCGCCTCGATTGCCGGCTTAGCCAGCGGTTTCATTTTGACAAACCACTGTTTTGACAGGTAAGGCTCGACGATAGTGTTGCACCGGTAACAATGCCCGGCGGAAAGCGCGTGCTCCTCTGTTTTTTCCAATAGACCCAGGGCGCCTAAATCCGCCAAAACCGCTTCCCTGGCTTTAAAACGGTCCAGCCCGGCGTATTTTCCGGCGGCTTCATTCATCGAGGCGTTGGGAGCCATCACATTGATAAATTCCAGGCCGTGCTTTTTACCCATGACGTAATCATTAGGGTCATGCGCCGGGGTGACCTTGACCGCCCCGGTCCCGAACTGCATGTCGACTACGCTGTCGGCAATGACCTTTATCCGCCTGCCCATCAGCGGCAGGGTCAGATATTTCCCGATGTATTTTTTATAACGCTTGTCCTTAGGGTTGACGGCTACAGCCGTATCCCCCAGCATGGTTTCCGGGCGGGTAGTGGCGACGGTGATAAACTCCTGCGGATTGTCCTTGAGCGGGTATTTAAAGTAATAAAGTTTCCCTTTAAGCTCGATATGGCTGGCCTCTTCATCGCTTAAAGCGGTCTGGCAGCGCGGGCACCAGTTAATAATGTAATGCCCCTGGTAAATAAGTTTTTTTTCATAAAGGCGGACAAAAACCTCGGTGACGGCGGTGGAATAATCATCATCCATGGTAAAACGCAGCCGCTCCCAGTCGCAGGCGCAGCCTAGCTTCTTCAGCTGGTTAATGATCGTCGTCCCGTAAAGCTGTTTCCATTCCCAGACCCTGGAGATGAATTTTTCCCGGCCCAGGTCCTGGCGCCTCAACCCTTCCTTGGCCAGGGATTTTTCCACCACATTTTGCGTGGCGATCCCGGCGTGATCGGTCCCCGGCATCCACAGCGCCTCAAAACCCCGCATTTTTTTATACCGGATCAGGATATCCTGGATAGAGTTATTCAAAGCGTGGCCCATATGCAATATGCCGGTCACGTTAGGCGGAGGAATGACAATGCAATAAGGTTTTTTACCGGGAGAAGGGCGGGCGCAAAAAAGCCGTTTTTCTTCCCAGAGCTTATACCATTTATCTTCAGTATCTTTGGGATTATACTGTTTACCGAGCTCTTCAGTCATTTTAAGAAATTATCCTTGCTTGGCGGGAAAAAATCGGGTTAGCGCCGGAAGCGCGTACTGGCGCAATTCCACTTTAGCCAGGTATTATTTCCGGTCCTTTAAAAGCTTGTACTCGACGCTGTCCACCAGCGCCTGCCAGCTGGCCTCAATGATATTTTCGTGCACCCCGATCGTGTTCCAGATGTCTTTCTCATCCTGGGACTGGATCAGGACGCGCACCCTGGCGGCGGTCCCTACTTTTTCATCCAGAACGCGCACCTTAAAATCAGATAGGTGCATCTTGGCTAAGGTCGGGTAAAATTCTTTCAACGCTTTGCGTAAAGCATTATCCAAAGCGTTCACCGGGCCGTCCCCTTCCGCCGCGGTATGTTCCTTGACTCCCTTAACTTTCAGCTTGATCACCGCTTCGGAGGTAATTTTCCTGCCTTTCCCCTTTTCAATGACTACCTTAAAACCTTCCAGTTCAAAGAAATTTTTGAATTTCTTTAAGGAGCGCTGCATCAATACCTCAAAAGAAGCCTCAGCCGCCTCAAATTGAAAACCTTTATGCTCCAGCGCCTGCACCAATTCCAGTATTTTTTTAGTTTGCGGATCGGTTTTGCTCAAGTCATAGTTAAGGTCCTTGGCGCGCAATAATATCCCGGTTTTCCCCCCTAATTCGGAAACCAGGATCCGGCGGTGGTTTCCCACCAGATGCGGATCCAGGTGTTCGTAAGTCAAAGGGTTCTTCATGATCGCGTTAATATGCATCCCGCCTTTATGCGCGAAAGCCGAATCCCCGACAAAAGGCTGTTCGTTTTTCGGACGGATATTGCTGATCTCGCTGACAAAATGCGATAAATGCGTCAACTGTTTTAATTGCTCATCGCTGACGCAATCGATCTTTAATTTTGTTTTTAAATTGGCGATGATCGGGATCAGGTCCGCGTTTCCGCACCGCTCACCGTACCCGTTGATCGTCCCCTGGACGATAACCGCGCCGGCTTCGACCGCCGCCAGGGAGTTGGCAATGGCTACCCCGGCGTCATTGTGGCAGTGGATCCCCAGCTCCGCCTTGATCCGGCTTTTGACCTCTTTAACCGTAGCGCTTATGCTGCTGGTGAGCGTTCCGCCGTTGGTATCGCAAAGGCAGATCGCCGCACAACCCGCCTCCTGGGCGGCAATCAGGGTCTTTAAAGCGTAATCCTTGTTCGCATTGTAGGCGTCGAAAAAATGTTCGGCGTCATAAAACACCGGAAAACCTTTCTTCACTAAAAAATCGATGGTTTCGGAGATCATTGCCAGATTCTCTTCCAGCGTGGTCTTGAGCACCTCCCGGACGTGGAAATCCCAGGTTTTACCGACAATCGTGATCACCTGCGCTTTCGAGTTTAAAAGCGCGGCTAAATTGCTGTCCTGGGCGCAAGGAGTATTCGGCCGGCGGGTCATACTGAACGCGGCGATCCTGGAAAACTTCAGGTGTGAACGGCTGATCTTTTCAAAAAATTCCCGGTCTTTGGGGTTGGAACCCGGCCAGCCGCCTTCGATAAAATGAATACCGTTCTTATCCAGTTCTTCGGCAATGCGGACCTTATCCATTACCGAATAAGAGACCCCCTCCGCCTGCGCTCCGTCCCGCAATGTGGTATCGTATAATTTTACCTTCGCCATGATTACCTCATTATCCTTTAAAGAATCTATTTATTCAGCCCGAATTCAGCGTGTAATTGTTTTACCGCGATTTCGGCATCCTTTTTCTTGATAATACAGGAAATACTGATATCGGAAGTCGAGATCATTTCGATATTGATCTTATTCTCCGCCAGGATCCCGAACATCTTGGCCGCCACCCCGCGGTGGGATTTCATCCCTACCCCGACGATGGAAACCCGGGCAATATCCTGGTCCACCAGAACTTCTCCGGCCCCCATTTTTTTCGCTGCCATTTTAGCGATCTTTCCTGCTTTGCTGCAATCGGCTTTGGCCACGGTGAACGAGATGTCCGTCTGGCGGGTATGGCTCACATTCTGCACGATCATGTCCACGCTCACCCCGCTGACCGCCAGCTCCTTAAATAATTGCACCGCGGCACCCGGCTTATCCGGGACATCGCAGAGAGTGATCTTGGCTTCGCTTTTATTTAAAGTTACCCCGCTGACTAAAACATCTTCCATCTTTTTAACCTCCTTAACGATCATCGTCCCGCTTTTATAATTGAATGAAGAGCGTACGTGCAGGGGGACATCGAATTTTTTGGCGACTTCAATGGAGCGCGGCTGCATCACCTGCGCCCCCAAAGAAGCCATCTCCAACATTTCATCATAAGTGATCTCTTTGATCTTTTTCGCTTTAGGCTCGATCCGCGGATCGGTAGTATAGATCCCCATCACATCCGTGTAGATTTCGCAGGAGTCCGCCGCCAGCTCCTTAGCCAGCGCCACCGCGGTCAAATCGCTCCCGCCCCGACCCAAAGTGGTAATGTCCTGGTTCAAATTTACCCCCTGGAATCCGGCAACGATAACGATCCTTCCCTTTTTCAATTCCTCTTTGATTTTATCCGCATTTATTTTAATAATCCTGGCGCGGGTGTGGCTATTATCCGTAATGATCCCTACCTGGGCGCCGGTAAAAGAAATCGCCTCGGAACCTAATTTATGGATCGCCATCGCCAAAAGCGCCACCGAGATCTGTTCCCCGGTGGACAAAAGCATATCCATCTCCCTTTCCGAAGGATTAGAATTAATCTTATCGGCCAACTCGATCAATTCATCGGTCGTATCCCCTAAGGCAGAAACCACGACTACCAGGTCATACCCTTTTTTACTGTAGCTGACCACGCGCTTGGCGACCCTCTGGATGCGTTCAACATTGGCCACCGAGGAACCGCCGTATTTCTGCACCACTAACCTTTTAGACATGCTCAATCTCCTTAAACCTTATCTTTTGCTTAAACGCCCGGGGTTTTATGTATAAAGTACTCCATTAATTGATAACCTTCCTCGAAATTAAGCGGCGCTTGTTGTGCTTCTTTTTCGCTGTAACCGGAGCTGCCGCCCGGGGGAATATCTTTGCCGTAGAGGGCAAAAGGAATCTCCTCGGCGGTATGGGTTTTTAAGGCCAACGGGGTAGCGTGATCCGGCATGATCATGATCCGGCAATCCGGCTTAGCTTTAGCGTATTCAAGGAAAGGCCCGACCACTAACTGGTCAAAACGCTCGATCGCGGTAAGCTTCTCCCTTAAATCACCGTTATGTCCGGCCTCATCCGGGGCCTCAACATGGACGAAAACAAAATCATTCTTCTTTAAAGATTTAATCGCCGCTTTTGCCTTAGCTTCATAATCCGTGTCATAATATCCGGTTGCCCCGGGGACATTGATTACCTCCAGTCCCAGGATCCGGCCTAAACCTTTGATCAGGTCGACCGCCGAGATCACGCTTCCGGACAAGCCGAATTTATCCTTGAACTTAGGCATCACCGGTTTAAGCCCCTGGCCCCAAAGCCAGATCATATTCGCCGGATTCTCTTTTAGATCCAGGCGCACCTGGTTAATTTCGTGGTTGGACAGGAGCTCTTTGGAATCCAGCATCAGTTTAACGATGATCTCGGCGTTATCCCCTTTAGGCAGGTTCTTTTTAATGCTTTGGCCGGAGACATCGTGCGGAGCGGCGCATTTTAAATTTTGCAGGTTCAATTCCGCCCCGCGCTTGACTAAAAGCAAATGCCGGTAGCTTATCCCCGGGAAAAAACGCATCTTGTTATTCCCCAGCTTCTGGTCGATGAATTTGATCAGTTTTTCCGCCTCCAGTGTCTTAATATGCCCGGCGCTGTAATCAAGCAGGTTATCCCCGGAAACAGTGATCAGATTACAACGGAAAGCCACATCCTCATCTTCCAGTTCGATCCCCAGGTTGGCCGCCTCTAAGGGCGCCCTGCCGGAGTAATATTTTTTCGGGTCATAACCCAGGATCGAGAGATTGGCGACATCGGAAGCCGGGGTCATCTTGCCGGGAATGGTTCTGGCCCTGCCCAGGCATCCGTTTTTGGCGATAAAATCCATATTCGGGGTGCGCGCTGCCTCCAAAGGAGTGCGCATCCCTAATGCTTCGACGGGATAATCCGCCATCCCGTCGCCAACCAGAACGATGTATTTAGTCATGATTAGAATTTAACCTCTGGAACTATTTTTGCGTTAGCTTCCGCCTTAAAATATTCGCTGGCAGTTTTATAGCCGCAGGCTCCGGCGATAACATTGCCGGGGAACATCCGCACGGTTATATTATAGTCTCTTACTGCTTCATTATAACGCATCCGCTCTACCGCAATGCGGTTTTCCGTGCCGGAAAGCTCATCCATCAATTTTAAAAATGTATTGTCAGCCTTAAGATTCGGGTAATTTTCGACCACCAAAAGCAGCCTGGATAATGCGGAATCCAACTGTCCGGCAGCTTTGACTTTTTCGTCTACGGAACCGGCTTTGGCCCACTGCGAGCGGGCGTTGGTAACATCTTCGAATACCTGTTTTTCATGCGCGGCATAACCTTTAACCGTATTGACTAAATTGGGGATCAGGTCGTTGCGTCTTTGCAGTTGATTTTCTACCTGAGACCATTTGGCGGTAATCGTTTCGTGTTTGGTAACAATGGAATTGTACGTACCGATAAATAGAACGATGCCTATTAACGCCGCCACTCCTATGCCGATCCATATTTTTTTCATCTCTGCTCTCCTTTTTATTTATTAAAATTGTAAAATTAATTCAAGGGATTAAAAACCGCCGCCACCTCCGCCGCCACCCCCGCCCCCGCCGCCACCACCCCCAAAACCTCCGCCTCCAAAACCTCCTCCACCAAAACCGCCGCCGCTAAACCCTCCTCCGCCATAGCCGGTCCCGGTTCCGCGAAGATTAAGAGCAGCTAGGCCCCAGATTAATACCCATAAAAAACTTTTGCGGTCCTTTTCCGGAGTATTTAACCAAATATTATGCCGGATAAACATGGCAGCGATATATCCGCCGATAGCCAACCCGGCGGCAAGGCGCGATACACCCAGGAAAGCGGTAGCAAAGAGCAAAGTAAAAGGCAGGCCGATAAAGATCGGCCAGGGAATATTCCAAACCGTAAAGAAAAAAAGCGCAAACACCGGCAGGAAGAATGTATTATTCGGAGCATTTGCCGGTGCGGATACCCGCGGGGCAATATATTCGATGTTACTGATCTGAACTTGAGCGTCTTTGGCGATTATGCCGATTATCTGCTGGACCCCGGAATAAATCCCCGCGTCAAAGTTACCGTCTTTAAAATACGGCACCATGTAATTCCTGCCGATCTCCCCGCATTTGCCGTCAGGCAGTATTCCTTCCACCCCGTAACCGGTTTCGATCCGCCAGCGCCTTTCCTTAATCGCCAAAAGCACCAGTACCCCGTTATCTTTGCCTTTTTTACCCGGCTTCCAATTATCAAAGATCAGGCGCGCGTATTCATTTTCGCCGTAAGGAGCGATCGAACTTACCGTCAAGACCATGATCTCGGCGCCGGTTTTTAACTCCAGCTCCCGGATCTGCGCGTCAAGTTTTTCTTTATGTTCCGGCTTGAGCACGCCGGCGAAATCATTTACCCAGCCCACCGGAGCGGGAATTTGTTCGGCGCAAAAAGCCGCCGCGCCAAAAGCCAGAAGGAAAAATAAAGTTAGCTTACCGATCAATCTAGAGGGCATCGATTTCTTTAGAGATTTTTTCCAGATCGCCGACCAAGGCGTAAAAAAGCTGCTCGCTGTCCGCTGTGCTTAACCTGATCTTTTTTAATTTAGCCGCCAATATCTTCTCCCAGCTTATCCGGTCCAAGGTAAAATGCTGCGCCAGTTCTTTAAGTAAAGCTTCTTTCTGGTAAGCAGGCTTAGTTCCTTTGAGCCGCAAAGCATTCCTGAGGATATGCAAAATAGAAGTAAAAGACTTCAGCAGCGGTTCTTTTAATTTTTCCGGCCGGTCGCCTAAACGCAAGTAAAGCTGTTTCAAGTTTAAAAGCCTGCCTTTTAATTCCTGCTCGCACTGGAACCTTAAATTTTTCAGGTCTACCGTAAGCTCTTTTAAAAAATCCTCCCCGTATAAAACCCTGTAATTTTCCTGCATATCGATGAATTCTATGGGGAACACATCGACAGAGGAACAGATGTAATCCTTGGTTAGGAATAACGGATACAGGTTCACGCACCGTTTTATTATTTTGGCCGCTTTTTTAAGGGAGGAAAGCTCCGTGGATTTTAAAACTACCAGCACGTTCAGATTCGAATGCCCAGGGACAAATTCTCCGCTGGAGGCGCTCCCGTAAAGGATTATACTAACCAGGTCTTCGGCGTAAATTTTTTTCAGGTTTTGGATAAACGCGGAGATTTCTGCGTTTACTTTGGGAGGAAAGTTTAAATTTTCCATGATCAATTCTCCATTAATCCGGATAAACCGGCAGCCATCTTGTTCTTGCTTAAATACGGCCCGTACACTTTGCGCTCGCCCAGGATATAGGCCTGATAACCGTTATTTTTATTGGAGTTGGCGACGACCAAATCCAGCTTTGCCGAACTTAAAAGCGCCGCCCCCTCTTTTAGCAGCTTACTCTTAGCTGCCTCCGGTTCAAATTTAAAACCCACGGTAAATAAGCCCGGATAAGCCGGCTTGATCTTGCGGATCAGTTTTTTTGTCGGAACCAGCTCCAGTTTCCAATCTTTCTTTTTTGAGCTTACTTTTCCCGAAAAAATATGTTTCGGCTGATAATCCGCGACTGCCGCGGCATGAACCAGCCCGGCATACCCCTTATTTAATTCCATCTCCAAAAGCCTGGCCAGCTGGCTGAAATATTTAAAACGCACCAGCCGGATACCCGCAAGCCTTCCGGAAAAATCTCCCGGACCGAGCAATAAAGTGACCCGGGCGCCGAGCCGTTTAAATTTATCGGCGAGGATCCATCCGGTTTCACCGGTAGCCAAATTACTGATCACTCTGACCTTATCGATAGCTACCCAGGTCGGACCGGCGGTAATCAAAATCTTTTTATTTTTCAGTGACATTAATAACCGATCTCTTTGATGATCGTTTTAAAATCGGCGCGGACCACCTTCGGGGGTTTGACCGTTTTAATCGCCCGCTCCGGGTCCTTTAAACCGTGCCCGGTCAAGATGCAAACCACGGAGAATTTCTTCTTTTCCAAACCCGCTTTTTTAAAATAACCGTCCTTGATCAATTTTAACAGCCCGGCGATAGAAGCGGCGGAAGCCGGTTCGGCAAAAACCCCTTCTTTTTCCGCCAGCAGTTTATAGGCCGCCAGGATCTGGGCATCGGAAACCATATCGATCGCCCCCTTGGACTCATCGCGGGCCTCCACTGCTGTTTTCCAGCTCGCTGGATTGCCGATACGGATCGCCGTAGCGATCGTTTCGGGATTAGCGACCGGCTTATTTTTTACGATCGGCGCCGCGCCTTTTGCCTGGAAACCCAGCATCACCGGAAGCTTATTGCTCAATCCCTGCTCCTTATATTCCTTATAACCCTTCCAATAAGCGGTAATGTTCCCGGCATTGCCTACCGGCATAATCTGGAAATCCGGGGCATCCCCCAGGTAATCGCATATTTCAAAACTCCCGGTTTTCTGTCCCTGGATCCGGTAAGGATTTAGAGAATTCACTAGGGTGATCGGATACTTCTGCGTAATTGCTTTGACCAGGCCAAGCGCGTCGTCAAAATTACCTTTAACCGCCAGCACCTTTGCTCCGTGGATCAAGGCCTGACTGAGTTTACCCAAAGCGATATGCCCGCTGGGAATGAGCACGATACATTTCAATCCTGCCGCCGCCGAATATGCGGCTGCCGAAGCGGAGGTGTTGCCGGTGGAAGCGCAGATTACCGCAGTGGCTTTCTCTTCGCAAGCCTTGGAGATCGCCATGGTCATTCCCCGGTCTTTAAATGAACCGGTAGGGTTAAGCCCCTCGTATTTTAAATAAACCTCGGCTTTCTCTCCGGTCAGACTGCTCAAATACCCCGCGTAAATTAAAGGGGTGTTCCCTTCGTTCAAAGTAACGATCGGGGTTTCCGGGTTTACCGGCAGGAAACTCCTGTATTTGCGGATGATCCCCCTATACTGCTCACCAGCCATTTATACTCCCTCGATCCGGATAGCGACGGATTTATCTTTTATCTCGGCCAGGCGGTCGATCATTTTCAAGGCCCCGCGCAGGTTTTTTTCTTTCACTTCGTGAGTAACCATTACTACCGGCACAATATGGGATTTTAATTTTTCTTTTTGGTTAACTGAAGCGATACTGATGCCGAATTTCGCCAGGATCCCGGAGATCTTAGCCAGAACGCCGGGTTTATCCACCGCGGTGATCCGGAAATAATATTTATTTTCGAACTCCTCAATTTTACGCAGCCCCTTGATCGAAGTATCGTCCCGGGAATTCAGGGTCGGCCGGAATAACCCGGCTTTAATATCCTGGGTCAGGTCGACAATATCCGAAACCACCGCCGAAGCCGCAGGCAACTGCCCGGCTCCCGGGCCGTAAAACATCAGCTCCCCGGCCAGATCGCTGGAAAGGTAGATCGCGTTGAACACCCCGTCTACCTCGGCAAGCATATGCTCGCTGGGTAAAAGTGTCGGGTGCACCCGCACCTCCAGCTCCTCCCCTTCTTTTTTAGCGATCGCCAGTAATTTGATCGTATATCCCAATTCTTTAGCGTAAGCGATATCCGCGGCAGAGACCTGAGCGATTCCTTCAATATAAATGTCCTTTAAGCTGACGATCCTTCCGAACGCCAGATAGGTGAGCAAAACCAGCTTATGCGCCGAGTCGATCCCCTGGATGTCCAGGGTAGGATCTTTTTCCGCGAAACCTTTAAGCTTGGCTTGCGCGATCGCGTTATCAAAAGAACAATCTTCTTTAGTCATCTGGGTGAGTACATAATTGGATGTCCCGTTGACAATCCCGATGATGCTGTCGAATTTATTGGCGACCAATCCTTCCTTGATCGCTTTGATGATCGGGATCCCGGCGCCCACTGAGGCCTCAAAATAGATATTTTTCCCGCGTTCAGCTGCTTCGAGGAATAATTCATTGCCGTGTTCGGCCAAAAGCGCTTTGTTAGCGGTGACGACGTGTTTGCCTTTTTTCAGCGCCGCTAAAATAAAATCCTTGGCCGGATTGATCCCCCCGATCAACTCCACGACAATATCGATGGCCGGGTCATTGATAATTTCATAGGCATCGCCGGTAAGCAAGGCTTTGTCCACGGAAACGTCCCTTTTTTTAGCCAGATCCTTATCGCAAATTTTTTTAATGACGATCTCGGTTTCTATCTTTTGCGCCAAAAGCGATTTCCTGCCGCTCAGGATTTTTACCACCCCGCTGCCGATATTGCCGAAACCGATGATCCCGATATTTACTTTTCTCATTTTTAACCTTTCTTAAGGTAATATCCTACAGTTTCCCCGATCACCTTGCGGTGTTTTTCATCGATTGCCAGGAAAGCCAGGCGCGTATCATAAATCATCCCCTTAGTGATCTCTTTAGATTCCAGGACCTTGGCGATGGTCATAATCGGGTCGGGATCAAAAGGCAGGCGGATCTCCAGGGCTAAATTAGTCCCTGACTCAAACTGGCAGTTGGTGGTCAGGAGCATCCCGCCCAGGCTTAAATTTTTTGTCTGGGAAACATCGGCATTGCTGTTGTTGGGAATGACCCGGTAGGAAACGATAAATCTTCCGTTGGCCCTGGGATACTTCCTTTTTTCCGGACCGGCATATTCTTTAGACATGCTTCCTCCTCGCATAGAGATGCACACCGGCGCTATTCCAATAAGCGCCGGGTGTTAAATTTTGTCCTGCTTGCTGTTTTTTAACAGAAGCTCCACGTAATCGCTGATAACTTTCTGGTCGTTTTCGCTTAAATTAATAAATTGTATCCTGGTCCCGTGCCCCTGGAGAAAAGAATCCACTACCCGGCCCTCAATTTTAAGCGGGTTCATCGGATAGATCGGTACCGTAAAATTAAACAGCAGTATTTCATCCTTGACAAAAAGCCGGCTGGAATTAAACAGCATCCCTTCCGCGGAAATATTTTTGATCGTGGTAGAATCCCAGACCGGGGCTTGCTCTGATTTTTGAGCAAACCTGACTACTAACCCCTTTTCCACCCGACTGGTTTTTCTTTTTTCTTCCATTAGTTTTCTTTTAGAAAAAAACTGGTTCACTGCTGACAGCCTATAATAAAAATCAAACTATCAGCAGTGAACTAAAAAGTCGGGGCGACACACTTTCCACAATTTTGCCCTGAAAGTGCACGCCTCATTTTACCGCAGCGTGGGTGAGCCCACGTCGGGCGATAAAACTTTTCTTATGTTAAAAATGGTCGGGGCGACAGGACTTGAACCTGTGACCTCTTGAACCCCATTCAAGCGCTCTACCAAGCTGAGCCACGCCCCGTTACATCTTTGAATCTTTTTTGTGGAGATGTAACGGGGCGAGGCCCCGTCAATCTCCACAAAACTTAATCTAGTAAATTTTCTAATACTTTTCTGCCTATGCCGCTTTTTAAAAACTTTTCACGCTTCAATGCTAAAGACACACTATTATATTTCTCTACTCTTGCTAAAATCCAGGGTTTTTTGGCCTTTGTCGCCAAGCTCTGTCCTTTGTTGTGATTCTCGAGCCTTTGTTCAACGTTTCTGGCTGAACCCACATACAAACTATTATCTTTTTCGCTCTTCAGAATATAAACAAACATACTCAAGCGGGCGCCACTACTTCCTTGGCGCCCGTCCGCCAACGTTCCAATGGCGGACGCTCTACCAAGCTGAGCCACGCCCCGGTACATCTCTGAGTTTTTTTGTGGAGATGTACCGGGGCGTTGTTACCCCGGACACATCTCCAAATTTACAAATTATTAAGGTGACAACGCCCCTGTCGCTCGCTGCTGCCGCAAAAGATTGAAACGCTCGCTCCCCAAGGGGAAACCCAGGTTTCCCCTATGGCGGCCGCCTGCGGCGGCCTGTTACCCCTTCCTTAGCTTACTATTCTTCCTTACTTTTCCGCGTCATTAAATCTTTAACTGCCTGGCGCGGGGATTTATTTTTGTAAAGCAAATAATAAACTTCCCTGATGATCGGCATATCGATCTTGTATTTTAAACTTAATGCGTAAGCGGACTTTGCTGTCGGCACCCCTTCGGCGACCATTTGCATGTGCGCGTAAATTTCCTTAAGGGTCTTTCCTTTGCCAATAAGCTCTCCCACACTGCGGTTACGGCTTTGCGTGCTGATACAAGTGGTCACCAGGTCTCCCAGGCCGCTTATCCCGCTGAAAGTTTCCGGCTTTGCCCCCATGGCTTTACCCAGCCGGGAAATTTCCGCCAGCCCCCGGGTAAGGATTGCCGCCTTAGTATTGGTGCCGAAACCTAACCCATCGGATACGCCGCAGGCGATGGCGATCACATTTTTTATGCTGCCGCCTAATTCCACGCCGGTTATGTCCGGATTAGTGTACACCCGGAAAGTTTTTGTGCTGAATATTTCCTGGATCGTTTTGCGTATTTTTTTATCGGCAGAAGCCGCTACCGCGGTAGTCGGGATCCCACTGGCTACTTCGCTGGCAATGGTCGGGCCGGACAAAACCGCCAGTTTTACCGCGCCCAGCTCTGACCGGATCACTTCGGAGATCCTTTTGTTCGAGCCGATTTCGATCCCTTTGGTAACGCTGAGAAAAATAGTTTTTTTAGAAAAACATCCGGCGATCTTTTTTAAGGTCTTGCGGGTATATTGCGAAGGAATCGCCAAAACCACGACCGCTTTATCCTGAACCGCGCTCTTAACCTCTCCGGTTATTTCGATCTGTTCGGGTAACCTGACCCCCGGAAGAAACCTGGGATTCAGCCGGGTTTTGGCCATGGTTTGCGCGTAATCAGGAAAAGCCCCCCAAAGGGTAACCGGGTATCCTTTATTGGAAAGCAATACCGCCAGCGTCGTCCCCCATCCGCCATCGCCTAATATCGCAATCCGTTTAGACATTAGTGAAATCTTTCTTTTTATTTGTCCGCAGCATCGCCAGTTCCCAGGCGTAATCATAAAGATGCAGCCCCTTGCTTACGGCAATAATTTCCCCGTCCTCGCAGCCGATCTCTTCGGCCATGTATTGCTTTACCAGCTGCAACCCTCCCAGGTTAGAAGGAAATCCGCCCCACAGGTCCCAGGAGCGGAAATAAAGGATGAAATGCAATTTTCCGTAACGCAGCCGGGTATCGATCAGCCTTAAACAGGGCGGATCGATCAATTTTATATCCGAAGGCATGCCGATCTCCATTACCGCCTGGTTGGTTCCCGGCCCCTTCTCTTTATACATTTTAATTACTTCTTCGATCTGGTTAACCTGCAAAGGCATATCGCTGATCAATTCTTTGCCGTCTACATTCTGCTTTACTCTTACTTTGGGATCAACCAGCCTTTCCCCGTAAGTATAGTCTTCAGTTTCCGTTTTTGCGCCGGTTAGCAGATAGCTAAGATAACCTTGGATATAATCCATATCCGTCGGGGCGGGAATACTCATCCCTTCGGGAATAATGGGAATGATCTGGTGTCCGGGTTTGCGAACGCGCACAGAAACAAAATCAAATTCTAACCGCTTCTGCCCTTCATAACTGCCGCGGGTAATCGTGTACACATGCCCTTTATCTAAAATAGTGGACAGGCACTGGAACCAGGCATCATCCAGGTCAAAGGCGTCGATAAAAACCGGTTTCAAGAATTCTTCTGTCGGCATAATTAATTGGAGCGAGTCTGCCACAAACCTTGGCGAGACTCCGCGGTAATTAGTATGGAGCGGGAGAGGGGAATCGAACCCCCATTCATAGCTTGGAAGGCTATTGTTCTACCACTGAACTACTCCCGCGAGTCGCTCGCGGAACAGATTAGAGGGCTCGGCTCCTCCAAGGGGGAAGCCAGGTTCCCCCTATGGCGCTCCTCACTAGCGTTCGTCGCTGTTACCCCTTCCCTTCCGCAAAACTAATTTATCTTAGAACGAAAAAACAAAACCACAGCTTATTATAAAAATGGTGGGCAGGAAAGGATTCGAACCTTTGAAGCACAAGTGCAACAGATTTACAGTCTGTCCCCTTTGGCCACTTGGGTACCTGCCCGTAGTCGGTCGCGAGACATATTAGGGGGCTCCGCTCCTCCAAGGGAAAACCTACGGTTTCCCCTATGGCGGCCGCCTGCGGCGGCCTGTTACCCCTTCCCTTCTCGCAAAATGAATTATCTTAGAACGAAAAAACAAAAAATATTTAAAGCCGACGAGAGGATTTGAACCCCCGACCCGCTGTTTACAAAACAGCCGCTCTACCAACTGAGCTACGTCGGCACATTTAATCACGACGCTGCGGCGTCGGTACATTTAATCAAGTCGCCTTGACGTCGGCGAATCTTAACTACTTAATATACTCTATCCTAAGGCCGACGCTGCGGCGCTAACCTCTAAACTCGGCGCCTTGACGTCGGCTCATTGCCGATATTCCGTCTTGGCAAATTATTAACTGGATTTCTTTAACGCGTCGGGAATGCGCTCGATAATATCCGAAGCGATCATACCCATCTGCGTTTTATCTTCAGCGGCGATATCCCCGGCTAAACCGTGGATATATGCCGCGAATTTTGCCGCGTTAAAAGCATCCAACCCCTGCCCCAGGAATGCGCCGGCGATACCGCTAAGCACATCTCCGCTTCCGGCAGTGGCCATTCCCGAATTACCGGTCTTATTTATATAAAACTTGCTGCCGCCGTCAGTTACGATACTCTGATGGCCTTTCAAAATAATCGTACTATTATAATCTTTAGCGCACTTTTTCGCAACCAATTTCCTGCTTTTCTTTACCCGCTCAAGATCGATCCCGAAAAGATTGGCCATCTCTTTGGGATGCGGGGTCAGGATAACCTGCGCCTTATGCCGCTTAAGCGCTTTCAGGTTGCCGCTGAGCGCATTGAGCGCGTCCGCGTCGATAACCATCGGCAGGTTTAATCCCCCGACTATTTTTCTTACCAGCGCCCAGGTAGATTTATTCCTGCCTAAGCCCGGGCCGATGATCAATATATCCGCGTTTTCAAGGAACGATTTAATTTTAGAAAGTGCCGCCATGCTCAAGGTGCCGTCTTTATTTTCCGGCAGCGGCAAGGTCATCACTTCTTTGGTTTTATTTTTGATCACCGCCGCGTTTATCCCCGCCGGGATCCCTACCGTAACTAACCCCGCCCCCGAACGTAGGGCGGCTTCGGCGCTCAGTAAAGCCGCGCCGGAGAACCGGGGTGAACCGGCTAAAACTAAAATCCTGCCGTAATCGGCTTTATGGGAATCAGCTTTTCGGCGTAACAACCGCGCTGGCAACCGCATAAGTTTTAACATGGGAAATAGAGATGTGCACGTCGATATTCTTACCCCGGTTTAAAAACTGGCAAACCGGTTTACCATGCTGGTCATTATGGATCTGGACATCCTGCCAGGAAAGCTCATTATCCCCTACCGCTTTAAAAATCGCCTCTTTAGCGGCAAACCTTCCCGCCAAATGCTGGTAGAAAGAAGTTTTGGTTTTAGCGTTTTTAATTTCCGCCGGGGTAAAAACGCGCTTGAGGAAATCATCCCCCCATTTTTCTACCGCCTGGCGGATGCGCCGCACTTCAGTAATATCCACTCCTGTGCCGATTAACATTTACCGATTAACTCCTTCATTTCCTTCACCGCGGCAAATAACCCCACGTACAATGCTTTGCAGATAATCGCGTAGCCGATATTAAGCTCTTCGATCCCCCGGATTTCGGCGATCTTTTTTACATTACTGTAATCCAGGCCGTGGCCGGCGTTCACCGCCAACCCCAGGCCCGCGGCATAATCTACGGCGGATTCAATCTGTTTAAAATATTCTTCTTTTTGACTGGAACTTTTCGCCGCGCTGTAACGTCCGGTATGCAGTTCGATGATCCTGGCCCCGGATCTTTTAGCGGCAGCGATCTGTTTTTTTTCCGGGTCGATGAACAAACTCACCGCTATCCCGGATGCTTCCAGCTTTTCCACCGCTTTGCTCACCGGCTTAAAATTCCCTTCCACGTCCAATCCGCCTTCCGTGGTCAGCTCTTTTCTTTTTTCCGGAACCAAAGTTGATTGATCCGGCCGTACCCTGAGGCAGATCTTTAAAATTTCCGGCGCGATGGACATTTCCATATTCAGGGCGGTGCCGACCTTGCGCCTTAAAAGCCGCAGGTCCTCATCCTGGATATGCCTGCGGTCCTCCCTTAAATGCGCGACAATACTGTCGCAGCCGGCCTGTTCGGCTAAATACGCCGCGTAAACCGGGTCGGGAAGTTTACCGCCGCGCGCCTGGCGTAAAGTAGCCACATGGTCAATATTTACCCCCAGCCTGGGCATAAACTAAATTCCTTCCCCGATCACGTAAAACCAGACGATCACCGCCAGCAACAGGGCAAAAAGTTTAAGCCAGGGATGGTAAAGGAATAAACCGATAATCCGTTTAAAGATCTGCTTTTGGTTTTTATTCATTTTCTTTCTTAAGCAATTCCTTGATCTTTAATTCCAGCTGCGTGGGGGTTAGATCTTTATAAAATTTTCTTTGATAAATTACGGAGATATCCCGCCTTTCTTCGGAGACCACGATCAAAATGGCGTCGGTCTCTTCGCTTAAACCCAGAGCTGCCCGGTGGCGGGTGCCGAAAACCCGGCTTAACTCCTGGTTGACAGCCAGGGGGAAAATGCATCCCGCGGCGGCGATCCTTCCCCGGCTGATGATCAAACCGCCGTCATGCAAAGGATTGTTCGGGGTAAAAATCGCTTCGATCAGGTCCGCGCTCACCCTTGCGTCGATCGGTTCACCGCTTTGGATATAGGCAACCAGGGATTCGTTTTTTTCCACCGCGATCAACGCCCCCAGTTTATTTTTCGCCAGGTTTTCACAGCCGACCGAAATATCCCGGCTTAAAAGCAGGATATCTTCGTCTTTAAGGGTATTTTTAAACAGCTGGCGTTTACCCAGTTGTGCCAGCCCCAACCTTATTTCCGGGTGGAAGATGATTAAAAGGGTAATGACGGATATCCCGAAAAGTTTTTCCAGCAGCCAGCTTAAAACGAGAAAATCGAATTTCTTAAAAACAAGGAAAGCCAGGAGCAAAACGATTATCCCGCGCAAAGCCTGCATCGCCCGGGTCCCTTCAAAAAAAAGGATGATCCGGTAAATAAGCAGCCAAAGAATGATTATCTCGGTTACCGGCCTCCAGTACATCATTACCGTATTCTCAAACATTTTTCACCGCTTCCGTTATTTTTAAGGCCTGGCTTACTTCTTTAACATCATGCACGCGGACAATGTTGGCCCCTCTTTCGGCGGCCATTACGCAGCAGGCTAAACTCCCGCTAAGCCTGTCCGCTGAAGAGGATTTTAAAGCTTTGGCTAAAAAAGATTTCCGGGACGGCCCAACCAGAATGGGTTTGCCCAGAATTTTAAAATCCGCCAGGTATTTAATCAGCTCAAGGTTATGCTCCGGGGTTTTTCCGAAGCCGATGCCCGGATCAATAATAATCTTATCCGGACGGATCCCGCCGGACTCGGCGCGATCGATGGCGTTCTTAAGATAACCGGCGATATCCTCGATCAAAGAATCATAAGCAATATTTTTTTGCATATTCACCGGCCTGCCCAGCATATGCATGATCACTACCGCCGCTTTATACCGGGCGGCGAACTGGATCATCTTTTTATCCCTGAGCCCGCCGATATCGTTGATTATACCGGCCCCGGCATCTAAGGCAGCCTGGGCGACCGCTGGTTTATCCGAATCGATCGAAAGCGGGACCTTGATCTTTTTCGCTAAAAGTTTTACCACCGGGATCGCGCGTTTCAATTCTTCCTGAACGCTGACGCTTTCTGATCCCGGGCGTGAGGATTGGCCCCCCAGATCGATAATCTCCGCTCCGTCAGCAACCATTTTTTGCGCTTTGAGCAAGGCCAGCTGCGGGTAATCATTGCAGTGGTGCCGGTATAATCCGTCACCGCTGAATGAATCCGGGGTCAAATTAATGATCCCCATGATCCGAATTCTTTTCCGCAGGTCCAGAGTGCCTTTGTTTAACGCCAGGACAAAATCGCCCTTGGCGTAATTCTTCAGAGCCTCCTCCAACTCTCCGGCGAGCTGCTTAAGGCCGAACGGCTGCATTTTTAATTTATCGATTAGCGCCGTAAACTGCGCCAGCTGGCCGATCAAAAGGATATCTGTTTTTTTAGTTTTACCGGTGAGGGAACCCCTGGCGATCGCCGCGTCGGCGCCCAGGGAAAGCATTTCCTGCTTGAGGATATTGGCGGAAATATTGCTGATCGATTTTAGCTGGACTAATAAAGCGGCGGCCTTAGGCAGCATGATCTTTGCGCCGTAAGGATCGACGCCGATCTCCTGCATGATTTTTTGGATTTGCCCTGCGCAGTTAAAACGGAAGATTCGCATTAAGGTTAGACCGCTAAATCGCTTTTTTCAATTCCTAATATTTTCTTGACCTCTTCTCCGCTTAAAACTTCTTTTTCAAGAAGAGAATTGGAAAGAAGCTTGAGCTTATCCTGATTATCCTTTAAAAGGTTGATCGATTTATTATAGGCGTCATCGATGATCTGTTTTACCTCCTCATCGATGGCGTGGGCGGTTGCCTCGCTGTAGTTCCTTTCTTCCATAATATCCCGGCCTAAAAACACCAGCCCCTCCCGCCGGCCTAAAGTCAGATTCCCCAGCTTTTCCGACATCCCGAATTGCATCACCATGCGCCGGGCCATCCCGGTAGCCACCTCCAGGTCATTCTGCGCTCCGGTAGTCACTTCGCCCAGGTTCAATTCTTCGGAAGCCCTGCCGCCAAGAATCATGGTGATCTCCGCCAATAATTCTTTTTTCGTCCAATAGTGCCGGTCTTCCAGCGGCGGAGTAAAAGTATAACCGCCGGCTAGGCCGCGGGGAATAATCGAAACTTTCTTTAAAGGGTTGACTTCCGGGATCAACAAGGAAAGCAAAGCGTGCCCGGATTCGTGCAAAGAAGTGATCTCTTTTTCCTTTTTAGACATGATGTGGCTTTTCTTTTCCGGCCCCATCAGTACCCTTTCCACGGATTTATCCAGGTCGATCTCTTCCACGGCTTCTTTATTGTTGCGGGCAGCCATCAGCGCCGCTTCATTACAAAGGTTCGCCAGGTCCGCGCCGCTAAAACCCGGGGTTTGGCTGGCAACCGATTTCAGGTTAACTGTCGGAGCAAGCTTGATCTTACGCGTATGCACTTTAAGTATTTCTTCCCGGCCCTTAATATCAGGCAGGTTGATGATGATCGTGCGGTCAAACCTTCCCGGGCGTAAAAGCGCCGGGTCCAGAGTGTCCGGACGATTGGTCGCCGCGATCAGGATCAGCCCCTGCTGGCTGTCAAAACCATCCATCTCCACCAATAACTGGTTAAGGGTTTGTTCGCGTTCGTCGTTACCGCCGCCGATACCGGAAAAACGCAAACGCCCCACGGCATCGATCTCATCGATAAAAATTATCGCCCCCTTACCGGAAACTACTCCGGCCTTACGCCCCTGGTCGAACAGGTCCCTTACCCGGCTGGCGCCCACGCCGACAAACATCTCCACAAAATTGGAACCGGAGATACTAAAGAAAGGAACATTGGCCTCACCGGCAACCGCCCTGGCGATCAAAGTCTTGCCGCAGCCCGGAGGCCCGACCAAAAGCACCCCTTTGGGGATTTTACCGCCCAGCTTCTGGAATTTTTTCGGGTCTTTAAGGAATTCGATTACTTCTTTCAGCTCTTCCTTGGCTTCATCCACTCCGGCAACATCGTCAAAAGTAGCTTTTTCATTATTGCTCTGGATCTTGGATTTGATCTTGCCGAAAGACATGATCCGGCTGCCTAATTGTTCCCCCCTGGCCGCCATCATCCACCAGAAAAAGATCAGCAGTAATATCGGCCCCAGGTTAAAAAGTAAGGTGACCCAGAATGTCCGGGCCGGCTTGATCTCAAAGATCTTTAAATTCTGCCGCATTAAATTGAGCATCTCCGGGTCATTATCCGGCATATTGGTGAAAAACTTGGTATTATCGCTATATTCCCCCTGAAGCATATTCTCAGTCTTAGTCAGCTTCTTGATATGATCCGGATTAGTTTTAACGGTTTGGTACAGCTGGCTATAGGTGATCTCTTTGGGGACCCCGGTGACCGGGATATTATTAAAAGAGTTTAGCAGGACGATCAGCAGAAAAAACACCAACAACCACCCGAAAGGAAAACGCTTCAGGTTGTTGGGTTTATTGGATTTGGACTTTTTTGGCGCAGCCATTTTATCTCTCCGTATTCTTTAAGAAAATCTTTTGAAGGATTTTCGTAATGGTTAGTGAAAAGTGGGCCGCTCTTTAGCTCAAGCGGATTTTAGAAAAATTATTATACCCCGAAGCAAGCTTAAAATCAAGGGTTTTTACCGATGCTGTTGCATAGGGTTAGCGCCTGAAGAAAAGCAGATTATTTTTGGATTTTTGCACACAGATCCCCTTAGGCAAATGGACGATCGACCCCTGGGGGCGGTTGTAAATCAAATCCTCAAGCTCCTTAATGTGCTGGAAACCGATCCTGCGGGTATCCCCTTGAAGGCTGACAATGCTTTGGCGCAGCTTAAGGCGCAAAATTGCCGGGTGCAGCTTGGCGGCCCTTTTTAGATTAAGGCGCAAAGGGTTACCTTTTAAACTGCGCCGGGCTGCCTGCTCTAAATATTCATAATCATAGGCCACGCTGGCGGCGAGGTTAGCCAATCCTTCCACGATATTAGCGTTATATTTACTTTTTAACAAAGGAAGCAAGTGCAGACGGATCCGGTTCCGGAAAAACAGCTCCTGCCGGTTAGTCGGGTCCAGGCGCGCCTTCACCCTTCTATGTTTTAAAAATTTTTCGATTTGGCTGCGGGGAGTTTCCAGTAACGGCCGGATCAATAAAACACCGTTGATCCGCCTTTTAGCGGATATGCCGGATAAACCGGACAATCCGGTGCCCCGCAGAAGACGCATTAAGACTGTCTCCGCCTGATCGTCCAGATTGTGCCCCAAGGCGATTTTGCCCGCTTTAAGCTGTTTTGCCGCCTGGATCAGGAATTTTAATCTCTCCTCCCTTAAATACTCTTCCAGGGAACCTTTAACCTTTCCCTTTTGCGGCGGCAAGCGCTTGGTAATAACCGGAAGCTTAAGCTTTTGCGCCAGTTTTTCCACAAATAGGGCATCCTGGGAAGAATCCTGGCGTAAGCCGTGGTCCAGATGCGCAATATGCAAGGTTAAACCCAGTTTAGGCTTAAGGGCAAAAAGCTTAAGCAGCAAGGTTAATGAGTCCGGGCCGCCGGAGACCGCCACCAAAACCCTGTCCCCATCCCGAAGCAAAGAATATTTTTTAATTGTTTCAAGGAATTTATCCATGGTTGTATATTAGCATAAAATAACCATCTATTTTATAGATTATTTTTTGCGGGTCCTGCCACTGCGGCACCCTACCGTGCTCACTGACGTTGCGCGCGGCAGGGGACCCGCATCCGTGTCACCCGCAAAAAATTACAATAAGGAAATATTGACTTTATCCGCACAAAAGTGTAAATTAAATCCATGCGCCGCAAGATCGTTACCCATAAAGAAAGAAAAATCGTTTTAGGCAACTTCCTTTCCCTGACCGGCCTCCAGACGATAAGCTATATCCTGCCGATGATCATCCTGCCTTACCTGGTCCGGGTGATCGGCATAGAGAAATTCGGGCTGCTTGCCTTTGCCCAAGCCCTGGTCCAATATTTCATGATCCTTACCGATTACGGCTTCAGCTTATCGGCTACCCGGACTATGGCGCTGATCGGTGAACATAAACAAAAAACCAGCGTTTTATTCTCCTCTGTAATGACCGTGAAGCTCATTTTATCGGGCTTAAGCTTTGTTGTCCTGTGCGCCCTTTTATATTTTGTGCCCCGTTTCAGGCAGGATTGGATAGTTTATCTTTTGTTTTTCGGCACGGTGATCGGCAGCACTCTGTTCCCGGTATGGTTCTTCCAGGGTAAAGAAAAAATGAACTACATTGCCGTGGTGAATGTGGTCAGCGGAATTCTTTACGCGGTTTCCATCTTTGTGTTTATCGGCGGCCCGGAAGATTACCTGATCGTGCCGGCAATGGGCTCGCTTTTGTCGATCGTCAGTGGTTTGCTGGGCTTATTTATCGCCTTTAAGAAATTCCGCCTGGAATTCATCGTCCAGAAATACACGGACATTAAACGGGAGCTTAAAACCGGCTGGGATATTTTTGTTTCGATCCTTGCGGTAAACGCCTATACCGCCACCCGGGTTTTTGCCGTAGGGCTGTTGACCAATAATGTGATTACCGGTTACTATTCTTTGGCCGCCCAGATCGCCAATGTCATCCAGACCTTCCCCATGGATTCATTTACCCGCGCGGTTTACCCCAGGATAAGCCATGTTTTTTCAAAGAATAAACAAAGGGCGCTGGCGATCATGTACCGCATCCAGGACGGGATCACCCTGGGATTTGTGGTCAGCCTTCCCATTGCCTACATTATCTCCCCCTGGATAATCCAGATCGCCTGCGGAGCCCCTTACAAAGAAGTGGTTTTTACCTTGCGGCTGCTTTTGGTGGCGATATTCTTTGTCGGAGCGAATAATTTTAAGGTGCAGTTTTTATTGGTGTGCGGGAAACAGGATCTTTATGCCAGGATACACGTCACTGCCGCGCTGGTCGGAGTTCCGCTTATTTTTCTGCTCATCCATCACTTTTCCTACGCGGGAGCGGCACTATCTACGGTAATTACCGAGGCGGGGGTATTTATCCTGACTTCGCTGATCGTCGAACACCTGGGAAAGAATATCTTAAAAAAGAATACCTGTTAGGCCCGGCTTGTCCGCCTAAGCGGGACTATCTTTATCCGGCTTACTCTTTTTTCCTCTTTTACGGTAATTGGGAAAAATCCATTTGCCAAAGCGGACAGACCCACCCTGCCAAAAAAATATCCCCAGGGCGACGAAAGACAATCCCTGCCATCCCAGGTAATAGCTGCGTTCCGTGGGAGACTTAATAAAAATAAGCATCTTAAAAGCCCCGGCGACCAGCAAAAGCAAACCAATAAGTCTACGCAAGTTTTCCGCTCTCTTTTCCATACTCAATTTTTCTCAATAAACCGGCCGATCAAAATAAAGACTAAAATGGTAACCATGGAAGGCAGGAGCAAAAATATCTGTATAAGCGTAATCATCCCGGCGTCCGAATTGGTCAGGTTATCGACCATCCGCCTAAAATAAGGAATGTGGGTTGCTGAAGAGCCGAACAAGATTAAGGAACCAAACCACACTGCCGCCAGAAATACCTGCATCCGCCCGTACGTATACCAGGTATTAAGCAGGAATCTGCTTAATCCGTTTTTTCCGGCCAAAAGTTGCTCAATGGATTTTATGGGCTTATCCGATTCGGGAAAAATTTTGAACTTGCCTAAACGGTTCCCAAACCAGAACTGTAAACCCAGGGCGACTAAAAACAAGCACAGGAAAGCCTGGAGAAAATTACGCTTTTCCGGGGAAAACACAAAGGCATGCATCTTTGAAGCAGCCAATAAAAGCAGAAAAACCCCGATAAGTTTTACTACTTTTTCCAGAGCTTCATAAGACTTTTTATTTCCCAAAGTTCCCCCTAACCAGGGATAGAGTGAAAGAATTAAGGTTTTTTCTCCTGGCTTTCATCAAACTCGATAAGCTTATCGACAATAAAAAAAGTAACCGCGCTGATAATGGTCATAAAAAGGATAAGAAAGATCACCATATCCCTGTCCGTGTTTATCCAGGAGTCTATTCTGGCGCTAAGCTGCGGGATTGAGATTAAACCGCCGAGGATAATCGCGCTTAAAAACCAGACCACCCCGGCCACATAGGACAATCCGCTCCTTAAATACCAAACCGTACGGCTGTCCCCCTTTTTAGGGAAAATTTTCATTTCCCCTATCCGCTCCCCTTTCCACAGGTAAAAGATCCAGGCAATGGTCATCGCCAGGCAAACCCCTACAATGTAAGTCCTTCTTCCCGCGGCATTATTCAACAGAAAGAACAGCTGGAAGAGGATAACGCAGAATAAAAAAATGATCTTTAATGTGCGGATATACGGCGGTTCCGGTATTTTAGGGTTTTCCATTGGTTTGGTTGCCGATGCAAAGGATCTCGTTAACTGTTCCGTCATAACCGATGATCGCTTTATTCGTCCACAGAATATTTACCCGCTCCCGGTTGCTGCGCATATTCTCGTTTTCATTCACGGAATACTCCTGCGGGTTGGCGATGATCGCTTTGATCATTTCCACCAGGTCCTGGCCGGACAGGTTCTTTTCGGAAACAATGGTGTTGATCACGCTCTTGCCCAATACCTCTTCCTCCGGATACCCGAAAAACCTCTGGCCGAACCGGTTAAGGAAAGTGATCCTGCCTTTAGTATCCATTAACAGGACAATACTGTTGGCATTCTCCACGATCAATTTATACATACTATCGCTGATCATTTTTAAGATTTTTTGTTTTTTAATGCTTCTAGTATGCTCACCAGAAGGTACAGCGCTAAAGCGCAGAATAAACCTTTGGCCAGGAAATACCAGCCGATGGAGTCATTGGAGAATTTACCTTTGAAGACTTCGTTACCTAACAGGAAAGAATATACACAAATTACGAAGACTAGAACAGCAGCGATTGAAACTGATAACTTCAGGTTTTTCATAAAAATCCTTTCTTTAAATAGAATAGTATTGCACTTAGTTTTTACTTTTTTCGCTTACGTTTTTAGATTCTTCATAAATTTTTTTCCAATCTATTTCCGGATACCCCCAGTCCTTTTCTTCCCTATAACCTAAACTAGCTATTTCGCCAAAAAAAATTGCGGCGGTATTTTTAATATCTTCATATAATGATGGGGCAAATTTTTCTAAATAATTATTCAAATCAGCATTGCTTGAATTACTTAGCTTTCCATTCTGAAGTAGGCAAGTTATCCTGGTTTCATGAATTTCGTTATAGAAAGAAAGGCCGCCATATAAATTAAGCAATCTCCCTTTTACCCAGCCTTTTATAGGTAATTTAGAAGCTATCGCGGCATTCCAGCAGCTAGTTTCTAATCTTTTGAATGGAAATTTAATGTTCAAATCGCCCTTCACTGCAATCATGTTATTTGTTAATTCAAAAAAAAGTTTTTCAATATGATCTTTTACCTCTTCTGTGTGTTTATTTTTTTGTTGGTAATGATATATAAACATTGCCGTACCCATTGCAGAAACAAAACCTATCATACCAGAAACAAATCCACCAGCTAACTGTATTATAATTTTGCTAGGATTAGTTTTTAATAATTTTATTGCATGGTTGGTTGATTTTGCGACAAACACGATACTCATGGATAATGTTACGGCAGCACAGAGCATAAAAAATGCCTCTTTCCAGGCTATTTTTTTAAATTCAGAAATTTTTATATCAAAAAGCTTTCCCTTTTTTATGCCAATTATAATACATTGCATAAATATTAATAAGCTTCCAGTAATTACTAGAGAATTAAATCTTATAAAACTCAAATCTATCTTGAATATTTTTATTAACCAAGCAAGCCAAATTAATAGCGCAATTAATAATAATATTCGATAAAAAGTAAACCTTCCAGAATTAGCAATCATTTTATATCTAACCTATTTATAATTTAATTTACAAGTGCTTCTAGATGATCCGCAGGTATCAATTCCGCTAATCTAATGCCACAATGACCAGCACCAGACCATTGCACTTCTCCCCATGCTTCTTTTATGGTTTTATTTTGATTAAAAGATTCCAAGCGGAAACTAATCAATCTTTTTGGAGTTAATGACAATAAGCCTCGAACTTTGATTCCCATTGAGCTGATATCGTCAGTCTGTGATGTGCCAAGCAGTTGGTTTGTTGTAAAATCCTTAAATATAGCTCTGGCGCGCAGTGGCCTGCGACTATGTTCGCGCATATCCATTGACAACGGCAAAGCAGATACCAGAGTATGTTCTGGATCAATAACTTTTATTCCTAAAGCTCCGGCTACCTTAATTAAAGGTTCATCAGATACAATAAAATAAGCCTCAGCACCAGCATGTTCATTAAGATATTTAATTTCGCGCATAATTATTAGCGCTAAAGCATCAACCGTATTGGGTCGTGGCTTTGTCCTTTTCTCAGTCAGTCCAGTTTTTTTATTGCAAAAAGTTATCTCTTGAGGTACATAATCTGCTATAGGCTGATATATTCCCATATCGGTTAGGTGCCGTTTGGCAAAATCATATAAATAGATTTTCCCCGAAGAAATATCCTTAAGAAATGTGTCAATGGCAGCATCTCTTGCCACATCATTAATTTTATTTTCAGACTGGAGTTTGTAAAAAACTTTGATTACTTCAACAACTTGAATATTTGGAAGGCTGATTGTGACTTTAGGGGATTTAAATAAGTAATCTACTATTTTCGTACCAGTTTCACCATGGTACCGTTTGACTATTGCGCTTGTATCAAATAAGCAATCAACAGTCATCCTTTATCTCTTCTCGGATGGGCTCTTTTATATTACTCATTAGTTTTCTAACTTCATTTACAGATTTTGCGTGGACACAATTTGAGCTTAACCAATTAAAAAAGACACCATCATCTTCTCTTTTCCGTGCGTCTCTATGTATTTCCAATCTATCTTTTTTCATAAATTTTCCCTATGTTTACTACAACTATACTGTACTCCTTATTAAAAAAGTGTCAAGTAGCGAAATCTGGACATTATTGACTTTTTAGCACTAGTAAAATCGGCGGGAAGATATATGCTTCATTGTGGTGGCGGAGCCCCTCGCTTCGCTCGGGGTCACTCGCTAGCAAATTAGCGGGCGAGTGAAGTATGCACCCTGGAGGTCTCGCGGGTCACAGGTAACGGCGGGACCTGTGGGGTGCCACTCTCGGGGACCAATTTTCCTGGTCACCAGAGAGGGAAAAATTGGTGGCGGAGAGTGGATTTAAACCACCGACCAGGCGGGTATGAGCCGCATGCTCTATCAGGCTGAGCTACTCCGCCAAAACTTAATTATCTTTTCAAAAACTGCGGAGAGTGGATTTTCCCCTGCGTTTATTATAGGGGGACACTCCCATCGCAAAAATTTATTGGTCGTAGAAACCACCGACCTGTCGGGTATCAAGCCACCCTCTTTTTATTTCAGTGGCGAAGCACCCCCTAATATAAGCCCCGGGTGGCTTACTCCGCCATAACTTAATGAATTTTCAAATTTAGTGAATCGGAAAACTCCGCCCACCTTTTATAAGCGGAGCGCTCCATTGCTTTGATTATTGGTCGCGGCCACCGACCTGAAGGGTATTCGCCGCCTCCCTATTTCTAGAGTGCCGGTGGCTCAAGCCGCACCATATTAATCTATGCGGCGCAGTACCCCTTCATTTAAGCACCGGGTAACTCCGCCAAAACTAAAAGAATTTCAAAAAGACCGCTTAATAGATTGCTTCCCGCCACAAACCGTTGGCGGGCAGGCGTCGCTTCCTGCCTGTCGGCAGGCAGGCGCTCCTCGCAATGACACTTTGGAGCAGAAAACTGATATATATTATCAAAACTTTAAATTTTACGCAAGAACAATGCGCAGCCGACCGCAATCGAATTTAAACAGGCCAGGACCACTACCCCGGCGGCAATATCTTTAATGATCTTGATCTTCGGATGGTATTGTTCCGTAATCGCGTTCATCATTAACTCGATCGCCGTGTTGAAAATCTCCGCCATGAACACCAGGGTGATCGTAATGCAAAGGACCGCTAATTCCAAACCTTTTAATTTAAGTAGGAGTCCGGCCAGAAACGCCAGAATACCCGCCAGAAAGATCAACCGCATGTTCCGGTGATAAAGAAAAAGATACAGTATCCCTTTACAGGCGATAATCAAACTCTTGCGGAATTCCCTGACTTTAAAAATATCCCGGAACGGATTTTTAGGCATTTATTTTTTCCGGTAAGCGTCTAAGAACGAATCGCAGTAAATATTCTTATTTAAGATCAGTTCAGCGGCGATCAAAGTGTCCATCAGCTCTTTATCTTTAGGATCAAGTATAGCAGAATCCAGCCCGGATGCAACTGCCATGGTTAAGAATGTCCGGTTGATCAGGCTGCGATGCTTAGCCCCCTGGGAAATATTGCTTAACCCGATGATCGTCTGCGGAGCCGGCTCACAAAGCATTTTAAACTCGGCGATCGCCTCCAGGATATCCTTCATCTGGTCCTGCGCCACATTCACCGGCATTACGATCGGGTCCAGATACAGGTCGGATACGGCAAACCCGGCTTCGTTAACATAGTCCAGGATCTGCGCCGCCAGCTCTAAACGCTGGTCTTTATTCTGCGGGATACCCTTACTGCTGATGGTTATCCCGATCAATTTAGAGTTATATTTTTTAGCCAGCGGCACAAGGATCTCCAGTTTTTCCCTGTCGGCGGTAGTGGAATTGATGATCGTCTTATTTTTCGCCGCTTTTAACCCCTCTTCGATTACTTTGGGCTTACTGGAATCAAGGCACAACGGCTTATCGGTGACCTCCTGGACGGTTTCCACCAGCCAGGGCATATCCAGTAAAGGATTTTTAGAGGCGGTACCGCAGCTTAAGTCCAAGGCATCGGCTCCCGCGGCGACCTGCTCCCGGGCGCAATCCTGCACGATCTTTTTATTCCGCTCCTTAAGCGCCGAAGCGATATTGGCGTACATCCCGTTGATCAACTCACCGATTATAAACATAAAATAAAAATTACCCCCTAATCTGTCCCGTGATTTTTATTTTACACCGGACGATACAATATTCGAATATATACAAACCGTAACATACAGGTTTGAGTCCGGTGAATCAACCACTCCTGGTTAAGATCCGAGATTAAATAACTCCTCGATATAATTACTCACATTGGTAAAAGCTTTCGGGTGGCGCATCACCAATACGTCCGCCCCGGATTGGATAAGGTTGGAAGCAGTAAGTGTCTCCCACATAATCCCCTGTTCGGGATTAGTCTTGGCTTCTTTTGCCCTCCAAGCCTCCTGCCCCACAAAGCAGATAAACGGGGAAGCCAGGGTTTTATCCCCGGATAAAGCTGCCAGCCGCGCTCTTTCCATAATTGAATAAGCGTACTCTAAACCATAACCTAATGCGCCGATCGTCGGGTCGATGACAATGCGCTCAAGGGGCAGGCCCATATCGGAAATTAGAATATTGAGCTGTTTGGCGATATTGATATCGATCGGGCTTTCGGCAATGATACTGTGGCCGTCAGCCAGGACGCTGGCGGTCAGGGTTTTATAGTTATCCTGCACCGCGCTTCCGACCAGGCAGCGCTCTTTTTTGGCTGCTTCCGAACAAGCCGGCATCACCAGGTTATCCTTGGAGTCATCACCGCTGCCGGTAATGATCAAGGGCACTTTTACTTTACTTAAGAACGCGGAAACGAATTTTGCCGCCTCTTCCGGGCTTTTGTTCCCGAAATCCGGGTGCGTCCCCTGCATTTTTAAGCAAAGTAATTCGGCCTTAAATTTATTCACGCAAATTTCCGCCCAGACAAGCGGGTCATTGATCTCCTTGCCGAACGCTTTGATCACTTCTTCATCAAAATCCGAGGGCGCGACATCCCAGACCTCAAAAGCCAGCTTCGGCTTATTCGGATTAGCCCCTTCTTTAAATAATAAAGGCATCGAGCTTTGGCCGCCGATCTTTAAACTGTGGCTGCGCGTCCCACCCTCCTGGGCGGTTGCCCCGATGGTTACGGTCGAGATCACTCCCGGCCATTTTTCCAATACTAATGGTGTTTCCATATTTTGTCTCCCAGTTGATTAAGCGCCGCAAACAACGGCGCATCCGGTTTCAGATCGAACACCGGTTTTCCCGATAAACTTAACTCTTCCATTCCCGGATCAAAAGGCAAGTTACCCAAGTACTCCAATCCGGTATTTTTGACCAGATCTTTTTGGATGTCTTTATTAAAACGGTTGATCAACAAAAAACTTTTTTTAACCTCAAATTTCAAAGCCTTCACTAATTCCGAGATCCTTTGCGCGGATTTTAAACCCACACTGGAAGCATCGGAAACCACCACCAGCGCGTCCGCTCTTCGGCTGGTCCTGCGGGATAAATGCTCCAGGCCCGCCTCATTATCCACGACAATATAATCGTAATCGGCGATAAGCTTAGCCATCAGCCCGCGCAAAACATTATTTACGTAACAATAACAGCCAGGGCCTTCGGGTTTACCCATACTCAGCAGGTCAAAACCATCCTCTTCGGTGATCGCCTCCTGGACTTTTAGTTGGATAAAACGTTCTTTGGCCATTCCCGCCGGGATTTTATCCGGCCCCTGGGCGATCTCATCCAGGATCGCGCCCACATTCTCCGAGGATTTAACCCCTAAAACCTCACCCAGATTACTGTTCGGGTCGGCGTCTATTGCCAAAATCGAACCGGCTTTCTTTTCTTTTAAAGCCCGGACGATTAAAGCCGCCAGCGTAGTTTTGCCTGTCCCCCCTTTACCGGCCAGCGCGATAACATAACCCATTTACGCCCTCACCGTAGGAAAGCGGGTTAGGTCCGTGTGCGGAAAGAATAAAGACTGGCTGTATTCATCCATATACCCCGGATCAACCGATAATTCAAAATAAGTGATCTTTTGCGCCAGGGCATCGGCCATATCCCTTGCCTGGGCGGAAAGTAATATTTGTCTGGAACCGGCTAGGGAACTGTTGCCGATAAAAACAAATTTTGACCGCTCTAAATCCGGCAAAAGCCCGATGCGGATGGCTTTTTCAATATCTAAATAGGTGCCGAACCCTCCGGCAATGAATATTTTAGAAACGGAAGAAAAATCCAGAGCTAGATGCCGGACTAAAATCGCGGTGGCCGAATAGATCGCTCCTTTAGAACGTTTGAGGTTTTCAATGTCCGCCTCGTTGATCAAAATATCCGACTCGGAGTTAGCCTCTTCTTTAAAACAAACGACAAATTCTTTTCCGTTTTCCCCCTGGCGGATGCGTTTACCCTCGACTTTGATCTTTCCCGCCTTATCGATGATCCCGGCATCCAGCATTTCACTCAATAAATCGATATAACCGGAACCACATATCCCCCGGGGAGCCGCGTCCTGGATCGTCGAATATTTAACGCTAAAATCTTTCTTGTCGATATTCACCTTCTGGATCGCCCCGCTGGAAGCGCGCATGCCGCTGGATACCCCGCTGCCTTCAAAAGCCGGCCCGGCGGAAGCGGCGCAAGCCACCAGGAAATCTTTGTTTCCTAAAACGATCTCTCCGTTAGTGCCGATATCGATCAAAATACAAGCTTCCTCTTTCTGATATAACCGGCTGGATAAAACTCCGGCGGTCGTATCCCCTCCGACATAACTGGAAACCCCCGGCACGCAATTCAACAGCCCGCGGGGATTGATATTGATCCCCGCTTCGGCGGCGCGCAGAACGGGAATAAAATTTGCCGTCGGCACATAAGGCTGGCGGCGGATATGCGAAGGGTCCATACTCAAAAGCAAATGGATCATCGTGGTGTTTCCCGAACAGACCACGCAATTGACCGAGTTCAAATCGATCCGGTGCTCGCTGACCAGGTCTTTAATGATCTGGTTCATCGTATCGGTGACCGCGTTATGTAATTTTTCCAATCCGTCGGTTTTAGCGGCGTAAACAATGCGGGTGATCACGTCGCTGCCGAAAGCCGCCTGCTGGTTATAAGTGGCTTTGGTTCCCAGGATCTTTTTTGAATTTAAATCCACCAATTGCCCGGAGATGGTGGTCGTGCCGATATCAAAACAAAGCCCGTAGTTATTCGCGGTCGTATCCCCGGGCTCGATCAAAACGATCTCTACCGTCTCATTGCGCCTGCCCAGGGTAACCGTAACCTTCCAATCGTAATCGCGCAGCAGTTCCCCTAACTGGCGGATATTGAACAATCCCGTAGCGATCGCCGGGAATTCCCCGTACTGGCGCAAGGCCCGGTATAATCTTTCCAAATCGCTGATACTGTCATTCAGGGTGGGCTCGGGAAGTTCCAGGTAAATTTTGGTGGCAAAAGGAGAATGGGTAAAAACCTTGTCCTCGAATTTTTCCTTTACCGGCTGGATATCTTCTGCCTTGGAATACAGCCCGCTTAACCGCTCCTCCAGCTCTTCCGGAGTAAGCTTATCGAAATTGATCCGGGAACTGTCCGGGATCAAAACTTTCAGGTCGCTGTGGACCGTAGTCAGGCAAGCCAGGTAAACATTATTTTTTCTTTCCTGCGGGGTGATGATCCCGTTAGGTTGGCTGCTGACCTGGCCTTCATTGACAATCACCTTGCACCGGCCGCAAATCCCGTCCCCTCCGCAGTTAGAATTAATATTGATCCCCGCGGAGATCGCCGCCGAAAGGATAGTCTTATCTTTTTCAGCTTCAACCGTGAGATTATCGGGAAGAAAGGTGACTTTGAATTTTTGCATAATTATTTAAACCCTAAACTCTAAATCCTAAACTCTAAACAAACCCAAAAAACCAAATCAAAACTCTAAACTGAATAATTTTGTGTTTTGAGTTTAGAATTTTTGAGCTTGTTTAGGATTTCGAGTTTAGTGTTTAGAGTTTGATCCTAATTCAAGTTCTTCAAAAACGCCGGAATACCGGCTGCTTCCTTCGGTCCGACAATGATCTTAAATCCGGAAGCATCTTCCAGGTCTCCGCTGATCATCGCCAGATAACCGGGAATGATCAGGTTTTTGTGCCCGACGGTTTCCTGGACCGCGAAGCTTTTCAGGGCTTTGGCGATCACCTCGGCGTTGAATTTCTCGGCGGCCCAGGCGGTAAGCACCGACATCCCCTGGGTATCCACGCTTAAAATATACGCGGGAATTTTACTGGCTTCCACTTCCCCTAATACGGTATAGTAACTTAAGGAAAAGTTAGTGGTGACCAGTAATGGAGCATTCGCGGCAACTTTGCCGATCGGATAAAGCTTCGGGTCGATCTGCAGGGGTTTTTGCGGGTCGGTATAAATATTCTGCCGCAAGGTAAGAATAGAAAGCGCCTCCCAGGTGGCCAGACCCTTGATCAAAACTATCCCGGCGTATTTGGCGATATAAGCCGTTGCCTCCATCGCTTCTTCATAAGCATCGTTGCGTTCGACGATCGCCAGGGCCGGATAACCTAAAGCCCGGTTGGTTTTCTTTAGCGCCTGCCGGCGGATCTGGGTCAGGTCCCAAAGCTTATCGGCAATCGATTTTTTACCGGTATCTAAAATCAATTCTTTTATTCCCTGCGCCGCCAATTCTTTGGTCAGCTCGGAAAGCGAGTCGATATCCTGGGCAGTCACGACCAGCGGAAGCTGGAATTCTTTGGCGATTTCCCCCATTGGCGCTAAATTTTCTTTGCGCGCAGAATACAACAAAGGTTTGCGCCCCTGGCTTAATGCCGCCGCCTGTTTCAAGCCGGCCATATCCTCGCTGATCAGAATGATCCCCAGGTCGGTGTTCTCTAAAAGTAATTTCAGCGCCTGCAAGAACCTTGACGCGTCCTTATTTTGCCGCAGCGCCACCAGGTTAACCTCCAGGGTTTGGCCGACGCGTTCAAATTTAAATTCATTGATCCGGCCCACTTGCTCTTTTAGCTGGCTATCGCTTAAACTATCCTCGAGAATAAAACCCACTCCGGTCGGATTGCGGAATTTCTCTTCATGCCGGAACATTACCGTTTCGTTACCGATCTCGAATTTGCGTTCTCCTGTCCCCAGGATCACCGGCTTGACCGGGGGTAAAGCCTGCGACTCCAAAATTTCCCGGGCTTGGGCGGAAATAAAAGGGCATTTTTCGATCGGCAAAGTTTTTTTGGCCAGCTGCATGGCAAAAGCCAGACAGGTCGCCAGGCCGCACTGGCGACAATTTGTTTTAGGTAATAATTTATAAATATCCAAACCCGATAGCGCCATATTATCTCCCTCGGACAGTAGTCCACACCCGCGCAATTCCACTAGGCGCGGGGTGCATATATTATTTTTTATTGATTAAACTCGCGAAATAACCCGCGCCGAATCCGTTATCGATATTCATTACGCTGACTCCCGGAGAGCAGCCGTTCAGCATGGTTAATAACGCGGCCAAGCCTGAAAAGCTCGACCCGTACCCGCAGCTGGTCGGCACCGCCACGATCGGGACTTTCACTAACCCGCTGACCAGGCTGGCCAGGGCCCCCTCCATCCCGGCGACCACCACGATCACCTGGGCCTTTTTTAATTTATCGACATTGCTCATCAACCGGTGCACCCCGGCCACCCCCACATCAAAAAGCCTTTCCACCCGGTTACCCATTACCTCCAGGGTTTGCGCCGCTTCTTCCGCGATGGGAATGTCCGCTGTGCCGGCGGAAACCACTAAAACCAGGCCTTGGGATAAAGTCTTCGGCTTGCTTAAAAAATAACCGATTTTTGCCAGGGGATTATATTTCAGGCGCGGGATGCTTTTTTTTAAAAACGAAAATGTCGCTTTATCCAGCTTGGTCAAAAGCAGGTCTTGGCGGGAACTGATGATCTTTTTAGCGATCCCTTTTAAATGCTGCCGGTCCTTGCCCGGGCAGTAAATGACTTCAGCAAACCCTTTTCTCCTTTGCCGGTCGGTATCGATCTTGGCAAACCCCAAATCGCAAAAACCTTTGCCCGCGGTCATCCTACAGACCCCGGTAAACCAGATAACCCAGAAGGATTATAAAACACAGGGCAAAGATATAAAAATAATTGAAGTAAAAAAAATCGTGGACCCTGCCTACCCAGGCTTCCGCTTCCCCTTTATCCTGCTTGGGCTTTAAATGGCTTTGGGATTTCTTATACTGCTCCACTTGCTCTTTTTTGAACCTTAGGTATACTCCCCCGACTTTATAGCCGGGTAAGGCGCCGTTTTCCGTAAGATCCAAAACATCTTTTTCGGAAATTCCCAGCGCAGCCGATACATCCCGGACGGTGAGCATTTTCTCTTCAGTCATTTTTTATCCGCGGCCTAAACTTGGTGTGCCAAACAAACAAGGGTATCCGCTTTTAATCCCCGGTTGGGGGGAGTTCCACCATTATTTTGCGATTTTGCCCGAAGCGATCCAGGTATCGATCGCTTTACGTTCAAACTTCCAGTCGTTATTCTCTTTACTTGCGGGAACTTTGCCGGAATTGGCCCATTCCATGATCGAGCTTAATTCCACTTCCAGGTATTCCGCCAGCTGCTCGGGATTGAGAAAATCGTGCAGCATGTTGCAGCGGCCTTCAAAGATCGCCCCTTCGGTAATATTCAGCTTGGCCGGAAAGATCGTCCCCTCCACGACCGCCTGGGGAAGTAGGGTCAATCTTTCTTTAGCGGTAATCTTTCCCTTAACCTTGCCACCGATAATAATGTTATCCCCGGTGATATCCGCGATGATCACCGCGGTCGGGCCGACAGTGAGGTTACCCCGGGTATCCAAAGTACCTTCGAACTTACCGTTGATCCGCAGGTTGACCGGATCCTTAAAGGTCAGGGTACCCTGCATTGCCGCGTCGACATCCAGCGTTTTTTCCTCTAAATTCTTTTTAAAGGCCATGTTTCTCCTCCTGGTATAATTTTCAGGTATAAAAAATTATAAATTATACCTGATTACTACGATTAATAAAGATTCCGGCGATTAAACCGCCATCTTAAAGTTCTTGCTTTAATCTTGTAATCTATTTTAATCACCGTAATCAAGACATACGTTATGCTTTTATATTATCGGATGTCTTGACGAGTGGTTTTTCTATAAAGCGTAAAAAATGCAAGACGATCAGGACTAAAATGGTAGTGTAAACCGCGATTTTACAAAAACCCACGCCCACGGCAAGGCCCAGGCCAGCGGCCACCCAAAGGCTGGCGGCAGTAGTCAACCCCCTGACCCCGTCGGATTCCCGGATGATCGTGCCGGCGCCGAGGAATCCGATACCGGTAACCACCCCGGCGGCAATCCGCGCCGGATCCAGGGACACCTGACTTTTATATATATCAAAAACATACAAGGATGTCAACATGATAAGGCAGCTTCCCAGGGCCACCAGGATATGCGTGCGCAACCCCGCGTCCCTGCGGTGCGCCTGCCTTTCCAGGCCGATCAGCCCGCTTAAAAGTAAAGTCAATAATAAACGAACGATCATCTGTGCTTCCGTAGGCATGCTTCCTCCTAAATTAAAAATTGTTTATAATAAGTGGTAATTTTTAATTTGTACTTCGCGATACAACAATCGAAATGCGCCTAACCGTATCATATAGGTTTGAGCGAAGTACAATCAACCACTGCTCTCAAAGCTACGTGGTAATCTTTAACCTACATATTTAAATTAAGATCATTCCTTACCCCGCGCTTATAGAGCGCGCCCGCAAAACCGGCGACCATGGCCGCGTTATCCATGCACAGGTTAATTTCCGGAAAAAAACATTTGATCCCCTGCTCTTTGGCGGCTTGCGTAAACTTCTGGCGCAAAGTGCGGTTGGCCGCCACTCCCCCTCCGATCAAAAGGTTTTTGACTTTTTTCTTTTTACAGGCGAGCAGGGATTTCCTCACCAGGACATTTACCGCGCTTTCCTGGAAGGATGCCGCCAGGTCTTTTTTTAATTTAAGGCTGGGTTTTTTATCCTTAAAATAATAAAGTACCGCAGTTTTGATCCCGCTGAAACTGAAATCCAGCTCCCCGTCCGTACCGGAACAGGCAAATTTAATTTTATGCCTGTCCCCGTCTTTGGCGATCTTTTCGATCAGCGGCCCACCCGGATAACCTAAACCCATAATTTTAGCCACCTTATCGAAAGCCTCACCGCAGGCGTCGTCGCGGGTCTGCCCCAATACCCGGATATCGGAAAAATCTTTGATATAAAATAACGAGGTGTGCCCTCCGGAAACTACCAACGCGGCGGCCGGAAGCTTGGCCTTATTATTGCCAAGCAGGTTGGCGTAAATATGGCTGTGGATATGGTTAATTCCCAGAAGCGGTTTTCCCAGCGCCAAAGCCAGCGCTTTAGCAAAGGAAACTCCCACAATGAGGGAGCCCGGCAATCCCGGATGCGTGGTCACCGCGACCAGGTCGATCTGTCCGGCTTTGATTTTCGCCTCATTAAGCGCCTGCGCGAATAAACCGGCGATACTTTCCAGCTGTATCCGCGAAGCGATCTCCGGCACCACCCCGCCGTGGCGGCTGTGCAATTTAAGGCTCGAAGCGACAAGGTTGGAAAGGATCTTTGTTCCGTCCTTAACCACGGCTACGCCGGTTTCATCGCAGGAACTTTCAATCCCTAAAACGATCATTTCTCCACCTGTGAAAGAAAAACAAACCGGTAACCTTCTTTTTCCATCTGCGGGAGTATTTCACTTAAGACCAGCAAAGTATTCCTGCGGTCATGCCCGATCCCGATCGCCATTCCCTGCTTCCCGGATATTTTTTTTAATTTTAAGAGTTGGGCTTTTATGTACCCCGGATCAGGCTGGTTATCCAAAAAAACATCCCTTTTGGCGAATCTCACTTTCAATTGCTTAGCGATCCCCGGGCAAACCGAGGCGCTGGTAACAAAGCTATCTAAAAAATAAAGCTGGCGTTTTTTGATCTCCGCCAAAACCAAACCGGCGGCTCTCTTGTCCTCGGTAACCGCCGAGCCCATATGGTTATTGATCCCCTTGGCTAAAGGAACGCTGGCCAGCGCCCGTTCAAAGATCTCGTGGATCTGCCCGGCATTCATCGTGCGCATGATCGTATTTTGTTCCAGGTTATATTTTTCTTTCGGCTCCATCGGTAAATGCAAAATTATTTCCCGTCCGGAAGCACTTAATTCCTGCATTACCGCGGTCGAATGTTTTAAGTTAGGCAAAATCGCGCAGGTTACCGGCTGTTTGATCTGCCGTATAATTTCCAGATTATCCTGATGGTACCCCCAATCATCGATCACGATGGCGATCCGGCCGCGCTGCGCCGGCACCTGGACCTGCGCCGGAGCCGGCCGCTTAAGCTGAGGAGCGGCTTTTTTCGCTTTATGCATCGGGGTCAGGATCAAAGCGATAAACAACAGCAGAAGAAAAATGATCCCGGCGATCTTTAATATTGGGTTATTCATTTGAGGAATATTCTATCTTGCAGCCGGAATTTTATGCTCCTGCCGGCTTTTTAAATCAAAGGTGGATTTTGGAGTTGCGGTTTGCCTGGTTAACCGGAACCGATCTCAACATCTCTACGGCGCGCATTATCTGCGGGTCGGTTTTATAATCGAATACGGCCGGCTCGGGTTTGGTTGCTTCCTCGACTTCCCCGGTTTCCTCGGCGGTCTTTTCTGCCGGGGTCTCCTTTTTCTCCTCTACTGAAATATCCGGCATGATCCCCTGCCCTTGGATTATTTTACCTGAAGGGGTGAAATAATGCGCGGTAGTCAAACGCAAGGCAGAACCGTCATCCAGCGGGATGATCGTCTGCACGGAACCTTTACCGAAAGATTTTTTTCCGATAATCACCGCCCGCTTGTAATCCTGCAGCGCTCCGGCGACGATCTCGCTGCCGGAAGCAGAGCCCTCATTAATCAACACCGCCATGGGCATCCGGTAAAAATCATTATCTCCGGAGAAGAATTCCAGGTCCTGGTTTTTTTGCCTGCCCTTGGTATAGGCGACCAGCTTATTCGGCTCCAGGAATTTCCCGGTTACCTTGACCGCCACGTCCAATAATCCTCCAGGATTATTGCGCAGGTCGATAATCAATCTTTTCATCCCCTGCTTGGAAAGGGAGTTCAAAGCGTTGTTCAATTCCGTAAAAGTGTTCTCGCGGAATTCGGTCAAACGGACATAGCCGGTCCCCTCCTCCAAAATACGCACATTTTTAATATCGGCGATCTTGATGATCGCCCGGGTGATCTTGAATTCCAAAAGTTTCTTTTCATTATCCCGCATAATGGTCAGGTTGACCACCTCTCCGGGCTTGCCGCGCATTTTTTTAACCGCGTCCGTCAAGGACATCTCGCGGGTAAGCGCGTCATTAATTTTTACAATGTGGTCGTTAGCCTTGATCCCCGCTCTCCAGGCCGGAGTATCTTCGATCGGGGTGATCACGGTCAACACCCCGTCTTTAGTAGTGATCTCGATCCCTAATCCGCCGAACTTGCCCAAGGTGTCCACTTTCAACTCGTCGTAAGTTTCCGGATCCATGAACTGGCTGTGCGGGTCAAGTGAACCGAGCATCCCCTTAAGAGAACCGTAAATCAAATCTTTAGTTTTGGGTTCATCGACATACTCCTTCTGGACGATCGCCAGGGCATCGGAGAACACCTCTACCTGCCGGTACAATTGTTCGTTGCTGTTCTTATTTTTATTATCGGCAACCGCCAAACGGGCTCCGGTAAACAGGAACAGGAACGCTAAAAAAACAAAAAATATCTTTTTACGCATTAACTTAACCTCTGTTTGATTAAATCCCCAACCACCTTGGGATTAGCTTTGCCGGAACTTTTCTTCATCACCTGGCCGACCAGGTACATCAAGGCGTTGACCTTGCCGGCTTTAAAATCACCGACGGATTTAGCGTTTTCATTGATCACCGTTTCGATCACCTGGGCTAAGGCGTCGGTATTGGAGATCTGCTCTAAATTTCCCTCCTTGATCAGCGCCTGGGCGGATTTACCCGTATCCAGCATCTGGGTTAAAACGGTTTTAGCCGAAAGGTGGGAAATTTCCTGCCTTTGCACAAACCCGATCAAATTGATCAGCTCTTTCCGATCCAACTTAAGCGTATGCAGCTGCTCTTTGCGCAAATTCGCTTCCGCCATTAAAGGGCCGATCAGCCAGTTGGCTATCTCCTTTTTATCTTTACCCGGATATTCCTGCATGCACACTTCGGCAAACTCCGCGTCTTTTTTAGAGGCCACCAGGATCTTGGCATCATACTCCGTCAAGGCATAAGTTTTCATCAGCCGCTGCATTTTATCATACGGCAGTTCCGGCAAGGTGGCTTTTACCGGTTCGATCAGTTCTTTTCCGATCACAAAAACGGTCAGGTCCGGATCGGGAAAATACCGGTAATCCTTGGCCCCTTCTTTGGTGCGCATGGTTACGGTGATCCCCTGTTCCACATCCCAAAGCCGGGTCTCCTGGACCATGGTTTCTTTGGCTTCTAAAATTTTTGTTTGGCGCTCTACTTCAAAGGTTAAGGCGTCTTTTACCCCTTTGAAAGAGTTCATATTCTTCAGTTCAGTTTTTACTCCCAGTTCCTTGACCCCGGCCGGCCGGAGAGAAATATTGGCGTCGCAGCGCAAGGAACCTTTTTCCATGTCGCAATCGGATATATCCAGGTATTCAATAATGTTTTTCAAATTGGTCAGATAATCAAAAGCTTCCTGCGGATGAGATAGATCCGGCTCACTGACTATTTCCATTAAAGGGATTCCGGTGCGGTTAAAATCCACCAGGCTTACCGCATCTTCATGGATCAATTTACCCGCATCCTCTTCCAGATGGATCCGGGTGATCCCGATGCGTTTAGGCGACCCGTTAGTAAAAATATCCAGATAGCCGTTGCGCGATAACGGCAGGTCATACTGCGAGATCTGGTAATTCTTCGGCAAATCCGGGTAAAAATAATTTTTCCGGTCGAATTTTGTATGCTCCTGGATCCGGCAGTTAAAAGCCAGGGCTAATTTGATCGCCGAGTTTAGTGCCTGGCGGTTATAAACCGGCAAGGATCCGGGAAAACCCAGGCAAACCGGGCAAACATTGGAGTTCGGGGGCTTACCAAAATCAGTGGAGCAGCCGCAGAAGGCTTTTGTTTTAGTATTTAACTGTAAATGGACTTCTAATCCGATTACTGTTTCGTAAATCATAGTTTTGGTTTAATTTTATGCCAATCCGTATTTTGTTCATAAGCGTAGGCCGTTTTAAAAAGCATCTCTTCATCAAAGGGCTTGGCCATGATCTGTAATCCTACGGGCAGGCCTTGCTTGGTAAAACCGCAAGGCACGGAGATCGCCGGTATCCCCGCCAGGTTAACCGAGATCGTATAAATATCGGAAAGGTACATTTTTAAAGGGTCCTCAGTCCTTTCGCCGATCTTAAACGCCGCGGTGGGGGAAGTGGGCGCGACAATGCAATCAAACTCCTGGAAAACCCGGTCAAAATCCTGTTTGATCAGAGAGCGCACCTTTAAAGCCCGCAAATAATAGGCGTCGTAATATCCGTGCGACAAAGCAAAGGTACCTAAAAGGATCCGGCGCTTGGCCTCCTGGCCGAATCCTTCCGCCCGGGTTTCTTTATACATCTGCAAAAGATTATCGGCTTGCGCCCGGTAACCGTATTGCACTCCGTCAAACCTGGCGAGGTTCGAACTGGCCTCGGCCGTAGCAATAATATAGTAAACCGGCACCGCGTATTCGGTATGCGGCAAAGAAACCTGTTTGATGACCGCGCCCAGGGATTTAAGTTTATCGATTGCCTCCTCGATCACGGATTTAACTTCCGGGTCCAAGCCTTCGACAAAATATTCCTTGGGGATCCCGATCTTTAAACCCTTGATATCGCCGGTCAAACTTTTGGTGTAATCCGGAACACTCTGGTTAATGGAAGTCGAATCCTGAGGGTCATAACCGCTGATCAATCCGCACAAAAGCGCCGAATCCTCAACATCTTTAGTGAGCGGGCCGATCTGGTCGAGGCTGGAAGCAAAAGCGATCAACCCGTAACGGGAGACCCGGCCGTAAGTCGGCTTTAACCCGACTACCCCGCAAAAAGATGCCGGCTGACGAATAGAACCGCCGGTATCCGAACCCAGCGCCCAGATCGCTTCGTCGCTGGCTACCGCCGCGGCCGAGCCACCGGATGAACCGCCCGGGACGCAATCCAGTTTCCAGGGGTTAGCCGTCGGGCCAAAAAAAGAATTTTCCGTAGAGGAGCCGAAAGCGAATTCATCCATGTTCGCCTTTAAAGGAAAAATTTGCGCTCCGGCTTTCTTTAATTTATCGATTACGGTAGCGTCATACGGCGGGCGGAAACCACGCAAAATCTTGGAGCAGCATTCCGTGTTCAAACCGGAGGTACAGATATTATCTTTAATCGTGACCGGTAATCCGTTAAGCTCACCGAAGGCTTCATCCTGGGGGGCAAACTTTACCGGCCCCTGGTTGCGGACATACGCTTTAACTTTAGGGTCAGTCTTCTCTATGCGCTGGCTAAGCGAAAGCAGGATAGTCCTGGAGCAAATTTCTTTGCTTTTTAACTTTTCCAGCAGTTCATGGGCCGTAAGCTGATTTAATTCCATATTATTCGATTACCTTGGGTACGCTGAAGAAGCTGCCTTTTTTGCTCGGGGCATTTTCCAGGGCTTTTTCCGGGGTTAATGAAGTACGCGGCTCATCCTCCCGCAGTACATTACTGATGGGTAAAATATGGCTGGTGGGGCTGACCTTTTCTACATCCAGGCTGCTTAGTTTATCGATAAACCCGAGGATATCCTGCAGGTTAGCGGAAAGCTTATCTAACTCATTAGGCTGCAAATCGATACGCGCTAAATGCGCCACATGTTTGATCGTTTCTTTATCTATCGCCATTGAACCTCCAAATTTTTGTTATTTTAACATCTTTCTTTTCAAAAGTCAATATTGGCTGTCTGCATCCGGTTGAGCCGCCAAGCTATAAGTTGACAAATCCGCAAAAATGTGTAAAATACACCTAATTAACTTTTTCTAATGCCGATGAAAATTCAACAGCCAAAAGCCAGCTACTCTTTAAACAAGCAGGGTGAATTTGTAATCGAAAATTACAATTACGCCAAGCCCTTCGCTAATTTTTTCCCGGGGATCGCCGGAAAATACGGGATCCCGATGTGGGTTTTCTACGTAAACCGCGGCCAATGCATCTGCAGTTTCGGGATCAAAGATAAAGACCATGCGATCATGGAATTTTTTTCCGCCAATAAATCCTGGCAGCTGGTCAGTGACAAAGGGTTCCGCACTTTTATCAAGATCAAAAACGGTTCAGCCGGCCACCTTTACTATGAGCCTTTCCACGACGGCTACGCCAACCTCAAATACCGGATCAAGAATTCCATGCGCATCGGCGCGGCCGAGCTGACCCTGGAAGAAGAAAATTACACCCTGGGGATAAAAACCCGGGTAAAATATTTTAATATCCCCAATGATTCTTACGCCGGGCTGACCCGCACCGTTAGCGTGGAAAATACCGGCAAGAAAACAAAAAACCTCCAAATCATCGATGGGATGCCCCAGATCGTCCCTTTCGGCATCAATAATTTTTTCCTCAAGGAGCTTGGGCGCACTATCGAGGCCTGGATCAAGGTGGATAACCTGAAAAATAAGGTCCCCTTTTACCGACTCGCCGTTGACCCGGCAGACCGGCCGGAAGTGGTGCACATCGAAGAAGGAAACTTCTATTTAGGTTTTCATTTTGAAGGCAAGCAGGCCCGGATCATTAAGCCGATCGTGGATCCCCAGGCGGTTTTCGGACAGGTTTCCGATTTTTCTTATCCGGCGCAGTTCCTGGCGCGTGAAAAATTCTTATACCCCGCCAGGCAGCTGGATCAATGCCAAACCCCCTGTGCTTTCCTGCTTTTGGACCTGGTGTTAAAACCGAAGGAAGAAAAAACTTTTTACACGGTAGCCGGACAGGCCCGCAATATTGAAACCTTGAACCATTCGGTAAAAAACATCCTTAAACCCGGTTATCTCGGGCAAAAACTTGAACAAAATACGGAGCTGATCTTTGGTCTGGAAAAGGATATCCTCACCAAAAGCAGCTCGGAGGAATTTAATTTATACGCCGGCCAGACTTATCTGGATAACATTATGCGCGGAGGATATCCGCAGGTTTACAAATCCGGCATTGTTTTCTATCTTTATTCGCGCAAGCACGGCGACCTGGAGCGGGACTACAATAAATTCCAGCTGCAGCCGACCTACCTTTCCCAGGGCAACGCCAACTACCGGGATAATAACCAGAATCGCCGCAACGACCCGTGGTTTAACCCGGAGATCGGTGATGAAAATATTATTTTCTTCATGAACCTGATCCAGTCCGATGGTTACAACCCGCTGGTGGTAAAACCGGAAAGTTTCCTGTGGAAAGAAAACCTGGAGCTGTGCGAGGCGCTGGCGGAGGAGTTAAGCGAAAGCGATATTGAAAAATTGCGCCCTTTCCTTAAAAAACCTTTCAACCCGGGAGAGCTTTTCTTTTTTATCGAAAAAAACGGCATCACCCTCAAAAAATCTTACGATGATTTTTTAGACCGGGTCTTCTCTTCTTCCCTGCGGATACAGGAAGCGGAGCACGGTGAGGGTTTCTGGACGGACCACTGGGCCTATAACCTGGATTTGATCGACAGCTACCTGGGGTTATACCCGGAAAAAACCAACGCGCTTTTCTTTGAGAAAAAAGTGTTTTCCTTTTTCGATAATGCCGAAACTGTCCGGCCGCGTAATGAAAAATACGTGCTGTATAACGGGCAGCCCCGGCAGCTGCAATCCCTGTTTCTGGACAACAGCAAGAAAGAACTGCTGCGCAAGCGCCCGGAAAATCCGCATTGCTTAAGGACCGCTAACGGCGAAGGCCCGGTCTATTACACTACCCTCATTGCCAAGCTCCTCTGCCTGGCCGCCAACAAGGCCGCTTCTTTGGACGCTTTTGGAGTAGGGATAGAGATGGAAGCCAATAAACCAAACTGGTACGATTCACTTAACGGCCTGCCTGCCCTCTTCGGCTCTTCGATCTGCGAAACTTTCGAGTTAAAACGCCTGCTTATGATGATCAAGGCGGCTTTGGAAAATTCGCCGGTTAAGGAAGTTGAACTGGCCGAAGAGATCGCCCAGTTCATCGAAAATCTTGCCAACCTTTTTGCCGAGGAGGCGTTCAGCTATTGGGATAAAAGCAGCACGGTGAAAGAAATTTACCGCCGGGACACCCGGCTGGGTTTTTCCGGAAACCACATCAATCTCCCGGTTGAGCGGATAAACAGCTTTTTGGACGCCGCCCTGCAAAAGGTGGAGGCCGGCTTAAACAAGGCTTTCGACCGGAAACAAGGGGTGTATGTTTCCTATTTTATCAATGAAGTGGCCGAATATGACCGGCTGAAGGACCGTTACATCAAACCCAGAAAATTCACCCAAAAACCCGTCCCCCTGTTCCTCGAAGGGCAAATGCACGCTTTAAGGCTTTGTCAGGATAAACCCCGCGCGCAGGCTTTGCACCAGGCCACTAAACGCAGCGCACTTTTTGATAAAAAATTGAAAATGTATAAAGTGACTGCCCCGCTTAAATCCATGCCTGAAGAGATCGGCAGATGCAGGGTGTTTACCCCCGGCTGGCTGGAAAATGAATCGGTGTGGCTGCATATGGAATACAAGTATATTCTGGAACTACTTAAGGGCGGGTTGACCGAAGAGTTTTACGCGGAATTTAAAAACGTGCTGGTTTGTTTCCAGGACCCGAAAAGATACGGCCGCAACATCCTGGAGAACTCCTCCTTCCTGGTCAGCAGCGCTTTCCCGGACAAAAATCTGCACGGCAACGGCTTCGTGGCCAGGCTTTCCGGCTCAACCGCCGAATTCCTGCACATCTGGTTATTGATGAATGCGGGCTTAAATCCTTTTTCAATGGATAACAAAAGCGGGGAACTAAACCTGACTTTTAAGCCGGCGCTGGCGGGATGGTTATTCGACAAAAAAGGGGAATATTCTTTCAACTTCTTAAGCAATATCCCGGTAACCTACCACAATCCTAAACGTAAAAACACCTTCGGCAAGGACGCTGCCCGGATCAATAAGATCATTATCCTGGATGATCTGGATAATCCGATAGAATTCAATTCTCCGCTCATCCCCTCCCCCTACGCCCAAGCAATAAGGTCGCGTCGAATCCAAAAAATAGATATTTACCTGGAATAACTTTTTAGGATCCCTGCCAATAAAAAAGCCGGGAAAAGATCCCGGCGACCTGCTTTAAAATTTCCCGTGCTTTTACCCCACCTGATTGCCTAATTTTTCATTAGCGGTAAGATTAACGTTTAAAGTATGCACGAATAAGATCTGAAAAAGGTTGCCGTTATTGACCGCTAAAATGGCCCCTTTTACCTTGCAGAAAAAATGCTCCCGCTTTTCCTTGGTGTTTCTTTCCTTGACTACATAAAGGTAAGGCTGCGGCTTAAACAGCTCAGCGCTTTCGATCGGCTTGACCACATAGGCAAAATGCCTGCGCACCACGCTATGTACCCCCTGCTTATCCGCGATTTCGGAGCTGGCGATTATCTTGCGGCCGAGACGGGGGAAAGTCAAATTTTTATAAAGGAGGTCTCTCATCTTTTCTCCTAAGGCAATACTTTCAAATGGTATACAAAGTATGTCGGTAAAAATATGCCAAATCAATACTATTTGGCCTTAGAAAGAAAGCGTTACCAATTTAATTTTTAGTAGATTTTTTTAATAAACCGGCGAGGAATTATTGCTTGGGTTGTTTTTTGAAATACAAACGGGGTTCTTTTCCCTTAAGGATCCGGATCAGGTTGGCCTTATGCCGGACAATGACAAAGATACATAAAAGCAGGCTGGTAATGATAAGGATTGGCGGCAATTTAAATAAAACGGCTAAAACCGGCAAAGCAGCGGCGCTGCACAGCGAAGCCAGGGAAACCATCCGGGAAATAAAAAAAACGATAAACCAGGTTAAAATTACTCCCCCCAGCGCTAAATTCAGTCCGTTAATACTTAAAGCCAGGCCGATAAGCACGCCGAAGGTAGTGGCGATCCCCTTACCCCCTTTAAACTGCAAAAACACCGTCCAGTTATGCCCGCAGATGCAGGCAATCCCCATCAAAGTGCGCAGGTTTTGCTCGGGAATCAAAACGGCTTTACCCAGAAAAAGATTTCCTAAAAAAACGACGACCAGGAAACCTTTAAATATATCCAGGAGCAAGACGGTAATCCCCGGCCCTTTGCCTAAAACCCGCAGGGCATTAGTGGCTCCCACATTACCCGAACCGGACTGGCGGATGTCGATACCTTTAAGCACCCTGCCGAAAATATAGGCGGTGGGGATAGAGCCGACCAGATAGCTAATTAGCAGCGCGATGATTATCAGCAGCATATAAAATCCTGAACCCTCTCTTTACGTAATCAAAGCCGGAAATAACCGTAAAAATTACCGCCGGCCAAAAGATCAGTTGCCCCGATTTCCATTGCGCTAAAACGCAGATGACCGAAAGCATTTGAAATGTCGTGGTCAACTTTCCCCAACGGGTAGGATGCACATCCAGGGCCTGCTTGACCATGTAAATAACCACCGCCCCCATGATAATGATCAGGTCCCGGGAGATCACGATGAAACTCACCCAAAGCGGGAATTTCAGCTCCATCCGGCTGATCGGAGAAAGAAAGATAAAAGCGCTCATCAACAAAAGCTTGTCCCCCAAAGGATCCAGGATTAATCCGGCAGTGGACTGCATCTTGGCCTTCCGGGCGATATAACCATCCAGGCCGTCGGAAATAACCCCCAGGATGAATATCGTCAAAGCCAGATACCTTAAATACACTTTTTCAGGGGTATAGAACAATAAGCAGGCAATAAAGAAAGGAACGCTTAAAATACGGAAGGTCGAGATTTTATTAGCGATGTTCATTTATTTAATTACCTTTATCCGGTTCAGCGGCCAATAAACCACCATCGCCTGGCCGAGCACATAATTTTTCGGCACAAACCCCCAGTAACGGCTATCCTTGGAAGTGGCGGAATTGTCCCCTAAAACAAAATAGCTGTCCGCAGGCACGGTCATTTTTTGGCCCGCTTCCAATTGTCCCCGGTTATAGTAATAAATCTGGTTAAAGATCTGCTCCTCGGCGGATTTATCGTTGATATAGATCGAACCTCCCCTTATTTCTACGGTATCTCCCGGAAGCCCGACCAGCCGCTTGATAAAATCCTTACTCTTGTCTTCAGGGTAAATAAAAACCACCACATCCCCTCTTTTCGGCTGGCGCACGGCGGGCAGGCGCTGGTCGGTGAAAGGGACCTTTGCCCCGTAAACAAATTTATTCACCAGGATCAGGTCCCCTTCGATCAGGGTCATCCGCATCGACCCGGTCGGGATCTTGAATGCCTGCACCAGGAAGGTACGGATCACCAGGGCCAGGAAAAAAGCGATAATAATCGATTCAGTCCAATCGCGCAGAACAGACTTCTTTTTTAAACTCATATTTTTAAAACCTCCAGAAAAGCTTCTTGGGGTATCTCTACCTTGCCGAACTGTTTTAGCCTTTTTTTACCTTTTTTCTGTGTTTCCCAAAGTTTACGTTTGCGGGTAATGTCCCCTCCGGAGCATTTGCTCGTGGCATTTTTGCCTACCGAACGCACCCTCTCCGAAGCCAGGATCTGGCTGCCTACCGCCGCTTGAATGGTCACTTCGAAAAGCTGCCGGGGGATCAACTCCTTAAGCTTGGAGACCAGAAGATGGGCCTTGCTCGTCGCCTTTTCTTTAAACATCAGCGAAGAAAACGCGTCGCAGATCTGGCTGTTGAGCAGTATATCCAGTTTTACCAGGCGGGTCGGCAGGTATTCTTTGACCTCGTAATCCATCGAGCCGTAGCCGCGGGTGATCGATTTTATCCGGTCATAGAAATCCACGATTATTTCTGCCAGCGGGATGGAAAAAACCACTTTTACCCTGTCTTCCCCCAAATACTCGTTGGAAACAAAAACGCCCCGCCGGGATTTAGTGAAGTCGCAAACCGCCTCAATAGAATCTACCGGAACGATCATTAATAATTGGGCAAACGGCTCCTGCGCCTCCTGAATATCCCCGGAAGCGGTAAGCTTCATCGGGGTATCCACCTCTATCAGTTCACCGGACTTGGTTTTAACCCGGTAAACGACATTGGGCACCGTCAGGATAAGGTTAAGGTTATATTCCCGCTCCAGCCTTTCCTGGACGATCTCCATATGCAAAAGCCCGAGAAATCCACAGCGGAATCCCGTGCCGAAAGACTGGGAATTCTCCGGTTCAAACACAAAAGACGCGTCGGAAAGCTTTAATTTATCCATCGCGTCCCGCAGCTGGGGAAAATCCGCCGGGTTAACCGGGTAAATCCCGCAAAACACCAGCGGTTTTACCTGGCGGTAACCGGGCAAGGCTTTAGCGCAGGGATTTTTCGGGTCAGTGATCGTATCCCCGATAATCACTTCCCGCGGGTCGCGGATGTTGGCGGTAAAATATCCGACCTCTCCGCAGGATAAATTGTCTACCGGGCAATACTTCAGATCTTTAAAAACACCCAATTCTTCGATCTTGTAAATCTTTCCGGCGTGGAACATTTTAAACTGGGTCTTTTCCGTAATCTGGCCATCGATAACCTTCAGGAAAATAACCACTCCTTTATAAGCGTCAAAACGGCAATCAAAAATTAACGCCTTAAGCGGACCGTTTATCTCTCCGCCCGGAGGAGGGATGGTTTCAATGATCCGGTCCAGGATCTCGATCACCCCCTGGCCTTCTTTGGCGGAAGCCAGGATGATCTCTTCTTCTTTAAAACCCAAGACGGTTTCCACCTGCGCTTTTACCCGGGGGACATCCGCGGAAATTAAATCCACCTTATTGATCACCGGGATGACGTGCAGGTTGTTTTCCATGGCCAGGTAATAATTTCCCACGGTTTGCGCCTCGATCCCCTGGCCGGCGTCGACCACCAGGACCGCGCCTTCGCAGGCCGCCAGGGATTTGGAGACTTCATAGGTAAAATCCACGTGGCCGGGAGTATCGATTAGGTTTAAAATATATTCTTTATTGAATTTTTTGGAAAAATAGTTCAGCCGGACCATCGAGGCCTTAATGGTAATCCCCCGTTCTTTTTCCAGATCCATGTCATCCAGCAGCTGATCGCCTTTATGCCGCTTATCCACCGCCCCGGTAATCTCCAGGATCCGGTCGGCCAAAGTGGATTTGCCGTGGTCGATATGGGCGATGATCGAAAAGTTCCTTAAAATAGATCTATCCATTTTGCTTACAGGAATTATACATTTTCTCCACTACCTGCTCGATGGAAAGAGCGGTAGTATCGATATAAATCGCGTCGGCGGCCTGCCGTAAAGGTGAAGTTTGACGGGTGGAATCGATCTTGTCCCGGTTGGCCAGGTCGGCAGCAACATCCTGCTCCTCCACCTTTTGGCCTAAGCCGTTTAATTCTTTATAACGCCGGTTAACCCTTTCCCCGGGGGAGGCATCGATAAAAAACTTTCTTTGCGCGCCGGGGAATACCACCGTGCCGATATCCCGGCCGTCTAAAATACAATCCCCTCTCCTGCCCATCTCTCTTTGCATCTGCACCAAGACCTGGCGCACTTCTTTGATCTTAGCCACATCCGAAACAAACTGGGTGATCCTGGGCTGGCGGATAGCTAAAGACACATCTTTACCGTCCAGCATTACCGTTAATGGCCCGTCGGGATTATTGATCAGGTCGATTTTAACTCCCTGGGCCAGGCGGATCACCGCTGCCTCATCGTTTACCGGCACATGATTATCCAGCGCCTTTAAAGTCAGCGCCCGGTACATTGCCCCGGTATCGATATAAAGGAAACCGAGCTTTTTGGCTAAAATCTTAGCCACGGTGCTTTTTCCCGCTCCCGCCGGTCCATCAATCGCAATAATCATCCTAGTAGTTTACGTTTGGTTTGCGCCTGACGGAGGATCCCGGCAAGCTTTTTGCGGTCATTATTTTTTAAAGCCAGTTTTAAAGCGGTAAGCTTTATTTCAAAAACGGTTAAAGCAGCCAAAAGGTTAGCCCGGTTACTGAAGAATATCTCGCTCCAAAGTTCGGGATCGGAAGCCGAAAGCCGGGTAGTATCCTTAAGCCCGTTGGAACTTAAGCGCAAGCAGCCCTCCGGAACAGAATTAATCAGGGAAAAAGCCAGAAAATGCGGCAGGTGGCTGGTCAGCGCCAGGACCTGGTCATGCTTTTTTGCGGAAAGCTCGACAGTGCGGGCCCCCAATTCTTTCCAAAACAGCTTAACCGTACTTAAAGCGCGTTTGCTGGTTCTGTCCGCCGGGGTCAAAATACAAAGCGAACCCTTAAAAATATTTTCCTTCAGGTTAGCCGCTCCCCTTTTTTCCGAACCGGCCAGAGGATGACAGCCTACAAAATTGGGGATCAGCGGGCTTAATTTCGAAACAATGGTTTCTTTTGTGCTGCCCACATCGATAACAATACAATCTTTTCTGATTTTTCCTCTGATCCTTAATCCGAAATCAATGATCTTATCTACCGGAGTGGCCAAGACCACCAGATCCGCTTCGGACACCGCCTCCAGTGAACCGGCAATTTCGTCGATCGCCCCGTTTTTTTGAGCTAAAACGGCATTTTCCCGGCGACGGCTTAACCCGATCACCCTGCCGCACAGGCGCTGTTTTTTTAAAGCCAGGCCTAAAGAGCCGCCGATCAAACCGGTACCGATAATGACCACTTTACCGAACATTTTCATGAAGCGTCCTTCCCACTGCCCCGGCAACCTCTTTAAGCTGAAGCATTAAACTTTTAAATTTATCCGGGATAAGCGACTGGGCGCCGTCAGAAACCGCTTCCTCCGGATGATTATGCACCTCGATGATCAAACCGTCGCATCCGGCGGCAACCGCGGCCTTGGAAAGAGCCGGAACCCAGCTCCATTTTCCGGCAGCGTGCGACGGATCGATAATGATCGGTAGATGCGAAAGGTGTTTAGCTACCGGAACCGCGCTGATATCCAGGGTGTTGCGCGTAGAATCTTCGAAAGTACGGATCCCTCTTTCGCAAAGAATTACCGAGAAATTTCCCCCGCTCAGGATATACTCCGCCGACATCAGCATATCTTTGACCGTAGAAGCCATGCCGCGCTTTAAAAGCACCGGCTTTTTCGTGGCCCCGACCTCCTTTAAAAGATTGAAATTCTGCATATTCCGGCAGCCGATCTGTAAAACATCCACATACTCGGCGACCAACCCTACATCCCGGCTATCCATCACCTCGCTTACCGTAACCAGGTTCAATTCTGTCCCGACCTCCCGAAGCATTTGCAGTCCGTCTTTTCCCAGCCCCTGAAAACTATAGGGAGAGGTCCGGGGCTTGAACGCCCCGCCGCGTAAAACCGTAGCTCCGGCTTTCTTAACTTCCCGGCCGATCTCATATAAAGAATCGATATTCTCAATGGTGCACGGCCCGGCCATCACTACTATTTCCTTACCGCCGATCTTCACCCCTTTGCCCAAATCGATCACCGAATCTTCTTTTTTGAACTCCCGGGAAACCAGGCGGAACGGCGCAAGCACCGGGATGACATTTTCTACCCCGGGAAACACCTCTAACGGGGTAACCCTTAATACATCCTCCGGGCCGATCACTCCGATAATCGTCCTTTCCTTACCGCTGGAGACATGCGGAGTAAGGCCCAGGCCTTTTACCTTTTCGATAATATGCTCTACCTGTTCTTTGGTCGCGTCGGGTCTTAAGACGATAATCATTTTTTCTTCCCTTTTATCGTTTTGCTTAAAACGCTGAGTAATTTTTTATTTTCGTTCGGAGTGCCGATGGTTACCCGGACAAAATTCTTTAAACCGTACTGGCTCATTTCCCTGACGATTACCCCGGATCTAAGCATGGTTTTAAATACCTGGCGGCTGTCTATGCCGGTATCAACCAGGATAAAATTCGCTTGCGAACACACATAATTGATCCCCAGCCGGGAAAACTCCCGGTAAAAAAAATCTTTTCCGGATAAAATAAGGCGGCGGGTCCTGGCTAAAAAAGCTTTGTCCTCTAAAGCCGCGCAGCCGGCAACCTGGGCAAGCAAGTTAACATTAAAAGGCTGGCGGATCCGTTCCAGGTAACCGGCCAATTCCGCGTCAGCGATCGCATAACCTAAGCGCAGGCCGGCCAGGCCATAGGCCTTGGAAAAGGTACGCAGGACGATCACCCGTTTATTTTTTTTGAGCAAACTTAAGGCATCCGGGTAATCGTCAACATCGATGAAAGCGTTGTAGGCTTCATCGAAGACCACAAAAACCTTCGGCGGCAGCGCGTTGATAAATTCCGCGACCTTATTTTTAGTCAAATAAGTGCCCGTAGGATTATTGGGGTTGGCGATAAAAACCAGCTTGGTCTTAGCGTCGATCAGCTTTAGCATCGCCTCCAGGTCGTATTTAAAATTATACAGCGGCGCTTTTTTAACCCGGCGGTCATTTACCTGGGCGATAATTTCATATTCCAGAAATGTCCCCTCGGAAGTGAGGATATTTTCATTCGGCTCTACCAGAGTCTTGATCACCACATCGATCAATTCATCCGAACCGTTACCTAAAACAAAATTTTCAGCGGCCAGTCCGAGGGAATTGGCTAAGCTTTTCTTTAAATAATACCCTTGCGCATCGGGATAACGGTTGATCCCGGAAAGCGCCTTTTTGATCGCGCTCACCGCTTTCGGGGAGGCCCCCAGAGGATTTTCATTAGAGGCCAGCTTGATCACTTCTTTTAAACCCAGCTCCCTTTTTGTTTCTTCGATCGGCTTACCGGGAACATAAGGATTAACTTTTAAAACACTTTTCCGGATCAATTTTCTCACTTTACTTTATTCTCCAATCGGGTAAGAACCCAGGATTTTCAGGTAACTGCATTTACCTTCCAATTCTTTCAAAGCCTTCTTGATCAAAGCATCCTCCTGGTGCCCCAGGATATCCACAAAAAAATAATACTCCCAGGCTTTCCTTTTAGAAGGCCGGGATTCGATCTTGGTCAGGTTCACCCCGTATTTACGGAAAGGCAGGAGCATCTCATATAAAGCCCCAACCCGGTCCTTGGTCGAAAAAAACAGGCTGGTTTTATCTTTGCCCGTGCGCGGGGCCACATTTTTACCGATAACCAGGAAACGGGTGATGTTATGCGGGGAATCCTGGATCCCGCCGGACAATACTTTAAGCCCGTAAACTTTGGAAGCCAACAGCGAGGCGATCGCCGCGCTGTTTTTTTCTTTCCTGGCCATCTCCGCTCCCCGGGTAGTGCTGGATACATCCACTAACTGGGCGTTGGGTAAATTTTTTGCCAGCCAATGGCGGCATTGCCCGAATGCCACCGGGATGGAATAAACCACCTTTATTTTATTCTTCGGGCAATTAGCCAGAAGATTATGGGTCACCTCCAAAACTACCTGAGCGCAGATTTTTAAGTCCGAATCCACGAAAACATCCAGGGTGTGGCTGACCGCTCCTTCGATGGAATTTTCGATCGGCACTACCCCGTAATCGGCGCTGCCTTTTTCCACTTCCAGGAATACATCGGTAATGCTGTTACAGGCCAGATAACTGACCTGGGAGCCGAATTTTTTTATCGCCGCCAGGTTGGTAAAACTTGCCAATGGCCCGAGGTAAGCGATCTTCAGCGGTTTTTCCAACGCCAGACTGGCTGACATTACCTCGCGGTAAATCGCTTCCAAAGCGCTCTTTTTTAACGGGCCCTTGTTCAAACTGGAGATCCGGTTTAAAACCTGCATTTCCCTTTCCGGGGCATAAATACTTTTACCGGAGCGGATCTTTATCTTTCCGATATCCTTGGTTGCCGCGGCGCGCTGATTCAATAAATCGATCAGCTTGCGGTCCAGGGAATCAATTTTTTTACGCAATTTGTCCAGACTCATTTTTGGCCTCCAGGTCCTCTTGGGCAACCGGTTCGATTTCCGCTTGGGCTTCTTTTTCTTGGGCTAATACCGTGAAATCCTCCATCTTGGGAAGCTCCTGCAGGCTCTTTAAACCGAAATGCTCCAGGAATTCCCGGGTGGTCCCGAAAACAAACGGCCGGCCGGGGACTTTTTTCCTTCCGCAAATGCGGATCAGGTTCTTTTCCACCAGGCTTTTCATTACCCCGTCCACATTGACGTTGCGCAAAGATTCGATCTCTGTCTTAGTCAACGGCTGTTTATAGGCGATGATCGCCAATGATTCCAATGCCGGCTTGGAAAGCTTTTCGCTATAGCGGTTCTTAAAAAGTTTTTTCAGGAAAGGAGCAAAACTGCTGTTGGTGATCATCTGAAAACCGCCGGCGATCTCAATGATCCGGATCCCCCGGTTCGCCGCTTCATAATCGCTTCTTAATTCGGCGACGATCTTATTGATGCCTGCGGCGTCCAGTTCCAGTACTTTTTTGAGCTGCTCGACCGTGATCGGTTTCTCCGAGGCAAAAATCAAAGCCTCAACCGCTGATTTTAAATTATTCTCTTCCATTAGATTATTTTGCCCTCTTTTGTTTATACACCAAATTCAGTAATTCTTCCGTCGTGTTTACCCGGGAATTGGTTTCCAGGACCTTCTTGATCATCGCCAGAGCTTCGCTTCTCTTATATTCCAACTGCAATAGAACATCCAGCGCTTCTTCAGAGATATCCTTGGACACGGTTTTTTCCTGCGCGCCCCTGTCCTGGATCAATCCGAATTTACCGACTTTATTCTGGAGCTTAGCCACGATCTCTTTAGCCCTTTGCTCGCCGATCCCCGGAAGCGATTTCAGGGAAACCAGGTCTCCTTCATCGATGGCTTTAGCGATCAAGGAAATCGGCTTGTTCAAAGCCTTAAGCGCCGCGCGCGGCCCGATGCCGGAAACGGTAATGAATATTTCAAAAAAATCTTTTTCCACCTGGTTGAGGAATCCGATCAGGACCGGAATGCTTTTGGATTGGTCAACCTGGTAATAATGGTAGGTGTAAAGCGCGATCTTTCCGTCGGCGGTTTTAGCCCCCTCCACCCCCTGCATCACGCAGGAAGGGATCCAAACCTCATAACTTAACGCTCCCAGGTCCAGGACCAGGTAATTGGGGCCCTGCTCCGTGATCAAGCCCGCAATCCGAGAGATCATAATTTCACCTTCATGATATAGCTGTGCGCGATCGCCAGGGCCAGCGCGTCGGTAACATCCATGTAAGGAGTCAGCGTTTTTAATCCCAGGGTGTGGGTGACCATTCTTTGCACCTGGGCCTTGGAAGCCAGTCCTTTACCGACGATCGCCTTCTTTATCCGCGTGGCCGAATATTCAAAAAACGGTAATCCCGCGCTGTGGGCGGCAAGACAGATCACTCCCCGGGCCTGCCCTAAAATACAGGCAGTGGCCGGATGTTTGTAATGAGAATATATCTTTTCCAGCACCAGGCAATCCGCTTGCGTATCGCTGATCAACTTGAGCACGCCGCGGTAGGTCCGGTCCAGCCTGGCCGGAACGGTTTCTTTAGCGCTGGTTTTAATGATCCCTGCTTCGATCAGGTCCAGAGAAGTTTTTCCGGCCCGGATCACGCCATAGCCGCTGACCGCCAGCGCCGGGTCGATCCCCAGGATTATCATTCTTCGGAAACAACCTCATTCATTATCTCATCCGGAATATCGAAATTCGCGTAAACCTGCTGCACATCATCGTGATCTTCCAGGGTTTCGATCAAACTAAGCACCTGCTTTGCCTCATGCCCGGTGACCTTAACCGTTGAGGAAGGGATCATGGTTAATTCCGCGTCGATCCATTTGATCCCTTTGTTCACCAGCGCCTGCTTGACATTTTCCAGGTCGGCGATCGCCGTATAGATCTCATAGACTTCATCTTCATGTTTCATATCCTCAGCCCCGGCATCCAAAACAATATTCATCAACTCATCCTCTTTGATCGCCTCTTTGGCTACCGAAATATAACCTTTGGAAGTAAACATCCAGCTAACCGATCCGGCTCCGGCCATGTTACCGCCTTTTTTCGACATAATATTGCGGATTTCGGCGGTGGTCCGGTTTTTATTATCGGTGAGCGAATCAACTAAAATCGCCACCCCTCCCGGCCCATAAGCCTCGTACATTACCGCCTCATAAACTACGCCGGGCAATTCCCCGGTGCCGCGCTTGATCGCCATCTTCACGTTATCCGAAGGCATGTTCGCTTCTTTGGCTTTTGACATTACGGCGCGCAGGCGGGGATTGGATTCGGGGTTACCGCCGCCATCCCTGGCCACAACTACCAACTCTTTGATCAACTTGGTAAAAAGGGCGCCGCGCTTGGCGTCAGCTAATCCTTTTTTACCCTTATTTGTTTTCCATTTACTATGACCGGACATGAGAATCCTCCTTGGCCACTAACCCACCTGAGCGCAACTGCGCTTGCCGGTGTTTTGTGGAACTGCTTTGATTGTTAATAAAATACGCTGGTATATGTTACTAAAATTTAAAACAGGCAGAATAAGCCGGGTTTTGTCTTGATGCGAATCTGCGCATCGATTAGTGGCCATTCCTCTCAATTTCCGCGTCACCGCGGGAACTTTAGCGGCTTACCCGAGATTTATTTTCCGCTTTCACGGAAACGCGCCGGATCAGCACTCATCTCCTATTCTACCTTGCTCCACGTAGAGATTACCGCGTTTCACTCCCCCGCCCTTTCTTTGAAGTGTTTTATTCAAAGAAAGGGCGGGGTCTCGTCTCTGTGGCTCTCTTGCGCCTAAGCGCAAGTTCCCTCTAAATGCAGGGATTATCCTCTTAACCGTTTTTTCAAACCGTTAAGGACGGGAATTACCCGCTACGTTATCCTCCGGAGCCCGGACTTTCCTCCCGCCGTTATTCGCGGACGGGCAGCCACATTCTGCCTGTTTATTAATTTTTAAAGAACAGATCCGCGTCGGCTTTTTTTGTCACGACTTTACCCCGGGGAGCCTTAACCGCGTCGGTCGCTAATTTATCCGCCAGGCAATTCTCTTCCCTGGGAATATGCTTAATCACCACTTGCTCAAAACCGGTCAACAAATGGACTGCGCGGTTGTAAAGGTTAATGATCCCGGGGTGCTTAACTTTATAAATTTTATTTAATTGCCTAGCCAGAAGCTGGCTGTCGGTATTGATCTTTAAGCACCTGGCTTTTAACAATAAAGCTTCTTCCAGCGCGTAAATCAGCGCCGTATACTCGGCGACATTGTTGGTGGCCGTGCCGATATAATTGGAAATATTCTTGATCTGCAGGCCGTTACGGTAAATAACCACCCCCACGCCGCTGTGCCCGGGATTGCCCTTCGATGCTCCGTCAATGTAAATTTCCAGGGAACTCATTCTTTAATGTACAGGATGCGGTTACAATTCTCGCAAGTAATGATATGTTCGTACATCTGGATCAGGTTAATTACCTGGGGAGGCACGAACATATGGCAGCCGCCGCAGGAATTATCTTTAACCGCGGCCAGTGCCAATCCGGCGCGGCTGTGCAGGATCCTTTCGTATTCCGCCAAAATTTTAGGCTCCACTCCTCCGTCCAGCGCCTGTTTCCTGAGCGCATCCAGCTGGTTGATCCTGCCCTGGATCTCCTGCACCCGGTCCTGGACGGTTTTTTTCTGCTGCAAAAAAACTTTTTCCTCTTCTTTGATCTTAAGGTTTTCCGCGTCGATTTCCGCTTTAACTTTATCTGATTCCTCAAAAGAAAGCAGGATTTTTTCTTCGATCAGCGAACCATCAGCCTTAGTGTCAGCGATCTGCTGCTGCATAGTCTGAAATTCTTTGTTAGTCTTTAAAGAAAACAGCTGGCCGGAAAGCTTTTTTACTGCCTCGGCGTTAGTAGCCAGTTCCAGTTCCCTCTCTTTACGCTGCTTTTGTATATCCAGGGATTTTTTTTCCAAAGCCGCCAAACCCTGTTTTTTAAGTTCAAAGGCATCCTCAAGCGCTTTAATTTCTAAAGGCTTGGCTGCCTTTTCATTCCCTAAAGCGTAAATTTCGCTGTCTAACTCCTGAAGCTTGACTAATCCTAAGAGCTGCGTTTTTAAATCCATTCTGCCTTTCTAAGGTTTTACTTCGTTAGGCCCGACGGTAACGAGCTTTAACTATTTCAAATGGTGGGCGCAATAGGACTCGAACCTACGACATCTACAATGTGAATGTAGCGCTCTAACCAACTGAGCTATGCGCCCAAAAGTATTCAAAAGACTGTTTTTTAAATTTACTGTAGCGGGCGCCACTACTTCCTTGGCGCCCGTCCGCCAACGTTTTAGTGGCGGACGCTCTAACCAACTGAGCTATGCGCCCAAAACTATAATTTATTCTTCCCCGCACCCTCGGCCACTGGGCCACACCGGCGCAATACCGCTAAGCGCCGGGTGCATTTTGGTCCGGGTTACTCAAAGCTTTAAGAACTCCTTCGGCCTTAAACTAGATGTTCTCTAAGGAAGCGGCCGAAGTGAATTTTTACTCCGTAAAAATTCATGGGCCCACAGGGACTCGAACCCCGGACCAATTACCGAGGGGCTTCGCCCCTACGGCGCTCCCCACTTAATTTACCGTCACTATTACCCCAAACCCGCGGGGAAATTCTTTCCCCGCGCCCCATTTTGGTCCGGGCGTAACTCTTAAAACTTTATAAAAGTTAAATGGGCCCACAGGGACTCGAACCCCGGACCAAGTGATTATGAGTCACCTGCTCTAACCGACTGAGCTATGGGCCCCGCAAAATAAGTTTATCTTAAATAAATCGCATCAATAAGCTTGCAATTGCTGGATTTAGCTCAAATTCATCAGACAAATTAATACTATATATTACTATTTTTAGGGATTTTTGGCAAGATAAATTAAGCTAAAAAACGAGTTATTTGCTGCCCACAACTCTGAGGAAGGCGCTTACCACCCGGGGATCGAATTGTGATCCGGAAGCTTTTTTAATTATATCTATAGCCGCGTTTTTACTGAATGCCTTATGGTAGGGTCGGTCGCTGATCAAGGCCTGGTACACATCGGCGATCGCGATCACCCTGGCGCCAAGGGGGATATCTTCTCCCCTGATCCCGCTAGGATACCCTTTGCCGTTCCAATGCTCATGGTGGTAGAAGATAAACGGGATGAGGTCATGCAGGAACTGGATCGGGCGCAGGATATCCGCCCCGATCTGGGGATGTTTTTTGATCTCCTCGAACTCCTTCTTATTCAGCTTGCCTTTTTTAAGCAGGATGTTTTCGCTGATGCCGATTTTACCCAGATCATGCAGCATCGCCGCCTGCTTGATCATTTCCACCTCTTCCTTGGGCAAGTTTAATTCCTTGGCCACTCCGGTAGCAAACTGCACCGTATTTTCCACATGCTCACCCGTATAATGGTCCTTTAGTTCAAGGGTTTTGGCGAAGGCAAAGATTGATTCGGTCAAACCTTGTTTGGATTGCTTATTCAATTTCAGGATCGTGTGCTTCAGGTTCTTGATCCCCTCAGCTTTTTGGGGTTTTCCCTTGCCAGCCGGAGTTTTGATATCTAAGGAGGAAAAAGCGCGGTTACCTCCGCTTTCCTTAGCTTTATTCAAAAGATTATCCGCAATATTGACCAGATCCATCCCGTTTTTGGCGCGGTCCTCCGGAAAAGAAACCACTGAAAGGCTCATTTTTAACTTTACGCTGTGTTTTTTATTCCCGAAATTGATAAAATTCAGGGAATCCAGCAGCCGCTGAGCCAGGCTAAACGCCAGATTGCGGTTTAAACGGGGAGAAATGATAATAAATTCCTCACCGCTGTAACGGATCAGGATATCATAACGCCTGACCATGCGCTTAAGTTGCTTAGCCAATTGCTTGAGGACCAGATCCCCGAAAGCGATCCCGTAAACATCGTTGATCGATTTAAAATAATCTACGTCCAGCATAATGATCGCCAGGTTTTGCGCATAGCGCCTGGCTTGATGGTACTCCACTTCGATGGCTTCCTGCAAATAGCGGTAATTATATAAACCGGTGTGCGCGTCGATCAGGGAAATGCTTTTTAATTTCTCATTGGTTTTGATCAATTCCCGGTTGAGCTTGCTTTTCTCCAATTCGGCGGCTTTATAACGGTTGGTTTCCTGCAGAAGGTCCCGCGTACGCTCGCCCACTAACTCCTCCAAGTCATCCCGGTAGCGCTTTAATTCCTCGTCGATCTTTTTCTTCTGGGTGATATCCACATTTACTTCGGCGACCAGCCAATTTCCCTCTTTATCCTGATAGGGTATCGTGGTGACCTGAATCGGCCGATTGCCTTCTTTGGTCAGAATTTCTTCGCTGACCACCACTTTTTTAGTGCGAAAAGCCTCCTCGATCGCGCAGTTAGGGCAGGCGCTTTTACGGTCCATGAAATATTCGTAACATTTCTTTCCCCGCCAATCCCCGTAAACCCGCGCCCATTCCGGGTCGACATAACGCACGTTAAAATCCTTATCAATGATATCCAATCCGGTTTTGGTCGCCCCTAAAGTAAACTCCAACTGCTGATGCAGGGTATTGGCCTTTTCCTCCGCTTCTCTGCGGGTAGCAATTTCCAGCTCCAGGGACTTAGTGCGCTGTTCGACTAAAACCTCCAATTGATCCCGGTAAACCTTTAGTTCATTTTCATATTTTTTATTCTGGGTGACGTCGCGGAAATTCCAGACCCGGCCGACTACCTCATCTTTAATCACTTGCGGTATGGAGTACCGCTCAAATACCCGGCCGTCTTTAAACAGCAGGGTATCGGAGGATTCTTCTTTCGGATGATTATATAAACGCTGCACCTCGCGGACAAAAGATTCCGGATCCACCAACTGATCCAGGACATACTCCAGCAGATCATTGTCATCCTTGCTTGCCGCTAATTTATCCGGGATATGCCAGAGTTCGAAGAATCTACGGTTATTGCTGACGATCTTTCCGTGCAAGTCCACCACCAGTATGCCCTCGATCGCTGAATCCAGGGTAGCTTTAAGCAAAGACAAAGACTGTTGCATTTCTTCTTCGATGTTTTTATTTTTAGTCACGTCTTCGAAAATACCCAAAATGCATTTTTTGCCGTCCAAAAGCAGGTTTGATGCAGTGATATTGGCGTAAAACAAACTGTTATCTTTTCTCTTAACCAGGGCGCCGAGGGTATTGATAATTTCATTCTTTTTCATTCGCTCAAATTGCTCAAAATGAAAAGGGACGTCTTTTTTCGGATGAATATCGCTGACGCTAAGGCGCAGAAACTCCTCTTTAGTATAGCCCAGCATCTGCTGGATTGTTTTATTGCTTAAAATAAATTCTCTGGTAGCCGCATCCGCGATAACCATCCCCACATTAGAATTTTCGAAAATATTCCTGAACTTTTCTTCGCTTGCCTTTAGGGCATCTTGCGCGAATTTTTGCTCGGTAATGTTGCGCACGTATTCGATCACGCCCGTCAATTCTTTGCCGCTGTCATCGAACATCGGAAAGCTGTAAAGGTCAAAATACCCGACAATCTTTCCATCCTTATCTTCCCTGGGATTGATATAATGCGCCGCTTTGCGGGTTTTCAGGGTTTCTTCCACCGGGCATACGTCGCATGGCTTATTTCTCTTATGGTAGGCCTGGTAACATTTTTTACCCACCAGCGGCAGATTAAACTCATACCATTTTTCCATAACGGGATTAACCCGCAGGATATTCATTTTTGTATCCAGTACGCACAGCCCATCCTGGATACTGTTAAAAACATTGGTCAGGAAACTTCCCCGGGTAGACAATTCTTTATGCGCATCCTGCACCAGGCGCATTTCTTTACGTAACGCTTCATTGAAACTAGCCAGCTCGGAAGTCCGCACCTTGACCCTTAATTCCAGTTCCGCCCGGGCCTCTTTAAGCCTTTCCGTCTCGGTTTTATGTAAAGTGACATTTCTGGCGATCCCGGTGGTGCCGATCACCTTGCCGTGCTCATCAAAAAACGGGGTTTTTATCGTTTCGATCCACTGCTCCGCGCCGCTGGGAAGCACCAGCCTTTCCTGCACGCACTTGCGTTTTTTACTCTGGATTACCTCCTGATCATCAGCGCGATAATTTAAAGCCATCTCCTTGGGCCAGATATCCAAATCCGTCTTGCCGATAATTTCTTCCGCTTTGTAACCGCAGGCCTTGGCAAAAGGCTCATTCACCGCGATAAATTTCCCCTGGAGATCCTTAAGCCAGGCGATATCCGGGATATTATCCAGGATCGCCTTCTGCTGGAACTCTATCTTGCGCAGCTTGGCGAGGGTGATCTCAAAATTATCTTTTACGGAATCTTCCATTATTTAGTTGCCAGTTGTTAGTTTTTAGTTATTAGCTATACACGCAATAAACACTTTAAAACTAATATTCTCTCTGGTGCGCCAAAGTCATATCCATAAAAGTGCGCAGGCGACGTGAACGTGACGGATGCCGCAGTTTCTTTAAGGCCTTGGCTTCGATCTGCCTGACCCTTTCCCGGGTTACTTTAAAAACATTACCCACTTCTTCCAATGTGCGCGCGGAACCGTCGAGGATACCGAAACGCAACACCAGGATCTTCTTTTCCCTTTCCGTCAGGGTGCTTAACGCCGAATTCATTTCGTCTTTAAGCATCGAACGCACCGTTTCATTGGCCGGAGAAACCGCCTTTTTATCCTGGATAAAATCCCCGAAATGCGTATCCCCCTCATCACCTATAGGCATCTGCAGGGATATCGGTTCCTGGGCGATCTTTAAAATGGATTTGATCTTACCTTGGGGAAAACGCATTTTTGCCGCGATCTCCTCCGGTGTCGGTTCCCGCCCGTTTTTCTGCACGAACACCCGGGAAAAACGGATGATCTTGTTGATCGTTTCCGTCATGTGCACCGGGATCCTGATCGTCCGGGCCTGATCGGCGATAGACCGGGTGATCGCCTGGCGGATCCACCAGGTAGCGTAAGTTGAAAATTTATAACCCCGCTTGTATTCAAATTTTTCTACGGCGCGCATCAATCCGATATTCCCTTCCTGGATAAGGTCCAGGAAAGAAAGGCCGCGGTTAGTATATTTTTTGGCGATGCTGACCACCAGGCGCAGGTTGGCTTCCACCAGCTTCTTTTTCGTCCGGCTGAATTTCAGATGCGCGGTCTTGACCAGCTTCATCTGCTCCTTGATCTTGGCGTACGGCTGCCCCAATTCTTTGGCGATCTGGCGGGCGCGCAGGTTATCCCTTTTACTCAAACGCCTGAGATGTTCCAGTTCGCGCAGCAGATGGTTCAATTTGCGCACCGCTTCCTCGATCACCGAGGTGATAAAATTAAGCTGCAGGATAAGGTTTATCGCGTTAGCGTCGCTGCGCGCGTGTTTGACTTTAGCCAAAATCCGCTTGAACCTGCCCAGGGCGCTGGCTTTCTTTATCCGGACATCCTCTTTGACCACCTCTTCCATGTTGATCTTATTTTCCAGGATGTTATTGGCCACGATCAGGACTTCTTTACGCACGAATTTATTCACCAGGGCGGCGCGTTTGAATTTATCCTCGGCGTCTTCGATCTTCTTGGCCAGCTCGATTTCATTTTCCCGGCTCAAAAGGGAAATCGACCCCATCTGTTTTAAGTACATTTTTACCGGGTCATCCAGGGGCATAAAACGCTCTTCGCTCTTGAGCTGTTCGCTCAACAGCTCTTCGCGGGCCACTCCGGCCAGCCCCTGCTTATCCTGGGAAGCTGTTTTTGCCGCCGCTGAACCCGCGTCGGAATCCCCTTCCACTACCTGGATATCTTCATTGCCCAGTAATTCAAAAAGATGGTCGATGGCGACGGTACTGGAGAGGTCTTCAGGCAAAAGATCGTTGACCTCATCGTAAGTTAGAAAACCTTTTTGCTTGCCCAAAGCAATCAATCTTTCCATGTCCTTGTTGGGCTGCTGGTTCTTTTTCATTCTAGTCGCCTTTCTTTATTAGATTATGGAATTCCTGGATCAAACTGTTCAATTTTGTTTCATCGCCCAGGGACTGGGCGCTTTTTATCTGGATATGCAGGTGTTCCCGGCGGCTCCTTAGTCTTTGGACCTTGATCCGCGCGATGCAGTCGTGGACAGCTTTTTCCCTGCCCTCTTCGGAAAGCTCCGGCATGAACATGGTTTCGCAAACCAGGGCGGTGGCATCCTCTTCGCTGAAATAATTCATCAACACGCTGGGTGAAATACTCTTGCCTTCCAGGGTCAGGCGGCGCATCACTTCGACGATCTTGACGGTGCGCGCGTCGGCAAAATCCGATGGAGACAATTGCTGCATGATCTTTTCCACCAGATCCCTTTCCTCGAGCATAAATTTAATCAATAATTTTTCCGCCGGATTTATCGGCGCGGGCTTGGCCGCCTGAGGCGCCGGCTGCTTAGCCTCCTGAGACACGGCAGGTTTTAGTTTATGCAGTTCTTCCGCGATATCCTGCTCCGGTATCTGCATCTGGTCAGAAAGCTTCCTGGTATATTCGCCCCGCAAAATAGCATCTTCAAATTTATTTATCGTGGCAAGCATCTCGGAAGCAATTTTAGCTTTGCCGTGCGGATCTTTCATCTGGTGGCGTCCCCGCAAAACTTTCAACTTATAATCAAAAAAACTTTCCGCATTCTCGACCTTCTCCTTTAATGTCGCCACCCCGGCTTTACGCACCAAAGCGTCCGGGTCCGTTCCCGCCGGCAGGGGGACCACTTTTACATTCAGCCCTTCTTCAATCAGCATATCCAAACTTCTTAAAGTAGCGGTCTCTCCGGCGGTGTCACCGTCGTAAATCATCACGATGTTACGCGTGTAACGCTTAAGCAGCTTGATCTGATCCTGGGTCAGGGCAGTGCCCTGAGAGGCAACGATGTTTTTTAAGCCCTCCTGAAAAGGGATCATAAAATCCAGCTGCCCTTCCACGATCACCGCGCAATCCGCGTCCCGGATAAAATCTTTAGAAAGATTAAAACCGAACAAATTCCTGCCCTTAGTGTAAACCGGGGTTTCCGGGGAATTGATATATTTAGGCAGGCTGTTATCCATTACCCTGGCCCCGAAGCCGATGAAACGGTCGCGCATATCCGCAATGGGAAAAATTACCCGTTCCCGGAACCGGTCGTAATAACCGCCGGATTTTTTGGGCAGGATCAATCCCGCCTGCTCCATGTGCGCCAGGCTGGCGTTTTTGCTTCTTAAGAAATTAATTAAACCGTCCCAGGCCGGCGAGGCCAGGCCCAGGCGGAAATTTTTGATCGTCTCCGGATTTATCCCCCTGCCGGCAAGGTAATGCAGCGCTGTTTTTCCTCCGGCGCCATACAGGTTCGTTTCATAAAAACTTACCGCCAGTTCGTTAATTTTATACAGCTGGTTGTTTAAGCTGGCTGCCTGGGCCGCCTCGGGCCTGTCTTCCTGCGGCAGGATCACCCCGCATTTTTTCGCCAGGCTTTCCACCGCCTCGGGGAACTCCATCCGTTCATGTCGCATCAGGAATTTAAAAGCATTCCCGGATTCGCCGCAGCCGAAACAATGATAGATCTGCCGGTCGGGAGAAACCATAAACGAAGCCGTCTTTTCATGGTGAAAAGGACAGTTGGCCTTAAAGTTTGCCCCTGCTTTTTTTAGCGGTATATAACTGGAAATGATTTCGACGATATCCACCCGCCCGAGGATATCTTCCAATAAGTTTTCGGGGATCCGTCCGGCCATATTATTTTCTTTTTACGCGGTAAAAACCAGAGCAGTCGATTACCGTAAAATTCTCTTTGGCGGATTTTTCAATGTTATCCAGGAGCAGGTTCATTCCCAGGTTGTCCGAAGAAATGTGACCGGCGATAACCACGTTCAAATCCGCGTCTTTAACTTTCTTAAAATGCTCTTCGCTCAAATGCATGGAGACCAGCGTCCGGATACCGGACTTATATAATTTATCGTAAACCTCTTTGGGGCCTTCCGTCCCCCCGGTCATCTCCAGCATGATTTTACCTACCGGCCTTTTCGGACTGCCCAGCAATACACGCGGCCCGGTATTGAACTTAGCGGCTAGCTTATATTCCGGGATGGTATTTAAAAGTTTGACGATATCTTCCACCCGCCGCAGCGAAGCGGCTTTTTGCGCGAAGAGGTTTTCCAGGTACCGGTGGACATGGTTATCCGCCGGGGTATGCATGTTCATAAAAGGAATGTTCAATAATTTCGCCGCGTCTACCGGTCGGGTGTGGTTAGCGGCCAGAGTCCTGCGCCCCACCTCGATGATCCTTTCCTCCATCAACCTGGAGGCGGCGTTACGGGAGATACCGGCCCGGATGAGCAGGTCCACCTGCAGGCGCATTGCCTCATGCAAATCGGCAAAGGCCTTACCTTCGGGGTGGTGGGCGATCACCAGGTCCAGCCCCTCTTTCTGGCGGATGCGGTCAGCCAAAAGCAGTTCAGCAACTTCGATATCGATGCCGACCATGATCTTTTTGACTTCCACATCGGCCCGTCCGAAAAGGATCCCTGAATCCGGAAAGGACTTAATTTTTTGCTTATCTTTACGCGGGTCGTTCAAGCGGCCAAAATGCAGAACCCGGTTATATAAATCGGTTAATTTCATTGACGGTTAAATTTATCCGTGGCTTCGTCAACCGTAGAATTATATTTCCCGTGAGCGGAAAATTTGGAAACGATGTTATTCCAGATCCAGGCGTATGTCGACGGAGAGATCCCCGTCGCCTGGCGGACGATATAAGAATGCCTGGTCCAGCCGGTAACGTAGCTGACGCTGCAGATGGCCAAAGAATAGGCGAGTAATCCGGTGATCAAAAAAGACCGGGCGATGGCCAGGATAAAACCCGCAAGCTGATTGATCTTGGGGATCGTATTTAACTGGATAAAACGGAAAAGCAGGCTGCGCAAAAACACAAAAAAGAAATACACCGCTACGATCAATAGAAGGAAAAATAAAAAATCTATGAATTCTACCGGCATTGACCCGGACATAAAACGCTTCTGGACCAGGTCCGACAGGCGGGTGTAATAATGCATCGAAACATAGGTGGCGGTTAAAACCCCTGAAAGCTTGAATATTTCGACAGAAAACCCCATGCGGGAACCGATATAACAAACTCTCAAAAATATGACAAGCACGATCAGGTCAAGAAAATTCAACTGCGTAAGAATATGCGGAATCATAAATTCTCCTTTGCGAACCACTTAGAGAAAAAGCGGCCATTAAAGATAAATTTTAATTATTCAGAAGTATAACATATATCCGGTAAGATTGTCAAGGAAAGCAGGCCGGATCAGCCCCTTACCCAGGAGATAGTACGTGCTAACCCATCCTCAAGCGGCACAACCGGTTCCCATTTGAGTATTTTCTTGGCCCGGGTAATGTCGGGTTGCCGCTGTTGAGGGTCATCCTGCGGCAATTTACGGAAATCAATCCGGCTTTGAGAACCGGTCAGCTTTAAGATCAGTTTTACCAGCTGCATGATCGTGCATTCGCGGGAATTACCCAGGTTAACCGGTAAGTTGTAGCCGGAAAGCATCAGGCGCAATATCCCTTCCACCAAATCATCGATGTAACAAAAGCTTCTGGTTTGCCCTCCCCTTCCGTACACCGTCAAGGATTTGCCGCTCAGCGCCTGATGGATAAAATTCGGCACTACCCGGCCGTCATTTTTACGCATTTTCGGCCCATAAGTATTAAAGATCCGCACGATTTTGGTATCCAATTTGTGCTTCCGGTGGTAAGCCATGGTGATCGCTTCGGCAAACCTTTTGGATTCATCATAACAGCCGCGCTCACCGATCGTATTGACATGCCCCCAGTAGGTTTCTTTTTGCGGATGCTCTAAGGGATCCCCGTAAACTTCCGAAGTAGAGAAAAGCAGGAAAACCGCTTTTTTCTGTTTGGCTAAACCCAGGGCATTGTGCGTGCCCAGGGAACCTACTTTTAAAGTTTGGATGGGAAATTGCTTATAATCTTTCGGGGAAGCCAGGGAAGCGCAGTGTAAAACATAATCGATCTTACCGGGTATTTTTATGTAATTGGAAACATCCCGCACCTCAAGGGAAAAATCCTTATTCCCGGAAAAATCCCTGAGGTTACCCCGGTCGCCGGTAATGAAATTATCCAGGCAAATTACCCGGTAATCCTCCCCAAGAAGCCTCTGGCATAAGTGCGAGCCGATAAAACCGGCCCCCCCGGTGATCAAAACCGTGCGTTTACGCATTCTTTTCTTTCCAGTAATCGACCGTGATCTTCAATCCGTCGATAAAATCGACCTCAGGCTTAAATTTCAGTAATTTTGCCCCCTGGGAAATATCCGCCAGGGTCTTGAACACGTCGCCGGCCCGCACCGGTAAAAATTTCGGCTGCACCTTCTTGCCTAAGATCCTGTTCAGGATCCTGACCAGCTCCAAAACAGAAGTATCCTTGCCCGCGGCCACATTAAAAACCCCGTATTTAACTTTTGCGGAAGCCGCCAGTAAATTCGCCTGGACCACATTCTGCACAAAAGTAAAATCGCGGGACTGCCTGCCGTTGCCGAAGATCGGAGGAGATTGATCGCGCATAATGCTATTAATAAATTTAGGGATCACTACCGCATACTCATCATCTAATGCCTGGCGCGGGCCAAAAACATTGAAGTAACGCAGGGCCACGCAAGGCAACCCGAAATACCGGCTGAATATTTTACAATAATGTTCACAGGTTAATTTGCTTAAAGCGTAGGGAGAGATCGGTTCCGGGAGAAAAGTCTCCTTTTCCGGAAAATTATCGATATCCCCGTAAACGGAACTGGAGGAAGCCAGCACAAAACGCTTTACTTTATTCTGCGCGCAAGCCTCAAGCATATTCAGCGTCCCGTCGATATTGACCCGGTTGTAAGCGTGCGGCTCGAGCATACTTTTAGGCACGCTTCTTAAGGCTGCTTCATGGAAAACAAAATCGATCCCTTTGACGGCTTTCCGGCAAGTGGCCTTTGAGCAGATATCTCCTCTAATTAAATCAATTTTTTTCTCGAAGCCTTTAAGATTCTCGATCTTGCCGCTGTAGAAATTATCCAAAACCCGCACATACTGCCCCTTATGCACCAGGGTGGATACAATATTAGAACCGATAAACCCTGCCCCGCCGGTAACTAAATACCTGCCCATCCCACACCTACTTTCTTATTAATTTAAAACATTGTGATTTTAGAATGAATTTAGTAGTAGGTGCGGGACCCAACCCCGCACCTCCGCCACGTGGCGATCCACCACTGTTTATTTTAAATAAATTTATCACAGCCTCTCTACCTTTTCCGCGTGCATTCCTTTGAAAACATTGCGGGAATCAAAAATGAATTTCGCGTTTTTTAATATTGCGGCATAATCCACACGGCTGTGGTCGGTAGCAATAATGCAGCAGTCAAAAGCTTTAATTTTTTCAGGGCTAAGTTCCAAGGATTCCAAATGCAAGCCTCCCAGCCGTAAAAAAGGGATCAATGGGTCACTGTAGGCGATATTCGCCCCCTGCTTCTTCAGGCTGTTGATCAAATCAATGCTGGGGGATTTGCGCAAGTCCTTAACATCCTTTTTGTAAGTTGCCCCGAGCACCAGTATGCTTGCCCCCAGGAGTTTTATCCCCTTACGCTCCAGGGCCTCCGCCACTCTTTTAACAATGTATTCGGGCATATTTTTAATTACGTTGGAAGCCAGATGGATAAAGCGGGAATGGAAACCGAAACTCCTTGCTTTCCAGTGCAGATACAACGGATCTTTAGGGATACAGTGCCCCCCTACCCCCGGCCCGGGATAAAAAGGCATGAAGCCAAAGGGCTTAGTGCTGGCGGCACCGATAACTTCCCAGATATCGATTTTCATTTTATGCGCCATCATAGACAACTCATCGATCATGGCAATATTGATCAGACGGAAGGTGTTCTCCAGCAATTTTACCGTTTCGGCGGCGCGGGGGCTGGATACGGGGACAACCCGCTTAATGATCACTCCGTAAATGGCCATCCCCATTTGCGTGGCTTCCGGGCTGATCCCCCCGATCACTTTAGGGATCTTTTGCACCGGGAATTTTTTATTGCCCGGATCGATCCTTTCCGGGGAAAAACACAGGTAAAAATCTTTGCCGTGGCGAAAGCCTTTTTTTTCAAAAACAGGCAGGATCTCTTCTTCGGTAGTCCCCGGGTACGTGGTGCTCTCCAGGATCACCAGGGCGCCCTTCTTTAAATGCAGGACCACCTGACTTACCGCGCTTTTGATAAAAGAAATATCCGGAAGGTTTTTTCCTTTTAAGGGAGTCGGAACGCAAATCAGGACGGCATCGGCGGTAGAGATATCCGCAAAACTTCCGCTCCCCTTAAAATACCCGCCCTTCAAAATGCCCGCCAGCTTCCTGCTTTCAATGTCGCTGATATAAGATTTGCCCTGGGTGATGGATTTTAACCGGTCACTGTCGATCTCGATCCCGGTAGTCATCACTTTTTTTCTGGCGAATTCCAACGCCAAAGGCAGGCCGACATAACCCAATCCCACGACCGCGATCTTTAAATTTTTGTTTCTTATTTTTTTAATCAGTTGGGCTAAATTTTTATCCACTTCCCCGCCCCACTCCGATGTAGGTAAATCCCAGCTCCTTGAGTAATTTCGGGTCATATATATTCCTGGCGTCAATGATCAAGGCGCGTTTCAATTTTCTTTTTATCCTTACAAAATCAAGCTCTTTAAACTCGTTCCATTCCGTTACCACTACCAGGCAATCGCTGCCAGAGGCAGCCTGGTAAGGGTCTTTGCAAAAAACAGCGCCTTTGAGAAGATGCACAGCCTTCCCCATGGCCTTGGGGTCATAAACCCGGATCCTGGCCCCTTCCTGAGCCAAAGCGTTAATTAAATCGATACTGGGGGCATTTCTCAGGTCGTCGGTATCCGGCTTAAAAGCCAACCCTAAAACGGCGATAGTCTTGTCCCGGATAACCCACAAAGCGTCTTTGATCTTTTGCAGGACAAAGGCTTTTTGCTCCTGGTTGGTATTTCTTACCGCTTTAAGGATTTGAAAATCGTAACCCAATTTTTCCGCGATCGTGATAAAAGCATCCAGGTCTTTGGGAAAACAGGAACCGCCGTAACCGATGCCGGAATGGAGGAAATAGCGGCCGATGCGGTTATCCAGCCCCATCCCCTGCGCCACCTCATTTACATCCGCCCCCACTCTTTCGCAGATCCGGGAAAGCGCGTTAATAAAGGAAATTTTAGTGGCCAGGAAGGCGTTGGAAGCGTGCTTGATCAGTTCCGCGGATTTAATATTAGTGATCAGGATCGGCGCGTTCAGGGGCTGATATAAACTAGTCATTATCTGCCTGGCTTTGGCGCTCTCTACCCCCAGGACGATCCGGTCGGGGCGGTTAAAATCATTGATCGCGCTTCCTTCCCGCAAAAACTCCGGATTGGAAACTACGTCGAATTTATATTTCTTTTTCAGATAAGTGGCGACTGTTTTCTTGATCCAGGCGCAAGTCTCCACCGGCACGGTAGACTTTTCCACGATCAGCCGGTAACCGTCCATATATTGAGCGATATCGCGAGAAACATTTTCAATACCGGTAAGATCGGCTTCCCCGTTTTCCAGCGCCGGGGTCCCCACGGCGATAAAAATTATCTCGCTGGCCATCACCGCGTCCCTGATGCTGGCAGTAAAACGCAACCGCTTATTCTTCAGGTTGCTGGCCACCAGCTCCTCTAAGCCCGGCTCATAAATGGGGATGCTGCCTTTTTTAAGCGCGCTTATCTTTTTAACATCATTGTCGGCGCAAATTACATGGTTACCCAACTCGGCAAAACAGGCCCCGCTGACCAACCCCACATAACCTGATCCGATAATGGAAATATTCATCTGGTTTCCTTATTTTTCTTAAGAGAGTTTATTGTGCTCCGGACTTACCGGAACTCATCTTTTGATCAATATCAAACTCGGTTTCCGGAAAAGCCTTAAGCCTGAAAACGAGAAATATCGTTGTGCCGCTGCTCTCTTTCTTGTTCAAGGTAATATCCATATCCCAGCAATGCAGGTCGCGGGTCACCGTATATTCCTGTTCCTGCGACCCCACGCTTAGGTCGGGAGAATTCCTAAAATTATAACGTTCGTAAATACTGAATTTCCACTTGGGATTCAGCCGCCAAACAAAGCTACCGGTAATTTCATTAGACCCTTTCCTTTGATAACGCTGGCCTATGGAAAATATCCGATTCTTCCCCAAGTCAAAATTAAGGGAGTAATTGAGCAACGAGAACTTGTTATAGTTTGGATCCGTATGGTCGGAATGCTCCAGGGTCGCATCCGAATAAAAATAAAGCCAGGAATACGGCAGTACGGTCAGCCTAAAAAGAATATCTGAATACTGGGAATGTAACTTATTCCCCGGATCAAAAAGAATCCCGTTTTGATTAAGCCCGCTTTTGGGATCAAGCACATAATCGGTGGTAATTAAAAAATCGACAAAATCCACACTTTGACCGTTTCGCTTGGTTTGCAATTTGTTCGATAGGCTCAAAGAAGCGGTGTTGCCGCGCGTGATAGAATCGACCGTATCAATCTGCCGAAGGTTGCTTAGGGGAATAGTTGGTGTATGGGTATATAAATAACCCACGCTGGGAGTAATAATGTGGCGCAGGCCGTTTATGTCCAGGCCCAGAAAGTTGGATTTTACTTTATATATGCCGAAGAATTTCGTGCTTAAATCGGCGCCTGAATAAAAGATCGTCCGCACGATCGAATTTTGGCCGTTATCAGCCGTGTCGTAAAATGTCTGGCGACTGGCCACAAACGGCTTAATTTGGAGAAAACTTATTTTCATCGGCAGGGAAACCCGGTTGGTAGTATCCAGACGAGTCATGTTAATATCATCCAGGGAAACCGGAAGCATCGTTGCCTTCTTATTATAAACCCCGAATTGGGTGGTATTCTCAAAATACAGCGGAGTTTCACCGACCTGAATACTGGGGAGGGTATAGTTTATTTCCGGAAGCTTGTTCAACTGGTCAAACCAATGATTGGTGCGTTCCTGCATAAGAATATCCAGGCTGGAATAATTGAAGTTGCGATGAAGTAAAGCGTAGCTTAACGGCTGGGAATCTTTTTCATACTCGCGGAAGAAATAATCCTGCAATACGCTATGGGCGACAGCATTGGAGCCTAAACCTGAACCGAAAGCCGGAGCCGGGTTATTTTCAAATTGGCGCCGTTTATCCGTAATTTTATAGAATTCCATAATCAAGTCAGTATTGTCATCGATAATCCATTTATGGCGCCAGCGTAAAAAATACCTCTCAAACTCGGTAGGCGCCGTATCCGCCGACAGACCCCTAGGATTCTTGGCATTCTCGTTAGTATAATAAAACTTAAAGTCACCTTTTCCCACGACTGAGGTTTTATAGTTAAGGTCAAACCCTTCCGCCCAGCCAAGTTTGAAGCGATAATCCAGAAAGAGCCGTAAATTCGCATTTTCAGTAAGATTATACCTCCAGGTATTCAAAACATACGGCCCCCAATCCTTGCGCGTGCCCGGCTCCACCTGTACGTGCATGATCGGGTCTTTCATTGAATAATTAAACTTCGGGAAAGAAATTAACGGCACCGGCCCAAGGTAAAAAGTAGTGCCCTGGGCCATGATTTTATCCTCAGGGAACATGCTGAGTTTTTTGGAGGCAAAACGGTAATGCGGACGGTCAAAATTACAGGTAGTAAAATAGCCGCTCCGGGCGACAAATTCGCCTTCGGATAACTTTTCCACGTTCTTGGCTTTTCCGAAGTAGGGGTTAGCGCGGAAATCGGCGTTGTAGATCACCCCGGTTTTGTTCGCAAAATCATAAACGATCTTTTCTCCGGTCACCACCCCCCGGGCATCATCGAGCCTGGCATTGCCTTCCGCTACCCCTTGCTTGGTCTGCATATTGACCCTCAAGCGGTTGCAGGTGAGCTTAGAGCCCTTATAAGTAATCTCTATGTTCCCGGTAGCCACGACATCTTTACTGTCGGCGGAATATTCGACATTATCCCCATTAATGATTAAAGGGGATTCTTTGGCCGTTTCCGCAAAAACCGGCGCCGCGAAACCAAGGATCAGGCTTAAGAGAATTAACCCGCGTCTGGGGATTGCGTTATTTGGCATTATTTCCTTGGAAAGCTTTTTTATAATCATCCAGAAACCGGTTGAGCCCGATTTCCGTCAAGGGATGCTTGATCAACTGCTCGATCACCGGATACGGAATGGTCGCGATATCCGCGCCAAGCAATGCGGCATTTACCACATGCATCGGGTTACGCACCGAAGCGACAATGATCTGAGTTTTAAAACCATAGTTAGCGTAAATTTTCTTTATGTCGGAGATCAGATCCATCCCTTCCTGAGAGATATCGTCAAGCCTGCCGATAAAAGGAGAAATATAGGTTGCTCCGGCCTTAGCGGTCAATAAAGCCTGCGCAGCGGAGAAACAAAGAGTGACATTGGTCTTTATGCCTTCCGCCGTTAAGATCCGCACCGCTTTTAATCCGTCTTTGATAAGCGGGAGCTTGATCACGATATTCTTGGCTATTTTTACCAGTTCGTGCGCCTCCTTGACCATTTCCTCGGTTTGCGTGGAGATGACTTCCGCGTTCACCGGGCCGCTGACTAAATCGCAAATCTCTTTTAATACCTGCTTCATCTCCCGCCCCTCTTTAGCCATAAGAGTAGGATTAGTAGTCACCCCATCGATCAATCCCAAGCTGGCTGCTTCCTTTATTTCTTTTACGTTCGCCGTATCAATGAAAATCTTCATCCCGCACCTACTTTCTTATTCAATCTTTGAACCTCAAGATTTTAGAGATTAATATAATAGTAGGTGCGGGATTCACCCTCAACCTACCTTCGCAATTAACTCTCTTTTACCAAATAACCTGCCCCGATGATCCCGGCATCCACCCCTAGTTTAGCTTTAAGGATCTTCACCCTTTGGCCTTGGACCCGCATTGCCCGCGAACGCACAGTTTGCCTTACGCTGTCAAACAACGCATTCCCGGCATGGGAGACCCCTCCGCCAATAACCACGGCTTCCAGGTTAAGCACATTCACCAGCGTGCTCACCGCCACCCCTAATTTCTCACCGACCTGGTTCCAAAAATTTATTGCTTTAGCATTTTTTTTGCCGGCTAAAGCGCTTACCTCTTCCAGGGTAATTCCGGGCCCGAATAATTTACGCGCTTCCCGAATAATATGGTTGTTACCGATATACGTTTCCAGGCATCCGCGGCCTCCGCAGCCGCAAACCAGCCCTTCTTCATTAATGATCAGGTGCCCTACCTCCCCGGCAGCATTATCCGGCCCGCGGTACAAAGCGCCGTCAATAATCAAGCCTCCGCCTACACCGGTACCCAGGGTCAGGCAAAGCGCGTTTTTATATTTTTTTGCCGCCCCGCATTTATACTCGGCCAACGCCATTAATTTAGCGTCATTATCGATAAACACCGGCAGCTTTGTTTTATGCTCAAGGATCTTTTTAAGCCCGACCTCCTTCCATCCGGGAATGTTGGGCAAAAAATGCACCAGGCCTTTACGGGTATCAACCGGGCCGGGCATCCCGATCCCTATCCCCAGGACCGCCGAACGATTTAACCGGTGGTTGACCATAAAACTTTCCACGGATTGGATTATTCCCTGGATCAGCTTAGGCTTATTATCAAAACTCCTTGTGTTAAAATAACTTCTGGCTTTGATCTTAAGGCGGCTATCCAAAAGGGCGCATTTTAAATTTGTCCCGCCAAGATCTATCGCGATTATAAACTTTTTAACCATGGGTGGTATTCTATATTAATTTAAGCGTATTTTCAAGGGATTTAAGCAGAAGTAAAACACACCTTATTTTTCCCCGTTTCTTTGGCTAAATACAGGGCCTGGTCCGCCAATTCAATCAGCTCCTTCATGTTCTGAGTGTTATCAGGAAAAGTCGCTCCCCCTATACTTACCGTGACCCTGAGCTCTTCATCATAAACCTTGATCACTTCCAGCATAATTGACTGGCGGATACGTTCCGCGGCGAAATTAGCCTGTTCGCCGCTGGTTTCGGACAAAACCACGGAGATTTCCTCCCCCCCGTAACGGCCGATAAAATCGATCTGCCTTACTGCTTCACGGATGATCCGGGAAACCTGCCGCAGGATCGCGTCTCCCACCAGGTGCCCGTAACGGTCGTTAAATTGCTTGAAATTATCGATATCGATCATGAGGAAAGTCAGGTTTAGCTTGTTTTTCTTGGAACGTTTGAGTTCTTCGCTAAAACGCTCTAAGAAATAACGGCGGCAAAAAACCCCGGTCAGCGCGTCGGTAATGGTCAACCCCTGGACTTTCTGGTAAAGCAGCGCCCTTCTTAAACCGATCAGCAGCTGATGCGTGAGGATCCCGAATTTTTCCTTATCCGTTTCCAGGATTTTTTCCACCGCCAGATATCCGGAGGCCTGGTGCGCCTCGATATTCAAAGGCACGATCATGTAATCTTTATATTTGATCAGGTCGGCGCTGTTTTTGATATACCGGCAATCACCGATACTGATGTGCTTGTTCAAATTTTTCCTGAAAATCGAAAATATCTTTTCCTCATCCAGGCTCTTGCAGATATCCTTGGTCAGTTCATAAAGCGCCAGGGTGTCTTCGAAATTTTTATTCAGCAGGTTGTTCTCCGCGCCCAGGTTGCGCTTGGATTCGTTTGCCCGGCTAAGTTCATTGAACAGGCGCGCGCATTCCTCTTTTTTTCTCTTCAGGCGCTGGTTAAATACCTCGCGGCAAAATAAAGCGAAAGCTGCCGTAATGATCAGTAATAAGATTATATCGAACATACCTGGTTCCTGCCTTTTCCTTTAGCCGCGTACATCGCTTTATCCGCCTTTTGCACCAATTCGTCCTCATCTTTAGTATCTAAGGGCAGGCTGGCTACCCCGATTGAAACAGTGATATGCGTATCCTGCCTGCGCAGCATGATCTTTTCCGACTCGATCTTTTTACGCAGTTCTTCGGCGATAGAAAGCGCTCTTTTCTTTTCCACTCCGGAAAACATGATCAAAAATTCTTCTCCGCCGAAACGGCACAAAAGCGGATTAAGCTCACTCAGGGTATCCTTTAGCAGCTGCCCCATTTTTTTCAGCACCAGGTCCCCTACGATATGCCCGAATTTATCGTTATATTGTTTAAAGAAATCGATATCGATCATCATTAGGGACAGGTGCTGGTCCAGCCGCTGGCAGCGCCTGACCTCATCCTTCAGCCGTTCCAGGAAATAACCGCGGGTATACAGGGAGGTCAGGTCATCATGGATAGCTAAATCCTGGGTTTTCTGGAAGAGCAGGCTGTTTTCCAGGGCGACCGCGCCCAGGTCGGCGACCAAAGAAAGAAAACGCAGGTCATCTTGGTTAAAGAAATTGTTTTTTGTACTTTCCAGACGCAACAACCCCAGCAGGGAATTGTTGCTGATCAAAGGTGCGCTGATCAAAGACTGGGCGGCGCGGATATCCTGGCCGTTCAAGCTGTCGGAATCAAAACGGAAATCATTTTTGAGGTTTTCGATGATTAACTGCGTTGAATGCCTTAGGACCCACTGGTCAAAAATATCCCCCTCCTTGGAAAGCACGACTAAGGCCGGGTCATCTTTGATCGAATGGACCAGACTGAGTTTCTGGTAACGGTTATCCACCAGGTAAAAAAGGGCGATCCCGGAGCTGTCAGAGATCAGGGTATAAACAGTAGAACTTAAAACCCGGATAACAATATCCAGCTTTAAGCTGTGGTTCAGGTCCTCGATAAGTTTTTTCAGGTTATCGTAGCGGATAATTCTGGCTTTAAGCGCGGCATTATATTCATGGTCCTTTTTATTTTTCGATTCGATAATATTGATCTCTTCCTGAGTATGTTCGCAGTCGGACTCCTCGCGGATGATCTTAGCGGAATAGAATTTAAGCAGGATAAGAAAAATAGCGGTATTGACCAGGATAAAAACGAGAAATATGCTCAGGTGGGTTTTTTGGTGAAAAACAAAGTTTCCTGCCAAAAGGATTGCCGCGGATAAGCACAAAAACAGCCAGATCTTTTTGCGGGTGGTATTTTGTTGCATAGAACTTTTTAATTTATGGGCGAGTTTTTAACGCTAACAAATGGTTTCTTCGGTATTTTTATCGAAGAAGTGCACCTTGCTCATATCAAAAACCACATCCATCTCCTGGTTGACCTTGGGACGGTCGTGCGCGCTTACCCGGGCAATGAAGGTATGCTTGCCCGTGTTCAGGTAAAGGTAAACCTCTGAACCCATGGGTTCAAAAACTTCGCAATTTACCCGAACAATATTTTCCGGCGGGGCTTGGGAAACGAATAGTTTATCGTAAATATCTTCGGAGCGGATCCCGAAGTAGACTTCATGGTCGACATAATTAACCATCTTCTTATGCATATCTTCGACCAGCTTGACCATGATCTTACCTTCATCAAAATAAAGCTTCCCTTCTTTCTTGATGATCTTGCCCAGCATGAAATTCATCGGCGGAGAACCGATGAAGCTGGCGACAAACTTGTTCTTGGGATGGTCGTAAACGTTGATCGGATCCCCCAGCTGGGCGATCACTCCGTCTTTCATCACCGCGATCCGGTCACCCATGGTCATAGCTTCCACCTGATCGTGAGTAACATAGATGATCGTGGTCTGGAGGCGGATATGCAATTTGTGGATCTCGGTGCGCATCTGCACGCGCATTTTAGCGTCCAAATTACTCAAAGGCTCGTCAAAGAGGAAAACCATCGGTTTCCTGACGATCGCCCGGCCGACCGCCACGCGCTGGCGCTCTCCTCCGGAAAGCTCGCGGGGTTTACGCTTAAGCAGCCTTTTGATCCCCAGGATTTCCGCGGCTTCATTGACCCGCTGGTTGATCTCCTGTTTGGAAATATGCCGCAGGCGCAGGCCGAAGGACATGTTCTCCTCGACCGTCATGTGCGGATAAAGAGCGTAATTCTGGAAAACCATGGCGATATCCCGGTCTTTAGCCGGAACATCATTGACCCGTTTATCCCCGATATAGATATCCCCGGAGCTGATCTCCTCTAAACCGGCGATCATCCTTAGGGTCGTGGATTTTCCGCATCCGGAAGGCCCGACCAAAACCATGAATTCCTTGTTTTCGATACCTAAATTTACTTTATTTACCGCATTAACGTTGCCGGCGAAAACCTTGCACACATCTCTTAAGCTTACCTGAGCCATCTAATTACTCTCCTTAAAGTGAGCGTATTTCCTGTATCGGATAGAAACATAAAAAAGTCACGAATGAACGGGATGAATATAAAGCTTTATTATACAAAATCAGGCAAAATAGTCAAGCAATTGGCTTAAAGTTTCCTTCATGTTCTTGCGGTGCACGATCATATCGATCAGGCCGTGGTCCAGAAGGAACTCCGAACGCTGAAAACCTACGGGCAGCTTCTGCCTGATGGTTTGTTCAATTACCCTTGGCCCGGTAAAACCGATAAGCGCGTTCGGTTCGGCCATGATGATATCCCCCACTCCGGCAAAAGAGGCCATGATCCCGGCCATCGTCGGATTGGTCAACACGGAAATATAAGGCAGCTTCGCTTTCCGGTGATAAGATAAAGCGGCGCAGGTTTTAGCCATCTGCATCAGGCTGTACAGGCCTTCATACATCCGGGCGCCTCCCCCTGAACCGGAAACAATGATCATCGGCAGCTTATTTTTTGTGGCAAACTCTATCGCCCGGGTGATCTTCTCTCCCACCACCGAGCCCATCGAACCCATGATAAAACGCGAATCCGTAACCGCCATGACCGCTTTGCGGGAATTGATCTGCCCTTCACCGGAGATGACCGCGTCCTTTAAACCGGTCGCCTCCTGGTCCTGTTTCAATTTATCCTTATAAGTTTTGGGCCCCTTAAAATCCAAAGGGTCGGCAGAAACCATATCTTTATCAAATTCTTCGAAAGTTTCCTTGTCAAGGATCAACTCCATTCTTTCGTAAGCGGTCAGACCGAAATGATAATTGCATTTGGGGCAAACCTTGAGGTTTTCTTCCAGGGTCTTGTTATAAAGGGTCTCAGAGCATTCCTCGCACTTGGTCCACAGGCCGTCAGGGATCTCTTTTTTCTTCAGGCGGACGATCGTATATTTGGGTTTGCCGAATAAAGCCATGACTATTCTTCCTTTTCGAATTTATTGACCACCAGCCCGGAAAGGACCTTGGGATAAAAATAAGTGGATTTGGGGGGCATTTTATTTCCGCTTTCGGCGATTGCAATGATCTGCTGGATCTTGACCGGATTAAGAAAAAAGGCGACGTTTAATGGGTCCCCGTCCACCTGCTCGACCAATTCCAGCGGGTCGGGGTTATACTGTATGCCGGTCAAATCATTTAAATCTAAACCGAGGATATTTTTCAACACCAGGTAATTAAGGATAGCCACATCCAGCAGTCGGTACTCCCTGGGCTTATCGACAATCAGCTTATCCAGCATTTTTACGTTTTTTAAACGCAGGAGAAAATATTGTTTATCTTTATAAAGCCCTAAAAGATGCTCCGTGTGGCCGGCTTTTTCCAGTAAAAAGAAAAAGCGGGTACGGTCCTTGACCTGGTCCACGTCAAAATATTCCCTGGCCTTATCCGTAAAATCCTCCAGGTCAAGCGGCTTTCCCAGTTTGAGCAGGCGATGGATCGGCAAAATGGATAAACCGCGGTAATCCGTATTCGTAAAATAAGCCAGGCAATAATTAAAATCCTCTTCTCCCGTGAAAGCGCTGCCCAGTTTTTCGCGCATCATGTCCCGGTAAGCGCAGGCGACCTCATAACGGTGATGGCCGTCAGCGATAAACATATTTTCATCATTCATGCTGCTTTCCACCAGCTTCAGCATGGCCGGATCATCCAGGCGCCATAACTTATGCAGGGTTTTCTCATCATCGGTCAACTCGATAAAAGCCTTGGAGGCGGGAATATATTTCTGGAAGATACGTTGAATAATGCGCTTCTTGTCCAGGAAAACGATAAAGATCGGGCTTAAGTTCGCTTTCACCTGTTTCATCAGCTTCAGCCTGTCCTGCTTGGCGGCAGTATGCGTGTTTTCATGGCCAAACACCACCGACCCCTTCTCATCTCCGAGCTTAAGCAGGGAAATAAAGCCTAAGCGGGTTTTTTTCTCACCGCGCACGACATAGGTCTGGCTGTAAAAATAAACCGCCGGCTTTTCATCCTGGACAATCACCCCTTCTTTGAGCCAGTCGCGAAAGATGGTTCCAGCACGCTTGTACTTATCGTCAACCGGGGAATCTTTAGCCAAATCTATATTGATAAAATTATAAGGGGAACGCTCGGAAAACATCTCCTGCGCCTGGGAGGAAATCACATCGTAAGGAGGACAAACTAAAGATTTAAAATCTCCGGCCTTTTGAGGATTATAAACGACTGCCTTAAAAGCTTTTGTTTTACTCATCAAGTTTGCGCTTAATCAATAAACAGGGGGTTAGGCTATTAAAAAAATATTTTAACATAAAAAGCGGCAAAAACAATGAAATTAAATCAATCCTTCGACATCTGCGCTAAAACTAAAGTTTGCTCAGGATTGATACTGAGCATAGTTGAAGTATCAAATTAGTGCCCGGAACAGCCGGAACAACCTTTGGGGCAGGAAGCTTGCGGAGAGCTTGCTTTGGATTTACCCGTCTTTTTGTAGTCTGTAGCGTAAAATCCGGATCCTTTAAAAATAAAACCTCCCGCAGAGCTGATCAATTTTTTGACCTTTTTGCCGCATTTCGGGCATTTAGTCAAAGGTTTAGCAGTCATGCTCTGGAGGGTTTCAAATTTGTGCTTACAGGAGACGCATTCATATTCGTAGGTAGGCATCTTTTTCCCTTTTTAAAATAAAAATTACCCTATATAAAGCTAGTAATTTTTGTTTTACACCGAACGATACAATATTCGAATATACATAACCCGTAACATACGGGTTTGAGTTCGGTGCATCCACAACTGATCTTAAAGCTAAGCTAGTAATTTTTGCTCTATCTAAACGGCTTTTTTAATTTATCCGTAAAACTTTCCCGCGAGCTTAAGTCTTCCCCGCTCAAGCGGGCAAATTCTTCGATTAATTGCCGCTGCTGGCTGCTTAACCTGGTGGGAATTTCAATATCCACCTTCACCAGCTCATCACCGGGCTCCCGGGAATGCAGGTCCGGTATCCCCTTACCTTTGAGGCGGAAAGTTTTACCGCTCTGTGTGCCGGCAGGGATTTTCATGGTCAACCTGCCCTCCAGAGCCGGAACATCCACCTCTGCGCCCAGGATCGCTTTAGAAAGACTTATGCTTATTGTAGTAGCAATATCATTATTATGCCGCTGAAAAGTCGCATGCTCCCTCAACTCGATCGCCACATACAAATCCCCCCGGCTGTTTACCCCGGATTCTCCTTCGCCGCGCACGCGCAGCTGGGAACCGTTATCCACCCCGGCGGGCACCTTCACTTTTATTTTTTTAGTGACCTTGACCCTGCCTTCCCCGTGGCAATCCGGGCAGGGAGCGCCGATCAAGGATCCTTCCCCGCCGCAGCGGGAACAGGTTTGCGCTAATTGGAAAAATCCGTTGGAAACCACGGTTTTGCCCTGCCCCCGGCATTGCGGGCAGACCGTTCTTTTTGTCCCGGGCTTAGCTCCGCTTCCGGAGCAGGTAGAACAAGGCTCATAGCGGGGCACGGTAATGATCCGCTCCACCCCTGTAGCCGCTTCTTCAAGGGTGATCTCCACGGCAATCTGCAAATCCCTTCCGCGGCGCCGCGAACCTCCGGAACTCCGGGAGCGCCCGGATCCGGAAGCATCAAACCCCATCTCTCCGAAAAGCTCGTCGAAGATACTCCCGCCTCCGCCGAAACCTCCGCCACCCATTTCGCGGAAAATGCTGCTGAAATCCGCCCCCTTAAATATATCCTCCTGCGCGTATTTCTGGTCGATACCGGAATGCCCGTATTGGTCATAAAGCTCGCGCTTGGAAGAATCCGAAAGCACGGCGTAAGCTTCGGAGATCCCTTTAAACTTCTCTTCCGCGGCTTTTTTCTCTTCCGCAGGAACGCGGTCAGGATGAAATTTAAGGGCCATCTCCCGATAAGCCTTTTTCACTTCATCCAGACTCGCGGTCCGGGAAACTCCCAGTATTTCGTAATAGTCGCCTTTAACGGACATTTTTATTTTTTGCCTTTACCGTCTTCTTCTTTATATTCGGCATCAATGATATCTTCGTCTTTTTTAGCTTCGTCCTGGGGCCCTTCTTCTCCGGCGCCCTGCTGACCGGCGTTTTGGCCGCCCTGGGATTTTTGCTGTTTGGCTGCCGACTGTTTATAGATCTCTTCGGCAAGCTTATGGGAAACCTTGGTCAATTCCTCCATCCCTTTTTTGATCCGGTCGATATTTTTTTCCTTGATCGCGCTCTTTAAATCATTGATCTTGGCTTCAATATCGGCGCGTTCGGTCTGGCTGACCTTGTCCCCGTAATCCTTTAATGATTTTTCCGTAGCGTAAACCAGGTTATCCGCCTGGTTAACCGCTTCGATCTCTTCTCTTTTTTTGGCGTCATCAGCAGCGAATTTCTCCGCGTCCTTGACCATTTTATCGATCTCTTCCTTGGACAGCTTTTTCGGAGCGCTGATGCGGATCGACTGCTCTTTGCCGGTGCCCAGGTCCTTGGCGGAAACATGGACGATCCCGTCCCGGTCGATATCGAATTTTACTTCGATCTGCGGCACGCCGCGTGTAGCAGCAGGAATCCCGACCAAGTCAAATCTCCCCAACTCTACGTTATCATCTGCCAACGGCCGTTCGCCCTGCAAAACGCGAATAGTAACCGCGGTCTGATTATCCGCTGCGGTTGAGAATATCTGGCTTTTTTGGGTGGGGATCGAAGCGTTTCTTTCGATCAATTTCGTATTTACTCCTCCCAGAGTTTCAATCCCTAAAGAAAGAGGGGTAACATCCAAAAGCAGCACATCCTTAACTTCTCCGGTAATGATCGCTGCCTGGACTGCCGCGCCTAAAGCGACGCACTCCATCGGGTCAACCCCGCGTTCGATCTTTTTGCCGACATAATCTTCGACAAATTTTTGCACGATCGGCATCCGGGTAGGCCCGCCGACCATGATGATCCGGTCCACTTCTTTAGCGGAAAGCTTGGCGTCGTTTAATGCCTGTTCCATGGGATGCTTGCAGCGTTCGATGATCGGCCCGACCAAGTCTTCGAGTTTGGCGCGGGTAATGTTCATCGTTAAATGCTTCGGGCCGCTGGCGTCAGCGGTAATAAAAGGAAGGTTTATATCCGTGCTTACGGTCGAGGATAATTCGATCTTTGCCTTTTCCGCTGCCTCGCGCACCCTTTGCACCGCCATTTTATCGCTCATAATGTCGATGCCGGTTTCACGCTTGAACTGGCCGGCGATATATTCCAGCAATACCTTGTCCATATCGGTACCGCCTAACTGCGTATCGCCGCTGGTGGCCTGCACATGGAAGACCCCCTGAGCCATTTCCATGATCGTGACGTCCAAAGTCCCGCCGCCCAAGTCAAAGACCATGATCTTCTGCTCCTTGCCGGCTTTTTCCAAACCGTAAGCAAGGCAGGCCGCGGTAGGTTCATTAATGATCCTTAAAACCTTTAATCCGGCGATCTCACCGGCATCCTTGGTTGCCTGGCGCTGGTTATCATCAAAATACGCCGGGCAGGTAATGACGACATCTTCAATTTTATCTCCCAGGTAAGCTTCCGCATCCTGTTTAATTTTCTGCAGGATAAAAGCGGAAATCTGCTGCGGGGAATATTCCTTGCCGTGAGCCTTGAATTTAAAATCCGTACCCATCTTACGCTTGGCCGCCTGGATCGTGCCTTCGGCATTAATTGCTGCCTGGCGCCTGGCGGGTTCGCCGACTAAACGCTGCCCATCTTTAGTAAAAGCCACATAAGACGGGAAAGCTTTTCCGGAAGCCACCCCGGCCCCTTCCGCGGAAGGGATAATTACCGGCCTGCCGCCTTCCATTACTGCTGCGGCGGAGTTTGATGTCCCCAAATCGATTCCAATCACTTTTGCCATCTTTAATTCCTCCTCGTCTACGTAGACGACACTGCCGCAATTCCTTCAGGCGGCAGGTGTAGCCTACCACTGTAATTATTTTTTAGAAACTTTAACCTTAGCGGTCCTTAACACCCGCCCGTGAATTAAATATCCTTTTTGTAATACCTCAACGATCGTATGTTCCGGCAGGTCTTTATGCTCCACCTGCATCAGGGCTTCGTGGAAATTCGGATCAAAGATCTTTCCTTCGGCCTCGATGGGTTTTACCCCGTGGTTCTTGAGCATTTCATATAAATGCGCCAGGATCATCTCCACCCCTTTTACAAAAGCGCTCAACTCCTCTTTCCCGGATTCCGCCAGATCCACGGTGCGCTCCAGATCATCCAGGACATTAAGCAGGTCCAGGATCAGCCCTTCATTGGCGAATTTCACAAAATCCTGTTTTTCCCGTTCCAGGCGCTTGCGGGTATTTTCCAGGTCCGCCTGGTTACGCAACATCTTGTCCCAGCTTTCCCTGCCCTTTTTTACCTCTTCGATCAGCCCCAGATACTCCTCCTCCTTCAGGATGACCGTTTTTTCCTTGTCTTCTTTTTTCTGGTTATTTTTATGCTCTTCCGTATTCTTTTGGCTATCTTTGTGTTCTTCCATTATTACTCTCCTAAAAATCCTCCAGGATCTCATTCAGCGCTTCAGAGATATACTCCATAGTCGGGATAATATGACTGTACTCCATGCGCATCGGCCCTAATACCGCCAGCCTTCCGGACGGTTGGTTCTTGAGCTTAAACCCGGAAACGATCAAAGAACAATTCTCCACTTCCGAAATCCCCAGCTCATTACCGATATATACTTTCACCTTGCCGGAAAAATCCCGGTTAATGATGTCCAGCAGCTTTTCCTTATCCTCCATCAACCTGACCAGCAGGCGGATCTTGTCGGCATCCTTGAATTCCGGCTGGTCGAGTATCCGGCTGATCCCTTTATAGAAAATTTTGTCCTGCCACTGCAGAAAAGAAACGATCCCGGCATAATGCGTAATTTCCGAGATGACTTCGGAAGTATTTTCCAGGGTATCAT